>NPIF01000328.1_pt1 | contig 246237 bp, 226 predicted proteins | sample 8637461 | NCBI WGS metagenome assembly NPIF01 (sample SAMN07420641, study PRJNA396082) | bioreactor metagenome | isolation source: sample BR12 brine-fed electro-methanogenic bioreactor BR | place: Japan: Kochi | collected 2016-12-09 | reverse complement strand
TTATGGACAACAATAATTCATTCTCTTTCAGCAACGAGGCCCAGGGACTACATGACAGGGCATTAAGCAATCTGAATTTTCTTTTGGAAAACAGAGCGATATTAACACCAAAACTAATTAAGGCTATGATTAATACCTGTATTTCAGCGACTTGGAAATATCACAGCAGACGCGATGATATTTCCAAATCAGAACTGTCTAAGTATCTATTAATTTACCTGCAAAGCAAACTGGGAATTTATAATGATCCAATCAGTTTAATGCGCAAGGCAGTAGAGAGTTTTGATAACAATACTACGATCCGACGAATTAATTCCACTTCACACGCAACACCAAAAACAGTTTCTTAAAATGGGCCAGTTCAGATCAAACCTGACAGAAGCTCTTACAAAACTGTAAGTCTAGTTGTTTTCATGAAGGAACGAGGCACCAAAACCTCGTGGATTCAACTCGCTAACACAACAGACGGGAAATCCAGAAAAACACCTGATAAGTTAATCGGTTGGCATACTCATTCAGACTTCACATCCTCGAAGTATAAGGATGGGCGAAATAGAAATCTGTATTCAAGTGTGAGACAATTCAACCCATTAAGTCATCAAGTTCCCAGTCGCTAATTCCACCGGGGTACCGAATAATCACTGAGAGCTCTTCACTCGAGACCTGGCTCGGAATGATACCTTGATGTCTGTAAACGCCAAAGGGCTTTCTGCACCGCCGCTGACAACAGAACTGTTGGTAAAGACTGCCACCCATGCGATTATCCCGTAGAACATATTGGTAGATCCACTCATGGCTAATCAAAATATGCCGCCTACTGGCCAACCACAGACTCAGTTACTCCGGGCCACAGTCCTCACAACGCACTCGATCTATCACACCCAGACCTCCTCGGCAAGGCGGGGTCACGCCTTCACATTACGTCGAGACAGGACAATACCCGCTGGGCCGAGTTAGGGCGATCGCCCCGCAACCCTTTGTTGCGCCGTACATCTCCGTTAACAGTGGGGTTGTGGCGTCCGGGCAATTGAACAATCTCTGTTTAGTTATGACTTACTTTCTTCAGCGCGCGAATCTGGTATCTTTGTTCCTGGGTACGCTATGTGTAGCTCTCCATGGCGCTTATCTTTTTTGGCGGACAGAGAAGGCCCAAATGTTACAACAGCTCGCCATCTATCCGTCAAATAAAGTGGCACTTACAAATTGAACTCACGAAGTATTAATCGACAACGCAAGAGCCATCCATCTATTTACACTGTTGATAACTACAGAGAACTGTATCATTGCGCCCGTACTGAAGCGGAAGTACATTTCTGGAACTTACGACGGGATCACTCGAATAATAGCTCTAACAAAGAGGTGCAGTAATGAGCCTAATGCAGCCAGATATCCTGAGACGACTAGATTTCGACCGAACAGCACTGTGGTTACTGGGAGTATTAGGTTTCAGTCTCTCATTTTCTCCGGCACTGGTCAGCATCTCACTGGGCTTAATGTTACTGCTGTTTCTGCTTGAGGGACGCTGCAAAGCACGCCTTGAGCTAGTTGCAAAGCAACCCTTGAGCTATCTGACTTTAGCCTTGGTGGGCCTGCATATAGTCGGTTTTCTATGGAGCAGCGATAATGACATGGCACAACAAACCCTGTCGCGCGGCTGGAAGTATTTACTTATACCATTCTTTATGATGTACGTTCGAAAGGAAAATATACCATTCCTGCTGGCGGCATTTTTGTCGGGAATGGTATTGAGCGAAATCACCTCATACCTGATATGGCTGGGCATATTAGAGCCATTCGGTAAAGCGACCGACATCATTCCATCGCCTTTTATGTCCTACCCTTACTATACAATTTATGCAGCGCTCGCAGCGGGATTGCTTGTCCATTTTTTGTTGTTTGACAAACCGGATAATCGTTGGCGCATACTGGCGACCTATGGCTTCCTGGGAACCATTTTGATTAATCTTTCAATAACTGGCGGCCGTGGTGGCCAGGTTGGATTTTTCGTGCTGCTGTTTGTATTGCTGATGATATATTTTGGCAAACGCTGGATTCGAGGGGTTGCAGTATTCGTATTGGCAAGTACGGTTTTATTCTATTCAGCCTATCAATTTATCCCTGTGTTTCAAACAAGAGCCGACACTGCTATAGAAGAAGCTACGCATTTTGAAAAAGGGATGCAGAATGGTTCAGTAACCATTCGCATGGCACTCAATATAAATTACTTCACCGCCTTTCTCCAGGCCCCATGGCTGGGTCACGGCACAGGAAGTTATCTGGATGCTTACTCAGAAGTCAATGAACAAAGTGCTTACCAAACACGCATTACACAACCACACAACATGTACCTGGTAATTCTGGTGCAATTCGGATTATTAGGCGGCATTATTTTTTTGGCCATGTTTGGATTTATGCTTTGGCAAGGCTGGCACTCTACTGATCGATTGCGTGCTTTTCGCATCGCCTTCCCCTTGTTTTGGCTCACGGTGATGTGGGTCAACTGGTATCTGTACAGTCACCATACTTTTTATCTTTTCTTGTTTTTAACCAGCGTACTGTATGCCACGACTTATTCGAGAGAGAGTAGACATATCTGATATCTACGGACATTAAACTAATGTATCGTTGGCTATTGTGAACTGGAACTGAGTCCGTCTGACTAATCCGTTCGGAAAAAGTGGCATATTCGCTCTAATCGTTTCGCCGAGTCGCTGGTGAAGGAATTCGATAGATAATCAATTATCAGAAACCGAAATACCAACGCATCTCCGGATGATAGCCATGGTACTAATGGCCGATGCCCCTCATATAGGTCATATCGCAAGCCCAGGTACTTCCAGGCTCAGACGACTACTATTGATTGACAACAATTGAGCTAAATCTTGGCAATTGTCCAGAACACATTGAATCTGTGCATCAAAATCCGCTAAATCATGCCAGATAACCGGCTCGACCGGATAGGAGAGCAACTCCATCAACCCCTCCATCTTGTGCGTATTACCTTTAAACGGCACTACCGGCGTCCCTTCTCTGGCCGCAAATATGATGGGATGGAAACGGCCACCCACTAACAACTCAGACTCGGCGATAACGGCCAGTGCACTGCGATAATCATAGGCATCAGTCATAACCCGTACCGCCGGATCGTGGGCCTGTAACTGTTTGGCCAGTGCCTTATCCGTTTTGGTACTGGCCATCATGATGACGGGCAATCCGGCGACCCGTTTCAGTCCTTCGTAGACCTTTATGAACAGGTCACCTGACCTTTTTGAAATATCAGACGAGCCGGTCAGGCAAACATACTGCTCTGGCAGTTCTAACCTATCCCTGACTGCAGCTTTTTCCGCTTGAGTCGCCGGTGTTATGGAAAATGCGGCATCAGGTACCACCCGCACGTTTGATACACCTATCTGCTCCAGTAACCTGAGTGATACGGGTTCACGCACGGAGACAAAATCCAATGCATTGTATATTTTCCCCAGGATATTCGCCTGCCTGCTTCCTGCCACTATATCAACGGATTGATTAACCGCTGAAACCCTGACACCCGACTCCTTAAACAGCATGGCGATACCTAACAGACGCATCAGGTGGCCGGACCTTGAATGGATATCCCCTTCGCCATTCAGGATCAGCCGATCCGGCAAGGGATAATCCGCAAGATTAAAATTGAGCTTTTGTAACCGGCCGGCCAACGTTGAGGTGGTATGGCCAGCATCAACCAGACAATCGGCCAGCGCATTAGTGGCACGCGTACGCAACAGCTTTATCTTCCTGTAAGGCAGTGGCTGTAGCTCGATACTGGTAAGTGAACTCCCCGGGTATGCCGACGTCAACGCCGCCTTTAAGCCGGCGACTGTTGCGGCACAACCCCAGTTTGAAGTCTTGCTGGTATCGTTCAGGATACTGATATTCATATGTTCCGCTGCCTGCTATTTAATTGCCTTACAACCTCGGCCGGGCTACCTGGCCCGATCTTAAAAACGCCGGAGCACTGTCTCACGACTCCCGGGATAACAGATCCAGCGACTCGCTGATCTGCTTCCAGAGCTGGATGCTTGGCTCTTCGCTCTGGCTTGTGGCTGTGCCGGGTTGGATCGTTGCCAGTTGGTCGGCCGGTAGCCTGCTAATCCATCCCCGCTCGACCAATCTGCACAGGGCGTTTTCATACCGGACTTCCGGCTCAAAATCATCCGGCTGTATGGCGGTAACCGGTTTTCCGGCGCTGACCGCTTCCGTCAACATGGAGAGACTGTCTTCGGTACAAAATATCTGCTCGGCCGCACCCAGATAGGCGGCCATAATTTTGCGTGGCTCCTGCTTATACCAGACCGCATCAGCGATCACTGCCGGCTCCAGCCGCTCACAAAGAGTCTGTTCGGCCTGCTCTTCCGTCCGGCGCGAGGTGGTCACCAGCCATTTGATACTGTTTTTTGCCGCCAGCTGATTCATCCCGTCAGCTATGGCGGCCCAGTTCTCCGCGCTGTAGCGATATTCCCGGGTGCTGCCGCCGATCAGCATGGTCCACAAGGGATCACTATGGCTGGCCCTGATCTGCTCGCTGGCCGCCGCCAGTTCTTCCCAACCCATTGGTGTAGGCGCCAGGGACATGACAATATTATTGGCAGCACCCACCGGCTCAATGGTAAACACCCGGGTAAACAGCGACGGATCCAGTCCGCGCAGGGAACCGACAAAAAAGTTTTTACATCCATAGCGCTGAGCCAGCGCAATATTGATATAGGCCGTATTGCCGCCCGTGGAGATAATCAGATCCGGCGGCTGTTTTTCTGTGGGCAGCTGGATTGTATGCAACCGCTCGATCCAGCCCCCGTAGCGCTGTACATTTTTGTTCAACAGCTTGCGCATCAACCTTCTCAGCGGTGGTAATTTCAGCCGGCTGTCGATCCACTGCATGTCAATGTCATAACCATGCTCAAGCGACCTGATAAGCCCCTTGCTCTGATTAAAGTGTCCCGGGACGCCATCACTCAGGCACCACACACTCAGCTTGCGCATTATGCTCCCCTCTGCACCACGTCAACCAGCACCGCCTCCGTCGCGGTTACCTGGTGGTCGTGGGTCAATTCGTTTTCGGCGAAGTCAAACACCGGGGCAAACAGCTGAATCAGGCGAGTCTCATCGGCTAATGCCCATTCCAACCGATCAGCCAGACTCTCCGGATTTTCAATATCGGCCAATACCTGCCCGGGCAATATCTCGGCAGCGCCCGGCACCCGGGTGGACACCACAGGGCGGTGAGCCAGCAGCGCCTCCACTAGCACCAGTGGAAAGCCTTCCCGGCGTGACGCGATCACCACCAGATCGGTATCCGCCAACAGCGATTCGATATCGTCCCGGTTCCCCAGAAAAGTGACCCGCTCACGCAGCCCCAGCTGTCCCGCCAGCGACTCCAGACCTGACCTGTCGGGCCCGTCGCCCACAATGCGCAGTTCAACGGCCTGGTCGGCCAGCTTGCTGAACGCGCTCAGCAACAGATCAACGCCCTTAACCTGCACCAATCTACCAATAAAGGTAATCCTCTTGCGTGCTGCCGGTACCGGGGATGAAACTTCGCTGCTCCCCGGGGATGGGTTGCGACCGTTATAGATAACGGTCAGGGCCGGATTCCTGATCCCGCGCGCCACACCCTGGCTGACCGCGATCAGGTGATCAAACTGTTCGAACATGCCGGTCTTGCGTTTCAGGCTATGGATCGTGGCAACGCAGGGCACAGCTAGCCAGCGACGCAACAGGGCGATCATGGCCGCCGCCTTGTTGGCATGGGCATGCACCACATCCGGCCCGATCATCCGGATCAGTTTGAGCAGGCGATACAGGGTCAGGGGATTTTTTCTGCTGCGGCTCAGATCCAGCGGATGAAAGGCCACATCTCCGCTGAATCTGTCCCCATAACGGCTATGGGCGATCACGTGCAGCTCATGGTTTCTGGACAGCGCATTGGCCAGGTCGATGAAATGGTTCTCCAGCCCACCCTCTTCGTTGCCGGCCATGACTTCACAGATCTTCATCGCTTCCAGCCCCGGTGACCGGTCTTCATGCGCAACCGGAACGCCAGCATGGAGTCCTTGCCACTGATCTTGACCCGCTTCAGCCGGTAGGGATCGGCGAATCGGTCCCGGTTGATACCCTCTTCCGTGGTGACGGCGGACAGAAAGCCGGCACCGGCACAGATCGATACATCCTGTTCATCATAGATTCCAAACGGATAGGCAAAGCTGCTGATCGCCTGCCCAAACGTCTGTTGCAGCTGCTCCCTGGCCGTCACAATCTCCCGAACCCTGGCAGCATGATCCAGCTTGGCCAGGTTGGCGTGGGTGAGGGTATGCCCGCCCAGTTCCACCAGCCCCGAATCGAGCATCTCCCGGATCTGGGCATCGCTCAGCTTTGGCTCATGCATCAACTCGCCACTGTCATGGTGGGCCTTTTTGCTGGTTGACCAGTCCCGGTCAAAACGGTCCACCACCAGATAGAGCGTTGCCTTGGCACCATACTTTTTCAGCACCGGATAGGCCTGCAGATAGTTATCCTCGTAGCCATCGTCAAAGGTAAGCACCACGGTTTTTTCCGGCAGCGCCCGATCCTGCATCAGGTCAGTCATGCTGGCAAAATGCCAGCCCTGCTCTTTCAGCCAACGCACCTGCTGTTCAAACAGGGCCGGTTTCACCCGCAATTTATTAAAGCGCGCCCCATCCCGGTGCTCGGCCACCATGTGATACATGAGAATTCTGGGATAGCGGTAATTCACCGCCGGGCGCCACCAGGCGTAACGTTGTGAAAAGATCAGTAAGGCAAGAGCGGCCAGGATCAGAAGCAGGGCGGTCATTGGACGCACTCCCCGTACAGGGCCAGGGTTTTATCAATCATCTCAGTCCGTAAAAACCGTTGGTTCGGTTCCACCCGGCATCCATTATCCAATACATTCTTCACTCTGGCCTCCAACTGATCCAGGTCGGATAGGGGCGTCAGGCCCTCCTTAAACAGGGCCTGCAGTATCTCGCCGATCCCGCCGTGATCATAACCCACCACCGGCACCCCCATGCTGAGCGCCTCCAGCGCGGAGCGTCCGAATGACTCCGGCTTGGTGGAGAGAGACAACACCAGGTCGGAGACCGCATAGACATCCCGGATATCGGTTCGATTGCCGGCAAAGGTGATGTGATGCTGCAGACCCAGGCTGGCGATCTTCTCCTCCAGCTCATTGGCATAAGCCACCCTTCTCGGATCCTTGCCGCCGACAATTAGGCCATGCACGGGCCGTCCCTGCCGGGTGAGCCGGCGGATCAGTTCAATGAAATCGTGATGCCCTTTCAAGCGGGTGATACGACCCGCCAGGGTAAGTACTTGCTTATCCCGCAGTTGCGGATACTTCTGGTACCAGTCGCGCAGCCAGCCTTCCGCGGGCCGATAGCCGAAGGGAAAATCAGCGGGCTCCACGCCCCGATAGATCAGCCGGATACGCTCCGCCGGCGTAGCGGGGTAGTTCTCCCGAATATAGCGCCGGATGGTTTCGGAAACGGCGATCACCCGCTCCCCCTTGGTCATGACCGCACTGTAGGCTGAGACGGAATGGAGTCCGTGGACCGTGGAGATCAAGCGCGGGCGCTGGTCCGGCTTCATTCCCCGCCACGCCAGGTAGGCGACCCAGCCCGGCACCCGGGAACGAAAGTGCAGGATATCCACGCCCTGCTCCTGCAGAAAACGCCGCAGCGGCCAGATCAGTCGTAAAGTCCAGGGGGTCTTGCGATCCACCGGCCAACAAAAGTGTTCGCTCCCTTCCGCCTCCAGTTGCTGGACCATCGCTCCACCGGCGGAGATCACCAGCGACCGGTGACCGCGTTCCGCCAGGGCCTGCGCCACTTCCAGCGTGCCTCGCTCGACCCCGCCGCCCGCCAGCGCCGGCAGCATCTGCAGAACCGTCAGCCGTGGATCAGCCATTGTTCCACCATCCATGCTGCGCAGCGTACAGCCTCATTAAAGGTTCCCGGCGGCTCGCGCAGCGCGCCCCGCTCCTGCCAGTCGGTAAACCGGGTCACCCAGCCACTATCCACCAGCCCCTGAATCCCGTTGCTCACCCGGCCTGGGCGGCTTTTGTCCAGATCAATCAACCCAACCATGGCACCCGAGGTGATGGCCTCGTAGACCATGGAAACAGAATCCTCACTCACCCAGGCGGCACGACTCATGGCCAGCTGCTCGGCGACCCAGCCGGGGCCGGTCTGTTGCCAGGGCACCAGGGCAAGGTTGGGCAGTTGCAGGTCAGCCAGCCGGGCCATGAATTGATCCGGCGTGCGTCGCGAGTTGCTGAGGATAAAGGTCTCGTCTGGCTGTTGCCGTACGATGCGTTCCACCTGGCTGATGACAGCGTCATCCTGCCAGTTGAAATGCGCCGACACCCCGCCCATCAGCAGCAGGGTCCGGGATAACGCAGCCCGTTCGCCGGCCACCACCGAGTTCATCACGCCCCGGGTCAGAAAAACATTGGGGCCGGTGACCTGATCATGCTCGGGTATCACACAGAGATCGAACCAACGGCGCGGCAGGGAGGGATTCATGATCACCACCGCCCGCCCGCCAAAGGCTCGCCGGGCGGTCAGCAGGGCCAGGTGGGTCCGGTGGCCCGCACCGATGATCAGATCGGGTGAGGGTAGCCCGGCGCCAGCCGGAAAACGGCCGGTCAGCCAGTCTGTCCAGCCGGAGAGCTGGCCGCTATCGACCGGGATGTCGTGACGGGTCACGTCCACAAGCCGGCCCAGGGCATTACACAAACCCAGGGACTGATTCTCATGGCCGGGCTTGGCGTCGGTGAGTCGCCAGATGACCAGCGGCGCATCACCCTGGCCTTGCTGATTGTTCGGGGTAGGTTTCAAGGTTTAACCAGTTTCTCGGTAGCCGGGGTTACTCATTCCTGTCAACACGCCCCCGGTCCTTTAGCCAGCAGACTGGGGTAACCCGGCAAACTTGCCCCGCACCGCTCTCCCCATCTGCAGCTTAGCAGGGTGGACACAAACCACGTGGCCACCCTGCGCAGTGCTTCTATTCAGTTCAGCGAACGTAGCTAAGCCACTCGGGGTATTGGCTACGGCGACCGTGTACCTGATCGAAGTACATGGTCTGCAGCTTCTCGGTGATGGGGCCGCGGCTACCACTGCCGATGGTACGGTTGTCCACTTCCCGGATCGGGGTCACTTCGGCCGCCGTGCCGGTAAAGAACGCCTCGTCGGCGATGTACACCTCGTCCCGGGTAATACGTCTTTCAACAATCGGAATACCCAGCTCTTCGGCAAAGGTGAAGATGGTCTTGCGGGTGATGCCGTTCAGCGCCGAGGTGAGATCCGGGGTGTAGATCACATCATCCTTAACCAGGAAGAAGTTTTCGCCCGATCCCTCCATCACGTAACCACTGGCATCCAGAATCAGCGCCTCGTCGTAGCCGTCATTCACCGCCTCCTGCAGGGCCAGCATGGAGTTGATGTAGTTGCCGGAGGCCTTGGCCTTGCACATCATGGAGTTGACCTGGTGACGGGTATAGGAGGAGACCCGGATGCGGATACCGTTTTTCAGGTTATCCTCGCCCAGATAGGCGCCCCACTCCCAGGCGGCGATCATCACATGCACACCCAGGGCGTCGGCACGAATACCCATGCCTTCGGATCCGTAGAAACAGAGCGGCCGTATGTATGCGGAATCGAGCCCGTTCTCCCGCACCACATCGATCTGCGCCTGGTTCAGGGTTGCCTCGTCAAAGGGCATCTTCATGCCCATGATATGGGCCGATTGAAACAGCCGCCGCGTGTGCTCTGCCAACTTGAAGATAGCCGTTCCCTGCTCTGTTTTATAGGCGCGAACCCCTTCGAACACACCCAGTCCATAATGCAGGGTGTGGGTCAACACATGCACCTTGGCCTCACGCCAGGGCACCATCTCGCCATCCAGCCAGATCCAACCGTCACGGTCCGCGAAATTTACCATTTATCCTCTCCAGTAACTCAAGATTGTGAAATCGGGTCTACCATCAGCGTCTGCCACAACGCCTGCACGGCCTCGCGCTCCGGCTGCAGTTCATCTGCGCCCACTACCCCCGGCAGTTCACTCAACGACTTGCGATGGTAGACGGCGCGCAGCGCCCGGTAGTTTTCAGCCAGCCGCTCCGCCACCTCGCCCTTGAACAAGTGGTGCCGCGCCAATGACTCAAGCAGGCGAATATTATCCGTCCAATCAAGCAGATCAGGGTGTTTGTTTGCCCAGCGCAGAACGCTGTATTGAACCATAAATTCAATATCCGCGATACCGCCGACGCCCTGCTTTATGTCGAATTGGTGGTCGTTGCTCTTGTCCAGCGAGCCGCGCATCTTCTCGCGCATCGCCCGTACATCCGCCTGCAGTTTTCCCCCATCACGCTCTCGCGACAGCACTTCCCGACGGATACGCTGAAACCGTTCAATCACCGCTGGATCGCCGGCCACCGGCCGGGCCCGCAACAGGGCCTGGTGTTCCCAGGTCCAGGCGGCATTACGCTGGTACTCCTCAAACGCATCCAGTGAACTGACCAGCATGCCGGAGTTGCCATTGGGACGCAGACGCATATCCACTTCATACAGAATGCCGGCCGGCGTGCGGGTGGTATACATGTGTATCATGCGCTGGCCCATGCGGGCGTAGAACAGATCGTTGGCGACCGGGCGCTCGCCGTCGGTCATCAGGTTCGGGTTGTCATTACCGTGCAGGAACACCATGTCCAGGTCGGATCCGTAGCCGAGCTCAATCCCACCCAGTTTGCCGTAGCCGATAACGGCAAAGCCGTTCCCGTCACCGCGGGCACTGCTGGGCCGGCCGTACCGGGCGACCATGTGATCCCAGGCCTGCTCCATCACCTTGCAGGTCACGGTCTCGGCAATTTCAGTCAGATAGTCGCTCACCACCATCAGGGGAATCCCGCCAGTCAGATCCGCCGCCGCCACCCTGAGCATGTTGCTCTGGGTAAACTGACGCATCCGCTCCATCTGCTGCTCCTGGTCGTCCTCATCGACTGCGGCCAGGGTCGTCTCCAGCTCCAGCTCCAGACGCTCCCGCTTCAACGGGGTGTAGAGCCGGCGGGGATCCAGCATTTCATCCAGCAGCAGAGGGTGCCGGGCCACCTGCTGGGCAATCCAGGGACTGATACTGACCAGCCTGACCAGCTGGGTCAGGGCGGTCGGGTTCTCCACCAGCAACGCCAGGTAAGAGGTGCGCCGGGCAATCGACTCCACTATCCGCAGTATCCGTTCCAGCGCCACATCCGGAACCGGCGACTGCCCTACCGACTCCAGCAGCACCGGCATCAACTGTTCCATGCGATGCCGGCCCCGGGTACCCAGGCTGCGGCAGGCGTGCCCCTGGCGAAAGCTGTCCAGCCGGGCAACTATTGCGGCACCATCCGTATAACCGGCCTGCTCCAGCGCACCGATGGCCTGTTCATCATCCAGTTCCTGCCCCCAGACCGCCTGCAGGGGTGAGTCTGTTGTCACCTCTTCACTGAGCGCGAAGACATTGTCGAAGTGATCCTGCACCCTGGCTCGGTGCTGCTCCAGGACGACCAGAAACTGATCCCAATCCTCAAACCCCATGGAGCGGGCGATGCGCAGGCGGCCCGTGGCACTCTCCGGCAACAGGTGGATCTGCCGGTCTTTCCAGGCCTGGATACGATTCTCCACCAGCCGCAGAAAACGGTACGCCTCGGTCAATTCTGCCACCTCTTCCGGGGAGAGTTGCTGTTTCTCCCCCAACACCTGCAATACCGGCAGGATCGGCCGGATCTGCAACTCCGGCTCACGCCCCCCGCGGATCAACTGGAATGCCTGGCCGATGAACTCGATCTCCCGGATGCCACCGGGGCCCAGTTTCACATTGTCAGCCATACCCTTGCGCTTCAGTTCACGACTGATCAGGCGCTTCATGTCACGAATCGATTCGATGGCACCAAAATCCAGGTAGCGGCGATAGATAAATGGCTGCAACATCTCCATGATCTCCCGACCCGCAGCCGCGTCCCCGGCCACCACCCGCGCCTTGATCATGGCGTAGCGCTCCCACTCCCGGGCATGGGACTGGTAGTAGGTCTCCATGGCATCAAAGGAGAAAGCCAGCGCCCCCGCATCACCGAACGGGCGCAAGCGGGCATCCACCCTGAACACAAAACCATCCGCGGTCTGGCTGTTGAGCGCCTTCACCAGTTGCTGGCAGAGACGGATAAAAAACTGCTCATTGGAGGTGGGACGGGGGCCATCGGTCTCACCCGGTTCCGGGTAGGCGAAGATAAGGTCGATATCGGAAGAGAGATTGAGTTCCCGGGCACCCAGCTTACCCATGCCCAGCACCACCAGGCGCTGCTGCTCGCCCGCGGCGTTGCGGGGCGTACCCTGTTTCCCGGTCATCCAGTCATAGAGCAGGGAGAGCGCCTGGGAGACACAGGCATCGGCCAGCGCCGAGAGATCTTCCAGGGTCTCCTCCAGGGGGGCTGTCCGGGTCAGGTCACGCCAGATGATCCGCACCATCTGCTCATTGCGAAAGCGGCGCAGTTCCCGGTGCAGCGCGGTCTCATCCGCCACCCCGGCCAGCCGCTCCCCCAGCAGACGGGCCATCTCCCCGTCCGCATAGCGCGCCATCAGCACCCCGGAGCGCTGCAATTGCACCAACTGTTGCGGCTGTTTCAGGCAGAACTGGGCGACAAAATCACTGCCCTCCCACACCTGCAGCAAGGCCGCCTCGAAGCCCGCTACCGAACGCAGCTCCGCCGCCAGTTCAGGCGACGCGGACTGCCACTGGCGCCATTTGTTTTCGGCTTCTTGTGCGGGATGTTCTGATGGCTGCATAGGTTTCTCGATACCGGGGTTGATCAGATTATTCTACAGGCAAGCGTCCATCCTACCGCCACTCCTGGAAAAGGTGAATGGTGGAAGCCGCCACTACCCCCGGACCCACCACCCCATCCGCCATAAAAAAACCCTGCCTGGCAACACCAGGCAGGGTTTCGACCACGGATGAGCTGATCCCGGACGGTTCAGCTCAGAGCGGTTGGCACGGCAGTGATTACATCATGCCGCCCATGCCGCCCATACCACCCATGCCGCCCATGCCGCCCATGTCCGGCATACCGCCACCGGCGGAGTCGTCAGCAGGCTCATCGGCAACCATTGCCTCGGTGGTAATCATCAGACCGGCCACAGAGATGGCGTTCTGCAGTGCGGTACGGGTCACCTTGGTGGGATCCAGGATACCCATCTCGACCATGTCACCGTACTCGCCGTTGGAGGCGTTGAAGCCGAAGTTGCCTTCACCTTCTGCCACCTTGTTCACCACGACAGAGGCCTCGTTACCGGCATTGGTGACGATCTGGCGCATCGGCTCTTCCATCGCACGGGCGGCGATCTTGATACCGACATCCTGATCGTGGTTGTCACCGGTCAGATCCTTCAGGGCCGCCAGGGCACGGATCAGGGCGACGCCACCGCCAGGCACCACACCCTCTTCAACCGCTGCACGGGTTGCATGCAGAGCGTCTTCCACGCGGGCCTTCTTCTCTTTCATCTCAACTTCAGTTGCAGCACCCACCTTGATCACGGCAACACCGCCGGCCAGTTTGGCAACACGCTCCTGCAGTTTTTCACGATCGTAGTCGGAGGTGGTCTCCTCGATCTGGGCGCGGATCTGCTCGACCCGGGCCTTGATGTCGTTTTCGGTGCCAGCACCGTCGATGACAGTGGTCTCTTCCTTGGTGATCTGGACTTTCTTGGCGGTACCCAGTTCATTCAGGGTAGCCTTCTCCAGGGTCAGACCAACCTCTTCGGCAATCACGGTACCACCGGTCAGGATAGCGATATCCTGCAGCATGGCCTTGCGACGGTCACCGAAGCCAGGCGCCTTAACAGCACAGACCTTGACGATACCGCGGATGGTGTTCACCACCAGGGTAGCCAGTGCTTCACCTTCCACATCCTCGGCAATGATCAGCAGCGGACGGCTGGCCTTGGCAACGGCTTCCAGGATCGGCAGCAGGTCACGGATGTTGGAGATCTTCTTGTCGTGCAGCAGGATGTAGGGATCTTCCAGATCAACCGACATGCTCTGCTGGTTGTTCACGAAGTAGGGAGAGAGGTAACCGCGGTCAAACTGCATACCCTCGACCACGTCCAGGCTGTTCTCCAGGGCAGAACCCTCTTCAACCGTGATAACGCCCTCTTTACCGACCTTCTGCATGGCTTCGGCGATAATGCCACCGATGTTGGCATCGCTGTTGGCGGAGATGGTACCCACCTGGGCAATGGACTTGTCATCGGCACAGGGCTTGGACATGTCGGCCAGCGCCTGAACGGCAACCGCGGCACCCTTTTCCATACCACGCTTCAGATCCATCGGGTTCATGCCGGCAGCAACGGCCTTGAGGCCTTCGCGGACGATGGACTGCGCCAGCACGGTCGCGGTGGTGGTGCCGTCACCGGCCACGTCGGAGGTCTGGGAAGAGACCTCTTTCACCATCTGGGCGCCCATGTTCTCAAAGTTGTCAGACAACTCGATCTCTTTGGCCACGGAGACACCATCCTTCGTGATGGTGGGTGCACCAAAGCTCTTCTGCAGTACCACGTTGCGGCCCTTCGGACCCAGGGTGACCTTTACAGCGTCGGCCAGAATATTGACACCGCGCAGCATTCTCTGGCGGGCGTCATCGGAAAATTTCACTTCTTTTGCAGACATAGATACGTATTCCTTTGAAATTCAGTAAATTGAAGCGTTTTCGCAGGCGCCTGATCAGCCCTCGATCACACCCATGATGTCTTCTTCACGCATGACCAGCAGGCTCTCGTCACCGAGTTTCACCTCGTTGCCGGAATACTTGCCGAACAGGACCTTGTCACCGACTTTCACGTCCAGCGGGCGAGTCTCGCCATTGCTCAGCACCTTGCCATTACCGACGGCAATCACTTCGCCCTGAGCAGGCTTCTCGGTTGCACTATCCGGCAGGACGATGCCACCAGCGCTGGTGCGCTCCTCTTCCATACGACGAATGACCACACGGTCTTGCAGCGGACGAATATTCATCTACCGATTTCTCCTGATTTGGCTGTTTACACAAATGGTGTTTTGTTATCCGGTGAGGCTGTTAGCACTCACCGCGACTGAGTGCTAATAATAGGGTCGAATTATTGAGAGTCAAGAGCACCGGCCAGAAAAAACCGGTGTGGGACAGCGCGATCCGGCGTATCAGCCGCGCCGGAGTTCTTCATCCAGCGCCCGCAGCCGTTCCGGGGTGCCAATATCCAGCCAGCGTCCGCCATAGTACTCACCACTCACCCGGCCCGCGGCCATCGCCCGTCGCAGCAGTGGCGCCAGGGGAAAGGCGCCCGAGGCACAACCGGCAAACAGCTCCGGCCGATAGATCCCCAGGCCGCTGTAGGTCAGGCGATCATTACCGGCATCCGCCAGTAAGCCGTCGGCGGACAGGGCAAAATCGCCCCCGGGATGGTGCGCAGGATTGTCCACCATCACCAGATGGGCCAGAGAATGCTCCGGGATAGGGTGCGCCGGAAAAGGATAATCGGTCCAGACATCGCCATTGACCACCCAGAACGGCGCATCGCCCAGCAGCGGCAGGGCTTGCTGGATGCCACCGCCGGTCTCCAGCGCGCCACCGGGTTCGGCCGAGTAGGCGATCGACACGCCCCAGCGGGCGCCATCCCCCAGGAAAGCGACAATCTGTTCTCCCAGATGGGCGTGATTCACCACCAGGCGGGAGATCCCCGCCCGGACCAGCGCCTCCAGGTGGTACTGAATCAGGGGTTTGCCAGCCACCTGCAGCAGTGGCTTAGGCGTGTGATCGGTCAACGGCCGCATCCGCTCGCCCCGCCCGGCGGCCAGAATCATGGCATGGGTCGGTAACCCGGTCAGCTTGGCGTCGTTTTCCACTCTTGGTTACCTGCGATTACCCTGGGCTTTCTGTTGGGGAGCCTTGCCGTGGCACGTTATGAACATAGAATCTGCCCGGCATGCCGTCAATAAAAAGGCCGCCCCGCTCTGCATGGGGCAGCCTTATATTCAGGAGCTGTTCTGGCGTTTACCAGGCTCAGCCTTTCATCGAGGTGAAGAACTCCTCGTTGGTCTTGGTGTCCTTGAGCTTGTCCAGCAGGAACTCCATCGCCGCCAGCTCATCCATCGGGTGCAGAATTTTGCGCAGAATCCACATCTTCTGCAGCGCATCCGGCTTCATCAGCAGGTCCTCACGGCGGGTGCCGGAGCGGTTGATGTTGATCGCCGGGAAAATCCGCTTCTCGGCAATGCGCCGATCCAGATGGATCTCCATGTTACCGGTGCCCTTGAACTCCTCGTAGATCACATCATCCATACGTGACCCGGTCTCCACCAGCGCGGTAGCGATAATGGTCAGGCTGCCGCCCTCTTCCACGTTACGCGCCGCACCGAAAAAGCGCTTGGGCCGGTGCAGTGCATTGGCATCCACACCACCGGTCAACACCTTGCCGGAAGAGGGGATCACCGTGTTGTAAGCACGCGCCAGGCGGGTAATGGAATCGAGCAGAATCACCACGTCCTTCTTGTGCTCCACCAGACGCTTGGCCTTTTCGATCACCATCTCGGCCACCTGTACGTGGCGCGCTGCCGGCTCATCAAAGGTAGATGAGATCACTTCACCCCGTACCGAACGGGCCATCTCCGTCACCTCTTCCGGACGCTCGTCGATCAGCAATACGATCAACTGGGCCTCGGGATGATTATAAGCGATGGACTGGGCGATATTCTGCATCAACATGGTCTTACCCGCTTTGGGCGGGGAGACGATCAGACCGCGCTGTCCCTTACCGATCGGCGCACAGAGCTCAATGGTGCGTGCCGTGATGTCTTCGGTACTGCCGTTACCCTTTTCGAGATTGAACTTCTCGTTGGCGAACAGGGGCGTGAAGTTTTCGAACAGGATCTTGTTCTTGGCGTTTTCCGGCTTGTCGTAGTTGATCTCGCTGACCTTGAGGAGCGCAAAGTAACGTTCGCTCTCCTTGGGCGGCCGGATCTTGCCGGAGATGGTGTCGCCGGTACGCAGATTGAAACGCCGGATCTGACTGGGCGATACATAGATGTCATCCGGCCCGGCCAGATAGGAGCTGTCTGCCGCCCGCAGGAAGCCGAAACCATCCTGCAATATTTCCAGGACCCCGTCGCCGTGAATGTCTTCGCCTTTTTTGGCGTGAGCCTTGAGGATGGCGAAGATCAGATCCTGCTTGCGGGAGCGCGCCATACCCTCCAGCTTCATTGATTGGGCGAGTTCGACCAGTTCAGTGACCGGCATCTTTTTAAGTTCGGTGAGATTCATGATGATATGCGTGATTGACAAAAGAACGGAACGGGCTTTGAGTTCCCGTTTGGAACAGCGTTATTGGAATATCGCTCTGGGGTGATTGGTTTCTTGGTATTAGCGCTCACGGGAGGGCTAGTAGGTGGATTTTAGCACCATCCCGGAGTACGTCCAGTATTAATTACGAATTGACCAGCTTCAGAGATTGCTGTCAATGAAGGCGATCAGCTGGGATTTGGATACGGCACCGACCTTGGTAGCCTCTACTTCACCATCCTTGAACAGCATCAGTGTGGGGATACCCCGAATGCCATAACGCGGCGGTGTATTGGGATTCTCGTCAATATTGAGCTTCGCCACCTTGATTTTACCTTCATATTCACCGGTAATCTCATCCAGCACCGGGGCGATCATCTTACAGGGACCACACCACTCAGCCCAATAATCAACCAGCACAGGCAGATCTGACTTCAATACCTCTGCCTCAAAATTATCGTCGGTCACATGAACAATCTGTTCACTCACAAGTATTCTCCACAAAAATTCGGTTGGGATATCGCACCACATGGTACGGGACTGCACCGGTGCTTATCATTACATCAGGAATCAGTTGTAACTTGAATCTCAAAACTAGGGATCTATTTGATCCCAATATTTTCGCTATTTCAAGTCCAAACCATCAGTAAATTAATGTATCCTAGCGAGCCATGACAGACAAACACCTTACGGACATCCGTTTTGACAGCTTCGGGCTGTGTAAAGAACTCGCACAAGGCATTGAAGATACTGGCTTTTCCTTCTGCACTCCCATTCAAGCCGAGACCCTGCCCATTGCGCTCAAAGGGCAGGATGTAGCAGGACAGGCCCAGACCGGCACCGGCAAAACCGCCGCTTTCCTGCTGGCGACCTATCAACGCCTGCTCACCCAACCGGCGGCAGAAGCGCGCAAACAGAACCAGCCCAGGGCACTTATTGTGGCCCCCACCCGGGAACTGGCGGTACAGATTCACAAAGACGCCGAGGAGTTGGGCAAACATACCGGACTCAAACTGGGGCTGGTGTATGGCGGTACCGGTTACGAACAACAGCGCCAGCAACTGGTGGATGGGGTCGACATACTGATCGGCACACCGGGCCGCCTGATCGACTACCTGAAGCAGCACGTCTATGACCTGAAAGCGGTTCAGGTGGTGGTGATGGACGAAGCGGATCGCATGTTCGATCTGGGCTTTATCAAGGATATCCGCTTCATGTTGCGTCGCTGCCCACCGCCGCAGCAGCGCCTGGGACTGTTGTTCTCCGCCACCCTGTCGTTCCGGGTGCTGGAACTGGCCTATGAGCACATGAACAATCCGGTCACGGTCAAGATCGAAACCGACAATGTGACTGCCGACAAGGTCAAGCAGGTCTGCTACATGACCGCCAACGACGAAAAGATTTCGTTACTGATCGGCCTGCTGAAACGGATGGACGCCCATCGCAGCATTGTATTCGTCAACACCAAGCGCGGTGCGGATCTGGTCTGGGGCTACCTGGAGGGCAACGGCATCGGTGCCGCGGTCATCTCCGGCGACGTACCCCAGAAAAAGCGCATGCGCCTGCTGAGCGACTTCCAGGAGGGACGTCTGCCGGTACTGGTTGCCACCGATGTGGCGGCCCGCGGCCTGCACATCCCGGACGTGTCCCACGTGTTCAATTTCGACCTGCCGGACGACGCGGAAGACTACGTCCACCGTATCGGCCGCACCGCCCGGGCCGGCGCCAGTGGCGACGCCATCAGTTTTGCCTGTGAGACGCACGCCTTCTCCCTGCCCGACATCGAGGCCTATATCGGGCACCGCATCCCGATGGAGCCGGTCACCAGTGACCTGCTTTTTGAGGTTGACCCGAAAAGCCGCATCATTCCGGATCGTCCAGAGCGGGACAAGCGACGGGGCAGCAGTAACCGGTCTGGCCGCAAACCCGCCACCCGGTCCGCCAAGCCCCAGGAAGCCGGGGCGGAAGCACCCAAGAAAAAACGGCGCAGAAGAAGAAAACCGAAACAGACCAACAGCACTGAATAAGCATGGACCTGGCCGTCACCAACAAGTGCAGCCGCTGTATCAACTCCATTTGTTGCACCTATACCACCGAGGCGCTCGGCGTGGCACCACGCTCCAAGGCGGACTTCGACCACCTGCTGTGGCAGGTCTCCCACCAGGGAGTGGAACTGTACAAGGATGAAGGCGAGTGGTACCTGATGTTCCTGGGACGTTGCGAACATCTGCAAGCGGATGGCGGCTGCGGCATCTATGAAAAGCGACCGCAGATCTGCCGTGACTACGACAACGACTGGTGTGAATATGACGCGCCGGCCGAGGACGGCTTCGAGCTCCACTTCCGTAATTACGCAGAACTGCTCGCCTACTGCAAAAAACGCTTCAAAAGCTGGGACAAACGCTAGCGATAACCGCCTTCAGGTGGAATACCGGCGCCGGCTACCGCTGGGGCAGAAGTGCTGAAAAATCATCAATCGCCATAAATCCACCCGATTCCCGTGCCGGCCCACGGGTATCCGGCTTCAGCACCCGCAGCAGATAGCCGATACCATAATCCCGGGCCGACTCCAGCACGGACGGACTGTCATCCACAAACAGGGTGCGCGTTTTATCAAACGGCTCGATCTGCTGCAGCTTATCCCAGAAGCTGCGCGCCTCTTTCGGCAAACCCAGGTCATGGGCACAGACGACCGCGTCAAAGTAACCCTGCAACCGGGTGCGTTCCATTTTCAGCGCCAGCGCCTTCTGATGGGCGTTAGTCACCAGCACTGTGCGCGCCTGGCGGGATCGCATCGACTGAAGAAAGTCCACCACATGGGGATGCACCGCTATGAGATGATCCACCTCCGCTTTTAACAGCGCAATATCCAGCCCCAGTTCACGACTCCAGTGATCCACACAGTACCACTCCAGGGTCCCTTCCACGTCGTGATAGCGCCCCAGCAACTCCTCTCTGGCCTGTTCCAGCGCAATACCCCGACTCTCGGCATAACGCCGGGGCACATGCTCCAGCCAGAAATAGTTATCGAAATGGAGGTCCAGCAGGGTGCCATCCATATCCAGCAGCACGGTATCGATTTGGTTCCAGTCAATCATGCGGTAAAGTTACAGCGGAATCTGACCGAATAGCAACTGAAGAAACCGACATGGCAAAACCACCCCGCATCAGCGATCGTCGCACACTTAACGAAACCGGCGTGTTTCACATCGAAGAGATCGACCTGGAGTTCGCCAACGGCCAGCGCCGCACTTATCAGCGTGTGGTCGGCTCCGATGAGGGCGCGGTGCTGGTGGTGCCGATGCTGGATGCCGACACACTGCTGCTGATCCGGGAGTATGCCGCCGGGGTGAACCGCTATGAACTGGCCTTCCCCAAGGGACATATCGAACCGGGCGAAGAGCCGCTTGCGGCCGGCAACCGGGAACTGCAAGAGGAGACCGGCTACGCCGCGAAACGCTTGGAACTGCTCGATTCCGTCAGCGTCGCGCCCGGCTATATCTACCACACCACCCATATCGTGCTGGCACAGGATCTCTACCCGCACCCGCTACCCGGTGACGAACCGGAACCGATCGAGGTGATACCCTGGAAACTGAGCGAACTCGACCAGTTAATGAACCAGGCGGATTTCACCGAGGCCCGATCAAAGCTGGCCCTGTTCCTGGCCCGCGAAAAACTGCAACGGGGCCGGTGAACCATGTTTACGACTTGAGTTCATAGACCCGCTGAAAAAAGCACGCCCGGTCAACGACAAAACGCCCGCAGGTAGTCTTCCTGTTCGCGGCGTTGTTGGCGCAGTCGCTCACCCCGGGCCGGCTTGTAGCCACGCCGCAACTCCGATTCGATCCGCTCTATGCGCTGCCGCGCCTTCCAGCAAGCCTGCTGCTGTTTTCGTTGCGCCTTGGCAGCCCGGGACAGGGCAGCCTGATCACTGGAACGGGAAACAGATCGACGTCGCCGGTCCGGGAATGCACTCTTCGGGCTGGCCACCCATTTGGTAGTGCGTATATCCAGCTCAACTTCTTCGCCCTGAGGACAGGGCTCCTGCTGAAAAACCACGCCACCTGATTCATCCGGACAACGATACACGGCTGCATTCCCTGCCCCGGGAACGACAAGCCCCACCAGAAACACCATCCAACCCGCAACCGGAACTATCCCGTTACTGACTCCAAAGAGAGCCTGTCCCCATCTATTTCTCATCCTTGAAACTCCTTATTTGTAAATTTGTCACACTCCCTGACTGGCACAAACCACAACACCGGGTATCATGTACCGGGAAGAACTAACGCCAACCCAGGATGGTCGACCGTTAACAGCATGCCGAAGCCCCCCGCCAACCCTTCGCCCACGGATCTGGCCTTTATCAATCGCCAGCTACGACAGCAGTTAAGCAACTTAACCCGCGAGGCCAGTCATAACGAAGAGGTGTTGAAACGGTTTCATGACCGGGAGCTCACACTGCTGGCCACCGAATCCCTCCCCCAACTGCTCAGCTGCCTGGTGGATGGCATGCGCGCCTCCTTCGATCTTCCCGATATCCAGTTGGTGCTGCACGACCCGGATCACGAGCTAAGACATCTGCTACTGCACAGCGGGATTGAACCGGAAAGCCTCACCGATATCCGGTTTGTCGATGAGATCACCACCTTCTCGCCCAAACATGCCCGCTACAGAACACCCTGGCTTGGCCCGTATCGGGACTCCGAACACGCGATCCTGTTTCGCTCCGGCGACACCCTGAAAAGTATCGCCATTCTCCCCATGATCCGGCGCGGCCAACTGGTCGGCTTCATCGGTCTTGGCAGCCACGACCCGAACCGATTTACCCGCCACCACGCCAGTGACTTTCTGAATCGCCTGGCCACCATCAGCGCTATTTGCCTGGAGAACACCGCCAACCGGGAGCACCTGGTAATCAGTGGCCTCACCGACGCCCTGACCGGCCTGCACAACCGCCGTTACCTGGAGCGCCGGCTGGAGGAGGAGGTCACCCGGGCGTTGCGATACCAGCACTCGTTAAGCTGCCTGTTCATCGATGCCGACCATTTCAAAAAGATCAATGACCAGCATGGGCACAACGCAGGTGACAGCGTGCTGCGTGAAATCGCCCTGCGGGTCAAGGAGTGCCTGCGTCTCTCCGATATCGCCACCCGCTATGGCGGCGAAGAGTTCACCCTGCTGCTGCCACAAACCGACGCCGCTGAAGCGGCCAAACTGGCGGAACGGATACGTAGCCGCATCCAGACCAAGCCGATTGCCATACATGGCGGCGGCAGTGTTCAGGTAACCGTCTCTATCGGAGTTTCGGCCCTGCTGCCAGGCAGTGACAGAGAAAACCCGCAGCAAAGCGCCAAACAGCTGATCGAGGCGGCCGATCAGGCACTCTACAAAGCCAAGGAGTCGGGACGAAACCGGATACAATTGGCGAACCCGATCAACATATCCGGTAGGGCGCGGGAGAGTATAGAATTAAACGATTAAGCCGTTGTAGGGCTTTTCTGAATGGGGCGGAACTGGAGTCACTTCTTATCTTTCAGCATAGCCGCCAGATCGGCAAAAGGATTATGGGTTGCCGTGCCGCCCTGTCCGTCGGTGGCGGCATCTCCATATTCTGAATCGATATAGCGCGAGTGCTCATTGTCATGACAATAGAGGCACAACAACTCCCAGTTGCTGCCGTCCGGTGGATTGTTGTCGTGATTATGATCGCGATGGTGCACCGTCAGCTCACGCAGGTTTTCCCGGGTGAACTCACGGGCGCAGCGACCACACACCCAGGGATAGAGTTTTAACGCCTGTTCCCGGTAGCCTTTCTCCCGCTGCTCACGGGCTTGACGGGCCTGCACAACGACCCGGTCCAGCTTACTGTTGGAATTATCCTTTACCATAACGGAAGCCTCTGACACATACCCAACCAATCTGCCCGCGGAACACCGGTTACCGCGGACAATGGCAAACAGCCACTGCCAGTATAGCCGGAGCCTCCCTGCCCCGGCGCATGTTTTTGAACCGTTAAATCTCCTGCCCCAGCATACGGCGTAACGTACCATCCTTGTCAAACAGGTGGTGTTTGTAGGCACCTGCAACATGCAACAACACACCGATGATCAGCAGATCACCCGCCAGCCCGTGGATCTGATGGGCCAGGCCGGCCAGCGTCCCATTCAGGGGAAGCACTTCCGACGGGTTGGCCGGATCCGGATTTTGCGCGATCAGCTCAAGCCCGAACAGCGCGGCCCCATGACCACCCATCACCGACATGATAAAACCGCTCAGCGGCATCAGGACGGTACCAATCAGCAACAGGTAATGCACCAGCTTGGCCAGCCCATGCATAAGCACTGAGGGCTCACCCAGGGTAGTGGGCCAGCCATTACGTATACGCCAGACTACACGCCACAGGGCGAAAAAGAACACCACTATGCCGAAAGACTTGTGCCAACCATAAAGGACATAGACTTTGTTCTCCGCCATGTAGACCCCACTGGCCAGCAACGCAATCATGGTCAGGCCCACCAGCCAATGCAGAATCAAGGTCTTACGGCTGAATTTTTTTTCTGTATCAAAGGTCATCGTACTGCTTCCTTCTGTTTGATTTTCATTACTGTTGAAATCGATCACTCGGGACTACTTCCAGCGGCGGGCCGCCTGCGCCACACGTCTTCCCAGGTGCCTGGCGGTATCCCTGTCTGATTGGGGCGGCACCAGATCGGCCCCCTGGTCTGCATTGCTTTGTGCCATGGCCCCCAGGTAGCTGCCAATCCGGTTAAGGTCATCCGGACTGCCCTGGCTGCTATTGTTGCCCGGCAGTAGCCCCAGCCCGACCCAGACCATGCCGTGCTGGGCCGCGAACACGCTCAATTGCTGAAGGGTATTGAGTTTATCCCCGCTGTAGCTGGCTGAGTTGGTGAAGCCCGCCGCCAATTTGTCCTTCCAGCCCTGCTCAAACCAGATCTTTGAACTGGCATCCATAAAGGCCTTAAAGGGGGCGCTGACACTGCCCATGTAGGTCGGAGAACCAAAGATAATCGCATCCGCATCGGCCAAGCGACCCCAATCCAGCTGTTCCAGGTCATCCACAGACAGCAACACGGCATCCGCATCAATTTCCCTGGCACCCGCGGCAACCGCCTCAGCGAGCACCTGGGTGTGGCCAAAACCACTGTGATAAACCACCGCAACCCGTACATTTTCACCCATGACAATCTCCACATAAATCGGATCAGATGGCCAAAATTGTAAAAGCCACAGCGCTATTCGTATAATGAATAGTCATTATATTGAGTATTCACCTCATGCATTTACGTAACATAGACCTCAATCTGCTGGTAGTACTGCAAGCCCTGCTGGAGCACCGCCATGTGACACAGGCGGCCGACGTCCTGAATATGAGCCAGCCAGCCGTCAGCCGGGCACTGGCCCGGCTGAGAGACACCTTCAATGACCCGCTGCTGGTACGAACCGCGAAGGGGTATGATCTGAGCGCCCGCGCCACCCTGCTCCAACCCCAGCTGGAGCAACTGCTCGGCTCACTGGAAAAAATGGTTTCAGCGCCAAAATTTGATCCGCGACAGTCCAGTGACACGGTGCGGATCTATGCACTGGATCCGGAGGTGAGCGCCATCCTGCCCAGCCTGTTTGCACTGATGCGCCGGGAAGCGCCTGGCATGTTTCTGGATATCCGCAGCGAGCCCAGAGAGCAGTTTGAACTGCTTGATTCAGGCGAAGTTCACTTCTCGCTCACCGCCTTTATGCCCCACAACGGCCTGGAGCACTATCGACGCCTGAGAGTGGAGATGCCGCAATTTGCCGTATTGATGCACCAGGACCACCCGCTGGCCAGACAGCCGCTGACCCTCGATCGCTACCTGGATGCCGCCCACGGCATGGTTTCCATCACGGGCAGAGGTCCGGCCCTGGCGGATCGGTCCTTGTCGTATACCGGCCGCACCCTCTACACCCCGTTAAGATTGAGCAGCTTCGCCAATGTGGGACAGTTTTGTGAAGAGGGCGGGATACTGTTTCACTTGCCCCGGATATTTGCCGAACAGGCCTGCAAGGGGCGCCCCCTGGTTGTACGGGAACCCCCGGAAGAGTTAACGAGGGACTTACCGACGACCTACCTGTACTGGCACGAAAGACATCATCACAATCCCATGTGCCAGTGGTTTCGTGACCAGGTGAGAAACCAGGTAGAAGTGCCGGCAGGTTAACCCCGCCCCACTATCTGGCCGAGTCGAAAACCCCGGCGTCTTGCTGAGCCGGTAAGCGCACCAGTTCGACAAGCGCCGGGCGCTATGAAACAGTGATTAATGGCGACACAAGGCACCATGACATTTCAACGTATTAAAATCGTAAACCGCGGAATGTCCCGGCTTACCTTTCGGTTTTGGCACACCACGCTCTATGAAGAAAGTGGCCGAGTTCCCACCATACAAACCCGCCGGATAGGTAAACGCCTTTAGCACCACATAGGCCTTACGCAGGGAGGGCGGCTTCGGCCTGGGTATACCGACACCGGCAATCGGCGGAACATCCTCTGGTGGCATACTCGCCACCAGTTCATCCACCCATCGGGTGGCATCCTCGGCAGTTGCGCGCCGGAGTATGCCTTCAGCAACCGCTGCATCGAGCCCCGCCTGCCCGGCCAGCGGCACATTCTCATCCCTAAACGAATCCGGGGTTATCCGGGTCGATGTTACCAGCTGCTGGTTTCCTGCGAGCGGCTCTCCCACGACAATTCGCCCGGCCTTATCACCGAGAAATACCAATTCCACTGGCTTGCCGAACAATTTCCTCGACATGGGATTCAGCGACTTGTTCCCCTTTTTACTCAGGTAAAGGTATCCGCAGGGTCCCCGGTTGTGGTGTGTGCTGTTAAGCACCGGAACCTTACTGTCGAGCCCCGCCACCACTTGCCTGTGGTAACCGGTCAAAAACACCGCGCCAATTTCAGTGCCTTCACTCCAACCTATATTCCAGATAGTCGGTTCATAGGCACCCAGGATCAACAAAACCGGCTTGGTCCTGCTGTTTACCGCGACATCGAACTGTGTTGCCTCATGCCCACTCTGGTCGATCTGGAAACCGGTGCGGCGTCCGGCGTAAGCACCTGCTGCGTAGACCACCGCATTATCGGGGATATTGAGTCCCCCATATTCACACACCGGCGGGGTCCCACCCCGCTGCATCAATTCGGGAGGCAGTTCAAATTCGAACGTTGTTAACGGGTCCGCAGTCGCGACCTGAATAAACAATAACGCCATTACTAAAAACCGAGCCATATTATGCCTCTCCTTCATTTTCCAGATCCCGTTCAAACGCCAGATGTGGTTAAGCTCGACTAATCATTAACCCGTCGATCTGTCCATCTTCACAGCAAAGATGCAATGTCGGGGTGTAACTGCATCAGAAACCTGTCCACCGAACGCGTATAGCTGTTTCTCTTGCCTAAATTTACATTTGTGGCTCTATGGGACAAATCGACTTTCAGCAGTTTCGCGTCCGTGCCAAACCGCCTGGACTTCTGAATGTACTTTCCGGCTTGAACACAGGGAGCATCTTTTCGTTGCGTGGAACATATGGCCAGAAATGGCGCCCGCTTACCTGATAACGCATAAATGGGGGACGCGGCCTTCCAGTACGCCTGATGGATGCCAAACGCTTTCTTATAAAATCTGGGTGGTCTCCGCGAGGTCATTATCTCAACAATGTCGTAAGCGGCCGAGTCAATAGCCACCACACCAAGCCACGGCTTAACACCGCCATCCAGCTCCTGTTGGCCACGGGATGCAATAAGTGAAACCAGGTGGGCGCCCGCGGAGTGCCCCATTAATATGAAGCGGTCGGGTGATCCGCCCCACTTCCGGGCCTGCTGCTGGGAAAAACGCAATGCGCTCTCTACGTCTTTCACTTGCTGCAAAGGTGCTGCATCCGGTACCAGCCGATAATTTACCGAGATAAAGACAAATCCTTTGGATACCCAGTGATTCACCTTGTTCCTGACTACTCCGTTGGAAGCCTTGTCGCCAATCCGCCACGCCCCTCCGTGGACCATAAATATCACGGGAGCATTGTCCGCCCCCCTTGGCATATAAACATCCAATCGCTGCCGCTGGTCCTGGCCATATGGAACATCACGTATAACCTTTACTTCTGCAGACTGGGCCATGCAATTTGGCAAGTAAAGCGCCGTCAATAGCAGCACTGTAAAGATCTGCTTTATATTCAAAACCATATTCTTCCCATATTTTGTTAATTGGGTGCCCGGTCGACCTGATAAAGATGAAAAATATTAAGTAACCTTTGTAACAGTCAACGCCATTGTTCGTTACAAATACCTATATAAAACCGGCTACGACGGATATGCATACGCAAACCAAGACCAAAGTAGGGGAGATTACCTCTCCTTCTTGATGCTGGTGACCTTTCTACGCTTGTCTGTGACTCCCTTTCCTTCTCGGTACTCTTTTCTTCATCGTGACAGCATGAATGGGTGGATGTCGAGAGTTTCGGCGACCGCCTTAACCTGTACCCCATCCAGGTGACTAAATTAGACCGCTTTGGCTTTGAACACTCTCCTGTCAGAAGTGAGTGTCCGTTTTAGAGGGGGATGTTCAAAGCGTTTCAGACCAGGACACCGCCGGGTAACCTGCACAACCCGCCCCTGAAGCTGCCTTTCCCGCATAAGGCGCTCTACACGTTTGCGCCCAACCGATACCCCCTGCTGCCTCAGTACCTGGAATACACGCGGACTGCCATAAACGCCCTGGCTCGCTTTATGTATGATCTCTATCCGTTTCCCCAGGTCTGCATCCGCCTGGCTTCCAGGTGAGGGCGGCCGTTTGAGCCAATCGTAGAATCCACTCCTCAACACTCCAAGCCAGCGGCATAAATGGCTTACTCCGAGTTTCAGGTTTCTCGCGATGAATCGATATCGTTCTGATGTTCCTCCGCAAGAAACCGTTGCCACTTTTTTAGGAGATCATTCTCCTGCTTCAGTCGGGCAACCTCTTTCCGTAGTTATTTCAGTTCAGCCAGCTCCTGCTTCTCCTTCTTGGTGCTGGTGACCTTTTTACGCTTGTCTGTCACGATCTTTCCTTCCCGGTACTCTTTTCTCCATCGTGACAGCATGAATGGGTGGATGTCGAGGGTTTTGGCGACCTCCTTAACCTGCACCCCATCCAGGTGACTAAGTTGGACCGCTTTGGCTTTGAATTCCTCCGTGTATCGCCATGTCCTCCTCGGTTGATTGTATCTTGGCATTGAACACTCTCCTGTTAGAAGTGAGTGTCCGTTTTAGCGGGGGATGTTCAGGGTCCGCTGGAACGCCTTGTTAGGAATTTTCATGCACCAGATTGATTTCTTTGAGCGCCTGAAATATGACCTCAATGTTCCCTTGCGCCGTCGCGTCTTTTGCTTTCTTCTCTTACATGTGGATCAGCATCTCCATGGTGCGCCTATACGCGATCGATGCGTTGTGATGGCGATACGCCGAAAATCGCCAATCGACACCGACCGGAATATCTGGTCGGGTGCACGCTTGCCGGATCTCGTGGCTTGGATGAAGGAGTTGATCTCGGAAGTCCATTATGCCTCCGATATTCACCTTAAACGCCTTCGTAATTTCGTTATCAAGAGCGAATGCACGCCGACAGACTTCGACAATTTGGGCAGACCGCCGCGTTCTTTTCTTTTTCCAAGCCGCGATATCGGATTCAGAGATTCTCGCAAACGGGCGCAATTGATCGTAGAGCGCATCGAATGCGGCACCACAAGCTACAAACACCTGGATAGATGGAGTTAACTCGGCAAGAAGAAGCTCTTTCTGTACCGCACTATCCTCACACCACTGCTCCGCAATTTTTTCATTCGCTCTTTTCGCGGCAACGGCATTTTCATAAGCAATTCGAAGCCAAATTGGAAGAATGTTGTATGAAGTGGATAAAACGAGATTTGCATTGACCTCGCCGTGTTCATCAACACTAACCGTGAGATCGCCGTCTTGGACGCCAACTTTCATGCCTTCGAAGATAAGGACGCCCGTGGTCATGTGCTCCATTTTTATGCCTAACGTTTAAATTTAGGGGCGCGCTTTAGCGCGTCCCCTTGAATGATGGGTTAGTCCTATGTTGCAGCGATGGATAAGGATTGGTTCTGAAATCCGACCTAACAAGCAATTCGGTCAGATCTGTCTTTCTGTCAGACACTTCGACGGGTATTCCCAACCACGTTGCAACAGGAGACACACGTTTGATAAGGGGGCGCTGGAACCAATAGCCCATCTCCAGTATTAGGTTCCCACTGTCACCGCGAAGAACCGCCATCCACGCATAAGTGCCCCCGGCTATCACACGTTCGATCTTGATGGACTGGAATTGCCCGAAGTGAACGGTGTTTTCAGACCCATCACGGTTTGTAAAAACAGCCAACTTCGCTTCTCGGTTAATGCGTATCATCCCAAACTTTCGTGATACGCGGCGACTCATGAACCATAGGACAAGAAACAGAACACCAGGAACGCCAAACAGAAGTTGCATTAATAAAAATTGCCCAAGAAAGGCCACCGCACTCAGCACCAGTAGCGGGATAGCGATGACCAGTGCAACCCAAGAGGGAATGCGAAGGCGTAAGCCACTCTGATAAGAAAGCAGCGTTCCCCACGCGCCATCGGTCGAAAAATGTTTCATAGGCCTAACGCTTGCAGCATGCGCGCCCACGTAATGGAGCCGAAGGCGCAATGTAGTGGGCGTCGCCGTGCCTGCACTGGTTATGCAGTCGGGAGTCTGCCGCCATTTTCATCAGCTGTCTCCAACAGCTCTTTAATCCTAATGATTTCAGCAACGATAGGGTCCATTTCATGGTCGCTATCGAGAAGCCAAAAAATGCCAACATCTGTGAAAAAAGCACGAAATAGATGACCCGGAACACCATCATCGCTTGGTTTCGGTCCCACATACTCAGGGATGACAACACCTACGATACCGTCTGACAGATAGCGATCTAGCCTTTCATCAAAATGTTCAATGGCATTCCTGAGATCACGAGAGAAAAGAGGGTTGCTTTGATCGATATTGAGAGACTCGCGTAGATGAACGCCACGCTCAGCATGCCCTTTCCGAACTGGCCAGAAATAGCGCGATAATGCTGCTCCATGGACGATAATATTCTGTAAATCATTGAGAATATTATGTGTCAGTACCCGATCGAGTCCCTCTTCCATCGCGGCTTCCGGCAGGGTTTCAAAAGCATGAGAAATCCGTGCAATCGAGCGAAAGGCGGACTGGGCATTAAATAACATCCCGTTGATATAAAACGCCTCATAAGGTGGCCAGATTCGGCCGTCTACCATCGCCATTACGGTCTCTCTACTGCATAACGCCTAAAGCAGCCGATATTAACGAGCGGGTAGCGAGTTAATTGTCGGCTGCCTTTTCTTGTTAAGCCTTCAGTCACGGGTATCAAGAGCATACTTTTCCCCATAAAAGGACTCGTACTCAATTATTAGATCCGTTCTTTTTGCTGCGTGCTCTACTTCCTCTTTACCCATTGAAAAGCCATCCAGAAACTGTACTAAGGATATGCAGATATTTTCTTTTGCACCTAATGCGAAGCCAGCAGCCAAGTAGGCATTTTGCGATTTGTACGGTTGGTTAGGCAGAACAATTTTCAGAGCCTTTTCTATTGGCTCGGTGCCTTCGCCTGACACAACTTTATTATCTACTCGGATTTCAAATTTCTTGATCAGTGCCGGACCAATACCATTGTTCAGGAGATATACACCGTAGCTACCTTTTTCAAAGTCTTTCGAGTTCCATGTGGTTAAGTGAGGACGCACTGAAATTCTATTGTGCTCTCTCATTTTGATGGCTTGCCATGCAGTGAGTAATAGTGCACACAGAGCAATTACGGCACTGGCACTTGCGGCTATAGCTTCTGGTGACATACACATTCCTTGGAGGCTTAACGCCCGTATAAAGGGCACAAACACGGCGGCTATAATCGGAACGAAGTGACACAGCCGCCGTGTTTGTGTCCTAGTGAGCCTGCGAACGATTTAATGCGTTTGTTAGGAGCGCTTTATTTCATTTTGGGCCGCTTTAAATAGTAATACTGCGCCAAAAAATGACAAGAAAAACACAATTAAGAGATACGATTGCATTGCGAAGCAAAATGATGCGAACCCCACAAGGTACAATATTAATGAGTAGAACAATGCATTGTGATGATACCCCTTTAATTTTTCGTTAGCTGATTTATTAAAGACCTCCAACTCTCGCAATATTAAATTTGCCGAAACGGAGAGAGGTATGACAGCTATAAAGGAAGATACGGAAAGCCATTTCGCCCAATCTACTTTTACTGTAAGCCCAGGTATAAAAACAATTAGAGCCAAAGATGTCGCCCCTATTGCCGAACTGAGCCACTTGAAAAAAACTACTCTTTCCTTGGAAATCATCATAGCTCCTAACGACAAAGATCAGTGGAAAATTGGCCGCAGGCCAAGTTTTCCACTGGATTGCCTGGTTAGGGCTTTTTTATTCATTACCAAGTGCCCAAACTATTACGTCGTTTTCAAAAGGGTTATTGTAAAACCCCTCATCGCAGTTGGGACACATAAAAAATACATATTTATGCTCTGCCGAAACGGCAGATACTTTCTTAATATCTTTTTCTAATTTTCTGTTGTTGCGAGGATCGACAGTGGCAAATACTTCAGCTGCGATTCCGCCATCAAAGCTACTTTCGATATCTGACCCTGATTGTGTCCCTAAATTTAAAATCAGCTCATCAAGACCTGGGTGCTTTTCGAATAAAATACCAGCGGCTTTAAACGACGCAAGATAGGTAAATGTTTGATTTGTTTGTTCAATAAAATTTAATGATCGATTGTTGTCGAGCGGATCACAGCCAATTTGTTCGAATTTTACTTTTCTTAAAAACTCGAGAGGGTCAGAATAGCTTGAGATTTCATCCAGTTTTATTTGCGATTCCTCGGCGGAAAGGCGAAGGCTCTCAATATAATTTTCTATTTCTTCTGAATTGCAGACTGTGATCTGTTTGCTCATGTTGTATTTTTGATGCCCTAACGCTGCGCTCTGCGGAAATTTAGGAGCCCCAGCGAGTAAATTTTCCGTAGCAGCGCCTTGTTATGCCTTTGACTGTATAAGATCAGCGATCTCACACGCTATTTCCTCGATAGTATGCGTTGCTGTGCTTCGTGCTACCTTGTCAGCTAAGGACGGACTGAATTCAACGACTTGTTGTTTTGTAATATTGTGCCAAATTGGCAGTAATATTTGCTCGCCAGATACAGTTCTGGTGACGATTCCATCAAGTTCGTAGTTAGTCCAGCCTTTGGCTATAAATGATGGCGACAACACAACTAAACCAACGCGGCTATTAGCTAAGCCCTTATCAATTTTCTGGCGAAGGCTGTCTCCGATACGTAAAGTCATTTCGTCAAACCATACGTTGAGCCCTTCTTGAATCAAGGCGTTGGCTAGCGGTCTAACGAATTCCTCTTTATCTTCTGATGCATGAGAAATAAATACATCATGTGTCTCACCACCCGATTCAGTCGGTGGTGGGACATTATCCCTGACTAAGCTCGGTACTTCAGAGAGAGGACGTTCCTGAATTTCGGGTAGCACTCCTGGCAATACTCTAACTGAAGCGCGTGTACTACCTCGCAATCCCTGCATATCTATCGCGACGTGCCAATGACCAGAATTGGGAATTTGAAGTCGGATGGGAGATTTTTTGGCTAGGCCGCCAATATAGCGATGACGCCTACCATTTTTATAGCTATTGAAGTTGGAACTATCCATTAAACGGACATTCGCCCCACTCGTCAAAGTAATCTCTACAATTTCGCCTCGTTTCCTCTGTCCCAAATCAGTATGGATAAATTGCAATTTCGACTACTCCTTATCTATGAGGGCATAACGCCTCAAACACCGGCTCAGCTATGCTGCGTCCGCGTGCTTTGAATTGTTAGGTTTGATCTTGCAGAAGCGCCATAACACCCTGTGAGAGTGAGTTACAATAGTCTTCATTATTTCTAATCCATAATGATAGGAATGCCCCTCGCACAATATCCTCACTGACAAAACCAATTGAGATACCAACCTGATTAAATAGAAGATGGGGATCTCTATTGGTACGGATCACTTCCCTAACTTTATTTTTTACATGTTCTTGCGATTCTGGTGAGCGCTGGCAAGACACTGTTAGCAATGCAGCCTGTTCATCAAGCCTATTCAATATATCTTCGTAGACGGCAAGCTCAGGCTGCTGGCCTGGCAGCCGAAAAACCCCGCCATTTTCATCGTCTTCTTGGGATGAGTCACCATCTAGAATACAGAGCGATTTAAAGTTAATCGCAGGGTTATCCCTATGCGACTGATGCGTATTAATAGCATTCCCATCCCCTGCCACGGAGTAGACTTCCACTTGCTGGTAGGACTCACCAAGTTTCTCTCTAAGGATTGCATCCACCCATTTTTTGGCAAAAACATCCTCAACAAATATGGCGACTTCTTTATCTATCCGTCCTGATACCGCACGCAATGCTTCAACACTAAGCTTTCCTTGTTTAAGCTTGCCATTAATACACGCCCAAATAGCCTCATTGGGTAGTGGACTTAAAGCATAATCACTATGCGTGGTGAATATCGCTTGAATATTTTTTCTTTGAGCAACATCAATCAAATATTCTACCATTCGTCGTGTAGCTACCGGGTGCAAACCGTTTTCAATTTCTTCAATTAGAATCAACGAATTATTTGGTGCTGATTCAATCTCTTTTATCATTCGTATGATTGATGATTCTCCAGCACCAAAGTGAAACTCAGAGTAATCACTCCCATTATTATTCCCAACAAGGAAACTTTCATTACCACCGATGTCAGCAATTCTGAAATTTTGGACATCCTTACCTAATACATGCTCGACTTGCCTACCTACCTGTTCCTCAATAGCAACTATGCTCCCCTGATGATTGTACGTAGATCTCATCAATTTTTTTTATTTTGTTTTTTCGCCTGCTGGCACCGTACGCTCTATGCCAAAAAAAATAGTAGGTCTGGATAGTACATCCGCTCGGACCCACTTGGCGCGCCTAAAACTGCTATTCCTGCGTACTGATTGGCGCGGATTTAGCGACTTATCAATGGCCTCATACTCTGCGCGCCAACCAGCCATACTGGTGTCGCCAATAGCGCTTTTTGGGAAAAATGCCCCTGGCTTTATATTTTTATATGCGCAAGCTGCAGCACCAAGAATTGACGATTTGCCGCTTCCATTTGGCCCTATTAAAGCTGTAACCGGAAAATCAAACGAGATGGTTTCTCCAGAGAACCCTCTTATCTTGCTTACATCAATCTTAAGAAGGTAGCTTCCGTAGTCCTGCCTTCTTACTTTATCTAACAAAGCTACTTTAACGGAGTCTCTAATCTCACTTCTTTCCATGCTTATCCCTTAAAATACATATCTCAAATTTCACACTTATATCTAACTCGGAAACCTAACGCCGCGCTCTGCGGCAAGTTTGAAGCGCAGCGGAAAACTTGTCCGACAGCAGCGCCTTGTTAGGTGATTTTGGGTGGATTAAATACATCCAGATGCTCGATCATTGTTACCTTCTTGGCTATTGTTTTACAGCCTACGAAAATTTTGTGCTCTTTACAGTCTTTAAATACGTTACCGCGATTGTTTAGAATTGATCGCGTAATCGGGTCTTTGTATTTAGGCTTGGTAGACAGTAATTTGTCCAGACCATTACTTACAAGAAAGTAACTAATCCACGATATAAGGTATTTATTCCTCTCTTCTTCTTCGGAAAGAGTGATTAGGTAATCTTCGAGATATTCAACAATAGTATCTTGATGGATAAAACCGAAATCGCTTTTTAGCACTCCCTCTAGTATTGCTATTATTTTTGGAAATGCTTTAATTCGTAGACTACCTAGCATGATCAACATGCTAATTACCTTCTGCAAGTTAAAATCACCGACCTGTATTTTTAGCTTTCCGTCCTTGTCGACGATATCAGCGAGAAAGCGCTCAATAACACCAGTTCCTGTGCATTCTTTATCGATTCGGATTGTCGCTAAATATAGCTCTCGAAACTCTTTCCATGAGTATGACTTTTTCTTAACTGGGTGAACGGCATGATATTTAGACACCCACTCTCTAAATAACCCATCAGGAAGTGGTGAAATCGTCGTTTTTTCATCATTTAGCTCCAAGCTATATTCTTTTAGTGAAGCCTGAAGGAATTTGATAATTCTTTTTGAGTCAGATTCGGACTTGGTTAGTATCCGATAATCATCTTTGAATCTAACAGCTTCGCACTCCACCCCAGAGTCCCGAACTAATTTGGTGAAATTAACATCGACAGCTGACGCAACAATCTCTGCTATCACATCTGAAACGACTGGCCCAATCGGAACTCCATTAGTACAACCATCGTTGGCATTTTGAAATAAGCGATCTAAGCGATTCCCGAGAAGTTTGTAGCTGCGCATGTTCTCGGGTTTACGGATGAATTTCTTTCCGTGTATTGCCCAAGCAATACTGTGAGTATAGATAGATGGGTAAAAGCTTTTTATGTCGGCCTTAACTATGTATCTATATTTATATGCTTCAGAGGCAATATCATCATCAATCATCCCGATAAATTCATAAATGAGTCTGCCGCTTCTAAGATACCCGACTCTTCCCGGATTTCGTGAATCTATTGGTATTGGAAATGTGTAGGAAGTAACCTGACTATTTTTGGGGACCATCTTCTCTACAATTGTTAGCCAATTTGTAGAAATGTGATAAGCAATATCGTTGTGAATCTCAGGATGAATTAATCCAAAGTTGCGATCTGTATATTCAGTTTTTGGAAAATGAACATTCAAGCACTCAGTCCTTGGCACATTATACTTTTTACCTCCACCTGTAACTTTGGTGTAAACCTTTGGCTTGGCTGGTCTCTTATCAACGACAAAGCAAGGCGGAAGAACGTAACTCTCTGGGAAATAGCCTCTCTCACATAACCAATGGTACACATCTGTTTTTTTGAGTGAACGAGCAAGCTGCTTAGTCGCTTTTCTATGTTCTTTTATTGGATTGCTCAATTACAGCTCCATTGCTTAGTCTTGGCTTTCACCTAACGCTTCACATCACCGGCAGCAAAAAGCGGTGTGGCTGGAGCGTAGCGGAAGCCGCGGCGCTTTTTGCTGTCCGAGTGCATGTGATTGTTAGAGCTATTCATCGCCATGGTAAGAATACCGATCAAGTTCAGTCGTATTAACAGCCCTAAAAGAAGAGGATTCTTTTAGTCTTTGTTCTATTTCTTCGTCGTATTCCCACGGAAATTCCATGTAACTCCAATGAACAGAATACCAGCCGTTATCTTCGGGAGCGAAAGAAACCCCAATACACTTCGGTAATTTCAAATCGTATTTGCATGCATATGTCAGGTTCTGAAGGCCTTGCAACCTACGCTCAAGAAAATCAGATACCATGGGGATAAAGACAAAGCCACACTGAGTGCGCGGGCTGGCCATACGATAAGGCATGGCGAACTCGTTGCTTCGGCATTTTTCCATTGATAGTTGAAACCGTTTTTTGAATTCTCGTAATTCGTTTCGCTTGAGCTTGGCTATTTCCGAAACAATGAGATAGTAATCGGTTGGTTTGTTATCGGTAGTTATACGATCAGGAAAACGCTTAATTATTCCAGATACGTCCCATTCATCTGCGCGGTGCTGGAGCGCTGCCAAGTACTCGATATGTTGGTTGCTTGGCTCTATCTCCGAGTTACCGAGGAGGTACTGCCCTACCAGAGCTTGTTCGTGAACTTGTTCAACTAAGCCGTCCCACTTTTCGATAAGTTGCTCGCGGAATTCGAGATATTCACTTAATTCCGGTGGCGTTAGCAATGTTTGAACAATGCCCAGGTAATCCTGCCCCTGAATGAGATGAATAATTCCTGCCGTACTACTACGGTGATACTTCTTGTTTTTTTGTTCGCTTGAAAGGAGCCGATGCGGCAAATAGCAAATAATCTTATGAATTTCTGCAATTGATCTCGAATGCAGGATGAATTCATGGCCCTTGTTGTTTTTAAGTGTTATGGACTCGTTTTTCTCTAAATACGTTAATGTGTCTCTTATTTGCTTTGTCCCTCTTGTAAGAACTTTCCGTTCATACCAGCGGCCTTCGTTCTCTTCCGATGTATCGCCTTCCTTATTACGCTCCTTGACCTGAAACGCAATCAGTTGATCTCCTAACCAAATTATACTATCAGCTAGTTCTACTTCATCTGTAGGGTTGGGCTGGAAGGTGTTTTTTGCATAAGTAAACTCACTGAAGAAGAAATGCTCATTCAATCGGGCAATGTCTTCTTCGAAACTCATCGATTCCCTCTGTTTATGTTCTTGCATGCTCTAACGCCTGAGTTCAGCGGCGTTTGAGGCAACGACCGTTTTTGCGGTAGCAAAAATGGACGGCGGATCAAACGCCCGCTGCAACGATTTGTTAGATCGCGGCGTCATAAACGCTTCGGATTTTGCCTTCCAACTCGGGCGATAACGTGAACGTAGCGTCCGTGACATGACTTAGAGCAGCGTATGGCTTGTTCTTACTTCCTGCTGCCATACCCAACTCCTCTTCAATATCGTTTTCGAACACCACCGCTCGCCCCAGCCCTGCATCTATTTCGTTCTCGATGCCCGCCGTTGCGATGTCCGCAGATGCTATCGCGTCCACAGCTTTCCCTGCTTGGTGGTCACGATCATATATGGCGACATAGGGTATCCCGAACTTGTTCAAGAGCCGTATGTAGTACGGAATATTTGACTTCGAACCGCAATCGATAACTGTGTAGTCGTATCGGAATACGCCTAAATTCTTGGCGATAAGTGGTATCACGGTCTTATCCGTCGCCCCCTCCACCAGAAGCACCTTTGATGCAAAGAAAAGCTCACCGCGATCAGGATTGATCCAGTAAGACAGATTGAAGTCCTTCTTTGCGTCGCCAGTGAATAGTTCTTCAGAGCAGTACGTGACGCGACTTCCTTCTGCCTCATCTCGCTTCGTTACGATGTAAATCGTGCGGTACCGCTCCACATCGATGAGGCCACTTGAATGGGTGCACAAAAATACTTGGCTATCACCTTCTGACAACTCGACGAAAGAATCGAACAGCGCTCTCTGTGCTTGGGGGTGCAGATATAGTTCTGGTTCTTCAAAGATGTAGTATCGAGAATTCGACGACGTGCGCGTCCGAGCTTCTTCGTCGCCGGCGTCTTCAGAACGCCTTCGATCCCGCCGGGCAATGACTTGGATCAGGGCAACGGTAAGAGCCCTTTGAAGCCCGTGACCTTTACGGCGAATATCGGTTCGGACCCCATCGTTCACCCAGACCTGCGTGTTCGCCTTAAACACGCTCTCTATATCAGGCGCGGACACCTCGATGTCAATCTGAGCGCCCCAAGAAGTGAGTTCGTCTGTGATGGCTTGTTCGAAGCGCGCCAGTTCTTCCGGGCGGTTCTCATTATGATTGCCTTCGTGATCCAGCCTGTTCAGTGCGGCAAATAGTTTTTCAAGCCGTTGCCTTGTATCTTTCCACTCCGCGTTATCAGCAGCCATCTCCGAGATGACAGTGGAATACAGTTTCCCAAAAGCGCTGGTCTCTTTCGCCGCGAAATCGTCAGCGGCCTCTTTGACGGCGGGAATGAAATACACATCGCCGAATATCCCCTTCGCTACGTTCTTGAGCCCAAGAAAATTTGTCGCTTCTGGTTCAAAGGTGAACGTTAGTTCATCCCGATGCTGTTCTATGTATGAGTTCTGAGCGTCAATAATGTTCTGCTTAGAAAGGCGGCCCGCCTCCGGCAAAAATGGGTGGAAGGGCAGGCTTTCGGCTGTTTCACGCCGCGTATATGCACCTGCGTTGGCTTCTTGAAGCCATTCATCGGTCGGATTTTCGATGTAACCGCGGTAATCGAAGCTTCCGCCCAACTGAGCGGTCTTTCGGACCACTATCGTCGATGAGGATGTGAGGTACTTCTGAAAAGTGGTCTTATCTGAATCATCAAGACCGTCGAAGGTAACCTCGACGTATAGCTCAAGGGCGCCGAAGTGAAAATCCAAGTCTTGATGCTTGATCTCCCCGAAAAAGAACAGGATCGCTGATAAGAGATTCGATTTTCCATGATTGTTCTGGCCGATGATCACCATCAATTCGGAGACTTCAAGGTCCAGTTCTTTGATGGAGCGCCAGTTCGAGATTTTCAGCCTTTGAATTTTCACCCTCATTCCCCCCGCAATCTAACAGCTGATTATGCGTCTCGCGCATCTCATGAGAAATGAGCCTCGCGTGAATATTGAATAAAACGACTAATTGTTCTATATTGGTTCTCTAACTGGGAACCATATAGCAAGGAGTCGCTATGTCTTTTGATTCGTCCGATCAAGGCACTGATCCAAAGGTCGAGCTGTTTTGGAAACGCTATATCGACGTGACCAAACGGTTTCGTATTCCGGAACGGACCCGCCCCTGGTATCGAAAGCATGTACAGGGATTCATCGATGCGCATAAGGGGGTAAAACTTCAAGCTCAAACACCGGAGAACGTTGAACTCTGGTTGAATCGGTTGGGGCAGAGCCCACAACTCTCTTCCTGGCAATTTCGCCGGAAAGTGGACGCCTTGCGTCTTCTTTTCAAACACATGCTGGGATTGCCGTGGGCTTTGGCGTTTGACTGGGATCACTGGTGCGAGGGAGGACAACCACTGGGCGATCAACATCCGACGGTTGCACGCAGTTACGAGACAAAAAATGCGGGCGCCGACAAGCCAGGCAATCTTCTGGGTCAGCGATATCCGGGTATTTACGCCCGATTTGTCTCGGCAATTAGAATCTCTGACCTCTCCATCAACACTGAACAGAGCTACCTTGGCTGGATCAATCGCTTCCTTCGATTTCACAACAAAAAAGCCCCTGAAGAGTGTGCAGAGTCAGAAGTATGTTCCTTTTTAGAGTATTTGGCGGTTCAACGCAAGGTGACAGGCGCAACTCAAGCTCAGGCGCTCAACGGCCTGGTGTTCTTTTTCACCCGTACGCTGGGGAAACCTCTCGGAGAAATCGGCTCTTTCAAGCGCCCCAAGCCCCACCAACGGATCCCAACCGTACTGAGCCGGCGAGAAGTGATGCAAATCCTGGCACAGATCGAAGGACAGACCGGTCTGATGGTGCGCCTGATGTATGGCACAGGTATACGCGTCATGGAGTGTGCCCGGTTACGCATCCTGGATCTTGATTTTGAATACCGCCAGATCACGGTCCGTGCAGGCAAGGGAAAAAAGGACCGGGTGGTTCCGATGCCGGACGCGCTGACTGGCAAATTGAAGCGCCAGATGACCTGGGTAGGCGGAAAGCACAAGGAGGACCTGGAGGCGGGCTTCGGATCGGTGTATCTACCGGAGGCGCTCGAACGCAAGTATCCCAGCGCGCCCAGGGAGTTTCGATGGCAATACCTGTTTCCGGCCACACGGATTGCAACCGATCCACGCTCAGGGGTATTACGTAGACACCATATCCACCAATCGGTGGTGCAACGGGCTGTACGCAAGGCTGCCGTCCAAGCAGGCATCACCAAACGGGTAACCAGTCATACCCTGCGCCACTCCTTCGCCACCCACCTGCTGGAATCCGGCGCGGATATCCGGACAGTGCAGGAGTTGCTGGGTCACTCGGATGTCACCACGACAATGATCTACACCCACGTTCTGGGTAAGGGGGGAAGCGGGGTGACCAGCCCGCTGGACCGGCTGGACACATAAAAAAACGGCCCGCATTAGCGGACCGTTTTGATTTGGTGGCCAGGGACAGAATCGAACTGCCGACACGCGGATTTTCAATCCGCTGCTCTACCAACTGAGCTACCTAGCCGTGGCGAGGGCGTATTAAACCGATACGCGCTGCCCGAGTCAAGAGGGAATTGTGCCGGGCGGTCTGTTTTTTAACCCTTTTCCTGGTCAGTGCGGCCCATTGGAAAGCCTTGCCACCAGGAGCCAACTGCCCAACTCCAGACAAATCAGGGCGTAAAGTTAACCTGGGTGCCGCCCCCTTCGAACAGGAATTTCTCCATCTGTTCTTCGAGGAACTCGCGGGACTTGGGATCAACCAGCGAGAGCCGATTCTCATTAATCAGAATGGTCTGCTGCTGGAGCCACAGCTGCCACGCCTCCTTGGAGACATTGTCGAACACCCGCTGCCCCAACTCGCCCGGGTAGGGTGGTCGATCCAGGCCTTCGGCCAATTTTTTCAATTTAACGCACTCCACCATACGACTCATCTGCCCTCTCCTCTAAACTCTGCTTTAATTCTTCAAGTAGACGCGATACCGGGGCGGCCAGGCCGCGTTGATCAGGTTTGTCTGTGTTATACCAAACTCTGCTGCTTCCATCCATGACCCATTCCGGACAACCGGCCAGCCGGACCTCCAACGGCGTCATGAGCAGGTGAAAATGGCTGAAGGTGTGGCGCCGTTCCGGCCACACCGATAGCGCCTGCCAGTGCTCGCCAAACAGTTCTGCCAGCCCGGCTTCCGCCGCCTGCCGGTCGGGATACTCCGGCAGTCCCCAGAGACCACCCCAGATGCCGTTCTGCGGTCGCAACTCCAGCAATACCCGACCCTGACCATCGTGTGCCAGCAACATCACAACCCGTCGGGTCGGTAGCCTGGCGCGGGGTTTGGCGTGTGGATAGGCGGTGGGTTGTCCCGCGGCTTTGGCCTGACACTGTTGTGCCAGGGGGCAGGCATCACAGAGCGGGTTTGTGCGCCGACAAAGCGTCGCTCCCAGATCCATCATGGCCTGGTTGTAAGCCCCCGTCTGGTGGGCCGGCGTGAGCGCCTCGGACAACTGCCAGAGTTGCTTCAGCACGGCTGTCTTGCCAGGCCAGCCGGGGACCGCAAAGCAGCGTGCCAGTACCCGTTTTACATTACCGTCCAGAATCGGAAAGGGCTCGCCCAGCGCCAGGGACAGAATGGCCCCGGCGGTGGAGCGGCCGATGCCCGGCAGCTCCATGAGCGCCGTCAGCGTCTCCGGGAAACGGCCGGCCAGTTCGTCCTGGATGTGGCGCGCCGCCCGGTGCAGGTTGCGTGCCCGGGCATAGTAGCCGAGGCCGGACCAATGGTGCAGTACCTCGTCCAGTGATGCTTCCGCCAGCTGGGGCAGGTCGGGAAAACGCTGCATGAAGCGTTCGTAGTAGGGGATAACCGTGCTCACCTGGGTCTGTTGCAGCATGATTTCGGAGATCCAGACCCGATACGGCGTTGGATTTTGCTGCCACGGCAGATCCTTACGTCCATGCTGCCCATACCAGGCGATGATCTGCTTTGAAAACTGTTCCGGATCCTGCTGCATAATCCCCTCAAAAGCCTTTACTCACACCTGCCTACCGCTTCGCAGACGACTCAGGCGCTTTATGTCACAATAATCGTTCGCTTAACAACCCAATAGATCATCGTGAAATCGACCCTATCCGGCTTTATCTGCGCCCTGTTAATCGCCCTGCCCGGCATTGGCCATGCCCTCAGTTTCCCGCTGCCCGCCCCGGGGAACGACATCGTGGGCGAGGTGCGCCAGGTGCAGACCCGCTACGAAGACACCTTTTCCGACCTGGCCCGGGAGAACGGACTGGGTTACACGGAGATGACCGAGAGCAATCCCGGGGTGGATCCCTGGCTCCCGGGCGAGGGGACAACCGTCATCCTGCCGACCCGGTTCATTCTGCCTCCCGGGCCACGTGAAGGCATCGTGATTAATCTGGCCGAGTTGCGGCTCTACTACTTCCCGAAAGGGGAGAAGCGGGTCATCACCTATCCGCTCGGTATTGGCCGGGAGGGCTGGAGCACGCCCGTCGGGCAGGCCCGGGTCACCCGCAAGAAGCAGCAACCGAGCTGGTATCCGCCCGAGTCAATCCGGCAGGAGCATGCGGCCAACGGTGATCCCCTGCCCAGAGTGGTCAAACCGGGGCCGGACAATCCACTGGGCTCACACGCCATCTACCTGAGTATGCCCGGTTATCTGCTGCATGGCACGAACAAACCCTACGGGGTGGGTATGCGCGTCAGCCACGGTTGCATCCGCCTCTATCCCGAGGATATTGCCGCCCTGTTCAAGGAGATTGCACCCAACACCCCGGTGCGGATCATCAATGAGCCCTACAAGGCGGGCTGGGAAAACGGCCGGCTTTACGTGGAGGCACATCAGCCCCTGAGCGAGCAGCGTAGCCGGGAGGGGACCAATTTCACCCCGCTGGTCAGGGCCATTATCAACGCCCTGGGCGAGAGTGATCAGAAACCGGACTGGGACGCCATGAAACAGGCCGCCCTCAACCAGCTGGGGATACCGGTGCCGGTAACGCCAGCGGTGATGCCCGCCGCACCGTCAAGCAGCCCGCAGTCGTTGATGGTCTCGGAGTCGGCGCCCTTAGCATCCGAATCACCGGCCCAATAGAACCAGCCCCATAAAAAAAGGCCCGTTGGCACATACATGCCATCGGGCCTCTTCGATATCTCAGGCAAGCGTTATTTTGCCATCGATTTGTGCATCATGCGGTCACACTTCTCAGCACATTCGTCAGCAGATGCCTGGGCGGCATTGGCTGCGTTCATGGCTGCAGATGCCTTGCGATCTGCGGTGTCAGCAGTCAGTTTGGCATCCCGTGCAGCTGACATAGCGGCGCTGGTGCTATCCTTCAGATCGGCGATATCGGCCTGCATCTGTTTCAGTTGGTCGGTGCTGGCACAACCGGTCACCAGACCCAGAGTGAGCGCCATTGCGGAAAGCTTCTTAAGGGTGTTCATGGTCATCGTCGTCTCCTAGTTTAGTTTTGTTTTAACCACGCAGTTCCCGCCAGGCGCTAACCTGACAGTATCCCTGCCAACATAATATGGGATAGCTGCGCCCTTCTCAATTGAATTAAGCGCTAAACATCACACAACTGCATTAAAAATCAGTTAAACAGCCCCTTCAACTTATCTTTGAGCTTGTTTTCCAGCTTTTTCTTGGTCTCTTCTTTCTTCTCTTCCAACTGCTCTTTTACCTCGGCCTTCTTCTCTTCCAGCTTGGCCTTCTGCGCCCCGGTTACCACCTGGGCCCAGTCGATGGAATATTTTGGCGCTGCGTAGGGCCCGGTCAGTTTAACCGGCACGGGCACCCCTTTCAGCTGCTCCAGCCCTTCGCCACCCTGGCCGGCAGCGGTGCTGACAATCACCGGCTTAACCAGATAATCGAGCGTTTCCGACACCAGATTCACACTACCCGCACCGGTCACCCGCAGGAAAGGCGATTTGGCCAGCAGGTCCTGGTTGTTGAGCACGCCATTTTTGATCACGGCGCTGGCGCTCATCTCGGAAAAGTCGGTTTTCTGCACCGTTTCGCTGGCGGGCAGTTTCTCGCCCTTCAGCTTGGCCTGACCTTCCCGCAGCATCTGGGCCAGGTTAAACCCCTTTACTGAGCCGTCCGCGAACAGGAAGCTGAGATTCCCGTTCAGACCCCGCTTGAAGGCGTTGATGCTGTTACCGCTGGTCTGGAGCTTGGCCTGAAACTTTCCCTTGCCATCGAACTTATCCGTGGCGGTCATATCCTTCAACAGGGGGCCGGCCTGGATATCGGTGGCCTGCTCCTCTATCTGGATGAAGGGTGTCTTGCCGGCCACGTTCAGGTTGATCATGCTATCCAGACTGCCCTGATAGAAGGAACCGATCTTCTGCTCGGAGGTGATCTTGCCCTGGCTGGCCTTGACCGTAACCTGAACCTGCTTGGCCGTCAGTTTGTTAATAATCAGCTGGCCAATCTTGAGCGAGCCATTCAGGTTGAGTGAGCGCAGCAGCTCCACAGGTAACAGCGGCTCATCACCGCTTGCTTTCGCGTCGCCGGCACTGCTCTCCTTGGCTGGTGCGGCCGCATCCTCTTTCACCGGCGGCAGGTAGCGATCCACGTTGATCGCATCCACATCCAGGACAAAACCGATGGCAGATCCTTTCAGGCTGGCGTTACCGTTGATGTTGGTATCATCCAGCACGATGGCCACCTTGTTCATCCGGGTCAGATCACCTTCTGCCGCCAGTTCCAGGTCGGCGGAAAACCGACTCAGGACCGCCGGGTCGGCGGTCTCGGGCAAGGCGATGCCCTGCCCGCCCAGCCATTCCCGAAGGTTCAGCTCGGCCAGGCTCAGGGTGCCGCTGAAGGCCGGCTTGTCGCTCAGATTACTGCCCTGCAGGCGACCGGTCAGTTGCAGCGCCTCGGATGTGATGGAGAGTCCGTCCACCGATACCTTCTGGCCATCCAGGGCCAGACCCACGTCGGCCGCCAGGCGGGCGCTCATGGCGCCCTTTTCAAACAACGGGCTGGTGGCATCCAGTTGCAGGTTCAGCCCCTTGAGGTACAGCATGCCGGCCTTTTCATCCACCGAAACGGTGCTGTCCAGTTTGATGTTGGCGTCCAACTCCGGTTCTTTGCTTTTCAGCTGTGCCCCCAACTCCAGATCCACCGGGCTGCCCGGCTGAATCGCACCACTCTTGAGGAAGAACTGATCCACCGTATAGAGCTGCCCGGTACTGCGGTCATCCCAGCTGATGCGGGCGTTGCTGATATCCACCCCACCGATGCTGAAGCCCGCCAGCCCTTTGCCACTGGTGGATTCGGACGGCGCCGACTCGGCCGGGGCATCACCCTGGGTCAGGTCATCCCAGTTGGTAACACCGGTTTTGGACTTGGCAAGATTCAGCACCAGTCCGTCCAGCCCTACCGTGTCCACCTCCAGTTGGCGACTCAGCAGCGGCATCAATTTGACCCGCACGGCCGCGCTGTTAACCACGGCGAATGGCTGCTCTCCGAAACCTTCCGCATTGCTCAGCTGCAAGGCACCAATATCGACCCCAAGCCAGGGGAAGACCGACAGCTTCAGATCGCCGGTGATCTGCAGATCCCGGCCGGTCTGCTGTTTGACCTGGTCGACGATCTGCTCCTTGTAGTCATTGGGATCAATGACCATCGGCAGGATGATGGCAGCAGCCACGACCAGCAGCACGAGCACCAGTACCAGGCCGCCTACAATCTTGAAAAACTTACCCATCACAAACTCCGTGTTTTTGTCCTGTTCTTTTAACCACCCGCGAGCCCGGCGATAAATCCGTGACGGGAGGGCATGACAATCCTAAGCATGAACCATTATCTATTCCAGTGCCACAGTACAGAGAGGGTAGCAGCCGGCATTGCCACAGTTTTTAACTTTTAATCCCGGATTGTGGAGCAGTTCCAGCAGATATCGAAGGTTGCCTCCACCATTTCACCACATTGCGGACAGCGCCAGGCGGGCTGATCAGGCCGGGGATCCTGAAGATAACGCGCCAGCAGTTGCCGGGCGAGGTCATAATCCTCCCCTTCCACCACCCACAGCACCGGAAACTGGAGTGCCGACAGCTCACCCGCCGCGCCGCTCAGGTAGTCGCCAAGAATGACGGTATGGATATGGTGGGCGGCCAGGGCATCGTGGAGCATCTGGGCCTGCAGTCGGTCACGGCACTCGTAGAGTTTTTGCATAGCCGGGGTGCCATCGAGAGGAGTGGGGAGAAGTTGGAGCGGGTGAAGGGAATCGAACCCTCGTATGCAGCTTGGGAAGCTGCCGTTCTACCATTGAACTACACCCGCATCGCGCAGCAGATTCTATGCCCAGCCGAAGCCGGGCGCAAGCGGCGTCACTGAAACAGCCGGCTTTATCGCCTGGCACCAGCCTTACTGATACATGGCCTCCACGGCCGCTTTATGGTGTTTCAGCACCTGGGCTCGCTTTATCTTCAGGGTCGGCGTCAACAGACCATTCTCGACCGTCCAGGGCTCCAGCAGCAGGGTCACCCGACGCACCTTGGCATAGCCGGGGAACTGTTTCAGCATCGCCTTGATACGGTGCAGAACCGCCGCGGTCACCCGGTGATGCTCCAGGCTTTCACGCGCCATGGGATCGAGGCCGCAGTCCTGCGCCAGCGCCGGCCAGTGATCCGCGTCCACCACCACCAGGGCACTCAGGTAGGGCCGGCCTTCACCCAGCACCATCACCTGGGAGACCAGCGGATCCAGCGCAATGGCCAGCTCCATGTCTCCCGGCGGCACCTTCTCGCCATTGGAGAGCACCAGGATATCCTTGATACGGCCGGTGATATAAATATGGTTGTTCTCAATACGGGCCTGGTCGCCGGTGTGCAGCCAACCGTCCCCGTCGATTATCTTGGCGGTAGCCGAGTGGTTGTTCCAGTAACCCATCATCACACCGGGACCCCGTACCAGTAGCTCGTCATCCTCGCCGGTGCGCACTTCCACACCCCGCAGCGGCACGCCGACACTGGCGGGATCATTGTCCTCCAGGGGATTGACGCTCACCACCGGGCTACTCTCGGTCAGCCCGTACCCCTGCAGAATCGGGATACCCAGGCCGATGAACAGGCGGGCTATCTCCGCCGAGAGCGGTGCACCACCACTGACCGCGATCCGCAGCCGGCCACCCAGCCTGGCGGTCACCTTGGAGGCCACCAGACGGTTCAGCAGGGGCCACAGCAGCAGAGAGGGTCGCAGGCCTGCTCGTCCCTGGCTGCGCTCAAATCGCTGCCAGCCGACCCGCACCGCTGCACGGAACAGCAGACGGGGCAAAAGCGGGCGCTTCTGCATCTGCGCGGTAATACGTCCGTAAACCCGTTCAAATATTCGCGGCACCGCAATCAGCACCGTGGGACGCAGCAGGGTCAGATCCTCCGCCAGCTGTCCGATCGAGCGGGAGTAGGCCACCGACGAGCCGGTCATGATCGGCAGGTAGTAGCCGGCGGTCCGTTCCAGGGTGTGGGAGAGCGGCAGGAAGGAGAGAAACTGATCCTCCTGGAAACAGTCGATGACCGTGATCGAGGCGTGGGCAATGGAGAGCATGTTGTGATGGCTCAACATGACCCCTTTCGGACGCCCTGTGGTCCCGGAGGTGTAGACGATGGACGCCAGGGCATGGGGATCGCCGTGGCGCTCCTGTATCCCCGGGTCCTGGGCGGGCATCAGATCGGCAACCGATCGAATACGCGCATCGGTGGCTACAAGATCGGCATCTGCATCGGAGGAGTCCTGAATCAGTACCCGCTGCAACGGGCTGTCAGCGGGAATCGCCCTGGCCAACCGTTTCCAGCGCCCGGCATCCTGCACCAGCAAGAGCTTCACCGCCGCATCCTGGAGAATGTAGGCAACATTATCAGGCCGGTCATCGGTATAGAGCGGCACTACCACCAAGCCCATTCCGAGACTCGCTTGGTCAAATGCCACCCAATCCGGGGAGTTACGCAGGGAGAGCGCCACCCGGTCGCCGGGGCGCAGCCCCTCCTGCTTCAGCACGGCCTGCCACCGCGCCACCTGTCGCCCTATCTCCCGCCAGTTCAGGTCCTGCCACGCTTTCGTGTGGCGATCATAGTAGCGATAGGCCAATCGCTGCGGAGAACGTTTTACCCGCTGCTGAAACAGGCCGTCCAGGGTTCGGGCCTGTTCCACCGATATCAGATCTTCACTCCACTGGTTCAAAGTCGCACCTCGTTCGCCCCTGTTGTTATTTATTTTGTCGGGGCTCTGATCACGGGCCAGGCCGGTTTCGTGTAGAATCCCGCAGAAATGCCCTTTATACCTGTATGATGGCGGCCAACCAAGCCTCTCATGCCATACCTTTAACGACTTAACACCGGATCATGTCTGAACAGGAAAAAAACCACCGCCCGATCCGCAGCTTTGTGTTGCGCCAGGGCCGTCTCACCGTCGGCCAGCAACGGGCGTTCGACACGCTCTGGCCCCGTTTTGGCCTGGAGTATGACACCAAACCGATCGATTTTTCCGCGCTGTTCGGAAATGATCAGCCGGTATTTCTGGAGATCGGGTTCGGTAACGGGGAGTCGCTCGCCAGCATGGCGGCAGAACACCCCGACCGGAACTACCTGGGCATCGAGGTACATGGCCCCGGCGTGGGCCATCTGCTGATCCAGATTGAAAATCTGGGGCTGGAAAATATCCGCATCCTGCGCCATGACGCCATCGAGGTGCTGAAGCACTCTATCCCGGACGGCTCACTGCAGGGCCTATTCCTGTTCTTTCCCGACCCCTGGCATAAAAAGCGCCACCACAAGCGACGTATTCTCAACCGCGAGTTCGTCACCGAGTTGGGCCGGGTGATCCGCCCCGGCGGTTTTTTCCACGCCGCCACCGACTGGGAGAATTACGCGGAGCAGATGATGGCCGTGCTCTCAGAGGCTGACACTCTGTTTGAAAACAGCGCTGGCGCGGGCCAATTCACCCCACGCCCCGATTACCGGCCCCTGACCAAGTTTGAACAGCGCGGCCAGCGCCTCGGCCATGGCGTGTGGGATCTGATCTTTACCCGGCGCGGGACCTGATCCGGGTGAGCCGGCTGGTATTGGAACAGTTCCAGGGTGCCGATCTGGAGCCGGTCGACCTGGCCATAGAGGCCGGCGAGTGCGTCACCCTGACCGGCCCCTCCGGTAGTGGCAAAACCCGGCTGCTGCGGGCCATTGCCGATCTCGATCCCCATCATGGCAACGCCCGGTTTGATCAGCAGAGCATCAACGACACGCCACCACCGGTCTGGCGACAACAGGTGGGGCTGCTGCCGGCCGACAGTCACTGGTGGCATGAACGGGTGGCTGACCACTTCACCCGACCCGCCGGGGAACTGCTGCGACAACTGGGCCTGGATAGTGCCAGCCTGGCGTGGCAGGTGGGGCGTCTCTCCAGTGGCGAACGTCAGCGCCTGGCACTGGCCCGGATGCTGGATCGCCAGCCCGGGGTGCTGTTACTGGATGAACCAACCGCCAACCTGGACCCGGAAAACACCAGCCGGGTGGAAAACCTGGTGCAGCACTACGCGGCACAGCACCGGGCGGCGGTGCTCTGGGTGAGCCACGATGCCGGACAGCGCCGCCGGGTCGGCCAACGCCACCTGGTTATCCGTAACCGGCATATCGAAACAGAAGCCAGCTGATGGAACTGATCCACCTCACACCCTTCGATCTGTCCGTACCGGCCCTGCTGGTGATAGCGCTGGCCCTGCTCTCCTGGCGACTCCACCTGGGCGTGGAGCGCCAGCTGCTGATCGCCGCCCTGCGCAGCGTCCTGCAGCTGTTGTTGCTTGGCCTGATCCTGAATACCCTGTTCGCCCAACGCGCACCCCTGCCGATCCTGGCGCTGGCCCTGTTCATGCTGATGATGGCCGGTTACGAGGTAATGGCACGGCAGAAACGCCGGTTTCGCGGCCCCTGGGGGATTGGTATCGGCACCCTGTCCATGTTCATCTCCTCTTTCAGCATCACCCTGCTGGCGGTGCACCTGGTGGTCCAGGTGGACCCCTGGTACACACCGCAGTACCTGATTCCACTGCTGGGGATGCTGTTGGGAAACACCATGTCCGGGATGGCCATCGCACTGGACAACCTGACCCGGGAGGCGTGGCAGCAGCGCGGTGTGATCGAGGCACAACTGATGCTGGGTGAGAACTGGGACCGGGCCATCGGCGAGATCCGGCGGGACGCCCTGCGCTCCGGCCTGATCCCGATTATCAATGCCATGGCGGCGGCCGGGGTGGTCAGTCTGCCGGGCATGATGACCGGGCAGATTCTCTCCGGCAGCCCGCCACTGGAGGCGGCCAAGTACCAGATCATGATCCTGCTACTGATTGCGGTGGGGACCGGCCTGGGCGCCATTGTGGCGGTCTGGATCGGCTCCCGGCGGCTGTTCGACCAGCGCCAGCGGCTGCGCCTGGATCGGCTCACCAGCGGCAAATAGACCGACCCGGCCGTCGCTTGCGCCGCTGCGCCAGCCCGGGCTCAATCAACGCGCTAGTGAGTGGCGCCGACCTGGCGCATCCGCACCAGCTTGAGTACCAGCACCACGAACGGCGTACCGTGCAGCAGCAGGTCAAATATATCCATCGGCCTGACCAGGGTGCCGTTGAACAACATCTTCAGCTTCTCCCAGATGTGGGGTTCCGGTGTGAAAGGCGCCAGTCCCAGTAACAGACAGGCAAGAATAATCAGGATCAGGGAAAACTCGTCCAGCCAGGCCAATTCAAACCACCTATTGTCCAATCTGCATGCAATAAAATTCGTTCAGGTTGCCGGCTCGCGAATCAGGTTATCTATACCTGATCTGCACCCGCGCTCAGCAACGAGCGATAGATTAACTCATCTTCGGCGCTGTAGCAGCAGGCGATCAGCTCAATGAAGCCCTCCACAAGGGCCATCTCCTCCAGGGCGATGGCAGCGGCCTCCCGTTTCGGGTAGCCGTAGACGCCGGTGCTAATGGCCGGAAAAGCGACCCGCTGCAACCCCTTCTGCCGCGCCAGGGAGAGGCTGTTGCGGTAACAGGCGCGCAGCAGCTCCGCCTCACCCGCATCACCACCGCGCCAGATCGGGCCGACCGTGTGGATCACCCAGTCAGCCGGCAGATTGAAACCCGGCGACAGGCGCGCCTCGCCGGTCGGGCAACCGCCCAGGCTTCTGCAGTGGGCCAGCAGTTCTGCGCCGGCCGCCCGATGGATAGCGCCATCCACCCCGCCACCACCCCGCAGGCCGGGGTTGGCCGCATTGACGATGGCATCCACCTCCAACCGGGTGATATCTGCCTGTATGATGCTGATTCGGTTCATGTCGACCCTCCTAAATCAGGCGGTGAAGCCGAGCGCAGCCGGGGTGCATAGTATGTTGCACATCGACCAATTCTGCATCAGCCAACATATTCTGTACCATAGACGCCATGACGACTCTTGTACCCCTGCTGTTGATCGCCCTGCTGGTCTGGTTCTGGCTGGATAGCGCCCGCGCCCGGGAGATCGCCACCGCCATCTGCCAGAGCGCCTGTGAGCAGCGCAATCTGCAATTCCTGGATCAGACCGTGGCGCTGCGCCGGCTTGGCTTGCGCTGGACCCAGCGGGGTATCCGCATCCGGCGGCTGTTCCAGTTTGATTACAGCGAAGAGGGTGTGGGACGCCGTGATGGCCACGTAATCCTGGTGGGGGTGCAGCTGGAAGAGTTCAGCCTGGGATTACCGAGCGACGCTGACAAGGTGGTGCCGTTCCGGCCCAAGCCACCCGAGCAGTGAAACCATCAGCGGGTGACCGGTCGGGCTTTCAGGACGGCCTACTTCACCACCTTCAGGGATGGCCGCTCCCGTGGCGGCTTGGGATCGTCATCCGGCGGTGTACCATCCTCGGCAGGGGCCTCATCCGGGAACAGCATGCCACGCCCGTTTTCCCGGGCGTATATACCCAGCACCGCCTCCGGCGGTACAACCACATCCATTGGCGTACCGCCAAAGCGGGCATTGAAGGTGACGTAATCGTTGCCAAGCGTCAGATTGCGCACCGCCGTGGGTGCCACGTTCAGGACAATCCGCCCCTCCTCCACAAAGGCGCGGGGAACAATCACATCCGGCTTCTCCGCATCCACCAGCAGGTGGGGCGTAAGATTGTTATCCACCAGCCACTCGTAGAGCGCACGTATTAGATAGGGGCGATTGGAACTCAGCATGACAATCCGGGATTGATCGGGGATCAGTCCCGCATCTCCCTTTCCACCTCGGAGAGACTCTCCTGGAATGATTCACGCTCAAACAGCCGTGCGGCATAATCCAGCACCGGTTTGCCCTGCGGCGGCAGTTCGATGCCAAGCAGCGGCAGACGCCACAGCATGGGCGCAATGGAGCAGTCCACCAGCGAGTAATCGTCGCTCATGAAATAGGGCTTGTGGGTGAAGATGGGTGCGGCGGCGATCAGACTCTCGCGCAGCTCTTTACGCGCCTTGGCAGCGCTCTTTCCACCGGCCAGGATCTCTTCCATCTGGGTGTACCAATCCTTGCTCACGCGGTGCATGTAGAGCCTGGAACTGGCCCGGGAGACGGGGTCGACCGGCAGCAGGGGCGGATGCGGGAAACGCTCGTCCAGATACTCCATGATGATGCGGGATTCAAACAGGGTCAGATCCCGATCCACCAGTGTCGGCAGCGTCCCATAGGGATTCAGATCCATGATATCTTCGGATATGTTCAGCGGATCAACATCCTTGATCTCGACGGTGATGCTCTTCTCTGCCAGCACCAGACGCACGCGATGACTATAGGGGCTGCTCGGATCCGAATACATAGTCATCACAGATCTCTTGTTCGCAACAACGGCCATACAAACCACTCCAGGATAGAATCAGGTACGGGGAGTCTGTCGGACTTTCCACAGATCGGCCGCAAGATGACCGGACCGGCCAATTTTTTGATCAGCCCGGTTGAACAGGCCTGCTCGCTTTCCTGAAGGATCAAAAAACTGACTCAAACCGGCGTTCCCTCGCGGCGATCAGCCAGGCCCGACAAGCTCCCGGCAATAAAAAATTCCGCTGCCCTAAAGCAACGGGGGCGTACAGTATACAATAAACTGTACGCCCCCGTGTTACCGGATATGCTGACGATCAGTGAACGTCTTTCCAGTACTCTTTCTTCAACAGGTATGCCAGTACAAAGAACACACCCAGGAACAGCAACACCCAGGTACCCAGGCGTTTACGCTCCAGCTGAACCGGCTCGGCCACGTAGCTGAGGAAAGCGGTCAGATCACGCATGGCGCCATCGAACTCTTCGGGCGTCATGGAACCCTTGCCAGCCTCACCCTCTACCGGCACCAGCTCCTTGATGACCTTCTCGCCATCTACCTCTTCAAATACGGCCTTCTGCATGCCCTGCAGGTCCCACATCACGTGCGGCATGCCCACATCCTTGAACACCCGGTTATTGACACCGAAGGGACGGCTCTCATCCACGTAGAAGCCACGCAGATAGCTGTAGATGTAGTCCACACCCCGTGCCCGCGCCATCAGGCTCAGATCGGGAGGCGGGGTACCGAACCATACCTCCGCGTTGGCCGGGTTCATGGCGATGTTCATGGTGTCACCGATCTTGTCGGTGGTGAACATCAGGTTCGCCTTCACCTCTTCGTCAGTCAGACCCAGGTCGCGCGCCAGCCGGTTATAACGCTGGTACTTGGCCGAATGGCAGCTCAGACAGTAGTTGACGAAGTACTTGGCTCCACGCTGCAGGGATGCCTGGTCAGAGACATCGATATCCGCGCTATCCAGGTGCACACCTTCGGCCGCCAGGCCGACCAGGGGTGCCACAGCTAATAAAAATGCAGCAATCAGCTTTTTCATTTGGTCACCCTCTCAGGAACAGGCTTGGTCTTATCCAGTTTGCTGTAGATCGGCATCAACAGGAAGAAGGCAAAGTAAAGTACCGTACAGATCCGTGCCAGCAGGGTCAGGAACGGTGTTGCCGGCTGGGTACCGAGCCAGCCCAGCAGGATGAACACCACCACGAAGATGGCGATGGCACCCTTCACGATCCCGCCCTTGTAGCGGATCGACTTGACCGGGCTGCGATCCAGCCAGGGCAGGAAGAACAACACCACGATAGCGGCACCCATGGCGACCACGCCCGGGAAGGCGGAACCGGCCATTGAAGGCACTGCACGCAAGATGGCGTAGAACGGCGTGAAGTACCAGACCGGCGCGATATGCAACGGTGTCTTCAGCGGGTTGGCCGGATCAAAGTTCGGCGGCTCCAGGAAGTATCCACCCATCTCCGGGGCGAAGAAGATCACCGCCGCAAACAGGAACAGGAAGCCGGCCACGCCGACGGTATCCTTGACCGAGTAGTAGGGGTGGAACGGGATGCCGTCCTTCGGGATGCCGTTCTCATCCTTGTTCTTCTTGATCTCGATACCATCCGGGTTGTTGGAACCCACCTTGTGCAGAGCCACGATGTGGATAAATACCACGGCAGCCAGCAGGAACGGCAGCAGGAAGTGCAGTGCAAAGAAGCGGTTCAGGGTGGCGTCGGAGATCACATAGTCGCCACGAATCCAGACACCCAGGTCAGGACCGATCACCGGCACTGCGGAGAACAGGTTGATAATCACCTGGGCGCCCCAGTAGGACATCTGGCCCCAGGGCAGCAGATAACCCATAAAGGCGGTGGCCATCATCAACACGTAAAGCACCACACCGATGATCCACAGCAACTCACGCGGCGCCCGGTAGGAGCCGTAGATCAGACCGCGGAACATGTGCAGGTAAATCACAATGAAGAAAGCCGAGGCGCCGGTGGAGTGCATATAACGGATCAGCCAGCCCCACTCCACATCACGCATGATGTATTCGACCGAACCGAACGCCAGCGTGGCATCCGGCTTGTAGCTCATGGCCAGCCAGACACCGGTCAGGATCTGGTTAACCAGCACCAGCATCGCCAGCGAGCCGAAGAAATACCAGAAGTTGAAATTTTTTGGCGCGTAGTATTCTGCCAGGTGCTCATTCCACACCTTGGTAGCCGGGAAGCGCTCATCTATCCAGGACATTAAGCTCATCAGGCAGCTCCTCCATCTTCACCCACCAATATCCGGGTATCGGACAGGAACATATAGGGGGGGATTTCCAGGTTCTTGGGGGCAGGCACACCGCTGTAGACGCGACCAGCCAGATCGAAGCGGGAGCCGTGACAGGGGCAGAAGAAGCCACCCACCCAATCTGCGCCCAGGTCATGGGGCGCCACTTCGGGCCGATAGGTGGGCGAGCAACCCAGGTGAGTACAGATACCGACCGCCACCAGGTACTTGGGCTTACGGGAACGGTAAGGGTTCTGGCAATACTCAGGCTGTTGCGGGTCGACTGAGTCAGGATCAAGCAGCACGCTGGTCAACCCCTCCATGTCCTTCAGGTTCTTCTCTGTGCGATGGACCACCCAGACCGGTTTACCGCGCCACTTGACGCGCATCATCTGGCCCGGCTCAAGCTTGCTGATGTCGGCTTCCACCGGTGCACCTGCTGCCTTCGCCTTTTCACTGGGATTCCAGGACTTCAGAAAAGGTACTGCGACAAAGCCGGCGCCTACGGCACCGACCACACTGGTTGCAGCAGTGAGAAACCGCCGCTTTTTTAGATCCACACTCATTGGTATAAGACTCCCGGAGTAGGCCGGACGCTGATATCCCCGGCCGAATCTTAACAAAATTGGCGCAGGAAAATCAGTATATGCTGATATTTACCCCAAAAATAGACGGCGCATTCTCTAACATGCGCCGCCTAAGGTCAAGAATGGTCTGCCTGACACACCAGCCAGAGCAGCCCCAATACGCCCCTTTAAGGCCCGATCAGGCCAGATTATCGTCATCAATAAACAGGTGGTCGAGCGCGAACTTTTCCGCCAGATGCCGCCCCAGGGCCTGCACCCCGTAACGTTCGGTGGCATGATGACCCGCGGCAAAATAGTGAATACCCAACTCCCGCGCCAGGTGGGTGGTGGATTCCGAAATCTCGCCACTGATAAAGGCATCCAGCCCGGCGGCGGCGGCCTCCACAATCGCACCCTGGGCAGCTCCGCTGCACCAGCCGATGCGCCGGATAGGCCGGTCACCGGCCCCGATCAGCAGTGGCGGCCGACCCAGCAAGCGGGTCATCCGCTCAGCCAGGGCCGCAGGGGTCTCATCCGCCAGCTCACCCTGCCAGACCAGCCCGCCACCCAGCGGCTGGGGCTCATGGATCTCCAGCAGATCCCCTAAAGAGCGGTTGTTACCCAGCTCCCCATGGGCATCCAGCGGCAGATGGTAAGCCATCATGCTGATCCCGGCCTGCATCAGCAACCGCACCCGGTTACCCTTGACGCCGGTCAGCGGCGCCGGTTCACCGCGCCAGAAATAGCCGTGGTGGACCAACAGCAGATCGGCTTCCGCCCGCACCGCGCCTTCGATCACGGCCCGGCTGGCGGTGACCCCGGTGGCCAGACGCCGGACCGCCGGCCGTCCCCCATCCACTTGCAGGCCATTGGGACAATAGTCATCAAACCCGCCCGCATCGAGCAGTTGGTTGCAATACTTTTCCAGCTCAAGAATTTCAATCATTGCTCTGCCCCATCCCGACAGCAACGGTCGATTCTGCCCTGCAGACGCCGGTTAAAAAACCGGCAGACTCCCGCTGCGCTGTATTGGGATATAATACGCCATCCGTTTTCCAATGCTGCAGTGTAACCCGACTCCACGATGAAAAAAGCCTTTACCTACATTGCCAGCTCTGCCGCCGCCGGCATGGCTGCCGCCTATCTTGCTGTCACCCTGTTCAGTACGCCGCCTGAGCGCGAGTTGCTCGCACCATCCCCGCTGCCGGCCCCGGCCCCCGTCACAACACCGGCTATCACTCAGGGGCCCTACTCCTATGCCAGTGCGGTGCAGGCAGCGGCACCGGCGGTGGTCAATATTTTTACCGCCAAGGTAACGGTACAGCGCAGCAACAGCCTGTTTGATGACCCGTTTTTCCAGCGCTTTTTCGGCAATCGTTTCCAGTCGCCGCCCAGGAAAAAACTGCAGACCAGCCTCGGTTCCGGCGTCATCATCAGTGAGGATGGCTATATCCTCACCAACAACCATGTGATTGAAGATGCCGACCAGATTCGGGTGGTACTCTCCACCGGCCGCACCCTGGACGCCCAGGTCACCGGGGTCGACCCGGACACCGATCTGGCGGTTCTGAAGACCGACGCGACCGACCTTCCCACCATCACCGTGGGCGATTCCCGGGTTCTGCAGGTCGGCGATGTGGTACTGGCCATCGGCAATCCGTTCGGGGTCGGGCAGACCGTCACCATGGGCATTGTGAGCGCCACCGGGCGAAATCAGCTCGGCATCAATACGTTCGAAAACTTTATACAGACCGATGCCGCCATCAACCCCGGCAACTCCGGTGGTGCACTGATCAACGCCCACGGCCAGCTGGTGGGCATCAATACCGCCATCTTCTCCAAGAGCGGCGGCTCCCAGGGCATCGGCTTTGCCATTCCGGTGGCGCTGGCCAAGGGAGTGATGGAACAGATTCTGAAACAGGGGCGGGTGGTGCGTGGCTGGCTCGGCATTGCCGGCCAGGATATCACCCCGGCCCTGGCCGAATCATTTGACCTGAAGGCGGGCAGCGGCGTGCTGATCTCCGGGGTACTGGAGGGGGGACCGGCCGACCGTGCCGGGTTAGTACCGGGCGACGTGATCACCCGCATTAACGAGCAGCCCCTGACCAATGCCCATGACATCCTCTACCTGATTGCCGCTGTGCCACCCGGGGAAAAGGTACGGGTGCAGGGCTGGCGGGGCGACAAGGCGTTCGATGTCCAGGTCGAGGTGAGCGAACGCCCGCGCATCGATCCGCGTCAGTAGGCGCCCCCGCGGCTTAACGGGCAGCAACCGCACAGCCCGGCCGCCTGGCAGTTTGCGATACTGCCGGACAGACGGGCCGTCTCGTCAGACGATCTATTTCAGGCGATACTCGGCAGAACGGGCGTGGGCCGTGAGCCCTTCACCGCGGGCCAGCACGGAAGCTGTTCGACCCAGTTTGTCAGCACCCGCTTCCGACACCATGATCAGGCTGGAGCGTTTCTGGAAATCGTACACCCCCAGCGGCGATGAGAAGCGGGCGGTACGGGATGTGGGCAATACGTGATTGGGGCCGGCGCAGTAATCACCCAGCGGCTCGGAGGTGTAACGCCCCATGAAGATCGCGCCGGCGTGCTGGATCTGTTCCACCACCACCAGCGGATCGGCCACCGACAGTTCCAGGTGTTCCGGGGCGATGTAGTTGGCCACCCGGCACGCCTCATCCATATCCTGGCAGACGATCAGGGCACCACGCTCCTTCAACGCAGTGGCGATGATGGGCTGCCGCTCCATGGTCGGCAACAGGCGGTCGATGCTCTGTTTCACCTGCGCCACGAAATCCGCATCGGGCGAGATCAGGATCGATTGGGCATCTTCGTCGTGCTCCGCCTGGGAGAACAGATCCATGGCCACCCAGTCGGGATCGGTCTGTCCGTCACACACCACCAGGATCTCGGAGGGTCCGGCCACCATGTCGATGCCCACCTGGCCAAACACCGCCCGTTTGGCGGTCGCCACGTAGATGTTGCCCGGCCCCACCACTTTGTCCACTGGCGGAATCAGTTCGGTGCCATAGGCCAGCGCCGCCACAGCCTGGGCACCACCAACGGCGAATACCCGGTCCACACCGCAGATATGCGCCGCCGCCAGCACCAGTTCGTTCAGCTCGCCACCCGGCGTCGGCACCACCATAATCAGTTCACTGACGCCGGCCACCTTGGCCGGCAGGGCGTTCATCAGCACCGATGAGGGATAAGCCGCCTTGCCGCCCGGCACGTAGAGCCCGACCCGCTCCAGCGGCGTCACCTTCTGCCCCAGCAGGGTGCCATCGGCCTCCCGGTAACTCCAGGACTCCCCCTTCTGCCGCTCATGGTAGACCCGCACCCGCTCGGCAGCCTGCTTCAGCGCCTCCTGCTGGTCCGCCGGGATGGTGTTCCAGGCCTGCTCCAGGCGCGCCAGCGGCACTTCCAGATCCGCCGCGCTGGTGGCATTCCAGCCGTCAAACCGGTTGGTGTATTCCAGCAGGGCCGCATCACCGCGCTGGCGGATATTGGCAATGATATCGTTGACGGTGGCGTTGACCGCACCATCCGAGACCGACTCCCAGGCCAGCAACTGGTCCAGCTGCTGCTGAAAATCGCTATCGGTGGTGGAGAGCTGACGTATTTCAGACATGATCAATCCTAAACTCCAAAGGTTTCAGGGCGTTACACGACGGTCGGCGGAACCGCTCAGGCCGCTTTGGCGATCGCCTCCTGCAGGGCGGTCAGCAGTTGCATGATGGTGGCGTGTTTCATTTTCCAGGCGGCCTTGTTGACCACCAGCCGGGAACTGATGTCGGCAATATGCTCCAGCGGCACCAGTCCGTTTGCCTTCAGGGTGTTGCCACTCTCCACCAGGTCGACGATCAGGTCGGAGAGCCCCACCAGCGGTGCCAACTCCATGGAGCCGTACAGCTTGATGATCTCCACCTGCTGACCGCGGGCGGCAAAATAACGCCTGGCCGACTCCACGTACTTGGTGGCAATGCGCAGGCGATTGCCTTCCAGATTGGCATCCGGCGCACCGGCCACCATCAGACGGCAGCGGGCGATCTGCAGATCCAGTGGTTCGTAGAGTCCTTCACCGCCATGCTCCAGCAGTACATCCTTGCCGGCGACGCCCAGATCTGCCGCCCCCCACTGCACATAGGTGGGAACATCGGTGGCACGAATAATCACCAGCTTCACCTGCGGGTGATTGGTGTCCATGATCAGCTTGCGACTGGTCTCCGGATCATCTGTCGGCACGATACCGGCATGGGCCAGTAACGGCAGTGCCTGCTGAAAAATCCGCCCCTTGGAGAGGGCGATGGTTATCGGGTTTTCAAAATTCATCTGCTTATTCCGGCCGGTCGCCATTTGCGCCAGGCTACTTGGGTACGCGGCGAATCTGGGCACCCAGTCCCGCCAGCTTCTCTTCGATGTTCTCGTAACCCCGATCGATATGGTAGATCCGGTCAACAATGGTTTCACCGTCCGCCACCAGACCGGCCAGCACCAGGCTCGCGGAGGCACGCAGATCGGTCGCCATCACCGGCGCGCCGGTCAGCCGCTCAACCCCGGCAATAATGGCGGTGTTGCCCTCCAGCTTGATGTTGGCGCCCATGCGCTGCATCTCCTGCACATGCATGAAGCGGTTTTCAAACACGGTCTCGGTGATGGTACCCACCCCTTCGGCGACACAGTTCAGAGCAGTGAACTGGGCCTGCATGTCGGTCGGGAAGGCCGGGTAGGGTGCCGTATGGATATCCACCGCCCGGGGTCGTCGGCCGTGCATATCGAGGCTGATCCAATCTTCGCCCAACTCAATCTCCGCACCGGCTTCACGCAGCTTGTGGGTAATCGCCTCCACCAGCGCCGGCTGGGTATCCCGGACCCGGATTCTGCCGCCGGTAATGGCCGCCGCCACCAGATAGGTGCCGGTCTCAATCCGGTCCGGCAGCACGTCGTAATGGGTGCCCACCAGCCGATCGACCCCCTCTATCACTATGGTGTCGCTGCCGGCACCGCTGATCCTGGCGCCCATCTTGTTCAGACAGTCCGCCAGATCCACCACTTCCGGCTCCCGGGCGGCGTTCTCGATCACCGTCTCCCCATCGGCCAGAGTGGCGGCCATCATGAGGTTCTCTGTACCGGTAACGGTCACCACATCCATGACCAGCCGGGCGCCCTTCAAGCGCTTGGCCGAAGCACGTATATAGCCGTTCTCCACCTCGATATTGGCCCCCATGGCGCGCAACCCTTCAATATGCAGGTTGACCGGCCGGGAGCCGATGGCGCAGCCACCCGGCAGGGAGACATCGGCCCGCCCGTAGCGGGCCAGCAGGGGCCCCAGCACCAGGATCGATGCACGCATGGTCTTCACCAGCTCATAGGGTGCGTGAAAATCCCGGATCGTGCTGGTATCGGTCTCGATACAGAGGCGTTCATCCACTACCAGCTGCACGCCCATATGGCCGAGCAGCTCCATGGTGGTTGTGATGTCGTGCAGGTGGGGCACATTGCCAATCGTGACAGGGCCTTCGGCCAGCAGGGTTGCGGCCAGGATCGGCAACGCGGCATTCTTGGCACCGGCGATCCGCACATCGCCGGATAACGGCGCACCACCAGTGATAATCAGTTTATCCATCTAAAAACCATTTTCCGGGCGCCAATGGCACGCCGTACAGGAGGAATACAAGCCCACAGGGGCGGGCCATTCTATGAGAAAAAGCGTTAATCCGAAAGGCGCAGAGGGGTAAAGCGGTTCACCCCGCCCCGCCGCCCGACAGTTCAATCCCCGGCCAGCAGCAGTTTTTCCACATTGCTCAGACGCGCTATTCCCAGCAGGGCTTCGGGCAGCGACCGGATACGCAGGGGTACCGCGTGGTGCCTGGCGCGCTCCAGCACTTCCAGCAGCAACGCCAGACCGGAGCTGTCCACATCTTCCACCCCGGACAGGTCGATCACCAGCGGTGCTTCCCCCGCCTGGGCGAGCAGGGTTTCAATCTGACCCAGCAGGGCGGTCACATTGGCGAACACCAGGTCGCCGGAGAGCTGCATCACGCCCTGATCGTCCATTACGGCCTGCACGGAAGCCATTCAGTTCCTCTGCGCGTTACGCTGTTCTAGCTTCTGGATCAGCCCCGACAGCTTGTGCCGCCGGATCTGGGAAGCGAATGAAGAGCGGTAGTTGGAGACCAGGCTGATACCGTCGATGGAGACATCAAACACCTTCCAGTCGTCACCGTCCCGGTAGAGCCGGTAGTCGATCGGAATCGGCAGCGCTCCGCTTGACTGAACCTGGGTATTCACGGTCACCTCGTCACTGCTGGCGTTGCGCTGCACGGGCAGGTAGACAATCTCCTGGCCGGAGTAGTTGAGCAGCGCGGTGGCGTAAGTACGCACCAGCATTTCCCGGAAGGCATTGACGAAGGCGCTCTTCTCGCTGTCGCTGGCGCGCGGCCAGTACTTCCCCAGCACCAGCCGGGACATGCGCTGAAAATCAAACCGGGGCAGTACCACGTGCTCCACCAGATCATAAATCTTACCCGGGGACGCCTGGAGTTCCTGCTTTCGATGAGTCAGTTCGGCCAGCATCTGGTCCGATGTCTGACGCACAATCTCTTCCGGCATGGTCGCCCAAACTGTCGGCGTCGACAGCAACAGCACCACCAGCCAGAGACCGGCTACTAAGTGTCTATTCAAGTTTGCCACCCTCTTCCGCCTTGCTAAACAGGAACTGACCGATAATCTCCTCCAGCACCAGTGCCGACTGGGTCAGGGAGATTTCAGACCCTTCATGCAGATATTTTTCACTGCCGCCCGGATCCAGGCCGATGTACTGCTCACCCAGCAGTCCCGCGGTAAAAATCTTGGCGAAACTGTCATCCGGAATCACATCATACTGGGCGTCGATGCGCAGCGTGACCACGGCCTCGTAGGTATTCCGGTCAAAACTGATCCCGCTGACCCGGCCAATCCGCACCCCGGCCATGGTCACCGGCGAACGCACCTTGAGGCTGCCGATGTTATCAAACCGAGCAATTACATCGTAACCTTCCCCGTTGCCGGAGTTGCTCAGGTTGCTTACCTGCATCGCCAGGAAGAAGAACGCGACCAGACCCGCGGCCATGAAGGCACCGACCAGAATCTCTATCGTCCTGCTGTGTATCATCAATCATTCCCCAAACATCAGTGCCGTTAATATGAAATCCAGTCCCAATACCGCCAGCGAGGAGTGCACCACTGTCCGGGTGGTCGCCCGGCTCACGCCCTCTGAAGTCGGTACGGTATCAAACCCCTGAAACAGGGCGATCCAGGTACAGACCAGGCCGAAAACAACGCTCTTGATCGCACCATTGAATATGTCCTCATGCAGATCGATCTTGGCCTGCATCTGGGCCCAGAAGGCCCCGTCATCCACACCCAATAGCCCGACACCAACAAAATAGCCGCCCAGCACACCCAGTGCGCTGAACAGTGCCGCCAGCAGTGGCATGGAGATCAGCCCGGCAAAAAAGCGCGGTGTCAGCACCCGACGAATCGGATCCACCGCCATCATTTCCAGCCCTGACAGCTGCTCGGTTGCCTTCATCAGGCCGATCTCGGCGGTCAGCGCCGAACCGGCACGGCCGGCAAACAGCAGCGCCGCCACCACCGGTCCCAGCTCCCGCACCAGCGAAGCGGCCACCATCACACCCAGAGTCTGTTCGGCGCCGAACTGGGAGAGGATGTAGTAGCCCTGCAGACCCAGCACCATACCGACAAACAGGCCGGAGACGCAGATAATCAGTATAGACAGCACGCCGACGGAATAGATCTGCCGAACCAGCAGGCCAAGCCGCGGCAGCAGATCCGGCAAGCCCCGCAGAATGCCCAACAGCAGCAGATGGCCCCGCCCCAGGCGCTCCAGTACGCCGATACCAACCCGACCCAGTTCAGCCAGTTTGTTCAGCATGACGCCCCCAGCAGATCCTCGGCCAGTTCAGCGGCCGGGTAGTGGAAGGGAACCGGCCCATCCGGCAGGCCCTGCATGAATTGGCGGGTCCACTCCAGCTTGGAGTTGAGTATCTCCTGCGGCTTGCCGGACTCGATCACCTTGCCATTGGAGATCACATAGATGAGATCGGCGATGGCCGATGTCTCCTGCACATCGTGGGAGACAATAATACTGCTCAATCGGCTGGCATCATTCAGCGCACGGATCAACCCGACCAGAACGCCCATGGAGATCGGATCCTGGCCGGTAAAGGGTTCATCATACATGATCATCATCGGATCCATCACCATGGCCCGCGCCAGGGCCACACGCCGCGCCATGCCGCCGGACAACTCGCTGGGCATCAGTTCGCGGGCACCGCGCAGGCCGACCGCCTCCAGCTTCAGCAGCACCAGTTTACGGATCATCGAGGGGGACAGGTCGGTGTGTTCCCGCAGCGGATAGGCCACGTTATCGAACACATTGATATCGGTCAGGAGGGCGCCGCTCTGGAACAGCATACCCATGCGCATGCGCAGTCGATAGAGATCCCGGTTGCCCAGTCGATGGATATCCTGGCCATCCACCAGAATGGTGCCGGCCGACGGGCGCAGCTGGCCACCGATCAATTTCAACAGGGTGGTCTTGCCGGTGCCGCTCGGCCCCATGATGGCCGTCACCTTGCCCCGCGGGATATCGATATCCACGCCGTCAAAAATCACCCGGCTGCCGCGGGAAAACCGCAATCCCCGGATACTGACCAACGGCTCCTGACTCTCTACCGAATCCACCATGTCTGATCCACGCTCCAACAACCCGCTCCATTAACACTTTTCCGCCCGCAAACGCAGGCAAAAGGCGCATTCTCCCCCTTGTGAAACAACAGCGTCAAGCCCGGCCGACAATCCCTAGGGCCGCGGGCCTGCCAGCAGTTGCCACAAAACCGCCGCATCCCGCAGCAGATTGATGGGTGGCGGGTGCCCGGAGAAAAACAGCAGCGGCGCTGTTTCCGCTTGTAACCGGCCAGACAGCTGCCCCAGCACCCCGCGCAACCACTTCAGATCATGGCCCGCCCCGTCCGTGATCAGGACGCAGCAATGCCCCCCATCTTCGGCCACCCGGACCGCCGCATCCAGACCCGATACCGTCACCGGTTCGGCCAGGAAACGGCCATCACCCAGGCCGCTGCGCAGCGCCCGGTGCCCATCCGGGTCCAGCGGGGACCAGCAGACCGCGCCCGCCAGACTCTCACCGAGTGCCGCCTGACAGTTACCCAACTGCTGCAGCATCGGCCGGTCAGTGGCTGTCACACCGGTCACATCAAGCACAAAACGAAATCTTTCCGACACATCATCGCGCCAGTCATCCAGCTCTGCCGGCTGGGCCAGGCGCCAGACGGCCGCTGGCAAGAGCACCAGCGGAAACTCATTCGCGTAATAAGTCAGGCGCCACTCCGGCGGCAGGTCGTCCGGATAGAACAACTCATCCCAGCCGGGATGCTCCCACGCCTCTGCACCGACCAACAATCCGGCTCCCATCAACTCCCCCTCACTGCGCACTGGCATAACGATTGGCCAGATAGATCAACAACAGAACCGGTACGCCCAGGACAGCGGTCAGCAGGAAGAATCGCTCGTACCCCATGCTGTCCACCAGCGTACCGGAGTATCCGCCCAGCAGCTTTGGCGCCAGGGTCATCAGCGAGCTGAACATGGCATACTGAAAGGCGGTAAACGCCACCTGGGTCAGACCCGAGAGATAGGCCACAAAGGCGGCACCGGCCAGCCCGGCGCTGAGATTATCGGCCGTGATAACCAGGATCAGCAAGGGCACATCGGCGCCACTCTGGGCCAGCAACATAAACAGCAGGTTGGTGCCCGCCGAGAGCAGTGCGCCAACAAACAGGATGCGCATCACCCCGTAGCGCAGGGTCAGCATGCCGCCCAGAAAACCGCCCGCAATGGTCATCACCAGGCCGAAGGTTTTGGTAATGTCGGCGATCTGGTCCTTGCTGAAGCCCATATCCTGGTAGAACACGTTGGAGATCACCCCCAGCACAATATCCGACACCCGGTACAGGCCGACCAGCGCCAGCACCAGCAGCGCCACCCGGTTATAGCGCCGGAAAAAATCCGCCACCGGCTCCAGGTAGGTCTCCCGCAAAACCCCTGCCCGCACCAGGCCGAGAGCAACCCCCAGGCGAGCCGCCAGTCCGGCCAGCAGCAGGGCCAGCAGCAGCCGGCCCGCCTCCACACCAAAACCGATCAGCCGGGCATCCTGCGGCAGGGCCGCCACCCAGTCAGCCCGGGCCGCTGCCACCAGGTCACCACCGAAGAAAAAACTGGTCGCGAAAACCGCCACCACCAGCAGAAACAGGGCCAGAAAGCGCAGGTAATCAAGGGCATCGTGAAACAGTCCGGAGCTATCCGCCTCCACTTCCGGCTCCGACACCAGCAGGGTGGTGATCACCCCTACCAGCATGACCGCCGCCATACACAGGTAGGTCCACTGCCAGGCACTGTAGTGATAGCCCCCTTCGGCGCCAAACCAGCTGGCCAGCTTGAGCGATCCGGCCCCCGCCACCAGCATCCCCACCCGGTAGCCGGCGATATACATGGAAGCCATCAGCGCCTGCAGTTCCCGCTCCGCCGATTCAATCCGGTAGGCGTCGATGACAATATCCTGGGTGGCACCGGAAAAACCCAGCAACACCGCCGCAAAGGCCATCAGGTGCAGGTTCTCGGCCGGATCGGTCAGCGCCATCCAGGTGATCGCACCGATCACCGACAGCTGCGCCAGCAGCAACCAGCTGCGCCGGCGTCCCAGCCAACTGGTCAGCCAGGGCAGTGGCAGCCGGTCCACCAGTGGCGCCCAGATAAACTTGAACGAATAACCCAGTGCCGCCCAGCTGAAATAGGTCACCGTGGAGCGGTCCACATTGGCTTCACGCAGCCACAGTGACAGGGTGGAGAAGATCAGCAACAGGGGCAGGCCGGCGGAAAAGCCGAAAAACAGCATCACCAGTACTTTCGGGTGCCGGTAGGCCCGCAGGGTATCCCGCCATCCCGCGCGCTCCGGGGCCGTCATAATCCCCGACTCCTCAGCCGGCTCTCTTTTCTGATCCGCTCATCCATCCCCTGGTAAACCCCTGCCGTTCGCCCGCGCCCCGCACAGTGCGCAGCGATTGTACCCGATTCCACGCCCGGTACCGCACTTCCCCTTGCATCCTGATCACAGGAAACCGACAATTTACCCTCCTGTACCTGGAGTCAAATATGCAGAACTATCAACGAGAATTCCTGGATTTCGCCCTCGACGTGGGGGTGTTGCGTTTCGGCCAGTTCACCCTTAAATCGGGACGGGTCAGCCCCTACTTTTTTAACGCCGGCCTGTTTAACCGGGGTTCCAGCCTGGCCCGGCTGGGCGGTTTTTACGCCCAGGCGATTGTCGACTCCGGCATCCGGTTCGATGTGCTCTATGGCCCCGCCTACAAGGGGATTCCGCTGGCCGCCGTGACCGCCGCCGCACTCTATGACCGGCACGGTATTGACGTACCTTACGCGTTCAATCGCAAAGAGGCCAAGGACCACGGCGAAGGCGGCAGTATCGTCGGCCACCCGCTGGAAGGTCGCATTCTGATCATTGACGACGTCATCACCGCCGGCACAGCCATCCGCGAATCGATGGACGTGATCCACGCCCAGGGCGCCACGCCGGCCGGGGTGGTCATCGCCCTGGATCGCCAGGAGCGGGGCACCGGCGCCCGTTCGGCCATCCAGGAAGTGGAGAACGATTACAACATGCCGGTGGCTGCCATTGTCCGGTTACAACACCTGGTGGAGTACCTGTCGGAAAAACCGGACGCCGACGGGTCATTGCAGCAGATCCGCGCCTATCGCGAAGAGTACGGTGTGTGACCGGCTGGGCTTTACATAGTCGTCAATCTGTCTGATAGTTGGTCAACCCGGGATCAGTCCACTGAATCAAAGCATAACCGAATCCAAATGAGCAGAAGCGCCTACAAACTTCCCATCGGATTTCTCGTCACCAGCCTGCTTGCCGCCCCCATCGTTGAGGCGGGCAAGATCTACCGCTGGGTGGATGCGGAGGGAAATGTACATCTCTCTGACCGTGTTCCCTCGGAACACGTCGGTAATGCCCGTAGTGAATTGAGCGAATCGGGACGCGAACTGAAACGGGTGCAGGCAGCCAAAACCCCCGAGGAGATCGCCCGGGAGAAGGAGCTGGAGAAACTGCGCGCAGAACAGCAACGGCTGATTGAGATTCAGCGCGCCAAGGACCAGGTACTGTTGCGGACCTTCCGGACGGAAGATGACCTGCTCATGGCCCGCAACGGCAAGCTGGCGGCGATCGACTCCAACATCCACGTTATCCGGGGCAACATCCGGCGCATGAAAAACCGCCTGGCCGAGATGCAGCAGAGCGCGGCAGCCCGAGAACGACAGGGCCAGCCGCTGTCAAAGAATCTGCTCAAGGATATCGAAAACACCCGCTCCCAGCTGCGGGACAGCTACACCACCATCATCCAGAAAGAGCAGGAGAAGGAGGCGATCCGTAACAAGGCCTCCAGGGATCTGGCCCGCTTCCGCATCCTGAAAAACCTGCGCGAAGAGAACACCGACCCGCAACTCGACGAGGCGGCCAGTGGCCCCTCCCTGCTGGATACCGTGGTGGTGTGCGCGGATGATCGCACCTGCGACCAGGCCTGGGTCAAGGTGGAGGAGTATGTGCGCAAACACGCCACCACCCGTCTGCAGATGCTGAGTGACAGCATCATCATGTCGGCCGCCCCGCTCAAGGATGACGACATCAGCCTGACCGCTTCACGTATTACCTACAAGGACAAGCCCGGTGCCGAGCTGTTTATGGATCTGCAGTGCAAACCCTCGCCGCTCGGCCGTGAACTGTGTAAAACGGAAGCAGTGGAGAAGATTCGCCTGGGCTTCCGCAACTACATCACCGGCGGCAACCCGCAATCCGCCCCGATCCAAGAAGAGACGGGGAGCGAATAGGGTCGCACCTGTACAGGTGATCAAATCCCGCTGAGAGGCCTATACCAGCGGTTCAACCGGCGAGTCATCGGTCTGGAACATGGCCCGTTCCAGGATCAGCCACTGGGACTCCCACTCCTTCACCGGCGACACCTTGAAGCGGGTACGCAGAAACTGGTGCATGCGCCCCTCGATCAGCGACAACATGAGCGCGGCGCCGTTCTCGGCATCCACACACAGGTCGTTATCCCGCATGCGGGACTCGCGCAGCACCTGGCGCAACTGGGTCTCCAAACGGGAGAAAAACTGTTCCACCCGCTGATGCAGGCGCTCGGTCTCACCCACCAGCGCGTCACCCAGCAACACCCGGGTGATACCCGGGTTGCGCTCGGAGAAGGCCAGCAGCAAATAGAGTATCCGGGCACAACGACCACGGGTCTCCTTTTCACTCTCCAGGATCTGGTTGATACGGGCGAATACCGACTCTTCGGCAAAGCCGATCAGGCCTTCAAACATCTTCGCCTTGCTGGCGAAGTGCCGGTACAGGGCCGCCTCGGAGACCCCGACGGAACGCGCCAGTACGGCGGTGGTGATACGCTCCCCCGGACTGCGCTCCAGTTCGGCGGCCAGTGATTCCAGGATCTGCTGCTTGCGGGATACTTTCTGATTCATAGACCGGCTCTCAGCGACACTTGATCAGGGTGCCAATGCCCTGGTCGGTAAACAGTTCCAGCAGCACCGCATGCTTCACCCGGCCATCCACGATGACGGATGAATTCACCCCGGTATTGACCGCATCCAGTGCACAACGGATCTTCGGCAGCATGCCGCCATAGATCGTGCCGTCCGCGATCAGTTCATCGACCCGGGCGGCATTCAGACCGGTCAGCAGGTTGCCCTGCTTGTCCAGCAGGCCCGGCGTATTGGTCAGCAGTATCAGTTTCTCCGCCTGCAGCACTTCAGCGATCCGGCCGGCCACCAGGTCCGCATTGATATTGTAGGAGCGTCCGTCATCGCCAACCCCGATCGGGGCGATCACCGGCACGAAGCCGCCGCTCACCAGCATATCCACCACGGCCTTGTTGATACTGGCCACCTCGCCCACATGCCCCACGTCGATTATTTCCGGCTCCTGCAGTTCAGGCGACGTGCGTTTGAGCACCAGTTTGCGGGCATGAATCAACCCGCCATCCTTGCCGGTCAGGCCGACGGCGGAACCACCATGCTGATTGAGCAGATTGACGATCTCCTTGTTGACCTGACCACCCAGCACCATCTCCACCACATCCATGGTCTCGCTGTCGGTGACCCGCATTCCCTGCACGAACTCGCTCTCCTTGCCGAGCCGGTTCAACAGGTTGCCGATCTGCGGCCCACCCCCGTGCACCACCACCGGGTTGATACCCACCAGCTTCATCAGCACCACGTCGCGGGCAAAGCCATCCTTCAGGTCGGCCTCGGTCATGGCGTTGCCGCCATACTTGATCACCACGGTTTTGCCACGAAAACGCTGGATATAGGGCAACGCCTCTGTCAGTACGTGGGCTACGTTGCGTGCCGATTCGGGGGTTAAACTCATGCTACATATGTCTCGTCATCAAATAACCAAAAAGGGTGGCAGCCAGACGCCGGGCGCTGCTGTCTGCACGCGGGTCGCCTGACTTGCGGCTAGAACGGCAGTTTCAGCCCGGGTTCAACACGCAACAGCCAGTCCCGGAACTGCTGCTGTATCCGCTCCAGGGCCGGTTCACTGTCCGCTTCAAAGCGAAACACCACCGCCGGCGTGGTGTTGGAGGGCCGGACCAATCCCCAGCCATCCTCGAACTCGACCCGCAGGCCGTCAATAGCGGTGATTTTGGCGTCGGCAAAATCGGCCTGGCCGGTCAGACGCTCCAGCAGGGCAAAATTCGCCCCTTCCTGCTGGAACTGCAGATTCAGCTCGGGTGTGGAAACGCTTTCCGGCAGGCTGTCGAATACCTCGTTGACCGGAATCGGCTCGCTGGACAACAACTCCAGCAATCTGGCGCAGGAGTATAACCCATCGTCGAACCCGTACCAGCGCTCCTGGATGAAGATATGGCCACTCATTTCACCGGCCAGCAGCGCTCCGGTTTCACGCATCTTGGCCTTGATCAGAGAGTGCCCGGTCTTCCACATGATCGGGCGGCCACCGTAGGAGAGGATCTCGTCGGCCAGGTGGCGGCTCGATTTCACATCGTAAATCACGTCTCCGCCGGGATTACGGCTCAAGACATCCCGCGCCAGCAGCATCAGCAGACGATCCGGCCAGATCACCTTGCCGCTGCCATCCACCACACCCAGCCGGTCGCCATCACCATCAAAGGCGACGCCCAGATCGGCCTTGTGCTCCCGTACCGCTGTAATCAGATCAACAAGATTTTCCGGTTTTCCCGGATCCGGGTGGTGGTTGGGGAAATCGCCATCCACCTTGCAGTAGAGCGGCACCACCTCACAACCGAGCGCCTGGAACAGCGCCGGCGCCACCACCCCGGCCACACCATTGCCGCAATCCACCACCAGTTTAAGCGGGCGACTCAGCTGCACATCACCCAGCACCCGGTCGATATAGTCGGGCAGCAGATCCTGCTCCTGCAGCGAACCCTGGCCAGATTGAAAATTGCCCTGTTCAATACGCCGCTTCAGGCCGCCGATCGCCTCGCCCGACAGCGCGGTGCCGTTGATGACGATTTTCAGGCCGTTGTAGTTGGACGGGTTGTGGCTGCCGGTAATCATCACGCCGGTTCTGCTACCCAGGAAATGGGTGGCAAAATAGAGCACCGGTGTCGGCACCATGCCGATATCCAGCACATCCCGGCCACTGGCCATCAGGCCGTCACGTAACGCCTCGCTGAAAGCACCACCGGAATGGCGGCCATCACGGGCAATAATGACCGTCTGCTCACCCTGGTCATAGGCTTCGCTACCGATAGCACGGCCCAGCTCGTAGACAATCTGTTCGGTCAGGGTTTCACCCACGACCCCACGGATGTCGTAGGCGCGAAATATGGAATCAGGCAGCGACTGCAGGGGCGTGGAGTAACGGCCGCCGGACTCATCCAGTCCGGCGTCAAACGCCTCCAGATCGGGAACAGCCAGCTCAGCCTCTGGCACACTCTCCTCCGACTCGGCTCCGGCCGACCGCCGGCCCGCCTGGTGCCAGATCTGCCGGATCAACGTAAACACGTGACCAAACTCATCCAGCCTCGGCTCATTGACCCGCCCGACGGCGCCGTTCTTCAGCACCTCCACCAGATGGAACATGGACTCGAGATCCTGACTCAGCGCCCGCCTGAAGTGGCGCGCCTGGTACCAGAGCACCGCGGCGATCAGCAGGGCGGCCAACAGCAGCACACCGAGCAGCTCATACTGTCCGGCATCACCCAGCAAGGTCAGCGGCGGATGGGCATAAGCAACCTGCCAGATAGTGCCCTCGATAGCCTGGCTACCCGCCGGCACCGCGTCCGCCATACCCGCGCCAACCAGCGTCACCGGGGTCCCTTTGACCACCTGCTGCAACTCGATTCGGCCACTCACGCCGTCCATCCCGTCCATGGTCGCCGCCAGGGCAGTGAATGGGTAGGCCACGTGCAGCACGCCGACCAGCGGTCCGCCTTCCGATGAGAACACGGGAACAGCCATGGCCACATGTTGCTGTGACTTGCCAAACAGATGCACCTCGGCCGGTGACGGCTTGCCACTGCGTGCCACGGCCCGCACGATATCCAGCGAGGCGTAACTGAATGGGGGAACCCCATCCGGGTCCAGCTCTTCCCACCCCTTGGGCAACAGGCGCACCCGCAAGGCATCCGGCAACAACTGCTGTAACCGGCGCTCCTGCTGGCGCAGCCCAATGGCATCCTCGTTCAGCAAGGGCTCCCGGACAGCCCGGTTCTGCGTCAGGCCAACCAGCAGGTTGCGTCGCTGCGCCTCCCGTTCAGACACCTGCCGGGCAACGCTGCCACTGACCTGCTGCAGCTGAACCAGCGCCAACTGCTGTTCCCGCTGTACCTGCAGAAACAGCAACACCAGCGCCGCCAGCGCTATAATGATCACCGATGCCAGCATGGCGATATTGAAATACCGGCCGGCGCTCCCCCCTGTCATTACTTTGGCTTTGGCGTCATCCCCTGCCGCATTTTTTTTGTTTCGTTTCAGCATAATCAGATCCCTGAACTGTCCCCATCTTTTAACGCTTGATGACTGTATTGTCTCCCAGTCACGTAATGCCTGTTAAATCACTCCATGACCATACTGGCATCCTGTCGGACCGTGATGGACCGCCAAATCCGCTTACTGCCTGCCGGAATGGCCAAAGCCGCCGGCGCCGCGATCTGACTGTTTAAATTCATCCACAATCTCAAACTCGGCCCGCACCACCGGTATGATGACCAGCTGTGCGATGCGCTCACCCACCTCGATCAGGAAGCTGTCGCTGCCCCGGTTCCAGCAGGAGACAAACAACTGCCCCTGATAATCCGAGTCAATCAGCCCGACCAGATTCCCCAGCACGATGCCATGCTTATGCCCCAGACCAGAGCGGGGCAGGATCACCGCCGCCAGCTTGGGATCCTCCACATGAATCGCCATACCGGTCGGGATCAGATGCGTCTCGCCCGGCGCTATCGCCAGCGGCTGCTCCAGCATGGCGCGCAGATCCATGCCGGCCGATCCCGGCGTGGCGTAAGCCGGCAGGGGGAAAGTATCACCCAGGCGCGGATCGAGTATTTTAAGCTGTATGTCTTTTTTCATAATGTTCCGCAATCAGTGATACCAACCGTTCCGCCAGCTGGCTCTTGTCCGCCATGGGCAGTCGCTCCCGGCCGCCATCCCAGAGCAGCGTCAGGGCATTTTCATCCCGCTCGAAGCCACCCTGCTCGGCACCCACCAGGTTAGCCGCAATCATGTTCACCCGCTTGGCAACACGTTTCTTCTCGGCATACCCCTCCGGATCCTGGGTCTCGGCCGCAAACCCCACCGTGAAGGGGGCATCGGGCAGGGCCGCCACACTGGCCAGAATATCCGCATTCCGCACCAACCGGATCTCCATCCGGTCCTGGCTTTTCTTGATCTTCTGATCGGCTACCACATCGGGACGATAATCCGCCACCGCGGCGCAGCCGACAAAGATATCGCATGCCGCTACCTTGGCCAGCACCGCCCGCTCCATCTCGGCAGCTGTCTCCACATCGGTCCGCCGGACTCCGCCCGGTGTCTCCAGGGTAACCGGACCGGCAACCAATTCGACCTGGGCACCCGCCCGGGCAAAGGCGCTGGCCAGTGCAAAACCCATCTTGCCCGAGCTGCGATTACCGATAAACCGCACCGGATCAAGCGGTTCGCGGGTCGGCCCCGCGGTCAGCAGCACCCGCACCCCGGCCAGCGGCCCCTGCCGGAACCGCTCCACCACCCGCTCCAGCAGCGCGGCCGGCTCCAGCATACGCCCCGGACCCACTTCACCGCAGGCCTGATCACCGGACGCGGGGCCCCACAATTCGACCCCCCGCTGCTCCAGCAGCGCCACATTGTAACGGGTAGCCGGGTTTTGCCACATCTGCTGGTTCATGGCCGGGGCCAACGCAATCGGCGCCGCGGTGGCCAGGCAGAGGGTCGAGAGCAGATTGTCGGCAAAGCCATTCGCCAGCCGGGCCAGGAAACTGGCGCTGGCCGGTGCGATCAGCACCAGGTCGGCCCAGCGCGCCAGTTCAATATGTCCCATGGCCGCCTCGTGGGCCGGATCAAACAGCTCCTGGCGAACCGGGCGGCCGGAAACCGCCTGTAAGGTCATGGGCGTGACGAATTGGGTAGCCGCTCCGCTCAACACCACCTGCACCTCCGCTACCGACTTGCGCAGCAGACGCACCAGTTCGACCGATTTATAGGCCGCTATCCCCCCGGTGATCCCGAGTAACAATTTCTTTCCCGCCAGTTCATTCATAACTAAGGTGACCCACCTCAACCCGCTCAAGCAGTTAGCCAGCGCCAAGATTAACTGAATGACACCCTATCTGGAAACCGCAAGGTAACCTTGGTACCCTGTTTTGCGCCTGAATTACAGGGAGGTATGCATGGCGATAACGGATTGGCCGGCAGATGAACGGCCGCGGGAGAAACTGCTGCAGCGGGGCCCGGGCGCCCTGTCCGATGCGGAACTGCTGGCCATTTTTCTACGCACCGGCGTACCGGGTAAGAGCGCCGTGGACCTGGCCCGGGAACTGCTCGATCAGCACAAAGGACTGGCCAACCTGCTGGCGGCCGACCAGGCCACCTTCTGCCGCAGTTATGGTCTGGGCAGCGCAAAATTCGCCCAGTTGCAGGCGGTACTGGAGATGGGTCGGCGCTACCTGCGCGAGCAGCTGCATCGCTCTGACGTGCTGACCAGTCCGCAACAGACCCGTGATTACCTGCGCGCCCGCCTGGCAGGTTATCCCTATGAAGTGTTCGCCTGCCTGTTCCTGGATAACCGGCACCGGGTGATCGAGTACGAGGAGCTGTTCCGGGGCACTATCGACGGCGCCAGCGTGCATCCCCGCGAAGTGGTACGACGCTCTCTGAGCCACAATGCCGCCGCCCTGATCCTGGCCCACAACCATCCGTCCGGTGTCGCCGAACCCAGCCAGGCCGACCGGGCCATCACCCGCCGCCTGAAAGCTGCTCTCGAATTGGTGGATATCCGGCTGCTCGACCACCTGATCGTCGGCAGCGGTGAAATCAGTTCACTGGCAGAACTGGGGGACATCTAGCAAAAATCGTCGGCAACGGGCTGATTTATAACGAAATAAAACCGAACAAAGCGCTTCCGGACGAATCCGTTCAGAAAAAAACAGGCAAAGAAAAACTTGTCACCCAAAATTCTTTTTGCTATAAATCCGCCTCTTCGCCCCTAGGGGGGGTATCAGATTTCACCGCGTCCTGCATATTGAGGGCGCAAAAAACCAGGTTTTCGAGGATTTAACCATGTCCAGAGTGTGTCAGGTTACGGGCAAGCGTCCTGTGACAGGGAACAATGTTTCCCACGCCCACAACAAGACCCGTCGCCGCTTCTTGCCCAATCTGCATCAGCACCGTTTCTGGGTAGAGAGTGAGAACCGCTGGGTGCGCCTGCGCGTCTCCGCCAGCGGCATGCGCATTATCGACAAAAAAGGCATTGACGCTGTTCTGGCCGATATGCGCGCCCGCGGCGAAAAGGTCTAAGGAGAGCACTCATGCGCGATAAAATCAAACTGGTATCCAGTGCCGGAACCGGGCACTTCTACACCACCACCAAGAACAAACGCACCATGCCGGGCAAGATGGAGATCAAGAAGTTTGATCCGAAAATCCGCAAGCATGTGATGTACAAGGAAGCCAAGATTAAATAATCCGGCTCCCGGGCATTCCTGGACCACGCAGTTCAGGTCAGACACCCAACAAAAAACCCGCCCTCGCCGGCGGGTTTTTTGTTCCCGAAACACCACCCGTAATCAGGCCGCGGCCGGAACCGTGCCGCATATCCCGCTCCGGCGATCAGGCTGCCTGATTTGAACCGCGGTGATAGGTAGTGCCGTGGCACTTGGCGCAGGGGGGAATACGACCCGCCTTGTGAAAATGAAGCTCCTTGCCACACCCGTCACACACCAGCGTTCCGGGGCCGGTGATCTCTCCGGTACGGTAGATGGCCGCCTCGTTCGCCTGATTGGCAAATCGCTCCAGCTCCAGCCGGGTACGATCAGCCACCGAGGCGAACAACTCCATCAGACGCCCCTCGATCAACTGCACATCGAACTTGAACCAATCCCTGAACTCGTCCCCGGTTTCGGCCAGATAGTGGGCCGCGTCTTTCATATCGCGCTCCACGTAGGCGGCGATCTTCTCCGCCTCTTCCCGGGTCAGTTCATTCAGCTCCACCGCCTTTTCCCGGGCCGCCTCCAGGCTCTTTTTCAGGGTAGGCAGGGTTGTCTTTTCCGCCTTACTGATCACATCATCCACGTACTCCAGCATACGCTCGTAGGCGTCCACCATGCGCTCAACCGGATCTTTCTCATCTTTATCTGTCATAACCGTTCCCTACCTCTGCTTTCTTATTCGGATCCGGGACACTATCGCGTCCCTTTCTACCCGGACATGCCGTTACTTATCTTTGTACACCAAGTACACCAGAACACAAGATGGCACACCATTATTTGCCCATGAATCCGCCATCCCGATCAAAATACCGATAATGACAGCCTCCACCCGGGTAACCGGATGACAATATACCTTCATGTCTACCCTGCCGTAGGGTATCCTTGTCGGTTTAATCCATGGCATCAACCTGCAGCCCAACCCAGACAATGAAAGAGACCTATACACCGGCATCCATCGAGACTGAAGCCCAGCAGTACTGGACAGAGAACCGTAGCTTCAAGGCGACTGAAGACCCGGGCCGGGAGAAGTACTACTGCCTCTCCATGTTCCCCTACCCCAGCGGCAAGCTGCACATGGGGCATGTACGCAATTACACCATTGGCGATGTGATCGCCCGCTATCAGCGCATGCTGGGCAAAAACGTGCTGCAACCGATGGGCTGGGACGCCTTCGGCCTGCCCGCCGAGGGCGCCGCGATCAAGAACCGCATGGCCCCGGCCAAGTGGACCTATGCCAATATCGATTACATGAAAAACCAGCTGCAACAGCTGGGTTTCGGTTACGACTGGGACCGGGAGCTGGCCACCTGCAAGCCGGAGTATTACAAGTGGGAGCAGTGGCTGTTCACCGAGCTGTACAAGAAGGGCCTGGTCTACCGCAAGAACTCGGTGGTCAACTGGGATCCGGTGGACCAGACCGTACTGGCCAATGAACAGGTGATCGATGGCCGCGGCTGGCGCTCCGGCGCCCTGGTGGAACGGCGCGAGATCCCGCAGTGGTTCGTCAAGATCACCGACTATGCCGATGAGTTGCTGGATGAGCTGGACCGCATGGAAGCGTGGCCGGAGCAGGTACGCACCATGCAGCGCAACTGGATCGGCAAGAGTTACGGTGTGCGGTTTGCCTTCCCCTACACCCTGGACGGCAAAGAGGAACGGCTCTGGGTCTATACCACCCGGGTTGACACCATCATGGGCATCACCTTCTGTGCGGTGGCGGCGGAGCATCCGCTGGCCCAGCACGCGGCCCGCAACAACCCGGAACTGGCCGCCTTTATCGAAGAGTGTCGTCAGGGTGGCGTGGCCGAGGCGGATCTCGCCACCCTGGAGAAAAAGGGTGTGCCAACCGGCATCTCGGTCACCCACCCCCTCACCGGCGAACAGATTCCGGTCTGGGTTGGTAACTACGTGCTGTGGGGCTATGGCGAAGGCGCGGTGATGGCCGTTCCGGCCCATGATGAACGGGACTTCCATTTCGCCCAGACCTACGGCCTGGAGATCCGCCAGGTGATACAGGTACCGGGGGAAACCTTCTCCACCGACGCCTGGCAGGAGTGGTATGCGGACAAGGAGCGGGGAGTCTGCGTCAACTCACAGCAGTACGACGGTCTCGACCACAATGCCGCCGTGGACGCCATCGCCGCCGACCTGAACGCCAAGGGACTGGGGGAAAAACAGGTGCAGTACCGGCTGCGTGACTGGGGCGTATCGCGCCAGCGTTACTGGGGCGCGCCCATCCCGATGGTGCACTGCCCGGCATGCGGCATCGTACCGGTTCCCAAAGAGCAGTTGCCGGTAGTCCTGCCGGAAGATATCGAGTTTGACGCCACCGGTGGTTCACCGATCAAGAAGATGCCGGAGTGGTACCAGACCCAGTGCCCCCAATGCGGTGGCGCGGCGGAGCGGGAAACCGACACTTTTGACACCTTCATGGAGTCCTCCTGGTATTTTGCCCGTTACACCTGCCCGGATGCGGATGACCGCATGCTGGACGATCGGGCGCGCTACTGGCTGCCGGTGGATCACTACATCGGCGGTATTGAACACGCCATCCTGCACCTGCTCTACGCCCGCTTCTACAACAAGCTGATGCGTGACGCCGGGCTGATCGACAACAGCGAACCCTTCACCAAGCTGCTGACCCAGGGCATGGTGGTGGCGGAAACCTACTACCGGGAAAACAGCGACGGCGGCAAAAGCTGGTTCAACCCGGCGGACGTGGTAACCGAGCAGGATGAAAAGGGCCGCATAACCAGCGCCAGGCTCGCCGCCGACGGCCAGCCGGTGGAGATCGGTGGCGTCGAGAAGATGTCCAAATCGAAAAACAACGGCGTCGATCCCCAATTCCTGGTGGACCGTTTCGGCGCGGATACCGTGCGTCTCTACACCATGTTCACCTCCCCCCCGGACCAGTCGCTGGAGTGGTCCGATGAGGGTGTGGAGGGGGCCAATCGCTTCCTGCGGCGGCTCTGGGCACTGGCCTACAACCAGCGGTCAAGGATCAGCGCGGCCGGCGACGAACCGGCGCAGCTGGACGACAACCAGAAAACGGCCCGACGTGAGATCCACGCCGCCCTGAAGCAGGCCTGCTTTGACTACGACCGTCAGCAGTTCAACACGGTGGTCTCGGCGGCCATGAAGATCACCAACACGCTCTACAAGCTGGGTGACAGCCCGGCCGACAGTGGCCTGCTGCGGGAAGGCATGAGCATCGTATTGCGCCTGCTCGCCCCGATCGCGCCCCACATCAGCCATCAGCTGTGGCGGGACCTGGGCTACGGCGATGATATTCTCCAGTCGTCCTGGCCCCAGGCCGATGAGAGCGCCCTGGTACTGGACGCCATCCCGTACGTGGTGCAGGTCAACGGCAAGGTCCGGGCCAAAATAGAGGTGCCGGCCAGCGCCGACAAGGCCGCCATCGAACAGCAGGCCCTGGCGGACCCCAATGCACGCAAGTTCATCGGCGATGCGCAGATCCGTAAAATCATCGTGGTGCCCAACAAACTGGTCAACATCGTTGCAAAATAGACTTTAAGGGAGCGGGCCGCGGCGGCGGAACCGGGAGAGACAGATGATCGGTAAAAAGATTTATCAATGGATACTGCCGCTACTGGCGCTGGCCCTGTTGCAGGGCTGCGGCTTCCAGCTCCGGGGTGCCGTTGCCCTCCCCGGCAACATCGCCCCGGTCTATATCCAGGGCCCGGGCCAATATGATGAGCTACGCCTGGAACTGACCCAGATATTCAGCTTCAGTGACATCCAGGTGGTCACCGACCCCCAGGTCGCCGCCAGCACACTGAAGATCAGCAGCCGCTCCAGTGACCGGCGCGTGCTGTCGGTGGATGGCAACGGCAACGTGGCCGAGTATGAACTGCACGAGGGCGCACACTTCAGCCTGGTGGCAGCCGATGGCAGCGTGCTGGTCGAATCCCAGCCGGTTAGTACCATCACCACCTACCTGAACTCGGAGACCGAGGTGCTGGGCAAGCAGCAGGAAGAGAGCAGTCTGCGCAAGGATCTGCGCCGCGATCTGGCCTCCCAGATCATGCGGCGCCTGCAGGCACAGTTGTAACCGGAACACCACCCAGCCGATGCGCGTCCGTCCCCACGAACTGGCCAGTCACATAGAGCGCAAGGGTATCGCCCCCGTCTACCTGATCAGCGGCGATGAACCGCTGCAGATGAATGAGGCGGCGGACACCGTGCGTTCCGCTGCACGAAACCAGGGGTTCAGCGGCCGCGACATACTGGATGCCGGCACCCGCTTCGACTGGAACGAGTTGACCGCAGAGGCCAACAGCCTGTCGCTGTTTGCCGAAAAACGGATTATCGACCTGCGCATTCCGTCCGGCAAACCGGGCCGGGAGGGCGGCAAGGCACTGACCGAGTACGCCTCGCGACCCCCCGAGGACACCCTGCTGCTGATTACCCTGCCGAAACTGGACAAGAGCCAGGTCAGCAGCAAATGGCTGAAGTCACTGGAGAGCCGGGGCGTATTTGTGCAGATCTGGCCGATCGAGGGCAACCGCCTGTTTCCCTGGATTGAACAGCGCATGCGCCAGGTCGGCCTGACCCCCGCCCCCGAAGTGGTGACCATGCTGGGGGAACGCATCGAGGGCAACCTGCTGGCGGCCGCCCAGGAGATCGATAAACTCCTGCTGCTGCATGGCAGCGGTGTGATCACCCCGGAGCATCTCCAGGAGTCGGTGGCAGACAGCGCCCGCTATGATGTCTATGGCCTGGTGGACGCTGTCCTGGAAGGCAGACTGGGGCGCGTTGTGCGCATGCTCAATGGCCTGAAGGCCGAAGGCACACCGGCGCCGGTGGTGCTCTGGGCCCTGACCCGGGAGATCCGGATGCTCTGTACGCTGGCCCAGCAGGTGGCACAGGGCCGTTCAGCGCACCAGGCCGTCGCCGCTTCCCGCCAGGTCTGGGACAAGCGCAAGGCACTGGTCAGCAAGGGCCTGCAACGACTCTCGTTCAGGCAGTGGCGGCACCTGTTGCAGCTGTGCGGCCTGACCGACCGGGCCATCAAAGGCCAGGACAAGCAGGACCCATGGCTGCTGCTGCAACGTATCTGCAGCGGTATGGCCGGCGCCCCGCTGTTCGACGTATAACCCCGGGACAGATTGCTCACCCAACCCGGACACAATTTGCTAGACTGCACCCATTTCCAGCGAATACCAATCAGCGTGAACCCCATGTCCAGCGAAATCAAAGACATTACCGCCTATATGACCGATCTCGGGCGTCGCGCCCGGGCCGCATCGCGCCGCCTGGCGGCCGCGCCCACCGGCAGTAAAAATGCCGCCTTGCAGGCTATAGCGAATGACCTGCAGGCCAACCGCAAAACCCTGATGGAAGAGAACCGGCGTGACCTGGAAGCCGGCGCAGCCAAGGGCCTGGACAGCGCCCTGCTGGATCGGCTGGAGCTCACCCCGGCACGCATTGACAGCATGATCGAAGGCATTGAACAGATCATTGCCCTGCCCGATCCGATTGGTGAAATTTTTGACCTGAACTACCGCCCCAGTGGTATCCAGGTGGGCCGCATGCGGGTGCCCCTGGGCGTGGTCGGCATCATCTACGAATCCAGACCCAACGTCACCGCCGATGCGGCGGCGCTGTGTCTGAAATCGGGTAATGCCACGGTACTGCGCGGCGGCTCCGAGGCGTTTCACTCCAACCAGGCGATCGCCGCCAGCATCCAGCGCGGCCTGCAGCAGGCCGGCCTGCCCGGCGAGGCGGTGCAGGTGATCGCCACCACTGACCGGGCAGCGGTCGGTGCCATGATCACCATGCCGGAAGCGATCGACGTGATCATCCCCCGCGGTGGCAAGGGTCTGATCGAGCGTATTTCGAACGACGCCCGTGTGCCGGTCATCAAGCACCTGGACGGCATCTGTCATGTCTATATCGACGATCAGGCCGACCCCGCCAAGGCGTTCGATATCGCCATCAATGCCAAGACCCAGCGCTACGGCACCTGCAACACCATGGAGACCCTGCTAGTGGCCGAGGCCATCGCTGAACAGATCCTGCCGACCCTGGCTGCCGCCTACGCGGAACATGGCGTGGAACTGCGCGGCTGTGCACGCTGCCGGGCGATTCTGCCCGACTGCCGCGAAGCCAGCGATAATGACTGGGACGCTGAATACCTGGGACCGATCCTGTCCATCCGGGTCGTCGATGGTCTGGACCAGGCGATTGATCACATCAGCAACCACAGTTCCGGGCATACCGAGTCGATTGTGACCGAGAACTACAGCCGGGCGCGCCGTTTCCTCACCGAGGTGGACTCCAGTTCGGTGATGGTCAACGCCTCGACCCGCTTTGCCGATGGTTTCGAGTATGGATTGGGGGCCGAGATCGGCATCTCCACTGACAAGTTCCATGCCCGCGGACCGGTCGGACTGGAAGGTCTCACCTCGGTCAAATATATCGTCCTTGGCGATGGCCACATTCGCACCTGAATGGAGCCGCCCCGGGCCAGGGGCGCCACAGGAACAGCCATGATCGGGATACTCGGCGGCACCTTCGACCCTGTCCACTACGGCCACCTGCGCACGGCACTGGATGTGCAGCAGACCCTGGGACTGGAACAGATCCGCCTGATTCCGCTGCGCGATCCGCCCCATCGGGCACAACCGAGCCTGTCCCCGGCTGACCGGCTGGCCCTGCTACACGCCGCGGTGGATGACAATCCCCTGTTCGCTGTTGATCCCCGGGAGCTGGAGCGGAGCGGCAAATCCTATACCCTGGATACGCTGCAATCACTCCGGGCGGAACAACCCCACACCACCTTCTGTCTGTTGCTGGGCGGTGACGCCTTCCACGGCTTCCCGCACTGGCACCGGCCGGACGCCATCCTGGAACTGGCCCACCTGGTGGTGATGCAACGTCCCGGCGAACCCGATCCCCGGCACTATCACGACCGCATCACCCACGACCCGGCAGCCCTGGAACAGCAGACAGCCGGGCTGATTCTGCCCCTGCCGGTCACCCAGCTGGAGATTTCCGCCACCCGGATTCGGCAGTTACTGCGCCAGGGCCAATCCCCGCGCTACCTGCTGCCGGACGCGACACTGGCGCTGATCCAGCAGCATCAACACTACCGGCCCAGGTAAAAATCTGTGGCAGGCGCCGTTTTAATATAATATTGAACCAATAGCATTCACGACTAACCACAGCGCAGAGAGATATGCAGATAGACGAACTTCGCGACCTCATACTGAAAGTTCTCGACGACATGAAGGCACTTGATGTGAAAGTACTTGATGTCCGGGGCAGGACCAGCATCACCGACCTGATGATTATTGCCAGCGGCACCTCCAACCGGCACGTCACTTCCATCGCTGAAACCATCGCCTTCCAGGCCAAGGAAGCGGGCGAAGTGCCCCTGGGTGTCGAAGGATTAAAAGAGGGCGAGTGGGTACTGGTGGATCTCAACGGCGTGGTGGTCCACATCATGCAGACCAAGGTCCGGGACTTCTACCAGCTGGAACGGCTCTGGGATCTGGATACCCCGGCGGACAGTGATCAGCAAGCGACCCGCCACTGACACCCCCACCGGTCTGGCAAAACCGTCCGATGGACCGATTCGATCGCATCTTTGATCTGCACAAACTACTCAGTAACGCCCGTTACCCGGTACCCCGTCAGCGCATAGAGCAGGAGCTGGAGTGTTCCCGCGCCACCGCCAAGCGGATCATCGAGGCGATGCGGCTCTATCTGAATGCGCCGATCAAGTACAACCGGGAACTGAACGGCTACTACTACGACCCGGACGAAGGGGAGATGTATGAGTTACCCGGGGTCTGGTTCAACAGCAGCGAACTGCACGCCCTGCTGAGTACCCAGCAGTTGCTGGAGAACGTCCAGCCGGGCCTGCTGGAACAGCAGCTGGCGCCTCTCAGAAGCCGCATCGAATCCCTGCTCAACGCCCAGGGTATGGGTACCGGATCACTGTCCCGGCGGGTGCGCATCCTGCGGGCCGCCTCGCGGCCGGCGGGCGACCAGTTCCAGACCATCAGCACGGCCCTGGCACAGGAGAAACGACTCTGGATCAGCTATTACCAGCGCAACAGTGACCAAACCAGTCAGAGAACGGTCTCTCCCCAGCGCCTCACCTACTACCGGGACAACTGGTATCTGGATGCCTGGTGCCATCTCCGGGAAGGACTGCGGACTTTTGCCCTGGACGCGATCGAACGCGCACGCCTGCTGCCGGACGCCGCCATGCCGCTGGACGAAGCCGCGTTGGATCAGCACTTTAACGCCAGCTACGGCATCTTCTCCGGTCAGGCGGAGCAGACCGCACACCTGCGCTTTAATCCGTTACGGGCACGCTGGGTGGCCCGGGAGAGCTGGCATCCCCAACAGGAGGGCCATTTCACCGGGACCGGTCATTACGAGCTCAGATTCCCTTACGGCAAGGAGCAGGAGCTGCTGATGGACATCCTCAAGTATGGCCCCGATGTGGAAGTACTGGCCCCCGACTCCCTGCGTCAAAAAGTCCAGCAACACCTCCGAGCGGCACTGAACCAGTACAGGAAAAAATAGACTACACTTTCCGAACCCCGTTCTTTACAATGAACGGAATTCCTTAAACGGAAAGCGACCCCTGTCACCGGACCTGATAAAACGACTTGCATGGAATGCCACTATGTCGACCCCGGAAAACCGCTCCAAGCTGGTGCAGATACTCAGTCTGCTGTTCGTGCTGTGGCTGTGCCTCTGGCTGATACTTCTGGGCCTGCTGCCCCGTGACTACTACACCACCGCCTTCTTCCTGCTGGGCATCCTGCCGGTAGTGGGCTGGTTCGCCATCCAGCCACGACGGATCACCTGGTTTCTGGCTATTCTGTTCGGCGTCAATCGCCTCGGCGACTGACCCGACAGCCGCCGCCCGCCAGTCAACCCATCACCATTTCCCTGTTACAATAGATCCGGCCACCCCGTCCACAACAACCCTGGCAAGACCAACCCGTGATCATTCACCTCATCTCCGTCGGAAACAAAATGCCCCGCTGGGTACAAGAGGGCTATCTGGAGTACGCCAAACGCCTGCCGGCCGAATGCGGCCTGAATCTGGTGGAGATCGCCCCCGGCCACCGGGGCAAGAGCGCCGACGTCAGGCGGACCGTGCGGGACGAGGGGGAGCGGATGTTAAAAGCCATCCCCAAAGGCTGCCGCACTATTGCCCTGGACGTACAGGGCAAAGCCTGGAGCACAGAACAACTCTCCACCCGGATCGGCAGCTGGATGGCGGCCGGACCCGATATAGCACTGCTGATTGGCGGTCCGGAAGGGCTGGCCGACGCCTGCCTGCAACAGGCTGAAATGCGCTGGTCCCTGTCACCCCTCACCCTGCCCCACCCGCTGGTGCGGGTGGTCGTGGCGGAACAGCTGTATCGCGCCTGGAGCCTGCTGCGCAATCATCCGTACCATCGCGCCTGAAACGCGAACCCTCTCCCAACCCACCGCACCATGCGGCATTCGGTACTGTCTTTCATTTCCGCTCTGGTGTAGGGTTAACGGCTGAGGCCAATGGAATCCCCGGCAGCGCCGGAGTGCATATCGGAACTCGATAATAATTCAAAAACGCGCTGTTAATATAACGACCGGTTTATCCAGCAGCAAAGACACGGGCTTAGTATGCAGCCGCTGATTTATCTCGCCTCCCAGTCGCCGCGTCGGCGTGAACTCCTGTCACAAATAGGGGTCCACCACACTGTGGTTGGCGCAAATATCAACGAGACGCCCTTGCCGGATGAGGCACCCGCCGAGTACGTTATTCGCATGGCGCTGGAGAAAGCACGGGCAGGCCGCCAGGCAACCCGGCATAACACCCCGTTACCGGTCCTGGGAGCAGATACGGCAGTGGTGGTGAACCAGCGTATTCTGGGCAAGCCACGGAACCGGGATGATGCCCTGGCCATGCTGGAACTGCTCTCCAACACCACGCACAAGGTGCTTACCGGGGTCGCCCTGATCGACCGGCGGGAGGAGACACGCCTGAGCGTCAGCAAGGTCAGTTTCCGCCCCATTATCCCCGCGGAGGCCGCCGCCTACTGGGACAGCGGCGAGCCGACAGACAAGGCCGGCGGCTATGCCATTCAGGGTATCGGGGCACTGTTCATCTCCCGGCTGGAGGGGAGTTTTTCAGGCGTCATGGGGCTTCCGCTGTTTGAAACCGGCGAACTGTTGCAGCGGGCAGGGATCAACCCCCTACCCTACTGATTAAGGACACTCCATGAGCGAAGAGATACTGGTCAATGTGACACCGCCCGAAACCCGGGTGGCGGTGATTGAAAACGGTGTGGTGCAGGAGATCATCATCGAGCGCACCCATCGCAAGGGGCTGGTCGGCAACATATACAAGGGCAAAGTGTGCCGGGTACTGCCGGGGATGCAGGCGGCCTTTGTGGATATTGGCCTGGAGCGCGCCGCCTTTCTGCACGCCTCGGACATCAGCAACGGTGACTCCCTCAACAGTGACAGTGATATCAATACCCTGGTTCGGGAGGGTGCGGAAGTGATTGTCCAGGTGGTGAAGGATCCGCTGGGCACCAAGGGCGCCCGCCTGACCACCCACATCTCCATCCCTTCCCGTTACCTGGTATTCATGCCGGAGCTGGCCAACCTGGGGGTGTCACAGAAGATCGAGGATGAGACCGAGCGCAACCGGCTGCGGGACATCGTGACCGGATTCGTTGGCGACCTCTCCCTGAGCGGAAACTTCATCATCCGCACCGCCGCCGAGGGGGTGGACGAGGAGACACTCAAGTCGGACATCCGCTTCCTCACCCGACTCTGGCACGCCATCCAGGACCGGCTGCAGACATCGCCGGTGCAGCAGCTGATACATGAAGACCTGCCCCTCTACCTGCGCTCGCTGCGCGACCTGATCACCGCCGACGTGGAACGCCTGCGTATAGACTCCCGGGAGAGCTGGCAGAAGCTGACCCAGTTTGCCGAAAAGCTGATTCCCGACAGCCCGGTCAAGATCGAGTACTACCCGGGAGAGCGCCCCATATTCGATCTCTATGGCGTAGAGGACGAGATTCAGAAAGCACTGGAACGGAAGGTGGTGCTCAAATCCGGCGGCTACCTGATTATTGACCAGACCGAGGCGATGACCACCATCGACGTCAATACCGGCGCCTTTGTCGGCCATCGCAACCAGGAAGAGACCATCTTCAAGACCAACATGGAAGCCGCCCAGGCGATCTGTCGTCAACTGCGGCTGCGCAACCTGGGTGGTATCATCATTATCGATTTCATCGACATGGTGGAGGAGGAGCACAAGCGCCAGGTGTTGCGGGCGCTGGAGAAGTGCTTGGCCCGGGATCATGTCAAAACCCACATCACCGAGGTCTCATCACTCGGCCTGGTGGAGATGACCCGCAAGCGCACCCGGGAATCGCTGGAACATATCCTCTGCGAACCCTGTCCCTGCTGCGGCGGCCGGGGTTCATTAAAGACAGCCGAAACCACCTGTTACGAAATCTTCCGGGAAATCCTCCGGGAAGCGCGACAGTTCGACGTGGAGTCCCTGCTGGTGCTGGCCTCCCAGGAGGTGGTGGACCGGCTGTTGGATGAGGAGTCCGCCGCTCTGGCCGAGCTGGGCAGTTTTATTGGCAAGAATATACGGCTGCAGGCGGAGTCACTGTACAGCCAGGAACATTACGACGTGGTGTTGATCTAGGATCGGCCAACACTATGTGGACACCCCTCGACGGAGGCTTTTTTTTGTTCTTCGCATCCCCGCGACAACCCCGGCAAACCCACGCCGGCGCGCTATCCCCGCCGGCCACCCGATACCTGCCCGGCACCGGCGTTACCACAGCATGTCGAGCGCAGCCTCCGCAGGGTGCTGACGGGCCCTGAGAATGAAGCGTCTCTACCACTTCTCGCTCAGAACCACCCGGCGGTTACTGATTCTGTCGATTCTTTTGGTCGGCCTGTTGGTCATCGCCGGTCGTCTGCTGGCGCCGCTGGCGGCGCAATATCGCGCCGATGTGGCCGACTGGGCCAGCGACCTGCTGGGGCAGCCGGTGGAGGTGGGCCGGTTACAGGGAACCTGGCGCGGACTGGGACCGGAACTGATCCTCTATGACCTGCAACTGATCAACCCGGAGAGCCAGAAGCCGACCCTCTACCTGGACGAGGTGCGGGTCAGTTTCGGGCTGCTCGACTCGCTGCGCCAGCTCTACCCGGTGGTGCGCAAGGTCTCGTTCATATCCCCCCGGCTCAAAGTTATACGCCGGCCAGACGGCGCCATTACCATCGGTAGCCTGGATGAACTCAATGAAATCACCCCCGGCGATGGCACTTCGGCATTTCTGCTGCCAAGCCGCCTGAGCCTGGAAAAGGGCGAGGTCATCTGGGAAGACCAGATGGTCGATGTGGCGCCGCTGCGGCTGGTGAATGTGAACCTGGAGTTGCGCAACAGCGGTACGCGACACCAGCTCAACGGCAGCGTCACCCTGCCGGGCGAACGGCCCGGGCAGATCGAACTGGCCATCGATCTGCACGGCCAGCTGGACAAAATAGACAGCTGGAACGCCCGCAGTTACACCCGCAGCAGCGGTATCGACCTGGCCTTTCTGCTCAATCGCCGGGTGGCGCAGCAGTACCGCTTCAGCAACCGGGAAGCAGAACTGGAGCTGTGGGGCGCGTGGGATCACAACGGCCTGATCAGCCTGGAGGGGACCACCCGCTGGCAACAACTGGCCATCAGCCGACAGACCACCGACCCGACCCAACCTGACAGCACCCTGGAACTGGACAGGGCATCGGGTGCCGTGCGCCTTGAGCGGCTCGCCAACGGCTGGCAACTGGATCTGGCCAACCTGCAGATCGAGCGCAATGGACGAAAATGGCCGGAGTCACAACTGGGCGCAATAGCGCAGCAGGATGACCAGGGCAACTGGCGCATTCGCGCCGGCAGCAGCCACCTGCGGGTGGAGGATATGCACGCCATCAGCACCCTGTTCCCCCTGCCTGAGCGAAACATTGAACAGATGCTGCAACGGGTGGAGGCGAATGGCAGCCTGAATAATCTGCGACTGGATTTTCAACAAAGCCCCGAGGGCAACCACTGGTCCGCCAGCGGCCAGGTGTCGGAATTCATCACCAAGCCCTTGGAAGGGCTGCCCGGCGTCAACAACCTGCAACTGGCTTTCTGGATGGATGCCCGGCAGGGCACCATCGCCCTCAATGCCGCCGACGCCACGCTCGATTTCGACGGCCTGTTCAGAGACCCGCTGCGGCTCAAACGGTTGCAGGGTGATCTGACCTGGCGCCAGGACCCGGATGGTAACCTGCTCATCGCTTCCGACAAGCTGCTGGCAGAAAATGATGACATACACACCCTGAACCGGATGCGCATGACCCTGCCCGGCGCCGACCAGGCGTCGCCTTTTCTGGATCTGCAGAGCGATTTCTGGACCGGCGATGCCAGCACCACGCACCGCTACCTGCCGGCCGGCATTATGGGTGATAACGTGGTCGACTGGCTGGATCGCAGTATCGGCAGTGGCTGCGTCACCGAAGGCAGCGCCCTGGTGCGGGGACCACTGGCGGACTTCCCGTTCGACAAAAGTCACAACGGGCGCTTCGAGGTGTTCTTCAATGTAGAAGACCTGGAACTCGACTACTGGCCCGAATGGCCACCGCTGAAAAACCTGCGCGCCGAAGTGCGCTTCCTGAACAACAGTTTCGACGCCTGGGCCAGCGGCGGTCAGATCCTCAACAGCCAGGTCACCACCACCCACGCCCGGATCGACCAGCTGGCGCACACCTCGCCGTTGAAACTGAGCGGCACGGTAGAAGGGCCGCTCAATGACCACCTGCGGCTGCTGACCGAATCTCCCCTGAAGCAGGATTTTGCGGCCCTGGTGAAAGACCTGAAGGGTGACGGCCCGAGTCGGTTCGACATCTCTTTCAGCCTGCCGATGGATGATAGCTCCGATTTCAAACTGGATGGTCGGCTCGGCTTTCTCGATTCGACCCTGCAACTGGATCAGTGGCAGCTGGCGCTGAGCGAGATCCGCGGCGACCTGCAGTTCGACCAGGATCATATCTTTGCCACCGGTATCACCGGCAAGGTGTTGAACCAGCCGATCCGGGTCGATGTCTCCACGCCCAAGGGCAATCGCAACAGCACCCGCATTACCGCTACCGGCAAAATCCCGGTCAGCACCTTGCAGCAACGACTCCCGGCGCTGGATATTGCCGCATTCGCCTCCGGCAGCAGTCGATGGCAGCTGGATGTGGACATTCCCCATATCGCCGCCGGGCCGGATGCGCCGGTGCCGGTGCGCATCACGTCCGACCTGCTCGGCATCCGCATCGACCAGCCGGCACCACTGGGCAAGACGGCCGATATCGCCAGGCCGCTGCTGGTGGAGACCCGGATTGATCAGCAACCGGAGCAGCCGTTGCATATCCGCTATGACGACCAGATCGATCTGGCTCTGGCCATTGATCACAGCGGTGCGAATCAGGCCCAACTCAAACGGGGCGGCATTGTGCTGGGCGGGGCGCGGGCCAAGCTGCCCGACCGGGCCGGGCTGGAGCTCTCCGGGCGCCTGGAAAACCTCCAGCTGTTGCCCTGGCTGGAGCGGCTGGAAACCAGCGCTTCCACAAGCCAGCTGCCCCCATTCAATCGCCTGGCGCTGGAGATCGACCAGCTGGCGATCGGCCCGCAGCAGACCGGACAGGTACGCCTCTCGCTGCAACGTGGTGACAGCTACTGGGAGGGCGATATCGTCAGCGACTGGGCAGAGGGCGGTATCCTGTTACCACTGAACTGGTCCCGCTCCAGCACCCTGACCGCCAAACTGAAACGGTTGCAACTGGAGCCCTGGTTGCACCTGTTCAGCAGCCGGACAGGTACGGATGATTCCGAGACCACCCTGCCCCAGCGCCTCATGCTGACCGTCGATCAGTTGCAGTATAAAAAGGCGGACATAACCGATTTCAGTCTCGACCTGGGCCAGGATCAGCAGGGTTGGCAGGGACGCTTCAACAGCAGTCACTTCAGCGGTGAACTGCAGGTGGCGCTTGATCCGCTGCAGACACCGATCACCCTGACCCTCGACTACTTGAATCTGGATATCGACAAGGAGCTGTACGATAACCCGGAACAGATTCTGGACAAGCGGCAGGAGCCGTTGAACCCCCAGACCATCCCGGCTATTCAGGCACAGGTGGCCCGGTTCAGTATCAACGGTAAACCGTTTGGCAGCCTGCAACTGGCCACCCGGCGCGTGGATAACGGCCTGATACTGGATGCCCTGAAGATCGACTCGGAGCGGTTGAAACTGAACCTGACCGGCGACTGGCTGTTGACGCAGCCCCCCGCATCCGCCAGCCGGATCAAGCTGACACTGGCCAGTCCGGAGCTCGGCGCCGTGTTCCAGGACATACAGCTGTCAGACAACCTCGATGGCGCACCGGTGCAGATCAAAAGCCAGATCAACTGGCCGGGATCACCCATCGACTTCAGCACGCGGCTGATCAGTGGCGAGCTGGAGATGCAGATCGGCAAGGGGCGTTTTCTCCAGGTCGATCCCGGTGTGGGGCGGCTGTTCGGACTGTTCAACCTGGGTGCACTGAAACGCCGTCTGAGTCTCGATTTCAGTGATATTTTCAAAAAGGGTTTCACTTTCGACAGCATCGACGGCAACTTTCTGCTGGACACGGGGGACGCATTCACCAATGACTTCCGCATGCAGGGCCCCTCGGCCAACATCGAACTCTCCGGGCGCATAGGGCTGGGGGATGAGGATGTGGATGCCCTGGTGATCATCACGCCGAAAATCTCTTCCAGCATCCCCCTGGCCGGTGCCATTGCCGGCGGCCCGGCGGTGGGGGCCGCCCTGTTCCTGGCCCAGCAACTGATGGGCGACTCCATAGACCGGGCCACCCGGCTTGAATACATGGCCACCGGTTCCTGGGATGATCCGGAATTGACCCCCCAAAGTCGGGACAACCGGGAAGAGAACAACCGGACGGAGCAGAAAACGAGCCCCGACCAATCGACCGCAACCCCGGTGCAGACCGGAAATGCCAGCGACCAACGCCCGCCTGCCACGACTCCTGACACTCCCCCGGCAGCCCAGACCGACCCGGATGAAGCCGCCACCGGGGAAGCGCCCGGGAAGCGACCCGGGGCCTTCTCCCGTCTGCTGAAAAAGATAACGCCGTCCGCTCCCACTTACCCGGAGAACACGCCGGGTGCACATTAGGAAACGGCTGTCCGACAGTACCGTTCCGGGATGCCGCTGCCGCCGCTGCATCGGGCATGGAAAAGCGCCCCTACTTGGTCACCAGTCAGGGTTAATGCTATGCTGCCGGCAGACCGCAGACGGATCATTATCTTAGAACCTTAGGGAACAAACGCGTCCAGCATGAGCATAGAAAAGAACAAAGTTTGCGCCATTCAGATGGCAACCGGACCCAATGTCAGCGCCAACCTGCTCGAAGTAGAACGGCTGGTCACCGAAGCGGTGGAGAATGGCGCCGGGCTGGTGGTGCTGCCGGAAAACTTCGCCTTCATGGGCAAACGGGACCAGGATCTCTGCGCGCTGCGGGAGGCCGACCAGGACGGCCCGCTGCAGGAGTTCCTCAGCCAGCTGGCGAAGCGCCACGAGATCTGGATTGTGGGTGGCACCATCCCGCTGGAAGCACACGACAACAACAAGGTGCGTGCCGCCTGTATCGTTTACGACGCCCAGGGCAAGCGGGTTGGCCGCTACGACAAGATCCACCGTTTCGACGTCAACCTGGTCGAAGCCAATGAACGTTACGCCGAGTCGGAAACCATCGAGGCGGGCGATCAGGTGGTGGTGCTCGATTCGCCGTTCGGCAAACTGGGGATTGCCGTCTGTTATGACCTGCGCTTTCCGGAGCTGTTTCGCAAGCTGCTGGACAAGGGCATGGAGGTCGCCTGTATGCCCTCCGCCTTCACCGCCATCACCGGCAAGGCGCACTGGGACACCCTGGTACGGGCCCGGGCGATTGAAAACCTCTCCTATGTGGTCGCCGCCGCCCAGGGCGGATTTCACATCAACGGTCGGGAGACCCATGGCCACAGCATGATCGTGGACCCCTGGGGTAATATCCTGGCAAGGGTCCCGCGGGGCACCGGATCCGTCAGTTGTAAACTCGACCTGGGCTACCTCGCCTCGCTGCGACGAAACTTCCCGACCATCCATCACCGAAAACTCTAGCGACCCGACGCTGTCTACTTAACGGACAGCAGCAGACTACCGGACGCCCCTGGCGGGTTTTCTGGGCTATAGTCAGTGATTCAACCTTAAACCCAGTTTCAGCAACCGCAGGATTCAGCAAACACCAGCATGTCAGACGCCATTGAAATCGCACAGAACACCCTCCTCACGCCCGCCTCACTGAGTGACAGTGACCTTGACCGGGTAATGGATCAACTGCTCACTTCCCAGATCGACGCCGCCGACATCTATTTTCAAGCCAGTCGGCTGGAGTCCTGGGTGCTGGAAGATGGCATTATCCGGGACGGCAACTACAACATCGAGCAGGGGGTGGGGGTACGCGCCATCAGCGGTGAAAAGACCGGTTTTGCCTACACCGATGAGATTGCCCTGCCGAGCCTGCTGGAGGCGGGCCGGACCGCCCGGGCCATCGCCCGCGCAGGCAGCCAGGGCCGTACCCGGTTGAACCGCACCACGCCGGGACAGCAGCTGTATACCCCGCTGAATCCGCTGGATAGCATGACCGAGGATGAAAAGGTCGGCCTGCTGCGCAAGCTGGACGCCGAGGCCCGACGCCAGGACCCGCGGGTACAGCAGGTGATTGCCAGCCTGGTGGCGGCCCATGACGTGGTCATGGTGGCGGCCAGCGATGGCACCCTGAGTGGCGATGTACGGCCGCTGGTACGTTGTAACGTGCATGTGATTGTGGAGGCCGATGGCCGGCGCGAACAGGGCTCCAGTGGCGGTGGCGCCCGGCAGAGCTTCCAGTTCTTTATCGACGAAGAACGGGCCCTGGGCTACGCCCGGGAAGCGGTACGCCAGGCACTGGTGAACCTGGAAGCGGAGGACGCACCGGCCGGCAGCATGACCGTGGTGCTGGGTCCGGGCTGGCCGGGTATCCTGCTGCACGAGGCCATCGGTCACGGGCTGGAAGGCGACTTCAATCGCAAGGGCACCTCCGCCTTCTCCGGTCGTATCGGCGAAAAGGTCGCCGCAGAGGGGTGTACCGTGGTGGACGACGGCACCCTGCCGGGTCGGCGAGGCTCACTCAACATGGACGATGAAGGCACCCCCTCCCAGTGCACCGTGCTGATCGAAAACGGCCGTCTCAAGGGGTATATGCAGGACAAGCATAACGCCCACCTGATGGGCGGTCAGTCCACCGGTAACGGTCGGCGTGAATCCTACGCCCACCTGCCCATGCCACGCATGACCAACACCTACATGCTGCCCGGCCAACACGATCCGGGAGAGATCATCGCCTCGGTAAAACAGGGGCTCTACGCCGCCAACTTCGGCGGTGGGCAGGTGGATATCACCTCCGGCAAGTTTGTCTTTTCCGCCAGCGAGGCCTACCTGATCGAGAACGGCAAGGTGACCCGGCCGGTGCGCGGCGCGACCCTGATCGGCAGCGGACCCGAAGTACTCACCCGGGTCAGTATGATCGGTAACGACCTGGAGCTGGATTCCGGTGTTGGCACCTGCGGCAAGGATGGCCAGAGCGTTCCGGTCGGCGTCGGTCAGCCGACCCTGAAAATAGACAACCTCACCGTCGGCGGCACCAGTGCCTGAACCCTTGCAGCGAGACAGATCAATGAGTGAGCAGTACCCGATAGCAGCGCGCCAGGCGCAACTTGAACAGATGGTTGACGACCTGTTGAAAGAGGCCCGCAAACAGGGCGCCAGCGCCGCGGAAGCGGCGGTCTCCAGTGACAGCGGCCTCTCCATCAGCGTGCGCAAGGGCGAGGTGGAGACCATCGAACACACCCGCGATCAGGGACTGGGGGTCACGGTCTACTTCGGCCAGCGCAAGGGCACCGCCAGCACCTCGGACTTCAAGCCGGAGGCGATCCGGGACACGGTCCGGGCGGCCTGTAATATCGCCCGCTTTACCAATGACGACCCGTACAGCGGCCTGGCCGATGCCGAGCTGATGGCCAGCGACCTGCCTGAGCTGGACCTCTACCATCCCTGGGATATCACGCCTGAAGCCGCCATTGAGCTGGGGGTCCGTTGTGAAAGGGCGGCACTGGAGCTGGATCCGCGCATCAGCAATACCGAGGGCGCCAGTGTCAACAGCCACAACGGATTGCATGTGTACGGGAACAGTCACGGTTTCATCGGTGGTTATCCCAGCAGCCGCCACAGTCTCAGCTGTTCGGTCATTGGCCAGCAGGACGACAGCATGCAGCGCGACTACTGGTATACCGTGAGCCGCCGTGCCGAGGAGCTGGAATCGGAGTCCGAGGTGGGCAGAAAGGCCGCTGAACGCACCCTGGCGCGCCTGGGTGCACGCAAACTGGGCACTCGCCAGGCCCCGGTCATATTCCGTTCCGACGTGGCCGGCAGCCTGCTGCGCAGCCTGATCAGCGCCATCAGTGGTTCCAGTCTCTACCGCAAGGCCAGTTTCCTGCTCGACCACTTGGGCGAACCGATCTTTCCCGACCATATTCAGATTCAGGAGCGTCCACGTATCCCACAGGGACTGGGCAGCGCCGCATTCGACAGTGAAGGGGTCGCCACCTATGACAAACAGATTATTCGTGACGGTATCCTGCAGACCTACCTGCTCAGCAGCTACTCAGCCCGCAAGCTGGGCATGCAGACCACGGCCAACGCCGGAGGGGTGCATAACCTGAGCATTACGCCCGGCGAACTGGGTCTGGAGGAGCTGCTACGGGAGATGGGCACCGGACTGCTGGTCACCGAAATGATGGGACAGGGGGTCAACATGGTGACGGGCGACTACTCCCGGGGCGCCGCCGGCTTCTGGGTGGAACAGGGAGAGATCCAGTATCCGGTGGAAGAGATCACCATCGCCGGCAACCTGAAACAGATGTTCGCCCAGCTACTGGCGGTGGGCAATGACGAAGAACGGCGCAGCAGTATCCGTACCGGCTCCCTGCTGATCGAGCAGATGACTATTGCGGGTGAATAGGGGCGGTTGAGGAAAATTTTCCGGGCGCTGAAAAAAGAAACGGGACCGACAGGTCCCAATAAACACTCCTCCAGGCTTTGTATATAGATACGTCCAGGACGTTCTTGTTTTTTTCTTTGCCTGCTTGTTGTCAGACTGTACCACTCTATTATTTTAATGGCGGCTTTAGTCTGTACGGCGCCTTAACGGCTGCGGTCCAACAGGACCGGTCCCCCTCCTACTATTTTTATTCGGCTGGCCTAAACATAACCTGTCGCCCAGCTTTTATCAACAGCTAATTTGTTGATATTAATGGTAAATCAGCTTCGCCTCAGCGCGCATTTACGCTGGTCGAAACGAAAAACGTTCGCTACAGTAAACGGTTCATTTGTATCAAGTCAATAGGAATCTGGCAGTCAGACAGAATAAAGCGCTACTGGGCAAGGATAACCGGAATAGGTTATCCTTATGTATCAACAAAGAGACATAAGTTAAACATATAGCTATGCAAACCATTCCTGATATTACCGACAACGAAACCTGGATCATCCGCACCACGCTGCGGGAACGTTATAACCAGGAAGTTGAGTTGCAACTGGCCGACTCTGAAATACGGCTGCGCCCCTCCGACCGGGAGTTGAGCGCCTGCCCGGTCTGGTACTGGCAGTGGGACGGCTGTCATTTTGTCATTTTCAAAACCGGCGACAGAAACTACCGCTGCCAGTTCTTCTACAAGCCCTACCAGCAATACGGCACCGGCGTCTATGAATACACCGACATCACCGAATGCGCTGTTTCACTGCTGCAGGCACAGGCTGACCACGAGGCCAAAGAGCGGGGTGATATCTAGGGGGACAGAGCGGGTTGCCCCGCCCCGGGTATCGGCCTGCCATCCGTTGTGACCCGATACAGCCAAAGAATTCAATACTAGAACCTACTGAGAGGAAGAGTGAAGGCATGACCAAGAAAAACGCTTTCTATGCACAATCGGGCGGCGTGACCGCCGTTATCAACAGTTCGGCCTGCGGCGTTATCGAGACCGCCCGCAAGCACGCTGATAAGATCGGTACCGTTTACGCCGGTCGCAACGGGATTATCGGCGCCCTGACCGAGGAGCTGATCGACACCAGCCTGGAATCCGACCAGGCGATCGCCGCGCTGCGTGGAACGCCGTCCGGCGCTTTTGGCTCCTGTCGTTTCAAGCTGAAAAGCCTGGAAGATAACCGGCGCGAGTATGAGCGGCTCATCGAGGTGTTCAAGGCCCACAATATCGGCTACTTCTTCTATAACGGCGGTGGCGACTCCGCTGACACCTGCTACAAGGTCTCCCAGTTGTCGGAAAAGATGGGCTTCCCGGTACAGGCGATCCATGTTCCCAAGACCGTGGACAACGACCTGCCGATTACCGACAACTGCCCCGGTTTCGGCTCCGTCGCCAAGTACATCGCGGTCTCCACCCTGGAGGCCAGTTATGACGTACGTTCCATGGCCGCCACATCCACCAAGATCTTTGTCATCGAGGTGATGGGGCGTCACGCCGGCTGGATTGCCGCCGCCGGCGCACTGGTGGAGGATTATGGCATTCCGGTGGTTACTCTGTTCCCCGAGGTTGAATTCAACCAGGAGAAATTCCTGGCGGCGGTCGATGCCAAGGTCAAGGAGCACGGTTACTGTTCCATCGTGGTTTCCGAGGGTTGCCACTGGCCGGACGGCAAGTTCCTGGCCGAACAGGGCACCCGGGACTCCTTCGGCCACGCCCAGCTGGGCGGTGCGGCGCCGGTGGTGGCCAACATCATCAAGGACGCCCTGGGCTACAAATACCACTGGGCGGTCGCCGACTACCTGCAGCGGGCCGCGCGCCACCTGGCCTCCGCGTCCGATGTGGAGCAGGCCTATGCCCTGGGCGCAGCAGCGGTGGAAAAGGCGCTGGAAGGCAAGAACTCCATCATGCCGACCGTGGTGCGGGACTCGTCCACCCCCTACCAGTGGCATATCGGTGAGGCGCCCTTGAGCGAGGTCGCCAACGTGGAGAAGATGATGCCGATGGATTTCATCTCCGAGGATGGTTACGGCATTACCGACAAATGCAAAGAGTACCTCTATCCGCTGATCAAGGGGGAGGCCTACCCGGAGTATGACGACAACGGCATGCCCCGCTATGTCACCCTGAAAAGTGGCATCGTGGAGAAGAAACTGCCTGAGTTCGAGCTCTGATCAGGGAGTATCTCCGCCTGCCCGGGGCCGGCTTCGGCAGCAGCCGATGTCGGCTCCGGTTAGCGGGACCGGACTTAACGGCAACCGGTATAGTGTGTCGGGCTGCAGGCGTGCCGACAAACCAAAGTGATCCGGATGGGCGTCAAATCGCCTATATCCATCAAACAACTTATAGGAATATCATCTAGAATTATAAGATGTTTTGAAAAAAACCCTTGGGTCGGTTCTAATAGGCGGCTCATTTTCACTTAATTTTGCACGGCGAGAACCCATGAATCTGGATAGAGTAAGTTCGGGTAACGATGTACCCAACGAGATCAACGTCATTATCGAAATTCCAGCCCAGTCGGATCCGGTAAAATATGAGCTGGACAAGGAGACCGGCGCCATGTTTGTGGATCGCTTCATGTCCACCTCCATGCGCTATCCATGTAATTATGGCTATGTTCCCCATACCCTGTCCGCTGACGGCGATCCGGTTGACGTGCTGGTGGTCACCCGCTACCCGCTGATCCCCGGATCGGTCATCCAGTGCCGTCCGATCGGTGTACTGAAGATGGCCGACGAGGCCGGTGATGACGCCAAGGTCCTGGCAGTGCCCATCGACAAGCTGTCCAAACGCTACCGCAAGATGGAGAGCTTCCGCGACATCAGCGAGGACACGCTGAACCAGATCTCCCACTTCTTCGAGCACTACAAGGATCTCGACGAAGGCAAATGGGTGCGCGTCCAGGGCTGGGGTGGTGTTGACGAGGCCAAGAAAGAGATCGAGGCCAGCATCACCATGTACAACGAAGCGCCGGAAAAACCCAATTTCTAACCCTCCGGGAGCCGTCGGGCTCTAGCAGGACGGGATCGACATCACTGACTGTGAGCTGACGCTGCCCTGACGGGCGGCGTCTTCGTCTCGGTCATGACATCCCGACGGGAACCCCATGAAGATCTGTATTCTTTCCGATAGCCACGACCATATTCCACTGCTCGATTACGCCGTCGCCGAGGCACGTGGCCGCGGCGCCGAAGCGGTGGTCCACTGCGGTGATGTGGTGGCCCCCAGCACCTTGAAGTGTCTTAAAAAACACCAACTGCCGACCCACGTCATTCACGGCAACAACACCGGCGACCTGTTCACCCTGGGACAACTGGCCAATGACCCGGACAACACCATCCGCTACTACGGTATGGACGCCAGTCTCGAACTGGGTGGCAAGAAGATTTTCCTGGTGCATTATCCCCACTACGCCCGGGCCATGGCCGCCACCGGTGACTGGGACCTGGTCTGCTGCGGCCACAGTCACAAGGTAGTGGCTCAGGAGATTCCCAATATCCGCGGCGGTGCCACCCTGCTGATCAATCCCGGTACGGTCGGCGGCGTGGGTGGTTCACCAGCCACCTATGTCATGGCCGATCTCGACACCATGAGCTTCGAATTCCACGAAATCCCCAAGAGCATTGAGCATCAATCATGAGCAAACTGACACACTTCAACCAATCCGGTGAGGCCCATATGGTGGACGTCGGGGAGAAGCAGGAGACCCAGCGCACCGCCGTCACCGAGGGCCGTATCGTAATGGCACCGGAAACCCTGCAGCTGATCCTGCAGGGCGATCACAAAAAGGGGGACGTGCTGGGCATCGCCCGGGTAGCCGGTATCATGGCCGCGAAAAGAACTGCCGACCTGGTGCCACTCTGCCATCCCCTGGCCCTGACCCATGTCAACATTGACCTGACACCGGAGCCGGAACAATCTGCCGTCCACTGCCTCACCACGGTCAAGACCCGGGGTCAGACCGGCGTGGAGATGGAAGCACTCTGTGCCACCCAGGTGGCCCTCCTGACAATTTACGACATGTGCAAGGCGGTCGATCGGGGCATGTCGATTGAACAGGTGCGCCTGCTGGAAAAAGCGGGAGGGAAATCGGGTCACTGGAAACGGGATTTCGAGTAAAAACAACCGTTTTCCTGACATTCATCAATTCAATACCTATTACTGTCGCCCCCCGAGACTCCCTGCCGGGTAGCAATATCCGTAAAATATGCTTGGGTTGGCATGGCGTCAAAGCCCCTTGTTTATTCGGGAGCAATCTATGAAAAACTTCATCGAGTGGAATGATGAGCTGAGTGTTGGCATCGAGGAGATCGATGAACAGCACAAGGTACTTGTCGGACTGATCAATCGGATGCACGATGCGATACACCAGCGTCACGGCAGTGATGTGGTGGAAGGCATCCTGGCGGAGTTGGCCGAATATACCCGCATCCATTTTGCCGTTGAAGAGAGCCTGATGCGTCTGCTCAATTTCCCCGGTTACGAAGAGCACCGGGATCTGCATGAAGAACTGATCGACCAGATGGTGGATTTACAGCAGAAGATTGCCGAAGGCAAACACTCCATCGGCTTCGAACTGATGCATTTCCTGAAGGTCTGGCTGTCCAAGCACATCATGGAAGAGGACATGCAGTACAGCGGCTTCTTCCTGGCTGCCGGGGCCAACCCGAAACTGACCAACCGCTCCTGGGTAAAACGACTCTGGTCCAATATCCTTGGCTAGACAGTAAACTGCTGGCGATGTGGCGCCGATTGGGGTAAGTTCGCAGGCTTTGCAACCAAGACCAGCGCAATGAACAGCTTCTACCATCAGGCAAGATTCCTCACCAGCGCCGCCAAACTTGAACAGTCCCCGCCCGACACTGGCGCCGAAGTCGCCTTTGCCGGGCGTTCCAATGCCGGCAAATCCAGCGCTATCAACGCCCTCTGTCAGCAAAAGAGCCTGGCCAGAACCAGCAAGACCCCCGGTCGCACCCAACTGCTCAATTTTTTCGCCCTGGACGCCGACCATCGGCTGGTGGATCTGCCCGGCTATGGCTACGCCAAGGTTGCAGAGCAGATCAAACTGCAATGGCAGGCCGAACTGGCCGCCTACCTGGAACAGCGCACCTCCCTGCGCGGGGTGATCCTGCTGGCTGACGTGCGCCACCCCCTGAAGGAGTTCGACCTGCAGATGCTGGAGTGGAGCGGCCAGATCCAGTTACCGGTGCACCTGCTGCTCACCAAGGCGGACAAACTGAAGCGTGGCGCGGCGGCCAAAAGCCTGCTGCAGGTGAAACAGGCCCTGAAACAGATCAACGGTATCCACAGCGTACAACTCTTCTCCGCCCTCAAACGCCAGGGTATCGATGAAGTCCATGCGGTGCTGGACAAGTGGCTGGGTGTAACTCCGGCAACCCCAGCTGAACCGATCTGAGCGCCTGAACCGCATCTGACGGCAAGCGGACAATGGCAGAGATCTGTCCACATAATCGCCGAAAGTCTCCAAATTTCGCTTAAATAGCACAAATACAATACGATCAATAAGGGCTCTCCGTCGGTCAACACGAAGGAAAGCATCCACATCCCGGAAAGGTTACGGCCGAATTGGCGAGGCGATTTTGTGGCCGGAAGCAGCCAAACTCCATTTAAAAAAAGACCCTGCCACCCAAGGGGAGTCAAGGTGATCAGGGTCTTAGATCCCGACATGGGGTCGTCGGGGACAGGTCACTTGGGGAGAAGTGACCGCGCCAGCTGGCGCTACTTAATGAGATAGCAGAAATCGACAATAGTTCAATGGCGGTCGAATTTTCCTGTTAATGCGCCTCATCCCAGTTATCCCCGATACCGATATCCACCAACAGGGGCACTGCCAGACTGGCGGCTGACTCCATATAACCCCGGATCCGTTCACAAACCGGCTCCAGCTCGGCCTGGGCCACTTCGAACACCAGTTCATCATGTACCTGCATGACCATCTTCACCGGTGGCCGCTCCGCCTCGATCCAGCCATCCACCGCCAGCATGGCGCGCTTGATAATATCCGACGCGGTCCCCTGCATCGGCGCATTGATGGCGGTCCGTTCCGCCGCCGCCTGGCGCATCTTGTTGCGGGCATTGATCTCCGGCAGGTGCAGCCGGCGACCGAAGACAGTCTCCACGAATCCCTTGGCATGGGCCTCTTCGCGCATCCGGTCCATGTAGGCCCGCACCCCGGGGTAGCGATCGAAATAGAGATCCACGTACTGCTGGGCCGCTGCCCGCTCGATGCCCAGCTGCTTGGCCAGCCCGAATGCGGACATGCCGTAGATGAGGCCAAAATTGATCGCCTTGGCGGAACGGCGCTGGTCCGGGGTCACCTGATCCACACTATCGGCACCAAACACCTCGGCAGCGGTCGCCCGGTGGATATCGACCCCGGCGGCAAAGGCCTTCAGCAAGCCCGCATCCCCTGACAGGTGGGCCATGATACGCAGCTCGATCTGGGAGTAATCGGCCGCCACGATACGGCACCCCTTGTCGGCGATGAATGCCTGCCGAATACGCCGCCCCTGCTCGCTGCGGACCGGGATGTTCTGCAGATTGGGATCGGATGAACTGAGGCGACCGGTGGCGGCCACCGCCTGGTGGTAGGAGGTGTGTACCCGTCCCGTCTCCGGATTGATCATCTGGGGCAGTTTGTCGGTGTAGGTGGACTTCAGCTTGGCACAGCCCCGGTGCTCCAGGATCAGGGCCGGCAGCTCATAGCCCTGGTCGGCCAGCTCCTGCAGCACCGACTCGGCAGTGGATGGCGCCCCCTTCGGGGTTTTGGCCACCACTGGCAGCTCCAGCTCTTCGAAAAATATCTGCCCGATCTGCTTGGGCGAGCTGAGATTAAAACTACGCCCCGCCACCGCATAGGCCTGCTGTTCCAGCTCATGCATCCGGGTTGCCAGTTCCTGGCTCTGCTGGCGCAGCAGTGCGCTGTCGATATGCACCCCGCAACGCTCCATGCGGGACAGCACCGGCACCAGCGGCACCTCCAGCTCCTGCAACAGGCCGGCCAGCCGGCCCTCGGCCTGCAGCGCAGGCCACAACTGCTGATGCAGCCGCAGAGTGATATCCGCATCCTCCGCCGCGTAGGGCACCGCCTTTTCCAACGGCACCTGGTCAAAACGCAGCTGCTTGGCACCCTTGCCCGCCACATCCTCGTACTTGATGGTCTTCAGTCCCAGGTACTTTTCCGCCAGTGAATCCATGTCATGGCGGGTGGCGGTGGAGTCCAGGACATAGGATTCCAGCATGGTGTCAAAGGCGACGCCCCGCAGGGTGATGCCGTAGCGGGCCAGCACACTCATGTCGTACTTGAGGTTCTGGCCGATCTTGCGGCACTCCGGATCTTCCAACAGGGGTTTGAGCTGTTCCAGCACCCAGTCCCGCTCCAGCTGATCAGGCGCACCGGGATAACAGTGGGCCACCGGCACATAGGCCGCCTCCCCCCCCTGCAGGGCAAATGAGACACCAACCAGCTCGGCCTGCATGTAGTCCAGGCTGGTGGTCTCGGTGTCGAAGGCAAACTCCTTCGCTTCCCGTAGCCGCTCAAGCCAGGTGGTGAAAGCCGCCCGCTCCAGCACCGGCTGATAATCCTTGACCAGATCGTCCGTACTGTCGGCAACCGGCTCAGCCTGTCCACTCTCTGACTCCAGCGTATCCAGCAAGCGGCGCGCCTCGATCCGGCTGTACCAGTCACGCAGCGCTGTCAGATCCGGCTGGGTGGGACGCAGGTCATCCGGCCCCTGGGCCAACTCGATATCCAACTTGATGGTGGTGAGACGGCGGGACAGGTCGAGCTGCTCCAGGTGCTCGCGCAGGTACCCCCCCACCTTGCCCTTGATCTCATCGGCATGCGCCTTGATACCCTCGATGGAGCCATAGGCCGCTAGCCATTTTGCCGCCGTCTTGGGGCCGCACTTGGGGATCCCGGGGATGTTGTCCGAGGCGTCACCCACCAGGGCCAGATAGTCGATAATCTGTTCCGGCTTGACGCCGAACTTCTCCTCCACGCCCTGGCGATCCATGCGGGTGTCGGTCATGGTGTTGATCAGGGTGACGTGGCCATCCACCAGCTGGGCCAGATCCTTGTCACCGGTGGAGATCAGGGTCTGCATACCGGCCCGGGATGCCTGGCTGGCCAGGGTGCCGATGACATCATCCGCCTCCACCCCCGGCACCACCAGCAGCGGCAGGCCCATCGCCTCCACAATGCGGTGCAGTGGCTCGATCTGCTCCCGCAACTCATCCGGCATGGGGGGACGATTGGCCTTGTACTGCTCATACATCTGGTTGCGGAAACTCCCCCCCGGGGCATCGAACACCACCGCCATGTGGGTCGGCTGGTACTCGCTGATCAGCTTGCGCAGCATGTTCACCACCCCCACGATGGCGCCGGTTGCCTCGCCCCGGGAGTTGGTCAGCGGCGGCAGTGCGTGGTAGGCACGAAACAGGTAGGAGGAGCCATCGACCAGGATAAACGGGCTTTCTGAAGTCATCTTCTCTCTTCTATAACGGGTCTCGACAGTGATGCCGCAGGATAACCCATCGGGCCCCTGCCCCGATACCCGCGACCCGGGCAATTCGCCCTGCCGCCTGACATTGCGCCAGAGGGATGGATAAAAAACCAACCATCGCCAAGACAAACCCTATACTTAGTTGACACTTGATCCGTCCACAGGTTTGCCAGATAGTGGCAATAAGCGCCTAAGAATAAAAGCCTTTAACCACACTGACCCTGTGTTAATTCAATATAAAAAACGAGACAGGGAGGCCGTATGCAACTGACCTTTGCGTTTGACATATATGGGACCCTGATCGATACCTCAGGCATCACCCGGAACCTGGCTCACCTCGTCGGCGACCAGGCCAGCCTGTTTTCCAGCCGTTGGCGCGAGAAGCAGCTAGAGTACTCGTTCCGCCGCGGACTGATGGGGGATTACGTGGATTTTTCTGTCTGCACCCGGCAGGCCCTGATCTACACCTCGACACAACTGCAACTGCCCATCAGTGCTGCCGCGATGGAGGAGCTGCTGGCAGCGTACCGGCATCTGCCGGCGTTCCCCGAGGTGCCAGCGGCACTGGAAAAACTCCGGGAAGCGGGCCACCGTCTCTACGCCTTCTCCAACGGCTTGCCGGATGATCTGGAAGTACTGCTTGATTCGGCGGGCATCCGCGATTGTTTCATCGACCTGGTCAGTGTCCATGAAATCCGCACCTTCAAGCCGGATCCCGCCACTTACCGCCATTTTCTGACCAGGTCCGGCGCGCCCCCGGACCGCTGCTTCCTGGTTTCCAGCAATCCCTTCGATCTGCTCGGCGCTATGGCCGCCTCCCTGCGTAGCGCCTGGATCCGGCGCAGCACTACCAACCATTTCGACCCCTGGGACAGACAACCCGAATTGACTTTCGCCTCGCTGACCGAACTGCAGCAGGCATTTGATACATCCAGGGGAGCCTGAAGATGGACCCGGCCAGCAACAGCATACCCGAGGATGCACGCCGAAAACTGTCCATACCCGTCTGGCTGATCTACGGCCTGCTCTACTTTGCTGCCGCCAGGCTCAGCCTGTTGTTTGTGACCGGGGACAACATTGTCTCGCCGATCTGGTTCGCCTCCGGGATAGCCATTGGGGGCCTGCTGCTGCACGGCTACGCGGTACTCCCCGGCATCCTGCTGGCCGCCCTGCTGAACACCTATCTGTTACACCATAACTGGGTGATAAGCGGCGGCCTGACCGCCGGGATACTGCTGGAGACCGCGATCGGCTACTGGCTGGTCACCGAATTCACCGACCTACGCAAACTGCTCATCAAACCCGGCCACTTTGCCCGTTTCCTGCTTTTCTGCGTCATCTTCGCACCGCTGTTCAGCTCTGTGATCGGCGGTTTTGTATTGTGGTACGAAGGCATTATCACCAGCGCCGACCTGGTCAGCTTCATCGAGGCCTGGTGGGTTGGAGACTCGCTCGGCATCCTGGTCCTGGCCCCCCTGCTACTGGCGTGGCGCACACCGGTCACGCTGGGCAGCAAGCGGGCACTTGTTGAGGTACTGCTCCTGATCATGGCCAGCCTGCTGGTCAGCGGGTTGCTGTTTGGCGGCTATCTTCCGGAAAGCCTGCAACACTCACCCACCACCTTTCTGCTGGCCCCGGTGGTGGCCTGGTGCATGCTGCGATTCAATCTCCGCACCACCACCCTGTTCACCCTGTTCCTGACGGTCACGGCGCTGGTCGGCACACTGCTCGGCAACGGCCCGTTCGCCGCTGCTGACGGGCCCTTCCCGCTGCTTTTCCTGCAGCTCTACTTCACTACCATCTGTGCCACTGCACTGATCGGCAAGGTGATTCTGGATGAGCGTCAACTGGGCCGCCATGAACTGACACTGGCGGCCAAAGTGATCAAGCACTCGCCGGACGCCATCGTGGTGACCGACGATACCGGGCGGATCGTCTCGGCCAATCCGGCATTCATTAAAAATACCGAGTATTCCGCCAGCGAGCTGCTGGGCAAGAAGATCAGCCTGCTGGAATCCGGCTACCATGACAGCCACTTCTTCAGCGACATGTGGGAACAGCTCAAGGAGCAGGGCGAGTGGTCCGGCGAGATATGGAACAGAAGCAAGAGTGGCACCATCCTGCCGGAATGGCTCAACGTGATCGCCCTGAAAAGCGGCAGCGGCGATCCCCGTTACTATCTGGGCATCTACTCCGACATCGCCCGTCAACAGCAGGTGATGGACCGGATTCACCGGCTCGCCTACTACGATATCCTGACCAAGCTGCCAAACCGGCAGCTGTTCAATGACCGCCTCAGCCAGGCCCTGAAATATGCCGACCGCAACAACCAGTTGCTTGGGCTGCTGTTTATCGACCTGGATCGTTTCAAGAACATCAACGACACCCTGGGCCATGCCAGTGGTGACAAGGCACTCACCCTGGCCGCCAGACGCATGCAGGAGTGCGTCCGCCAGACCGACACCCTGGCCAGGCTGGGTGGTGATGAGTTCACCGTGATCCTGCAGGACATCAACGAGGAGTTCGACACCGTACTGGTGGCGGAGAAGATCCTGAAGGTGTTCAAGACCCCGATCCAGCTGGATCAGCATGAGCTCTATCTCACCCCCAGCATCGGCATCGCCCTGTTCCCGGACAACGGCTCCACCGCGGATGACCTGATCAAGTTTGCCGACACCGCCATGTACCGGGCCAAGGAGCTGGGGGGCAACAACTACCAGCTGTTTGACTCCAACATGAGCGAGCCCTTCCACTGGAACCTGGAGGTGGAGACCGCCCTGCGCCGGGCGATTGAAATGAACGCCCTGAAACTGCTCTACCAACCCCAGTTCGACCTGCATACCGGCGCCATTGTGGGCCTGGAAGGGCTGGCGCGCTGGAGCAATCCGGAGTTGGGTGTGATCTCACCCGGCACCTTTATCCGGGTGGCTGAGAATACCGGGCTGATCCATCAGCTCGGGGAACAGGTGCTGACCATGGCCACCGAGCAGGCGCTCCAGTGGAGCAGCAAGGGTATCACCGGCCTGCGTATCGCGGTCAACGTCTCCACCCTGCAGCTGAAACAGCAGGGCTTTGTGGAACGGGTCCGCAAGATAACCGAACGCTGTCGGGGCAGCGGCAACAGCATCGAGCTGGAGATCACCGAAACCAGCCTGATGGAGAATGCCGAATTCATGGAAGAGGTGCTGTCCAGGCTGGCCGAGATCGGACTGGAGGTGGCGGTGGATGACTTTGGCACCGGTTACTCCTCCCTGAGTTACCTGAAACGGCTGCCGATTGACCTGCTGAAAATCGACCAGTCGTTCGTATCCGATCTGCCCAGTAACAGCAACGACACGGCCATCTGCCGGGCCATTATCGCCATGGCCCACAGCCTTAATCTGCGGGTACTGGCCGAGGGCGTGGAGACGGAGCAGCAGATGCAGTTCCTGCGCAAGGAGAACTGCGATGAGATGCAGGGCTTCCTCTACAGCAAGCCGATCTCCGCCGATGAAATCTCCGAAATGATCCGCCAGGGCTTCTGGCACACCAGCGAAACGGAGGGTCGGGCGCCCCCCACCCGGCGGGAGAGTTCCTGCGACATGCAGGCCAAATCCTGACCGGTCGCCGCTACTCCTCGAAGTAGGTGTAACCGCGCAGGCCCGCTTCCAGTTCGCTGAACAGCGACTCGGTCTCCTCGCTGCCGAGCCCTTCGGCCGCCATCTTCTCCCGGTACTTCTCCAGCATCACCTCGGGGGAGAAGTGTACATAGCGCAACAGTTCATCCACCGAATCACCCTGTTCCGGCTGGGTCAACCGGTAACCGCCCTGATCATCCAGCTCCAGATTCACCGCATCGGTATCGCCAAACAGGTTGTGCATATCCCCGAGAATCTCCTGGTAAGCCCCGACCAGGAAAATACCCAGCAGGTAGGGCTCACTGGGAATCAGGTGATGTACCGGCAGGGTGCTCTCGACGCCGTCCTGATCCACGTAGTTCTCAATGCAGCCGTCTGAATCACAGGTCAGATCGTGCAGAACGGCGCTGCGCTTGGGCTCTTCGTTCAGACGATGCAGCGGCATCACCGGAAACACCTGGTCAATGGCCCACACGTCCGGCAGGGACTGAAACAGGGAGAAGTTACAGAACAACCGATCGGAAAGCTGTTCACGCAGCTGGTCCAGCAACTCCCGGTGGCGGCGCGAACTGCTGCTCAGCCGGGGCATCAGCTGGCTGCAGATGGTGTTATAGATCTCCTCCGCCAATGCACGCTGCTGCAGATCGAGTACGCCCCGTTCAAACATGTCATGGGCCTCTTCCAGCCCGTGACGCGCCTCCTGATAGAGCTCCGAGACCGAGTACTCGTCCAGTCCCAGCAGTTCAGCCAGGGAACAGAGCACTTCCGGCGCATCTTCCGGCAGGTCGATCCGGTCCAGCGTCTCCGGCGCCGGATCACTGTCGATCACATTCACCATCAGCATGGCGTGATGGGCCGTCATGGCGCGCCCGGATTCACTGAAAATCTTCGGGTGGGGCAGGCCCTGTTCACCACAGATACGGGCAATCGCCTTGACCACCTCACGGGCGTAGCTGTCCATGCTGTAGTTCATGGAGCAGTCGTGCCGCGAACTGGTGCCCTCGTAATCCACGCCCAGGCCACCCCCCACATCCACCACCCGGATCGAAGCACCCAGGCTATGCAGTTCGGCATAAAAACGTGCCACCTCACCCATGCCACGACGAATATCCCGCAGGTTGGGTATCTGGGAACCGATGTGGGAGTGCAGCAGTTGCAGGCGATCCAGCTTGCCCACCGAATCGAGCCGCTTGATCAGCCGAAGCACTTGCGTGGCGGTCAGGCCAAACTTGGATTTCTGGCCGCCCGAATCCTGCCAGTAACCGGTGCCGGAGGAGGAGAGCCGTACCCGCACACCCAGCAGCGGCTCCACCCCCAGATCCTCGGCCGCCGTCAAAACCAGTTCCAGTTCGGACGGTTTTTCGATCACGATATAGACCCGGTGACCCAGCTTCAGGCCGATCAGCGCCAGGCGGATATACTCGCTGTCCTTGTAGCCGTTACAGACAATCACACCGTTCTGCGGCGCATGTGCCAGCACTGCGGAGAGTTCCGGTTTGCTGCCGGCCTCCAGCCCCACACTGCCCACTTCCTTGGCCAACAGCTCCTCGATCACGCTGCGCTGCTGGTTGACCTTGATCGGGTAGATCGCCATGTAGTCGCCGGAAAACTCGAACTCATCCATGGCGGTAGCGAAGGCGCTACAGAGGGCCGAGACCCGTTCATGCAGAATGTCGGTAAAACGCACCAGCACCGGCCAGGCCAATCCCGTCTGTTTTACCTCGTGCGCCAGACGATAGAGATCAATCTCCACCTCCCCGGAGCGGATCGGCCGGGCCACCACATGGCCCTGTTCGTTGATGCCGAAGAATCCATCACCCCAGCGGTGAATGCCATAGTCCTGGGGCACGATGTGTAATTTCTGTTTCATAGTGGGTTGCATGACGGAGAAATGGAGCGCGTATGATAACCGATCAGACCGGCAGACACAGTGTAATCAGTGAGCTGGCGGGCAAAAAAACTTCGCCCTTCCGAACCCTGATCAGCGCCATTCAACCGCCCGGACGACAATACTGCTTCACCCGCTCCCGGGTCTTGCGCAGGACGGACTGGTACTCCTGGTCCGACAGATAACGGCGCGAACCGTCCGGCTGTAATTTGTACAGTGATCCGGCCGCCTCAAAACTGCGCAACTGGTCTTTCGCCTGGGCACAGGCCCGCTTGCGCTTCGCCGCCTGCGCCGCCTTCTTCTCCCGTGCCTGCTGTTTCGCTTCACGCTCATCCCGGTAGGCGTCGAGCATCCGCTGCTGCAACTCCCGCCGCTGTTCAGCATTCGCCGGAGCGCCGGCCCCACCCGGCTGCGCCTGCTTCCTGATTTTCACTTCATCCGCCTTGCGCCCCGCCGGCGGGCGATCACCAAACTGGGTACGTCCGTTCTCATCGACCCAGCGATACACCGCTGCATCCGCTGAAATCAGCCAGACCGCCCCCAATGACAACAGCAGGCAGATAACCTTGCGTGACATGCTCGCCTCACCTCCCCTCGTTAAATCAACCTGTTAATCAATCCGGCCCATAGAGCGCAGCCTTCTCACCGGCGCTTACCTGGCCGGCCGGCCGCATACTCTCCAGGTCTGGATGGACTACCCGGTTACGACCCTGGGACTTGGCCGCATAGAGCAGTTCATCCACCTGCTTCACAAAGGCTTCGGCAGAGATATGGTTACTGCGTTGGTAAACGCTCACCCCCATGCTGGCGGTTACCACCAACTGCTCCTGCTCCAGTACCAGCGGGGTTTCCGTAATGGCGGCCCGCAGCCGTCGGGCGGCATTGATCGCCCTGGGTAACGGTGTGCCTGGCAGAATCAGGGCGAACTCTTCCCCTCCGTAGCGGCACGGTATATCGATCTTGCGCAGCAGGGTAAGCATCAGTTCGGCCACGTGACACAGCACCCGGTTACCCACGTCATGTCCCCAGGTATCATTGAACCGTTTGAAATGGTCCAGATCGAGCATGATCAGCGCCGTCGGCTGCGCCGTGCGCCGGGTGCGCTCCAGCTCCTGGTCCAGTGCCTGGGTGAAATGCCGAAAATTGAACAGCCGGGTCAAAGGATCGGTCGACACCAACGCCTTCAGCTGGATAACCTCATCCTGCAGCGCCAGCAGATCGTCAATATGATCGCAACTGGGCGCACCTACGGGACACCGCGGTTTTTTGTTCTCTTTGTCGCGCATGCAAATCCTACCCGTGGATCTTTCAATCAGGCCGATTCTACGGACATGGCAGCAAAGTTTCAGCAACTAAGCGCCAAATCAGCCCCGCCAGGGCCAACTTTCTGCCCCAACTCACAGCCCGCACGACGGTTGGCGGAAAACCGGTCACCTGTTCCGGATTAAAGATGCCACCCCTCCTTTCTGAAACCGGGCGTGCTAATCAATCCCCTCGCAACGCCGTTCCCGGCCTTTGCATCCTCGGCTCCGTACCCGGTGCCTCCCTCTAGCACGCCTCCTGGCCGCCGCGACGTAGGTCCATCCCTTCCCAGCGCCGATCCCGGCCATCCCTGGACAAAAAAAGGGGCGCCACTAGGGCGCCCCGCTGGTCAGATTGAAGCTCTGGTTCAGATACCGGAACCGCGCGACCCGACAAACTCGGGATAGGCCTCCAGCCCGCACTCGCTCAGATCAACACCGTTGTACTCATCTTCCTCAGAGACCCGGATACCCATGGTCATCTTGATCAGCAGCCAGACCACAAAGCTGGCCACAAAGGTCCAGGCGAAGATCACGGCCAGACCGGTGAACTGTGCGCCAAAGGTTGCACCCTCGTTGGAGAACGGTACCGCCAGCAGACCCCACATACCGACCACACCGTGGACCGAGATGGCACCGACAGGATCATCGATCTTCAGCTTGTCCAGTGACAGGATGGCAAACACCACCAGCACACCACCAACCGCACCGACAGCCGTCGCCCAGAGCGGGGTTGGCGCCAGCGGTTCAGCGGTAATCGCCACCAGGCCAGCCAATGCACCGTTAAGCGTCATGGTCAGGTCGGCCTTGCCAAAGATGGCACGGGCGGTCAGCAGCGCAGCTATCACACCACCGGCTGCAGCGGCATTGGTGTTCACAAACACGGCGGCGACCGCATTGGCCTCACCCACGTTGGAGAGGATCAGCTCCGAACCACCGTTGAAGCCGAACCAGCCCAGCCAGAGGATAAAGGTACCCAGGGTTGCCATCGGCATGTTGGAACCGGGAATTGCCCGGATCTCACCTTCGGGACCGTACTTACCCTTACGGGCACCCAGCAACAGAACACCTGCCAGCGCAGCAGAAGCACCCGCCAGATGGACCACACCGGAACCGGCAAAGTCCTGGAAGCCCAATCCATCAAGGAAACCGCCGCCCCATTTCCAGTATCCCTGCATGGGATAGATGAAACCGGTCATGGCCACGGCAAACAGCAGGAAGCTCCACAGCTTCATGCGCTCCGCCACGGCACCGGAGACGATGGACATGGACGTGGCCACAAACACCACCTGGAAGAAGAAGTCGGACATGCCCGAGTAGTAATCACCGTCATACCAGCCAGCCGGATCCTGCTTGAGGACCGCGCCCGGATCATTATCGCCACCGAACATGAACGAGAAATCAAACGACGGAATCACGCCATTACCCGCTTCCGGATACATAATGCCGTAGCCCATCAGCATGTACATGACACTGGCGATGGCGAACAGCGCCACGTTCTTGGTCAGAATTTCGGCGGTATTCTTGGCCCGCACGAGCCCCGCCTCCAACATGGCGAAACCAGCCGCCATCCACATCACCAGCGCGCCTGATACCAGAAAGTAGAAGGTATCGAGGGCGTAGCGAAGATTGAGTATCTCTTCCATTGCATTCACCTCTATATATTTAAAAACGTGTTCGTCAGATATCAGAGCGCGTCTGGACCGGTCTCACCGGTGCGGATACGGACCACCTGTTCCAGGTTGGTAACGAAGATCTTGCCGTCACCGATCTTGCCGGTTTTGGCCGCTTCGCTGATCGCCTCGATCACCTGATCCAGCTTGTCTGCGGCGACGGCGACATCCACCCGGATCTTGGGTAGAAAATCGACCACATATTCGGCACCACGATAAAGCTCCGTATGGCCTTTCTGGCGGCCAAAACCCTTAACCTCGACGACCGTAATACCTGATACGCCAATCTCGGATAGCGCTTCACGTACGTCATCCAGCTTGAAGGGCTTGATGATTGCAGAAACCAGTTTCATTGCTTGTTCTCCTGCTGCTTGGATTTAAGTTGTCTAGCCATTCCCACACATGGACCGAAACCAACGGCCCGGCTTGCCATCACTAGAGCAGATCCCGTGCCAACAGCATATTTATCTTTATATACAATTACTTAGACAGCAGACCGGAAAACCGGCTAAAAAAAACATGCACCAAGAGGATGCCGCTTCGGGCGTGCGCACCATATTGGTGCACCAGATTGCACCCCAATATGCTGCAGCGCACGATCCGCGGGACTGGACAACAGCCCCCGCCCCCGTTATCTTGCGCCCATGATTGATTCCAAGCTTTTAGATGACCTTGCCAAACGGGTGGCAGGCAGTGTCCCGAGCGGCCTGCAACTGCTACAGGAAGACCTGCAGAAAAACCTGCGCTCAGCACTGGAGACGGGCCTTAATCACCTGGAACTGGTGACCCGGGAGGAGTTCGAGATTCAACGTGCGGTGCTGTTACGAACCCGGGAGAAACTGGAGCAACTGGAGCAGCGCGTCGCCGAACTGGAAGCGGCTAACCCGCCATCAACTGAATAACCCGATAACAGCTATTGCCGGTCAGTGACGACCGGCCCGACACACACCATGGAAGGTGAACATGTCTCTTGCCACACTGCACAGCCGTGCCCGCAGCGGCATACAGGCACCCCTGGTCACCATTGAGGTCCATCTGGCCAATGGCCTGCCGTCACTCTCCATCGTCGGTTTGCCGGAGATGGCGGTCAGGGAGAGTAAGGATCGGGTCCGTGGCGCCCTGCTCAACTCCGGTTTCGAGTTCCCACCCCGCCGCATCACCATCAACCTGGCCCCGGCCGATCTGCCCAAAGAGGGCGGGCGGTTTGACCTGGCCATCGCCCTGGGCATCCTGGCCGCCTCCGGTCAGATCCCGAGCCAACCCCTTGATCAGTACGAATTCATCGGTGAACTGGCCCTGTCCGGCGCCTTGCGTCCGGTGAAAGGCGTGCTGCCGGTGGCACTGGCGGCCCGGGAGGCCGGGCGCGGCCTGATCCTGCCCCAGGAGTGCGCCAGCGAAGCGGCGCTGGTCAGCCAGATCCCGCTGTTTCCGGCCGATCATCTGCTGGCTGTCTGCGACCACCTGATCAAGGGCGATACACTTGCGGCGCATCCCGAAGTGCCGGCATCCCCCAGCCCGGCGCAGCAGCCGGATCTGGCCGATGTGCGGGGCCAGCAGCACGCCAAGCGGGCGCTGGAGATCGCCGCCGCCGGCGCCCACAGCCTGCTGATGATCGGCCCGCCCGGCACCGGCAAGTCCATGCTCGCCTCCCGCCTGCCCGGCATCCTGCCGGCCATGACGGAACAGGAAGCGCTGGAGACGGCCGCCATCCGCTCCATCAGCAACCAGGGCTTCTGCGCCGCAGACTGGCGCCAGCGGCCGTTTCGGGCGCCCCACCACACCGCCTCCGGCGTCGCCCTGGTGGGCGGCGGCAGTAACCCGCGGCCGGGGGAGATCTCCCTGGCCCACAACGGGGTGATGTTTCTGGATGAGCTGCCGGAGTTCGACCGGCGCGTACTGGAGGTACTGCGCGAGCCGCTGGAGAGTGGCCAGGTGACCATCTCCCGGGCCGCCCGTCAGGAGCAGTTTCCGGCCTGCTTCCAGCTGGTGGCCGCCATGAACCCCTGTCCCTGCGGTTACCTGGGGGATAACAGCGGCCATGCGTGTCGCTGCAGCAGCGATCAGGTGGCCCGTTACCGCAATCGCATCTCCGGACCCTTGCTGGATCGTATCGACATGACCATCGAAGTGCCCCGCCTGCCGGCGCAGGAGCTGAACAGTCAACCCGCGTCGCCGGCCGAACCCAGCCACCGGGTACAGGCCCGGGTGGAACAGTGCCGCCGGCAGCAGATGGCACGCAACGGCTGCCCCAACAGCCAACTGGCCGGGCGCCAGCTGGAGGTGGTCTGTCAACTCAGCGACGAATCACGCCAACTGATCAACCGCGCCATGGACCAGCTGGGCCTTTCGGCACGGGCCTATCACCGCATCCTGCGCCTGGCCCGCACCATCGCCGATCTGGCCCGGTCCGACACCATCACCCCGGCTCACCTGGGTGAGGCGATTGGCTACCGCCGGCTGGACAGACAGGCGTAAACCGGACCAGCTCGAACCCGCCGCCGGGCGGCGTTGACTGGATGGGCATCAGGTGCCATGGTTGCCTCCCTAACTCTGGAAACCACCATGTCATCAGCCAATACCGACGCCACGCTGTCATCAATCTACCACTGGCAGCTGGACCCCGAACTGCAGTTTCTGGCGCCTGCCGAAGCAGGCTTCTTCAGCGGCGCCGTTTCCAGCGGACAGCGCCTGGACAGCGCCCTGATCGACGCCGGTGAGCGTCAACAGGCCATCCGGGTGCATCGCGCCGCGCTGCAGGGTACAGCAGGCACCTATGAAGCCAGCCGCCGCAACCGGACCTACCTGGTGGTGGTGGAGCCCAACCCTGACACAGCCGGTTGCCATGCGGTGGCAGTGGATATCACCCCCTACAAGCAGCGGCAGGGCAATCAACGGGCGCTGCAACGCCATATCGAGTCCATACTCGATGCGGCCGGCGAAGGCATTTACGGACTGGACCTGGAGGGCCGGGCCACTTTTGTGAATCCCGCCGCCATCGAGATGACCGGCTGGAGTGCCGGGGAAACCATCGGCCACAACATCCACTATAAACACCATCACAGCCATGCGGATGGCACGCCCTATCCACATACGGAGTGCCCCATCTACGCAGCCATCAATGACGGTGAAGTTCACGAAGTGGATGACGAATGTTTCTGGCGCAAGGACGGAAGCAGTTTCCCGGTCGAATACACCAGCACCCCTATCTATGATGGCGACCGACTCTCCGGCGCCGTGGTAGTGTTTAAAGACATCAGCGAACGTAAAAAAGCTGAACAGCAACTGCTGGAAGCCTTTCGGGAGGTGGAGCATCTCAAAGAGCAGTTACAGGAGTACAACGCCTATCTCCAGGAGGAGATCCGGGAAGAACATAATTTCGGTCAGATCATCGGCCGCTCGGACGCCCTGAAACAGGTGATGCAACTGGTACGTCACGTCTCCCGCACCGATGCCACGGTGCTGATCACCGGAGAGAGTGGCACCGGAAAAGAGCTTATCGCCCGCTCGATACACGACCAGAGCCACCGCAACCAGCAGGCACTGATCAAGGTAAACTGCGGAGCGATCGCAGAAGGCCTGGTGGAGAGCGAATTATTCGGTCACGAAAAAGGCGCCTTTACCCATGCGCAAAGCGCCCGCAAGGGACGTTTTGAACTGGCCCATAATGGCACCCTGTTTCTGGACGAAATCGGCGAACTGCCACCCAATGCCCAGGTCAAGCTACTGCGTATACTGCAGGACCAGGAGGTGATGCGGGTCGGCGGAACCTCACCGGTCACGGTGAATGTGCGGATTATCGCCGCCACCAACCGGAATCTGCCGCAGATGGTAGAGAAGGGGCAGTTTCGCGAAGACCTGTTTTACCGGCTCAACCTATTTCCCATCGAAATGCCTGCATTGCGGGAGCGGCCGGAGGACATCACCATGCTGGCACGCCATTTCCTCTCCCAGGCCGGGCGCAAATTTGGCAAAAACATGCAGCGCATCGAGCCGGGGTCGCTGGTCAAGCTGACCCACCACAGCTGGCCTGGCAATATCCGAGAGCTGCAGAACATGATCGAACGTGGCGTCATCATGGCCGACGGGCCGGAACTCAATCTGTCCGATTTCATGCCCACACCCATGACGGCCGTGGCGGGCAAAATCCCCACACTGGCGGAGATGGAGCGCCGGCATATTCAACAGGCCCTGGCATTCACCTCCGGGGTGATTGCCGGATCACGTGGCGCCGCCAGCCTGCTCGATATCCATCCCAACACGCTGCGCTCCCGGATGAAAAAGCTGGGAATCGAGCCCCGTGAAACCATATTTCGTGACTGATACGAAATATCGTCAGCCCCGTCCGGTTAACCGGCCCGCCTGGCCTGGATAACGAATTGATTCAATAGGCATTTGGCCATGCATTACAGGGTGGCATGGCTTTTGATACAGCACCGGGTACTCATCCACTTCCGGAGCTGGTATTTTGAATACGCCAACGACCCAAACCCCACAACCAGAAATCAAGGCCGGACACGGCCTGCCCGTTTATACCGGGAACGGCAAGATTTACCCGAAACGCATGCCGGGACGTTTTCGCCGCCTGAAACACTGGACCGCCTCCTTCTGGCTGCTGTTCTTTTTCGGCCCCTACCTGCAGTGGGAGGGACACCAGGCCGTACTGCTGGATATTCCCCACCGACGTTTCCAGTTTTTCGACCTGACTGTTATGCCAGAGGACATCTGGCTACTGACCTTTGTCCTGCTGTTCCTGGCCATGCTGCTGTTTCTGCTGACCGTTGTAGCCGGCCGGGCATTCTGCGGCTATGTCTGCTTCCAGACCGTCTGGACCGATCTCTACACCTGGATTGAGACACGGATCGAGGGGCAACCCCGCGCCCGGCAGCAGTTGGATCAGGCCCCCTGGGGGGCACGTAAACTGCTCATCAAGGGAGCCAAGCATCTGTCGTGGCTGCTGATCGCCGCCCTGACCGGACTCAGTTTTGCCGCCTGGTTTACCGATGCCCGCCAACTGTGGGTCGACTATTTCACGTTCAACGCACACCCGGCAGCCTGGATTATTCTTACCCTTTTCACTGCGGGCACCTATCTGTTTGCCGGATTTATGCGGGAACAGGTCTGCTTCTGGCTCTGCCCCTATGCACGCATCCAGGGCGTGATGTATGGTGATCACACCATTCTGCCGACCTACGACTATCTGCGCGGCGAACCACGCCAACGTCGCTCGTCAAAACAGATCAATCAGGGGGGCGACTGTATCGATTGCGGCCTCTGCGTGGCGGTTTGCCCGACCGGCATTGATATTCGTGATGGACAGCAGATCGGCTGCATCACCTGCGGCCTCTGCATCGACGCCTGTGACCACGTCATGACCCGCATCGACCGACCCACCGGCCTGATCCGTTACAGTTCGCTGATGAACCTGAAATCCGGCATCAAACGGATGTCACTGGTCACGCCGCAGGCGATGATCTCCCTGGCTATCCTGGCCGGCTGCCTGCTGGTGATCATCTTCGGTATCAACAATATTGGTGACACCAACCTCAACATCTACCACTACCGGCAACCGCTCTTTATCACCATGAGCAGCGGTGATATCCGCAACCGTTACCGGGTCAAGATTCAAAACAGAAGCAAAACCCCGGCCCATTATCAGATTGATGTCAGCGGGCTGGCGGATGCGCGCATCATCGGCCGGTCCAACTTTACCATCGCGGCTGACAGCACCCGGATCGCCGATATTTTTCTGGAGCTACCGCAAACCCGAATACCAGACGGCATCCATCCGATCCGGTTTCGTCTGATCCGACAGGACAGTACCACCATCGAGTACAGCAGCGTATTCATCGGACCGGACGCAACAGCTCCCGGAGGGACTTCATAACCTCACCCTGTCTACCGATATATCTATCAGTGGCTGCACAATATTCCGGAGCAGAGCGCGCCGGCACCACGCCCTCTGCCCCGGAAGTTCGTTAACTGGTGGCAACGCAGCCGACGCTACCGGGCAATTCTGACTACACTCAGAGAAGGCAGGAACAGCAAAGCCGGTACTGGCAGGAGGTATAAAATGCACTGTTATCGTTTGATCGGACCGCTTCTGGCCGGCGCACTCTCTTGCCTCTCCGGTCTGGCCGTTGCGGACGCCGACTGCAACCACCCCTTTCCTGGCAGCAGCCAACAGACCCCCGCACAGTTGCGGCAGATAGCCAAAAAATGTGACCGGGCCGAGATTGCCAATCTCTTCTATAACCGTGCCTACCATGGTGAACTGCTGGAGAAATTTCAGCACCTGCACAACCTGCAAACCCTGAAACCGAACCACGATCTTGCCCATTACCATACCCAGCGAATTTTTATCGCCCTCTCTGAAGCATTCGCCAGGCGCGCCTGGGAACAGGGAGAAGCGCAGGCGCTGCAGCAGTTGAACAGGCAATATGACCGATCCATCGAGATCGCCGAGTACCAGCTGAAGGGTTATGACGCACTGGCAGCCCACACTCGACAGGCCCCGACCAACCCCTGACCGGGCCAGCCGGTCCAGCACAACCGGCAACCAGGGACTATGTTTCCCCCTTGCCACCCAGCCACACAACACAGCGCTCCCGCTGTGGAGCAGAAAGCGGTAGAATTCGCCGCCATGCTCAGATTCGATAAACTCAGTTTGCGGCGCGGGGTGAAGCCGCTCTTCACCGACGCCAGCTTCACCATCCATCCCGGCCAGCGGGTCGGTATCACCGGCGCCAATGGCACCGGCAAGTCCAGCCTGTTCGCCATGATCCGGGACCAGCTGCATGCCGATGCGGGGGATTTCCACCGTCCCCGGGACTGGGTGATCGCCCACGTCGCCCAGGAGACCCCGGCCGATCCGCGGGAAGCGCTGGATTACGTCCTGGATGGCGACGAGGAGTTGCGCCTGATCGAGCGGCAACTGGTCGAGGCCGAAACAGCCCAACGGGGCGAGCAGGTGGCCGAACTGCATGCCCGGCTGGATGTCATTGGCGGTTACACCGCCCGCTCCCGGGCCGCCCGGCTGATCCACGGACTCGGTTTCCGGCCTGGCGAAGAGCACCACCCGGTCAACAGCTTCTCCGGCGGCTGGCGTATGCGTCTCAACCTGGCCCGCGCCCTCATGTGCCGCTCCGACCTGCTGCTGCTGGACGAACCCACCAACCACCTGGACCTGGACGCGGTGATCTGGCTGGAGGAGTGGCTCAAGAGCTATCCGGGCACCCTGTTGCTGATCTCCCATGACCGGGATTTTCTCGATGCGGTGACCAGCCACATCGCCCATATCGAGCAGGAGCAGATCACCCTCTACACCGGCAACTACTCCGCCTTCGAACGCATTCGTGCAGAGCGCCTGGCCAATCAGCAGGCGGCCCATGAGAAACAGCAGCGGGAAGTGGCCCACATCCGCAGTTACGTGGAGCGGTTCCGCGCCAAGGCGACCAAGGCGCGCCAGGCCCAGAGCCGGCTGAAGGCACTGGAGCGCATGGAGCTGATCGCACCGGCCCACGTGGACTCGCCCTTCCACTTCGCCTTCAAAACCCCGGAGAAGACCCCCAACCCGCTGCTCAAGTTGCTTGAATCCAGCGCCGGTTATGGGGACCTGCAGATACTTAACCGGATCAATCTCACCCTCTCGCCGGGGGAGCGCATCGGCCTGCTGGGCCCCAACGGGGCCGGCAAATCCACCCTGATCAAGTTACTGGCCGGCGAGTTGCAACCCAGCGCGGGCAAGCGGGAGACCGCGCAGGATCTGAAGATCGGCTACTTCGCCCAGCATCAGCTGGATCAGCTACGCGCGGACGAAAGCGCCCTGGCCCATCTGCTGCGCCTCGACCCCAAGGCCACCGAGCAGTCACTGCGCGATTTCATCGGCGGCTTCGGCTTTGCCGGTGATCGCGCCGAGAGCCCGGTGGCACCCTTCTCCGGCGGCGAAAAGGCGCGCCTGGTACTGGCCCTGCTGGTCTATCAGCGTCCCAATCTGCTGCTGCTGGACGAACCCACCAACCATCTGGACCTGGAGATGCGCCACGCCCTGTCCCAGGCGCTGCAGGGGTTTGAAGGGGCCATGGTGGTGGTCTCCCATGACCGGCACCTGCTGCGCACCACCACGGACCAGCTGCTGCTGGTGCACGGCGGCAACGTGGACGAGTTCAAGGGCGACCTGGACGAATATCCCCGCTGGCTGGCGGACAACCGCAGCGCCGGGCAGCGGCCGGAGAAAAACGGCAGTGACGCGGAACACAGCGCCAGCGCCCGCAAGGAGCGCAAACGGACCGAGGCGGAACGCCGTAAACAGCTGCAACCCCTGCGCAAGGCGGTGGAAAAACACGAAATACAGCTGGAACAGCTGACCGGAAAACAGCAGGAGCTGGAGACCGCCCTGGCCGACCCGACCCTCTACGAAGCCGATCGCAAGGAGCAGCTGAAACAGCTCCTGGCCGACAAGAGCCAGCTCGCCCGGCAACTGAGCCAGACCGAAGAGGCCTGGCTGGAAGCGTGCGAGGCACTGGAGTCAGCCGAGCAGGCACAGCACGGCGACCCGGCCTGAGCGCAGGCCGATCTGCTCCGGCCTGCCCGAAGCCGGATTAAGGGTTGACCTGCAGCAGCCATATCGTCAACGATGACGCCATGAGCGTATTTCCCCGGGCGGCCCACGGGCCCGTTGCCCGGCCAGATCGGATCAGGAGAGCAAAATGTCGGTTGATGACATCGTCTGGGTATTGAAAGAGAACAGCGAGGTGCTTGAATCCTCCGTGATGATTCGTGAAGTGAAGTTATTGCTTAACGTGGGACACACCAGCTTCAATCCCGAACTGAAGATCAAAATCTACAAGAACACCGCCATCCCGGACGAGCCGTTCCATTTTGAACTGAGCCACCACGTCCAGACGCCCCTGCAGCGTGCCCCCGCCCGGCCCCCGCGCAACTCCTACGGGTCTGAAAGAGAAGCGATCCAGCAGGCCATCGCCAGCACCACCGGCCCGATAAAACAGGCCATTGAAGCAGGTCATGAACCGGAGCAGGGATGGCTGGCAGGTAATGCAAGATTCTGAACCGGATCCGGCAACAAGAAGGCCATCCACACCCAGTCCAACTCCAGGATAACCCCATGAAACTCCTGATTCGCAACCTCTCCCGCAGCACCACCGAAGCCGAACTCCGCGCCCTGTTCGAGACCTACGGCAGGGTACAATCCTGCACCCTGGTGATGGACAAGGTCAGTGGCCTGTCCAAGGGCTTTGGCTTTATCAACATGCCCAGTCCGGGGGAGGCCAAGGCGGCCGTGAAAAATCTTAATGGACTGGAGCTGGCCGGCAACAAGATCCGGGTCAAAAAGGCCACGCCACCACCTTCCACCACGGACGATGCCGAAACCTGACCCGCTGGTGGCCGCTCAATGACGCCGATCCGGATTCGGTCCCTGCAGCCGGACGATGCTGACGCGGTGGCGCGCCTGGCCGCCGAGCTGGGCTACCCGTCCACAACGGAAATGGTCCAGCGGCGTATCCGCCGGCTGCTGCAACAACCCGATCACACCGCCTTTATCGCCACGGCAGCGCAGCAGCCGATCGGCTGGCTGCATCTGTTCATCAACTATCCGCTGGAGTCGGAGCCCTGTGCCGAAATCGCCGGGCTGGTGGTGACGGAAAGCCGCCGGGGTCAGGGTGTGGGACAGCAACTGCTGGCGGCCGCCCGGCAGTGGGCCCGGGAGAGGGCGCTGGAGAGTCTGCGGGTTCGCTGCCAGATCCGGCGCAGCCGGGCCCATCACTTCTACCTGGCCAACGGTTTTACCGAACTGAAAACCCAGAAGGTATTCACACTGCCATTGCCGCCCCGCCGCTGACCCGCGGCGGGGCGGCAGAACTTCAGACAGTGGATCCTTTCGGTCCTTCCTCATCCAGCTGGGCTTCGTGCTCCTCATGCTCCAGCTCCTGCTGAGCCTTGGCATGATCCCGTGCCAACAACAGATAGAAGGCGGGCAGGATAAACAGGGTGAAGAAAGTACCGATACCCAGGCCGGTGGTGATCGTCAGGCCGATATCGAACCGGCTCACCGCACCCGGTCCGCTGGCAGTCAACAGCGGGAACATGGCAACGATCAGGGCGACCGCCGTCATCAGGATCGGACGCAGGCGAATAGCCGCCGCCTTCTCCACCGCCTCGCGTTTCGACAGGCCCTCCTTGATCTGCAACTGGTTGGCAAACTCCACGATCAGGATGCCGTTTTTCGCCACCACACCGATCAGGGTAATCAGGCCAACCTGGGTATAGATGTTGATCGACGCCATGCCCAGCGTGATGAACACCATGGCACCGGCAATGGAGAGGGGCACCGAGATCAGGATGATCAACGGATCGCGCCAGCTCTCGAACTGGGCCGCCAGCACCAGGTAGATCACCAGCAGCGACAGGAAGAAGGTGATCACCAGGCCGCTGCCCTGCTGGGCAAACTGGCGCGAGTCGCCGGCGTAGTCATAGCTGTAGCCTTTCGGCAGCAACTCCTGGGCCTGGGCTTCCAGGAACGCCAGGGCATCACCCAGCTTGACCCCGGGGAACATCACCCCCTCCACGGTCACCGAGTTGAGCTGCTGGAACTGGGTCCGCTTAGACGGCTCCACGCTGCTCTCCATACGGACCACGGCTGAGAGCGGCACCAGGTCCCCACTGTCGGCGCGGATGTAGTAATCGTCCAGCATCGACGCATCGAGCCGGTACGCCTGTTCCACCTGGGGAATCACCTTGTAGCTGCGGCCCTCCAGGTTGAACCAGTTGACATAACCACCGCCCAGCATGGTACCCAGGTTGCGGCCGATCTCGGACATGCTGATACCCAGGTCACCGGCCCGATCCCGGTCCACCAGCAGACGGGTCACGGGGCGATCTATATCCACCGATTTTTTCAGGAACATGAAGTTACCACTGGCCATGCCACGACCGATAATCTGGTCGGCCAGGGCTGCGATCTCTTCATAGGTGCGGTCACTGGTGAGCACGAACTGCACCGGCAGACCGCCGGAAGAACCTGGCAGACTGGGCCGGGGGAAGGCCACGGACTGGAAGCCGGCTACCTTGTCCAGGGCCGACTGCACCTCCGGCTGCACATCCATCTGGCTGCGTTCACGCTTGCTGATGGAGGACATCTTGAAGCCGCCAAACACCGTGTCCTGGGTACGACCGAGAATATAGAAACCGTCGTTAAACTCGGGAATCTTGGTGAAGCTCTCGTGAATCTGGCGCGCATAGGCACGGTGGTAATCGAGCGTTGCGGTCCGCGGCCCGGTGGCCTGGTAGAACAGGATGCCCTGGTCTTCGGTCGGTGCCAGTTCGTTCTGACTGGTGATGAACATCATGTAGATGGCCGGCAGGGTAAGCAGGGCCAGTATGACGCTCACCGACACCGTGGAGAGCGAGCCGTGCAACAGCTTCAGATAACCCGCCGATAGCCAGTTGAAGAAACGCTCCACCAACTGTTCAAAACGGCCCTGGTTGCCATGGGGCTTGAGCACATGGGAGGAGATCATCGGCGAAAGGGTCAGGGCCACGATACCGGATATGATCACCGCACCGGTCAGGGTGAAGGCGAACTCGGTGAACAGGGTGCCAACCAGCCCGCCCATGAAGCCGATCGGCGCGTACACCGCCAGCAGGGTGGTGGTCATGGCGATAATGGGCACCGCCATCTCCCGGGCGCCATAAATGGCGGCGTGGAACTTGGTTTCACCCCGCTCGATGTGCCGGTGCACGTTCTCCACCACGATAATCGCGTCATCCACCACCAGGCCGATGGCCAGCACCATGGAGAGCAGGGTCAGCAGGTTCAGGGAATAACCCAGCAGCAGCATGATAAAGGCCGCGCCCACCAGGGACAGGGGCACCGCCACCGCCGGCACCGCCGCCGCCCGGAACGAACCCAGGGTCAGGTAGACCACAAACAGCACGATCACCACGGCTTCGATAATGGTGCTGTACACCTCGTCGATGGAGTCCTGAATAAAGGTACTGGCGTCGTAAGGGATCATGACATTCATCCCTTTCGGCAACTGGGCACGGATCTTCGGCACCTCATCGTTGACCAGTCCGGCCACGGTCAGGGGATTTGAACCCGGCGCCTGCTCCACGGCGATAAAGACCGCCGGGATACCGCTGTACCAGGCGGTCGAATCGTAGTTCTCCGCGCCCAATTCGGTGCGGGCAATATCGCCCAGTCGCACCAGGGTGCCGTTACTGCTGCGCACCACCAGCTGTTCAAAATCCTCCGCCCTGTTGATATCGGTACTGGCGGTCAGGTCCACCGCCACGTACTTGCCCTTGGTGGATCCGACACCCGCCAGGTAGTTGTTGGCACGCAACACGTTGGCCACATCATCGGCGGTGACACCCAGCGCCGCCATGCGGCGCGGATCAAGCCAGATCCGCATGGCGAACTGCTGACCGAACATACGCGCCTTGGCCACGCCGGGCAGCGCCTGCAACTGGGGCTGGACGACACGCAACACGTAATCGGCCAGCTGGACCCGGGAGACCTCATCACTGTAGAAGGCCACATACATCAGGGCAGTGGAGTCACCGGTACTGGACTCGATTACCGGGTCCTGGGCATCGGTCGGCAACACGTTGCGCTTACTGGCCACCTTGGCCTGGATCTCGGCAACGGCCGCATTGGCGTCGTAATTGAGCTCCATGTGCACTTCAATGCTGGAACTGCCCTGGCTGCTGGTAGAGAACATGTAGTCAATACCATTGGCCTCAGCGATAGCCTGCTGCAGCGGGGTGGTTACGAACCCTTTCACCAGGTCGGAACTGGCGCCCGGATAACTGGTGGTGACCGTAACCACCGTGCTGTCGATCACCGGGTACTGGCGCACCTCCAGCAGATCGAGGGAACGCACGCCAACGATCAGGATCAGCAGGCTGACCACCGTCGCCAGAACCGGGCGCTTGATAAAGATGTCGGTAAATTTCATCGTTCGGCAACCTTGCCGTTGTCCAGTTCAACGGAGTTATCGATAGTAACCGGCTGACCATCACGCAGCTTCACCAGTCCGGCGGCCACCACCTGCTCGCCCGCCTTTAGACCCTCGGTAACCACCACGCGCCCGGCCCGTACCGCGCCGGTATTCACCTGCCGCCGCTTCACCTGCAGTCCACCACCTTCGGCCTCGACGATCACGTAGGCGAAGTTGCCGTAGGTGTTGTAGCTGATGGCGGTTCGCGGCACGGTCAGTACCTCGCCCTGGTTCGGCAGCAAGGTCTCCACCTCGGCGAACATGCCGGGGCGCAGCCGATTATCCTTGTTGGGAATGGTGCCCCGCACCTTGATCGAACGGCTGCCCTCCTGGACACCCGAGTCAATGGCGCTGACGCTGCCGATGAACAGATCATCCGGATAGGCCGCTACCCGCAGGTGCACCGGCTGGCCGGGGGCGATCTTGCTGAACTCCCGTTCCGGCAACGCATAGTCCACGTAGAGCGGATCCAGGGCCTGCAGACTGACAATGGCAGTGCCGGCGGGCAGGAACTGTCCCTTGTCCACCTGGCGGATACCGAGAATGCCGTCAAACGGTGAGCGGATCACCTTTTTACCCACGGTGGCCTGCTGTTGCGCCACCTTCGCCTGGGCGCTCTCGTAGGTCGCCTTGGCGATATCGAACTCCGATTTGGAAACCGCCTGCTTGGGCATCAGTTCGGCAGTACGCCGGTACTGCACCTCGGCCAGCCGCTGATCCGCCTTGAGCGATGCCAGCGTGGCCAGTTCCACCGAGTCTTCCAGTCGCAGCAGCACATCCCCGGCCTTGACCGTCTGGCCGGACTCAAAACCGATCAGGCTGACGATACCCGGTACCTCGTTGGTCACCTCGATACCGCTCTGGGCCCGCAGACTGCCCACCGCACGCAGCACCGGCTGCCACTCCTCCTGCTGCACGGTGGCCGATGCAATAACGGCTGGCGGACGCGGCGCAGTCAGTTTGGCAGTCATCATCTGGAACTGCTGGTATTTCCAGTAACCGATACCGCCGGCGACGGCACCAAACACTAAAAGAACAATTATCAGCCGTTTAATCATGAACTTTTTCCTGAGACATTACGGGTAAATCCGGGTCGCCGGCCGCGTCGGCGGATGTCGGGTCCGGTGGTTGTTTACAAAGACAGCCGTGAAACAGCAGGTCTGCCGCCATCTGCGTGAAGCGTTCCGGGTCGTCGGCAAAATCCACATAGGGAAAATGGCGCAGCACATTGCGGCTCTGGAAGAAAAATACGTTAATGCCGATGATCATCAGGGTCAGCAGGGCCGGATCCAGACCTTCCCGGAACTCGCCGCTGGCCTGGCCTTCCTGCACGATCCTCACCAGCTCGGTAAAACGATCATAAAAGACCTGCTCCGCCAGCTCCTTGCCCCCTTCGGGGCTCGATTCCATCACCTCCCGAACCACCAGGCGGGAGACCTGCTCCCGGCGCAACAGGGATTCCAGATGATGGACCAGGAAGGCGGACAACTGCCCGGCCACCGGGCCGCCCTTGTCGCGGCCCTGCTGCAGCGCCTCGCTGCTGTCGCGACAGGCTTCCCGAATCACTTCCAGATAGAGCTCGTGCTTGCTGCCAAAATGGTGGAACACATTGCCCTTGCTGACACCGGCGCAACGCGCCACCTCGCTCATGGAGGTGGCATCGAACCCCTTTTCCGAAAACAGGCCGGCCGCCACATCAAGAATAGCCTGTCCACCAGCGGAGAGTCCCCCCTCACCCTGGGCACAAGGGCGGCTATGATCGGATTGAATTGGTGACATCGGGATTCCTGTCGAACTGACCGGTCGGTCAGGCGTATTCTAGACCCCTTACCAGATCACCACAAGCCCCGCTGCGACCACGCAAAAACGCGCCCCGGGGGAAGGCCGGACGGTAGGGAAAACGGGATGCAAAAAAACCCCGGGCGGGGCAGTAGGCAGACTATCCGGGCGTCCGGCCGAGCGCCGCCGGGCCGGCGCCTTACTCCAGCACCTCGACCGGGGCGCCAAGCTTCAGCTCACCGGTGCCGTCATGCAGCAGATTCTGGCCAAAATAGACCTGGTTGCCCTCGCGCCGGTAGCGACTCAGGGTGCGCAGGGGTTCGGCCCCCTTCTCCGCCGTCTCCGGATCGATCGCGGGAATGGCACAGCGGGAACAGGGCTTGGCGACCCGGAAGGTGATGCCACCCACCCGGATACGCCGCCAGCTGTCTTCCGCGTAGGGCTCGCAGCCGCTCACCACCAGGTTGGGACGGAAACGTTGCATCGGCAGGGGGTTGTCGAGCCGGCTGTTGAGATCGTCCAGGGAGGCCTGGGAGATCAGCATGAACGGAAAGCCATCGGCAAAGCCGACCCGGTCATGGGCTGCGGCATAATCGGGATCAACGGCCCTTTCGGTGGTGTCCGGCATAAAGAACAGCCTGCAATCGATACCGAGAAAACGGCTCAGCCAGTTGGCTGCGGCAGCCCCGGCACTGCGCGCCAGGCACTGGTCGCCCCAGATCTGCACCATCGACTCCGCACCGTCATCCGGCTCCAGCGTCACCTCCATGTCAGGCATGTCGGGCGCCGACAGCCGCAGGGCTCCCGGGGTGAGCGCTGTACTGATCAGGGCCATGCGGGGGTGTTCGCGCTGGGTAACAAATCGGCCGTCCCCATCCACCACCATCCAGTGACGATCCAGCTGGATACCGCGGCTGCCCACCGGTGCCCGCTCCAGCGAGATGCCCCTTAACGACTTGACCGGGTAAAAGTAGAGTCCGCTGAGGGTCAACTGGCTCATGAGTTATCCTTTGGCCTGAGGGAGACCGGTAAAATCGGGTGAAAAGTCATAAGATCGGAACCGGCGAACATTGTCCACCGGGATTGGCGTGACGGACTTCACAAATATACTTCAAACCCGTCCTTCATTCTGGCCCGAACCTGCCGCCTATAATGGGACAAGCATTGTTTCATGAGCCAGCCCGCCGGAGAACTGTAAAAATGGAGATCATACCCTACCTGAAGCTGATGGTTCAGAAAAACGGCTCTGACCTGTTTTTCAGCACAGGGGCGCCCCCCAATCTGAAGGCCGAGGGACGCACCATGCCGATCGGTGACACCCCGATGGCACCGGGCGCCGTGCGCAAGCTCGCCTACTCCATTATGAGTGACGACCAGATCTCGGAGTTTGAAGGTACCATGGAGTGCAACCTGGCGGTCTCCATGAAGGGGCTGGGACGTTTCCGTGTCAATGTATTCCGGCAACGGGGCGACGCCTCGATGGTGATCCGTTATATCAAGGGCGATATCCCCACCATCGAAGAGCTGAACCTGCCCCAATCCCTGAAAGATCTGATCATGATGCCGCGCGGCCTGATCCTGGTGGTGGGCTCCACCGGCTCGGGTAAATCCACCTCCCTGGCCTCCATGATCGATCACCGCAACGCCAGCACCACCGGCCACATCCTCACCATCGAGGATCCGGTGGAGTTCCTGCACACCCATAAAAAATCGGTAGTGGACCAGCGCGAGGTGGGACTGGACACCCTCTCCTACGAGGTGGCACTGAAAAACGCCATGCGTGAGGCGCCGGATGTGATTCTGATTGGCGAGATCCGCGACCGCCAGACCATGCAGCACGCCATCGCTTACGCCGAAACCGGCCATCTCTGTCTCTCCACCCTGCACGCCAACAACGCCAACCAGGCACTGGACCGCATCGTCAACTTCTTCCCCGATTCGGCCCATCACCAGCTGTTCATGGACCTGTCGCTGAACCTGAAAGCGGTCATCTCCCAACGCCTGGTGAAGAGCAAGGATGGCCGGCGGGTGCCGGCGGTGGAGATCATGCTGCTCACCACCTTCGTGGCGGAACTGATCCAGAAGGGCGATATCCATGCGGTCAAGGAGGCCATGGAACAGGGCAATGAGCGGGGCATGCAGACCTTTGACCAGGCACTGTACAAACTCTACAAGGAAGGCAAGATCACCCTGGAAGAGGCGCTGGCCAATGCCGATTCGCGCAACAACCTGTCGTTGAAGATCCGTCTCTCCGAGAGCGGCAACGTGGATGGCGACAATGCCGCCATGGCCATCTCCGACGAGGAGTTCTTCTAACCCGGTCGGTGTGGAGCGGCCACCCCGGAGCATGGCGCAAAACTGGACAATCTATATCCTCCGCTGCAGCGATGGCAGCCTCTATACCGGTATCACCACCGATATGGAGCGGCGCCTGCATGAACACAACCACAGCAGCCGGGCCGCCAAGTACACCCGGGTACGGCGGCCGCTGACGCTTGCCTACCAGGAGTCGGCCAGTTCCCGCGCGGCGGCCAGCCGCCGGGAATGGGAGATCAAGCAGCTCAGCGCGACCCAGAAACGACGTCTGATCTCTGCACAGCTGGATAATTCGCGCTAGAATATGTCCTTTTCGCCCTGCGTCCTTTGCCATGACTGAAACCGCCGACAACACGACTCACTGCTGGATCTACCGCAGCAGCAAAAAAGATGAAATGTATCTCTATCTCGCCCGCGAGGACGATTTCGAGGATGTGCCGGAAGCCCTGATGCAGCGCTTTGGCACCCCCCTGCCGGTCATGGAACTGGAGTTGCACCCCGACCGCCAACTGGCCCGTGAAGATGTGCATAAAGTGATCGGCAACCTGCGCAGCGTCGGCTACCATTTGCAGATGCCCCCCAACCTGATACCGGAAATGAACGACGGCCAGACCATTTAACCGGCCCGCCCCGCACCTGAAGGGCAGTTCCGGTCAGGTATCGACCCGTCGTTAAACCGGACACCGTCCGGCCCGCGGGGCACCACGAACATGACAAGACAGTTATACGCCATGCTGATTCCCACGCTTCAATGCGTTCACACGTGCCGGGCCAACAGCCGACCAGCGGCGGGGGACCACGATGCGTGAAATCATCCTGCTCAACGTCACCGGCAAGGACCACGCCGGCCTGACCGCCTCACTCACCGGGGTACTGGCCGATCACCGGATCAATATCCTCGACCTGGGCCAGGCGGTGATCCACGATCACCTGTCACTGGGCATGCTGCTGGAGATCCCGCCCGAGGCCCAGTCCGGGCCGGTTATCAAGGATCTGCTGTTCCAGGCCCACCAGCTTGGCCTGCAGATCAATTTCACGCCGATCGACGAGGAGGCCTACGAGCACTGGGTCGGCCAGCAGGGCAAGCTGCGTTACATTGTCACCCTGCTGGGACGCAAACTGAACGCCCGCACCATCGCCCACGTGGCCCAGGTGGTGTCCGGCCACGGCATGAATATCGACGGCATCACCCGGCTGTCGGGACGCTTCTCCCTGCGCAGCGCCAACACGCACCGGCGCGCCTGTGTCGAGTTCACCGTGCGGGGCGAGGCGGACAATTTGGGTGCACTGCGCCAGGATCTGCTGGAGATCAGCAGCCGGGACGAGGTGGATGTGGCTTTCCAGGCAGACGACCTGTATCGCCGCAACCGCCGCCTGATCGTGTTCGACATGGACTCCACGCTGATCCAGGTCGAGGTGATCGACGAGCTGGCCAAGGCAGCCGGGGTGGGCGATGCCGTGGCCGCCATCACCGAGTCCGCCATGCAGGGCGAGATCGACTTCAACGAGAGTTTCCGGCGTCGCATGGCCCTGCTGAAAGGACTGGATGAGTCGGTGCTGACGGGGATTGCCGAACGCCTGCCGATCACCGAAGGGGCGGAACGGCTCATCTCCAACCTGAAACGGCTCGGTTACCAGGTGGGCATCCTGTCCGGGGGGTTCAGTTATTTCGCGCGCCACCTGCAGAAAAAACTGGGGGTCGACTTCATCTCGGCCAACGAACTGGATATCCGGGACGGCAAGCTGACCGGCCAGGTCAAGGGAGAGATCGTCAACGGCGCCCGCAAGGCGGAGCTGATGCAGCAGATGGCCCATGACCTGGGCATCAGCCTGGAACAGGTGATCGCGGTGGGTGACGGCGCCAACGACCTGCCCATGCTCAGCCTGGCCGGCCTCGGCGTCGCCTTCCACGCCAAGCCGGTGGTTCGGAAAAACGCCCGCCACGCCATCTCAACACTGGGTCTTGATGGTATTCTCTACCTGCTCGGTGTACGTGACCGGGAAGTCAACTAGGCACTGCGCTCAACCAGACAACCGGGAGACACCCATGAAACCGATCATCAGACAACTCGCCACCGCCCTGCTGGGACTGGCTGTCAGCAGCGTCACCGCCGGGGAGTTGATCACCGTCTACAAATCCCCCAGCTGCGACTGCTGCAACGCCTGGATCAAACACCTCAGGGACAACGGCTTTGCTGTCCAGGCCCATGACACCCAGCGCATGACCCTGGTCAAGCAGTCGCTCGGGGTACCCGCAAGCCACAGCTCCTGCCACACCGCCGAGGTGTCCGGTTATGTGATCGAAGGGCATGTGCCGGCGGCCGACATCCAGCGGCTGCTGCGGGACAAACCGGCGGTTGCCGGACTGGCTGTCCCCGGCATGCCGATGGGATCTCCCGGCATGGAGGGGAGCCGCAAGGATCCCTACCAGGTACTCACCTTCGACACGGCGGGGAACAGCGGCGTATATGCCGAGTATTGATGCCCGGCGCGGAGAGGATGGGGTGTTTGTGCCCGTGCTGCCGTCGCCGGGGGCAGGCCACATCCGGCCAATGGCCCGGATAGAAATCTAGATACCCCGCGCCTCTTTCACCCGTTCATAGGCCTGGCGAATCTCGTGGGTCTTCTGGGCGGCCATTTTCATCATCTCCTCCGGCAGGCCCTTGGAGACCAGTTTATCCGGATGGTGCTGACTGAGCAGACGCCGGTAGGCCTGTTTCACCTCCGCATCACTGGCCCCGGACGAGACATTCAGGATGGCGTAGGCGTCCTCCAGGGTGGGGCCGGACGGCCTTGCCTCGGTCCGACGGCCACCGGCGCTGCGGCCGCTGAAACTGGCCTCGGCGCGGATCATCTTCTCCAGGCGCCGGAAGGCGAACTCCGGGATACCAAGCTTTTTGCAGATATGCAGCAGCAGCTGCTCTTCCGCCTGGTGCAGGGAACCGTCCGCATAGGCCGCCTGCAGCTGGATCTCGATAAACATCTGGATCAGGGTATTGCGCCGGTGGCACTCGCGACGGAACTGCTCCAGCACCTCATCCAGGGGGAAATCCGCCGATTTGCCCTGGTTGAACAGATTGATCGCGGTCTGGCGCATCTCCTGGTTGAGATCCATCTCGGCCATGACCGAGCTGGCCAGGGCGATCTCATCCCGCGAGACCCGGCCATCCGCCTTGGCGATGGCACCCATCACCGAGAAGGTGGTGGTAAAGAAGGCGGTCTGGACCCGCTCCTGGTCCCCCGGGGGCAGCCGCTCTTCGTCCGACAGCCCCTTCAGACCCTTGTCCAGATTATGGCCCAGCACGGCCCCGAGCAGCGCGCCGATCGGCCCACCCAACATGAAGCCGAACGCACCGCCGGCCAACTTTCCCCACCAGCTCAATGGCGTCTCCTGTATGCAGTTAAACGGGGATCACCGGCGCGTCGATGCGCCCACCGGCAATCCAGCCGACGACAATACAACAGGCGGGGAAACTGATCCAGCCAGGCAACCATTTTCTGCCCGCCGACTGGCGGTCAGGCCCGTTCCGGCGGTTCGGTCGGCAGACGGATAATAAAGCAGCTACCCCCCTGCCTGACCGGCTTCACCTCGATACTGCCGCGGTGATTCTGGGTAATGATGAAGTAGGAGACCGACAGGCCAAGCCCGGTGCCGGAACCCACCTCCTTGGTGGTGAAGAAGGGCTCGAAAATACGCCGCCGCAGCGCATCGCTCATGCCCGGCCCATTGTCTTCAATCTCCACACAGACCCACTGTCGCTCCGGGTAGACCCGCAGGATGAAGCGGTCATCAGACTCTCCTGCCCGGTCACCGGAAGCCTCAAACATCGCCTGGGCACCGTTTTTCAACAGGTTCAGCAGCACCTGCTGGATCTGGCTCCCCTCGCACCAGGCATCCGGCAGCGGTTCGGCATACTCCCGCACGATGCTGATCTTTCTGAAGTCGTAGTGCTTAGCCAGGTTGTAATCGTTGGAGGCGATCTCCAGGGTTTCATCCAGCAGCAACCGCAGGTCCCGCCATTCGAATTTCAGATCGCTCTTGCGGCTGAAACTCAGCATACTGCTGACAATCTTAGCGGCCCGTTTGCCGGACAGGGAGACCATCTCCAGCAGCGACAGGATGCCCCGTTTTTCCAGGTACTGGTTAATCACCTCCATGGAGGTGCCGCAGGCCTCCGCCACGGCGCGGTTCTTGGCCATGTCCGGTCCCAGCCGGGTGTTCACCACCTGTACGCTCTGCACAATGCCGGCCAGCGGGTTATTGATTTCGTGGGCCATACCGGCCGCCAGCCCGCCCACCGAAAGCATCTTCTCCGACTGCACCATCACCTCCTCCATGCGGACCGTCTCGGTCACATCGTCGAGCCGGATCACCGCCCCCTCCACCGAGTTGGTGAGCAGGGGATAGAGGGTGACGTCCATGTAGTGCACTTCACCGGCTGCATCTTCCCAGCGCAGGTTGGTCTCCTGCACCGGCACCAGCGGGTTGATCGCCTGCTCCACCTTCTGCAGCACATCCGGGAACTGGGGGATCAGCTGCGCCAGCGGCTGGCCAACCGCCGCCTCCGCCGGGGTGCCACTCATGCGCTCCGCCTCCCGGTTCCAGTGGGTGATACGCCCCTCCACGTCGATGCCGATCAGTGCCGACGGCATGGAATCGATAATATTGCTCAACAGATTGCGCAACCGGGTCAGCTCCAGCTCCGCCTGCTTACGCTGGGTAATATCGGTGTAAGTGGTCACTACCCCGCCGGTTGCCATGGGTGTGCGGGTCAGCTCCAGAATCCGGTTATTGGAGCGGACTTTTTCGAAAACCACCCGCTTCGCGTGAAAGGTCCGCTCAATGTACTGCCGGATGAACGACTCCCGGTCATCCACCAAACCGTATTCGCCCCGGTCAATGTTGTATCCACAGATATCCTGCAGCGTAACACCGGCGCGCAACAGCCCCTCCGGCAGGTCGTTGAGCTCCACAAAGCGACGGTTCCAGGCCACCAGGTTCATCTCCCGGTCAAACATGGAGATGCCCTGGTCGATATTCTCCACCACCGATTTGAGCACTTCGCGGCTCGCTTCCACTACAGAGGAGGCCTCCTCGATAATGTCCAGCACCCCTTCCAGGTTGAGATCGTTCGGCCGCAGGCCGGTGTCGATGAGGGTCCGGGCAGAGGCCGATCCCACCACGCCCGAGAGCAGCTTCTCCACCTGGTTCAGCAACTCCACCGGCGCATCCCGGTTCATACCGGACGCAGGGCCGGAGACGTCACTGTCCCGATAGCGGCCGAACAGCCGCCCCACCCGGTCCCGGTCGGCAAAGCGCGCCACATTGCGCTCCAGATCGGCGATCTTTATCTGTCCCCGCCAGGCCCGATCCATGTATTCATCCCGGGCCGGCGACAGATCCACAAACGCCCGCGCCTGCAACCGCTCGACCGAACTCTGGCGGGTAAACAGGGAGACCACCAGGTAGCAGCCGATGTTGAAAAAGGCGCTCCAGAACAGGCTCTGTATCAGGGGATTTTCCCAACTCAGGCCGAACAGCGCCTGGGGCTTCAGCAGGCCGATGCCGAACGGCCCCTGCTCCACGAAGGAGAGGGGCAGCCAGCCGGACTGGGCAAAGGAGGGCAGCACCAGGGTATAACCCCAGACCAGAAAGCCGCTCGCCAGCCCGGCCAAGGCACCGGCCAGGGTTGCGCCACGCCAGAACAGGCCGCCGATGATCAGGGGCGCAAACTGGGCCGCTGCGGCAAACGAGACCAGGCCGATCGTCACCAGGGCATAGGAGTCACCGATAACCCTGAAATAGCTGTAGGCCAGTATCAACACCCCCAGAATACTGAGCCGCCGCAGCATTTTGAGTATGCCGGTGGCGGTCTCGGCTCCTTCATGTCTGAAATAGAGCAGGCCCATACGCATCAACAACGGCACGATCAGGTCATTGCAGATCATGGTGCTCAGGGCAACTGCTGCCACGATCACCATACCGCTGGCGGCTGACAGGCCGCCCAGATAGACCAGCAGCGCCAGCGCCGGCTGCTCCGCAGACATGGGCAGTGCCAGTACAAAGGTATCGGGATTCACCGTGCCCGGATGGAACGTGACCAGACCGGCAACCGCAATCGGCAGGACAAAAAAATTGATCAGTAGCAGGTAGAGCGGAAACAGCCACATCGCCGTATCCAGATGGGAGCGATCGGTATTCTCCACCACGGCCACCTGAAACTGGCGCGGCAGGCAGAAGATCGCCAGGGCGGAGAGCAGCATCAGCAGGGTCCAGCTGCCGTCATTGAACAGTGCCTGACCGGAGAACAGGAGAGCCAGCCCCGCATCGGCCTGGACCCGATCATAGATCGAGCCGATACCGTCAAACATGCCATAACTGACAAACACACCCACGGCGATAAAGGCAATCAGCTTCATCAGGGATTCAAAGGCGATAGCGACCATCAACCCCTCATGGTGCTCGGAGGCATCCAGGCGACGGGTGGCAAACAGGATGGTAAACAGGGCCAGCAACAGGGTGACGTAGAACGCCTTGTCGGTCAGCACACTGCTGGTGTTGGACACATAGCTGGTGATCGCAGGGTAAGCGATCAGGATATTGAAACTGGTGGAGATCGCCTTCAGCTGCAATGCCAGGTAAGGCATGATGCCGATCACCGCCACCACCGTCACCAGGCCGGCAAGCTTCTGGCTCTTGCCGTAACGGGACGAGATAAAATCCGCTATCGAGGTGGTGTGCTGCTCCTGGGCGATCTTGAGGATCTTCCGCAACAGGAACGGCGCCACCAGAAACAGCAGGGTCGGCCCCAGGTAAAACGGCAGAAAGCCGATACCGTCGGTGGTGGCTCGACCCACACTGCCGTAATAGGTCCAGGAGGTGGCGTAGACCGCCAGGGAGAGGGAATAGACGTAGGGATTGGCGCCGATGCTGTGCCCGACGGCGGCGCGCCGGTCCGCCACATAGGCGACCAGGAACAGCAACCCCAGATAGCCCAGGGAGACCAGGAATACCAGCCAGGCAAACGGCATCACGCCTGCCCTTTGGGGTTAGCAGGAGACCGGGAAGGTCGGTTACGCCCCGGCTTCCGGAGTTTGGGAAAAACCACCAGGATAATCAGCAGCAACCAGATCAGGTTGATGTAGAAGATCACCAGCGGCCAGCCGAAGGGGCGAAAAGCGGTCACGCTGGAGAATATCTCCAGGATCGGCGGATTCAGCAACAGTGCCCCGATCAAGGCCGTCACCAGCAGTCTGGCCCGCCCCCTGCCCTTCGCAGTGGTTGTGTGTCGCACTGAAGCCATCGCCATCCCGTGCCCGCCGAACTGCCTCAGTCACAGTATAGGTGATTAGCACGGACGCGCTGGCCGGGGGATGTTTATACGGGGCTGTAGCCGCCCGGACAGGCAGTCATCTCTCCCTGGACAAGTGCGAGCAAACCGGGCACCGCGCCATGACATTTATCATTAAAGTTTCCCGATTCATGTCCGATAATATTAGTGAGGTCAAGCAGTCCACCGACTCAAGGGGGTACAAGATGATCTGTGTATATGACATGGCCAGCGGCGAACGTCTCCGCTACGAGCGTTCAGAAAAGCAGCCTTCCCAGGTCCGCAGCGGCGGACCAGCCGACATCCTGCGCCCCGAACTTCAACTTCAGGAGGTCCAGCTTGTGTCACGACATGAGCCGGCGTGGCTGCGTTCCGATCTCATACTGAAATCTGTCGATAGTTTTCCTGATTAAACAATCAGAGCGCTGACAAGCGTAAAAAAAGGCCCGTGATGTCTGCAGCATCACGGGCCTTTTGTCTTTCTCTGGTCACATGACCCCGGGCGCCACGGCCCCGAATCAGCGCTCTTCCCGCACCACCCGGAAGCCCAGCACCAGCAACCTGGCATCGGCATCGTGCCGCCCGCGCCGGGTAACCCGCAGACTCTCGCCCGGTTTATTGAACGCACCGCCCCGCACCACCCGTTCGGTGCAACCCGGCTCCTGCCAGCTTGAACCATCCGCGGGCGCGCCATCGTAGGAGCTGTGGTAGCAGTCATCCACCCACTCCATGACGTTTCCGGCGGTGTTATACAGGCCGAACGGGTTGGGCTTGAAACGGCCCACCGGTGCGGTGGAGGAACCGTCCCACTGGCTGCCGCAATTGAAGCAGTTGGCGTTGCCCGTACCCAGTTCGGTGCCCCACCAATAGGGGGATTCGGTACCGGCCGACGCGGCATATTCCCACTCTGCCTCGCTCGGCAGGCGGTAACGATGACCGGTCTGTTCACTGAGCCATTCGGTGTAGGCCCGGGCATCCTCCCAGCTGACATTGATGACCGGGCGCGGCCCCTGACCCCAGCCAAGATCATCCGGCAAAGGACGGTCTGTTGCGGCGGCGAACAGCTCATAGTCCCGGAAGGTCACTTCATAACGGCCGATGCTGAAACTTTTCAGGGTCACTTCATGCACCGGTTGCTCTTCATTAACCAGCTGACTCATGTGGCTGCCCATCATGAAAGAGCCACCCTGAATATAGACCAGTTCCGGGCCCATGCCGCCGGCAGATAACTGATCCTGCATCCGGGTACCGGTTGCCAGCTCCCGCCGGGGTTCCGCCTTGGGTGGTACCGGTTGCGGTTCAGGCTGTGCCGCCGGTTGGGCCGCCAGCCTGGCAGGCGGTGGCTCCACCACCGGGGCCGGTTTCGGTGGCTCGGGTTGCGGCGCGGCAACCTGGGGAGGCGTGGTGACCTGGGGCGGCTCGGCGGGTGGTGGCGGGCTGGCTGGCGCCGGTGCCGGCTCCTGTTGTGCTGACTCCTGTTGTGCCGGTGCGCTGACCGCCAGATCGGCCCGTGCCGCGGCGGGTGCCGCTGCCGCCGCCGGTTGCCGGGCCGTGCTCAATTCAGCCGCGCCCGGATTCAGGAAGCCGCTGATAATCTCCCCGTTGCCGCCCAGAATCGACAGCCCCTCTGCCGCCCCGAATGCGAGCACGGCACCCATCATGAGCGCGGTCAGCTTCTGTTTGGCACCACCGGACGGGGCTACCGGTCCGCTCACGGCGCCGGCCACCACTTGCTGGGTCAGCAGATCATCCCGGGGGCGTGCATGCTCGATCTGTTTCTGCAGTTCATACAGCGACTCCTCCACCTGCTTGCGTGCCGCCAACGCCTCATCCTTCTTGAAGGCGGCCTCTTCAGCATCCACCTGGGCCGCCTCCAGCGCCTGCTTGAGGCGATCGATTTCGCTGTTGCGCTCCTCGGTCTTCTCCTCCAGCAACAGGCTCTGCTTACGCGCCTGCTCCAGTTCCACGCTGCGTTCATCCAGGGAACGCTTCAACTTGTCGATATCCTGACGCAACACTTCGCACTCGGCCGCATCGGCGGAACTGCCGAGCTCCAGCTCCTTTAGCCGCAGATTGGCCTGTTCCAGGGACTCCTGCAGTTCGGCGACCTGGGCCGCCGAGGTTTGACTGGCGGCACTCTCCTCAAGCTGCTCGCGCAACGTTTCCAACTCTTGGGAGAGGCGCGCCACCTGCTGCTCGGCCGCCTCTTTTTCGGCCACCAGGGCCTGCACCTCGGCACTGTCGGCTGATTCGGCACGCAACCGTTCCAACTCCTCCTGCAGTGCATTCTTCTCCTCCTCAAGCGCCTCGTAGGCCCGGTCCGCCTCGTCCAGGGCGTCATTGAGGGTCTCCAGTTCAGCCTGGACAGCCTTGATCTCGTGGCCCTGCGGCACCCCGCCGGCCACCACCTTGCCGGCCTCCTGCACGGCGGTTTCAGCCGCCATTCTGGCCGCGTTGGCTTCGGCCAGCTCTTCCCGCAGGGAGTCCAGCTCGGGACTGTCGGCCGGTGGCGCCGCCAGCTGCGATTCAAGTTCCGTGATACGTTGCTGCGCCTCCTCCAGAAGCGCCTGCAGGCGATTTCTTTCACCATTGAGCTGATCAAGTTCGCCCACCTGCCGCTCGCGCTCCTGCTGCACGGACTGCAGCGCCTGTTCTGACGCCTGCAGCTGGGTTCGCACGGCTTCCGCGGCGGCCTTTTCGCTATCCACCACCTGCTGCAGCTCTTCCAGCTGACGCAACTTCTCTCCGCTTTCCTGCCGGGTTGAATCCAGTTCACTATTGGCCGTTTCCAGTGCGGCCGTCAGCCGTTGCAGCTCCGTCTGCAATTGCGCAACGGTCTGCCCATCTTCAGCCCCGGAGCGTTTCTCCCGTTCGAGTTGCAGCCGCAGCTCCACCAGGTCATTTTCCCGTTCGTCAGCGACCTGCTGTAATTGCCCAAAACTTTTCTGCAAGACCGTCAGCTCGGCCGCCAGACGGTCCCGTTCATCGGTGGCGATGCGCAGCGAGGATTCCATCTGGCCGTGCCTGGCCAACGCCTGGTCGAGCGATTGCTGAAGGTTCGCCTGCTGTTCCGTCTGGTGCTTGTGACGCTCCTCCTGAAGTGCTTTTTTCTCCGCTTCCAGCTCCACCAGACCGGCACTGGCCGCCTCCAGCTCCTTGCGTAACTGGGCCAGTTCCTCCTGGTGCAGCTGTTTCTGTCGATCAGCAGTGTCCAGTGCAACCTGCAGCTTTTCGGCCCGTTGCTCCTGTGCCCCCTGTGCTTCACGCAGCCGTTCCAACTCCGCACGGCTGGCGTCCAGTTCCTGTTGCAGCTTGTCCCGGGCGGCCTGCTCCTGTTCCGCTGTCTGCTGCTGTTTCTCCGCCTCGGCGATCGACTGCTCCGCCTGTTGCAGTGCGGCCGTCCGCTGCGCCAGCTCGGCACGGACCTGGTCCAGCTGCGTCTGCAACTGGCTGGTACTCTGCCCCTGTGCCGCCTGCGCTTCACGCAGCCGTTCCAGTTCCGCACGGCTGGCGTCCAGTTCCTGTTGCAGCTTATCCCGGGTTTCCTGTTGGGCGGTTTTTAACTGGGTGACTTCCTGCTGCTTGGTTTCAAGCCGCTTCTCAAGTTTACCGATCTGTTGGACAACCTCGTTCAACTGATCCTGCAGCTGCCCCTTCTCATCGGTCACTTCCGCCAGCTGGCGCTCGATGGTTGACTGTTGCTGTTGCAGTTCGGCGCTACGCTTCTCCTGGGTCTTTAACTGCGCCTGGAGTTTTTCCACTTCCGCCGCCAGCCGCTGACTCTCCTCGCTGGCCCGGCTCTCACCGGCCTCCGATTCGGCCAGGCGCCCTTTCAGCTTCTCCAGCATCAGTTTCAGTTTGCGTGCGCGCTGCAACTGCTCCTGCGCCTGGAGCTCGGTCTTCTGTAACCGCTCGCGCAGCAACCCGGCCTCGTCATCCGGGGCGACCACAGGCGCGTTGGTACCCAGGTTCTCCTGCTGGTCCTGGCGCAACTTGATAATCTCTGCGCCATCCTTGGATCTGTCCCGCTTCAGCGCCTCCTCGGGCACGGCCTCCAGACCCCGCTCCAGAACCAGTGCATCCAGGCCCTGCTCCATGAGCAGATAGACTGCCGTGGAACTGACCAGGCCATCCTGGCAATAGACGATATAGGTCGTATCCACATCGAGTCCCGCCAGGGCGGAACGGAGCTCGTTAAAGGGAATATTTCTGCTCTTTTTTACATGTGCCCGCTGATGTTCGAGGGAAGATCGCACGTCCAGCCAGACCGCCCCCTTTTCCACCCGCTGCAACGCCTCGTCGTAGCTGATGGCATTGGCCAGCGGCATCTTGATGTACTCGATGAAATCCTTTTTCTCCAGCCGGAACAGGACCCCATCGGTAAGCATGGAGACGGTGCTGCCACGTGGCTTGCCCGACAGCAGGGACTCCTCCCCGAGGCAGTTGCCTGCGCCCAGCTGCGCCAGCTCTTCGATTTCGCCATCACCCCGCTCCCGGGTGACCGAGCACTGGCCACGGTTGATCAGGTAGAAGTAGTCACCCGGCTCGCCCTGGCAGATGATCATCTCGCCGGCGGAAACCTGGACCTCCTCCATGCGCATCATGATGTTCTGGATATTGGCCGCCGGAATGCGCTGAAAAATAGGCGATTGCAGCAGCTGGCTCATCCAGTCATCGTCGGCGTCCGCATTCAGCTCTTCGACCTGGTAAAGGACATTGCCACCACGGGTCAGCAGATCGCTCAGCAGGTGACTGTCGATGCGGACGACCTCGGTTTTGGTGACCGCGCGCGCCGAGTACTTGCGGGGAATGTGGTGGGCGATGGGATAGCGCGCCATATTGCTGGAGGCGCTGATGGCGTCAATCTCCTTGCCATCTTCAAGCAGGGCAACCTTGCCCGACAGCAGGTAGACCCGCTCAGGCTCAGCATCTCCGGCACGGAACAGGTAGCGGCCCTTGGCGATCTTCTCGAACTGAACTTCCGCCATCAGCTCTTCCAGCGTCTCTTCTGTGAGCGTGTTCAGCGGTACCAGTTTCCGCAATATGTTCAAGCCATTCTGTTTTGGCACTACTGCCATATCCAATCCCTCGAAAGCTCACCCGGATGATCTGCCTGCACCATCGGCTTCTGATCTGCAGGATAAAAAATACCATACCGGGCTTTCCTGCACCGCTGTCCATACAGCTCACCGGCCTGGTGCCATGAACATAAAGACAGATTCGGTTATTTGCCGGGCCGGCAAAGAATCCAGCCCCTTACCGGGATATGACATACTGTTGCCAGGTCACCGGGGAAATCGTTTCCATCCTGAATGGAGACGCGACCGAACCGGGCATGATTACCGGCTCACTCCCGGAACCGAATTGATAACAGCCATGTGAGCTGCCTTATGTCTCATGTATCGGGGTATCGCAGCCAGGCGCGCGAACCCCTATCCACCGTCTTGCCTATCGTCCCTTCAGGACGGAAACTACCCAGTGGAACCATAAAGTTTATCGGCATCAGCCAGCCAATTCTTGAACTGACGCCACAGATTCAACCTGAGAATAGCCTAAATGAAAACAGCAGCAGGCATGGTAGCCGCCGGCCATCCCGTCACCGCCCGTGCCGCAACCGAGATTCTGCGCGCCGGTGGCAATGCCTTCGATGCGGCCCTGGCCGCCCTGTTCGCCAGCTGTGTCGCCGAGCCGGTACTGGCATCACTGGGCGGCGGCGGCTTCCTCAATGCGCGACCGGCAGGCGCAAAACCGCTGCTGTATGACTTTTTCGCCCAGACGCCACATCAGAAACCGGCCGAATCGGATATCGACATCTACCCCATCCTGGCCGACTTCGGCACAGCACAGCAGGAGTTCCATATCGGCATGGGCTCGATCGCCACGCCCGGCGTGATCAAGGGCGCCTTCGCCATCCACCGGGATCTCTGCCGCATGCCCATGCGGGAGATCATCCAGCCGGCCTGCGAAGCGGCCCGTGAGGGTGTCCGGGTGAATGGATTCCAGCACTACATTTCGGACGTAGTATCGCCCATTATCCTGTCGAGCCCCGGGGCGTTGCAGCTGCATGCCAGCCGGGAACGGCCCGGTACCATCGCAGCGCCCGACGAGCTTGTGTGCAACCCGGCCATGGCGGACGGTTTCGAAATCCTCGCCCTGGAAGGTGAGGCGCTGTTTTACCGGGGCGAAATGGGACAACAGCTGCTGGACGACTGCCATACCCGGGGCGGCTGCCTGACCCGCCGCGATCTGGAAGCCTACCAGGTGGAAAGACGCGCCCCGCTGGCGCTCAACTATCACGACACCCAACTGTTCACCAACCCGCCCCCTTCGATTGGCGGGATCCTGATCGCTTTCACCCTGGCGCTGCTGGAGTCGCAGAAGCTGGGCAGCTGCCCGATAAACAGCGCCGATCACCTGGGCCGTATCGGCCATGCCATGCAGTTGACCCAGCAACTGCGCAACCAGATCGACAGCGGGACAAACACCACGCCACTGCAGCAGATTCTGTCCGGCGATCTGATTGACCGGTATCGGGCCATTATGCGCAATCACAAGGGCTTCTCCCGCGGCACCACCCAGATCAGTGTCGCCGACCAGGCAGGCAACCTGGCCAGCATGACCCTCTCCAACGGCGAGGGCTCCGGCTATGTACTGCCGGAATGCGGCATCATGCTGAATAACATGCTTGGCGAGGAGGATATCAATCCCTACGGCTTCAACCAGTGGCCGCTGAACCGCCGTATCGCCTCCATGATGTCGCCCACCCTGGTTATGACCGCCAACGGGGACGCCATTGCCGTCGGCTCCGGCGGATCAAACCGGATTCGCAGTGCCATTCTGCAGGTGCTGATCAATCTGATCGATTTCGATATGAGCATTGAACAGGCGGTGGAACAGCCGCGGGTACATTTTGAATCGGGCCTGTTGAACCTGGAGGCCGGGCCGGACGATGACGCGGTTCGGGCGCTACAGCAGGAGTTCGAGCAGATCCGCTGCTGGCCGGACAAAAATCTCTTTTTTGGCGGCGCCCATACGGTTATGCGCAAGCAGGATGGCCGCTTGTCCGGCAGTGGCGACAGCCGCCGGGGCGGCGTCTGTTACCAGGCATAGACCGCAGATGGCAAACAGGCAACAGATCCGCCGCGCCGGTTTTCCTGCCAGCCGCCACCGGCAAAACGTGAAAAAACCCCGTCTTTTACTGCTTTTCTGCGCGGAAATGCTTGGAAAACCGTGAATCTATGCTATGTTTAGCGCGCACTCATCAGGTCTAACTCAGGAGTCTTCCATGGCCGTCAAGAAAAAAGCAGCAAAAAAAACTGCCGCTAAAAAAGCACCCGTAACGAAGAAGAAGGTTGTCGCCAAAAAAGCCGCCGCTAAAAAGGCACCTGCCAAAAAAGCTGCAGCCAAAAAAGCCCCAGCCAGGAAAGCCACCGCAAAAAAAGCTCCAGCCCGGAAAACCGCCGCTAAAAAAGCGCCCGTCAAGAAAGCCGCCACCGCCGCAAAACCAAAAGCCATCACCACCAAGCAGACCAAGACCCAGATCCTTCAGTCGATCGCTGAAGAGACCGGTCTAAGCCGCAAACAGGTGGGCGATGTATTCACCGCACTGGGCACACTGCTCAAGGGCCACATGATGCGCCGTGGATCGGGTGAGTTTGCCATCCCCGAAACCGGGGTGAAGGTCCGTCGGGTCGTGAAACCGGCACGCAAGGCCCGCATGGGTCGCAACCCGGCAACCGGTGAGCCGATCAAGATCGCCGCCAAGCGGGCAACCACAGTGGTCAAGGTCACGGCTCTGAAGGCCCTGAAAGACACTGTCGCCTGATAAAAAACGGGCGGTCTGTCATACGACAGCCGCCCGTTGCTCTGCAATCAAGGTGATCCGGCCACGCGGATCACAGCTTCTTCAGCGTCAGCTGATTACCCCGTTGCGTCCACTCCAGTCGTTTCAGGAAACTCATCCCCAGTAACACATCGTTCCCCGTCATGCCGGGCAGGATGCTGGCACTGACATCGCGCAGGGTGATATCCCCCAGACCCACTTCAGCCAGCCGGGTCTGCCAGGAGACCACCGTGCCATTGGCGGTCTGGCTGAGCATCTGTCGTCCCCGGGGCAGCCCAAGACGTTGCGCCAGTTCATCCGAGATCGCCACATCGGTGGCGCCGGTATCCAGCAAAAACAGCACCGGATGCCCGTTGATACGACCACTGGCCACGTAATGTCCGGCCCGGTTGCGTTTCAGCACCACCTGGCTGTTGCCCTGATCATCCTGCAGGCTGACGGGTTGTTCGTTGGGGTTATGCTGTCGCTCCAGGATATCGCTGAACAGAAAGGACATCAGCACCAGCAGCAATACCCAGGAGAGGATCATCATCCATTTCCCGATACCGCCTGCTTCTCTGCTTCGCCCGGAATTCATCGCCGCCCCGTTAAATACACAAACCCTGAGATCCTATCTGCAGACACTAGCGGTCCGACAGGAGTTCAATGACCCACCGGGCGAGCGGTCACCCGATCACCCATCAGAGCGTTTTCCAGAGTTGCTCGAAATCCTTTTCATCCAGTTCACCGGTAGCCGTATCAGCGGGTCTGGTCTGGGCCGGATCATGGTAATAGAACTGGATAAAGGCGGCGGTTGCCTCGATCTCCCTGAGTAACGCAATCGGACGTCGTTCACCGCCGGCCACCAGCCAGCTGCGCTGTCCCGGCTCCGAGTAGAACGGGGTGGTGATGATCGTCTGGTCCTCATGGGGATGTTCCAGCAACAGGCCGGGCAGATACTCTTCCTGCTTGCTGCGATTGGTGCGGCGACAGAACAGCACCGGCAACGCATCACCGTTGATCAGCTCCACGCCAAAATCGATCAGATCCGGTCGCTCCGCACGCATCCAGCGGATCACACCCAGGCGCAGGCTCTCCATCCCCTCACCATCCCGATGGGTAATGGCAACCAGCTCGCCCACACTGATGGACGCTTCCGTATCCACCCAGCCCAGGTGATAGCCACTGGCACTTTCGTTGTACACCGGGCAGTGTCGCGGCACCGGCCGGGACGGTGCTTCTGTGGTATCGGTGACCACCGGTGCCGGCGCGGTGTGCTGTAACGCCTGGGCATTGTTGTCCGCTATCCAGCGACGAATACTCTGTAACTGCGGATCATCCTGGATCACATATTCGTCCTCCGCCAGCAGCTCATGCGGAATACCACCCGGCGTACTCTCTTCATCGCCGAACCGGGCGGCATTGAATGCCGGCTGTGTACCGGCGGCGGGCTGGAACGGCTCACCGCCCAGCTCCGTGTAGATTCCCCGCAAACCACAGATCAGCGCCACCTCGCCCTGGGTCTCGTCCCGCTCGGACACCCGGCGGGAGCCGATACCCCAGGTCAACATCAGGCGCGCCAGCAGATCCGGAGCGATTTTGTCCGGGGTATCCTGTGGTCGCATCACGCCATGCGGGGCCGCGGTCGCCTCCAGCTCATCGGCCAGCCGGACCGCCATCTCACCGGTGTCCAACACCCAGCCTCGCAGCACCTGGCGATCCCGTTCTGCCCCCATGTGTCGCGGTGGTTCATCCACGCCAATATCCACCATGAAAGGGCCCACCTCGCCATCAAACCCGCCGAGATCCAGCAACCGGCTGACCGGTGCCCAGCGCGACAACGCCTGATAAACCCGCGTCACTTCCCCCTGCATCAGCCGGTAAGGCCCCGACAGGGAGAGCAGCAGCAACTGTTTATAGAGATCGTTGACCGATGACTGCTTATGCAGACCCTGGTCGTCATAAGCGATGGCCCGGTCGGCCAGCTTCAGGTCGAAGGCGTAGCGATGGATGCCGTGAATCTCTTTCCACAGGTAAGGCGGGGCCGGCCGATAAAGCTGGTACGCATGCAGCAGACGCCGCCCCAGAAAATAGAGTGCCCGATGCAGGGCCAGGGCCCGGTTGGATTTGTGCAGAAACTGGCCGGTGAAGGATTCGTGGTGGTACTGGTCGAGCACCACCTTGTAGCCCTGGGTGGCCAGCACCGTCAGGCTTTCCAGCATTCCGGACATGGCGCTGGCCCGCTTATTCAGCGGTAAAGTAGTCCGGGTCACCCCCTGGGACAGGGCATCAATAGCAACCAGCAGTGGCTTCAGCATCAGCTCCAGGTTGGTGATCCGGCTGGATACCGGTACCACCGAGGCATTCATCTGGGTCAGCAGCTGATGCAGATTCCGGGATACCTGGCCGATATCGCCAACCGGCAGTTGCTCCACCAGTCGCTTAAACCGCTTGGGTTCAAAGGTATCGTCGCCATTGGCCAGTGGAAGTCGCTTGGGCAGGAGATAGGGGTTATTGCTATTGGACACAGCTGCTCACCTTTTACGCTCGCGCGATTAAACGTGTAGTTATACGTCTGCGCGCGGCGCAAACTCCAGCGCGCCGCGTCATTCTCAGTTACTTGCCATCCTGACAAATTCAGTGCAAGGTGCCGTCGACCGGACGGTCATACTGACCTGACAACTGTCAATCCTAATTAAGCCTTTCGCAGACTTAAAAGTACAGCCCCATCCAGCTCACTCGCACCTTTCATTATAGGCAGCAGATCACGTGCAGCCGCCTCATCATACAGCATGCCTATGGAGTCATTGGAAATTTCGATTGGCAGATCAGTTGTTTGATCTGGCGGGACGGGATCAAGAAGAGTATCTTACCAAATTCTAAATTATGGGTTTCTATGTACCCTGTTTTTTGGTGACTGAACATCCCAGACGGGACTCCGTGTCAGCCCAGCTAATCGATTGAACCCTTTCCGCGACGGAGGAAAATCCATGACGGAAGTAATTGCAACCAATCAGACCATCCTGGTGGTCGGTGGCGGTATCAGCGGTCTCACCGCTGCCCTGGAAGCCGCTGAAACCGGGAAACAGGTCGTCCTGGTTGAAAAGCGTCCCTATGTTGGTGGTCGTGTCACCCAGCTCTATAAATATTTCCCTAAACTCTGTTACCCCACCTGTGGATTAGAGATCAATCAGCGCCGGGCCAAGATGAACCCGAACCTGACCATCATCACCATGGCCGAGGTAACCGACATTCAGGGTGATGCGGGTAACTACACCGCCAGTGTAAAGATCAGCCCCCGTTATGTGAATGACAACTGCACCGGCTGCGGTGACTGTGCCCGCGCCGTCAGCACCGAGTTCGACGACGAGTACAACTACGGCCTGGGCAAACGCAAGGGCGCCTACCTGCCCCATCGCATGGCCCACCCGCAGCGTTACGTCATCGACCCGGCCATCATCGGCACCGAAGAGGCCGAGAAAGCCAAGGCCGCCTGCAAGGCGAACGCCATCGACCTGGACATGCAGGAGGAGACGATCTCCTTCAAGGCCGGCGCCGTAGTCTGGGCAACCGGCTGGCAACCCTACGATGCCAACAAGATCCAGCCCTACGGTTACGACCGGTTCCAGAATGTCATCACCAACGTGGAATTCGAGCGCATGGCCGACCCGAACGGCCCGACCGGTGGCAAAATTCTGCGCCCGTCCGATGGCGAGGTGGCCAAGAACATCGCCTTCATCCAGTGTGCCGGCTCCCGCGACAAGAACCACCTGCTGCACTGTTCGCGCATCTGCTGCATGGCTACCCTGAAGCAGACCCACTATGTGCAGGAGGCGCTGGGCGACGAAGGCAAATCCACCATCTACTATATCGATATCCGCGCCATTGACCGGTTTGAGGATTTCTACCAGGCGGTACAGGAGAACCCCAACGTCTCTTTCATCAAGTCGAAGGTCGCCTCGATCACCCAGAACAACGCCAACGGCAATCCGGTACTGAACGGCGTGGACACCGAAGGTTACCACCGCTATGCCAACGAGCATGACCTGGTGGTACTGGCGGTGGGCATGCAGCCGAGCGTCGACAAGGCGAGCTTCCCGGTCGATATCGTGATTAATGAAGAGGGCTTTATCGAACCGGCCACGGAAAATGGCGGCATCTTCGCCGCTGGCTGTTCTTCCGATGCCCTGGATGTGAACCGCGCAGTCCAGCAGGCCACTGGCGCCGCGCTGCGCGCCATTCAGGTAGTCAACCGAGTCGCCGGAACGGAGGGTTAACAACGTGTCTGACGAAAAGAAATATGCCGGTTATATCTGCACAGGCTGCGGAATCGGCGAGCGACTGGATGCCAGTCAGCTGGAGATGATCGCAACCCGTGAAGGGAAGATGCAGTCCTGCAAGCAACATGAGCTGCTGTGCAGCAGCGAAGGCGTGCAGATGATCCGCGACGATATTGCCAATGAGGGTGCCACCCACATCATGATCGCCGCCTGTTCCCGCCGCGCCAAGGTGGAGGCATTCAACTTCACCGACGTGGCGGTCACCCGCGCCAACCTGCGGGAAGGGGTCATCTGGGTCCGTCCCGATGAGCCGGAGCATCAGGAGACCACCCAGGAGATGGCGGATGACTATATCCGCATGGCCTGCGCCGAACTGAAATCCATGTCGCTTCCCTCACCCTCCGGTGAGCAGACCCTGAACAAGACCATTCTGGTGGTCGGTGGCGGTATTACCGGCATGTCTGCGGCCCTGGAAGCGGCCGCCGCCGGCTATCCGGTGCATATCGTGGAGAAACAGGCGGCACTGGGCGGCCATGCCGCCGAGTACAGCAAAGCGATCCCGACCCGCTCGCCCTACAAGGAGCCACGGGATACCGGCGTTGCCGAGATGATCGCGGCGATCGAGTCCAACGACCTGATCACCGTGCACCTGAACAGCACCATCGCCAAGACCGCCGGCGCACCGGGGCGCTTCAGCGTGGAGATCGCCACCGAGTCCGGCGCCATCAACAGCGAAACCTTTGGTGCCATTATCCAGGCCACCGGCTTCAAGCTGTACGATCCCTCCGGTCTCAAGCAGTACGCCTACAGCAGCAACCCGGACATCGTCACCAACCACGAACTGGAAAAGCTGGTTAAAGAGGCCAATGGCGGCCCGATCAAGCGCCCCTCCGACGGCAAAGAGGTGAAGTCTGTCGCCTTCGTACAGAACGTGGGCCAGAGCTCCACGGAAGAGGATCAGCTGCCGTACCACTCCGGTATCGGCGACCTGGTCGCCATCAAGCAGGCGATGTACTTCAAGGCACAGAATGGGGATTGCGACACCACCATCCTGTTCAACAACCTGCGCACGCCGGGTGCCGGCGGTGAGGACTTCTACCGCGCCGGCCAGGAGAAGATGATCACCTTCTCCAAGGGCAACGTCAGCGAGGTGGTGCCGGGCGACAGCCTGGAAGTGAAATTCCAGGATCTGATCCTGGATGAAGAGACCAGCCTGCAGGCCGACCTGGTGGTACTGGATGTGGGCATGATGCCCAACTCCGGTCCGGATCCCTATGCGGTTCCCATCGTTCTGGACGAGGAAGAGCAGGCCGCTGCCGAGGCGGCAGATGCGCCGCCGACCGTCAGCGTCGACTCGATTCTTAACCTGGACTACCGTCAGGGTACCGATCTGCCGCATCTGAAGAACGGGTTTACCGACTCCCACTTCATCTGCTTCCCGTACGAGACCCGGCGTACCGGTATCTATGCCGCCGGCCCCCTGCGCCGCCCCATGGACATGCGCCAGGCCCAGGACGACGCGGCCGGTGCCGCCATGAAGGCGATCCAGGCCGCCGAGAATGCCGGCAAAGGCATGGCCGCCCACCCACGGGCCGGTGACCTGTCGTTCCCCAGCTTCCGGATGGATGGCTGTACCCAGTGCAAACGCTGCACCGTGGAGTGTCCGTTCGGCGCCATCAATGAGGACGAGAAAGGCTATCCGGTATTCAACGAATCCCGCTGCCGCCGTTGCGGCACCTGCATGGGCGCCTGCCCGGTACGCGTGATCTCGTTTGAGAACTACTCGGTTGAGACGGTTAACCAGCAGATCAAACACGTCGAGGTACCGGACGAGTTCGAAGAGAAGCCCCGTATCCTGGTGCTGGCCTGCGAGAACGACGCCTACCCGGCACTCGATCAGGCGGGTATGAACGGTGTGGAGATCAACCCCTGGGCCCGGGTCATCCCGGTGCGCTGCCTGGGTTCGGTCAGCCTCTCCTGGATCACCGATTCACTCAACAACGGTTACGACGGCATTGTATTGATGGGTTGCGCCAAGGGCGACGACTACCAGTGTCACTTCGTGCGCGGGTCGGCCATGGCCCATGAGCGCATGGGCAAGGTGGGGGATACCCTCTCCTCGCTCAACCTGGAACCGGAGCGCGTCGTGGTCTACGAGGTGGCGATCACCGACGTGGAGCGTGCACCCAAACTGATCAACGACATGGCAGAGACGGTCGAGAAGATTGGCCTCAGCCCGTTCAAGTTCTAGGGGATACGGATAATGAGCGATTTAAATACCGCAATGGCCGAAAGGTACCGCAGCAGCTTCCTCAAAGAGGTTGAAGCTAACGTCGAAGAGGGCGAATGGGTCAAGATGTGCATGCAGTGTGGCGTCTGCGCCGGCTCCTGCCCGCTGGGTAATGCCTGGGAACACACGCCGCAGAAAATCTTCATGATGATCCGCGCCGGCAAGCGTGAGGCGGTACTCTCCTCCGACTCCATGTGGATGTGTACCTCCTGCTACAATTGCATTGCACGCTGTCCGCGGGGTCTGCCCATCACCCACATCATGCACGGCCTGGCGCACTACGCCAAACGGCTGGGCCTGGTGCCGAAGAATCAGCCGACCGAGCAGTTCTCGCAGATCTTCTGGGACAACCTGATGAAAAAGGGCCGGGTCAACGAACTGAAGCTGGGCCTCTCTCTGTACTTCAAAGACGGCTTCGGCCAGGGCATCAAGAACGCCCTGGCAAACAAACAGCTGGGCCAGAACATGATGAAGGCCAAGCGTATGAACGCCATGGAGTTTTTCGGCGGCCACGGGATCAAAGACAGCAGCGGTCTGCAGAAAATGATCAAGAAGGCCCAGGAGATCGAAGATGCCAAAATCCAGGGCAACAGCTAAGTGAGGAGAGACCAAGATGGCTAAGAAAGAAGTCTCATATTATCCGGGATGCTCCTCACAGACAGGAGCATCATCATCCAACCTGATGCGCGCAACCCAGACCATGTGCGACGAGCTGGACATTCAGCTCAACGAGATTCCGGACTGGAACTGCTGCGGTGCCTCCATCGGCTACGGTGGCGGCGGTGAACTGCCGCGCCTGACCCTGTCGGCCCGCAACATCGCGCTCTCCGAGCAGCACAACCCGGGCCAGGAGATCGTCGCCACCTGCGCCGCCTGCTGGCTCTCCACCCGTGAAGCCAAGGAGCGTCTGCAGGAAGATTCGGACATGTTCCGGGACGCCAACACGGCGCTGAACGAGATCAAACTGAAACTGAACAACCAGACCCCGGTTCGCCACATGGTGGAAGTGCTGGTCGAGGACATCGGTTTCGAGGCGATTAAAGAGAAGGTCAAAAAGCCGCTGGAAGGGCTGAAGATCGCCAGCTATATCGGCTGTCAGACCAACCGTCCGTTCGGCATCGCCGAGGAGTCGTTCGAGAATCCGGTCTATCTGGATCACATCATCGAGAGCGTGGGCGCCGATTCCATTCCCACCTATGAGAAAAAAGTGCAGTGCTGCGGCGGCGCCCTGGCCTTCTCCGAGCCGGAGAAGTCCCAGGAGATGATTCACGGCATCATTGAAGCCGCCTACGACCACGGCGCAGACATGATCGCCACGCCCTGTCCGCTGTGTCAGGCCAACGTGGAGATCTACCAGGATCAGATCAACGCCCGCTTCGGCAGCAAGTTCAACATGCCGGTGGTCTACTACAGCCAGCTGATGAGCGTCGCCTTTGGGCGTAACACCAAGGACGCCGCACTGGATGGTCAGATTATCCGTGCCAAATCACTGGAAGATATTGCCGGCAAATAGCTCCAGTAAAAAAATAACTCGACTGACAATTCCGGCCCTCATCTGAGGGCCGTTTTTTATCCGGGCCAGTATAGTTGAGGCGTCACCAGGAGCGTAAAACGCCCCCTGTAGTGCCGTTCTTATGCGGCCAGCACCTCAACCTTCGCCTTAATCGAATTGGCGATAAAACAGTTCCTGTGGGCGCTGGCGTGCAGCCGCTCGATAGCCGCCGCGTCCGGCTGATTATCGCCCGCAAACACAATCGTGGGCCGCAGCTCAATACGGCTCAGAACCGGACGACCATTGTCACCCTTCTCCAGAAAGCCGGTAGCCCGATCCAGATAACGCTCCACCTGAAAACCCTTCAGTTCGGCAATGGCAAGGAAGGTCAGCATGTGGCAGCTGGCCAGGGCGCTGGTCAACAGCTTTTCCGGATCAGCACAGGTGGGGTCACCCTTGTATTCCGGGGCGGAAGAGACCGCCACCTGGGCTGTTTCGCTGAATGAAACCGTGTGGTTACGGTTGTAAGTGGCAGCTTCCGTTGCCGCTGGCGTATTGTGCCACTCCAGGTTGATGATATGTTCGGACATAAGGCCTGTACCTTGAAGTTCATTGATTACCAACAGGCAGAATAGCAAATAGTCGGACTGAACAGTATCGGGATCACCCCATCAGGTCACCTGCCCGGTAATTCTGCTTCCCCCGGCTATTTATCCCTCCCGCCAGAGCAGTTATGGCAATTGGCAATCCCACACCGTTTGACCCATTCTTCCTACCGCAAAACAAGGGGAGTAGTATGGTTGTGAAAGTACCCGTTAACATCTGTACTGAGTTGAGGTATTGCCATGAGGGAACTGATTTGGGACAAGACCCTGAGTGTCTCGGTTGATGAGATAGACGCGGATCATCAACGGCTGGTGGAACTGCTCAACCTGTTCAACCGGGCCGTGGCAGAGGATGAGGCGCCGGACTACCGGGAAGCCCTGCTGGAAGAGCTGATCGCCTGCACGGTGTGGCACTTCCGGCACGAAGAGCGCCTGATGCTGAAGTACCACTACCCCGACCTCCCCCAACACAAAGCGGAACACCAGGAACTGATTGATAGTGCCATCGCCTTTCAGCACAACTACCGGCGCGATGGAGGAAAGATGAGCGAGGCCGATTTCGAATACCTGGAGCACTGGCTGACCGAGCACATCCTGATCATGGACATGAAACTGGGCGAGTGGCTGACCGGCGAGATGTAGCAAGCAGTGACACGGTGCAGCGCCTGACCCGTTCAGTGAACATCCGCCGCTCAGGGAAAATATCCAGCTGCGCCGGGGAAGATAGGGGGCCTCATTAGAGACCATGAACCATACGTTTCGCCAAGCACTGAGAGGCACGCCATATGTCACCCGACAGGCAGAAACCGACATCCACAGCAGGTTCTGATATTCGCCAGACCCTGGGGCTTGAGCGGCCCGCCGGCCTGCACAGATCGCCCCTGAAGTGGCTCGTATCGATCGCCGTGATTAGCGTTATTGCGATCGCCGGCTGGCTGATATTTGCCAACGGCGAGTCACAATCCGTTCACTACAAAACCGCCAATGTAAGCCGCGGGGCGTTGAGCATAACCGTCACCGCCACCGGAACGCTTGAGCCGGTCAATCAGGTCGAGGTCGGCTCAGAAATCTCCGGCACCATCAATGCCGTGCTGGTGGATTTTAACGACCGCGTAAAACAGGGCCAGGTACTGGCGCGCATGAACACCGATCAACTGGAGGCCAAAGTTGACCAGGCAAAGGCGTCACTCAATCTGGCCCGGGCACAGGTCAAGCAGTCTGAGGCCACGGTGATCGAAACCAGAAACCAGCTGAACCGCGCCAGGAAGCTGGCGGAAACCGGCATGTGCTCGGAGCAGGATTGCGATTCAGCACAGGCCGCCTATGATCGTGCGGTGGCCAATCTAGAGAGCGCCAGAGCCCAGGTCGTGCAGGCACAGGCGTCGCTGAACTCTGAATTAACCACCCTGGCCAAGGCCACCATACACTCCCCCATTGATGGCATTGTACTGAGCCGGGATGTCGAACCCGGCCAGACCGTGGCGGCCTCATTTCAGACCCCGGTCCTGTTTACCCTGGCCGAAAATCTCACCCAGATGGAGTTGCATGTGGATGTGGATGAAGCGGATGTCGGGCAGATCACCGTGGGACAGGAGGCACAATTTAGCGTCGACGCTTACGCCAACCGACGTTTTCCGGCCCGCATTACCGAAGTCCATTTCGCCTCCCAGACCATTGATGGCGTGGTGACCTATGAAACGGTACTCAGCGTGGATAACTCCGAACTGTTGTTGCGCCCGGGGATGACAGCTACCGCGGACATTCTGGTCAGGCAGGTGGATGACGCCTTGCTGGTACCCAATGCCGCTTTACGCTTCCGCCCGCCGGAGCCGGCGCAACAGACCACCAGGAGTGGCGGTCTGATGGGCAGCCTGATACCCCGCCCTCCCCAGGCACCGAAACCCCGGGAAGAGACCGGCGATGCCGATAACAGTCAGCAACGGGTGTGGCTGTTGAATGACGATACGCTCATGCCGGTTCCCGTCACCACCGGTGCCACCGATGGTATCAATACCGAGATCACCGGCGGCGCTGTTGAACCGGGCATGGCGCTAATTATTGACACTATCAGCAAGCAATAGAGCCTGTCATGTCGGATCAATCCCATCCCCTGATAGCACTCAGACAAGTCAGCAAAGTCTACGGCGCGGGACAGGCGGAGATGCAGGCGCTGCGCGGCATCGACCTGACTATCGAACGGGGTGAGTTTGTCGCCGTCATGGGACCCAGTGGTTCGGGCAAGTCCACCTGCATGAATATACTGGGTTGCCTGGATACCCCGACAGCCGGGCATTATCTTTTTGACGGTATTGAAGTCGGCACGCTGTCCCGCGATCAACTGGCCCTGTTGCGACGCCACTACCTTGGCTTCGTGTTTCAGGGATTCAATCTGCTCAACCGAACCTCAGCACTGGAGAATGTGGAGCTACCCCTCATCTATCGGGGCATGGCGGCCGCAGAGCGTCGCACCCGTGCGCTGGATGCATTGAATATCGTGGGCCTGAGCGGTTGGGAAAAACACACACCGGGCGAGTTATCCGGCGGCCAGCAACAGCGGGTGGCCATTGCACGCGCCATTGTTACCGAACCGTCGGTCTTGCTGGCGGACGAGCCGACCGGAAACCTGGATTCATCCCGCAGCCTGGAGATCATGGAACTGCTAAGCTCGTTCAATCGCGACCAGGGCATCACCATTGTCATGGTCACCCACGAGCCGGACATGGCGGCATTCGCCAACCGCCAGATCCACTTTCTGGATGGCCGGGTGGCCAGTGACGCAAACAACGGAGCACCCCGCTGATGTTATGGAATGCCCTGTTACTGGCGATGCGGGAAATACGGCGCAACGTTATGCGCTCGTTCCTCACGATCCTGGGTATTGTCATTGGTGTGGCCGCCGTGATTATTATGGTGACCATTGGCGGCGGCGCGACCGTTCAGGTGACAGAACAGATCGCCAGCCTGGGCAGCAATCTGTTGATGGTAACACCGGGTCAACGCATGGGTATGGGGCAAAGATCCGCTGCAGCGGCATTCCGCCTGGACGACGCAGACGCTATCGCCAGGGAGATAAGCCATATCAGTTCCGTTGCACCCTCCGCTTCCCAGACGGTTACGGCGGTCTATGGCAATGAAAACTGGAGCACCACGATCAGCGGCACCACCAACCAGTTTTTTACAGCCGGCAACTGGTCATTCAGAGCCGGTCGGGCCTTTCTGGAAAATGAACTACGCGCGGGAAAAGCCGTATGCATCATCGGCGAAACCGTGCGCGACAAACTGTTTGGCGAACAAGACCCGCTGGGACAGAAACTTCGTCTGGAAAAACTGTCATGTGAAGTGATTGGACAACTGAAATCCAAGGGCCAGTCCACCATGGGCAAAGATCAGGACGATCTGATAGTGATTCCCCTGCGCACTTTTCAACGACGTCTGGCCGGCAATCAGGATGTGGGGCTGATACAGATCTCGGTGGAGGATGGGGCATCCACCCAGAAAGTGGAACAGGCGGTTACAGAGCTGTTGCGCGAACGTCGCCACATATCGGCCAACGAGGAGGATGACTTTTCGGTCATGGATATGAAGGAGATCGCCAATATGCTGAGTGGCACCACCCAGGTGCTGACCATGCTGCTTGGCGCTGTTGCCGCCGTCAGTCTTCTGGTGGGCGGCATTGGCATCATGAACATCATGCTGGTATCGGTGACCGAACGCACCCGGGAGATCGGTATTCGTCTGGCCATTGGCGCAATGGAACGGGAAGTACTTTTACAGTTTCTGGTTGAGGCGGTGGTGTTGTCATCGCTTGGCGGCATTATCGGCATCCTGCTGGCGCTAGCGGGTTCTGTGGCCCTGGCGAATCTGATGAAGGTTCCCTTTGTCCTGAACATGGGAATCGTCGCTTTATCATTTCTGTTTTCCGCCGCCGTGGGAATCCTGTTTGGTTACTTCCCTGCCCGCAAGGCGGCAAAACTGGATCCTATCGAAGCCTTGCGGCACGAATAGGCCGGATCCGGATATAACGTGGCCGTTGCAGGCCTAGGGGACAAACAGGTAGCACAGAGTTTTAAACAGGCTCTCGCTCAACAGATGAATCACCATTAAGCAAGTAGCGAGCAATTTTTGACAGTAGCCTTATATCTGTGTGGGCACGAAAGGCGAGCCTGTCCTACTTGTAACGGCACTGCCTGTTTAATCGTCCGCCAATACAGATGATCTTCTTCACCTACTCTACCCGGTACCTTAACAGGACCAGGTTATCCAGCACCACGTTGCTGGACCAGATAAAGCTGGCACCGGCTCCGGTAAACTTTTCTCTGAAGTTCATGTAGGCCTTTTTATTATTCACGCCGATCTCGTTCTCGGTAAAGCCTGTCGCTTTTGGCCACTCTAAATAGTCGCGACTGGTTTGCCAGTATTCCGGGATATCCCAATGCAATGAAAAGGCATTGCGGGCATCATCCACGGCTTGGCTGCTGCATGTGCCGGAGAGTCGCTGCGAACCGTTCTCTTCCACGCAGGCCGGGTCATAGAGCGGTGCGGTGTAGTAAGTCTGGGCGTGCCAATCGGTACTTGTGACGGTGCCATCTGAAAAGCTGGCGATAAAACCGCCATCACCCGGATGGAAACGTTTACCCCGGTTCTGCTCACTGCCCAGCCCGGAGTGCTCTTCCCAGTCCACCACCTTTACGGCGATCTCGTACGGTTTGTTCACCTTAAAGCGGACAATATTTGAATTGAAGGGTGTGAAAGGCACCGGGTCTACCGCCACCAGTTCTCCATTCACATACAACTCGAAATAGTTGTCGGCAAAAATGTAGCCGGTCACCAGTTCCCCGTCCGGATCAATTTCCCTGACCGGCACCTTGGAAACGGACACCTCGGACATGGAACGGGGTATGACGCTATTGCATTCATTGTAGAGATCGGCAGCAAAAAATGCTTCCTCATACCTGGTGTCTGCCGGTACCACGAACACTTTTCCACCTGCGGACTTCAATCCAACCGGTGATAGGCGTGAGCGACCGTATTCACAAGTAAAGAGATTTTCGCTGCGCACTTCCGCCGCACCCTGGATCACAACAGCACTTCCTGCATAACTGCCCTGACCGGAGTACAGATTGAAACCTGCCAACCCTAAAATCACGATTAATTTGAACTTCATTTTTTGTTCCTGTTGATTGTCGGGCTGTGGGTTTTTGTGCAGATTCAGATCTGTTTCCAGCAGCAAACAGGTACTGTTGGACGCCTGGGAGGATGAAACCGTTGGCGACGGGTTGACTCTATACCGGGCTGCAAAATTAATCCACAAATAACACGCCCCGGGAGCGTTGTTCCTAGCATAAAAAAAGGCCCTTAGGTGAAGGGCCTTTTTCGTTGTCAGACAGAAACCGATTTCAACTGGCTTCAGTCGCTGTCACTGCTATAGCGTTGATCTTCCATCTGCTGCTGGCGCTGAATCTCGGCCTGGCGACGGGCTTCCCACACTTCCTGGCGCTGTTCGACCCGCTTGTCCCACACCCCCGCTTTTTCGGGAATGGTACGCAGGCCGAAGAAGACCTGTTTCATGAGCCGGTAGCCGAATTGCATCAGGGAAATATCCTCCTTCGCCAGCACTTCGTAGAGGGAGTCTTCCAGGTCGTAGGTCGCCTTGAAGTTGTCGCTCAGCACGAAGCGGCGGAAGCGGTCCATGTCGTAGGAGCACATGAAGTACATCTGCAACGTGGCCTCGGGCGGTTTACCGACGCTGGGACCACCGGAGCGTTTCATCAGCATCAACTGCTCCCACTCCCGGTTCATCTCATCGTACTGGGCGGTCTCCTGTTCAGCGAGGTACTCCTGAATGGTCAGTTCACGCGCCTCTTCATGCCCTTTGCAGTGATCCTCTTTGATCAGCACATAATCGATCTCCTCCTCCTTCTCGCCGGCGTTGATGCGGGCCATGTGGCCAAGCGGGTAATAGCGGCAGGCGGTGGGGCGATCCTTGTAGACACTGCACCCCTCGTCGGTCATGAACAGGCAGGCGCCGTCATTGTCGGTGCGCAGCTTAACGCCCGGCAGGCCATCCTGGTCCATCTGGAAGGGTACGGTGTGATCCTTCAGAAAGTCGCTACTGGTTTTACCCAGGTGATCCTTAAGACGAATGATGTCGTAGGGCGTCAGGGTAATGTCCGCGCTGCGGCAGCAGGCGTTAAAACAGGAGATGCCCTTGTGACAGCGGAATTGAATTTTCGAGCCGAGGTCAAGAATGGTCGGCACGAGATTGCTCTGAAAAGGAATATCGAGTTTATCGCTCATGGAGGGCCTCTGGTAGGAACTACCAAATTGGTTTTACAGTGATACAGCAAGTTTACACGATCCGGGCATCGCCCGTCTCCAAGTCGGCGTTTCGCGCAGTGCGCAACGCCTCCACCCCGCAGGGCGGCCACAGGGAAGGATGAGCGTCAGCCAGCTGACATCATCTTCCGCCGTGATAAAAAAAGTCCGGGCACCAGAGGCACCCGGACTCTTCCGTTCCTAGACTGTCAAGCAGTGCTTACTTGAACAGCTTGGACTTGTCGACCAGATCGACGTGGGCGCGCTTGAAGCAGGTCCAGGTCTTGGTCTCTTTGTCGTACACGGAGTTCACGAAGCACTTCCAGTTCTCCTCATCGACGAAGTTTTTGTCCATCCGGTAGTAGAAACCGGGGTAACGGGACTCTTCGCGGAACTGGATGTGTTTCATGTGCGCTTCAGCAGTCAGGATGCGGTGATAGTTCTCCCAGGCGCGAAGCAGTTCGTGCAGGTCTTTTGCACGCATCTTCAGGGAGTCTTCTTTCAGCATACCCAGCTTCTCTTCAGCGATCGCCAGCATGTGCTCGTTGGTGGTGTAGTAGGTGGCCACACCGGCAACGTACTCGTCCATGATCTTCTGCAGACGGAACTGCAACATCCGCGGGGTGATGTAGTTCGGGTTTACATCGATAGCGGTGGTGTAGTCCTTGAACTCCAGGTAGTTACGGACCGGACGGTAGATCTCGGCAACCAGCTCTTCAACGGTGGTATCCAGCTCAGGGGTGTGGTCCTGGTTGTCCATAACGAACTGCACCATGGACTTGGCACACATACGACCCTCGGCGTGTGAACCGGAGGAGAACTTGTGACCGGAGGCGCCCACGCCGTCAGCAGCGGTGAACAGACCCTGTACGGTGGTCATACCACGGTAGCCCCAGTTCCAGCCGCGCGGCAGGTGCTCGGGCACGCCGTCCATGGCCTCGTCAGTCGGCGCGCCGACATCGGTAGGACCGGATACCCAGATGCCGCAGCAACCGGAGTGTGAACCCAGCAGGTACGGTTCGGTCGGCATCAGCTCGGAGTTTTTCTTCTCCGGCTCGACGTTCTCACCCGCCCAGATACCACACTGGCCGATACACATATCCAGGAAGTCTTCCCAGGCCTCTGCTTCCAGATGCTTGACCTCACGGGGGGTCAGGGTCTCACGCAGGTTGGCGAGTGCGGTGACGGTGTCCATCCAGATCGGACCACGACCTTCACGCATCTCTTTCAGCATCAGGTGGTTACGCAGACAGGATGCCGGAACAGCCGCCTGGCCGTAAGGAGGATAGTCGTCCAGCATCTCCTTGTTGCGGTCCATGTAGACTTCACCAAAGGCGTTGGTTGCCTTGGATTTGAACAGCAGGAACCAGGCACCGACCGGACCGTAACCGTCTTTGAAACGGGTCGGTACGAAGCGGTTTTCCATCATGGTCATCTCTGCGCCAGCCTCTGCGGCCATGGCGTAGGTGGAACCGGCGTTCCAGACCGGGTACCAGGCACGGCCCTGACCCTCGCCCACGGAACGGGGACGGAAGATGTTCACGCAGCCGCCGGCAACCAGCAGACAGGCTTTGAACTTGTAGACGAACAGCTTGTGATCACGCACGGAGAAACCGACAGCACCGGCGACGCGGTTCTTGTCGTTCTTGTCGTTAACCAGCTTGACGATGAAGACACGCTCCTGGATGTTCTCGATACCCAGGCCCTTCTTGGCAGCCTCGGCGACGATCCACTTGTAGGACTCACCGTTGATCATGATCTGCCACTTACCGGAGCGGACCGGCTTGCCGCCATCTTTCAGCGGGGTCATGCCCTTGGAGCCATCAAAACGCTCGCCGTTCTCGTCGGTCTTCCAGATTGGCAGACCCCACTCCTCGAACAGGTGCACAGACTCGTCCACGTGGCGGCCCAGGTCGTATGCCAGGTCATCACGGGTGATACCCATCAGGTCGTTGGAGACCATACGGGCGTAATCTGCAGGATCCTGCTCCGGACCGATGTAGGTGTTGATAGCGGAGAGACCCTGGGCCACGGCACCAGAGCGATCCATTGCGGCCTTGTCGACCAGCTTCACTTTAATGTCCACGCCCTGCTTCTTGGCCGCGTCAACCCATGGGCCGATCTCATAAGCAGCACCACAGGCGCCCATACCACCACCGATAATGAGGATGTCTACCTCTTCCTCGATGATTTCAGGATTTCCGAATTCACCAGCCATTTGAATTTCCTCTTATTCTAAAAACTTTACAAATACAGTTCGGCTATGCCGCAGATTACTTCTTGATCAGCTCACTGGGGTCGCCAGCGCGGTAACCGTTGGCCTGAACAAAGAAACCGGATTCAGCGATCTTGGAAATATCAGCCTCTGGCTTGCCACCGTAAGGATCGATAGAGCCCTCCGGAGTGGTACGGATGGGGAACTTGAAGCGCTTCATCGTGCCGTTGCGGAACTTGATGGTCCACATGATGGAATCGGTACCACGCAGTGGCTGGACGGAGGCGCCCAGCGGTACGATATCGGCATAGGGACGTGCTTCGATGGCCTGCTGCGGGCAGATCTTGATGCAGGAGTAGCACTCCCAGCACTGATCGGGTTCCTGGTTGAAAGACTTCATGGCGTGGCCGGTCAGAGAACCGTCCAGATCCAGTTTCATCAGGTCATGCGGGCAGATATACATACAAGCGGTCTTGTCCTGACCCTTGCAGCCATCACACTTATCAGTACGCACAAATGTAGGCATGGTACTTTTTCTCCTAAGTTTTACTGCAGTGTTAAAATCACCACCGGACTTCAGCGGCGTTTTCTCGAGTCGATACCCGGTTTGCCGGGAAGAATCTCAATCTGTATTATCTTTAATTTACAAAGACCGCAGCCCCTCCAGGCCACTGATCTTAAAAGCTTTTTTCTCTGGCAAACTCTCTTGATAACCCTGCAAGACAAACTTAGAGAAGGCAACTTACAGCGGAGCATTCCAGAATTCAGGACAGACAACATAAAGAGTTGCTTATAAAAGTGCCAAACAATAGTTTTGGGCGGGGCATAAACCCTGTTTATTCGCCACATAAGGCAACCGGGGTTCCCGCAGCCCGGCACCCGGCTTCCCTCCCGCCCACGCCTCGGTTATGGTGAGACCAGCTATCATCAACACGCACACGTCATGAAGAATTTACCCCCCAAACATCAACAGATTATTACCCTGCACGCCCCCTTTATCTGCCAGGTGGTGCAGCTGTCCCAACAGCCGGACAACGGAGCGGCCCTGGAGCCGATCCTGAAACAGGCCGAGGCGAGCGGCTGGCGTGCCCTGGTCCAGGCAATCCGGCAGATCACCGGTGGGCAGCGGGACCCGTCGGCGCTGCGCAACCTGGACGAAGAGGACCGGGTGATCGCTGAAGCGATCATGCGCGGTATGCATGACCCGTCCACCCTGCCCGATCCCAATGCACGCCCCGAACCCACCCTGGCCGCCCCCGGTCTGGCCGGCATGATTCAGGCCGCCGCCAACGGTAACGTGGAGGCCCTGACCCTGATCGCCAACATGGCCGAACAGATGAGCCGGGCCGGTGGCCCGATGGCACGGCTGGCAGCGGTGATCCGACCAATGATCAATGGTGAACGGGACCCGGACAAGCTGTGCAAGGGAATGAACGAGCAGACCCGCCAACTGACCCTGGATATCCTCAGCGAGCTGGGCCGGAACCAGGTCCATTGAACACCATGATGCGAAGTCGTCCCCTGCTGTTCTGTGCCGCCATCAGCGGCTTTGCCGCCGTCGCCCTGGGGGCCTTTGGCGCCCATGCCCTGCGGGATATATTGAGCAGTGACATGTTGACCGTCTGGCAGACCGGCGTTCAGTATCAGGGGCTACACAGCCTGGCCATCTTGCTGATCGGCCTGCTCAGTAGTCAGTGGCCCGATGCCAGGGGCATCCGGCCGGCTGGCTGATGCTGCTCGGCATCCTGCTGTTTTCCGGCAGCCTGTACCTGATGGCCACCACCGGAATCAGGGGGCTCGGTATCATCACGCCGTTCGGCGGTGTCGCCTTCCTGGCCGGCTGGGCCACACTCGCCTATGCCATCTACCGCCTGCCCCGCCCAACCACACCGTAGAGTGCTGCTTGCCAGCGCCGGTTTACGTTATGCTGTAGCCCTATGAGCACCCGACTGCTGATCATCGAAGACGACGAATCCCTGAACCAGATGCTGCAACTCCACTTCGAGGAGCTGGGCTTTCAGGTGGACGGGACCGATCATTGCGACGAAGCACTCAGGCGAATCCGGGCCTCCGCCTATGACCTGACCCTGTTGGATCAACGGCTACCGGACGGCAACGGCATCGACCTGCTGCGCCGGATCGGGGAGGAGTCGCTGGACCAGAGCGTGATCATGATGACCGGCGAGCACGACCTGGAACTGGCCATCGAAGCGATCAAGCTGGGCGCCGCGGACTTCATCCACAAGCCGATCAAGATCGGTGAACTGCAGCACGTGGTGGAGCGGGTGCTGGAGAACCAGCGCCTGTCCCGCGAAGTGAAGGCGCTGAAAGCCAGCGACCAGGAACCCAGGAGCGAACAGGACCTGATCGGGCGTGGTGAAGCCATGCTCCAGGTCAGCAAGGAGATCGCCCTCAGCGCCGGCAGCAACGCCACCGTACTGATCACCGGCGAGTCCGGCACCGGCAAGGAGGTGGTGGCCCGCCTGATCCACACCCACTCCGGGGTAACAGGCCCCTTCGTACCGATCAACTGTGCCGCCATTGTGGATACCCTGCTGGAGAGTGAACTGTTCGGGCATGAGAAAGGCGCCTTTACCGGGGCCAATGAACGCAAGCTGGGTAAATTCGAACTGGCCCAGGACGGCACCCTGTTTCTGGATGAGATCGGCGAACTGGCCCCGGCGCTGCAAGCCAAGCTGCTGCGGGTGCTGCAGGAGCAGACCTTTGAACGGGTCGGCGGCAGCCAGCAGATCGGCTCCAACGCCCGCATCATCGCCGCCACCCACCGGGACCTGTTTGCCGAGGCGGCAGCCGGCCGCTTCCGGGAGGATCTGGCCTACCGGCTGAAGGTGATATCCATCCATCTGCCGCCGCTGCGCGAGCGACTGGAGGATATCCCGCTGCTGGCCGAGGCACTGGTGGCGCGGATTGCCCGCAAGATCCACAAACCGGCCGCACAGCTCACCGACGCCACCCTGGCGGCACTGAAAAACTATGACTGGCCGGGCAATGTGCGGGAGCTGGAGAACCTGCTGACCCAGGCACTGGTACATGCCCGTAGCGATGTGCTGACCCCGGACCTGTTGCTGTTCCGGCAAGCCCAGGCCAGCAACGCGCCGCTCACACCTGTTCCGTCAGACAACGGCCCGGTGGAGCAGACCCTGGACCAGGTGGAAGCCGCCCATATCCAGCGGGTGCTGAACCACACCGGGGGCCACAAGGGCAACAGCTGTGACATCCTGGGCATCTCCCGTCCCGCCCTGGATCGCAAGATCAAGAAGTACAACCTGACCCTGCCCTGATCCTTTCCCCGTCTCCCCCTATCCCGTCTGCACAACCTGACAACCCGCCCGAATCCGGCTGGTCAGATCGTTACGTTTAACGTTTCGTTACAACACTTCATTACAAAAGGCAACTAAAAAATATAATATTTTTCTTTTAATTCAATTAGTTACAAAGTTGGCACGGTGCCTGCTCTATCTCCTTGCAAATACCCACTAACACAGCAAGCAAGGAAAATAACAATGAGCAATCTCGCCCTGGTACAGAACCATAACGAAACCACCAGCCACACCGATAGCGACAACGACCGCCTGTTCAACGAGCTGGTTGGCACCTATACCAAGGACCTGCAACGTTACGCCTACTGGCTGGCCGGTAACCGGCATACGGCCGAAGACCTGGTACAGGAAACGCTGCTGCGCGCCTGGAAGTCGCTGCACCACCTGCAAAACCCCAAGGCTGCCAAGGGCTGGTTGTTCACGATCCTGCGCCGGGAAAACGCCCGCCGCTTTGAGCGCAAGCAGTTGCAGGAGTCGGATATCCCGCTGGAGACCCTGGAGGCACAGGACAACTACTACGACACCTCTACCGAGGCATTCGTCCTGCGCCGGGCGATCGATGAACTGCCGGTTGAATATCGTGAGCCACTGGTACAGCAGGTGATTGGGGGTTATTCTCAGAAAGAGATCGCCGAACAGCTGGGTATCAGCTCAGCCGGCGTGGGCACCCGGCTGTTCCGGGCCCGCAACAAGCTTAAAGAAGCCCTGGTAGCCTGAATCTTATGAACCGTCCTCAACATCTGCTCATCGTGGAAGACAACCGCTCCCTGCGGCAGATGCTCACCTGGGAGTTTGAAGAGCTGGGCTACCGGGTAACCGCCACCGACTGTTGCAGCGCCGCCATGGCGGCGGCCCGGTCGGAAAAGGTGGACCTGGGACTGCTGGATCACAACCTGCCGGACGGCTGCGGCATGGATCTGGTTAACCAGTTGCAGGCGATCAACCCGGATATGCAGATCATTCTCAGCAGCGGGTATCTGAATGCGGAGGCGTGCGACCCGGGACTCTGCCACTTTGAACCCAAACCGGTCAGCGCCAGAAAACTGCACCATCTGTTTCAGTCGTTTGCCGCCAGCCCGGTGCGATAGCGCCGCAGCGGTCGGCTCAGGCCAGCGCCTCGTCCAGCAGCTCGATCCAGTGCTTCACCGGCCCCTGGGCTCCGCTCTGCAGGTGCAGCTGACAACCCACATTGGCAGTCGCAATGCAGGTCGCACCACCCGCCTCCAGGGCATGCAGCTTGTTCGCCAACAACTGTTGCGAAAGCGCCGGCTGCAGAATGGAATAGGTGCCGGCGGAGCCACAGCAGAGGTGACTATCGGCCACCGGCGTCAACTCGAAACCCAGCCGCACCAGCAGCGCCTCCACCCGGCCCGCCAGCTGCTGGCCATGCTGAAGTGAACAGGGCGAGTGGTAGGCGATACGCCGGCCTGGCTCGGTAACAGACAGCGGCTCCAGCGCCTCACCCTCCAGCACCTCACAGAGATCCCGGGCCAGTTCCGAGACCCGCCGCGCCTTGTCGGCATAGGCCGGATCGTGCTGCAGCAGATCACCATACTCTTTGACCTGGGTGCCGCAACCGCTGGCGGTGATCAGGATGCCCTCGACCCCGGCCTCGATATGGGGCCACCAGGCGTCGATATTGCGCCGCATGAAGTTGGCCGCCTCAGACTCCGCCGCCAGATGCTGGCTGACCGCACCACAGCAACCCTGACCGGCCGGTGAGATCAGGGAGATACCCAACCGATCCAGCACCCGGGCCGCCGCCGCATTGGTATTGGGCATGGCCACCGACTGGGCGCACCCCTCCAGCACCAGCAGGGTCCGGGTATGCCGGGCAGCTGGCCGGGGTGTTGCCACGACCCGGGCGGGCAGTTTCCGCTTCAGTCGCTCCGGCAGCAGCGGCCGGAACAGCTGTCCCAGTCGCAGCGCCAGGGCAAAACGTTTTGGATAGGGCAGCAGCTGGCGCAAGCCCCAGCGTGCCACGCCGGAGAACAGGGTACGTCCCACCTGTCGCTCCACTTCACCCCGACCAATTTCCAGCAACCGGGCATAGCGCACCCCGGAGGGGCAGGTGGTCTCGCAGGCGCGGCAGGTGAGGCAACGGTCCAGGTGCTGCTGGGTTCGCGCGGTGACCGCCGCCCCTTCCAGCATCTGCTTGATCAGGTAGATACGCCCCCGGGGACCATCCAGCTCGTCCCCCAGCAGTTGATAGGTGGGACAGGTGGCGGTGCAGAATCCGCAGTGCACGCAGCTTCTCAGGATGGCGTCCGCCTCCTGACCCTGTGCTGTGTTGAGAAAAGCCGCCGGCAGATTAGTTTGCATCAGAACTCCGCATAGAGCCGGCCCGGATTGAACACCCCGTGGGGATCGAGGGCCCGCTTCATCTGTTGATGCAGCCGCAGCACCGGGGCGGTTAAGGGGTGGTTGACCTGGCCGCCACGTTCGCCACCCCGGAACAGCTGGGCATGACCGCCGTGTTGAACCGCTTTCTCCCGCACCGGCCCGGCGGACTGTTCGGTAATCAGCCAGCGCTGCGCGCCACCCCAGTCAATTAACTGTTTGCCCGGCAACCTCAGTGGTGCTGAGCCGGGGGCGACCGAGAGTCGCCAGAGTGGCCCGTCACTCTGGAAAAAGGGGTGCTCCAGCTCCCGTACCCGGCGCCAGAACTGCGCACCATCCGGCAGCACGTCACCACCCAGACTGGATTGGGTGGCCGTCACGCCCTGCTCGGCCCCGGCCAGCCTCAGGTAGAGTTTGAGCCCGTCAAAGGCGGCCGCCGTCAGCGGCACGGGCCGACCGGCCAGCCGGTTCATCAGCTCGATCGCCTGTTCCTCGCTGCACTCCTGTACCAGGGTGCGTTCCACCTCCGGCAGTGGCAGCACCTTCATACTGACATCCAGCAGCAGGCCCAGGGTACCCATGGCCCCCACCATCAGCCGGGAGAGATCGTAACCGGCGACATTTTTCATCACCTCGCCGCCAAAGCGCAGCTGCTCGCCCCGGCCGTTGATCAGGGTGGTTCCCAGGACAAAGTCCCGCACCGATCCCGCGTAGGGGCGGCGCGGCCCCGACAGGCCGCAGGCGACGCAGCCGCCCAGGGTGGCATCCGGACCGAAATGGGGCGGCTCGAACGGCAGCATCTGGCCCTCGGCGGCCAGCAGCGCTTCCAGCTCCGCCAGCCGGGTACCGGCCCGCACGGTGATCACCAGTTCACGCGGTTCGTAGTTGATGACGCCCCGGTGACCGGTGAGATCCAGCGGCGTGCCGGTGGCCGGACGGCCCAGAAACGCCTTGCTGCCGGACCCGCAAAGCTGCAACGGCTGCTGTCCGGCCGCCGCCTCCGCAACCGCCTGACACAGGGTCTGACTGAGATCGTTGGATGGCATCCCCATGCTAACCTCCCCGGGCGCTGGGCGCGGTCAGGGTATCGGTGCCCAGCGCCTTGTATTCGGAACAGCGCCGGGGTTGCGGGATCGCCTTGCCGGGATTGAGCAGACCCTGTGGATCGAACGCCTGTTTCACGGCATGGAACTGGGCCAGTTCCGCGGCACTGAACTGCACACACATCTGGTGAATCTTTTCATGCCCCACGCCGTGCTCTCCGGTAATGGTGCCACCCACCCGCACGCACAGCTCCAGGATCTCCGCCCCCAGATCCTCGGCCCGCTTCAGCTCGCCGGGCTTGTTCGCGTCGTACAGGATCAACGGGTGCAGATTGCCATCACCGGCATGAAACACATTGGCCACCGGCAGCTGGTACTGTTCCGACAGGCGGCTGGTCTCCCGCAACACCTCGGCCAGCCGTTTGCGGGGCACGGTGCCGTCCATACAGTAGTAATCGGGCGAGATACGACCAACCGCCGGAAAGGCCGATTTGCGCCCTTTCCAGAACAGGGTCCGCTCCGCTTCATCCTCCGCCGTGCGTACCTCGGTGGCGCCGGAATCGAGCAACTGCTGGCGCACCCGGGCCAGGTGGGCCGACACCTCGGCGTTGGCGCCGTCCAGTTCACACAGCAGAATGGCCTGGGCATCCACCGGGTAGCCGGCATGGACAAAGTCTTCAGCGGCTCGGATCGCCAGACCGTCCATCATCTCCAGGCCGGCCGGGATGATACCGGCCGCGATCACATCCCCCACCGCGTTGGCCGCCTTGCTCACATCATCAAAGGCGGCCAGCACCACCTGGGCCCGTTCCGGGGTGGGCAGCAGCTTTACCAGCACCTCCACCACCACGCCCAGCATCCCTTCGGAGCCGATCATCAGGGCCAGCAGATCAAAGCCCGGCGCATCCAGCGCCTCCGCCCCCAGGGTGATCAGCTCACCCTCCGCCGTCACCACCTTCAGTTGCAGCACATTGTGTACGGTCAGCCCGTATTTCAGGCAGTGCACCCCACCGGAGTTCTCCGCCACATTGCCACCGATGGTGCAGGCGATCTGGGATGAGGGGTCGGGGGCGTAGTAGAGACCGTGCGCCGCCACCGCCTCGGAGATGGCCAGGTTGCGCACGCCGGGCTGCACCCGGGCTGTGCGGTTAAGCGGGTCGATGGCGAGAATCCGGTTCAGCTTGGCCAGGCTCAACAGCACCCCGTCGGCCAGCGGCAGTGCGCCGCCGGAGAGGCCGGTCGCCGCCCCCCGCGCCACCACCGGCACGCCAAATCGGTGACAACACTGCATTACCTGCTGCACCTGTTCGGCATTTTCCGGCAGCACCACCAGCAGGGGCACCTGCCGATAGGCCGAGAGTCCATCGCACTCGTAGGGGCGCAAATCCTCCTGGTCGTGCAGGATCAGTTCCCTGGGCAACAGCTGCTGCAGTGCCCGGACCAGCCCGGGTTTATCGATATTCGGGGTTTCGCTCATGAGGGGTTGCTATTTCCGCCAGTAGGCCGGTGACAACAGCACCAGCAGGGTAAAGATCTCCAGTCGTCCCAACAGCATAGCAAAACAGAGTATCCATTTAGCCGGATCGTTGATACTGGCGTAGTTGAGCCCGACCCCGGCCAGCCCCGGTCCCAGGTTGTTGATCGAGGCGGCCACGGCGGAGAAGGAGGTCATCAGATCCAGTCCGGTGAGGGCCAGGGCCAGGTACATGAAGGTGAAGCTGGCCACGTAGAGGGCGAAAAAGCCCCACACCGCCTCCACCACCCGCGGGGTGATGCTCTTGTTGCCGACCCGGATAGGAATCTGGGCGCTGGGATGGATCAGACGGGTGATCTCCCGCAGCCCCTGCTTGATCAGCAGCAGAAAGCGGATCACCTTGATGCCGCCACCGGTGGAACCGGCACAGCCGCCGATAAAGCTGGTGAACAGCAGCACGATGGCAATGAAACCGGGCCAGAGCGAATAGTCGGCGGTGGTGAAGCCGGCGGTGGTGCCGATGGAGACCGCCTGGAACAGACCCTTGGTAAACGCCTCGCCCCAGTCGTCATAGGTGCCCGTGGTGTGCAGGGTTACGATCACCAGAACAGCCACGAACGCCAGCACCGCCAGGTAGAAGAGAAACTCGCTGTCCACCAGGTAGACCCGGGGATTACGCCGGTTGATGGCGATGAAGTGCAACGCGAAGTTGACCCCCGAGAGCAGCAGAAACAGCACCGCGATCATCTCAATCAGGGTACTGTCGAAGTAGCCCATGCTGGCGTCATGGGTGGAGAAGCCACCGATGGCGATGGTGGAGAAGGCATGGCCGATGGCATCAAACAGGGACATGCCGGCCGCCCAGTAGGCCAGCAGACAGGCGATGGTGAGTCCCAGGTAGATGTACCAGAGCGCCTTGGCCGTCTCGGTGATGCGCGGCGTCAGCTTGGTATCCTTCATGGGGCCCGGCGTCTCGGCCCGATAGAGCTGCATGCCACCGATACCGAGCATCGGCAGCACCGCCACCGCCAGCACGATAATACCCATGCCACCCAGCCACTGCAGTTGCTGGCGGTAGTAGAGGATCGACGGGGGCAGCTCGTCCAGACCGATAATCACCGTGGAGCCGGTGGTGGTCAGCCCCGAGATGGATTCAAACACCGCATCGGTCAGGGACAGGTGCGGGTTATCCGACAAGGAGAGCGGCAGCGCACCGGTAATCCCCAGCACGGTCCAGAACAGCACCACCACCATGAAACCGTCCCGCAGGCGCAGCTCCCGGCGTTCATCGGAGACCATGACCCAGGAGATACCGCCCACCATCAGGATGATCACAAAGGCAATCAGAAACGCCGAGTAGGCCCCGTCGTCATACCAGAGCGACACCGCCAGCGGTGGCAGCATGGTGCCACTGAACAGCATCAGCAGGATACCCAGAATGCGTTGAATGGCGCTGAATTTCATATCCGTCAGCTACCCCGGTGCGGTGAGGCATGACCGGCGGCCACGCGCTCCCTCCCGGGCTGCTCCCTTACAAGAAAGTGATGCCCACCTGGAACAGCCGCTCCACTTCCGGGATCTGCCGTTTGTCCACCAGAAACAGGATGACATGGTCCTCCGATTCGATCACCGTGTCGTGATGGGCGATCAGCACCGCGTCACCCCGTACCACGGCACCAATATTGGTGCCCTTGGGCAGCTTGATATCCTCGATCGCCCGGCCCACCACCTTGGACGAGCTGGGGTCACCGTGGGCTACCGCCTCGATCGCTTCCGCCGCACCGCGGCGCAGTGAGTGCACCATGACCACGTCGCCGCGACGCACATGGGTCAGCAGACTGCCGATGGTGGCCTGCTGGGGTGAGATCGCGATATCGATCGGCCCGCTCTGCACCATGTCCACGTAGGCGGCCCGGTTGATCAGCGCCATCACCTTGCGCGCGCCCAGCCGCTTGGCCAGCATGGCGGAGAGGATGTTGGCCTCGTCATCGTTGGTGACGGCACAGAACATATCGGTGCCCTCGATGTTCTCCTCCATCAGCAGATCTTCATCCGCCACGTCGCCATGCAACACGATGGTTTTGGTCAGCTCTTCCGCCACCTTCTGGGCCTGGCGGCGGTCCCGTTCGATCAGCTTGACCTGGTAGTCGCGCTCCAGGGCATGGGCGAGCCGTGTGCCGATATTGCCGCCCCCGGCGAAGATCAGCCGCTTGAACGGTTTGTCCAGACGCCGCAGCTCGCTCATCACCGCCCGGATGTTCTCCTTGGCGGCGATGAAAAAGACCTCATCGTCCGCTTCAATAATGGTGTTCCCTTCCGGCTGAATCGCCCGCCCCTGGCGATAGATGGCAGCCACCCGGGCCTCGATATTGGGCATGTGCTCGTACAGGGTGCGCAGTTCATTGCCCACCAGCGGGCCGCCGTAGTAGGCCCGTACCGCCACCAGGCGTACCCGGCCACCGGCAAAATCCAGCACCTGCAGGGCACCGGGGTTCTCGATCAGGCGCATGATGTAGCCGGTCACCAGCTGCTCGGGACTGATCAGCACGTCAATCGGCATCGCCTCGGGGGAGAACAGCTGGGGATACTTGGTGAAACCGAGGGCGCGCACCCGGGCGATCTTGGTGGGGGTGTGGAACAGGGTGTAGGCCACCTGGCAGGCGACCATGTTGGTCTCGTCGCTGTTGGTGACCGCGAGGATCAGGTCGGCATCCTCGGCGCCCGCCCGCATCAGCACCTCCGGGTGCGCCGCATGCCCCTGCACGGTGCCGAGATCAAGCCGGTCCTGCAACTCCCGGAGCAGATCGGCGTCCTGGTCGACAACCGTGATATCGTTCGCCTCGGACGCCAGATTGTTGGCTACCGATGCCCCCACCTGCCCGGCGCCTAGGATGATTATTTTCATTGTATCTGTCTGTCACTTCCCGGATTAGGTAGATCCGCCGCCGCATCGGGTGTCACGGCCGGTCGGTACAGAGCGGCGAGCTTATTACCGTTTGTCTTTTACATCAATGCCCAGTGCCTTCAGTTTCCGGTAGAGGTGGGTCCGCTCCATACCGGATTCCTGGGAGATCTGGGTCATATTGCCGGCATGTTTCTCCAACTGGTACTCCAGGTAGGCCTTTTCGAATGCCTCCCGCGCCTGGCGCAGCGGCTGATCGAACGAGACCGGAAACCGGGCCCCGCTCTCCAGCGCCAGGCCGACGCTGCCCAGCGCCGCCTCCACCTCATCCTGGGTGATCTCGTCACCGGCCCCCAGGATCAACAGACGCTGCACCAGGTTTTTCAGCTCGCGGATGTTACCGTGCCAGCTGTGATTGCGCAGGAAGTTCTGCGCCCCCACATCAAACCGCCGATAGGGCAGTTTTTCATGGGCCACATAACTGTCCACGTAGTAGGCGAGCAGCTCCGGCACATCCTCCCGGTGTTCCCGCAGCGGCGGTATATTCAGCGGCACCACATTCAGATGGTAGAACAGATCCTCGCGGAAGTTGCCGGCCTGGACCTCATCCTGCAGGTTTTTCTGGGTGGCGGCGATGATCCGCACGTCGATCTGTACCGGCTCCGAACCGCCCACCCGCAGAAAGGCGCCCCCATCCAGCGCCCCCAGCAGCTGGCCCTGGGCCTCGATATCCATATCCGCCACCTCGTCCAGAAACAGGGTACCGCCACGGGCCTGCTCCAGGGCGCCGTAGTGGATATGTCCGTCCTGTTCACTGCCGAACAGCTCCAGGGCGGAGTTGCCCCGGGCAATGGAGGAGACGCCCACGTCGATAAACGGCCGGTCGCGCCGCACGCTTTGGGAGTGCAGAAACCGGGCAAAGGTCTCGCGGCCGGAACCGGGTTCACCGGTGATCAGCACCCAGGTGTCGTGCTGGGCGATACGCTTGACCTGTTCCCGCAGGCGTTGCATCACCGCACTCCGGCCGGTCGGTTCCACCACGTGCTGGGTGTGGCGGCGCAGGCCGATATTCTCCTGCTGCAGCTTGTCCACCTCCAGCGCCCGCTCCACGGTCAGCAGCAGCTTGGCCAGCGACAGCGGTTTCTCCAGGAAGTCATAGGCGCCCAGGCGGGTCGCCTCCACCGCGGTCTCCACCGTGCCGTGCCCCGACATCATGATGACCGGACAGGGCAGACCTTCGCCCTCCGACCACTCCTTGAGCAGGGAGATGCCATCCAGGTCCGGCATCCAGATATCCAGCAGCACCAGGTCGGGCCGCCGGTCGCGCAACGCCTTACGGGCGCTGGCGCCATCCTCCGCCATGTCGACCGTGTACTCCTCGTCCTCCAGGATTTCCTTCACCAGGGTGCGGATGTCCGGCTCGTCATCCACTACCAGGATATGGGCTGCACTCATGGGTTACCGCTCCTCTTGTTCTGTTGGTCGGGCCGGTCAAGGCAGTCGGTAGACGGATCGCTGCCAATCGCCGGCAGGCGCAGGATCAGGCTGGCGCCCCCCCCGGGGCGGTTGTCGGCCCGGATGCTGCCACCGTGCTCTTCGGCGATCTTCTTCACCACTGCCAGGCCCAGACCGGTCCCCTTGGTCTTGGTGGTGACGTAGGGTTCAAACAGGTGGGCCAGGATCTCCGGATCGAAGCCGGGGCCATTATCCGTCACTTCCAGCTGCACCACCCGACAATCGTTTTCCACCCGCAACTCCGTGCTTACCTGGATATGCGGATCATCCACCAGACTGACCGCTTCCTGGGCATTCTTGACCAGATTGTGCACCACCTGGCGCAGGCGTACCGGATCGGCCTCCACCCGGCTGCCGGTCGCCGCCAGCCGGACCTCCAGACCGCTGACCAGTCCGGCGCTGCGATAGAGGTCCAGCACCTCGCCCACCAGGGCATCCAGATCCACCGGCTGCGGATCGATCCGGGACGGGCGCGCATAATCGGAAAAGGCGTTCACCATCTCTTTCATCGCCTCGACCTGGGAGACGATGGTGTGGGTGGCCCGGTCCAGCACATCCGCGTCCTTGCCCTCCATCTTCTTCAGGTACTTGTGACGCAACCGCTCGGCCGACAACTGGATCGGCGTCAGCGGGTTTTTGATCTCGTGGGCCAGGCGCCGGGCCACCTCGCCCCAGGCCGCATCGCGCTGGGCCCTGAGCAGGTTGGTGATATCGTCAAACACCAGCCCGTAACCCATCGACTCATCATCCGGCTGGGCCAGCGGGGTGCCGCGGCAGAGCAGCACCTGGCGGCCGTCGCCACCGATCAGGGTGATCTGGCCACGCCAGTCACGCCGCTCCTGCTCCACCGGCTCGCGCACCGCATCGACAAACTGCCGCAGCCGGGGCGAGATCTGCGCCAGCGCGTCCACATCCTGTTCCAGCATCTGTGACAGATCCACCTTGAGGATCTCCCCCGCCGCCTGATTGGCGGTGCGCAGGTGGCCACTGGCATCCAGCGAGATCACCCCGGAGGAGAGCCGCCCGAGCACGGTCTCCAGGTAGGTGCGCTGCGCCTCCACCTGGCGCTGGGTGCGTACCGTCTCATCCCGGGCGTGGGCGATGCGCCGGGACATGGAGTTGAAGGAGTCGACCAGAAAACCGAGTTCATCCCGGGCCTTGGGCAGGGGCAGTTGCAAACCGTAGTTGCCCTCCGCCACCTCCCGGGTGCCCTCGGCGATACCGGCCACCGGTTTCACCAGCCGCCGGGCGGTGAAGAAGGCGGCCCAGATAGCCGCCAGCAGGCTGAACAGCAGCACCATGGCCAGGGACAGGGTAAAGGTGCTCTTCAGGCTCTTGCGTAGAAAGGCCAGCTCCTTGTATCGGCTGTAACTCCCCTCCACCTTGGTAGTCAGATCGGCAATGGAGCGGGATACGGGAAACCGGGCCAGCAGCAAGCGGCTGCGAATCCGGTCCGCCACCACGGCACGCACTTCCAGCTGTCCCTCCACTTTGGGATTCGGCTCCACCCCGACATAATCATCACCGGAGCGAACCTGTTGCAGCAGGGCCATGTCGGGCCGGCTGGTGATCAGGATACTGGGGTCGGCATTGACACTGACAATCACCTTGCCGCCCGCATCCATCAACACCAGCTCGCTGGCACCAAACTGCTCGCGCAGATCCTCCAGGCTCAGGCTCAGACCCGCCACCGAGGAGCCGGACAGCTCACCCAGCAGCAGCTGCGCCACTTTCAGTCGTTCCAGCTTGTGCAGGTCCAGCGAGGCCTGGCCCAGGCTGAGGGCGTCCTCCATGGACTGGTCGATATGCACATCGAACCAGCTGTCGATACCCTTGAGGAGAAACTGCTGGGAGTAGTAGTAGACCACCGCCACCGGCGCCAGCGACAGGGCCACGAACACCACCACCAGGCGCAACGCCAACCGGGAGCCGGCCGCCTGGCGGCGATAGCGGGCCACCATCTGGACGATGTTGAAGCTGACCACGATCACCATGGCGAACAGGCCCAGCACACTGGTCACCAGCAGCGGAATGAACAGCCGGCTCAGCTCTTCGGTGTTCTGCAGGGCGCCGCTCATGAAGTGCAGCGATACCAGCACCAGAACCAGCAGGGCGATCACCGGCAAGGCGCCGCCGCCATATTTCTTCAGGGTTGCAGATGCCATAGGCTCCACTCGCTGGACAGGTTCCAGGCCGGACTCAGGTAGGCCAGCGGCCGCAGGGGCAGGGGCAGGGCCTCGATATCCAGGCTCGATTTGAGAGAGAGTCTGTAGGTCTCGCCCTGGCGCAGTTTTTTGGCTTCGATCAGCTGTACGTCACGAATCCGCCCCAGCGCCGTGAAAGCCGCCTTGCGGGTGGCAAAATATTGATGGGTACCGTTGGAGATATCGGTCACCTGATACAGGCCGTGCAGCGCCTGGTGCAGTATCCGGTAACGCAGCCGGGCATCCAGCAGATCCGCCTCCCAGATCCAGGCCCCCTCGCGGCGCAACTGGGTATGCACCTCCAGGGTCAGGGGCACCCCGCTCTCCAGCGCCTCCAGCGCCTGGTCGCTGAACTGGTAGAGAATGTCCGCATCCATCAGGTAGACCCCCTCCACTTTGCGCGTTTTCAGTCCCTCCACCTGGAAACCGGCGGCCACAGCTGACCCGGCCGTAACGACCAACGACAGCAGCAGACAGAGCCACACGCCCCGCCGAACGGTCCGCTCCCGATACCTGCCTGTGCGCTGAACAGGTTTCATGGCTGGGCCGATTTCTCCAGGCAGGCGTAGTAGAAGCCATCCATGCTCGCTTCGCCGGGCAGCGTCTGGCGCCCCACCTTGCGCGCATGGCCCCAGTCCTCCTCCAGCCGCCGCTCCCGGGCGTCCGGCGCCTGGGCCAGAAAACGCGCCACCTGTCCCTCGTTCTCATCCGCCAACAGGGAGCAGGTGGCGTACAGCAGCAGGCCACCCGGTTTAAGCAGCGGCCAGACCGCCCGCAGGATCTGTCCCTGGGTCTTCACCAGGGCGGGAATATCCGCCGCCCGGCGCAGCAGTTTGATATCCGGATGGCGCCGGATCACCCCGGTGGCGGAACAGGGCACATCCAGCAGAATGCGGTCATACAGCCGGTCGGCCCATGCCCCCTGGGGATTGGCCGAGTCCCCCTGCACCACCGTCGCCACCAGGCCCAGCCGATCCAGGTTCTGCTGCACCCGCTTAAGCCGCTGCTGATCCAGGTCCATGGCGGTCAGCTGCACAGTGGCCGTCTCCAGGATATGCCCCGACTTTCCGCCCGGTGCGGCACAGGCATCCAGCACCTGCTGGCCCGCCTGCAGATCCAGCAGACCGGCCGCCAGTTGCGCGCCCCCATCCTGTACCGAAACACGGCCCTCGGCAAAGCCCGGCAGTGCTTCCGCATCCATCGGTTCATCCAGCAGCAGACCGGAAGCGACGTGGGGAATGGGGCTGGCCGCGATACCGGCCGCCGCCAGCCGGGCCTGGTATTCTGCACGGCTGTTGCGCGCCAGATTGACCCGCAGGCTCATGGGGGGATGGTTGTTGGCCGCCTCCAGTATGGACTCCCAGTCCCGGGGCCAGTCATTGCGCAACCGCTTAAGTAACCAGCCGGGTACGGCATAGCGACTCTGCGGATCCGCATCGGCCAGTGCCAGCAGGGCATCCTGCTCCCGCTGAAAACGGCGCAGCAGGGCATTAATCAATCCCACCGCCCAGTTTTTTCCCAGCAGCCGGGCCGCTTCCACCGTCTCCGCCACCGCCGCGTGGGGCGCCACCCGCATGTAAATGAGTTGATAGAGGCCCAGCAGGATCAGCGCCTGAACCTCGCCCTCTTTCGGCTTGATGGGTTTGCTCAACAGCTCACTGGCAATCTTTTCCAGCCGGGGACGCCAGCGGGCGACACCGAAACAGAACTCCTTGACCAGGCCCCGGTCCCGTGGCGCGACGGCGTCCAGCCCCCGTTCCAGCAGGTCCGAGATGGAGCGGCCGGCGGACAGTTGGCGCAGCAGTTGCGCCGCCACGACCCGCGGGTTGCCAGGCTGTGTGCTCCTGGCCTTCATACCGGAACGTCCAGATCGCTAGCCAAGCACCACCCCGCGGGGATCATGGGCATTGAGGAAGTCGGCTGCGCTCATGGCCCGTTTGCCCGGCAGTTGCAGGGAGCGGATACGCAACAGGCCGTCGCCGGTGGCCACGTCGATACCCTCCCGTCCGCAGGCGACCACGGTGCCGGGCGCGGCGTCAGCCTTCCCGTCCAGGGGTGTACTCTCCCAGATACGCAGCACCTTGCCATCCATCAGGGTCTGGGCCACGGGCCAGGGGTTGAAGGCACGCACCTGGCGATCCAGGGCGCGCGCATCCCGGCTCCAATCGATCGCCGACTCCGCCTTCTCCAGCTTGCTGGCGTAGTTGGCCTGCCCATCCTGCTGGGGCTCCGCCTTCAGCGAACCATCTTCGATACCCGGCAGAGCCGCCATCAGTGCTTCCGCACCCAGTTCCGACAGCCGGTCATGCAGGGCGCCACCGGTCTCGTCCGGCCCGATATCGACCTCCCGCTTGAGCAGCATGGGCCCGGTATCCAGTCCCGCCTCCATCTGCATAATGGTCACGCCGGTGCGCTCATCACCGGCCAGCACCGCACGCTGGATCGGTGCGGCGCCGCGCCAGCGGGGTAACAGGGAGGCGTGGATATTGATACAGCCCAGCCGCGGGGCATCCAGCACCCGCTGCGGCAGGATCAGCCCGTACGCCACCACCACCATCAGGTCCGCCTGCAGCGCTTCCAGTGCCTCCAGGTCGTCCGTTTCACGGAAATTGCGCGGCTGGTAAACCGGGATGTCATGCTCCAGCGCCAACTGCTTGACCGGACTGGCGGTCAGCTTGCGGCCGCGACCAGCAGGCCGGTCCGGCTGGGTATAAACCGCCACCACCTGGTGGTGGGAATGGATCAGCTCACGTAACGGAGGGACCGAAAACTCCGGGGTTCCGGCAAAGATGATCTTTAACTGCTTGTTCATTATTGATTGTTCTCAAGGCCACTCGGGCCACCAGGAGAGGGGGCAATCGTTCCGGTCTGGCCTAAAGTGCCTGGCTGACGCTGTCCTGTTGCGCCAGGCGCTCCTCTTTTTCCAGCTTCTTGCGGATACGCTGACGCTTCAGGGCGGAGAGGTTGTCGATGAACAGCTTGCCCTCCAGGTGATCCAGCTCGTGCTGGATACAGACCGCCAGCAGCTCTTCGGCTTCAAACTCGATGGTCTCGCCATCCAGGTTCTGCGCCCGCACCCTAATATGGGTCGCCCGCACCACCGGTTCGTAGACACCGGGCACCGATAGACAGCCTTCGTCCATCTTGTGCTCGCCATGCTTTTCCAGGATCTCCGGGTTGACCAGGCAGAGGGGGTCGTCATGCTCCTCGGAGATGTCTATCACCACCAGGCGGCGCGGGTCATTCACCTGGGTCGACGCCAACCCGATACCCGGCGCCTGATACATGGTCTCCAGCATATCGGCGGCCAATTTGCGCAAATCATCATCAAAAGATTTCACAACCTGTGCTTTATTGCGCAATCTTGGGTCTGGAAAATGAAGTATGTTCAGAATTGCCATTGGGTTTTCCGTCAATCTATAGTACAAAGCTAAAATAATTCGCTAACAATATGATGATACAGGATTCTGACCCGGCCATCGGGCCAATTTTAGTAGTCACTTGGATCAAACAGCCAACGCAAAGGGATCGCCATGTTTACGTCTAGCAACAAGCTCGCCTATCTGGTATTCGGCCTGCTCATCTCGTGGGGTGCGCTGGCGGCCGATACAGTCGCCGTCAATCCCAACCATCCAGATCGCTACGTGGTGGTCAAGGGAGACACCCTGTGGGACATCTCAGGACGCTTTCTCCGAGACCCCTGGCGCTGGCCCGACGTCTGGTATGTCAACCCTCAGATCGCCAATCCACATCTGATCTACCCGGGCGATATTATCACAATGACCTACGTAAACGGTCAGCCACGTCTCAGTCTGCAACGCGGCTCCACGGTGAAGCTGTCACCCCAGGTCCGCTCCACGCCGCTCGAAGGGGCCATTCCGGCGATTCCGATCGACGCCATCCACCAGTTCCTCACCCGGCCCTATGTTATGGAGCAGGCGGAGCTGGATAGTGCACCCTACGTGGTGGCTTTTGCCGATGAGCATATACTCGGCAGCGATAACATCAAGGCCTATGTCCGCAGCATCGATACTACTGACAACAGGATATTCGACGTAGTTCGACCGGGCGACGCCTACAAGGATGCCGACACCGGGGAGATCCTCGGCTACGAGGCGCTCTACATCAGCAGCAGTGAGCTGCTGCAGCCCGGCGACCCGGCCACCCTGATGCTGAAGGGTATGGAGCTGGAAACCGTCAAGGGCGACCGCCTCCTGCCGGTGACGGATGACACACCGCTGAACGCCTTCTACCCGGCCGCACCGAAGCAGGAAGTGAACGGCAGCATCATCGCCGTACTCAATGGTGTTACCCAGATCGGCCAGTACAACGTGGTGGTCCTGGACCGGGGCGCCAGCGACGGCCTGGAAGCCGGTAACGTGCTGATCATTGATCACCGTGGCGAGACTATCCGGGATGTCGTCTCCGAGACCCGCGGTGACACCGTCACCCTGCCCGATGAGCCGGCCGGTATGCTGATGGTTTTCCGCACCTTTGAACGGGTCAGCTTCGCGCTGGTGATGCAGGCGTCCCGCGCCATCCACGTACTTGACCGGGTGCGTAACCCATAGTCACTGGCGGAGGAATGTCTCGACCCGATGTCCACTCAGGAGAAGGATGACGATCCCACTCGACAGGCCAGGGAAGGCGCCTGCGAACATCGGACGGACGACCTCCGTTACTGGCTCGCGCTACTGCATACCCCCGGGCTCGGCAGCCGCGGCATAAACCGGCTGCTGGGCTTTACCGGGGGCCACCCGGAACCCCTGTTCAGCACCCAGCACCCGGCCCGCAAGGGGCTCAAACAAGCCGCCATCGACTGGCTGCGGGACCCGGACTGGGATCGGGTGGAGCAGGACCTGCGCTGGCAGGAAGGCGCCCACAGAAGCATCCTGACACTGGGGGATGCTGCCTACCCCACACTACTGAAAGAGATTGAGGATCCGCCACCCCTGCTGTTTGTCCAGGGCGATCCGGCCATCCTCAACATGGCCCAGCTGGCCATGGTCGGCTCCAGAAACCCTACCCCCAGCGGACAGCAAACCGCGCTCGACTTTGCCCGCTTCCTGTCCCAGGCAGGACTGGTCATTACCAGCGGCCTGGCTGCCGGTATTGATGGCGCGGCCCACCGGGGCGCCCTGCAAGGCAGCACCCCGACCCTGGCGGTGACCGGTACCGGCCTCGACCGGGTCTACCCGGCAAGACATCGGGACCTGGCCCACCAGATCGCCGAAACCGGCGCCCTGATATCGGAACTGCCCCCCGGCACCCCTCCACTACCGGCCAACTTCCCCCGCCGTAACCGCATCATCAGTGGTCTCAGCGTCGGCACCCTGGTGGTGGAAGCCGCCCGGCAGAGCGGCTCCCTGATCACCGCCCGGCTGGCCACAGAACAGGGGCGCGAGGTGTTTGCCATCCCCGGCTCCATCCACAACCCCCTGGCCCGGGGGTGCCACGCCCTGATCCGCCAGGGCGCCAAGCTGGTGGAGACGGCGGACGATATTCTGGAGGAGCTGGCGCCTCTGTTGGGTGCCCAACTGGCGGCGCCCGCCCCGGAGTCGACCACCGAAGCGGAGCCGGAAGCCCGTTTATGGGATCAGGAATACCAGCAGCTGATGGCCGCGCTGGATTTTGATCCAACCCCTGTGGACCTGTTGATTGAACGCAGTGGATTGACCGCAGACGCGGTTTCCTCCATGCTTCTTCTACTAGAGCTGGAAGGTTTTGTCTCAGCTGCGCCCGGCGGACGTTATTGTCGAACCGGAAAGATGGGCACTGAACCACCATAGTTTGCAGTTTTTTCCGGTAATTACCGGCATTTATTGGCATTGCCAGGAGTCTGTCTGGCCTGACCGATCGTTAAGTTTCAGCAACGTCAAGTCCGCACAGTCTCCCATATGAAGGACGCAGCATGAATGAAAATGTAGTCGATATCCTGATCTACCTCTATGAGAATTACATGGACAGCGATCAGGATTCCATTTCCGACCAGGGCCAGATCCACGATGAACTGGTTGAGGCGGGATTTCCGGAACAGGAGGTCAACAAGGCCTTCCAGTGGATGGATGAGCTGGCCGAACGGCAGTCACCGGAGAATTTCCACCATCAGCCCCAGGGGGCGATGCGCATCTATACCCCTGAAGAGCAGCGCCGTATCGATACCGATTCACGGGGCCTGCTGATGTTCCTAGAGCAGAACGGCATCCTGGATGCCACCGGCCGGGAACTGGTGATCGACCGGTCGATAGCCCTGGGCACCCATACCATCGGGGTCGACGAGATCAAGTGGGTGGTGCTGATGGTACTGATCAACCAACCGGGACAGGAGAGCGCTTTTGCGCAGATGGAAGAGTTGGTGTACAACGATATTCCTGCCTATCTGCACTAAATCGTAACGGGGTCCGCTGTGCCCCGTTAACCTTTTGTTTAAAGAATAATCTTGTGTCAGTCGATACGCTTGCGGACAGATTGTCCTCTGTCTGCACTGCATCATTTAGCTGACAACATTTAGGGATAACTGAACCGATCCGATGAAGCTGGTAATTGTAGAATCACCCGCCAAGTGTAAGACCATCAAGAAATACCTGGGACCGGAGTATGAAGTTCTGGCCTCTTACGGTCATGTGCGCGATCTGGTACCCAAAGAGGGGGCGGTCGACCCGAATAACGATTTCAGCATGAAGTACCAGGTCATTGAGCGGAATGACCGGCACGTGCAGGCGATCGCCAAAGCGCTGAAAAAAGCGGACACCCTGTTACTGGCAACTGACCCGGATCGCGAAGGCGAGGCGATCTCCTGGCACCTCTATGAGCTGCTGAAGAATCGCAAGCTGCTGAAGGACAAAGAGGTTCAGCGCGTGGTCTTCAACGAGATCACCCAGAAAGCGCTGCAGGAGGCGGTCGCCAAACCCCGCGATCTGTCCATGGACCTGGTCAACGCCCAGCAGGCGCGCCGTGCCCTGGACTACCTGGTGGGCTTCAACCTGTCACCGCTGCTGTGGAAAAAGATTCGCCGGGGACTGTCGGCCGGCCGCGTACAGAGCCCGGCCCTGCGTATGATTGTGGAGCGGGAGGAGGAGATCGAGGCCTTCGTCGCCCGGGAATACTGGACCATCGAGGCCGACCTGATCAAACAGGAGCAGCCGTTCAGCGCCAAGTTGACCCGCTACCAGGGCAACAAGCTGGAGCAGTTCGATATCAACAACAGCGATGCCGCTACAGCAGCCGAACAGGCATTGCTGACGGCAGCGGACGGTACGCTGACGGTTGAGAAAGTCCAGAAGAAACAGCGCAAGCGCAATCCCGCCGCGCCCTTCACCACCTCGACCCTGCAACAGGAGGCGGCGCGCAAGCTCGGTTTTACCGCACAGCGCACCATGCGAACCGCCCAGCAGCTGTACGAGGGTGTTGATACCGGCAGTGGCGCTATCGGTCTGATCACCTACATGCGTACCGATTCGGTCAACCTCTCTGATGACGCCATCACCGAGTTGCGCGAGTTCATCACCGACCAGTACGGGGCTGACCAGCTGCCCAAGCAGCCGCGCAGTTTCAAGACCAAATCCAAGAATGCCCAGGAGGCGCACGAAGCGATTCGCACCACCTCGGTAAAACGTACCCCGGATTCACTGCGGGATTACCTGACCAAGGACCAGCACCGGCTTTACGAATTAATCTGGAAACGCACGGTGGCCTGCCAAATGATCCACGCCACCATTGATACCGTGGCGGTCGATCTCTCCTGTGGTGAGGGTAACAACTTCCGCGCCAACGGTTCCATCGTGGCCAGCCCCGGCTTCATGGCGGTCTACATGGAGGGCGTGGATGATGCCAAGAAGGGTGACAACGACGAAAAGCTGCTGCCCCCTCTGCAGGAGGGCGAACAGATCACCCTGAACAAGATCCGCCCCGAACAGCACTTTACCGAACCGCCACCCCGCTACAGCGAGGCGAGCCTGGTCAAGGCGCTAGAGGAACATGGCATCGGCCGTCCATCCACCTACGCCTCGATCATCTCCACCCTGCAGGATCGTGAATATGTGCAGCTGGAGAAGAAACGTTTCCACCCCACTGACGTGGGCCGGGTGGTGAACAAGTTCCTGACCCAGTACTTCACCCGCTACGTGGATTACGACTTTACCGCACGGCTGGAGGACGAACTGGACGCGGTGTCCCGCGGCGAACAGGAGTGGGTGCCCCTGTTGCGCCAGTTCTGGGCCCCCTTCAAGGAGCGCATCGACCATACCCAGGAGAACGTCAAGCGCAGTGACGTGACCCACGAAGCCCTGGACGAGGCCTGCCCCTCCTGCGGCAAACCCTTGTCGATCCGCCTGGGCCGTCATGGCCGCTTCATCGGCTGTACCAACTACCCCGAATGCGACTACACCCGGGATCTGAATGGCGACAAGAAAGAGCAGGAAGAGCCCACCATTGTTGAAGGCAGAAAGTGTCCGGAGTGCCAATCCGATCTGGTGATCAAGCGGGGCAAATACGGCAAGTTCATCGGTTGCAGCAACTATCCCAACTGCCGCCATATCGAGCCGCTGGAAAAACCCGAGGATACCGGGGTCACCTGCCCGAAGTGCAACAAGGGCACGCTGATGAAGCGCAAATCACGCCGCGGCAAGGTGTTCTACTCCTGCTCGACCTATCCGGATTGCGACTACGCCACCTGGAACGAGCCCATCGCGGAACCCTGCCCCAGTTGCGGCTGGCCCATTCTGACTATCAAGACCACCAAGCGCAAAGGCACTGAAAAAGTCTGTCCACAGAAGGAGTGCTCTTACTCGGAGCCGGTCGAGGAGTCCTGAACCGGCCCGATTCGGCCCGGGCATTCAGCCTTTATCGGGTGACAGGTCCCGGATGACGTCGTGCACCCGGTTTTTGCCGGCGCCCTTGGCCCGGTAGTGCGCCCGGTCAACCTCCGCCAGCGCCTGGTCCACGGAGTCGGTACCGGCGCCCACCGGCGCCACACCGATACTGGCAGTCACCTGGCAACGCCCCTTCTCGGTGTGCAGTACCAGCCCCCTGATCGCGGCGGCGATCCGCTCCGCCATGTCGCGTGCAGTCCCGGCGCTGCAGTTCTCCAGCAGAATCACAAACTCGTCACCGCCCAGCCGGGCCACCGTATCCCGACCACGCACCTGCGAAACCAGTATGCGGGAGACCCGTTGCAGCACCTGATCTCCAACCGGGTGTCCAAACCGGTCATTCACCTGCTTGAAATCGTCCAGATCGATAAACATCAACGCATGCACCTGGAAGCGGCCCTCACGCCGGGCGCTTTCGAGGGCGCGCGACAAGCGCTGCATGAAAGTTACCCGGTTCAACAGGTTGGTCAAGCCATCATGCTGTGCCAGACGTTCATACCGGGCGCAGGCTCCATGTTCGGAATAGGCGGAGGCCACCACCAGGCCGGTAAAGGAAGCCACCCAGATCAGCGCCACATCCAGGCTGAACAGCCCCACCATGTGGGAGGCATAAAGATCCGGCGGCACGTACCACCGGGTCAGCATGGAGGCCACTGTTGCACCAAATGCCAACAGAGCAGCGCCCTGGCGGCCGCAGTAAGTGGCGGCAAAAACGATCAACGGCACCAGGGCAAACAGCAGCAGGGTCGGTTCGCCGGCCGACATCTGCATCACGCTCAACATGCTGGTCAACGCCACCCCCCCGAGCAGGGAGAGCAAAAACAGCCGACAACCGGAAGTAGCGGCATGGTCCTTCTGGGTAGCCAGAACTAACAGTAACCCACCGATGACCAGGCAACCGAGGCTATTACCCAGCCACCAAAGCAGCCAGATATCGACCAGGCTGGTCTGCACTGAAACCGCGGCGTAATTAAGCCCCTGGGTCCCCAGAGTGGCAGCCAATACCGGCCCCAGCACCACCCCGAAGGTGATGAACAGCATCACGTCGCGAATCTGCTTCAGTTCGGGATTGAAACCCAGCGCACGCAACAACACGACCGGCAGCAGGGCCTCAAGCGTGGCCCCCGACGTGGCTCCGGCAATGGCGAACCAGGGAAGTTGCTGATGGATGCCCAGCAGCGTCATACCGATCAGGGGGGTGACAATCCAGCGATAGCCGCCAAACAGCACCAGGAAAAAGGCCATCCCGGTCGGAACCCAGATAGCTGAAAAACCACCCGGCTCATGACTGCAACTCAGTGAAACCAGTCCCAACAGGTAGTAGACCAGTCCGAACAGCAGCGGCAGGCGGTACGGGAGAACGCCCCTGCCCTGGGCCCTGCTGAAAAAGCCCCGCCACTCCGGGCTTAAGGGGTACTGCGCATCTGGTTCCATCTGACAAGCATTCCTTGGCTGTCTGTCCTGACCCACCGGGGAAAAGCGGTACCCCTGCCCCACCCCAACCAACAAGCTTATAGCTGTTCTATTCGAGCATTATCTTAATGAACTCACACTCATCACCGGGCCTGCTGGGACAGGCGTTCAGCAACCGCTCGAGCTTGGCACGCTGCCGGTCTAACACCTCAAACTGCTGCAACACCAAATCATGCTGTTTGCGGATACGCTCCTGTATGACCCCACACTCCACGGCACTGTTTTCTGCATAACAGAGCTGTAGCAACTCAGCGACATTACGTAATGAAAAGCCCAGGTCCCGGCAGTTTTTGATGAACTGCACCCGCTCAACCATCTTCTGAGAATAGAGCCGGTAGCCGGATTTATTGCGAGGCGGCCCCTCGATCAACCCCTTCTGCTCATAAAAACGTATCGCCGAAACACCGATACCCGCTTTTCGAGCCAACTGCCCGATCGTCAATGTGTCATCCATATATTACCTTTCATCACTTTAAGATATTTAAAGTGAATACAGGTCTGACTTTAAAGCCTAAACCCACTGGAGGGTCAACCAAATTTGTCAATCAATCCGATACACCTGCCGACGTGGCGAGCTCAGCCAGGCGGCCCGGAAACGGTTGCTGCCTGACTGGTTCCTGGGTCTATCAAAGTCTAGTAAATCTGTCCGATCTCTGCCTGCCCAGCAAGAAAAAATCATCCGGCTTGATATTTCGCATCGAGTAGAATCAGCCTAAGATTTAGTATCGCGTCAATTTTCCCGGGCTCATCCTGTTGGTTGCCTGTCCTGGATTCACATAACAAGTACAGCGTACCGCGGAGTACCACCACCATGCCCATCAGCAAAAAGTGGGTCATTCTGATCCCAGTCATTGCCGGTATTGCCGCCCTGATGGCGCTCAAGAAAAGCAGCAATCCACCGGTGCAGAAACCACCGCAGGAGCAGGCCCAGCTGATCCGCGTGATCAGGGTGCCCAGCGTCACCGTGGTCCCCACCGCCCGGGGCCACGGCACGGTGAAGCCCAGTCGCACCTGGGACGCGGTGGCCCAGGTCAAAGGGAAGATCGTGCAGAAACACCCGAACCTGCAGAAGGGCGCCATTCTGGAAGCGGACAACCTGATCCTGCGCATCGATCCCACTGACTATGAACTGGCCATTGCCCAGGCCGAGGCCGATATCCTGGCCACCCGGGCCCAGCTGGATGAACTGCTGGCCAAGGGCAGTAACACCGAAGCGTCCCTGAAGATCGAACAGGCCGCCCTGGCCCTGAACCGCAAAGAACTAGAGCGCAAGCGCAAACTGGTGGGCAAGGGTGGCATCAGCCGCTCCGACCTGGAGAGCCAGGAACGCAGTCTGCTGGCGCAACAGCAGAGCGTGCAGACACAGCTCAATACCCTGAACCTGATCCCGAGCCAGACGGCACTGCTGGAGGCCCAGCTGGAACGGCACAAGGCCAGCCTGGCAACGGCGCGCCGAAACCTGGCCAACACCGGGATACGTCTGCCGTTCACCAGCAGGATCGCCGCGGTCAATGTGGAGCAGGACCAGTATGTGCGGGAAGGGGAGCTGCTGGTCAGCGCCGATGATCTGGCCGAGGCCGAGGTCGAGGTGCAGATCCCCATCAACCAGATGAGTCACCTGATACAGGCCAGCCAGCCGATAGACGTGCTCAACCTGAATCCCAGCGAGACCCTGCAGCAGATCGGCCTGCGTGCCACGGTAACGCTCCAGGAGAGCAGCCTGAACGCCAGCTGGCCGGCCCGGTTTGCCCGCATCAGCGATACCCTGGACCCCAAAACCCGTACCGTCGGCGTCATTGTGGCCATCGACAAGCCCTACAACAATGTGTTGCCGGGCAGCCGCCCACCCCTGCTGAAGGGCCTGTTTGTGCAGGTGACGCTGGCCGGCAAGCCACGCCCCAACAGCCTGGTGGTGCCCCGTTCCGCCCTGCATGCCGGACGGCTTTACGTGGTGGATGAACAGCAGCGGCTGGATATCCGGCCGGTGAAAATCGGCATCCTGCAGTCCGGCTTCGCCACCATTGAATCGGGCCTGAAACCCCAGGAGCAGGTGGTCATCTCTGATCTGGTTCCCGCCGTCCAGGGCATGCTGCTCAAACCGGTGGTGGACCAGGCAACTGAACAGCGGCTGGCCCAGATAGCGCAGGGAGAGACAACCCCATGATCGCCTTCTTTGCCCGCCACCCCACGGCCGGCAATCTGCTGATGCTGTTCCTGGCCGTGCTGGGCCTCTCCACCCTGCCCGGTCTGCAGCGGGAGACCTTTCCCGATTTCGCCGCCCAGCAGCTACAGATCACCATCGCCTACCCCGGGGCCAGCGCCGAGGATGTGGAAGAGGCGATCTGCCAGCGCCTGGAAGATGCCATTGACGCGGTCAACGAAGTGGAGGAGCTGAGCTGCGAGGCGCGGGAAGGCGTCAGTATCGCTGTCGTGGAGATGGTCGAAGGGGGCGACATGGCCCGCTTCATGGATGACATCAAAAGCGAAGTCGACGCCATCAGCAACTTCCCGGAAGAGACCGAGCTGCCGGTGATCAAGGAGCTGGGGCGGACCGATAACGTGGTGGCCATCGCTATCACCGGCCCCATGTCCGACAGCGACCTGAAGGCCTACGCGGAGCAGGTGAAGGAGCGCATGCAGCGGCTGCCCGAGGTATCACAGGTGGAGATCAACGGCTTCTCCGACCACCAGTTGCGCATCGAGGTACCGGCCCGAACCCTGCTGCAATACGGCATCAGCATGTCGGATGTGGCCAGCAGCGTCCAGCGCCAGGGCATCGATCTCCCTTCCGGCTCCCTGCAGACAACCGATCAGGACCTGCTAATCCGCTTCACCGATCTGCGCCGCACCCCGGAAGAGCTGGCCGACCTGATCATCGTCAGCGCCAACTCCGGCTCCGAAGTCCGGCTGGGCGACATCGCCCGGATCAGCGACCGCTTCGAGCTGGACGAGGAGAAGGTACTGTTCAACGGCCAACGCGCCGCCCTGCTGCAGGTCATCAAGACCAAGCAGCAGGACACCCTCAAGGTCATGGATGCGGTGAGCCGGTTTCTCGATCAGGAGCTGCGGCCCGGCGCCCCCCAGGGGGTCGCTTTTCACGTCACCCAGGACCGCTCATCCATCGTTCGGGACCGCCTCAGCCTGCTGCTGAAAAACGGCGGCCAGGGGCTGGTACTGGTGTTCCTGGTGATGTGGCTGTTTTTCCAGGGCCGGTTCGCCTTCTGGGTCGCCATGGGACTGCCGGTGTCGTTCCTCGGCGCCCTGTTTTTCATGAGCGTCCTCGGCCTGACCATCAACATGATCACCATGGTGGCCCTGCTGATCGCCATCGGCCTGCTGATGGATGATGCCATCGTCATCGCGGAGAATATCGCCACCCAGCTGCGCAAGGGCAAGAGCGCCATGCAGTCGGCCATTGACGGCACCCGCCAGGTCGCCCCGGGGGTCATCTCCTCCTTTCTCACCACCGCCTCTGTATTCGGGCCGCTGGCATTCCTCTCCGGCAACATGGGCAAGGTGTTGCAGTTCATCCCCATGGTGCTGCTGCTGGTGCTGGTCATCAGTCTGCTCGAAGCATTCCTGATCCTGCCCCACCACCTGGCCCATGCACTGAAACACCATGAGCAGGAAGCCAGCCGCTTCCGCCAGGCGTTCGACAGCCGGCTGATTCACTTCCGTGACCATACCGTGGGCCACCTGGTGGACTGGTCGATCCACCAGCGCTACTGGTTCATCGGTATTATCATCGGCCTGTTCCTGCTCAGTATCGGCATGCTGGTGGGCGGCAAGCTGAAGTTCCAGTCCTTCCCGGATATTGAAGGGGACATTATCGAGGCCCGTATCCTGCTGCCCCAGGGCACGCCCCTGGCCCGTACCGAGGCGGTTGTCGGGCAGGTGACCGACGCGATCCAGGCGGTGGATGAGCACTTCACTCCGCAGCAACCCGACCAACAACCGCTGGTGCGCAATGTGCAGGTCCGGTTCAACAACAATCTGGACGCCAACGAGAGCGGCCCCCATCTGGCCACCGTAACGGTGGATCTGCTCACCGCAGAGGCGCGCACCGGCCACCTGGACGACTATATCAACCTGTGGCGGGAACGCAGCGGCGACATCCCGGACCTGGTGGCGCTCAATTTCAAGGAACCCACCATGGGGCCAGGCGGCATCCCGCTGGAGATCCGCCTCACCGGACCCGACCTGGACCAGCTCAAGCAGGCGTCACTGGAGCTGCAGGCGTGGCTGGCCAGCTACCAGGGCACATTCAATCTGTCGGATAACCTGCGTCCCGGCAAACCGGAGCTGCGCCTGCGCCTGCGGGATGGCGCCCTGGCGCTGGGACTGGACGCCTCCACCATTGCCAGTCAGTTGCGCGCCGCCTTCTACGGCACGGTTGCCAGTGAGATCCAGGTCGGCCCGGAGGCCTACGAGATTGACGTCCGGCTGGCCGGGGAGGATCGGGCCAGCCGGACCGACATGGAGGCGTTCCGCATCGTCACCGCCGCGGGCGACCAGGTACCACTGAATGCGGTGGCGCAGATCGAGACGGCCCGGGGGTATTCCCGCATCATCCGGATCGACGGGGTGCGCACCGTCACTGTCAGTGGCGATCTGGATCCCCGCCTCACCAATGCCCGGGAGATCATCAACCATACACAGGCCAACTTCCTGCCCGGGCTGCTGGCCCGCTATCCGGGCGTCGAAGCCGCTATCGAGGGGGAATCCCGGGATACCGCCAAAACCGGCAGCTCCATGCTGCGCAGCTTTGCCATCGGCCTGGTGGGTATTTTTATCCTGCTCAGCTTCCAGTTCCGCAGCTACGTGGAACCCCTGGTGGTGATGTCCATCATCCCGCTGGCGCTGATCGGCGTCATCTGGGGCCATCTGCTGATGGGCCTGAGCTTCACCATGCCGGGCATTATCGGCTTCACCTCCCTGGCCGGCATCGTGGTCAACGACTCCATTCTGCTGGTGGAGTTTCTGAAACTGCGGGTGCGGGAGGGGCACGACATCGTAGAGGCGGCCAAGATGGCCAGCCGCGACCGCTTCCGGGCCGTGTTGCTCACCTCGGTCACCACCATCGCCGGGCTGATTCCCCTGTTGCTGGAGAAGAGCATGCAGGCCCAGATACTGGTGCCACTGGCCACCAGCATTGTGTTCGGCCTGCTCACCACCACCCTGCTGGTGCTGCTGGTGGTGCCGGCCATGTTCAGCATTCTGCATGACCTGGGCATCTCCACCACCGCCAAAGAGCTGTCCGCCCTGGAGGGAGAGTAGGCCCGGCCCGGGCCCGAACCCGGCGCCGATAGAACCAGTTCTTGTTATTAATGCCCGTATTAGTACAAACTTGGGCAAAATACTGAATCAATCTGGAGCTGGCTGCTATGAAAGTAACCTGGGAATCGGGCGATGCCTATGAACTCTACATGGGCCGATGGAGCCGGCTGGTGGCCAAGCCGTTCCTCGAATGGATCAATCCGCAGCCGGAGCTGCGCTGGCTGGATGTGGGCTGCGGCACCGGCCCGTTGAGCGATATTATCCTCAACCACTACAAACCGGCCGAGCTGTACGCGGTCGACCAGTCGGAAAGCTTCATCAAGAGCGCCCAGCTGCGCCTGCGCCAGGGTATCCAGCTGCGGGTCGGCAACGCCATGGCCCTGCCGGTGGACGACAACGCGGTGGATATTACCGTCTCCGGCCTGCTGCTGAACATCCCGCCGGCGCCGGACGAGGCGCTGCAGGAGATGGTGCGGGTCACCAGCGACGGCGGCACGGTGGCGGCCTACGTCTGGGACTATGCCGGCAGCATGGAGATGCTGCACCATTTCTGGGAAGCCGCGGTCGAGGTCAACCTGATGGCCGAAGTGATGCATGAAGGGAAGCGCTTCGCCGACTGTAACAAACCGGCACTGCGCCAGCTGTTCAACGAGGCCGGGCTGACCGAGATCGCCCTTACCTCTTTTGAAATCATCCAGGAGTTCCCCAATTTTGACCAGTTCTGGGCCCCCTTCCAGGCCGGCCAGGGCACGGCGCCCACCTACCTGGTATCCCAGCCGGAGGCGGACCAGGCAGCCCTGCGGGACCTGCTGCGGGAGCGTCTGCCCACCGCCAGCGATGGCTCCATCAAGCTGCGGGCCCGGGCCTGGGCGATCAAGGGTCAGGTGGACAAAAGCACCCCCCGGGTAGAAGACAATGAGCCGGATGATTGAGCGGAGAACCAGGGATCGGGCGACGTCCGTCGAGGGGCCGTGGGACCGGGTAGCACACAGGTTAGTGCTGATCCCCCTGTTACTGTCGCTGGCAGCCTGCGGCGGTGTAGCGCCCCGCCCGGTCGAGCCTGCCAATGAGGGTTTCACGGTGCAGCATCAAACCCTGGAGACCCGGCAGGCGCTTCTGGACCGGCTCTACCAGCAGCATCAGGCGTGGCAGGGGACACCCTACCGCCTGGGTGGCCAGAGCCGCCAGGGCATCGACTGCTCCGGTTTCGTCCAGCTCACCTATCACACCCAGGTTGGGGTCACTTTACCCCGTACCACGGCGCAGCAAGCCAGGGTGGGCCAACCGGTCCCCATCTCCGATCTGACCACCGGCGACCTGGTGTTTTTCAAAATCGACGGCAAGACCCGGCACGTGGGCATCTACCTGGAACAGAACCGCTTTCTGCATGCCTCAAAAAGCAGCGGGGTGATGATCTCTCCGCTGGACGCCCCTTATTGGCAGGCGGCCTACTGGCGCTCCCGGCGGGTATTGTGACAACCGACCAACCCTTCCCGCACGGCATGCCCACTGCCTGGCAGGCGGAAAATCCATCACCATCCAGCGACCGGTTGGGGGAACCATGAGCCTGATATTCACCGGCACTACCGCACCACTGGATCCGGAAACCGACAGCGCCATTAACAAGCAGTCCATCAGCGCGCCGCTGCAGTGCGGGCCCGCGGGTCTGGCGGGGGATCAGCAGCAGGATTCACGCCACCACGGCGGGACGGAACGGGCGCTGCACTACTATCCCCGGGAGCACTACCGTTACTGGCAGGAGTTCTGGCAGGCCATGGCGCTGCCGGAACCGGCCACACCCCTGGTGCCTGCCGCCTTTGGTGAAAATATCTCCGACACCGGTCTGAGCGAGGAGCAGGTCAACATCGGTGATATTTTTAGCCTGGGGGAGGCGGTGCTGCAGGTCAGTCAGCCGCGCTCGCCCTGTTACAAGCTGAACATCCGCTTCGGCTATGCCCAGATGTCACTCATGATGCAGACCTCGGGGCGCACCGGCTGGCTGTTCCGGGTATTGCAGCCGGGTACGGTGAAACCCGCTGACAGGCTGTGTCGGCGGGAGGTTTCTGATGCCGGCCTGTCGGTACGGAACTGCCTGGATATCCTCTACAACAGCCCCTTCTCCCGTGAAGCGCTGCTGCGCCTGGCGAACCACGAAACCCTGTCGCCCAACTGGCGACAACATGCCGTGACCCGCCTGGAGAGCAGTCAACCGGAACTTTGGACCCGACGGCTGTTCCGTCAGCCCTGATGGATCGGCTCAGGCAGCGGTTTCCAGTAGCGGCGTTACCGAGCGAAGCCAGCTGCACAACTCGCAGTCACAGCGGTCGGCATCGTGATCCAGCCGGTCCAGGTGATAACTGACATACTCAATGGCAAACTTCAGCAGTCGCAGCAGTTCACCAAATGAGGCCTTAACCAGCGACGGCCGGGCCAACTGCTCGCCATAGGCCTGGCACTCCAGAATGTAGAGACACTCGTTACACTCATCCGCCTGCTCGTTAAACTGGTGGTGCTGGGAGCAGGCGTCCCGCGTACTATCCCGCTTCATCAGCAAGCGGGGAAAATCCAGCGCGTCAATGATCAGATCGCGCTTCTCCAAAACAGACTCTGACATGGTGCCGTACTCCGCAATCCCGCCTGTCGACCGTCGCCCAACATATGCCGATCACTTGCTGAGTGGACTGTTACGACTTCACGGCTATTCACAACCAGTACCGAAAACCGGCACTCCCGCAATGAATCCTAGCACAGCCGGAAAGCCCGTCTATTGATCCAATACAACTACTCCTTAAGATCGTTTTTTCCGCCACTTCCGGCACAAACCGGATTCATTCAAACCGTTCCCGCGGACGACTCAGTCCCGGCACCGGCGGCCGCTGCAATCTTTTTCCGGCCCAGCAGGTAGAAGCGCAGGTTCAGCAGCAGTGCCGCCGTGGTCAGGCCCACCGCCAATCCACCCCACAAACCCTGGGGACCGACACCCCACTGGATGCCGATAATCCAGGCAAACGGGAAGCCCACCACCCAGTAGGCGAACATGGTGATAAACATGGGCACAGCGGTATCCTTCAGACCCCGCAGGGCGCCGGAGGCGGAGACCTGCAGGCCGTCGGAAAACTGGAACAGGGCCGCCGCGAACAGCAGGCTCATGGCCATGTTGGCCACCGCTGCATCATTGGTGTAGAGCGCCACAATCAGCTCCGGAAACAGCAACAGCATGGTGGCGGAGAGGGCCATGATACCGCCGGCCATCACCACCCCCTGCTGACCCCGGATGATCGCCAGCGGCAGATCCCCGGCGCCGGCGGCGTGGCCGACCCGGATGGTGATCGCCTGGGAGATACTCAATGGCAGCATGAACATCATGGCGGCATAGTTGAGGGCGATCTGGTGCGCCGCCATCTCCACCTTGCCCAGGCTGCCCATCATGATTGCCACGGCGCTGAACATGCCCACTTCCATGATAATGGCGACGGCGATGGGCAGGCCCAGCTTGAGAATGCGCCAGATCTCTTTCGGGCGCGGACCGGAAAACTGCTCAAACAGCGCCAGCGGACGAAAGCGTTTGCCGCGCCACAGATAGGCGAACATCATCAGCGCCCCCAGCCAGAGGCCGATGGCCGTGGACAGGGCGGCACCGGAAGCCCCCATGGGGGTGATGCCGAAAGCGCCGAACATGAACAGGTAGTTGCCCAGGACGTTCAGCGGCAACAGCAGAAACTGCACCAGCATAACCGGCTTGGTATTGCTCAGGCCCTCGTTCAGATAGCGGGGCGCCAGGTAGAGACAGAGCCCCGGCATACCCCAGGCACTGGTGCGCAGATAATCACCGGCCAGGGGAGCAATCTCCGGGTCCACGTTCAGCGCAGGCAGGGCGGCGGCCAGTCCGTATGTGAGGGGCACCGCGACGATCCCCACCAGGATCGCCACCCAGAGGCCCTGTTGAAACTCCCCGGCGATCGCCTGCTCGTCGCCGGCCCCGTTCAGGTGCGCCACCAACGGTGATATCGCCAGCGTCGCACCGATGCAGGCGAGCAACATCAATCCCCACAGGGAGGAGCCCAGCCCCACCGCCGCCAATACCTCGGCGTTGATACGCCCCGCCATCACCGTGTCGATGAAACCCATTCCCACCTGCAGCAACTGGGCTACCACCAACGGCCCGGCCAGTAGCAGGGTCGGAACGGCTTCCCGTCGCCATAGACTCAACCATTGCGGCATAACACTATCTCAGGATATAAAACGACCTGGCAGAGCAAGTCTGCCGATTCTATCTGTGAGCCGGAAACATCTGTTTCTGCCCGGGAGCGGGCGTCTACACTCAAGCTGGAGGAGACAGCATGACACAGACGGCTATCATACCCGCACTTGATCCCCATATGGTCAGGCAATTGCTGCAACAAGCGCAACTGCCCAACGCCGATATCGGCCACCATTCTGATGCCCGTTTCTACCTGCTGACACAGGCTGGTGAACCCGTCGGCCTGGCCGGCTTTGAGTGTTACGGCAGCGACGCCCTGCTGCGTTCCCTGCTGGTGCAGCCCGCCTGCCGGGGCCGGGGCCTGGCGGCACAGCTGGTCAACCATATCGCACAGACGGCAGCCGCCCAAGGGGCCCGCTCACTCTACTTGCTGACCACCGATGCGGCAGGCTATTTCAGGCGGCTGGGATTCCGTGACATCGCCCGGGAAGCGGCACCGGCCGGTATCCGGGGAAGCCGCCAGTTCAGCCATCTCTGCCCGGTCGCCGCCAGCCTGATGGAGCGTTCCCTCTAGCCGGCCGCCCCGGAAGTGACCGATTGTTTCCGCTGGCGGCCATTCTTTGCGATAATCCAGCCCCATTCGCCAGCCACCAGCGCGGTAAAACGTGTCCAGACTCGACGACATCCTAGCCCAGATCAAAACCCGGGAAGCCAACAGCACCGCCAGGCAACCCTGGAATCCGACAGACTGCGGCGCTGTGGATATCCGCATCGCCAGTGACGGCACCTGGTATCACGAGGGAAGCCCGTTCCGGCGCGAGCAGCTGGTCGAGCTGTTTGCCTCGGTGTTGCGGCGCGAAGACGATGGCCAGTACTACCTGCTGACCCCGGCCGAGAAGATGCGCATCCAGGTGGATGACGCCCCGTTTGTGGCGGTGCAGCTGGAGCAGCTCCGGGCACCGGAACCGAGCCTGCTGTTTACCACCAACCTGGGCGAACAGGTGGTGGCCGACGCCGACCACCCGATCCGGGTGGAGTTCGATCCCACCAGCGGTGAACCACGCCCCTATATCCATTTCCGCGACAACCTGGATGCCCTGATCAACCGCAGCGTCTACCTGGAACTGGTGGAACTCGGCGAGCTGTTCGAGCTGGACGGTCGCCGTCACCTGGGGGTGACCAGCCAGGGCATCCGTTTCGACCTGGGGTGTATCGACGAGTGACCATCCCCTGCCGCCACCCCGACACCCCGGCCATGTGGACCGGGCAACCGACCGGTTAACCCATGCGCAGCGCCCGCATTGCCCATGACTGTCCCTCCACCGGCCTGGTCAGCTACTGGCTCGGACGCCTGCTGCTGACCCTGATGGGCTGGCGCGTGGAGGGGGACATCCCGCCGGGGCGCAAGTTCGTCCTGGTCGGCGCACCCCACACCAGCAACTGGGATTTCCCGGTCGGTATCGCCGCCGCCTACCTGGTGCGGCTGAAGGTCAATTGGGTCGGTAAGCACACCCTGTTCCGCTGGCCCTACGGCGGTTTCATGCGCTGGCTGGGCGGCATCGGCGTGGACCGTGCCAACCCCAGCGGCGTGGTGGAGCAGCTGGCCGGGCAGCTCAGGGCGGCCGACCGCATGATGCTGGCCATCACCCCGGACGGCACCCGGGGCCCGCGGGAGTACTGGAAATCGGGTTTCTACCGTATCGCCCTGGCGGCCGACGTACCGCTGTTGTGCGTGGCGCTGGATTTCTCCCGCAAAACCGTCCGCGTGGGCCTCAGTTTTACCCCCAGCGGTGATATCCGGGCCGACATGGAACAGATTCGCGGCTTCTTCGACGGCGTGGTTGGCGCCCATCCGCACAACCATACCCCGATCCGCCTGCGCGATGAGCTGGAAAACCGCTTGCTTCCGCAGAATGAGCCACAATAATCAGACTATCCATTCCAACCAGAAGGCCAGACAGATGAGAATACTCCACACCATGTTGCGTACCGGCAACCTGCAACGTTCCATTGATTTCTACACCCAGGTACTGGGCATGCGCTTACTGCGTCAGCAGGACTACCCGGAGGGGGAATTCACCCTCGCCTTTCTCGGTTATGGCGACGAGTCGGAACAGAGTGTGATCGAGCTGACCTACAACTGGGGCCAGGAGCGCTACGACCTGGGCACCGGCTACGGTCATATCGCCATCGAGGTGGACGATGTGTATAAGGCCACCGAGCAGATCAAGGCCCAGGGCGGCAAAATCCTGCGCGACGCCGGGCCGATGAATGCCGGCAGCACCATCATCGCTTTCGTGGAAGACCCGGACGGCTACCCGATCGAACTGATCGGCGCACACTGACAGCCATCGGGCGGCAGACCGGAACAGCGCCCGCCTGATCCGGCCACCGCCCCCCGAACCGATCACCCCAGGCCCGACGACCGGCCTGACGACGCCCCCCGCAGCAGCTCAACCCACCCTGCCCCGCCCGTCGGCGGGGAAGCGTTCTTTAGCCTATACTGGGACGCATAAAAGTCACTGAACAGGAGGGCTTGAATGCGGCGGGCAATTCTGACCAGTCAGCGGTTGCTGGCGGTGTTTCTGGCCGGCATGCTGTTACTCTTTTCCCCCATTGTCTCCCTGTTTGAACGGCCGGCGTTCTGGTTCGGCATCCCCCTGATCTATCTCTACCTGTTCACCGTCTGGGCACTGCTGATCGTGGCCATGGCGCTGATCATCGGCAGCCAGAAGTGATGCTGGGCGGTCCGCTGATCATCCTGGTATCCCTGTTCTATCTCGGCCTGCTGTTTGCCATCGCCTACTGGGCCGACCGCCGCGCCGACCAGGGGCGTTCCGTGATCGCCCACCCCACCGTGTACGCCCTCTCCCTGGCGGTCTACTGCACCGCCTGGACCTACTACGGCAGCGTCGGACGGGCCGTGCAGAGCGGTATCGGTTTCCTGCCCATCTACCTGGGACCGACCCTGGGGGCGGCGCTCTGGGTGTTCCTGCTGCTGAAGATGATCCGGGTCAGCAAGTCCCAGCGCATCACCTCCATTGCCGACTTCATCTCCTCACGGCATGGCAAGAGCCACCTGCTGGGCGGACTGGTCACGGTGATCGCCGTGGTGGGCGTGGTGCCCTACATCGCCCTGCAGCTGAAGGCGGTCTCCAACAGTTTTACCATCCTGATGCACTACCCGGAGATCCGCATGCCGGGCAGCGTCACTGCCCTGCCGTTCTGGCAGGACACCGCCCTCTACGTGGCCCTGCTGCTGGCCCTGTTCACCATCCTGTTCGGCACCCGCCACCTGGACGCCAGTGAACGGCATGAGGGGATGGTGGCGGCCATCGCCTTTGAATCCATCGTCAAGCTGGTGGCCCTGACCGCAGTGGGCCTGTTTGTCACCTTCGGCCTCTACGGGGGCTTTACCGATATCATGCAGCAGGCCCAGGCGGCCGGCCTGTTGCAGTCGATGATGAGCACCTCTTCGGTCTCCGACCAGAACTGGTTCGCCTTCTCCTTTCTGGCCGCCATGGCGGTGATCCTGCTGCCACGCCAGTTCCAGGTGGCGGTGGTGGAGAACAGCAGCGAGCGGCACATCCCGCGGGCCATCTGGCTGTTTCCGCTCTACCTGCTGCTGATCAATATCTTTGTGCTGCCCATCGCCCTGGCGGGTCAACTGGCATTTCCCGATGGCCGGGTGGATGCCGACACCTTCGTGCTGACCCTGCCGATCGCCCAGGGTCAGGAGTGGCTGGCCATGGCCTCCTACCTGGGTGGCCTGTCGGCCGCCACCGGCATGGTGATCGTGGAGACCATCGCCCTCTCCACCATGGTCTGCAACGACCTGGTGATGCCGGTGCTGCTGCGCTACTGGCGCCACCGCACGGCGCCGGTGGATCTCAGCAAGGTGCTGCTGCGGGTACGGCGTGGCGCCATTTTCGGCGTCCTGCTGCTCGGCTTCACCTACTTCCATGTGGCCGGCGAGGCCTATGCGCTGGTCTCCATCGGCCTGATCAGCTTCGCCGCCGTGGCCCAGTTCGCCCCCACCATGATCGGCGGTCTCTACTGGCGGGGCGGTACCCGGGCCGGCGCACTGGCGGGGCTGGGGGCCGGCTTCAGCATCTGGCTCTACACCCTGCTGATACCCTCGTTTGCCAAGTCCGGCTGGCTGCCCAGCGCCTTCCTGGAGTACGGCCCGTTCGGTCTGGCCCTGCTGAAACCCCAGGCCCTGTTCGGCCTGGAGGGGATGAACGAGATCAGCCACTGCCTGTTCTGGAGCCTGACCGCCAATATCGGCGCCTACCTGACCGTCTCGCTGGTGAAACCACCCAACGCGGAGGAGACCGCCCAGGCCAGTCTGTTCGTGGATGCCATGAAATATGACCGGCCCGCCATCGGCCTGTGGCGCGGCAATGCGGATGTCACCGAGCTGAAGCGCCTGGCCAGCCGTTTCCTGGGTAGCCACAAGGTCGACACCGCATTTGCCCAGTTCGCGGAAGAACGGGGCAGACCCTTTGAACCGGGCCAGCCGGCGGATGCGGAGACGGTGCATTTTGCCGAGACCCTGCTGACCGGCGCCATCGGCAGCGCCTCGGCCCGGGTCATGGTCGCCTCGGTGGCCCAGGAGGAGCCCCTGGGCCTGGACGAGGTGATGGGCATTCTGGACGAGGCATCCAGCATCCGCGCTTACAGCAAGGAGCTGGAACAGAAATCCCGGGAGCTGGAGGCCGCCACCAGCGAACTGCGCGCCGCCAACACCCGCCTGCAGGAGCTGGATCAGCTGAAGGACGACTTCATGTCCTCGGTCACCCATGAGCTGCGCACGCCCCTGACCTCAATCCGCGCCTTTTCGGAGATGCTGCTGGATGATCCACGCATGGCACTGGATGATCGCAAGCGTTTTCTCGGCATTATCGTGAGCGAAACCGAGCGGCTCACCCGCCTGGTCAACCAGGTGCTGGACCTGGCGCGGATCGAGGCGGGACAGGGCGAATGGACCACCGGCGAAGTGGATCTGGTGGCCCTGATCGAGAAATCCATCGAGACCACCGGCCAGCTCTACCGCGACCATGGCACGCGGGTTGAAACCCACATCCCGGCGGGGGATTTCCGGGTCTGGGCCGATTCCGACCGACTGTTGCAGGTGATGCTCAACCTGCTCGCCAACGCGGTCAAGTTCGTCCCCGCCGACCGGGGCAGGGTCCGCATCACCCTGACCGAAGAGGCGCAATACTATCGGGTCAGCGTGGCGGACAACGGCCCCGGTATCGAGCCGGGCCAGGAGGAGGGGATTTTTGAAAAATTCAAATCGGGCGACAGCAGCAGCGCCGGCAATCCCATGGGCACCGGACTGGGTCTGCCGATCAGCCGCCAGATCATCGAACACTTCGGTGGACGGCTGTGGGCTGAGAGCCATCCCGAAAAGGGTGCTATCTTTTCCTTTAGGATGCCAAAAGGCAGCCAGCGGTTGCCGGTAAGCGAGACAGGATCGAGTGATGAGCCAACACATACTGATTGTTGATGACGAGAAGAATATTGCCATCTCCGTCGATTACCTGCTGCGCCGGGAGGGCTACACGGTATCGGTAGCCCATGATGGCGAAGAGGGACTGCGCCTGATCCGGGAGCAACGACCCGATCTGGTGCTGCTCGACATCATGATGCCCAAGCTGGACGGTTTTCAGGTCTGCCAGATCGTCCGGCAGGACCCCGCGCTGGCCGGGGTACGTATTGTGATGCTGACCGCCAAGGGGCGTGACGCGGAACGAGAGAAAGGCCTGACACTGGGCGCTGACGCCTACATCACCAAGCCCTTCTCGACCCGGGAGCTGGTCAGCCAGATCAAGGCGCTGCTTGCGCCGGCGGCATAAACAGGAGAGCCCAGGATGGCCGAGAGAGAAGCGACGCTTGATACAAGCGGTGCCTGTAACCAGGCGGCCGGACCGGGTCTGGTGGAGGGCTCCCTGCGTCAGCTGACGCAGCGGCCGCCGTTCACCCTGCCCCCGTCCGCCACGGTGCGCGAGGCACTCGCCGGCATGAACCAGCAACAGGCCGATACCCTGATCGTGGTGGACGAGCAGGAACAGCTGCCGCTCGGTATCGTCACCATGAACGACCTGGTGTATGCCATCACCCTGGATGGCGGCGGCCTGGATGAGCCGGTCGCCGGCATGATGACCGCCGCCCCCCTGAGCCTGCCGGCCGATGCCCCCACCCACCGGGCCACCGTGCTGATGGCGAAACGGGGCGTGCGGCATATCGTGCTGCTGGAGCCGGATGGCCGTCTCTGCAACGTGATCTCCCGTGCCGACCTGTTCGGCCTGCGGGGTGGCGGAGCCGACCTGCTGGCCGAACAGGTCACCAACGCCGTGGACGTGGGTGAGATGGCCCAGGCAGCCGCCGCCATTCGCCAGCGCGGCAGTGAACTGTTCGCCGCCGGCATGAGCGCCGAGGCGATCTGTCACTGGATGTCGGCCCTGAACGACCTGGTGGTGATGCGGGTGATCGAGCTGATCGAGGATGAATTCGACCTGCCTCCGGTCCCCTGGTGCTGGATGGTGATGGGTTCCGAAGGACGCCTGGAGCAGACTTTCGCCACCGACCAGGACAACGGGCTGGTGTTTCAGGCCGACGATGCCGGTGCCGCCATTCAATTGCGCGACGCCTTTCTGCCGTTTGCCCGCGCCGTTAACCGGGGCCTGGATGCCTGCGGCTTCACCCTCTGCCGGGGCGGCATCATGGCCGGCAATCCGGCCTGGTGCCTGAGCCTGGAAGAGTGGCAGTCACGCTTCAGTGACTGGATGCGCACGCCCGATCCCAAGGCCCTGCTGAACAGCGCCATATTTTTCGATTTTCGCCCCCTGTATGGGCGCTACGAACTGGTGGACCAGTTGCGTAACTGGCTGCTGCCACAACCGCCGCAGTACCCCCGTTTCCTGCGCGCCATGGCACAGGAGGCGCTGACCTGTGCGCCGCCGCTGGGCTGGACCGGTGGTTTTGTCTATGACGGGGGGGTGGAGCACCCCCACAGTATCGATCTGAAACGGTTCGGGGCACGGCCGTTTGTCGATGCGGCCCGGATCTGGAGCCTGATGTACGGCGTCTGGGCCACCAGTACCGGCGACCGCCTGCGGGCCGTGGCCGAGCCCCTCAACCTGTCCGCCGAACAGGTGGCCGGCGAGGTGGAGTCGTTCTACCTGATACAGCGTTTCCGGTTTCGCCAGCAACTGGCGGCAGAAGACCCGGACGACGTGAACCGGGTCGATCCCGACACCCTGAATGAGCTGCACCGGCTGATGCTCAAGGAGGCGTTCAAGCAGGCCAAGAAACTCCAGCTACGGCTGAAGTTACAGCACGGCCTGTAGCCCGCCTAGTCGGGCCCGGCGGACGCCCCGTCGCCCATCAACTGCTCGATGGCGGCGACCTTGCCGTCCACAAACTCCACCCGCGCTACCGTGTACTCCTCCTGGGTCTCCGCATTGAACCAGACGCTGTGATAGCTCATGCGACGCCGGCCATTGCCGTCGATAAAGTAGAACGGAACCGTCATGCGATCCCAGGAGGGGTAGTACCGGACCCGGGTATAGCCCCAGATGGTGGCCTGGCGATCCTTGGTCACCCGGGTAAACACGTGGTCCGGCGGCCCCCAGGCGAGGCGCACCATATCCCGGGTGAATCCCACCTCCACGCTGCCCTGCCGGATCTGGGTCTGGATCTCCTCCGGGAACCCGTCAAACAGCTCCTGGTTTTCGGCAATGCGCCGATCGCGCCGCTCCTGCACCGTCGCGCATCCCGCCAGCACCAGCAGGCAGAGGCCGACAATCACCATACTACGCTTTTTCATAACCACTCCTGATTGATGCGGCTGCTCTGGCAACCTCACCCTGGAGAAAAGTATAGGCGTCCGCAGCAGTCGGAGGGAAGCGGGCGAGGCTCAGCCGGCCGCGTCGGGATTCCGCCGGATAAACCAGGTGGAATCCAGCGTGGTGACCAACGGGTCCTCCTGGCGCCGGATCTGGACCCGGAACTTGATCATACCCTCGCCGGGACGACTGGCCAGGGGCCGCATCTCGACCAGTTCGGTGCGGGAAAAGAGCCGGTCTCCCACATACACCGGTTGCAGCCAGCGGATATTGTCCCAACCGGGCGAGATGACCGTCTGGGCGTTGGGAAACGCCTCCTTGCTGAGGCGTCGCCAGATCGCCAGCACCTGGGGACCGGAGGCGATCAGGCCACCCCACCCCAGCGCCACGGCGGCGGCTTCGTCAACGTGAAACGGTTCCGGATCGTACAGGGTGGCGAAGGCGATCATCTCCTCGCGGCGCATCTCCCAGTCACCGAATTCGAACTGCTCGCCAACCGCGAAGTCCTCAAACCAGCGTTTTTCCGGAAAAACGCCGCGGCGGGTCGTCTCCTGTTTGTACATAGGCTCACCTGATTCAGACGGGGGAGCCACCATTCAACCAGTGAGCCCGGCGCTCTGTCCAGCGTCGCCGGGTCCGGCACCCACCCTCTCCCGCCGGCGCCTCAGGCGCTCTTGTCCATAAACTGGTCCACCAGCCCATCCAGCCGGATAATGGATTGCACCATCTCTTCGGTCGCATCGGCACTCTGCTTGGCGCCTTCGGATATCTGTTCAAACACCTGGCTGATGTTGACGATGTTTTTCTGGATATCATCCGCCACGGCGCTCTGCTCTTCGGCGGCGGTGGCGACCTGGAAGTTCATGTCGCTGATGGTATGAATGGTTTGGGTCAGGGCCTGCAGGGCGCTGCCGGCGCGACCGGCAATGTCCACGCTGGTGCCGGCACTTGCCTGGCTGCGGTCCATGACCTGGACCGCTTCCCGGGTGCCACTCTGCAGGTAGTCGATCATGGTCTCAATCTCCTGGGTCGACTCCTGGGTGCGGCTGGCCAGAGTCCGCACCTCATCCGCCACCACGGCAAATCCCCGGCCCTGTTCCCCGGCACGGGCCGCCTCGATGGCGGCATTGAGCGCCAGCAGGTTGGTCTGCTCCGCGATACCCTTGATCACGGCCAGGATGCTGCCGATATTTTCGCTGTAACTGGAAAGCTGCTGGATCACAGTGGAGGATTGCTGGATCTCGTCACTGAGATGGTGGATGGCGCGGATTGCCTCCTCCACAACCGCCTGGCCCGCCTCACTCTCCTGCTGGCTGGTCGCGGTGTGTTCAGCGGTCATGGCCGCATTTCTCGCCACCTCCTGCACCGTGGCCGACATCTCCGTCATGGCCGTGGCCACCTGGGTAATCTCTTGCTGCTGGGTGTCCACGCCCTGGCTGGTGCGATTGGCCGCCTCCAGGGTGATGTCGGCGGTCTCACGCAGGATGCGGGTGGTATCCGAGAGCCGGCCGATAATGGCGTTCAGCTTGGAACGCTGCATGCGCATGGCCAGGTCTATCTGGCCAAACTCATCATCCCGATCCGTATACACCTTGCACATCACCGGATGGTAGAAAACCGACCGGGCCCGCTGCACCATGGCTTCCAGCGGTTTCATCAACAGTATATTGGTGCCAATGATCAGGCCGGCGCTCACCAACCAGCCCCATACACTGTAGGCCTGCAGCGAGCCGACCAGGCTGGTGAGTACCGCCGGCAGGAGCGCCACCAGGTTGAACAGGATCAGCAGATTGCGTAACCCGATCCGGGCCCGCAGACTCGGTTTATACGCCTTCCCTTCCCGCAGATCCTGGTAGATTTTGTCCGCCCGTTCCACGCAGGCTTTTCAGGTTTGTAACGGACCGACTGGTACTCGATGGTCTCGCCGTTCTGTTCGATGGGTGTGACCAGGGCATCGACCCAGTAGTAATCACCATTCTTGCAGCGGTTCTTCACCATCCCCATCCAGGGATTACCCGATTTAACGGTGTCCCAGAGACTTTGGAAGGCGGCCGGCGGCATGTCCGGATGGCGAACCACGTTGTGGTTCTTGTGCAACAGTTCATCTTCCGGAAAACCGCTGATGTCGATAAAGTCCGGATTGATATAGGTGATCGCACCCTTCAGATCCGTCGTGGAGAGTATATTGGCATCGATGCTGAACTGCTTTTCCACATCGGTGACCGGGTGATTGATCTTCATAAACTACCATCCTTTCCTTGCTACTGGTGAAAATTTGGTGGCACTACGCTGGCCATGTGAAAACACACAATAGTAAGAGCGTCACTGGGTCAAATAACTTTATTTTAATAAGGGATAAATTCAACTAAGAATACACATTTTTTCAAAATAGGAACTTAAAGCTGCCTTTTCGCACCAAAATACGGCAAATTATTACCTGTTCGCAGCATAATCCCACTGGATGACAGGCTTCTTTCCGGCACGAATTTCCCGCTGCTCCCCGGACCACATGGGTTGCCCCGTCACCCCGGACTTTTTGCAGGCAAGCCGCCTCCTGCCAGTTTCAGCACGGACCTGCTGCGGTGACACAACGCCGGCAACGGCACCATTCGGCAGACGCCGCCCGGCGTGCTAAATTGATTCTATGACCAGGCTTCGCCGCTATCGCAAACGCCCCGACCAGGCGATCACCGCCATCCAGCTGGCGCTGGAGACCGACGGTCTTCGCTACCACAAGTGGGGCGCCGAACAGCTCGGCAAGGCGGGCGACTGGCTGGTGGATAACGGTGGCGATATCTATACGGTCGCCGCCGATGTCTTCGCCCGCACCTACCGGCAGATCTCGCCCGGCCGCTTTGTCAAGTCCACACCGGTCTGGGCGCGTCAGGCGGCGCAGCCCGGCGCGCTGAAAACCCGGGAGGGTGAATCACACTTTGTGGCCGGCGACTACCTGGTGTTCAACCAGCCGGATGAAACCGATGGCTACTGCATGCCAGCGGAGCAGTTCCACGCGCTGTACGAACCGGATCCGGCCGGGTAAGCCGATCCACCTGACAGCCAACCTGAGGACGGAACAGTCATATGGATATTGTTTCCCTGGTCAGGGATTCGCGCATCCAGCGGATTCTCACCCACCCCGACGATGACAGCAGCGTCTGGCAACGGGCGCTGCAGCGCCTGCTCGCCGCCGACGTCAAGTTGACCCGGCAATCGGCCGGCGAATCCGCCATCGCCGCCCTGCAGCGGCTGATGATTTTTCTCGGTTACTCCACCGCCGCCAGTGGCGCCTTTCTGATCGACGGGGACTTTGGCCGGGGCACCAACCGGGGCGTCGCCCAGTTCAAGTACGACCACGGCCTGGGCGGCGAGCCGGACCGTGCGCGGCTCTGTTACCCCTGCCAGTGGAACAACGCCCGACGCCTGATCGACAGCATCCCGGAGACCAGCCTGGACCAGGCCACGTTGCAGGCGATGTTGCAGACGGCCCATCAGCGCTGTGAACAGAACCGGGTGATGTGCGGCGACGTGGAGCTGGCGATCTTCCATCTCAACGCACTGCATAAACACCGCTTTCTCGATTGCCGTGCCATCCTGGAACGTTACGGTGACGCCGCGGTGAGCGCCGCCGGGGCGCAGCAGCAACAGGGCATCCAGATCCGGCCCGAGTGGATCTTGTCCATCATTCGCCAGGAGACAGCCGGGATCATTCGGCCTCGTTTTGAACAGCACTATCTGTCCCGTCTCAACCAACGGCATCCCGATACCGACCTGGAGGAGCTGCGCATGCAGTCCATGAGCCTGGGACTGGGCCAGATCATGGGGTGCAACTACCCGGCTGTCGGCGCGCCGGATGCCCGCACCCTGTTTACCGCACCGGTGGATGAGCAGGTGGCCTTCGTGGCCCGCTTCCTGAAACCGCGCCAGGCCCAGACCCGCAAGCGCGATCCCGACGAGGCCGATTTTCACCGGGTGGCGCGCTTCTACAACGGCCCCAAATATGCCGCCCATCACTACCACGAGCGGCTGTCCCGCTGGTTCAGGGAGTTCCGTCTCCTGATGGGGTGACGCCCGGTCGGCGCAGCCGCCCCAGGCGCAGGAACAGGCGATCGAACAGCCCCAGGTGCAGGGCCGGCATCACCCAGCCGACCAGGCCGATACCGACCCCGATGGCGGCCCGGCGCAGAATCGAGCGCACCCTGAAGAACTGCATAATGCGCTTGCCGAAACGCTGGCCGAACAGGGCCAGTACCAGGTAGCTCACCAGCAGGGTCGCCAGTCCGGCGGCCAGGTTGCCCAGGGTCAGGCTGCGATCCAGCCAGCCCAGCAGGGCCTGCACGGGGGCGGTCTGCATCAGGCTCATGCCGGGGTTATTCAGCAGCCCCGCAATAAGCCAGTAACCGCCCACGGCCAGCAGCAACACGCCCAGCACCATCGCCAGCGCCCTGAGCCCGCCATGCAGACGCCACACCTTGAAAAACTTCAGGTGCGAAACCCCCAACTGACGATCCAGCTCGCTGGCCGCCAGAGCGTTGCCGGCGTCACCCGCGGCGCACATCGCCCCATCCAGCTGGCGGAACGCCCAGGGGTGGGTCCGGTCCCGCTCCAGCGGGAACCCGGCCAGCGAGTCAGCCGCCCGGCACATGGCGTGGTAACCGCTGTTCATCAGCGCAAAGGCTTCCACATCGGTAAAGGAGTCCAGGTCGGTGCGCATGGCGGCCAGGCGCTGCTGCACCTCGCAACGTATGCCGTAGCTGGTGAGTGACGCCCGGTCAGCCGGTTCGGTGGAGACACCACTGCCCTTCCAGTCCACCTCGGCGCCCTCCAGGCCCTGGGTCAGATGCACATAGGTCATGCCCTTCAACTGCACGCTGGTTTTGCGCGCGTGCAGGTCCTCGTATTCACTGCCCCGGATTCGGCCCATCATCACCGACATACTGCGCAGCACCGGCCCCAGGATACCGCCGGCCGGGTCGTCGTCCGGGTTCAGCTGACCACTGGCATCACTGACGATCATCACGCTGCAATCCTGCTCGGTGAGGGCCGCCACGCCCAGGTTGTCATACACGCCGCCGTCCACCAGCCGGATATTGCGCTGATCATAGAGTCGCGGCAGCTCGATCGGCTCAAACAGCCCCGGCACACAGGAGGAAGCGGCCACCGCATGGCCCAGCCGGTAGTGGCGATAGCGCGGCTCCGGCGCCTCCGGGTAATAGAGCCGGCGCAGACGGGGGTTCTTGTCGAAGGCCCGGTTGACGATATTGGGCGACTCGCCCATCCAGCTGACGGTGAACTGCCACAGGTGGCCGGTATTCAGGGTGGTGGCGTTGAGTACCAGCTGGGGGATCTTGTGACAGCGACGCCAGTTCACGTTGCCAAGCCGGAAGTCGTCCGCCTCATCAGGCGGCTGGATTCCCAGTTGATCCAGGCTGCGACTGGCCGGAGCATCATCGGCAACCCGGCTGTAGAGGTGCTTTTCGTACAGTTCACCCAGGTACTCGGTGCGCGAGTAGGTGGGCAGAAACAGCATCTTGAGATTGGCCCAGGGGTTGGCCAGCACCCGCATGCGCAGGTTCTTCTGCACCCCGTCGAGAAAATCCCCGATCAGCTTCTCCACCAGGTCGAGATAATCCTGCTGGCTGATCTCGTCATCCCGCAGCCCAGCGCCTGCCCCCCCGGACGGGGCACGCCCGAACTGGATCAGACGGCGCAGTTCCAGGTAATAGTGAGCGCCCACTATCGATCCACCCGAGACGCAGGAGAGTACCTCCAGGTGACGCAGCATGTCCAGCTCGGCCAGTCTGGCCAGCACCCCCAGGTGATAGAACGAGGCCCGGAACCCACCACCGGAGAGCGCCAGCCCCACCTTGCCCGAGGCGAGCGTCTGCAGCGCCCGGCCGGATGACTCCCCCAGCAGGGGGAGTATGGCCTGCCAGCCAGCCGAGTGGCGGATGGTCTCTCCGTCGTCGGTTGGGGATTGCACCTGCACCAGATGAACCAGCTGCTCCAGCGTGCTTTTACGCCACCAGTCCGGCACCCCGTCCAGCCGAGCCGCCCGCTGCAGCAAGCTGGCGGCACGCCCGCTCTCCCCGATACCCAGGCAGGCCTCCGCCAGGGTGGCCAGCAGCCAGTAGTCCTGGTGACGGGTCTGGCTGGCGGGCGGCAGGCGTGGTTCGAGCGTCTCGATAACCCGCTGCCGGAGCATGCGCCCATCCTCTTGGCGCGCCCGGGCCGTTTCGGCGGCACTGGCACCGCCATGGGGCCGCAGCTCCAGCCAGGCCAGCACATCCTGAATATAGGCCGCATTGATTGCCGTGTAGCCCGCGTCCCCGTCCACGCCGCACTCGAAGCCGCGCCGGTAGTAGTGCAGCGACTGCTCCAGCCACTGGCGCCGGTTGTCGATCCGCCAGCGCCGCTTGAACAGCGCGCCGACCAGGCCAAGGGTCTCCTGATCCCGGGTGTTGTGCAGATCAAACTCCGCCGCCAGCAACGCCTGCGCCTGGTCAAACGCGCTCAGCTGAAGCAGGGTACCGTCCTTGTAAGTGGCCAACGCCAGCCCCTGCACCAGGCGAATACGCTGGGCGCGCGGGATATCCGTGCGCGCCAGCACCTTGAGCAACAGGCGCCGGGCCCAGTAGTGGAGATCCAGCTCGATCAACTCCCGGGAGAGCCGGTCCACCTCGTCAACCGCCATGGCCTGGCCATGCAGAACCGCCTGCACCCTGGCCACCAGTACAGAACTGATCTCCTTACGCTTTTCCACTCGCCGTCCCCTTTGCCGGCAACCTGCCCCGGCATCTGTCCCCTATCCGCGCATCGCCATAGGCCGAGTATAGTCGAGCACACTTCTCCCCATAGCGGCGCCTCGCGGCGGCCCGGTCCGTGGTCTACAATTTTGACTGTGGTGCACACGGCACCCGCGTCACGACAAAGGAAAGCAGTGGTCGTCTGCGCGACGGGCATTCTGAGTCACAGCGTCAGGTTACAGAAGGAGCGCGTCATGTTTTGCCCGGAGTGTGGAACCGAAAATCCCGACAACGCCCGTTTCTGCGGCAACTGCCGGCATGCGCTGGCGAGCCCATCAGGCAGCGGCGATCAGCCGGCCAGTCCGGCGGTGGAGATCGGGGCCGAACCGGCACCCGTCTCGGATGGCTTGAAATACGGCATTCTGTTCGGCACCCTGTTCATTCCGTTCCTGGGTCTGATCATGGGGATTATCTACCTGGTCCAGGATGGCCCGGAGGCGAAAAAGGATGTGGGCAAGCTGTGGATCTACAGCAGTATCGCGGTGATGGTTTTCTATCTCGCCTTCAGTGGCGAATTCTAGCGGCACGGAGACCATCCACCGATGAGCACCCTCCCCGCCTTCATCACCCTGCACCGTAACAAGACCAGCTCCAATCAACTGCGCCAGTTCAGCATTATTCTGGACCACCAGCCGGTCGGCAAAATCAAGGCGGGCCAGACCAAGCGCTTCAGGCTTGCCAGCGGTTCTCACCAGGTGGGCATCAAGCTGGATCTGTATAAAAGCCAGCCGTTGCAGATTCACCTGGCCCCCAACCAGACCCTGGCGCTGGTTTGCGGCGACCGTTCGCCGGAGAATCTGAAAGAGGTGTTCACCCTGAAGGGGCTGGAGAAGTCGCTCAACTCCCTGATCAAACCGAGTCAGTACCTCTACGTGGAGATGGCCCCAGAGCAACCGGCCCCGACGCCGGTGCGGGTCGAAGCCACGGTCACCCGCGCGGCCGTCCAACCGGCACAGAAAAAAAGTACCGGCACCATATTTATCTCCTACCGTCGCGAGGACAGCCGGGAGATTACCGGCAGAATCTGTGACCGGCTGAACGGGGAGTTCGGCAAGGAGACCATCTTCCGGGACGTGGACTCCATACCGGCCGGGGTCGATTTCCGGGAGCATATCGGCAACACTATCGGCCAGTGCCAGGTGCTGGCAGCGATCATCGGCACGGAGTGGCTGAATGCCCGTAACTCCAAAAATGAGCGCCGCCTGGATCTCCCCAACGACCCGCTGCGGGTGGAGATCGAAACCGCCCTGAAGCAGAAGATCCCGGTCATTCCCGTACTGGTCAAAAACAGCACCATGCCGGATGCGGATGAGCTGCCGGGGAGCCTGCAGCCACTGGCTTATCGCAACGCCATCATCATACCGGGTGAACCCTACTTCCATTACGGCGTGGACCGGCTGATTGAAGAGCTCGGCCGGAACGTCTCCCCGGACAGCTCACTGCGCCGCAAACAGCCACCCGGCTACTGCATCCACTGCGGCGCTGAACTGATTGCCGGCAACCGCTTTTGTATCCAGTGCGGCCAACCCGCCGAAAGCGCGCCTAGCGCACCGTGATGGTAATCACTTCCGAGACCACGGGCGGATCGTGCGGTACATGGGCCTTGTCACCCAGAATCAGTTGCAGCGTGTGTACGCCGGGCTCCAGGGTCAGCTCCGTCTCGGTCTGACCGCCACCAAAGTGTTTAATATCACCCCCCATCGGCTGATCGAGCACGGGCATCGCTTTGCTATCCACCAGCAGATGGTGATGACCTGTGTTGGCCTTGTCCGTGCCGGCAGGCGCCACGCCCATCCCTTTCAGGCCGAACCGGACCGTGAACGTGGCAGGCACCGTCTCACCGTCAGCCGGTGAGATGATATAGACCGCTGCCCCCTCCGGTGATGGTGTCCGGGCTATCTCCGCCACAACCGGTGTAGTAATCAGTAACAGCAATAACAGTGAGAATAGTCGCTTGTTCATTGGATCACTCCTTGAAAACTCGCTGGATGAAACTCACCGCCGGCACACGGTCCCGTCTTGGATTGATGCGCGCCTCGCAATGCGGTTCAGGATGACTACAGGGAGAGCATAGGCAGAGAAGTGCTTCCAGATCACATGGAGAAAGTAGGCCTTTTGTAAAAACGAAGGGAACGATGGCCGGTTGTCCGGGTATCTGCATTTCCCCGAATACAGCCAGCCCGATGACTAGCAACGGAAACCGGCTAACAACTGCCTGATTACCCGGGCTGCATCGGCATCATTCACCAAGGGCTTGCAGCCCACCTGATTGCGGTTCACGTAATCATCCGACGAGAGCAGGGAGACATCTGAGCTGTCTGGTATCAACAATAGTGAATAGAGGGGAACCGTCCCGGCGTGCCTGATGGAGTCCCGATAGATATGTGCCGATGCCATGGCATCCAAGAGACCGCCGCGGGATACGGTGTATTTACTGTCCAGACAGATGAAGCGGGTACGCTCGCCATTCGCATATTCCAGAACCAGATCCGGCCTGCGTTCCCGACTGATCGAATAGTACCCATAGCTATTGGCTTGCTCCAGCGCCCGGCACACCAGTTGGGTATACAAACTGATCCTCGTACCGGCATGCTTTCCCTCCAGGATCATATCCGCCGGCGGTGTCTCGATCTTCAGCTCCCATTGGTATTCCGGCAACTGTTGCTTCAATTGCCGGGCCAGGGCTACAAAACACCAGGCCTCATACACCTGCCAGGTGGGTGCCAGGTAGTGTTGTTCGTCATCCGCCTGGCTGGACAGGCCCTCCCGAAGCAGGCGCAGGCCAAGCTGATAGGACCGGGCATAGTGCGGACTACCGGATACCGCATTGATTCCCGCCACCCCCGGCTGATCCCTGCTTACCGCATTGAAAGGCGACTGCCGCAACAGCTTGAGGAGCCGTTTCTTGATGTCATTGAGATAGGCAATACGACGGGGCATACGCGCCTGCACATCAGTCACTGTTTCACTGTTAGCGCGACTGTGATGGGCAAATGCGTCAAGCAACCTGACTGTCAGCCGTAATACCCCGTCCAGTTGCCGCACGATCAACCGGTTGGCCGGATGATCCAGCGTTGGCTCATTAAAAGGCACATCCAACAGGTTCTCGCCCACACTCAAGCCTTCGCCGCCGACCGGCTGACCGGCCAGGGCTGCGATCAGCTTGGGATTGGCTTCGAGCCGTCGCACCGTATTGAGATCAACCCGGCGAGCCAGATGAACAGGCAACTGTTCCCGTTGATAGCGGTTGCGCACCAACGGTCGGTCGCGGACAGCCCGCAATGCATCAAGATAGGGAACAATGAACGCCTTCAAACGCGCATAACCAATCCAGTGGGACAACTTGACCGGGGATCGACCACCCAGGGCGTGCCGCGCCGGTTCGGTACCGGTCAGAAGCTGGGGGGCAAAGTCGGCAATCTGCGCAATGTACTCGGCATACTGCTCACGACCGGACTTGTGGGATGCCGGCGCCACATCCACCCGATAGTGTATTGGCTCATGGCGATCCGGCAGTTCCAACTCCACCAGCACTTCCCCGGCATAAAAACCCGGCGACCAGCACCAGTACTCACGCTGCTCGTCCATGGCCACCGGCGCATCATCCACGAACAGCCGCGCGCCCTCGGCAGCCACCCGGATGCGATACTGTTTTTTCTCCTCCAGGCCGCCCAGGATAGAACCCGGCGCCAGGTAACCGACAGGGGTCAGCGCGCCCTGCTGAAGACAGCAGACCTCCAGTTGCGTGTTCAACGCCAGAATCTCATCATCCCGGTATCGGTCAAATCGGTCTTGAGCGAACGGACCTTGTCACGACTGCGCTTAAGGCCCTGCTTCTCCAGCACCGCGATAGTCTTTTGCAGCGCTTCATGAAGACGATGACTCTCCGACCCCCGCAGCTTGGGTAGAACACGGGCGTAGATCACGTCATCCAGTGCCGTGGTCAGGTCAAAATCATTGTTTTGGCTGGCAAGTGCAAGATACGAGAGTACATCCTCCACGGTGCGCCAGCCAAAGTGCAGTCGTTCCGGGGCCAACGCTCTGAGCAGATCTTCCAGGCATGCCCGGACAGTTGCGATAGCCGCCGGGTCAAGCGCATAGTTCTGCCAGCCGGGATAGTCGTCCAGGTTCACATCCCAAAACTCCAGGGTGAAGGCGCGATCCAGCACCTTGTCCGAGATGCCGTGAGTGGTCTCATCCATGTTCACCGTGCCGATGAAAGCCACGTTGGTCGGATAGGCTATCGTACTGGGCACGCCATCAAAAGAGTCGCCTTCATTGTGCAGCCGCAGCCGTTCCCCCGATTCCATCGCCGAAAGCACCGGGGCAAAATACTGCTCCGGGTGAGACAGGTTCATCTCATCCAGAATAACGGTAAAAGGTTGATCCGGGTGCCGGGCGGCAACCAGTAAAAAATCCAGCAGGGGTGGCCGGACATAGTTGTCCGGCATCAGGGGATTGATATAACCGAACAGGGGCGCCGGATCATACCAGCCCGGTTGTACTGCCTGAATAAAGACGTGCTTTTCCGGGATATCGGTATACTGTGCCGCGATTGATCGGGCGTAACGCCGGGCCAACAGGGTTTTACCCGACCCGGACAAGCCGGCCAGGATGGCAAAGTGGCGCTGCGGGTTCGCCCAGAGGCCGATATGGAGCTGCTTTACCAAAGATGGGGAAAATGCTGACCCCTGCACAACCGCCTCTATCAACACACCCTGATCCAGTTGACGGACATCCAGTTGCGCTTCACTCACCGGCGCATCGCCCACTTCGTCATTATCGGGCGACGCCAACATTTCCGGCTGCCATTGAATCTCTTTTGCCCACGACTGTCCGCTCTCGGTCAGGTTATAGAAACCCGACCCATCCACCCGCAACAAATTGAAATCACGCAGCCACTTCAGCATTGCACGTGGCGCAAAATCACTGGTCCAGCCCGGATTAACCTGCTTGAGAAGCGCAAGCAATTCACCGGTAGAGAGCGGCTTTTCCGCCAACGCCAACAGCACATGATCCACGCCCAGTATGCGTGTCAGGAGCGGCGGTATCAGCTCTTCAACATCCCCGGTCTCGATAAAGAGTTCGCCCCGGGGAGTGGCCGAAACAACGCCATCCACTTCCTGAATAACATAGAACTCGTTCTTGAGAATATTGATCAAGGTTCTCAGAGAACTGTCCCGGTGATCGGGGAACTCCGTGCGCAGGAAATCGAGCAGATCCTCTCGTGTCACCCCCTCCATGACGAAACTGAGCGCGCTGGAGAGGGTGCCCAGTCCGCCGCGAATACTGGTCAGCCCCTTGCGGCGCTGGGATGCGGGCAAGGGTTTGAGATCGGGGTCATCACTGGTTCCGGTGGTGGATGTTTTATCCGGGGAATCTGCATAATCCACATAGAGAAACCACGCATAAGTCATCCGCGCGGCAAGCGCTTCCGGGGTATCCTCATAAGGCCCGAGGAGCTGATCAATACGTTCCCGTATCTCCACTTGTCGTTGTACCGCACCCGGCTTTTTAACTTTTCCAAACAGGACGCGATGACACGCCAGCGCCTTTTGTCTATCTGCAACGGTGGTGATATACCTGGGAAAAAGCGCCGCCAGCACCCGGAATATTTTCACGTGGGGAGTCCGGCTGGAGAACGCCCGGAGTCGTTCAACAATCTCGTCATACAGGGCGCGAAGTCGCGCCACCCGGGTTTCGGTAGAATCACCCAGCGGCTTGAATGACACTTCCGCCAGCCAGGCTCGAAATCCCGGATCATCAATGGCCCCACTGATATCGACGGTGCCCATGCCCACACTACTGACCGGATTGTCTTCCCAGATGCGCTGGTGAAACTGTTTGGTTTTACGGGTCTCCAGATCCGCTTGCTGCACTTCTGCCAGGAACTGCCTGAGCCCATCGAGCCAATCCGGCCGCCTCTCCGGTGGATTGATGGATTCGAGCACCTTTTTCAGTTGATCATCTTGCGTGAGATCCAGAGTCTTCATCTATTCTTTATCCAGTCCATTTATTGTTTTCCGTACTGCCACGGCCTGATCGCCGTGGTCAGCATCCGCTGGTCGGTCAGATGCAAAAGGCAACCCGTTGCCGCAGGCCCAATTTTTTTGCTCGCTTCAGATCGTGCTTTTTCTGCGCCCCCGCTGCCGGAGTTTGCGCTCGGCCTGCTCCGCCCTGATCTGTTCCAGTAGTGCTTGCGCGGAATTTTCACCGCTGATCAGGTCGGGATTTTGTTCGCGCCACTCGGCGGTGAGTTCACCCCGGAACGCCTTGGCGAGAATGGATTGGGTAAGCTGGTTGACCCGGGTCTGGGCATCCCTGACCCGCTGTTCAATCTGGTCGGCGAATGCGAAGAGTTGTTCGACGCGGTGGACGATTTCGGTTTGTTCTTCCATACTCGTCATAGGCACTGGCATAACTTTTATTCTCTTCAATGCTAGTTTTCCCTGCGCACCTGACTTGATTTCAAGCTGAACGATATCTTGTAAATATTGGCTTCGAAGCCAAGTTACCAAATAAGCATTTAGTAGCGACCTCTTAAACAAACAGATTTTTGCAGCGTTCTCTGTTAGATTTGCACCATCAAATTCACTAGGAATAATTCCTGCGTCACCTATACATGCACCAACAATCGTGATGTAAACATCCCCAGCATTAACGATATATCTCGATATTTTCTCTTGTACCGCCTTAGTTAGATAAAGCTGGCCTGATGGATTAACGCTACCCTCTTTTAACTGTCCAGCCCGAATGTACGGATATCCTGTATCATCAGACACAAGCTGCTCACCTTTCGGGAGGCGCTTCCCACCCTTTACTTCTGCTACATCCTCAATTTGAACCAATTCCCAGCCTATGGGAATCGCCCAGCCAAACTCTGTTTTAATATATTCATTGTTACCTCTCCACTCCTCCGTCAACCGCCCACTCACGGCGGCGGCGAGGACGGATTGACGGAACCGTTTGAGGATAGCGGGGATGGCATCGAGGCGGGTTTTGACGGTGTCCACCTGCGCCAGTAGCTCATCCAGTTTGGCGGCGATCTGTTTTTGTTCGGCTAGGGATGGGAGAGGAAACGGAGTTTGTTCAAGCGTCTTTGATGAAAGATGTTTGACAGTTATAGCAGAGGTTTTTTGATTAATCGCTGACAAGTAGCCTGGAAGCGCATAAAAAAAGAAACGTTTAGAATAGTTTTTTTCATTAATATCAATTCGACATACTCGCTGATTTAGAAGTCCCTTGTCCGAAGCCCACCATGCGACATTAAAGTCGCCATCCATACCAACAATTATGTCGTTTTTTTCAACCCAATATCCATCTGGTATTTCTCCTCGATAGTATGTTTTTGTTTTCCCGGCGAGCACGTCTCTGATCCTTATGAGCGGCACGCCTTTATCGGCCGAGAACTCCTTCGATTTGAATGCATAACCGTTTTTGACCATGCCAACTTGATCCAGGCGAACCCTGCGCCAAGACTCATGGATACTTAGCAAACCGTTGTGGTTTTCAGCTATTACATCTTCAATTTTGGCGTTAAAACTCATTTTTCCGCCTATTGATCATTTAAGCCTAGAGACGCTACAAGTAAACTTCTTTGCGCTTCAGCCTCATCCCCGGCCCCCAGCGCCTGCATCAGGCCATCCAGCTCACGCAGTGCTTCGGTCAGTTCCCCCATCGCGTCGGCGGCCAGTACATCCGGCTCCGGCAGGCTGGCGGCGTCCACGCTGTCGGCGTCCTTGATCCAGCTGATGTCGAGGGAGTCGCCCTTCTGGTCGCGGATGTAGTCGCGGCTGAAACAGCGCCAGCGGGCGGTTTCCAGGGTCTGTTCATCGCCATCACCCGCCCCATCGGGGGAGGCGGGCGTAAAGCTCCAATCACCTTCAGCGCGTTTGCTGGTGCCGTCCGCCTTTTTGCCATAACAGCGCTCAAACGGCTCCAGGTGCTGCTGGCCAAACGGGGTGCGTTTGCCGAAGCTGGGCATGTTGGTGCGCAGGTCGTAGACCCAGACGTTTTCGGTGCAGTGCTCCTCCTGCTCGGGATGTTTGGCGGTGCCCCGGGTGAAGAAGAGCACGTTGGTCTTGACTCCCTGGGCGTAGAAGATGCCGGTGGGCAGGCGCAGGATGGTGTGCAGGTTGCATTTGTGCATCAGGTCGCGACGGATGTCGGTGCCGACACCGGCCTCGAACAGCACGTTGTCCGGCAGCACCACGGCGGCACGGCCACCCGGTTTCAGGCTACGGTAGATGTGTTGCAGGAAGGCGAGCTGCTTGTTGCTGGTCTTGTAGGTGAAGTCGTCCCGGGTCGGGCCACCACCACCCTTGGCGGTGCCGAAGGGGGGATTGGTCAGGATAAGATCGGCCGGCGGCAGCTGGGTGCCGGGCAGGCCCAGGGTGTTACCCAGAAGCACCACCCCCTCGTCTTCACCCTCCATGCCGTGCAGCAGGCAGTTCATCAACGCCAGGCGGCGGGTACCCGGCACCAGTTCCATACCAACAAAGGCTCTCTTGATCTGGAAGGTACGGTCCTTTTCGTTCAGATCAAACAGGTCATCGGTGTGCGCCTTGATAAAGCTGTCGGCGGCGATCAGAAAACCGGCCGTGCCCGCCGCCGGGTCCTGAATTTTTTCACCGGCCCGGGGTTTTATACAGCGGATGATGCTGTCGATCAGTGGACGCGGGGTGAAGTATTGACCGGCGCCGGACTTGGTCTCGCCGGCATTCTTCTCCAGCAGCCCCTCGTAGAGATCACCCAGACCATCGCGCTGGGCGCTGAACCAGTCGATGGCGTCCAGGCTCTTGATCAGCTGTTCCAGGTGACGGGGCTCACGCAGGCGGGTCTGGGCGTCGGCATAGATGGCGGCGATCAGCGGATCGTCGCTCTGGGAGAGGTCCAGCAGCATTTGCCGGTAGCTATTGAGCAGCGTGGTGCCGGACCGGTCGCGCAGGTCGGGCCAGCGGCAACCCTCGGGGAGTTTGTGATCAAACTTCACCTCGGCCTGGACCTGCTCGTACTCCATCTTGATGAACAGCAGCAGCACCAGCTCGGTGACGTAGTCGGAGTAGTTGATGCCGTCGTCGCGCAGCACGTCGCAGAGATTCCAGAGTTTTTGGACGATTTCGGTGTTACCCATGGTGTGGTCGGTTCCGTATGCGGTCAGTGCTGTTCAGCCGCCGAGAGCAGCTCGAACAGGGGTTGATTGATGTAGTAGTTGCTGCGCCCGATGCGCGCCTTGACCAGGTAGCCCGCATCAACCAGCTGGCCCAGGTATTTACTGGCGGTGATGCGGGATACCTGCAGGTCGTTGATGACAAATTCGATCTTGGTATAGGGGTGGCTGAAGAGGTTGTTGATCAGCTCCTGGCTGTAGATCTTGGGCAGCTGGTCTCGGATGCCGTGCTTGTAGCGCTGCATGAGGTGCTTCATGTCACTGATCAGCTGTATGGTCTGCTGGGCCGTCTGTACCACCCCTTCCAGCATATAGAGCAGCCAGGGCTCCCAGTTCCCGGTGTCCCGCACGGCCTGGAGCTGCTGGTAGTAGGCCGCCTTGTTGCGGATAAAGTATCGGCTGAGATAGAGCACGGGAATATCCAGCAGGCCCTGGGCCACCAGGTACAACATATTGATAATGCGACCGGTGCGGCCATTGCCGTCGTAAAACGGGTGGATGGATTCAAACTGGTGATGGATCAGGGCCATCCTGATCAGCGGGTCCAGGTCCGATGGCCGGGCATCGTTGATGTAGTCCACCAGGTTGTGCATGAGGGCTTCCACTTCGCGTGCATCCTGGGGCGGTGTGTAGACCGTCTCGCCGGTGGCCTGGTTGATCAACCCGGTGCCCGGCACCTTGCGCAGACCGGCGCGATTTTTTTCCAGCGTCGCCTGGATCTGCAGAATATCCTGCAGCCGAATGACCCGGTTCGGGCGCACCAGGTTGAACCCCTGTTTCAGGGCGGCGGCGTAGTCCTGCACCTCCTTGGCGGCAGGATTCAACGGGCCGTCACTGTGCAACTCCGCCTTGAACAGCTCATCCTGGGTGGTGATGATGTTCTCCACGGCGGAGCTGTCCCTGGCCTCCTGCAGGGTCAGGGTGTTGATCAGGATGATTTCGTTCGGGATGGTGGCCGACACCCCTTTCAGTTCAGCCAGATAGCGGTGCGCATTGGCCAACTGCTTCAGCACGGCGCGGGTTTCCAATGCTTCTTCATTCGGCAACGGCAGCAGGGGCAAACCCTCGGACATGGGATTTCTTTAATTCTCTATTGAAAAGGCCATCATTTAAGCATTACCGGGTAAATATGTATAGATTTTTTATTTTTCTATACATATCCAGGGCGCCATGTATAGCAATCGGGTATCTTTTATCAGATAGCGGCACCCTGTCCCTCCCCGCTCCATAACAGCTCGCCCAACTCCTCGATCACGGTCTCCAGTTGGCCACCCAGATGCCTGTCCAGTCCCTTGGCCCCGCCATCCCGGGCAAAGGCCCGGTTGACGAACGCCTGGTCCACCACCACCTCGTGCACCAGCTGTTTGGCCAGCCGATTGAGCCACTTGCGTTGCAGCGGGGTCCAGCGGTGCCGGGTGTTGAGCCGCTCCATCGCCAGCTCGACCCGGCGCTGGAACGGGATCAGCGCCTCACCCAGGGCGGCCCGGCGGATGTGGCCGATAATACTGGCGGCGATCTCCTGGTTGGTGGTGTCACGCCAGGCACTGCGCAGCCTGGCCTCGCTGTAGCCGTTTTGATCCAGCAGCAGGCGGATCTCCTTGAGTTGTTCGCGGGTCAAGTCCTTGGGGCGGTTGACCACCACGCTGAGGGCCGCCGACTGGTTCAGTTGGTCACGGATGAAGGCGTTGAAGCTGTCGAGATAATCGGCCGGCTTTTCATGAATCCCGTAGCTCTGGGTGCGCTGCCTGAACTGGTCTTCCCCTTCATAGATAACCGGATTGCGTTCAGATCCGATCAGCATCCTGACCTCATCCAGTTGATGGACCAGGTTGTGATGGGTGGTGAGAAACGCCTGCGCCTGTTTGGCCCCCATCTGGTGCAGGTGTTTGTGGAGCCTGCCCGGTTCCACGCCCCAGAGTTGCTCCAGCTCATCGAGCTTCTGCCTGATATCGTCGCGCCGCCCGGCCTGGTGAGTCGCCTTGCGCATCACCCGCATGATGCGCTGGCTCAGGGCATCCAGCACATCATCGGCATGACAGGTTTCGGGTCGGCTGCCGGGGGCCTGGAAGCTCTTGGGGTCGGTCAGCTCCTGGATCAGCTGGGCGGTGCTGATGTTGGGGTCTTTCACCAGCGGCTGCATGGTGCTGACCGCCTGCAGTGCTGAGTAGATATCCACCGGATCGTAAATTTTGAAAACGGTCTTGCCGATCTCGTCACAGCGACGTGTCGCGCGGCCGATCATCTGCTCGTAGAGGATGCGGGAGCGGACCCGGCGCAAAAACACCAAATGGCAGATGGCCGGCACATCGATACCGGTGGTGAGCAGATCGACGGTAATGGCAATGGAGGGATAGCGCTCGTTCTTGTAGCGGCGGATCAGCTGATCGACCTTGTCACTGGTGCCAGTGATCTTGCGCACCGCCGCTTCGTTGTAGTCGTCGCCGTAGAGCTCTTTGAAAGCGGCATCCAGCAGCCGCTTGACCATGTCGGCATGTAGGTCGGTGGCGCAGAAGATCATGGTCTTCTCCTGGCCGAACGGATCAAGCTCCTGGGCGAGCTGTTCACAGATAACCTTGTTGAAGCCCTCGGTAATGACCCGTCGATTGAAGGCATCCACTTCAAAGCTCAGTTCATCATCCAGCTCGGCGGTATCCACCTGGCCGGTGCGGGTGTCGATAACGCTGACCTGTTCGCCCTTGTCGAATTTTATCCCCTGCTGGCTGAGCAGGGTCTGGTAGCGAATGGGCGGTTCGTGGTCGATCAGCCAGTCGTCGGCCACCGCCTCCCGGTAAGAGTAGGTGTAGACCGGTTTACCGAAAATCTCGGTGGTCTGTTTGGCCGGGGTGGCGGTCAGCCCGATCCGGGTGGCGTCAAAGTAGTCGAGCACGCGGCGATAGCTGGACAAATACTGGCTCTGGTCACGGATCGCCAGCTCACCCTCGGTCATCTCCTGGTCCAGGGTATAACCCCGGTGCGCTTCATCCACGATAATGCAGTCGAACGCATCCACCAGGGGTGGATCATCTGACTGGAAGATCCGCCGTACCATGCCCTGAACAGTCGCCACCTGAATACGGGTTTCCGCTTCGGCGGCCATGTCGCCCAACTCGGCGACGTTGTAGATTTTTGACAGCGTCTGGTTCTGTTCCAGCGGCGCATCGTTGAAGGCGTCGATGGCCTGTTGGCCCAGCGCGGTACGGTCCACCAGGAAGAGTATGCGCCTGAACCGTTCGGCCTTGAGGAAGCGATACATCAGGCCGATGATGGTGCGGGTCTTGCCGGTGCCGGTGGCCATGGCTAACAGGCAGTTGGTTTGCTCGCGCGCCAGTGCCTCTTCAACCCGCTGTATCGCCCTGACCTGGTAATCACGTAACTTGAGGTAGGCAAAGCCCTCATCCTGCAACTTCGCTTCGGCTTCCTGTTTGCTCCGCTTGAGCCGGTCGAGCAGACCTGCCGGCGAGTGGAAATCCTGCAGAGGTTTGGCCAGATTGGAAGGCTCCCGCAGATCCCGGAACCAGGTGCCGGACTGTTCGGCGAGCTGCTTGACAAAAGCGCGGCCGTTGCAGGAGTAGGCAAAGGGGATCTCGTAATGCTCCGCCTCACCGCAGGGCCAGGCGATGGTACGCCCTTCCAGGGACCAGGCGGGTTGCATGGTGGCTGTCGGTTTGAATCCGGCTGCATAGCGCTCGGCCTGCTGGATCTTGCCGGCGACATTGATATTTTGACGTTTCGCTTCCACCACAGCGATGGGTGTAAGACCTGCAAACAACACATAGTCGGCCGCCTGGTGACCCACGGTGGGCCACTCGGCGATGGCGAGATTCTTCCCTTTTTCGGGGCGGGCACCTTTCTTGTAGGTTAACTCCTGGGTATCCGCCTGCCACCCGGCATGGATCAGCCGCTGGTCGATCAAGATGCGGGTTACCTCTTCATTCAGCGTGAAGCTGGACGAAACCTGTTGCGTCTCCCGGATAATTTTGCCGGTATTAACCGGGGCCGTTTTCTGCGCCGCCTGAATCTCTGCCAGGCGTTTTTCAAATTCGTGCTTTTGCCGGTTCAGTTCCGCTTCGGCTTCTGCGGCCAGCTCCGCATAGGTGCGTGCCTCCACATCCATCTGCTCCGCCAGCACGGCATACTCCTCTTTCTCCCGTGCCATCAACTCCGCCAGCCGCTGGTTGGACGCCAGCTGCTGATTCGAATCCATCAGTTGTGCTTTGAGCTGATCGATTTCAACCTGCAGGTTGCGCAGTTGAGCACTGGGATCCGGGGGCGGTGTAAATGGTCCGGGTTTGAAGCTTGCGTCCGGTTGGCCAAAACAGTGGTGATACCAGAGTGCCAGATCACGGGCCATTTTCAGCCCATCCATAGCCTCTTTGTGCCGGGTTCGAAACTGATGGGTAGCCCTGTTACCTTCTACCCGCAACGTATGGAACAGTTCCCGGATGTTAGGGTCGAGCCGTATCTCCCGATGCAATTTCCAGAGCAGATCAGCCTGGGTGGTGGTTTCGTCAAACTCTATCCCTGAGCGGGTGGCCAGATCCTGTGCAAGCGCTTCGCCAAACTGGCGGAGTTTGATCAGTGTTGTATTGGGATCGCTCGCAAACGCACCTTCTGCGGCGCTGGTCAGCTGCAGAAATATCGGGTCATATCCAGCCAGAAAACTGAAATTGGCTGAGTCCGGGTTCCGTTCCATCCAATTAATCTGTACGCATGATTATGGTTTGTCTTGTTTCGCGATCCAGCTGAACAGAATTCGGCACTTCTGCTCCCTGATGCAGGCATGTTAATCCTAAATATCAACATTTCCATGCAAAAGCAATTCAGGCCAGTGGCGTTGAGCAGATAGAGCGCCTCGGCAACTTTCAGCGCATGCTTTCCAGAAAAGCCCTCAACGACATCGGCGGATGTCCGGTAAACCGCTCCACCGTATCACTCAGCACCGCGAACTCACCGGCGGCGATGGCACTGTAGCTGGAGACCCAGCCGTCGATCTCGAATTGTGGCGCATCGATTCCGGCGCGGGAGGCGTAGGCCTCTTGCAGGGTTTCGTTGATATAGGTGACTGGCTGGCCGCTCACTTCAGTGAGTAGTGCGGCGGCCTGTTCCAGGCTCACCAGTTCCGGGCCGGTGACATCGAACCGGCCGGTGGGTTGGGCCGGGTCGGTCAGCAGGGCGACAGCCACATCGGCGACGTCAGTGCGGGCTACCGGGGCAAAACGGCCAGTGCCCCCCGGGCCACGGATCACACCATCGGTCACCAGGCGGGGCACCATGTCGGCATAGAAATTATCCCGCAGGGCGGCGAAGGCGAGGCCCTGCTGTTCCATATACTGTTCGGTGTAGTAGTGATCCCGCGCGAAGGTGAAGGTGGAGTCGGCGGCACAGTTCACAAAGGAGGTGTAAACCACCCGCTGCACACCCGCTTCCACAAAGGCATCGATGGCTGTCCGGTGCTGTTCCAGCCGGTCGGCCGCCTCAAAGCCGGAGACGAAAAACAGCGTATCGATACCCTGCAGCGCCGGTACCAGGGCCGCCCGGTCAATATAATCGGCTACGGCCACATCGGCATGTTGCAGCTTTGGCGCCCGGGCCGGGTTGCGCACCAGTAATCGGGTGGGGATTTGGCGCTCATCCAGCAGGCGGGCGATGCGCCCTCCCAGTGCGCCGGTGGCTCCGGTAACGGCAATCCTCGGGTCAGTCATGGGTTCAACTCCTGGTTGACGGTTTTTGGTATCAGGGCCTGCCGGACAGTGGGAAAACTGCAGCGTTCTACTGCTCCATTAACAAGGCCGGGCTCACAAAGGTGGCAGTGCCGATGGAAAACCCTTGTCGGGCGATGATGGCTCATCGAATGCGATAGCCTGAATGACAGGTGACGCAGGCAGCAGTCACCGCCGCAAGGGCTTGATAGGCGGGGAGCAGTTCACCTTCTTGCGCCCTTAACGCAAAACGGCTGGCGGCCCGGTGCATCTCCGTACCCGCCTGGCGCATACCGGCCGGCATCAAACCGGCCATGTGACTGGCGCCGTGCAGTTCCAGCGAACTCATGCCCAGACGGGATTCGGCAATCCCGGCGGCCTGGTCAAGGTGGCCATTGCCCATGCTTTGCAATATTTCATCGAGTGCCGCCAGGTGATCGCGCATGTTCGCCAGCATGTGCTGCTGCATCCTCTCGGGCAGCTGGACCCATTGCCTGGCATCCTCGCCAGTCACTGCACCGCCGCTTGCAAAGAGGCAGATGATGACCACGAAGCGTGGTATTTTTCCGGACACGTCTCTCTCCTTTGATTTATGCCGCCCGGCACAGGGAACCGGCATGGTGTGTTCACAGTGTAGATGATGGGGGCCGGACGTTATCGCGGACGTCCTGACCGGCTGACCCTGTGCCACGGAAAAGCCGCGTTATCTCCAGCGGGTTTGCAGCCGGATACGGCATTGCATCCTTCCGCACGGCTGGTACATTGATAGCCGCTCAAACATGCAACAAAAGGAGTTTGTTGATTATGAGAGTCCCTGCCGCTCTTTACCCCGTTAACATGGTCTGTCTGATCTGGCTGCTGCTGTTTTCCGCTGCCGCGGTGGCTGACGCACCCCGATTGATGCTGGCGACACGCTGGCAACCGGGTGCTGATCCGACCGGCTGGTGGCTGAGTGAAAAATACGATGGTGTTCGCGGTTACTGGGACGGCCACCGCATGTTAAGCCGGGGAGGCGAGGTAATCGCCCTGCCGGCTCCGTTTCGTGCCGCACTGCCGCCCTTTGCCGTGGACGGGGAGTTGTGGGCCGGGCGCGGTCGCTTTGCAGAGACACTGGCCACGGTACGCGACAGTGAACCGGGTCCCGGCTGGGAGAAGATCCGTTACCTGATTTTCGATGCCCCGGAACAGGCCGGGCCGTTCGAAACACGCCTCGGCAAGGTGGAACAGTGGCTGGCTCGGCAGGCTAATACCTACGTGGCGCTGGCCACCCAGACCCGTTGCACCGGGGCGGCGCAGTTGGAGCAGATGCTGGACCGCATCGAAGCTCAGGGTGGTGAGGGGGTGATGCTGCGCGCACCGGGCTCCCCTTACCAGTCGGGCCGTAGTCCCTATCTGCGCAAGTACAAACGTTTCGACGATGCCGAGGCCAGGGTGCTGGGCTATAACCCCGGCAAGGGTAAGTATGCCGGCATGGTGGGCTCACTGAATGTGGAGCTGCCGGACGGTACCCGCTTTGCCGTTGGCTCCGGCCTGAGCGATGCCGAGCGGCGCAACCCGCCCCCTGTCGGCGCCATTATCACCTTCAAGCACCACGGCTGGACCCGCCACGGCAAGCCGCGCTTTCCCACCTTCTGGCGTACACGCCCGGCGGACAGCGCGCCGGGTGGCGTGCCGTTCCGCTAGGGCTTCAGTCGGCTACTCCCACTCCAGTTCGGTGTAGACCTGCTGGGCGTTACGCCCGGCCAGGGTTTCGTGATTGAGCAGGTAGTGATAGGGGGACTGGTCGATACTGCCGATATCGGCAATGTCACCGCCGTCGTCATAAAATCCGGTGACCTTGTTGCGCAGAAATTTCAGGTAACCCAGGGTATCCGCATTGGCCTTGTCCAGGGGGGCGGGGTGGCCGTGACCGGGCACCACCACCCTGGGCGAGAAGGCGGCCATGGATTGGTACACCTCGATCCAGCTCTTGCTGTTGGACTGGCTACCCACCCCCAGCATGCGCTCCACGTAGACGATATCGCCGGTGAACATCACCTGCTGTTCCGGCAGCCAGATATAGCTGTCGCCCGGCGTATGGGCCTGCCCGGTATGGTAGATCTCAAACCGCACGCCACCCAGTTCCAGACGGAGCGTATCGTCGAAGGTCTGATCCGCGTACTGCGCCTCGGTACCGGCGATGCCCGCCTCATCAACCAGGTTGCCCAGCTGGATAATCTGGTCCCGGCCGCGCGCCTGCTGATCTGCCACCGCATCGGCACTGGCCAGGATCCGGGCGCCCTGCTGTTTGAAATAACCATTGCCCAGCCAGCGGTGATCCTGTCCGCCGCTGTTGATCACGGTCACCACCGGCTGATCGGTGACCGATTGGATCAGCTGGTGAATACGTTGGGCTCCCTGGTAGGTGCCGCCGGAGTCGATCAGCACCACCCCCTCGGCGGTAACCACAAAACCGAAAGTGGCGTTATTGCCCAGGTTTTCCGGGCTGCGGTTGCTCAACTCACCGACAATCGCATACACGTTGTCAGCCACTTTCTGCAGCGACAGATCGGACGCCAGACTGGCTTGGGCGGAGAACAGAAACAGGATAACAGTGCACAATAAACGGTAACCATTTTTCATTTTATTTTTTCCTTTTTAAAACGGGGACCCGGTCCCTGAGCCGGGCGAAATCCCTTTAGCAGATCAACCCTCTTTTGACCGTCATCTGCGAAGAAATTTTTGCTACGCAGATGCCTTAAAGGGCGTCATTGGGACATGCACAGGAAGTGGAGTCAAGCGCAGGGCGGCCCACCGGCCGGGTGTCTGTACAGGGGGCGGAGTTGTAGTGGGAAGTGCAATGACCGGTTTGCCCGCCCGGTCCGTTCGGACGGATGGGCAGGCAAACCGGTCGGGGGGGGGGGGTCAGCCTGGAAGCGCGGCTACTCCTTCAGCCGTTCCGGGTGATCCTCGGCCAGGTAAGCGCGCTCCACCTCGGTCAGTTCAATGCACTCCACACCGGTGATCATGGTCTTGATGTAGTGCAGCGGGGTCTTGCCGGTGGTGGTCATGTAGATATGGATAATGACAAACGTGACCATCAGAAACGCCGCTGCGGTATGCAGGAAGGCGACCACGAACAGGGCATCGGCCGCACCGGGGATCTCGTTCCAGAGATCGTACAGCAGATAGATGATACCGGTGAGCCACAGTGCCGGGCCGATCAGCACCATAAAGGTGAGATAGGCCAGCCCCTGCAGGGCGTTCTGTTTACGCCGCAGGGTCTTTTTATGCGGGTGATCCTCTCCGAACAGAATCCCCCAGGCGTAGTAGCGGATCACCGCAAACAGCCCCTTGGTGGTGGGCATGAACTGGCGCCAGTTTCCGGTGGTGAAGTTCCAGAAAGTGGTAAAGATCCACAACACGATCAGCGCGATGGCTGCAAAAGTGTGCAGCATCACCGCCTGGTCAAAGCGCAGCAGATCGTGGGTGCCATGCAGACCAAAGCCGGTAAACGCCAGCATGAAGATCAGCAATGCCTGGGTCCAGTGCCAGAACCGTTCATAACGGGTGTAGATGGTTACCGCGTGTTTCTCTCGTTTTGCCATGTCGCTTACTCCTTGTCCCGGCAGTGTTCAGTGATCCCTTTCTTGCACATCACAAACCGTATCAGGCCGTGTCCCAGTGCCACCAACAGCGCACCGATCACCGCCATGTAGCCGAGTATGTCGAGCCAGCCGAAGCCATCACGGCCCGGCATGTAAAAGCCCCCCAGCTCACTCAGGCGTCCCTCCTTGGCATGACACTCGCCGCACTTAACCGCATCCTCCTTGGGTGCCACCATGTGGGTGATGGGCCAGTAGGAAACGGTAGGAATGAATCCGTACTCACCGGAGTAGGGTTTGCCGCTCTTCTCCATGCCCACCTTGATGGCCTTGGCAAAATCATAATTGCCCCAGAAGGCATCCGAGTCGTCACCCCACAGGTGCATGTAGACCAGGGTGTTGTTGCCCTTGTCGTAGGGCTGGATGGTGTTCATCTGCTTGAATGGCCAGATGCGGGATGCCGGATCGCCGTAGGAGCCTTTGAAGCTGTTGATCGCTATGGGCGCCTTGTCCGGGTCGAACTGGGTATCGATGGTGGTGTAGTCCATCACGCCATCGAACCAGGCATAGGTGGGCTTCAGGTTCTCGCCATATTTGAAGTCACCCTTGATCGATTTGTAAGTGGCCCGGTGTTCGCCATTCCCCTGGGTATAGCCTTTCACCTTGTAGCCTTCGCCATTCTTCAGCTTGCCGGCTGTACGCCAGTCCCAGTCGGTCTTGGTAGCCACGCCGCCCCGGGCGAAGGTGGGGATGTGGCAGGTCTGGCAGGCCACCCGGTCGGTATGACCATTCAATTTTATCGCTTTCAAGTTGTTGCCCGGATGGGGTGAATTGCCATGACAGCTTTCGCAGGTGGCCACCTGGCGACGCTGACCCGGCTTGCCGGTGCCTTCGGTGTCCCTGGCCATCATGTTGTAACGGCTGCCGGACCACTGGTGCCCCTCGCCCTGGTGACACTCGGTACAGGCGAAGTTGAGACCCTGGGCATCCATGTGCACATCCAGCGCCTTGTCCGGATGTTTCAGGGACGAATCCAGGTCGCCGTGCTTGACCCCGTCGCCGCCACCGCCGTAGAAGTGGCAGGTACCGCAGTTGGAGCGATCCGGCAGGGCGACGCTCTGGGCCACCTTGGTCCACTCGATCGGCGGACGGTCCACGAACATGCTGGTGCAGGCCTCGTTACCTTCCGAGTTCGGGGTGCGATAGTAGGTGCCGGTGGAGTCGTGACACACCAGGCAGTCGATCTTGGTCTGGTCGGTGAAATCAAAACTTTCATCTTTCCAGCCGTAGCCGGCATGGCACTGGGCGCACATGCCCTCGTTGCCCCGGGCATTGGTGCAGAAGTTGTTGACCAGGTGCTTCTTGCCCAGGGTCTGGCCGGTCACCGGGTGCTTGTACTCCCAGGTCCAGTGGATACCCTTCATGAACTGGTGCCCGGCCTCGTTGTGACACTTGAGACAGGCCTGGGTCACTTCCGGTCCGCTGCTGAATGGCCCCTGCAAGGGCTTGAGCTTCGAATGATCCGTCGTGGAACTGCTGACCCGGACACCCGCCGGCGGCTCATCAGGTTTCCTCAGGTGAGCCTCGGTGGTATCCACATACTCGTTAATGCCCGTTTCTATCTCTACTGCTGCCTGGGCGTCGGCCAGCATGATCAGGGTGGAAAAAAGCACACCCAGGAGCCAGGTTGCGGTACCTGTCATCTGCTTGTTGCTGTACATTGTGAATTAGTCCCTTAGCTGTTTTTCCGGTGCATAAAGCCATATAGCGCACCACTTTTCCTTATGAAAACAGAGAAGCGCCGTACAATGCATTGATAAATCGTAATGAAGTCATGTCAGGGAATTGTGACAAATCACCTCCATCCATAGCCTGCCAAAATAAAATCCGGTATCGTGACCCACTCATTTTCAAATCAATCTGGGTAGTGAATCATGAGTAAACCTTTTGTCGCAGTTCTGATGGGATCCGACTCGGACCTGCCGGTACTTCAGTCTACGATGGATGTTCTCAACTCCCTCGGCATCCCGTTTGAGGCCAAAATCACCTCGGCCCACCGTACCCCGGATGTAACCCATGCCTATGTGAAGGATGCGGATGCCCGCGGTTGTGCCGCCTTTATCTGTGCCGCCGGACTGGCGGCCCATCTGGCCGGCACCGTGGCCGGCCTGACCCTGAAACCGGTCATCGGCATTCCGCTCGATTCCGGCCCGTTGCAGGGTATGGACGCACTGCTCTCCACCGTGCAGATGCCCGGCGGTATCCCGGTCGCCACGGTGGCGGTGGGCAAGCCCGGCGCCAAGAATGCCGGCTACCTGGCAGCCCAGATCCTGGCATTGTCAGATCCCGAGCTGGCCGCCCGGATCAGGGCGGACCGGGAAGCCAACGCGGCCGGTGTGATCGCCAAAGACGCCAAGCTGCAGGCAACCCTCTGATACGGGCGGCGAATGAGCCGACCGGCCAACCCCTGGAAACTACGCGAGGCCGCCCGCTGTATCATCAGCGGCGGCCTCGTTGCCTATCCCACCGAGGCGGTCTTCGGCCTGGGTTGCGATCCGCTGAACGGCGCGGCCATGCAGCGCCTGCTGGAGCTCAAGCAGCGCCCGGTTGAAAAGGGGGTGATCCTGATCGCGGCCGATTTCGACCAGCTGCGCCCGTTCATCAAACCCCTGGCCGAACCCCTGATGCAACCGATACTGGCCAGCTGGCCGGGACCCAACACCTGGTTACTGCCGGCTGCCGAGCATCTGCCGGGCTGGCTGACCGGCAAGCACGACACGCTGGCGGTCAGGGTGACCGCCCATCCGCTGGCCGCGGCGCTCTGCCGGGCCTGCAACTCCCCTATCGTATCCACCAGCGCCAACCGCAGCGGCCAGCATCCGGCCCGCTCCGCGCTGGCGGTGCGCCTGCGGCTGGACCGGGGGGTGGACTGCATACTCAACGGGGCGCTGGGTGGCAACCGGGCGCCTTCCACTATCCGCGACGGCGTCAGCGGCCGGGTGTTACGGGGTTAATCGGACAGGGATCGGGGGACAGGGCGAAAACGATTTACGGGGTTTGGACCCGGCAAGGCGATCCGACTTCCGTCGCTGGCGGGAAACGCGGGTAACCGGGCCGGGATGGAGTGGGAATTTTAGTCACGTCTACCGGTAAAAAAAACGGACTCATCATGGGGAAGCGATGAGCCCGAATGCGCCGTTACATACAAGCGCCGGAGGAGTACATTCAGGGGCGCTACATCCACCCCTCGATACGACGATGAAACTTCAAACTACCGGATCTACCGTGAAAGCCTGCACTGCAACCTTCACTAACTGTAACGGCCATTCGGACCAATACTGTAGGCGATTTATGTGACCTGCTTGGGGTTTTGCACCCCGCTTAATCAGCTCGCGCCCTTGTCGGCCACCTGTTTGACCCGGCTGTCATTGAGCTCGGTAATGCGCTGAATCAAGCCCTGCATTCCCTTGCGACGCACTTCCTTGGCGAAGCTGCTGCGGTAGTTGGTGACCAGGCTGATGCCTTCGATCTTGACGTCATAGGCTTTCCAGTCACCATCCTGGACGTGCATGCGGTAGACCACTTCCACCGGCGCGGCACCGGCCCGTTTCACCTGGGTGTGTACCGCTACATCACTGTCCCCTTCATTCATGCGCAGCGGTGCATAGCTGATCTCCCAGCCCTGGAACTCCTTGAAGGCGGTGGCGTAGGTGCGAACCAGCAGGCGCTGAAACTCGCGGGAGAACGCCTGCTTCTGCTCGGCCGTGGCACGCCGCCAGTACTTACCCAGGACCAGGCTGGAGACGCGGTGGAAATCCACATGCGGGAGCAGGACGTCGTTGGCCAGTTGGTAGACAAATCCCGGATCCTCCTGCATACGCTCCTGGTTCTCCATCAGGATGCCCTGCAGCTGATCGGAGATCCGCTGAATCACCTGCTGGGGTCCGGCCAGCTCTTCCGCCACCGCACCCAGCGGCAGGCAGGCCAGCAGCATCAGGCATATGAACTGACGACGTATCAATGAAATCAAGGCTGTTTTTTCCATCGCAATTGTCTCCGCAATTCCTGCAGATCCCTCTTCAGGAGTAATTAAAATCCAATACAAACGCCCCGTAAGCCACCCTGTAGCGGACATCCGGCGGGTATTCTTGAGCATTTCCAGGCCACTACCGGTAAATAAGATTCCATTTCGGGTGGCAATCCTGAACCACAGGCGCAGTGTAAACCCTGGGGGCCGGCTTTTGTTGCGCCACTATCCCGAGGCACCTGTAAGATTTTTCAGAAAGCCGGCGCCATGTGGACCCGTTATCCTTAATCCAGATGCTGATCAATCCACTCATCGATCCAGTGGCTGGCGCGGGCGCCGCTGAAGCGGGCCACCTCCGTGCCGTGATGGAACAGGATCACCGTGGGGAATCCGCGCAATCGGTAGTGCCCCGCCAGCTTCATATTGTCATCCACTTCCACCTTGGCCAGCAACAGGTCGCCGGCCCGCTCACGGACCACCCGCTCCAGGGCAGGCGCCAAGGCCAGGCAGGGTGAACACCATTCGGCCCAGAAATCCACCAGCACCGGCTGTTGTGCCGACGCCGCCAGCACGCGCTGCTCAAACCCGTCAACATCCACATCAAATATAAAGGGTGACTGCTGCATAACCCCCTGACTCCCAACGGCCTGTCAATCAAAGCCGGGCAAAGATACCACATCCGGGCAACTCCGGGTGGAGCCGGACCGGGTCTGTGCGGTATCTTATGGGATTGATTGGCCAGTCCACCCCCTTAATCCCAGCGATATCCTGGAGCTTGACCCATGCAGAGTAAAACCGCCGTCTCCGCCCGTTTCCCCGCCGCCCGTCCACGCCGCATGCGCCGGGATGAGTTCTCCCGCCGGCTGATGCGGGAAAACGGACTCACCCCGGCCGACTTCATCTACCCGGTATTTGTGCTGGAGGGGAGTGGTGAACGGGAGGCCGTCACCTCCATGCCCGGCGTGGAGCGCCTCAGCATCGACCTGCTGGTCAAGGAGGCCCGGGAAGTGGCTGCCCTGGGTATCCCCGCCATGGCGCTGTTTCCGGTCACCCCCCAGAGCGCCAAGTCACTGGATGCCCGGGAGGCGTTCAACCCGGACGGTCTGGCCCAGCGCGCGGTGCGGGCCCTGAAAGACGCCCTGCCCGACCTGGGAGTGATCACCGACGTGGCCCTCGACCCCTTCACCACCCATGGTCAGGACGGCCTGCTGGATGAGTCCGGCTACGTGATGAACGAGGCGACCGTCGAGGTCCTGGTAAAGCAGGCGGTCTCCCATGCCGCCGCCGGCGCCGACGTGGTGGCCCCCTCCGACATGATGGACGGGCGCATCGGCGCCGTACGCACGGCGCTGGAGTCGGCCGGTCATATCCATACCCGCATCCTCGCCTACTCGGCCAAGTACGCCTCCAGCTTCTACGGCCCGTTCCGCGACGCGGTCGGCTCCGCGGCCAACCTGGGTGGCGGCAACAAGTACACCTACCAGATGGATCCGGCCAACTCGGACGAGGCGTTGCGGGAGGTGGAACTGGATCTGAACGAGGGCGCCGACATGGTGATGGTGAAGCCGGGCATGCCCTATCTGGATATCGTGCGCCGGGTCAAGGATAGCTTCGGCGTACCCACCTTCGCCTACCAGGTGAGCGGCGAATACGCCATGCTCAAGGCCGCTTCCATGAACGGCTGGCTGGATGAGCGGGCGGTGGTGATGGAGTCCCTGCTCTGCTTCAAGCGGGCCGGCGCGGACGGCATCCTCACCTACTTCGCCAAAACCGCCGCCGAGTGGCTGGCGGAATAGTCATCCGGCCCGGCGTCGCTCCTGGCGCCGGGCCCCTTTCCCCATGCAGAGTCACACCATGACCGACAGATATGCCGTCATCGGCAACCCCATCCAACACAGCAAGTCACCCCTGATCCACCAGGCGTTCGCCGAGCAGACCGGCGAAGCGTTGCGTTATGAGCGCCTGCTGGGCAATCCGGATGATTTCGAATCCGATGTGCGGACCTTTTTCGCCGAAGGCGGCCAGGGACTGAATGTGACCGTGCCTTTCAAGGAGCAGGCCTGGACGCTGGCCGATGAGCGCACAGCCCGGGCCGAGAGCGCCGGCGCGGTCAACACCCTGATCCGCCTGGCTGACGGACGCCTGCGCGGCGACAACACGGACGGCGCCGGGCTGGTGCGGGACCTGAGCATCAATCACGGCTATCTGCTGAGCGGCAGCCGGGTGCTGCTACTGGGGGCGGGTGGTGCCTCCAGGGGCGTGGTGCGGCCCCTGCTGGAGTGCGGCCCGGAGCAGCTGATGATCGCCAACCGCACCGCCGCCAAGGCGCGCGCGCTGGCCGCTGAACTGCAATCCCTGGGACTGGTACAGGGTTGTGGGCTGGATGAACTGGAGGGCGAGCAGTACGACCTGATCATCAACGGCACCGCCGCCGGGCTGCAGGGCGAGGTGCCGCCGCTGCCGGACACCATTCTGACGGTGGGCGGCTGGACCTACGACATGATGTACGCCAGCGAACCCACCGCCTTTGTGCGCTGGGGCGAAGCGCACCGCGCCGGCAAGGCGCTGGACGGCCTGGGCATGCTGGTGGAGCAGGCGGCGGAATCGTTCTACCTGTGGCGCGGCGTACGCCCCGACACCGCCCCGGTCATCGCCCGCCTGCGCGGTTAGTCACTGCGGTAGCGCGGCTGGGCACAGACCAGCGGCGCACCCTGCCAGGCCGTGGAATCCGCTCAACCGGCGCGGTACTTCCCGGCCAGTTTCACATAGTGCCCGGCCACGTAGGGCAGAAACGCCAGCTCTTTTTCGGTCAGCTTGCGCAACCGCCGGGCCGGTGAGCCGCACCAGAGATAACCGCTCTCCAGCACTTTCCCCTCGGTCACCAGGCTGCCGGCCGCCAGGATCAGGTCCGGCTCCAGCACCGCGCCGTCCATCACGATCGACCCCATACCCACCAGGCAGCGGTCGCCGATGGTGCAACCGTGCAGCAGCACCTTGTGTCCGGCGGTCACGTCGTTGCCGATGGTCAGGGCGTGTCCATCCGGCGCGGTCGGACCGGCGTGGGTGACGTGCAGCACGCTGCCGTCCTGGATATTGGTCCGCTCCCCGATACGGATACTGTTGACGTCGCCCCGTATGGCGGTCATGGGCCAGATCGAGGCCTGATCGCCGATCACCACGTCACCGATTATCACCGCACTCGGATCAACCCAGACCGAGTGGCCCAGTTTGGGGGTGTTGCCGTCGAAGGTGCGGATATTGGACATGGGGATCTCCTGTCACAGGGTCAGTTAGGCGATACCGCTAGTCTAGTGGCTCAACCGCCGGAACAAAACCCGCGCCCCCGAAGCCCGCACGGCAAACGCCGTCACGGCCTGGAAATGGTCGCCCAAAACCGGCTATGCTGCCGGTTGTCGTCGTCAAACGGATAACGATCGGGAGGCTGAATGGGGCAGGACAACCGCCAGGAGATAACCTTGGAAACGCTGGCCCGGGAACGGCTTTGGCCCTCGGCCGACTACAGCCAGCAGGTGGAGCGGTTGCGCCGGTCCATCGGCAGCATGATCTACCTGGTGGAGCTGAAACCGGAGGCGATCAACCTGGGCGTGCGTTATTCCGACACCCCGTTCGAGCTGATTGATGTACTGGATTTTCCCCGCCCCGACCCCGCCCGGGGACTGGCTCCCCACCTGATCCTGCTGGACGATGGCCGGGGCATCAATCTGGGCCGCATCGCCCGCATTACCATCAACACCCCCTACAGCCCGCCCGCCGAGCATATCCTCTACCAGGAGTCGTTCGTGATGGAGCGGCTGCTGCTGCGGGAGCGGCAACTCAGCGAGGCGTCCATTGCCGCCCGATCCAAACAGCTGCTGGGCCAACTCCTTGGCAAACGGCCGGACAAGCGACTGACCCGCAAGTAAGCGGGACGGTGCGGCAAGTCACAGGTCGGTGTAACCGGTCCCGTCCCCACCCGCAGCTTGCATTCAAACAGCCTGTCAGGGTGATATAGTGGCCCTATAACAACAACCGCTCACTCGGGAGAGCTCGCTATGGAAATCGGTACTTTCGTCACCCTGGGCATTCTGGTCGCCATCGCGGTCTACGCCATTGCCATCTACAACGGTCTGGTCAATCTCAAACACGGCGTAACCAAGGCATGGGCCAACATCGATGTCCTGATGAAGCAGCGCCACGATGAACTGCCCAAGCTGGTGGAGACCTGCAAACAGTACATGCAGTATGAACAGGAGACCCTGGAGCAGGTGATGAAGGCCCGTGCCGCCGTCTCCAGTGCCCGGGAACAGGGTGATATCGGCGCCCTGGGCGGGGCCGAGAACCAGCTGCGACTGGGGCTGGGCAACCTGTTCGCCGTGGCCGAGGCCTATCCCGACCTGAAGGCCAACGAGACCTTCCAGCACCTGCAGACCCGCATCTCCGGGCTGGAGAACAGTATCGCCGACCGACGTGAGTTCTATAACGAGAGCGTCAATAACAACAATGTGCGCATCGAGCAGTTCCCCGACCTGATCGTCGCCCGGCTGTTCAATTTCAAGGCCGCCGAACTGCTGGAGTTCTCCCCCGAGGAGATCCAGGATGTGGATCTGAAATCCCTGTTTAACGGATGAGTCTGAACACCCAATTCAGCCACTTTTCGGTTGTTGAGTTCTGGGCGCTGCTGCTGTTCTGCGGCGTCCTGGCCCTGGGTGGTTTCTATTACGCGTTTCGCTGGCTGGGCCGCGCCCGGCTGATTGAAGACGCACCGACGGCAAAGATCCGCTCCGCCCACCAGGGCTACGTGGAACTGGCGGGCAACGCCCGTCCCATGGCGGGCGAGCCGATTCTGGCCCCCCTCACCGGCACCGCCTGCTGCTGGTACCGCTACAAGATCGAAAAGCGCGGCGACAAGAACTGGCGCACGGTGGAGAGCGAAACCAGCGATGGCCTGTTCCTGCTGCAGGACGAGACCGGCCACTGCCTGGTCGATCCCGAGGGGGCCGAGGTGACGCCCAGCGATCGCAGCGTCTGGTATGGCCACACCCGCTATCCGCAGGATCGCTCGCCAGGCCGGCAGCGGATACAACGGACACCACTGCTGAAGCTGCTCGGCGTGCTGAACCGCCAGATCGGCTTCAGTCGCTACCGCTACACTGAAGAGCGCATCTACCCCGGTGACCGGCTCTACGCCATCGGCCAGTTCAAGAGCCTGGATGAGCTGGATCACCGGCAGAGCCGGGCGGACCTGACCCGCAGCCTGCTGCGGGAGTGGAAACGTGACCGGGCGACCCTGCTGGGCCGGTTCGATCTGAACGGCGACGGACAAATCGACAGCCGGGAGTGGGAGACCGCCCGCAAGGCAGCCCAGACCCAGGCCCGCCTGCAGATGGCTGAGCAGCAGAGCAACCTGGTTGAAAACCGCCTGAGTGCACCCGACTCCAGTCGCCAGCCGTTTCTGCTCTCCACCCTGGAGGACTTTGAGCTGGTTCGGCGCTACCGGCTCAAGGCGTTCGGCGCCATCGCGCTGTTTTTTATCGCCGGTGCCGCCGCTGTCTGGCTCCTGGGCCAGGCCTTCAGCCGCTAGCATCTGGAACCGGCACAGCGGCGTCATCGCGCCACCCTGGCGGACAGATTCCGCCAGCGGACAGGCACCCTCGCCCGGGCCCTCACCCCCCGTGCCGATTTATGTCAGAATAAATACCCAATGCCGTATGCCTTCGGAGAACCCTGAATACCATGGATAACCCCCTGTTGAACCTGGAGGGGCTGCCCCCCTTCAGTAAAATACGCGCCGAACACGTGGAACCGGCCATCGATCAACTGCTGGCCGACAGCCGCGCCCTGACCAAAAAACTGCTGGCCCAGACCCCGCCATTCACCTGGGCCAATCTGGTGGAGCCGCTGGAGATCATGGAGGACCGCCTCAACCGCACCTGGTCGCCGGTCAGCCATCTCAACTCGGTACTCAACAGCGATGAGCTGCGCCAGGCCTACAACGCCTGCCTGCCCAAGCTCTCCGATTACGGCACCGAGATGGGCCAGAACGCGGCGCTGTTTGCCGCCTACAAGGCGGTCTATGAGCAGGACAGCTCGCTCGATCCGGCCCAGCGCAAGCTGCTGGAGAATGCCCTGCGTGACTTCCGCCTCTCCGGTGTTGACCTGCCGGCGGACAAGAAACAGCGTTTCAAGGAGATCAGCCAGGAGCTCTCCAGCCTGACCAGCAAGTACAGCGAGAATGTGCTGGACGCCACCAACGCCTGGAGCAAGTTGATCAGCGACCCGGACCAACTGGCCGGTCTGCCGCAAAGCGCCCTGGATCTGGCCCGACAGACCGCCGAACAGCGCGACCAAAGCGGCTGGCTGCTGACCCTGGACTTCCCCTCCTACATGCCGGTGATGACCTATGCCGACAACCGCGCGCTGCGCCGGGAGCTCTACGAAGCCTACGCCACCCGCGCCTCGGACCAGGGACCCGATGCTGACAAGTGGGACAACAGCGAGGTGATGGAGCAGATCCTGCGCCTGCGCCACGAACAGTCACAGATTCTCGGCTTCGACAACTACGCCGAACGCTCCATGGCCCGCAAGATGGCCCCCGGTACCGACCGGGTGATCGAGTTCCTCACCGACCTGGCGGCGCGCTCCAAACCCCAGGCCGAGCGGGAACTGGCGGAGCTGCAGGCGTTCGCCCGGGAGCAGCACGGCGTCACCGAGCTGGAAGCCTGGGACATCGGCTACTACAGCGAGAAGCTGCGCCAGCACCGCTACGCCATCACCCAGGAGGAGCTGAAACCCTACTTTCCCGAGCACCAGGTGGTCTCCGGCATGTTTGCCGTGGTGCAGAAGCTGTACGGCATCCAGATCAGCGAAGTGCACGATGTGGAGACCTGGCACCCCACCGTGCGTTTCTTTGAAATCCGCAACCCCGACGGCTCGCTCCAGGGGCAGTTCTACCTGGACCTGTACGCCCGCCCGAACAAGCGGGGCGGCGCCTGGATGGACGAATGCATGGTGCGCATGTTCACCCCCGGCTGTGACCAGATCCCGGTGGCCTACCTGGTGTGCAACTTCTCGCCCCCGGTGGGCGACAAACCGGCCCTGTTCACCCATGACGAAGTGGAGACCCTGTTCCACGAGTTTGGCCACGGCCTGCACCACCTGCTGACCCGGGTCGACTACCCGGGTGTGGCCGGCATCAACGGCGTAGCCTGGGATGCGGTGGAACTGCCCAGCCAGTTCATGGAGAACTGGTGCTGGGAACGGGAGGCACTGGACCTGTTCGCCGCCCATTTCGAGACCGGCGAAAAGCTGCCCCAGGCACTGTATGAGAAGATGATGGCGGCGAAAAATTTCCAGTCCGGCATGCAGATGGTGCGGCAGCTGGAGTTCAGCCTGTTCGACTTCCGCATACACCGGGAATACGACCCGGCCCGGGGCGGACGCATCTACGACATACTGAACGAGGTGCGGGACCAGGTGGCGGTGATCAAACCACCCCCGTTCAACCGTTTCGCCCACGGCTTCTCACACATCTTCGCCGGCGGCTATGCGGCCGGCTACTACAGCTACAAGTGGGCCGAGGTACTGTCGGCGGATGCCTTCTCCCTGTTTGAGGAGCGCGGCATATTTGACCGGGAGACCGGCCAGTCGTTTCTGCACAACATCCTGGAACAGGGCGGCTCGAAAGACGCCATGGAGCTGTTCGTCGCCTTCCGCGGCCGGGAACCGCAGATCGACGCCCTGTTGCGCCACAGCGGGATCAGCGCATGACAGGCACGGCATGGAGGCGCCTGTTGCTGGCCCTGCTGCTGGGTGGCCTGACCCTCGGTAGTGCCCAGGGTGCCCGTATCACCGATAAACTGCTGGCCGGCTTCTACGCCGAGCCGGACAGCAGTACGCAGCCGATCAAGGTGCTGCCCAGCGACACGCCGCTGGAGCGGCTGGAAAAAAAGGGCCCGTTTACCCGGGTCCGCCTGGGCGACGGCAGTGAGGGCTGGGTGGAGAGCCGCTTCATCACCGATGAGAAGCCGGCCCGCATCATGTTGCTGGAACTACAGGCAAAAAACAGCCAGTTGCAGCAGCAGTTGCGGGAGGCGGAAAGCCGGCTGAAGGCGCTGGACAAGGGCGCACCAGCCGGCAACGACAGGACCGAACTGGGCAACCTGCAACAGCAGCTGGCGGATATGCAGGCAGAGAATGTCCGGCTGAAAAGCAGCCTGGCAAACCAGGGTGAAACGACCGCTGACAACCGCGAACTGCTGCAACGCATTGCCGAACTGGAACAGCAGTTAACAACCACATCCGCCGGGGCCGGCAACAACCCTGAGCTGGAGAGACTGCGCCAGGCCAACCAGGCGCTGGAACAGCGCCTGGCAGAGATCGCCAGGCTGGCCGGCAGCAGCCCCTCGGCAACCACCGGGACGGCACCGGACCGGTTCGAGGCGTGGCAACTGCCCCTGCTGTTGCTGGCCATGCTGTTCAGCTTTATCGGTGGCGTGGTATTCAAAAATTACCGCCTGGCGCGGCGTTATGGTGGCCTCCGGGTCTAGGAATCTATGAAATATTCAGATCTGCGCGACTTTATCGAACAACTGGAGGCGTTGGGGGAGCTGAAGCGGGTCAGCGTCGAGGTGGATCCCCACCTGGAGGTGACCGAGATTTGCGACCGTACCCTGCGCGCCGGGGGACCGGCCCTGCTGTTTGAGCGGGTTAAGGGCTCCCGGTTTCCGCTGCTGGGCAACCTGTTCGGCACCCCCCGCCGGGTCGCCCTTGGTATGGGCGAAGAGTCGGTGGAGGCGCTGCGCGAGGTGGGCAGACTGCTGGCCATGCTGAAGGAGCCGGAGCCGCCCAAGGGGATGAAAGACGCCTGGTCCAAGCTGCCGGTATTCCGGAAGGTGCTGGACATGGCGCCCAAGGAAGTCAAACGGCCGGCCTGCCAGGCCGTGGTGCTGGAGGAGCCGGACATCGACCTGGCCGCGCTGCCGGTCCAGACCTGCTGGCCCGGCGATGCCGGACCGCTCATCACCTGGGGCCTGGTGGTCACCCGGGGACCCGAGAAGAGCCGCCAGAACCTGGGCATCTACCGCATGCAGGTGATCGGCAGAAACCGGGTCATCATGCGCTGGCTCTCTCACCGGGGTGGTGCCCTGGATTTCCGGGAGTGGCAGCAGCGCCACCCCGGCGAGCCGTTTCCCGTCAGCGTCGCCCTGGGGGCCGACCCGGCCACTATCCTGGCGGCGGTTACCCCGGTCCCGGACACGCTCTCCGAGTACGCCTTCGCCGGCCTGCTGCGTGGCAGCCGTACCGAGGTGACCCGCTGCCTGACCAACGACCTGCAGGTCCCGGCATCGGCCGAGTTTGTCCTGGAGGGCTATCTCTATCCCGACGACATGGCGCCGGAGGGACCGTTTGGCGATCACACCGGTTACTACAACGAGGTGGACAACTTTCCGGTCTTCACCATCGAGCGCATCACTCACCGGCGTGACCCGATCTACCACAGCACCTACACCGGTCGGCCACCGGATGAACCGGCCATCCTGGGGGTGGCGCTGAACGAGGTGTTCGTGCCGATCCTGCAGAAGCAGTTCCCGGAGATAGTGGACTTCTACCTGCCCCCGGAGGGGTGTTCCTACCGCATGGCGGTGGTATCCATGAAAAAGCAGTATCCGGGACACGCCAAGCGGGTGATGCTGGGCATCTGGTCGTTCCTGCGCCAGTTCATGTACACCAAGTTCGTGATTGTTACCGATGACGACGTCAACGTGCGCGACTGGAACGATGTGATCTGGGCCATGACCACCCGCATGGACCCGGCCCGGGACACTACCCTGATCGAGAACACGCCGATCGACTACCTGGATTTTGCCTCACCGGTATCGGGCCTCGGCTCCAAGATCGGCTTCGACGCCACCAACAAATGGCCCGGTGAGACCCAGCGGGAATGGGGCCGCCCCATCACCATGGATGCAGCGGTGAAACAGCGGGTGGACGAGATATGGGAAAGCCTTGAAATCGGTATCCCGGGTGATTGAATCGGGCCACCGGTCTGGGGCTATAATTGCGGATCACCGAGAACAAGAACAGAGGAGAAGTCAGGATGCGTACCATCATGTTGATGAATGCCAAGGGGGGTTGTGGCAAGACCACACTGGCAACCAATATCGCCACTTGGTTCGCTGACGAGGGCGCCACCGTCGCACTCGCCGACTTCGACCCGCAGGGCTCCTCGCTGGACTGGCTGGAGGCACGCAAGGACTACGAAGGCATACCCGACATCCAGGGCATTGATGCCACCCGAAACCCGGTAAAACCGGCCCGCGGCACCGATATCCTGATCATGGACGCACCCGCCGGCACCCACGGCAGCGAAATCAACAGCATGCTGAAACGGGTGCAGTCGCTGATCGTGCCGGTACTCCCCTCACCTATCGATATGCGCGCCTGCGGCCGTTTCCTGGAAGAGTTGCTGCGCAGCGGCCGGGTATCACGCCAGCAGACCCGAATCGCCATCGTCGCCAACCGGGTCCGGGAGAACACCCTGATCTACCGGCAACTGGAGGAGTACCTGGCCCACCTGGACGTGCCATTCCTGACCCATCTGCGGGAGAGCCAGAACTATATCCGTTCCGCCGAACGGGGCCTGGGTATTTTCGAGATGGCCCCGTCCATGGTGTGGCAGGATGAAGCGTTGTGGGATCCGATTCTGGCCTGGCTGGAGAATCAGTGAGCCGGTTGATCAGCCATTCCGCCTGAGTAACCTTTGATCCTGACTTGAACCGCTGTTTCGTCCGGCCCGGCGGCCTTCGGCGGGATACTTTTGCGGCCACCAGTACCCAAAAGCCTTCCCCAGTCAGCCTGCCAATCGGATTGTTCTTCATTCAAAAACTTCAATCGAAGTTTGGGCACCGCAGGATGATCCGACTTCCACGC
>NPIF01000737.1_pt1 | contig 248631 bp, 213 predicted proteins | sample 8637461 | NCBI WGS metagenome assembly NPIF01 (sample SAMN07420641, study PRJNA396082) | bioreactor metagenome | isolation source: sample BR12 brine-fed electro-methanogenic bioreactor BR | place: Japan: Kochi | collected 2016-12-09 | reverse complement strand
TTGCAATTTGTTGTAATATTGGAAAAATCTTGGCGGCGTTACACTATTTTGATTGTTGAACGGCACAACAATTTAAACATAAGTTAATGAATTTATTATTAAAATTACAGAAAATGGCTGAATCGGACAGAATGAAAAGCGTTACACTATTTGAATCTCAGCATTCCATAAAAATTTTCGCCGCTGCGCAGCTAATTCGGGGTGGTACCCTACCATTGTTTGCTTTCCCAGGTAGGGTGTCACTGCGCAAATATTCAATGGACAAATAGTCAAATTATTCTGCGACGCAACGAACGGAAAATCCGTCCAGTCGGCCGTGGTCGCCACCGTGCGCGCCGGCGCCATTGCTGGTGAAGGTCAGGTAGCTGGCGCTGCCAGTGTCCTCCGAACTGCTCCAGTAGGCGCCGTAGAAGCCACGAATGCCCAACGCCCCGCCGTGGCCGTAGTAGCGGTAGCCGGCGGCCGGCAGCATCAGGGCATCACCGAAAAACCGGGCCGAACTGTAATTGGTGTCGTCAAAGTTCCACGTCCCCACCGTACTCTGGGTGTTGTTGTCAAGAACCCCTTCCCACTGACTTACACTGGGCACCCGGTAACCGGCAGGGCAAGGATCGTTGGCAGTTTTCTCACTGTCAGACCATGCTCCATCTGGGGCATAACTACCATCCCAGTTGCTGATTTCTCCTTCATTGGCCTCTTCAGCATCAGGGCCAGTCGGCCCATGAGCAAAATGCTCGGTGTTGGTATCGTACCACTGGCTTTCATCAGGTCCTTTCCGACCCCATTGCCAGTAACCGCCAATCAGTCGCCAGGACGGGGTGAATGGGTCGTCGTTGGTAGTCTTACCGATGGCTGCCAAATTGTAACAGTCAAATTCTTTCCATACGCCGGGGGCCACATAGGCGCCGCAGGTATCCGGCGCATTCTGGTTGTCTTCAATTGAGGTTGGGCTGGCAGTGACAACCTGGTCATCCAGCATTACCTGGCCCTGGTAAATACTCAATGTCAATGATGGTCTATCGGTAAAATTGATGATTTGAGGAGTCTCGGTGGCCGGAATCTTTAAAAGTGTTCCGTCGGACCCTTGAAAGGTAACAGTGGCACCGGACCTATATACCGAAAACCCTTCCGGACTCGCCACAATGTTGATCATGTTGCCACCTGGAAAATTCACAAGTTCAGCATTTGCGCCACTTTCAATTGTCACAAGATTGACGTTTGACGTGCCATATATCGTGACTGACTCTCCAGATGACACTGTAACATCGGGAGAGTCTTGAGTTAGAATAAGAGAGTTTGGATTAGTTTCATCCAAAAGATATCCATTCACTCTGAAACATGGGGCATGATATATCGTCCCAGTATCAAAATAGTCGCCGGTTAAAAAATACCATTCACCGCCATTATTGCTCCACAAACCATCTTCTATTTGTCCTGCAGATTCAATATAGACTCCATTTGAGTGATACCAACCGTTTACATCACCCGCAGTCACATCAGTCCCAAAGTAATCAGGCATAATGCCTAATAAATAATAAGTTCCCGCATTAAACATCTGATTAATATCAATAATTTTAACATATTGGTTCATACCTATTGGTACAGCAAAGGAGTCGTCTACGTAAACTGTTGTTGGATTTTCCAATGAGTCCTGAACAGTAAAGTTAAAATCTGCAATAACTGCATCTATAGCGGTTCTCAGTATCACTTCAATTGAGGATATATAGGTGGTGTTTGTTAAAGTGAATGAAGCTGCAACATGGTGCTCTGAATACATTCCGTAATAACGATATGCGCTATTAGAAGAATCAAGCAGAACTTGTTCTGATGATTCTACCTGAATTGGTTGTCCAAAAATCAAAAGAAGTAGAGTTATGCCACCCAGTATTATGCCATATTTTCTCATTTAGGATCCTCTCTATAATTATAAATCAGAATTGGTAGAAAAAATTTCTAAATTATCATAATCTGCTGAGGCAGAACTGTTATCCATATCATTTTCCGGGAATTCATCATGGGCGGTTAATCTGTATTTATACATTTTATTTGTTTCCAGAATGCCTTTTGGGATCATATGACTGGTATCTGAAGTTTTGCACGCGTATACCTCTTCATTTTCCATATCATAAATTTTTACTTCATAGTAAACCCCCCTGTCTACCGAACCCCAGGAAAAGTTCGCTTCAGTTCCGTTTATCGAAAGATTGATAGAGCCAGGTGGATCTAATGGTTGAGCATTAACGTAGTCTGTATAAGAAAATTCATTTCCATCCTTATCCTGAATGTGGATTGTATAGTTGCCGGTTTCAATTGGATTATCTATCCAAGTCGAATAACCTCCTTCATTTTGACTTTCACTATTTTGTAATTCAAGAGGAAATGTACTCCCATCTGGAAGTACAACGCTCACAGAATCTATGTTGTCTGGTACTCCCTGAGCATCGTAAACGTTGATATACACAGAAATACCAGGTGGGTTTTCACCATCTTTAAAGGTATGTACACAATCACCATGATTGAATGTAAATGGTACTTGCGTTGCCTCAGATGTCGTAAACGTCGGGTTATCATATGTCAATGCCGGCGTTTTTGATTGATTATCCCAATCAAAAATCCAGCTATGACCGTCCAATGCATAAATTTCGTATGTATATGTGGTGTTGGGTTCTAATATTCCAGGAGGGAAAATAAAAGGAGGGGCATCTGTCCCTACCCCCAAGGAATAATAAAAATCACCATCCAGGGTTCGAATTGTCACAGCGTATTGATTTGCTCCACTGGATAAATCCCAATCAAAGATTGGAGAAGTACCATTAACAACACATGATATATTTTCGGGAGGAGGGATTTGGAGCACCTCTGCACGATCTGTCCTCGTTCCGATATTACCCTCAGGGTCAATTACTTCAAAAATGTAATCTCCAGTTTCTCCAAGTCCATCAACTGAAAATGCATAATAAGCACTGGTCGGAGAATTATTGTATTGATACTCAAGCCTATAGGTCTGATTTCCAACCGAAACGGTTACTTGATGAGATGAGCCATCGGATGAAATACCATCATGGTCAATAACTTTAATCCACGCGCCTATTTCGTCAAACTCTGATGTATGAAAAAAGTATATTCCAGTTCCATCAAAATCGATGGCGGGCAGATTGTAGACAACTTCAGTGCTACCGTCAATTGCAGCAGCTGTTGTGGTAACAACCTGATCATCCAGCATCACCTGCCCATTATAAATACTCAATGTCAATGATGGTCTATCGGTAAAATAGATGATTTGAGGAGTCTCGGTGGCCGGAATCTTTAAATTTGTCCCGTCAGATCCTTGAAAAGTGACAAGGGTTCCTGACCGGGACACAGTAAATAAGTCTGAGCTTGATAGAATCTGTATGCTATTTTGCCCCGGAAAGTTGATCAGTTCAGCCATGGCACCGCTCTCAACGGTAATTACATTGGACGCTGATGTACCATACACCTGTTCATTACTGCCCGATGTTATTGTATGATCTGGAGATGCATGGGAAAGGATGCTTGTAACAACAGGAGGATCGGCAATATAGATATCATCATAACTTGCCTTGAAATTGCCTGATTCTCCAGAATCCGCAAACAGCCATGTCCTGAGTTGCCGATGCATGCCATATGGTGGATACGCATTCGTCTGGATATTGAAAACAGCCAGTTCATCCTCGCACTGAAAAATGATCTGGTCATTTTCGTATGTAATGGAAAGAACATAATATGTATCCAATTGAACAGGTGTAGAAAAAGTATGCCAGAAAAGCTCTGTGAAATTGTTTTCATCGGCATCATCGGATCGTCCTATCCATGCTTGTGCCTGGGTACTTCCTTCGCTGTCATACCATAACCTGATCTGAGCAAAAACGTCGCCTTCATACCTGTTATAATCAACCCCGCTTCCAGTGCCCCTGGTTTCATTGTAATAATAGCCGCCCAGGCGGGCGATTCCAGAAGCACCTACTGACAACTGGGTATCACTTTCAATTCGAACTTTTGCTTCAAGATAGGGGGTATCTCTTCCTGTTGTAAGATATGTGGAGGCATTTGAAGAACCGCCGATACTTCGGACGTTTGCGCGCAGGTGTTGGTTTGAACATTCCCTTACCCATTCGGTTTGATCCCATTTGGATAGATCGATCAGCGGTGATGAAAAATCCTCATGGATCTCTGCCGCATTGTTCAATACCACATTATCAAAAGTAGTGTGAATGAATCCATCGTTAGATCCATTCGCAGCATCTATGCAGGCGCCAATGCTTCTAACAGGATTGACTGCGGGACGCTTTTTCTCAGGTCCTGTGTATTCATCTGTGACACCGTTTACAGTAAATGTCAGCGTTCGGTCATTGTCATAAACAAGTTTAACACTGTAAGGGACTCCGGTATCCAGCGTTCCGGGGCCGATCAACGTACCACTTTCGATTTGCTCAAAATCGGAAGGATCATTTTCCATCACTCTGGATGCTTCCCAGAAAGCCTCAAGCCCACCGTTTCCTCTGTCCCCTATCATAATTTCGAATGTGATCTCACCGGACTGCCCGTCAGATTCATTTGAATTGTAAAACTGGCCGGCTATTCGGGCAAAACTTCTGGAGTTCGGTGCACTGTCAGGTGTCGCCTCCATGATTGTGATCTCGCTCTCAAAGGCTGTTATCGTTTCCGGCTCCGGGCTCGCTACTCCGAGATTGTTTCTAAACATCCCCGGCCAATATTCAACGCCCATCCCGGAAGAATTGCCGAGCTTGAGCACCAGCTTTCCGTCACTGATTTCCTTGACGTATTCCCTGGGAAACCATTTGTCACTACTGAGATATCCTGTTGAAAAATCGTCATAGAGCTTTTTTGCCGGGATGGCTTCTCCAGAAATCGAAAGTGATAGTGCAACAAAAGTAAAGAACGAAACGAACAATATCCTTACCATGGCTGAGCCTCCTGTATTAAATTTGTTTATTTTCAGCAGTACACCATTGTTTGGGAAGTCAAGTACCTTCGGCAAAGCCGGAGGCTTGATTTGGTGAATCGCTCAAAGCGGTTATTTATTGGGCCACCTCAAAGGTGGCGCACCTTATTTAAACAAGCTCAGCTGCTCTAAGCGTCTATCCTATTTCTCCTGAGAGCGGATGTCTTCTCGAACAGTGTCCTCGTCTCGACCAACGGTTGAAACGTGATAGCCTCTGGCCCAAAACTGCTGACCTGTAAAATTCCTTCGATGCCCCAGGTAATTACGTGCTATATGGATTGCACTTTTACCATTGATGAATCCGATAACCTGTGCCACCGAATATTTTGGAGGTATCGATATAAGCATGGGCACATGATCCGGCATCATATGCCCTTCAATAATCTCACTTTCTCTGTTCCGGGCCAAATCCTTGAAAATTTGTCCAAAGTACCTTCTAAGTTCACCATACAATGTCTTTCTGCGGTATTTTGGAATCCATACCACATGGTATTTGCATTCCCACCTGCTATGGGATAAACTCGAATCGTTGTTCATGAAAGCCTTTCCTTTGTGAATTTGAGCGGTTCACTTCTGGAAGGGCTTTCATATATTCCCGTAAATGTCAAACACTGGTGCGTCGCCCGGCAAAGCCGGGGGTTTACCTAAATGCAATTAGAGATTCTTTAACGGCATTCTACCTCTCATAATCATATTGCCTTTGACAGCATCAAGAAATTATACACTATGATAACAATCTTTTAGCACCGACCCACCAATCCAGCCTATACAAGAGGGAACTACCAGAAAAATTCAATTTTTCTGATTTTAAAGACTTTTTCTCACCCAAAAGGGTCAAAACCCAAAGCAGCCGTAAAACTTGCCAGGTCATACACCAGGGCATCACTGCTGACAACGCCTGTCAGTTTGATCACATTCATAGTGCCTTCATCGTTGTAATTGTATGACAGCGTCACATCTTCGCCTTCGTTGGAAAATGAATAATCGTTCACATCAGCATTTAGAAATGAAATGGTGTCGTCTTCTGTGAAATTGGCGATAACCGCATAATTGGAAACCGCTGCATCATCTATGAAATTATACGCATCGCCGCTGGCATCGAAATTTGCCTCAGTTGGAAAGGCGGCTGTATCAATATCAACATCAATCGTATCTTCATTGGGATCAAATGAAGAAACGGCATCGTTGGCGGCAGCCTCAGCCTGAGCAATCTGTTCTTCAGAATAATGATTTGGTGAAACAGGACGTTCATTGCCAGGAGTCGCCACAAAAGTGAAAACCTTGGCAAGCATTTCATAGCTTGATTTCGGGTCAATACTTCCGTCCGCATCTTCCTCCAGTTGTCTCATCAACACACCGGAGAAGGTATCAAGCAGCCTATCATTAAGTTCAATCTCCTCTCCCGCCAATGTTTGCATATATGCAGTGATATATGCCACTTTTTTTTCCGACATAATTTACTCCTTTCTTGGTTATTTCAATTTCCTGACCAAAGGAAAAGACAGCTCCTTTAATTCAGGAGCATCGTTTTACCAGTTCGGGATGAGTGCTGATGCCAGCAGATCATCCACCATAGCTGTCTTTTTCAAAACCACCCCTTCCTGATCCAGCAGAAACAACGTCGGCACTCCCAGTACCCCGTAATTGGTAAAATTCTCCCCGGCCATGCCACTGAAGTCACAAAAATTATCCGGCCACTGGTGATAAGCCAGCTTTTTTTGAAAGCCCTGTTCGGTCATATCCGCGCTGATAGCGATCACCCGGACATTCTGCTCTGCCAGGCCTTTGTATTTGTTTGCCAGGTCAATCAGGGCATCTTCACACGCGGGGCATTGAGCCTTGTAAAACAGCAAAATGGTATAGGCCGCGTCCAGCTTGCCGGTTTCGATGGCGATATCCTGATCACTGGTACCGGTCTGGGTCCGCACCGGGGCATGAAATATCAGGTCCGGGGCTTTATGCCCTGTCAGTATTTTCACCGATGAAATCATGTTTTTGACATCGCCGGATAAGGCTGCTTGGGCAGCAGGCCGATTCTTTATGTGGTCAGCAATAGCCGGCAGCAGGGCATCCTTGCCTTTTTCCACCAGCAGCGGGAAGGCTTTTTCCGCAAACCCCGTCAGTATGTCATCCCGGTCCATGCGGGACATGGCTTGATCCAGCCTTTCAGCAAAAGCCTCGTCTCCCTTGCCGGACCGGATATTCATCATCACCCAGTGATGCAGAACCTGGTCCCAGTGGCCGCTGGTGTATAGGTCTTTGAAATCCAGGGTTTGGGTCACAAAGTCGTTGAAATACGCCATGTGATCTTCCTGGTCTTCATAAATCTTATCTGCAATGCCTCTGGTAAAGTCCACGATCTCCCCGAACCGGGCGGCATACAAAGGACTTTCGGCTCTGTCCGCTTGGACCTGTTCAAAAGACTGGCGCAGATTTGCCTGTTCCACCAGGGCTGTTTTGTGGAGATCTTCCTCCGGTCCATATATCTGCAACAGGTGGTTGATAGCCCCGAGTTTGTCCAGGATGGTCTGCTGGCGCTGGTGCTGGGATTTCAGATAATCGTTTTCCGGGTTGCCTGTGTAGATGATGTTATCGGGTCCAGGTTGCTCTGACAGGCATTCCACGGAAAAGCCTTTGCCGGTATAGATCATGTCGAGACCGCCCCCTTTCTTAAGCAACCACCGGGTCATGCCCTGGTAGTCCTGATACGTTTCAGGCATGATCAGGGTCACCCGGCCGTCCGAAGGGATCTCACCTGATCGGACAGTGATCTGGTCTTTGCCTTGGAAGATGTTCCATTCATAGGCATGGCCGGCGAAGTAGGGGAAGTGGAGGTGGATTTCATTGGCTTGGATTAAAGAGGCTGACCACACAAAGAGGATAGAGGCTGCAGCGGTCAAGTATTTCATTCTATATCCCTTCAAAACCCAAACTCAGCTTCAGCTGAAGACATCAAGAGGCCTTGTACACCCATAGGTTGTCTTATATGGCTTTGTTTTTTTGATTTGTGATCAATAAGAATCAGCGTACTCTGTTCATACATCATCGAGAACCCCTTCTGCTTGTATAGATATATTCTCTGCCCGGCTTCCCGGTCCAGTTTTTCACGAATTTTTCTCAAAACCGCCACCTTTTAAAAAATTTTCGGTCGCTCAGCTGCAAATCCTTAGTGATACCCTACCATAATTTGCTTTCCCAGACAGGGTATGACTGCGCAAATAGTCGAATCATTCTGCGATGCAGCGGACGGAATGACCGCTCAGGCGAGAGCTGTACCAGCCCGAGTCGGTGCGGCTGCTGGAGACTTTCAAACGATAAGCGTTCCAGCTGCTGTACTCCGAACTGCTCCAGTAGTAGCCGTAGTAGCCACGGGCGTACAACGCCCCGCTGCCATGGAAGTGGGTGGGATAGCGGTAGCCGGCGGCCGGCAACATCAGATCATTGCCAAAAAACCGGCCGCTGGAATAATTGGTATCGTTCGAATCCCATGTCCCAACGATACTCTGGTCATTGTTATCATCCGTCCCCTCCCACTGGCTTCGGGTCGGCACCCGGTATCCCGAAGGACAGGGCTCATAGGCGGTTTTCTCATTGTCGGACCATGCATTTTCAGACGAATAATTATTATCCCATCCATTGATTTCACTTTCGTTCGCCTCATCTTCTCCGAGACCGGTAGGGCCATGGGCAAAATGCTCGGTGTTGGTATCATACCACTGGCTGGAATCCGGCCCTTTTCGACCCCACTGCCAGTAGCCGCCAATCAGACGCCACGACGGGGTGAAGGGGTCATCGTTGGTGGTCTTGCCGATGGCGGCCAGGTTATAGCAATCGAACTCCTTCCACACACCGGGGGCGATGTAGGCGCCGCATTCACCATGAATTGGCTCATCGTCGTCTTGTCCATGCGTTTCAAGCCAATCCTTGACAGCGATGTATGAGGCATGCTGGCATGTTTCGTTGTCTGAACATGTCACCTTTGCTTCTGAAAGTCGGGAAAAAAAGGAGACAATTATATCTGTGTGGGCATATCCATCAATAAAATAACTATCGTCTCCAGGAACCGCATCACGATCACCAAATCCCAGTAATTTTTCGGTTACCATCCCACCGTATACTTCCGAATTCTTCAACAAGGGTTCTGTTCCAAAAAGAGTTAAATTCGGATGGAACCGTTGTCCTTCATATGTGATTAATTTGTCTCCTTCGTCTATTATTAAAGGGTCGTCTCTGTCCGTAGTCAACCCAATTCCTACTTGAATAGGAATGCTTGGAGGTGTTGAATCTGCCGTATTTGCCAAGTCGGCGGCAATCTTGCCTTTTTCTATCTCGACTCCAAGAAATGGGAGAAAGGCTGTGTCTATAAAATTCGGTTCTCCCATTTGATGAGTCGAAATTTGAGCACCGAATGAATGTGTCCATGAGTCCTGGCCTTTAGGAAACATCACAGCATGTGCTGTTTCCTCGTCATCAAAAATTCCTGAATGAGGCGTTCCCAATGTAGTTACCGAAGCCACATACCGGGCGTAATCATCTCCATTCTCATTTAGGTTTTGCAGAAGTGTCCGGGTAAGGACACCGCCAAAAGAATGCGCGACTATGTGTACCTTTTTGCCCGTTTTGGATTCAATCAAAGCAAGGCATTCTCCCAAGTCATCAGCAACATCTTGGAACCTGGCATTGGTTCGCCAGCGGAATTCAAATGGAATAAACTCTCCATTGTTTAAATTTCCGATTAATAAAGGAAAATTCCCCCAGGTTCCTTCGCCGCCTCCAAAACCAAATATGTCTAATAAATAACCATGTACAAAAAGCACCGGTTCACCTGTAAGGGTTGTACCGGATGTCGGCAGGGGTTGAGTTGAATCTAAGAGATAGGCATCTTTTATGCCTATCGGGAACATTGTCATTGTAATAACCTTGCTTAAGTTAAACACAAATTGCGTTGCAAGCCCCGGTTTGGAGGCAAGCGGAAGCCGATAACCACCGTAAGTAAAATACCTTCTGTTGTTTTCAACCCATGAATATTTTAATGGATACTGACCTGAACTTTGCAGGGATTGGGACTCCTTATTAAAATCAAGACTTTCATAATAATCCTGGCTTCCATACGAATCCGGGTCAGGGAGATATAATTCAAAAGAGCCCTCAATGTCCCCGTCGATTAACAGATCTATGGCTGGGTTGTTGTCTGCATCCCTCCCCTGAATGATCTTGATTTCGACGTCCTGGGAAACAGATCCCGCTGGCACTTCTAGAACGATATCTCCTGTTTGATCGGATACACTGCCGCCATCGGATGTTACTATGCCACTGGCGATCTCTACCGCCTGCATGATATAAATGGAAGCCTCAAGCACGACGTTCTCATTGGAGGTGGTATTCATGATGTTCACTTTAAATGGTATGGATGTCCCTGTTTCGGCAGATTCTGGTATTAAATATGTGACGATCCCATCACTGTCAACCGCCATTCCGGAAGGTCCTTCTTTGATTTCAAAAGAAAATTGGTTGTCTGGATCGTCGCTTACAAGATGTATTCCGGATTCAATCGATTTCCCAGAAAAACTGGAAATCACGTTATTTTCATTACCGATGGTCATTTCAATAATCCCAGCATAAAAACCGGCATCGGAATCTTCTGCGATACAGCGTACCGAGAATCCGTACCTGCGCTCCCCATAGCTGCTTGCGTCGGCGTAGTTGCTGTGAAAATAGAGGGACTGTGCATCCCCGTTTATGTACTCCGAGCTACTCCAGTAGTGGCCGTAGTAACCGCGACCGAATAACACACCACTACCGTAATCACGGCGGCCAGCGGACGGCAACATCAAGTAGCTGCCAAAAAAACGAGCACTGCTGTAATTGGTATCATCAAAATCCCACGTTCCTAAAGTGCTCTCGGTATTATTATCCAAAACCCCTTCCCACTGGCTTTGGGTGGGGACTCGAAAACCTAACGGACAGGGATCATTGATTGTTTTATATTCATCGGTCCAAGCTCCGTCTGATGCATAATTTTGATCCCATCCGGTGATTGAACCACTATTGACCTCACTATCATCCGGGCTTGTCGGGGGATATATTAAATCCGTAATACGGCCAAATATGTTATATTCTCCAATCAAATCCTCTACCCATTTAAAACCTACGGTTTCTAAGATGTGGGAAGTTGTAGTTTCAAAAATCATTGCCGGAATGTCGCTTGATCGGGAACCGTCATCCAGATATGTGTAGTCGGTTGTGGTATAATCCACCGCCAGGGTAGTATCAGCAGGCAGCTTACCTTGAGTAATTAACTGACGCAACGGCTCCTGAAGGGCGTTTACAAAATCAGCATGGTTTTTGATAACTCCATTTGTCAGCAAAGATGGCTCAAACTCTATATCAAACCTATTAACGTCATCAACTTTAAGCCGCAGGCCATTACAATTTATGTTAGCAAGCAGATCGACCACTCCATCCCCATCCACGTCAACATCAAAAAGGTCTGCATTCTGATCCAGCAGGAAATAGATGGCCTGGGATTTTCCTGGGTCGCCATTCCCTGAGGGGCCATGAGCAAAATGTTCGGTATTGGTATCATACCACTGACTGGAAGACGGCCCTTTTCGCCCCCACTGCCAGTAACCACCAATCAACCGCCAGGACGGGGTGAATGGGTCGTCATCGGTGGTTTTGCCTATGGCCGCGAGGTTGTAGCAGTCGAATTCTTTCCATACGCCCGGGGCCACGTAAGCTCCACACTCGCCAGGGTCGGCAGAACTACCATCAATTGGAACGGCGGTTGTGGTAATCATCTGATCATCCAGCATCACCTTGCCCTGGTAAAGACTCAAGGTCAACGGCGCGCTGTTCGAAAAGGTAACGGTCTGAATGGACTGTGTGCTAGGCATTTTTAGAACCGTTCCGTCAGCACCTTCAAAGGTAACAATAGACCCGGATCTGGATACTGTAAACAAACTTGAATCAGATTGAATAAGAATACTGTTTGAACCTGCGAAATTGATCAGTTCAGCCCTGGCACCACTTTCAATGGTAATTTGATTGGATGTTGCTGTACCGTAAACCTGTTCATCACTGCCTGAGGTGACGGTATAATCAGGAGAAGAGCTGGTAAGAACCGTTATGGATGCCTGACACAAAAAAGGTGTCATCAGAAGAATCATTAAAAAGACAAAAGTCTCTATATGTGTTTTCATTACATAATCCTTTTTTGAGTGTCAGCCAATAATCTCAAAAAAATCATTTCACATCAAAATCGTGTAAAAATCATTCTGGGAAAACTTTAGAAGATCGGTCCTTTCCAAGTTATCATTTAATTGCCGTATCAAAAAGATCCAGACCTGTCAATTAGGGGAAACCCCTATATTTTTATAGGTAAAAATACCTAGTTTCGTGCCCGTTTTCAAAAATCCCCGCCCTTGATTGTTATAAGAAGACAATACTAAAACCTTTGCCCTGACTGCATCTCGACTAATTTCTCTGCCATTTCTCACACCCACAGCCCCGGCAGCCTCGGCAACCCACCTCAAAAAAAAACAACTCAACCACAAGGAGAAAAATCCCAATGAACAGACAATCACTTGAAAGCCCCTTTACCCCGGCCCAAATCAAGCAACGGAAGGGCAATTTCAACAGAACCCTGGCCTATGTCGAAGCCCCAGCCGTCATTACCCGTCTCAACGACGCATTTGACGCTGTCTGGAGCTTTGAAATCAAAGAGCACCACATTCTCCAGGACGAAGTACTGGTGCTGGGCAGACTGACAGCTGAGGGCATTGTCAAGACCCAATTCGGCAGCAGCCAGATCACCCGGAAGAAAGACACAGGAGAGATCATTTCCCTGGGCGACGACCTAAAGGCTGCTGCTACGGATGCATTGAAGAAAGCCGCCACTTTGTTGGGTGTGGGGCTGCACTTGTACGAGAACGAAGCTTCGCCCCAGAAGCCCGTGAATGGCCAAGGCTATCATGCAAACCTCGGCTACCCCGATAAGTCTGGTCAGCATGGCTATCCCGACAACCCTGGATATCCACCCAACAATGCACACCACCCGCCGGTGAATGGCTACCACGACCCCGGACATCCCCAAGGAACCCAGCACCAGACACATCCCCTTGCCAATGGTCAACACCAGGGATACCCACCAGATCCCCGAAATAACCGGCAGAACCCCGTAGGTCACCCCACCGACCAGAACATCCAAACCCCCAAGCGCCTGTCATCCAAGCAATACCAGTACCTGAAGCAGCTGGCATCTGACAAGGCCATGTCGTCCCAGGAACTCACACAACTGACCACCAACAAGTTCGGCTGTACCCTGGACTTTCTGTCCAGCCGGCAGGCCAGTGAGCTGATCACGGAACTGCAACAGGACAAAACCGCTGCCTGAGCGCGGCTTATCAGAGAAAGGAGACAACAACCCCATGAACCTCAAAATATCGGACATCACCCAGAACCACCTGCACATCAGCCACAGCCAGGTCTGGGCGTATCTCAATTGCAGTCTTCGCTACTGGTTTCAGTACGTGAAGGGCCTGCCCAGAGAGCGCACCAGCATTGCCTTGATATTCGGCAAAGCCATGCACAAGGCCCTGGAGCGCTACTACCTAGACATTATGCGTGACAAAGGCCCCACAGACCTGGCCACGCTCCAGGACATATTCACCGACAGCATAGACCAGGGCACGACCGATACAAAAGTGCCGATCCTCTACAAGAAAGACACCCCGGACAAAGACCAGGTCATTGCCCAGGGCTGCCACATGCTGCAACAGGTTTACCCGAACCTGCAACCCGACCCCACCCTGGTGATAGCCGGCGTAGAAATGCCCCTGGCTGCCCCGGTCAGAAACCCCGAAGGCAACGGCATACTGGACCTGGTATTGATGGACACCACCACCATGACCCCCGTTGTGGTGGACTTTAAAACCGCCAAACAAGCTAAATCCCAGGCAGCTGCCGACGAAGACATACAGCTGAGCATGTATGCCTACCTGATGGGCCAAGCAGGCTATGCTGATCTGTCCCACCCCCTGGAGTGCCGGTTTCAGGTGCTGCGCAAACTCAAAACCCCCAAGCTGGAAACTGTCGCCACTTTTCGGACCCAGGCCCACATGCCTCGCCTGGAAAAGTTGATGCAGGCGGTACTGGCAGGCATCGAGCACCAGGTGTTTATTCCCTGCAAGAGCTGGCTTTGTGCGGACTGTGCTTATGCCGATGCCTGCGGGACCTGGTAACCAAAGACAAACGTAGTATTCCCCGAACATCGATGCCCATGTGGAAACCAACAGGCCTCCGCATGGGCATTCCCATTTAAAAAAGACAAGCGGTAAAAAGGAGAGAAAACAAAATGAAACCCTCAGAACTATCCACCCTGCTGCAAAAAACCATCCACGCCCGTCTGCCCATTCTCATCAAAGGCGCTCCGGGCATCGGCAAAACAGATATTGTCAAGCAAGCCTGCACAAACACCAGCACCCGGTTGATTATTTCCCACCCCGTGGTGTCAGATCCGGTCGATTACAAAGGCTTTCCGTTTGTGATTGACAACGAAGCCCACTTTCTGCCCTTCGGGGACCTGAACCAGCTGATCACCGCCCAGGCTCCCACTGCGTATTTCATGGACGATCTGGGACAGGCTCCGGCCACAGTGCAGGCCGCTGCCATGCAGTTGATACTGGAACGTCGCATCAACGGCCACCGGGTGTCCGACCAGGTCACGTTTCTGGCTGCCACCAATCGAAAGACCGACCGGGCCGGGGTGACCGGCATTTTAGAACCGGTTAAATCCCGGTTTGCCGCCATTATCGAGCTGGAACCCGACGTAGACGACTGGGTGAGATGGGCCATAAGAAACAACCTGCCGCCGGAGCTGATCGCGTTTATTCGGTTCAGGCCCACCCTGCTGCACGACTTCAAACCCTCCACCGACATGGACAACTCCCCCTGTCCCAGAACCGTCCATAACGTGGCCAGACTGATGCAGGCGGATCTGCCCCAGGAACTGCACTACGATGCCTTCACAGGGGCTGCTGGAGAAGGCTTTGCCCTGGAGTTGATCGGCTTTCTGAAAATATTCCAGACACTGCCGGAACCGGACCGGATATTGACGGACCCCCAGGGGGCAGAGGTACCACCTGATCCTGCCACGCTGTTTGCCCTGTGCGGTGCCCTGAGCAAGAAAGCAGACCCGTTCACCTTCGATGCCATTGTGAAATACGGCAACCGCCTGCCTGAAGAATTCTGCGTCATGCTGGTCACCGACTGCATCACCCGGTGCCCGGACAAGTCTGCTGATGGAAGCGCCGTTTTTCGGAAGCCTGGCCCTGAAGCTGAGGCTGCTGCCGGACCCGGCAACACCCACAGCATGGACTGACGGCATATGTCTTGGCTACAATCCGGAATACATCAAGCATCTACCCATGTCCCAGCTCACTGGGCTTATTGCTCACGAAGTCATGCACCTGGCCTTGTGCCACCACACCCGGCAAGGCAAAAGGGACCACGATAAATGGAACAGGGCGGCAGACCATGCCATCAACCATCTGCTTCAAGGTGCCGGATTCGATTTGCCCCTGAATGTACTGCTGGAACCCCGGTTTACCGGCATGAGTGCTGAAGCGATTTATGATCAGCTGCTGGATACAGCCCGGGGCGAAGGCCCGCCTGGTCCCGGCGAAGTCAGACCGTTCCCCGGTAACCCGTCGCCTTCGCAAAAGAAGCTGGAAGAACAACGCTGGAAGGTGGCGGTATTCCAGGCCAACCAGCAGGCAAAAGCGATGGGGAAATCCTATGGCCCCGGCTTTGAGCGGCAGCTGAAAAAACAGGTGCTGGCCCGGGTGGACTGGCGGGTAATTCTACAGGAGTTTGTTTCCCAGGCCACCCGTTCGGACTATGCCTGGATGCATCCAAACCCCAGGTACATCACCCAGGGGATATATCTGCCCGGACTGTATGCCCAGACCATGGGCACGCTGGTGGTGGCCCTGGACACATCGGGATCCGTTTCCCAGGACCAGCTTACCCAATTTGCTGCGGAAATATCGGCCATACTGGAAACCTACGACACCACACTGGAGGTGATTTACGCGGACAGAAAGGTCCGGGGCCAGGAGACCTTCACTAAGGCAGACCTGCCCTTGACCTTGAAACCCAAAGGCGGAGGCGGCACTGACTTTCGTCCGGTGTTCGAACTGGTTGAAAAACAGGGCATAACCCCCTGCTGCCTGGTGTATCTGACAGACCTGTGCTGTGATCGATTTCCGGAAAGCCCACCCGGCTATCCGGTATTGTGGGTAAACACAGAGACGTTCCGGTGGGACGACCCGCCGTTCGGGACGGTGATAGACATGGAAGTAAGCAACTGAGGCAACGTGAAAGGCCCTGGGAGCAATACTCTCAGGGCCTTTGTTTGTTCGAATCAATAAAAAAAGAGGAGATTTACATGACCATCAACAATGACGTGATTTATGTATCGGCCGAGGCAGCCAAACGGGTGTTGATCCATGCCAAGGGAAGCCCTGCCCAAATTGTGGCTGTGGGTGTGGCTGCTGCCTGCACGTTTGTAGGGACAGCCGTGGGGTACGGCTTGTATCGAAGCGGTGAGCAGCTGTTCAAATTGCCCTTCAACAAAAACCGGAAATGACGATAAAAGCCCGGGCTTCTCAACAACGAGCGGTCCGGGGCATTAATAAAGGAGACATTACCATGAACCACCAGGACTTTGTATCCGTCTACCGCATCAACCTGGTCAGGGACCCGGACATCCGGTTTGAAAAAACTCAGCTGAGCAATTCTGCCCAGGCTCACCGACTGGTGACCCAGTTGATCGAAGAAAGAGGCCAGCCGGACCGGGAACAGTTCTGTGTCCTGCTGCTGGACGTCAAAAACAGGATTATCGGCATGAACATTGTTTCTACCGGCGGCCTGTCCAGCGCCAACGTGTTCCCAAGAGATGTCCTCAAGCCGGCTTTGTTGTCTAATGCAGCAGCCGTCATATTGGCACATAACCATCCTAGCAGTGACCTCACCCCGTCCGAAGCGGATAAGGACATCACCAAAAAAATTGTCCGGGCTGCCCGCCACCTGGACATCACCGTCCACGAACACCTGATTGTCAATATGGAAGACGACCAGTATTTCAGCTTTGCGGACAACATGATGATGGACCCGGCTTAGGGCCTAAAAAAACCACCCAACCTAATTCAAAGGCTGGATGGTTTTTTTAGCGGTCAATCACTCTCGATTTTTCAGAGTCCGGACCAGCAGGTTTCTGACCGTGCTCCTGGACCATTTCTCCCGCCCGCTCATAGTGGGGATGGCGGATTTGTTCAGTATTCCGGCCAAGACGTTGTAGGAATATGTGTTTTCGTCTTGCTGCCGCTTCTCCATGGCCCAGTCCACCAGCACGTCTCTGTCTGGTATACCGTTGACAATGCTGTCCCTGACTGACCCAAGGTCGTGGTCGTCTCTATCGGACAGGTCTTGCGGGGTGGAATCGGGAGTTGTCTCTGGGATTGTTTCCGAGCCAGGCTCCGAAGTCATGAGCGTAGGTGCGGGCATATCCGGCAGAGAAATCTCCGGAAGGTCCACCTGGTAGTTCCCGGCATCCACTTCATAGATTTCCAGGGGCTCTGCGGCTTCTACATCCAGATCCCGTTCCAGACGGCTCAACCGGTCGTTGATAGACAACAGCCCATTGCGTATATCCTGGGTGGATTCGCACAGGGCTGTGATGGCGATGTTGGATTGGGTGACCATTTTCTGGAGTATTTCTTCCAAGAGGGAAAGATATGTCCGGAGAATGTCCAAAGCGGCTTGTTGGGTATGGTCCATAAGATTTGGGAGTTCGACCTTCATCCTTTCATCCAGACATCTTGTCATCTCTTCATCCATCCGTTCATCCGTCCATCCATCCGTCGGACCATCCGTTCCTCCATTCATCGGACCATCCGTTCGTTCATCCGTTCGTTCATCCATCCCTTCATCCATCCCTTCATCCAGTAGTCCATCCGTCCGTTCATCCGTTCCTCCGTCCGTCCCTCCATCCATCGATCCATCCGTTAGTCCGTCCATCCGTTCGTCCGTCCGGTCATCCATCCCTCCGTCCGTCAATCCATCCATCCCGTCATCCGTTCGTCCCGCTTCCTCTTCATCATCCGGCAATGTCAATCTAAGATTTACCCGCCACTCTTCCAGCCAGGATTCAATGAAGGCATCCTCTTCAGACTCGACCCCGTTCAACAACAGGTCCTGCACCTTCCCTGTTGTGTATCCCTCGTCAAACAAGGCAAACACCAGCCGGAAGAAGTCCACAAAATCCTCAGGATAACGGGCTATCCGGCCGACAGGCACGCCGTGTACAAAGCCTTCAAACCTGTTTTTGCAGCTTACCAGCGTCCTGTAATTCACCCCAATCTGGTCCGCAATCTGCTTCAACGTCATTAACTTTTGATCTTTCATGGCTATCTCCTCATATATTTTGTGTTTCTTGTTCACTCAAAAACAACAACGGCCCGACAACAGCACACTCATTCCGTGTACCGTCACCGGGCCGTCACTGATACTCTTCGTTCCGTCACCGCCTTTTTGGGCAGCTTCTCCGCGCCGGCACCGCGCCGGTCACGTAACACCCCGTGTTTCGCCGAGTACTGCTCCGGCTACAGTGTTTGAGACAAAAAACAGCCAAAAACCGGCCTGAGCACTGTCACACCCGACCTTGTAAGTAGCTGAATTTACACGACCCACCTGGAAAATATCCCACCTTGATTTTTTCGACCTACATATAACCCACCGCGCTTTCCCTTTTGACTTCAGGTGTTACCCTTGAAATCATTCAAGATATGATGCATTTTCGACCCACCTATAACCTACACGGGGTCTTCAAAATTTTGTCGTTTTCTATCGTTTTTTTCTTCGGAAGCACTGTCACACCCCAAGCTGGCAGACACAATTTCAGTGGCATCTTTGAGGGTGTCCTGGCTCAAATGGGCATATCTCTGGGTAGTGGAAATGTCAGCATGGCCCAGCAGTTTTTGCACCTCGTACAGGCTTCTGCCGTGGTTCACCAGCAAACTAGCATAATGGTGGCGAATATCATGGATTCTCACATCAGGTATCCCCGCCTGTCTGCGTATCTTGTCCCAGGCACGGTGAATGGACCTGAGCGGCATGTCTGTCCGGGGGTTGGGAAAAATATAAGCGCTGCCGTTTCCCCGCCTGTTCTCCAGCAGAACAATCGCCGCCTTGGACAGGGGAATATACCGGGGCTTACCGGACTTGCTCATAGGCGCAGGCACGGTCCACACCCCTGTCTGCAAATTCACATATTCCCACAAAGCCTGGGTAGCCTCGCTTTTCCTGGCCCCGGTCAGCATCAAAAACCGAATCAGATCCGCCATTGTCCGGTTGGCGCTGTCCTTTAAAACAGCCAACAACCGGGCCGTCTCTTCTTTGCTCAGGTATCTTTCCTTGCGATTGTTGTCCGCCACCCTGGATACCCCTCTGGCCGGGCTTTTGTCGATCACCTCCCATTTCTCCGCCAGGTTGAATATGTATTTGACCAGGGCCATGTAGCGGTTCACACTGCCCGGCTTGAAACCCTCCGCAACCATCCAGGCCTGGAATTCCTGCACATCTTCACGGGTTATCTCCGTGAGTTTGGCCTGACCCCACAACGGCAGAATATGCAGGGAAAGCATGTTTTCATCTCTGTCCCAGCTGCGTTTGTACACCTTGACATGGGGCAGGTAACGGGTTTCCACGAACTCCTTGAACGTGGGCATTTCCCTGTATTTTATCACTTGCTCATTGGGATCGAACCCCATCACTGTAGCGGCTTTGACCTGCCTGGCTTTGTTCCGGGCATCTTCCAGGGAAATGGTATCGGCCGGTCCGATCCGGCTTTGCTTCAACCGTGCGTACTTGTCTTTGTACCGCTGGTAATAGGTGGCTTTGCCGCTGGCCCGCACCTCCAGCAGAAAGCCGGGTAAACGGGTGTCGAAATAATCGATTTTGGTTTTGTGTTGAACGATGGGTGGATTGTCTGCAAACTGCTGGGTTAAAAGCATTTTAGGCATAGTGTTCCTCCTTGTTATAAGATTTTAGAATAAAGCGTGGTTGCTCCTTAATCTCTTATAACAAGGCGGGATAGGCTTTTTTGAATTCAGATAGGTGTCGAAGGACCGCGACCCGGAAAACCGAAGCGATGGTGCCAAAAACCCTTTATGGATATTTCTATAGGCTTTTTGGCACCTTGGTGTTACTGTTACGGCAAACCGTTGGATGGACATCGCCGATTATGCTTCTTCGCGATATGTTTGTCGCACGCTGACAAAACTGGGCTCACAGAAGCCCGCCTGATGAATTTTTAGATGTTTCGGCATACCCATGTATCAAAATAGAGGCGATCGCTGTCCATTGGCCCATAAAAGCCCATATCGAAGACTTGCAATATTGAGCGGGTCTTCTCCACCTAAACCCGCTTCCATGCCCACTCCCTCATTTTGATTCTTGCTTTATCCCAGGATTATGATTAAAATAGCCGTATGAATACTACAGCCAACAATCAAGACGACTACGACAGCCCCTGGAAAGAGGGTATGGAACTGTATTTCAAAGAGCTGATGCAGTTCTTTTTCCCGGACATCGCTGCACGAATCGCATGGAAAAGAGGATATGAATTCCTTGATAAAGAATTGCAGCAAGTAGTCAGGGATGCGGAGATCGGCAGAAAACATGCAGATAAACTGGTCCGGGTGTGGTCCCTGGAAAATGAGACATTTCATGTCATGGTCCACATCGAGGTCCAGAGCGACAAAGACCCGGACTTTGCCAGGAGGATGTACATTTACAACTACCGGATATTTGACAAGAGCTACCGGCCGGTCACCAGCCTGGCCATTCTGGCGGATGAGGTCGATTCCTGGAGACCAGGTTCTTACAGCTCAGAACAATGGGGCTGCAAAATCAACTTTGAGTTTCCCATGGTGAAGCTCATGGATTACGCTAAAGATATTGACAGCCTGCTGGAACAGACAAACCCGTTTGCCATCATCACGGCAGCTCATTTAAAGACCAAGGCCACCAAAAACAACCCCCAGGAACGATATACCTGGAAATGGACCATCACCCGGGCGCTATATGAAAAAGGCTTCTCCACAAAAGACATCCTGGCCCTCTACCGGCTGGTGGACTGGCTAATGTGGCTGCCCGATGATATGACCAAAAAGTTTACGCAGGATTTGATTGCATATGAGGAGGAAAAGAAAATGCCGTATATTACAAGTGCGGAGAGGATTGGGATAGAAAAAGGCAGGAGCGAAGGTCGGGACGAAGGCATGGTCTTCAATGCCAGAGAAATGCTTCTGGAAGCCCTGGATGCCAGGTTCAGCAGCAACACGCCGGCAGACATCAAGAAGCAGATCCAGGCCCTGAACAACAAAATAATGCTGAAACGGCTTCACAGATCGGCAATCCAAAGCAAAGACATCCAAGAATTCCGAAAAACCCTGGAAGAACTGACCACCCAAGACCCGGCTTAATCGCCTCCCTGCCCTTCCGGCTTATACTCTGTCAGTCAGCACGGGAGATGGATTGCCCATCTCCCCCCGCTCACAAACCTCTCAGATCGACCTGCTCTCACGCCCATCAGAGTGATCATTTTCATGGTGCTCTGGTCCAGATAGTTGTAAGAGATCATCACGTCATTGCCCGTGTCGTTGCCCTTTTTTTAAATTACATACAATTGATCGGCAAACTGGACCCCGGCGATATCCATCATTTCCACGGCAAACCCGTCCGCCACCAGAAAAAAAGCATCTTCATACATCCCCATCTCCACCTGGTCGCTGTCATATGCTTCCAGCATCACCAGGTCATATCCCCCTTTACCGTTGATTCTGTCAAACCCGCCTGACCCCAGGTAAAACAGGTCATTTCCGGCACCGCCTATCAGGTAGTTGTCAGCGATATTGTCAACAAACCGATTGCCTGCCGGGCCGCCTGTCACTGCCTCTATAATGGTTCCGTAAGCAATGGCCAGGGCGTTTTCTCCGGTATACAGGTCATCCTGGATACCGGTGAGCGTGTCCGCCACCCAGCCATCAAAATAGCTGGTATTGAACTGGGCCTGGTACACGGCCTGCTGCTCGGCAATCTGGGTGTCCAGGTCCCGGTAGTTGATATGGCTGTGGCTGCCCGGGGTCAAATCGATGGTATTGTAATGGGTGGTGGCACTGAAATCCAGGATCTCAAACCCGCCCGCATCCCAGATGGTGGTATAGAACGGGGTGGTGTCAAAGGCATAGGTGTTGCCGGATGCCTGGTAATTCGTTTCAGGGCCGTATACCGCCTGGAGAACGGCAATGTCATAGGGCATGAAATGATCCGGAGTGACAAAGTCATATGTCACGCTGACCTGGCTGCCTGATCCTGTTTGCGTGCCCGTGAAAACCGGTTCCTGCAACCGGTAATCCGTGTAGGACATCACGGTGTTGGTAGTATTGTCATCTGCGTCAGGCAGGGTGGATATCCCTTCAAACGGGTGTACCAGCCCCAGGGCATGGCCCAGTTCATGAACGATGGTGCTGCGGCCAAATCCATACGGATCGATATTGCCGTTCTGGGTGTCTGTTCCCACTTGAAGGCCCAGGAACACATCACCGCCCTTGCCGGTTCCGGGGTAGTACGCATAGCCGGCAACGCCTTGGTCCATGCTGGCCGCATTGAATCGTATCAAACCGTCATCGCTGACCCATTCAATGTCCGGCAGGATCACCCCGTCCGCCGCCGCCATCACCTCGTGGATCACGTCCCGCACATTATTTGCCACCGGCTGCCAGCCCTGGGTATCGGACCCGGTGTATTCAGGGGGAAGGGTTTCGTTGAAGCTGTAGGTAATGGGATCGGATACGCTTTGCAGGTCCAGCCAGCTGTCCCCTTCGTACAGGGCCGCCACGATGGGATCGGTCATACCGATCAGGCTGTCCTGGTCGATTCCGGCAATGGCGACGCTCCGGCTGTAGGCATCCTCCTGGAGGGTGTCCGGATCAGATTGTCCGAGCGTGTTGGAAACAAAGGTATCAAAATCTTCCACAACACCGGTCGTCCCTGTGGTGGCATTGCCTCCCACATCATACAAAAACCGGTTGGCACCCAGTATCTGGATCTTGGCATCATTGGACAGGGTCAGTTCAACGGCATTGGATATGACCCGACTGCTGCTGATCTCCAAACCGTCCACCAGCTGGATCAGGTCATTGCCTTCCGTGTCTGAAATCACGATCGTGGCACCGGTTTCGATGGTTGAGGAAGAAAGAATATAGACATCATCGCCGCCGACACCCAGGTAAGTCTGGCCTCCCCGGGAAGGAATGATATAGTCCGTGCCTTGTGTAAACGATACCGCCATTTAATTTCCTCCTTGTTTGATTGGGGTTTTCGGAGTCTTTCCTTTTTCTTTCTATAGGGACAAACAGATCCGGATCAGTTACACCACCTTCAACGCTTTTAGCACAGGCACCTGGGTTTGCGCAAACGTTTCTGCCTGGGCGGTCAGTTCCGCCAGGTTCTGGTCGTCGGTCTCAAGGGTTTTGCCTTCCTTTACCAGCTTCTGGCCCTGGATATTGAGCTGCTGCCACACAAACTGCGCCCACTCAACCGGCTTTTTTTTGCCTTCAGACATTGCCAGCAAAAACAGCTGCTGAAACCGCCCCACCGATATCCCGCCGCCGGTCACAGGGCTGGCCAGATAGGCGATATCCCCGGTTCCTCTGGCTTTTTGCATCAGAAATTGGTTCAGCTTGTCCGTGTTTTTCTGCGCTTTTGCAATTTGGCCTTGTTCCGGGACCACCGGTGACAGGTGCCCGGCCCCTGTCAGCACCAGCACGGCCTGGAGTACCTGGGCAAAGGTGATGCCGTGGGGTTGCAGGCCCTGTTCGATCTGGGCAAGGGTTCTGGGGGCATGGTCGGCCAGAAGGTCCAGCAAGGGGTTGTAGACATTTTCGCTCATGGTGGCTTCCCCCAGGGCGCCCGTGACTTTCAGAGAAATGCCGGCCCGGGGACGGGTCAGGATCGTTTTCTGCTGGCGCAGCGCTTCGGCCTGGTCCAGAGTGGTCAGCCTGCGGGGGCCTTTCACCCAGTAGTCTTTGCGAAACTGCTGGTTCACCATGAAATCCCGGACGCTTTGTCTGAACATGGGGTCAGGAATTTGATTCAAAAACGCCTGTTGGTCGGATGTCAGGTTGATGTTTTCAATATGGTCCAGATAGTTGGCGGAGCAGGCGAACGAAAGCCTGGCCGGTGCCAGCCATTGCCCCATGGTGGACACATGCATGGGGTGCCATTCACGGTTGAAGTATTCATGGGCCAGGTAATGCCGGTTCTGGTCTTTGAGTTTCTTGATCCGGTCCCCCACCCCGGGGTTGGCTTTGGAAAACATCGGATTGGTGTCCAGCAGTTTCTGTGCAAACTCGATGGCCCCGTCGATGCGGGAAACAATACCTGAACCCTCGGCCCCGATGATCCTTGCATGGTCAGTCATCAAATGCCGCATGGGAGCGAACGAGGCCCATCCGGGCAATGTGTTGTAGCTGATGTACAATACACCTCCCACCGCAAGCTTGCGCCGGACAAAGTCCACCAGCTTCTGCCGGTTATCATCGGATATCCAGCTCCAGATGCCGTGGATACCGATATAATCGAAATCCGGCAGGTCGGACCGGTTGGCAAAGTCGGCAAAAGCGTCGTCATACAGGCTTGCCCCGGACCCGGACGCGTGGGCCAGTTCTTGGGCAAAGTCAGCCTGGGAGGGATTGAAGTCCGTGCCGTACCATTGGATGTTTTCGGCCGCCGCATGGATATTGGTGCTCAGGCCCTGGCCGTAACCCAGCTCACAGGCGGTATGGATTTTTGGGCTTACCAGGCCGGTGTTGAGAAAGGCCGGGTGAAGCCTGAGGGGATTGAGTTCCGTGTAATAGCCGAATGTGTATCCGATGTCAGCCACATAGCCGTCGCTCCAGGGGGTCATGGGGGGCTCCTTTTATTGAAATGAAATCATGTCGTCTTCGGCAAACAGGCTTGTTTTGCGGGGCTGATTCCGAGCCTCAAACCGCCTTGCAAAGTCCTGCAACCTCGCTTCACTGAGCAGCTGGGCATAGGCCAGGGCCAGGGCGCCTGATTTGGCCAGGGCACTGAGATATTCGGGTGCCAGGTCTTTCAGGGCGGGTTCATCGATGTGGTACAGTCCTTTGACCGGTTTGGGGTTGTCATCCAGACTACGGCTTTTCAGGTCCCAGGGCTGTATCAGGTTATGTTCCGCCAGCTGGTTGACCAGGGCCTGTGTCACCTGGCGGTTCCGAAGACACTGGGTCAGAAAGTCCAGAATCTGTTGCAGCTCATCACTGATTTCACCGTCATTTTTGAACAAACGGACCTGGCCCTGCTGTGCCGGAATCTGGACCAGGTCTGATTCTCCGTCAAAACACAGGGTCAGCTGGCCTTTGCTGTTGGGCAGCAGATTGAACGGATAGCTGCGGTAATGGGCAGGTATATAAGGGGCCTGCCATTGCAGACTGCTGTCTAAGAAGAGATTCAGTCCCGCCTGAAGGGACAGCACCGCCACAAACTGATAGGTGTTGTCTGACGGATTTACGCTGAAGCACAGGGGGTACACCGGCAGGAGCTGGGGCATTTCCGCCACCATCACCGGGGCCAGGGCATCCTGAGCCGCATGGCGGTAGTCTTTGAATCGAGTCCAGCCCGTCTCAAGGTGATCGGTCTTGGTTACTGCTTGCCATTGGGGCATGGGAAACGTCCTTTTTTTAAGAAAAAACCCCGCCCCTCTTGCGAAGGACGGGGTTTTTTTATATCAAGCCCACGGTGGTCTGTGGGGGTTGGGGTTTATGGGTTAGGCAATTTCCAGAGTGTTAATGGTAGCGTTGAACGAAGCACCATTTTCAAGATCCCAACTGCCGACTATTTTCACGATCACATCGTCAGTGACGTCAAAGTCATTTGTATTGGCATTGTCAACGATATAGGTGTTGCTATTATGCTCGAACCAGATGGCTTCACCAGCATCTGTCTGGTTGAATGCCGCTGTAAACCAGTCAGTCAGTGTCATGGCTTCCGGATCAGCAACCACCACACCCTTGGACAGGAATGTGCCCGCATTTATGACGATCGAGTCACCGCTGTTGACGTCCATGATAGTGGCATACGCTTCCTTGCCGAGTGTCGCATCTGTGATATTAAAGGTATCGTTGCCTTCGTCACCCCAGACTTGAGAAGCCTGCGCTTCATCGGTGATTATAATTGTATCATCACCTACGCCGCCCTTGACCTCAACCTCAGATGCATTGGCTGTCAAAGTGTCGTCACCTTTACCACCCAACAATGTCATCTCATCCACATCTGCGGAAGCGGTGAGGTCACCGGTCATTTCGGATGCGTTCACCAGTTCCAGAACATCGGAATGAGTTGTCAAAGCCAGATCACCGGCACCATCAGCGACAATTGTCTTGATTGCATCCCCAAAAAGGTTCAATGCGGATACGCCTGTCCCGTCTGCTGCAATATTGAAGGTTTCCACACCATCGGCTGTCAGTGCTCCGTAATTTGCAATATTGCCGCTCAGTTTCGTATTCAAGACATCTTCACCACCAGAGGCATCCATCATGTTCACGAGAACCGTACCAAGACCCGTCAATTCCACCGTGCCGTCGTCAGCCATGTTGTCCAAGGTGATGCCGTATGCGTTTGCTGTACCAGCGGCTGTTTGAAGATCAGCATCGGCAGTGCCTCCGTCATTCAAGTCAACAGCCACTGTAAACGGCACACCTGCAACTGCCGCAGTCAAAGTAATGACAGAAGGCGTGAGAGCTGTACCTGCGCCAGCGCCCACACCCAGGGTTGCATCAGCATTAATCAATGCCGCGATAGCATCAGCTATAGCCTTGTCGTCCGCTTCGGTTCCGACTGTTGTATAGACAAAATCTTTACCATTTATAGTTACAGTAAAGATATCGCCTGCCTCTGCAGTGCCCTGGGTAACAGTAACAGTTGCTGTTTGCGCCGTCCCCGCAGAAGTACCGAGAATCACATAATCGATATCATTCATGTTATCCAGGTCTACGACTTCCTGCCCGGCAGCGTTGCCGACGCTCAACTTCTGGAAGTTGGTGAACTTGGTCTGGAACGCTGTTCCTCCAGAAGCCGTTTCAGCATCTGCTGCATCCATGTGCAGGGTGTTTGTGCCGGTACCGCCGTCAAGCATGGCACCTGCGGTATCGATGCCTCCATCCAAGGTGAGCTTGTCATCACCAGCACCAAGGCTGACTTTGACGTCTACAGCACCATCACCATCTGCATCTTCTACTGTGACATCATCATTCCCATCTGAGAAAATATATTCCTCAATATCTCCTGTAAGGGTTGTACCGCCGCCTTCAATGGTCGTCGTCACACCACCGGTGTTGCCGGAAGCATCGAAGCTGTTGAGGCCGACATGCCCGGAAATATCAGGCAGAATGACAGCGCCTGTACCCGTAATCTCGACGGTTTCGAGCTTATTGCCGGTAAAAGTTGCTGTATTCAGATCAAGATTCACCGCCGCCATGAGGTTGAGGTTTTCTACGTTGATTGCTATAAGATTAAACGCAGAGGCTGCCCCAGTAGCGGTCAGGTCGAGGTCGGTGATGGTAGCACCTGTTTGATCTAAGTCAACGTTATTTTTTACATTATTGACCGTAAGATCCAGGGCGGTAGCACTAGTAGCAACTTCAGCAGCACCCCCACTGTTAGCCAAAGACAGGGTTTTCAGGGCATTCAAATCAGTTCCGGATTTACCAAGATCAGCTGAAGCATACCCGTCAAGTGTAATTGACTCGATACTTGCTGTGGCATTACCATCGACACGGACATCACCATAATCAATGGCATTGGTGGTAGCCACACCACCAGATGCAGCGGTACCTGCCGCTTTTACCTGAGTGGGTGCGGTAGCCGTTCCTCCAAAAGTGATGTCGGTTTCGTTGTCTGAAATAGCAGTAAAGACGACAGAGTTACCATCGGCTTCCGCACTTGACCATTCAGCTGAAAATTGACCAGTATAGACACCGTTTGCAACAGGGCCACCCGCATCTTGTCTGTCGTCATTTGCAAGATTTGAGAAAGCTTGTGCTACCTCTGCGGCAGTCAAATTTTTGGATGCTGTAAATGTAAGCGTATTGCCAGAAATCAGTTGAAGCGTTTGACCTTTGGTCATAGCATTGAATGTAATGGTTGTTGTCTCTTTTACTTCCGCCACAGTCGGTGTTGTAAAAGTCTGGTTATCTTTGGTTTGGGTAACCGTGACTTCGGTGGTTTCTCCATCGCCAACGACTTTGACAGCACCTATTCTGATATCTGCGTCCATCCCAGCTTTTGTGGCAATGTTTTCTGCGTTGATGGCGACATTCACGGTCGTGCCGCCAGTGACGTTGATCACCTTAGCACTATTGTCTAGTACAGTACCGTCAGACGTCAGGTTCTGAGTCACAGAAACCGCGCCTGCAGGAGCTTCGGCAGCGCCTGCACTTGCACCCTCGCCAATTTTGATGTGACCGCTAGCAGCTTTATCAGAAGTCGCCACAACTGTCACATCCGAGCCACCATCGATCAGGATATCGCCTGTCTGTTTGGAGCTTGTGACATCAACAGCACCTTCGGCATCATGCAAATCAATACCAATACCTGCTTTGTTTACATTTATGGTCTGGGTAGAACCGCCTTTGACGGCAACCGAGCCATTGGCAATGATCCCAGTCACATCAACAGCCGTATCCGCACCGGCGGTCAAATCGATATCATTCCCCTGCAACACCTTCACCAGTTCAGTACCGGCAAAATCGGTGGTATTCATGGTGAAGTCATCTGCGCTGCGAATCTGGAACTCGTTGACGTTCATTATATTCAAACCCGCGATGCCATTAACATCAAACCCACCACCAATCGAAGTCGTTGTATCATTGATTTTCAATATATCATAACTGCTTGCACCTGGATCAATGCTGTCCAGAGTACTCAAGGTACCGGTATAATTTCCAGCCCCATCATCGGAAGCAATGCCGGTAATCACATCATTCCCCGCACCCGGAGCAATGTTATCCGGATCGGTGGTCAGATCGATATTCCGTCCCGCACCCGGCTCATCCCTTACAATCAAGGTATCGGTTGTGCCGTTGGGAAGCGGGCTGAGGGATTCATCCAGCAGCAGAACCCGGAATCCTTCAGGGCCTTCTGTCACGCCGTCTGAGAGTGGTGTGAGGTTAAATGTCACTTCAGTGGCATCCGCAGGTACGTCGAACTGACCGAAGGTAAACCCGAAGTCATTCATGGGCTCGGCAGGATTCAACACGTCAGTGGTCACGCCTTCGATTTTGTATTCGATGGTCCGGGCCACGTTTACTGCATGGCTGAGTTCTACCGTGAACACCATGTCGCCGCCTTCCGTGACTGACGCTGCATCGGCTGAGATGCTCACGATGGTCGCAGGTTCAACGGTGTAGGTATAATCCGCTTCATTGGCAGCACCCAGAATCAACTGGTACTCGTCTCCAGAAATTTCTCCCAGATCGCCCGCTTCATCGGTCAGCGCATACTGACCTGCGTCAGCCAGAAGGTCTTCAGCCGCTGCGGCCAGGTTCTCAAGCGTATCGGCCAGATTGTAGCCGAACAGGTTGGCCAGAACCAGTTCATCCGCATTCTGAGCACCTTCGAGTATGCCTTCTGCCTCGGCAAGCTGTTCTTCTGCTTCAGCAACTGTCAGGTCACCTGCATCATAAGGAGTTGCAGGTTCAATGGTGTAGTTGTTGGGCAGGTTTTCAGCGTCAAGCGCTTCTTCCAGGGTGGATTCATACGGGTCATACCCGACATCCAGTCCCAGGGCATCCAGCTCGAATGCCTGATCCAGATCGGCCACGTCCGTGGCAAATATGGCATCGGCTCCGGCCAGAGCTTCGTTTTCAGCACCGGCTGCCAGGATATTCTCAGCAGTATCCTCGATATTCCAGACTTCAACAGTTGCCACAGCAGAAATTTCATCGTACTCGGCAATGGTCAAAGTAGGCTCGCCTTCAACAAATGCTTCCTCGGCGCCTGCCACGATATCGGCGTTTTCTTCGGCCAGCAGATTTTCGGCAGTGTCACGCAGAGTGTAGGTGCCGATGTTGGTATAACCACTCTCATTGATCAGCTCATTCATCTGAGCGACCGTGGCATCACCGGTGACGTTGATGGCTTCAGCATCGGCCAGAATCAGGATCTGCTGTACGTTGGTGGCGGCCACCAGGTTGTCGGCGGTATCCTCGATGGTGTAAGACTCGGCACCATTCAGCACATCGGCATCCGCGCCCTGGATGTTGGCCAGGGTGTCAACCAGGGCATATGATGCCACAGTGACGACCACTTCGTCGCCATTGGACGCGCCGTCAATGACCGCCTGCTCGGCTTCGGTGAAATATCCGTCCACCGCAGCGGCGATGGCATCATCCAGACCGGCCACTGTAGATTCTACTGAATCAGCCACAACAAATTCAGTCTCGGTCAGGCTGTAGGACTCGGCATCTGCCAGTACTTCCGCATCAGCGGCTGCCAGGTTCGCAAGCGTGTCTGCCAGGATGTAAGGCACGTCGATGGTTACGTCTTCTCCATTGGACGCGCCGTCAATGATTGCCTGCTCGGCAGCAGTGAAAAAACCGGTGACTGCTTCAGCCAGGGCTGCACCCAGGCCGGCCACAGTAGATTCTACCGCTTCCGGTACTGCAAACTCAGTCTCGGTCAGGCTGTAGGACTCGGCACCTGCCAGCACACCTTCTTCAGCGGCTGCCAGGTTCGCAAGGGTGTCGGCCAGGATGTAAGGTACGTCAAAAGAGATATCAACGGTTTCGGCACCGTCGATAATCGCCTGTTCGGCAGTGGAGTACACATAATTTTCAGCCGCCGCAGCCACTGCGTCTTCCAGACCGGCGACATCCGAGGTAACCGGATCGGTAACCAGCGCATCGACGATGTGGTAGGTGTCGGGGAGATCCTCACCCAGGGCCAGGGCTTCGGCAAGGGTGAAGGTATCCGGATCCACCGGCGATACCGCCTGTTCCGCCGCTTCCTGCGCCGCAGCGATTTGTTCCGCCGTGTACGAATTGGGAGAAGCCGGGCGTTCATCAGCCGGTGTGGCCACGAATGTGAAAATTTTAGCGAGTGTTTCAAAATTGGTTTTCTGGGTGATGTTGCCTTCGGCATCCTCGATCAACTGCCGGGACAATACACCAGAAAAAACCTCTACAAGCCTTGGAGTCAGCACAATACCTTCGCCTGCAAGGGTTTGCATATACGCATTGATATACGCAGTTTTATTTTCTGACATGATTCTCTCCTAAAGATATAATTGTTTCAGTTTCCTGCCTGCAACAGCACAAGGCATTGCAGCAACTGTTCATCACTGTTATGCGATTGATATTCATTGATCCGCCATAGCCGTGTTGTTTCATATAATCAGCCATTCGGCATCCTGAACGCTTCCCACAAGATCCACCGGGTCGAGTGTTTCCACCAGGTCGGGGTCGACGTCCGTAAAGGTAATAGCCCACACCGGAAGCCCGAAGAAACCGGGATCGGTGATCAGATCGACAATCAGATCATTTCCGTCGATGGTGACGTTATCGATCACGCGGACGTTATTGGGTGCCAGATTTATACCGCTGATATCCAGCACATCCCCTGCGGTGAAATTGGTAATGGTGATATCACCGGCCAGAGGCGTCCCCCCGGGTGAAGCACTCAGCTCGAAGGTCACACTGCCGTCGACGTCGCGATAGTCATCAGCATCCGCCGCATAGAGATAGATTCCATCCCCATCCCATGCCACGGTTTCCCGCACAATGACATCATCCGAAGACGAGGCCACCGCAGCTTCCGCTGCGTCAAAGGCTTCCTGGATCCGATCTTCGGAATACTGAAGCGGATTGGCAGGACGGTCGGATCTCGGAGTTGCAAAAAACGTGAACACTTTTGCAAGGGTCTCAAAGTTGCTTTTCGGGGTGATGTTCCCGTCATCATCTTCATCGAGCCGTCTCAACAAGACCTGGGCAAACTTCTCCTGAAGTTTTGTATTCAACTCGACATCCTCACCAGCCAGGGTTTCCATAAATGTGTTTATGTACAATGCTTTGTTATCCGACACAAATATCTCCCTTTGATTTGGTTCGGTTGCCTGCAACAGCCTCGCTGTTGCAGGCAACCGTTCAGTTATGTGGTCAATGAAGCATCACAACAACCGCTTTTAGATGACAAGCCAGTCAGCGTCTTCCACACTTCCGATAAGATCAAGCGGGTCAAGCGCATCCACCACAGCGGCATCGATGTCGGTAAAGGTGATGGCCCAGACCGGAAGTCCGAAAAAGCCGGGATCGGTCATCAGGTCGATGATCAGATTGTCCCCGTCGATGGTGACGTTATCGATCACGCGGACATCGTCGTCCACACCACTGATATCCAGTACATCACCCGCCGTGAAGTTGGCGATGGAGATGTCGGCTGCCAGCGGGGTACCGCCTGCTTCCGTACTCAGTTCAAAAATCACGGCAGCATCTTCGTCGCGATAGGCATCTGCATCTGCGACATATTCAAGGATACCGTCGGCATCCCATGCTGCCGTTGCTTCCACAACGACATCCTGGGGACCGGGATCGCCAGCGGTGGTGAAACCGAACTCGTCAAGCGCTGTCGTTCCATTCCCCCAGATGTCCTGAATCGCACCGGCCTGGACCCGTACATAGTATTCCGTGCCTTCGGCCAGGTCTTCGGCCAGATCCACGGTCACGGTGTTGCCGTCAAACTCGGCGTTGCGTGCGGGAACGGATGCAATGACAGAGTTGTCAGCCGCGTTGAACACCCGGATAAAACCGGTACCGGCCTGAACCTCTTCGTTATAGGTCAGAACGATATCGGCATCCACTTCCACGTCGATGTCCCCATCTCCCGGGTAAGTGCCGACCAATACCGGAGGCGTCGTATCAACCAGGCCGGAGTTCTGTTTGGCTGCGTCAATGTTGGCTTTTCCTTCGGCTGTGAAGCTGAAGGAGGCTTCATTGAGGTCGCCCAGGTTGCTGAACATGTCGCCGAACTCGATCAGACCCTGTTCCGTGACCTTGAAGCTGAATTCATCGTCATCTTCGTCAAAATCATCCACGACAACGGTAAAGACCTTGGTCTGGTTGGGGTTGGCCAAAAGGCCGTTCAGATCGGCAATGCCTTCGTCCTGGAGATCGATCATGGCATTCTGGGTCACCATCATCACAAAGGTCGAACCCACCATGTCTTCTTCATCGGTTGTTTCATCGGCAACGTCGGTGGAGAACAGTTCGTTCATGGCTCTCTGCACCTGGGCAGCCGTCAGCTGAGACAGGGTATGGGGCAGATCTTTGTCATCAGCGGCCAGTTCTTCCCACAAGGTTTCCAGATCAATATGAACGACCTGGTTGTGGTCGAAATCGTCCCCGGCTGCTTCATACCAGTCATTGAAAGCAAAACCGACCTGATGGGTGGTGCGGGCTTCGGCCGCATCGGTGGCAGAGGCGCCGCGTGTGGCGGCGGCTGCATCCAGGTACGCACTGAAATCCAGCATATCCGCAATGGCATTGCCGGTATTGAAATTGTAGATCACATCGTGCCCGAAAGCGCCCGTGAACTTCACGGTATCAAATGAACCGTTGGGGTTGGAGCTCAGGACGATCACGTCGTTGCCTGCACCGGCATCGATGACGTTCTGGGTGATCAGACCGGTGTTGAAGCCTGCGTTTTCGATGGTTTCGGCGTTGCCGTAATCCCGGCCCAAAAACGGGGTCAGGTCGGTGCCGTCGGTACCAAGATAGTCCAGGTTGTCGAACATGGCCTGGAACAGGTCTTCCTCATCGTTTGCACCGGCATAGATCCCCACGCCGGAACCTTCGCCAATACCTTCGGAATCCGGGTACCATGCGGCCCAGGCTTTCGCCATATCCGCTTCGCTCACGGTTTCACGCTGGGAGAACACTGCCGCACTGTCCCCTTCATAGTTGCCGGTGGTCCAGTCGTCACCGCCGTCGATTTCCGGATCATATTTGGGAGCCAGAAAGTTGACGTTCAGGTCCTGGACGGCCCGGTCAATGGTAGAGGTAACGCGGAGACCATCGTTCCGGACATCTTCATATTCCAGCACCTGGCTGAGTTTCCAGTTGTTGTCAATGGCATCTTTGATGGCCTGGTTGATCTCACGGGCGGTGGTCACATAATCGGCACTCGTGTCGATATCCTGAATCACGGTGATGTTCTCATAAGTGAGAATGATTTTGGCTTCAAAAAACTTGAGTTTTGTGTTGCCGAAACCCAAAGGCCCTGTAAAGGTCACGTCATCAGAGGCGTTGAACAGCCAAGACGCCGTCCCGGTCCCAGTGTTGCCCACTTCGATGTAGTCGTTGCCGGAACCGGCATCCACCTGGATGGCGCTGAATGCGTCATTGGAGTAAATTTCATCATCCCCTGCACCGGTATCCACGGAAAAATTCTGCAATGCAATGTAGTTCAGGAATGCGGAAGATGTCTGAGAGTTATAGCCGACAGTCACGACATCATCGCCGCCTTGAGTTGCAATTTCCATGCTGAAGGGATGTTTGGCCTGACCCTGGGCATTCACGTCAACGGTGATGGTGTCCTCACCGCTGAAACTCTCGATGTCCATGCTGATGGGGGCATCGGTTTCAATGAACAGATCCAGTGTATTGTCGGCCTGACCCAGTGTATAGTCATAACCGGTGTAGTTGCCGGCGTATTTACCTAAGGGACCGACAATGTCTGCCGTCAGGCCGGCTTCGATGCTCAGGTCGCCTAGCATGCCTTCGGCATCCACCACTTTGACGTCTTTCAGGGCAAAGAGGTCTACGTCACTGTTCACATTGATGTTCCCGATTTCCAGGGAAGCATAGGTGCCTTCCTGATCCTTATCGGTGACGATATTGACTTCTTTGAGGCTGTTGTTGGTGGACCGCAGGCCGGACAGGGAACTGGGCTTGTCTTCGTCACCATATACCGTGACATTGAAGACATCGATCCCTCTGGAACCTGATCCGCCGAACCATTCATTGTCACCGGTTTTGGACATACCGCCGATGACCAGTTCACCGCCGTCGCTGCCCCGGCCCGCTTTTTCCAGGGCCACCTGGATGCTGAGGGGTTCGTCCGACACTTCCGCTTCATCGGCCAGACGGCCGTAAACGTTGTATTCACCGGAAAGTTCTTCCACCCACTTGAACCCGACGGATTCCAGCACGCTGTCGGTTTTGGTTTCCAGCACAATGGCCGGAATGTCGGAGGACCGTGATCCGTCATCCAGGTAGGTGAAGTCGGTCAGGGAAACGTCCACACTCAGGGTGGTGTCCGACGGCACTTCGCCGGCGGCGATCAATGCTGCCAGAGAATCCTGGAGCGCGTCCACGAAATCGGCATGATTCAGAATTTCACCACCGGTCAGCAGGGATTTGTCGAATGAAATGACTTTTTCCACGCCGTCCACGGTAAACCTCAGGCCATTTGAGTTGATTTTGGCCAGCAGGTCCACGGTGCCGTCGCCGTCAACGTCGGTGTCAAACAGATCCGCATCCTGGTCCAGCAGGTAATAAATGGCTTTGGACTGGGCCTGCTGTCCGGTCAGAAGAAAGTCCTGATCAAAATATACATTGAAGTCGGATGCGTCCCATGCATCGTTTGCATTTCCGGTATATCCCATGCCCACGGTCAGTTCAGAGGTGTTCCGGGCAATGTCATGCTTGCCTTCGGAGGTCATGGTGTTCATGTCCTGAACGGTCAGGTTGGCATCGGAGTACCAGGACCAGATGGCATCCACGCCGTACATGTTTTTGGCGTTCACATACACTTCACTGTTGGCGCCGAGGTCAAAAAAGTCCCTGGAAGCGATGCTGGCGTTCAGGGCTTCCAGCTTGACTTCTTCGATACTGGTGGTGCGGGGCTGGATCGGCATGTTGCCGCCGCCCATGAACAGGCCTTCGGTAACCTGGGCTTCCAGGGTGTCACTGCCGGCCTTGCCGTCCAGACGGTCGCCGGTGGCCAGGGAGTTGACCTGGGGACCGCCCACCTGAACCACATCGGCGTAGAAGGTGTCATTGTCCGCCGTACCGTCGATAATGTCCTGATCCGCAGTCAGAAAGTAAGTTTCGCCGTCTTCACCCGGATCCACGGGATCTTCTTTGGCCAGTTCGTCCACGGACGCTTTGGCAGAGGTCACGGTGGCGGCGTCATCGGTCACCACCAGGTCTTTGTCGAATGCGGTGGACTGGGCATAGTTGGCCGGCGGATTGGTCACGTTGTCAGCCATGTAGTTGGAGACTTCCACCCGGTTGGTGAACTGGGTGTAGGCAGCCACGGTGGCGGCGTCTTCCGGATCATAGTTTTCACCGTCCGGGCCGTAGGATTCGATCGCTTCCACAAGGGCGGCCACGACCGCGCCTCTGGTGGCGCCGGCTTCCAGCTGTCCCACCCAGAAGGCAATGCCGTCGGCATCGTCTTCTGCGGTCTTGTTGAGGGTGTTCAGGTAAATGTGTTCGATAAACGCCTGATCGCTGTCCAGGCTGTCACCAAAGTACGTCTGGGCATCAGGTGTGGCCAGCATGGCCGTTGCGACGGCGGCCATATCACCCTGGGTCTGCCAGTAAGCGTTGCCGCTGCCTTCGGACGCCCGGTTGAAAATCGCCACATACAGTTGGGAAACCTGTGTCTGGGTTAATGCCATCTTCTTTCTCCTTTTTTTGTTAACATCAAAAAGTTAATACCGAATTTTTTGCAGCCAAAGCAAAAAATTATCATTCACTTCACTGCAACTAAAGCAAATATCATGCCGGGGCAAGATCCGGTGAATGATTCAGCGCGTTTGTCCATCTCACCCTGAACGTGAAACTTTATCAGTTCCACCGGAAAATGCAAGCCCTTAATTGAATTTTCTGACCCGGTCCACCCGGTCTTCCAGGCATTTGACCCCGATCAGGGCGATGAGCACCGATCCCGCGGTCACGGCCGGGATGTGAAACCCGGACCCGGGCACGGCCGCCCCCAGATGGTCCAGGAGCCAGATCACCAGGAAATGGGCCAGAAACACCCCGTAGGACAGGGACCCCAGCAGCGTGTTCCACCGGGATTTTTTCCGGACACGGCCCAGGAAAAACACCAGGGGAATGCCCAGGATCATGCCCAGAAAGGTCTCCCGGGTATAAGCCGGGCTGAACAGGTCCAATGCCGCGAACACGCCCGCCATCCCCAGAAACACGGCCCACATGGCCCAGGGCAGGATCAGGTTGGGGTCTTTCGGGTTCAGGGGTCTGAACCGGGTCCGCTGAATGCAGGCCCCGGCCGAAAACATGAAAAACACCCCGAAAATCAGGCGGTACCCGAAATAATCCGGGTGGATCACGCCCAGGTTGGCCAGCAGGTACACCAGAAACGATCCCCCCAGAAGCCACAGGTTCCAGCGTCTGGACACCAGGGCCAGGGGCAGCAGGGCATAGGCCTGGAGTTCGGCCCCCAGGGACCAGGCCGTGGGAATCAGGGCCCAGGACGGGTCCGTGAGAACGGCGGTGTCCAGTACCATATAATAGTTCACCGGCACCACCAGCAGGTTGCCGGCAAGCTTGAGCCACGACCAGTCCGGGTTTCCATAGCCGGTGGCCAGCAGAAACACCACGGTCAGCAAGGTGATGTACAGGTACATGGGCAGGATGCGCAGGACCCGGTCCCGGTAGAACCAGAGGATGCGGGACCGGCCTCTGGGCAGGACATTGTCCCACAGGTGGCACACCACATGCCCGGCCAAAAGGTAAAACATCACCACGGCCACCACCCCGGGGTTCATGTGAAACACCCGGACATTCACATGGGAAATCAATACTAAAAAAGCCAGAACAAATCTGAGGTATCCGTACATCAGCAGGCGGTTTCCGTGGTTATATCCATCCAGATTCGGTTCATTCTAGCCAGCATCGCGGGCCAGGTTTCCCAGGGCTTTGCGGTCGATCTTGCCGCTGGGGGTCCGGGGAAAGGACGGCAGGGTGATCACGTGCTGCGGAATCATGTATCCGGGCAGCACCGGGGCCAGAAACCGGGCCAGGTCCGGGGCCTGCAGCCCGGTTGCACCGGAAGCCGGGACGATGAAGGCGGTCAGGACCGGTTCGCCGTCCGGGCCGGGCACCGGGTGGACCACGCATTTGTCCACCCGGTCGTGGGCCGCGATGCTGGATTCGATCTCCCCGGGCTCCACCCGGTATCCCCGGATCTTGATCTGGAAATCCCGGCGGCCCAGGTGGATGAGGGTGCCGGATTCGGAGATCTCCCCGATGTCGCCGGTGGCAAAGGACCGGGTTCCGTCCGGACCCGTGTGAAACCGCTCTGCGGTCACACCGGGCAGGTTCCGGTATTCCCGGGCCAGGCAGTTCCCGGAGAACACCATCTGGCCTTGGCCGGGCGTGGGCCGGCCAAGGTCGTCGAGGATTGCCACGGACACACCGGCGATGGGGCCGCCGATGGGCAGCTGCCGGGTGTCCACGTCCGCGTCATGGCGAAAAAATCCCATGGTGCCGATGGTCAGCTCGGACAGCCCGTACAGGTTCACCAGCACGGCGGGCGGGTCAAAATGGGCCTTGAACCGCGTCAGGTCCTCCCGGAAACCCGGCTCCCCGCCCAGGACCGCGTACCGGATCCCGGGAAACCGGGTCCCGGGGTCCAGGGAATCCATGAGATACCGGAACACCGATGCCGTGGAATGGAATACGGTCACCCGGTCCTGTTCCAGGCGCCGGGACACGGCGGCCAGATCCTGTTTTTTCAGGTCGAACATCACCAGGCAGGCCCCGGCGGACAGGGCCGTGAAAATGTCCAGCACGGCCGCGTCGAACAGGTACGCGGACATCAGGGTCAGGGTGTCGTCCGGGGTGATGCCCAGGTATGCGGCATAGGTCTGGGCGAAATGGCACACGTTTTCCCGGGTCTGGACCACGCCTTTGGGCCGGCCGGTGGTGCCGGAGGTGTAGATGATGCAGGCATCGTCTTTCGGATCTGCCGGGGGCGGCAGGCCGATGGGGGACCCGGATTCGCCGGTATCACCGGTATCGATGGAATCGCCGGAACCGCCGGAAGCCGATGCCCCGGACCCAGGCGCCCCGGGGCCGGCAAGGCCGTGAAGGGTCAGCACCGGCAGGGCCGGGGGGCCGGCCTGGCGCCACACCCCCTCCCCGTCCCGGTCCAGGATCACCAGGGACAGGTCTGCGTCGGCGGCCGTGATCTCCAGGCGCCGGGGCGGGGCCGTCACGTCCAGGGGCACGTAGGTGTTGCCGGACCGGAGCACGGCCAGAATCGCGATAACGGCCCCGATGTCCTGGGTCATGAGAATGCCGATGCGCCCGCCCCGTCCGGCGGCGGCAAACACGGCCCGGGCCAGGCGGCCGGACCGGCCGTCCAGGTCCCGGTAGGTGATGCGGTCGTCGGCCGTGACCACGGCGGCATGGTCCGGGTATCGGGCCGCAGTCCGGGCGAACAGGGCTTCCGGGGTGGCGGGCCCCGGTGCCGGGACCCGGGTTGATTCCGGGGCCGGTGTCCGGCTTTGGGTCCGGCTTTGTGTCCGGGCCGGTGCCGGCAGGGGCACGGGAACGGCCCGGCGGGATCCCGCCAGTGTCTGCTGAAGCACCGCCACCGGTTCCCCGGGGGTTTGGGTCACGGCACCGAGCACGGACCGGATCTCCCGGGCCAGGGAGGCGGCCGCGTCAAACCCCATGAGCCGCTGGTCATACACCAGGGTCAGGACCGGGCCGGAATCCGTACTGGAATCCGGGCTGGAAAAGATCAGCTCCAGGTCATATTCCGTGGTCAGGATCCCGATGCCGGACCGGGTGATCCGGACCGGGCCGACGGTATGGACCGCCGTGTCCGGGCCGGCCCAGCAGAACCGGACCCCGGCCCCGGCAGGGGATGTTGTCTGAGCCCCGGAACCCGGCACTTCCCTGGAATCCACCGGCCGGACGGACGGTACCGGTCTGAGGCGGTTCAGGTGCCGGGCCAGGTCCGCCGGGACCGTATCATCCGTTATCGCCGCGGGAATCCGGGTCCGGCGGATGTCCGGCCCCAGGGGGATTTTTTCCGGAACCGCCGGACCGGCCGGGCCGGCTGAATCATCGGGCCCGGCCGGAACATCTGTTTCCAGGGCCGAAGCCGTGATCCGGGCAAACAGGTGATGCCACACCAGGACCCCGGCCAGCAGCAGGTCTTGTATCTCCAGGGACAGGTCCCGGGCCAGGGAGGCCAGGGCCGGATAAAGCGGTGCCAGGTCCTGGGTCACGGTGCCGGCCTCCGAAGGCTTCCGGACCGGGGCTGCCGGATCGGTTCCGGCATTCCCGGCCGTGCCGGGGACCGGGGCCGGGCCGATTTCCGGGGCCGTGCCGGAGACCGAAAATCCGCCGGATGCCCGGACATGGCCGAACCAGGACGGCCGGAACGGAGTGTCCGCGTCCGGGGAAGGCAGAACCGTGTCCGCTCCCGGCGTCCCGGTCTGCCGGAAAGCGTCTGCAAACGCAGCCGTATACCGGTCCCGGACCCCGTGGTGATACACCAGGCGGTGAAACAGAAACACCACAGCCCTCTGGTCCGGAGCCAGGGCCGCCACATTGACCCGCACCGGCCAGGCATCGCACAGGTCCCAGCCGTGTTCGGCCTCGTCCAGGATCATCCACGTGAGTTCCGATTCCTGTTCCTCCGGCGGCAGGTCCGTGAAATCCAGAAATTCGATGTCCGCAAACCGGTCCGTACCGGGTGCGGCCCAGGCCCCGCCGTCCGGATCGATCCTGAGCCGGAAAATGTCATGGCCCTCGATGAACCGGGCCACCGCTTTTTCCAGGTCCGCCTCACCGGCCGGACCGGTCACCGTCACCACCATGGCCTGGGTCCATCCGGGCGCGTCCGGGTCCCGGCGCCATGCATCCAGCACCGCCTGCTGGTCAGAAGTCAGAAAGATCGATTGTTCCGTCATTGTCATCCAGTGTCAGAAAGTGTCAGTTGATCTCCGGCACCCGGCCTTTTCCGGGGCCTTTCCGTTCTGCAACCATTCATGTCATTTCAGCAGAGCCAAAATCTCAGCGCCGTCTTTTGCGGTTTTGATGGCTTCCTTGACCGCCGTCAGCGTCTCCAGGTCATCGAGGACATTCACCCTGGCCATGACCGCATCGATATCACCGGGAAACTTGAGGGTGATGCCCAGTTCGATGGCTTCCCTGAGACCTTCCAGTTTGCCTTCATTTCGTAATTTCTCTGCCAGTGTCATGATATATCCTCCCGTGTCTTTGGAAACAGCCTGCTCCGCTATCTCCTTCATTTCCTTCAATGACAGGTCCTTCTCATCCAGCACCGATGCCAGGTACCGGACCACCTCCTCCAGATATTGCAGCCCGGTGTCTTTCTCCATCAGGGTCCTGAGCAGAGAAAAGATTCCCGGCAGCCTGTGCCGCAGATCCGGATCAAAAACATGCTTGAACAGCAGCAGCACCACCCGGTTCATGATCGGCCCCTTGATCTCATCATCCGAAAACCGGTGCAGATCATACAGCTCAAACCCGAAATCCGGAATATATCCGGCAAGGTCTTCCACAGGACCCGACAGCAACGATGTCAACCTCACGGCGCCTTCCGGCCATTCTTTTCCGGCATGGCAGATCAGCAGCGGGATCACTATGGGCAGACGAACCGGTCTTTCTTCGTGCTGCTTGATATGCAGACGCCAGATCCTGATCATGTATTCCAGCAGCTGCTGTAAGTCTCGCGAAAAAGCTTGTCATGGGGGTTGTTCACCCCTGCGGATTTTTCAGAACCCGTCATTTAGTTGATCTCCGGCACCCGGCCTTTTCCGGGGCCTTTCCGTTCTCCGGGAGTCATGAAAAACGGGCCGGCCGACGCCTGCTGCCTGGCCTGCCGGATCTGCTGAGGGGCCAGGGTCAGGTCCGTGGACGGGGTTTTGCCGGGTCCGGCATACATCAGGTTTCCCGGCATGGGCACATGGCGAAGCCCCAGGCTGTGGCCCAGTTCATGGGCCAGGATCACGGGGTACCGTTCCCCGTCTTTGTTCAGTTCCCCGTACAGCACCGCGCTTTTTTCCACAAGGTACACCGCGCTGCCGGCAATGGGAAACCGGCGCATGAAATAGACCCGCCACTGCCGGTCCCCGGAAGGGTCCGGGATCAGGGTTGCGGCTGCGTCCCGGAATTCCCGGGGAGAGGAAAATCCGTTTGCCGGCGTGACAAAATTGGCACCGGCCACGGTTTTCGTATCAATGGACGTCACTTCCCAGGTAATCCCCCACCGGGACCACACCGCGTTCACCTCCCGGAACAGCCGCTCTATTTCCGCATAATCGCTCCGGGCGCTCAGGGCCGCATCTCCTTCAAACGCCAGCCGCACCACCGACACCGGCAGGGTCATCCCCCGGGCCGGGGCCCGGGTCATCTGCCGGGGTTCCGTCATTTTTTTCTGTGTGCCCGGGCGGGGAGTATCGCCAAGCGGGGTATTTCCCTGAACGCAGCTTCCCATCGCCACCCAGCCCATCAGCACGATCATTGTTACCGTCATCTGCAGCCTTTGCCTCATCATCGTTCCTTTGTCTGTTCCGAATCCATGTATCATTCATCGTCCCATCCCCTGATTTGTACCACAGACGGGTGCCACAGGTAAATAATTATTCCCTGGAAACAGCAATGCCCTGAATCCGGTCTGAACACCTGGTTTGTTCAGCCGGATTCCAGGGCAATGGCAAATGGGTTGATGTTATGCCGGGGAAGCGGTTCCGGCTGAATCCAGGAAATCCGCCAGTTCCCGGATGGTCTGGTTCACGAACATGTCTCTGGGGGTGAATGTGATGCCTAACGGCGCGGCCCGGGCCGCCAGGCGGATGGCGGAAATGGAATCCCCGCCGATTTCGAAGAAATTATCCAGGACCCCCACGGTTTTCAGGCCCAGAACCTCGGTCCACAGGTCTGCCAGGTGTTTTTCCAGGCCGGTTTCCGGCGGGGTGGTGTCCCGGGGGCCGGCGGCGAGGTCCCCGGATTCCGGCGCCGGCAGGGCGTTGCGGTCCACTTTGCCGCTGCTGGTGGTGGGGATCTTGTCCACGGTCATGAAAAACGCGGGAATCATGTATTCCGGCAGCTTCTGTTTGAGAAAGGTCCGCAGCCCGGAAGGATCGGTGCCAGGCCGGGGCACCAGATAGGCGATCAGGCGCTTCACCCCGCCGGTCTCGTACACGTTCACCGTGCAGTGGTCGATGTCCGGGTGTTTGCCCAGGGCCGTCTCGATCTCGCCCAGCTCGATGCGGAACCCCCGGATCTTTACCTGGAGATCGATGCGGCCCAGAAAATCCAGCATCCCGGTGGACAGCCACCGCACCAGGTCGCCGGTGCGGTACATCCGGGCCCCGGGCACATCCGAGAACGGGTCCGGCACAAAGCTTTTTTCCGTGAGTTCCGGCCGGTTCAGGTACCCCCGGGTCACGCCGATGCCGCCGATGTACAGTTCTCCGGGCGTGCCCACCGGCGCGATATGGCCCTGCCGGTCCAGGACGTACACCTTGACCCCGGGCAGGGGCCGGCCCAGGGGCGGTTTGCCGGACAGGTCCCAGTTCACGGCCAGGGTGGCGCCGATGGTGGTTTCCGTGGGGCCGTAGGCATTGAGCAGGCGCCGGCCCTTTCCCCAGCGTTCGGCCACGGTGCGGGGGCAGGCTTCCCCGCCCACGGTGATGGTGGCCAGGTCCGGCAGGTCTTCGCTGCAGTCCGGCATGGCGCCCAGGGCCGTGGGGGACATGGCCACGGCCGTGATCCGGTTCTCCTTGAGCAGATTGACCAGGGCCGGGCCGGGCAGCAGGTCGTCGGCATCGGCCATGTAAAGGGTGCCGCCGGCCGTCAGGGTTCGAAAAATTTCGCCCACGGCCGCGTCAAAACTGATGGACAGCATCTGCAGCACCCGGCTGTGCCGGGTAATCTCAAACATTTTCACCTGGGACCGGATAATGCCGGCCAGGCTGCGGTGTTCCACCATCACGCCCTTGGGCAGGCCCGTGGACCCGGAGGTGAAGATCACGTAGGCCAGATCGTTCAAACCGGCCGGGTCCGGCGGCAGGTCCGGCGGCAGCGGGCCGGCGCATGCCCCGTGGATGTCCATCAAGACCAGATCCGGCTTGTGCGCGAGAACGGCCGGGGCCAGGTCCGGCGTGGACACCAGGTGGACGGCCCCGGTCTGTTCCAGAATATACCGGATCCGCTCCGCCGGATATCCGGCATCGATGGGCACGAACGCCCCGCCCGCCCGCAGGATTCCCACGATCCCCACGATCAGGTCGATGCCCCGGGGCAGGCACACCGCCACCATGGATTCGGCCCCGGTTCCGGCGGCCGTGAGCCGGGCCGCCACCCGGCGGGTCTGTTCCTCCAGTCCGCCGTAGGTCAGGGTGTGGCCGTTATGGCGGACCGCGGGATGATCCGGGTCTTTCCGGGCATGGTCCAGGATGCGCTGGTGCACCGTGCGGGTGACCGGACCGGCGTCTTCGCCGTTCCATGCGGTGAGGATCTCGGCGCGTTCCGCGTCTCCGGACAGGTCGGCCCCGGAGACGGGCCGGTCCGGATGATCCGTGACCCAGGTCACCAGGTTGTGCAGGTGAACGATCATCCGGTCGATGGTTTCCTGGCGGAACAGTTCCGTGTCATAGGCCATGGTGATCTTGATCAGGCCGTCGGCCGTGTCCCGGGTGGACAGCAGCAGGTCGAAATTGGCATGGCCGGTGTCGTTGTGGGGATCTCCCGGACGGAACGCCGGCCCCGCGCCCCGGTCCGGATTCTGCCGGCCCCGGCCCCCGGGATTGTGGATCAGCATGAACTGGAACAAAGGAGACCCCTGGCGGCTCAGGTCCCGGTGGGGCTGGATCTGGGCGATGGTCTCCTCAAAGGGCAGATCCATGTTGGCATAGGCCCCCAGGCAGCAGTCCCGGACCCGTTCGATCACTTCCCGGAACGTGGGGTCCCCGGAAAAATCGGTGCGCAGGGGCACGGTGTTCACGAACAGGCCGATGAGCTTTTCCAGCTCCACCCGGATCCGGTTGGTCATGGCCGAACCGATCACGATGTCGTCCTGGCCGCTGTATTTGTGCAGCAGCAGCTGGTACACCGCCAGAAGGGTCATGAACATGGTGGCGCCCCGGTCCCGCCCCAGGCGGTACAGCCGGGACCCGGTTTCCGGCGGGATCTCGAACTTGACTTTTTTGCCGAAAAACCCGTGGACCGGGGGCCGGGGAAAATCGGTGGGGATCTCCAGCAGGGCCGCGCCGTCCAGGTTTTTCCGCCAGTAGTCCAGCTGGCGGTCGAACAGGGCCCCTTTCACGTTTTCCCGCTCCCATACCGCAAAATCCGCGAACTGGAGCGGCAGGCGCGGCAGGCGGGGGGGGCGGCCCTTGCACCGGGCCGTGTAACACGCGCCCAGGTCCGCGATATACACCCCCATGGACGGGCCGTCGGCAATGATGTGGTGAAACGCGGTGTTCAGCAGGTAATCGCGGTCCCCCAGTTTCACCAGCTGGGGCCGGATCAGGGGGCCGTTCTCGAAATCCCAGGCCTGTTTTCCCAGCTGGGCCCCGTGCCACCGGGCTCTTTCCATGCGTTCCTCTTCGGGCAGATGGGACACATCCACCCGGTCCAGGTGCAGGTCCGGCAGGGCCGGCCTTACGATCTGCCGGGGCTCGCCGTTATGGAACACGAACACGGTGCGCAGGATCTCGTGCCGGTCCACCACATCGGCCAGGGCCTGTTTCAGGGCGTCCACGCCCATTTTTCCGGTGAACACCGCATTGCTGGGGATGGTATAGGTGGGCAGCTGGGGAAACAGCTGGCCCAGGACCCACAGCTGATGCTGGGTAAAGGTGAGCGGCGCGTCCCTGCCCCGGTCCGCCGCTTCGATGGCAAAGGGCAGTTCCTCTTTGTGCCGGTCGCTCTGGATCCACCGGGCGAATCCGGACACGGTGGGGGCTTCGAAAATGCCTTTGAGCTGGATGTCGGACTGGAGAATCCGGGTGAGCCGGGCCGTGGCCTTGGTGGCGGCCAGGGAATGCCCGCCGATCTCGAAAAAATTGTCGTCCGTGGAAATTTTGTCCAGCTTGAGCACCTCCATCCAGACATCGGCAATGATCTTTTCGATTTCAGACACCGGCTGTTTGATGCGCTGAACAAACCCGGCCGCATCCACGGCCCGGTCCTGCATGGCGGCCAGGGCGGCCCGGCCGGTGCGGCCGAACCGGTCCACAGGCCAGGCGGTCACCGGAAGATAATGGGTGGGCGCAAATTCCGGCGGCACGGTCCGGCACACCCGGCGGTGGATTCCGGGCAGGTCCGGGTCCGGGCCGGGGGTGTGAATGCAGGCCAGACGCATGTCTGAATCGATGGTCACCACCGCAGCATGGGGGGTGCGGGCGGTTTTCCGGAGCAGGCGTTCCAGTTGCAGCCGGAACGGGTGGGCAGCCGGGTCCAGGTACTCCAGGGTGCCGTCGTTCCAGTACCGGGCCCGGACCCCGGTGTCCATGAGCGGTTTTGCCGCAGGCAGGGTATGGACATCCCCGCCCGGTTCAGCCCTGTCCGGGCCGGAACCGGCCCCGGTGCCGTCCACCGCCAGCACCAGCCGGCCGGGCACGCCCACCGGGGCCGGCTGGGACGAATCCGTTGCCACATAGGCCCGGACATTGGGCAGGGGCCGTCCCAGGCGCACGCCTTCGGCGGCCAGCCCCCCTTTGGGCACCTCCCAGGCCAGGCACGGCCCCAGGGAAGAAAAGCCCAGCACATGCACCAGGCGGGCCTCCGGAAAACAGGTGTTGAACGCCTCCCCCAGTTCCGGCCACACCGGTTCCCCGGCACAGAGCCAGGTGGTGATGCCGGCGGCCAGGGCCGTGAGGTCGGGATCATCGACAATGGCGGCCAGAAGCGTGGGCGTCACCGACACCCGGGTGACGGCGGCCTGGGCCGCAGCCCGGCAGAACCCGGCCGGGTCGGTGACGGCTGCGGGGTCCATGAACGCGACACATCCCTGCTGCTGCCAGCAGGCGTACACCTCGCTGAAAAACGCCACGGAATCCTTTGAAAACCAGGTGCCCAGGCAGGTGTCCGGGGCAAACGCCACGGCTGTGCCCGCAAACCGGGACCCGATCATCCAGTGGGAAACCGGTGCCGGGGCCCCGGCGGCATTGCGCAGGATCAGGGCGGTGTCGTCCGGGAATGCAGCGTTCCTGACGGCGGCATCGCCGGCACCGGAATCAGCCCGGTCCGCCCCGTCGCCGGAGACCCCGGAGGTGAACCGCGCCAGGGTCCCGGCCAGGTCTTCGGGGGTGCCGTCCAGGGGCAGGCACCGGGCCCCGGCCCGCATCGCCCCCAGGACTGCGGCCAGGTGGTGCACCGGATCAGTCAGGGCCACGGCGGTCATTGCACCGGGTGTTACCCCGGTCTGTGCCAGGTATCGGGCGGCCCGGTCCGCCAGCCTGTCCAGGTCCTGGAAACAGACCGCTTTCCGGTCCGCGGTTTTCACGGCAATGCGGTCCGGGCAGGTGCGGGCAAGCCGGGCGAGCAGGTCCGGCAGCGGCACGATATCCGGAACTTCCAGGCCGGTGTCGTTCCACTGGTTGCGCACCAGCATCAGTTCCTCCACCGACCCCGGACCGATCTCCCCCAGTTTCCGGTCCGGGTCCCGGCTCAGTGCCGTCAGCACATGGCGCAGCTGATCCATGACCCGGGAGATGTCAATGGCCCGGAACCGCCGGGGATCATAGGTGATTTTCAGTTCAATCCCCTTACTGGCCGTAATGTTGAGCAAGATGGGATAGTTCTGCTGAAACGCGCTCTGCTCGGACCTGGATTCCCCGGCCTTTCCCCGGGAAGAGCGCCGGGAACCGGCTGCGGCCTGGGTGACGTCCTTGCGGGCCACGATACTGTCGAACAGCGGCATGCCCCCGGGAATCCGGCTCCACTGCCGGACCATCATCAAAGAGGAGAATTCATACTGCTGCAGGGCGGTGCGCCGGTCCTGCACCTGCCGGAGCCAGTCTTTCACGGCCAGGCCGTCCTCCACGGTCACGCAGAACGGGATGGTGTTGAGAAACATGCCCACAATGGATTCCACCCCTTCCACCTCCGGGGGCCGGCCGGACACCAGGACCCCGAACAGCACCGATTTTTCACCGGAATACCGGCTCAGAACAAGGGGCCAGGCCGACTGGATCACGGTGTTCAGGGTCACGCGGCAGGCAGCGGCGAACCGGGCCACCTGATCGGATTCCGCCGGGTCCAGGGTCACTTCCCAGACCTCAGCGTGGGTCCGGACCCGGGCCTTTGCCCCGGGTTCCCGGGCCGCCGGCAGCGGCGTGGGCCGGGTCACCGGGGCCAGGTGGTCTTCCCAGAACTGTTGGGCCGATGCCGTGTCCCGGGATTCGATCCACCGGATATACCGGCCAAAGGGCACCGGCGGATCAAAGGACAGGGCCGTGCCCCGCCTGAAGGAAAAATAGGCTTTCTGAAGCTCCCCGGCCAGCACGGCCCCGGACCATCCGTCCAGGATGATGTGGTGGTGGCTGTTGAGGCAGAACCATCTGGTCCGGGTGATCCGGATCACGGTCACCCGCAGCTGGCACGGTTTGCCCAGGTCAAATCCCTGTTCCCGTTCCCGCTGCTGCAGTTTTCTGAGCCGCGTCTGCTGTTCCGACGGGGATTGACCCCGCCAGTCCTCTTCGTGAAACGGGACAAACACTTTGCGGTGCACTTTCTGGTAAGGGGCTTCCGGGTCCTCCCAGTGAAACGAGGTCCGCAGCACGGCATGGCGCTCCACCACCAGTTGCCAGGCCTGCCTGAACGCGGTGACATCCAGGTCTTCGTACCGGGATACGGCCTGGCTGATATACATGCCCACCCCTTTTTCCCGCAGGGTGTGGAACAGCATGCCCTGCTGCAGCGGAGACAGGCTGTAACGGTCTTCTATTTCAGGGTCTCTTACGGGAGCCATGACCATGCCTCCACTTTCACGAACCGCACCAGGGCGCGGGTAAACGCTTGTATGACAAACATCTGTGTGCCTTCAATTTTGGCAAATCCGGTCATGCCGGATCTGAACAGTTCCTGATCATTGTCCATGACCGTTTCGCAAATCACATACCGGCCCACGGCATCCACCACAGCCGCGGGATAGATCCGGTCCACCCGTCCGATGAATTCCCGGCCGGGAAACGCATGCAGCCGCAGCCGCACCGGGTGGCCCACACCGATCTCGGTCACATCGCTTTCCGGAACCCGGATCTCCACCCGTGCTCTGGACATGTCTTCCACCTCGGCGAACATCACGCCGTCATCCAGATAGGTGTCCTGAAGGTTTTTCAGGTTCATGGTGATGATGCGGCCGGAGATGGGCATTTTCAACCGGGTCCGGTCCAGCACCTGCTCATGGTAGGCCAGCCGGACGTTGAGCAGATCGATCCCGATGCGGGCCGCTTCGATCTCATATTTGTTCACCCGGGTCCTGAGATCGGCCAGCCGGGCCTTTGCCGCGGCCAGCAGCTGCCCGTCCAGCTCCAGCTGCCGCAGTGCGTCCTCATACTCCACAAAGGAAACCACTTCCTTTTCGTACAGCTTGTCCATGCGGTCGAACCGCTGCCGGCTGTACTGCAGCATGACCCGGGCGGTCTTGACCTCTTCTTCGGCCAGAGCGATCTCCTCGGCACTGGGCGTGGTGAGCAGCACTTCCAGTGCCGCCTGTTTCTGCCGGATCTCTTCCCGGGTCTGGGCCACATCGTATTCCTGCCGGTCGTTCACCATTTCCGCAATCACCGTGCCCTTTTCCAGGACCTCTCCGCCGTCAAAATAGATGGTATCCACCAGGTCCGGATATTTGGCGTATACCGCGGCCGACGCCATGGGAAACACTTCGGCGTCCCCGCCGCTTTCATACAGGTAGGGCAGAAAACAGACCCCTGCCAGAACCAGGAGCACCAGGTACCGGACCTTGAGCAGACGCCGGAAAAAACCGGGGGCCCGGGACCGCCCGGGTTCGAACCGGTCCGCGGGTCCGGAGGTCTCCCCGGAGGCCCTTTGCCCGGCGGAAGCCCTCCGCCGGGACCCGGTGCTTTCCACCAGGGCTTCGGCCCGGCGCCGGCGCCGGCGGATCACCAGTTTTTCGTACACAAACCGGAAAAACAGGTACACCAGAACCAGCAGAAACACGGCCACGCCCAGTCCCCGGTAGTTGAGCTCCAGCCACCGGGCCGCAGTCATGGAGATGAACCCCACCAGAGCCAGGGTAAACAAAACAGACATCAGGCCGTACACCAGGACCGCCGGGGACCGGTCCATGTACTGCATCACCACGGCCGGGCGCCTTGAAAAAAAGGACTTGAGCCGGGCAAACGCCTTTTGTCTCAGGTTTTCCACCCCGGACCATTCGCTCAGAAACCGGTATCCGGCCCCGCCCAGCAGCGGGTTGGCCACAAACAGAAACGAGATCATGGACACCATGGCCAGACCGGCGCTGATCTGGGACAATGCCGTGCCCTGGTCCCGGAAGGTGAGCCAGGCCATGATCCCCAGGGGAAACACGATGAACCGGATGTACACGGGGGCGCCCAGGGCCCAGAGCCGGGCATGCCGGGCCGCGTCATCCGGCACCGTGACCCGCATGTTGAACCGGGGCAGCAGGCCGAACACCAGCATCAGCCCGAAACTGGGGGTGTCGAACCGGAAATGCCGGGCGGTCAGCCCCCGGTATACCTGGGTGATCAGGCTGATGGTGAACAGGGTGAACACCACCCGGCCGAAATAGGACACCCGGGTCTTGATGGCACTGATATCCGCAAAAAACAGGTCCAGGTTGTTGACAAACCCGACCACCGCCAGGATCACCGCCACCGGGACCAGGATCTTGAAAAACCGCATCCAGGCCACGGCCGGCAGGAGAAAATCCAGAACCGGCCGGGGCCGGCACAAAGACCAGTGGTTCCGGAAGCGCCGGGGGTCTTCGCCGGAGCCCGGTCCGGGGCCTGTTCCGGATTCCGGGCCGGGTCCGGACCCGGACACGGTTCCCGCATTTGTCCCTGCCCCGGCCGATGTCCCGGCCGATGCCGCGTCAGACCGGTGCGGTCCCGTGCCGGACCGGGCCGGGTCCGCGGGGGAGCCGGCCATCATGCCGGCCATCATGCCGGCCTCTGCCAGGTGTGCCGTCAGGGTGTGCAGGTCCCGGACCGTGAGGTGTTCCGCAAACCGGGCATTGCATTTGGCCACCAGCACCACCTCACTGTAGGGCCGGCGCATCTGTTCCGCCAGATAGGCCTGGGCCGGGGTCAGGCGGATTTCAGGGCCGCCCGGGCCTTTTCCGGCGACAAACCCGTCCGGGTCGTCCGGGTCCGGCGTGATCTGCACCGCAGGATCCAGAAGGTTGGCTGCGTTCCGGGACCCGGCCGGGTCCGTGTGTCCGAAAGGGGTTTCCGGCATGGTGAACGGTCCGGGGGTCAGACGGTTTCTTCCGGAGAATCAGACGTCCGGGTCTGCTCCCGGATATCCGCCAGCAACTGCTGGAATGCTGCGGTTTTCTGGTCCGGTTCCATCTCACGGCCGGCCAGGGCCTTGAGTTCGGGAAACCGGTCCGCCAGGGTGTCGGAATGAAGCACGCCCGCCTCATATTCAGACACGGCATGGGCATAGAGTCCGCGGGCCGCGAAAATGTCCCCCAAAAGGAAATGGACCGGTCCCAGGCCCCGCCGGCCCTGGGCCATCCGGCTCAACAGCCGCCGGGCCGCATCCAGGTCGTTTTTCCCGACATAGGCCCGGGCCAGCAGCATTTTTGCGTTCCACATCTCCGGTTTTTCCTCCGTGATCCGGGAAAGCACCTCCACGGCTTTGGCATGGTGTCCGGCCCCCATCAGGGCCTGGGCCAGACAGATCCGGGCCCGGACCGACTCCGGTTTCAATTTCAGGCTTTTGCCGGCGGCCTCGATGGCCGCGTCATACCTGGCTTCCTTCAGATGGATCCGGGCCTGGTGAAAATACGCGCTCCAGGAATCGGGGTCCCGGTCCAGGAGGCCGTCCAGGGTGGAAACCGCCTCCTGCGTGTGTCCTTTTTTCTGCTGGATCCGGGCCATGAGTATCCCGGCTTCACCGGCATCGGGATTGTATTTCAGCGCCGATGCCACGGCCTTTTCCGCTTCTTCCAGACGTCCCTGCTGGAACAGGAGCTTTCCCATGCCCAGGGCCGCCTTGAGAAATTTGGGATCGTCGGCCAGGGCCTCCTGAAACAGGGTAAGGGCCTTTTCCGCGTCTCCCTGCTTCTGAGCCACGGCCGCCAGCAGGGTCAGGGGCGGGGCCGGTTTTTTGGACACGTGCAGGGCCCCCTTGAAATAGTTTTCCGCCTCATCCAGGCGCCCGCACCGCAGATGCACGTTTCCCATCCCCATATAGGCGGCTGCGGCTTCCGGGTTCTGCTTCAGTATCCGGTCATACACGGCCAGGGCATCATCGAACCGCTGTTCTTTGACATAGGCCCGGGCCTGCTGGGCCATATCCTTGACGCTTTTTCCTTTTTTATCGGCTTTGAATTCCTTTTGCTGCATATCACTCTCCTGTGGCCCGGGCCATGGACCATGCCATCGGGCTGATCCCTTTTTCTTCCAGTATTTTTTTGAATTCGGTCACCGTGGCGGTGACATCGGTTTTTACGGTATGGATCACGGCCAGTTCCGGATGGGCGGCCAGCAGTTTGGAGCCCTTGAGAAGAGCGGCCCGGTATTCCTCGTATGCCAGATCCGGGTGTCCGTTCCGCCAGAAGATCTCTCCGAGCAGCAGGTGGGCCGGTTCGGAGAACGCCCGGTTCCCGGTCAGGTCATGCAGCAGAGACCGGGCCTGTTCATACGCTTTTTCCTCCAGAAGGAGCCGGGCCAGCATCAGCCGGGCCCGTTTTTTGTCCGGATTTTCTTTCACAAAGGCCTGCAGCAGGGTCACGGCTTCTGATGCCCGGCCCTGATCCGTCAACAGTCCGGCCAGCTGAACCACGGCCCGGGTATGGTCCGGGGCCAGGTCCACGGCTTTTTGCAGGTCGGCTATTGCTTCGGCCGGGCGCTGCTGCTGAACCAGCAGCCGGGCCCGGGCCTGGTAGAGCACGCCGGCGTCCGGCACCCGGATCAGCATGTTTTCCAGCAGGGCAAAGGCTTCCTCTTCCCGGCCGGTCCGGGCCAGGATCCCGGTCAGCAGGACTGCGGCTTCTACGGACTGGGGGTTGTACATCAGGGCATCGCGCAGGGTCTGCTCCGCCGGGCCGGCCTGTTCCTTTCCAAGATGGAGCTTGGCGGCCTGGACCCGGGCATTGACCTGGGTGGGATCGATCTCCACCGCCTGGGTCAGATACCCCAGGGACCGGTCCGGGTCCTCCTGCTGCCGGGCGATCCGGGCCAGCATCAGCAGGGCCTGGACCCGGGAATCCGGGTCTTCCAGGGCCTGTTCGCAATACCGGCGGGAGGTTTCCGGATCATCCCGCCGGGCCGCGATTTCCGCCAGCCCCAGACTGGCGGCGCCGGAACCGGGATCATTTTTCAGAATACGGGCAAACACCGCTTCCGCCTGGTTGAATTCCTGGGTTTTCATAAAATTGCGGGCGGTCCGCAGCCGCTGCCTCAACTGTTTTTTACGGCTGTCCGCAGGGGTGCCGGCTTTCATGGTTCATTCCTCCAAAAAATTGTCAGCAGGTTGATGACATCTGTTTTACAAACCGGTCAAACAATTCAAATCCCGGATATTGTTTTCTTTCATAGTCATATCCCCGGTTCCGGTTTTTCTGGGTCCGGTTCAGCTGCGCCAGATAGGCCTGGTAGGCCGGCGACAACGCCAGTCCGAACTGTTCGTACACCTTCTGAACCGCCGCATCCGGGGCCTGGGCAAGCCGGTCATAGGAAATAACGGCCCGCCGGCCCGCCGGGGTGTTTTGGCACAGCCGCACCAGCAGCCGGCTGTCTTTCTGCATCCGGTCCAGAAACGCGGGTTCCCAGTCCGGCAGGCTCCGGGGGTCCACACCGGTCTTGGATTTTGTGGAAAATTCCACCAGGGAGATCAGAGAACTCATGAAATCCCTGGACGGCCGCAGGCAGAAAATGAACCGGGCGTCCGGATACAGGTACCGCAGTGCGGGAAACTTGTTGTGGCTGGTCACCTCCTTGGACAGGTAAAACCCGGCCCGGTTTCCCCGCAGGAACAGCACCTTCTGAATGACCTGCCGGTGGGTCAGCAGAATCTTTTTTTGCACCGGTTCCGGCAGTCCGGGAAAGTCATCCAGCCGGGTCAGCAGCTCCGGATAGGGAAACCGGAAAAACACAAAAAAATGATGCAAGAAACATTCCTCGAAAAATATCCCGTCCTCTTCCCAGTCCGAGAGTTTGTTGGGATGCATCCGGGCCGCCACCTGCCCGGCCCGGGTGCCGGCCCAGTAATTTTTCCGGGCCAGGCGCCGGGCAATGCCGGTTTTCTCGAACACCCGCTGCAGACAGATGAACGGATACCGCCATTCCAGGTGCCGGATGGCCGTGAAATTGGCCTCATCCGCAGCCAGGGTCCGGTGCAGGAACGTGGTGCCGCTGCGGGGCTGCCCCACGATGAACACCGGCCGGACCGGGATGGTCCGGTGGGCCGGATACAGCTGGTTGTCCAGAAACCACAGAAACGCCCACACAGGGCTCAGCACCAGGTATCTGGCCAGAAAACCGGCCTGGCGCAGCCGGGTTTTGATCCCGATTTCCGGGGCACGGCCATACAGCAGGGCACGCCACAGCACCCGGTAGGTTTTCCAGTAAGGGAACGGACTGAACCGCAACGCTGCGGCATACACCAGCACCAGACAAAGAAAAATCACCATATGCATCCGTACCGACCACCACCCGGGTGTCAAGATTGTTTCATATCAATAGCGCACTCACCGGAGCAATGTCCCGGCCCGGCACCGGCACCGGACCGGACAGCGGCTCAGGAGTCACTCAGACGTTTTAATGCGTATCCCCCTTAAAAATGACTTTCGCCGTTTTAGGATACCCGGGCAGATTTGTCAACGTCCAATTTCCGGTGCACTGTCCCTCTGGACAGCGTTGGTGCTGAATCCGGTTGACTTCCCCGGGGCTTTGTCCTATAAGCTGTCCCCATGATCCGGGTACAGCATATCACCAAGCATTTCAAACGGTATCCGCACAAATACGGGCGCATTGCCGAGTGGCTGGGGCTGGGGTGCCACCATATCCCGGTCCCGGTCCTGGACGATGTCTGCTTTGAGGTGGCAACCGGGCAGTCTGTGGGCATCACCGGTGTAAACGGGGCCGGCAAGAGCACGCTGCTCAAGATCATCACCGGCACCACCCGGCCCACCACCGGGACGGTCTCGGTCAGCGGACCGGTGTCGGCCCTGCTGGAGCTGGGCATGGGATTTCATCCGGACTACACCGGGCGGCAGAACTGCTACCTGTCCGGACAGGTTCAAGGGTTCCGGGCCAGGGAGGTCGACGTCCTGATTCCGGAAATCGAGGCATTTGCCGAAATCGGGGACTATTTTGACCAGCCGGTACGCACTTATTCCAGCGGCATGCAGGTCCGGCTGGCGTTTGCCCTGGCCACGGCCCGGCGCCCGTCCATTTTGATCGTGGACGAAGCCCTGTCTGTGGGAGATGCCTATTTCCAGCACAAGAGCTTTGACCGGATCAGACGGTTCAAAACCTCCGGCACCACCATCCTGTTTGTGTCCCATGACCGCACCGCAGTCCAGTCGTTGTGCGACCGGGCCATTCTCCTGGACAAAGGCCGAATCATCAAGGACGGCAACCCGGAAGAGGTCACCGATTTTTACAACGCTTTGATCGCTGAAAAGGAAAACACGAGAATGTCGGTGCGGGAACTGGCAGACGGCAGAAAGCAGACCGTGTCCGGCACCGGCCAGGCCGAGGTGATCCGGATCGATCTTTTCAACAGCAAGGGCGAGCCTGCCGAATATGTGGGCGTGGGAGAACCGGTGACGCTGAGAATCAGGGTCCGGGTCAACGACGACCTGGACACCCTGGTGCTGGGATACGGCATCAAGGACCGGCTGGGACAGTATATGTTCGGCACCAACACCTGGTACACAGGCCAGGCCATTGACGCCCCGGTCCGGGACACGGCATATGAATTCGTCATCAATTTCCCGGTCCTGCTGGGGGTAGGCAACTATTCCATTGTCACGGCACTCACGGACAGGGAGAGCCACTTGAGCATCAATTACGAATGGCGGGACCTGGCCCTGGTATTTCATGTGGTGAACATGGATAAGCCGACGTTTGTCGGGTGTTCATGGATTGCACCGGACATCACGGTGTCCGGCCCCGAACCGGCACAATTCAAGGAGTGATCGATGGCACAGCACCCCTCACCGGCCACGGCCGAAGAAATTTTGGCCCGCATCAGAGAAGAAGCGGCACGTCAGGCCCTGCCGGAAGCGACTTCCGGGACGGCGGATCACACGCCAGGCACCCTCCTGCCCGGCATTTCCCTGAAACTGCCCGGAACCACCCCGTCATCCCGTCCCGTGGAACGCAAACCGGTGCGGCATGTGAAAGACCTTCTGCAGCTTCATGACCGGGAATTCATCCAGGCGGCCTATCAGTGCTTTCTCCAGCGGATGCCGGACGGACCCGGCGGTGACCATTTTCTGGGCCGGCTGCGACGGAACCGGATGACCAAAGCAGAAATTCTTGTACGGCTGCGGTTCTCTCCGGAGGGTCGGTCCAGGAAAGTGCCGGTGAAAGGCATGTTCCCTGTGATGGTACAGGCCCTGGCCGCCAGAATTCCGGTGCTGGGCTGGCTGGGGGTCAGGCTCTGGTCATGGGCCAGCCTGCCCGGCATGATGCGGCGCCTCGAACAGACGGAGATGCACATCGCAGCCCAGAAAAAAGAGAAGGTCCGATGGGCGGCACTGCTGGAGGAAACCGCCCGGGACACCATAAGCCGAAAGGCCTTTGATCCATTGTGGACAGATCTCACCCACCAGGTCCGCGAACTCGGGGAAACCCAGCACCACATTGCCGGGCAGCTGGAACAGGCCCGCATTCAGGACCTGCGCCGGTCGGTGCTGGCCCAGGAACTCCAGATGGCAAGGCTCCTGGATCAGGCCGGGGGCACTTTGCAAGGCGCCTTGAGCGATCCTCTGGCGGATACCCAGCCCGCTGTCATGACGTCCGAAAAAGCCCACCGGCTGGATGCCCTGTACGCATCCTTTGAAGAACGGTTCCGGGGCACCCGGGACGATATCAAGAACCGTCAGAAGATCTATCTACCCTGCCTGGAAGCCGCCGGGGCCGGGACGCCGGAAACCCCGGTACTGGACCTGGGCTGCGGCCGGGGGGAATGGCTGGAACTGCTTGCGGAACATGACAAAACCGCCTCAGGCGTGGACCTCAACCGGATTTTCGTGACCGAATGCCGGGACCGGGGCCTGGCCGTGACCGTCCGGGACCTGGTGGACCATCTCAGGGACCTGCCCGATGATTCCATCGGCGCGGTCACAGCATTTCATCTCATTGAACACCTGTCCCTGAGCACCCTGGTGACCATGCTGGACGAAACCCTGCGGGTCCTGAAACCCGGGGGCCTCGCCGTGTTTGAAACCCCGAATCCGGAAAATCTCATGGTGGGGGCATGCACCTTTTACACCGATCCCACCCATCACAACCCCCTGCCGCCGGACACCACCCGGTTTCTGATGACGGCCAGAGGGTTTTCACAATGCGACATCCTCCGCCTGCACCCCCATGACCAGCCCCCCCGGGACCTGGCTGACACCCTTCCGGCCTCACTGATGCAGCTGCTGTACGGGGAACAGGACTATGCCGTGATCGGGCATAAAGCCGGGGCATAATGTTTCTGGAAACCGATCCATGAACATATTGATACCATCTTTGCACGTGCCCTTTGTCAGGGGCGGGGCCGATCGGATGACCGCAGGTCTGAGGCAGGCCCTGGCCGATTTCGGACACCGCGCGGAAATCGTGTATTTCCCCTTTGATTTCTGTTCCATGGGGCATATCATTGAACTCATGGATTTCTGCCGCACCCGGAATTTCGACCATGTCAACGGATACCCGGTCCACAAACTGGTGGCCCTGCAGTTTCCGGTCTATTACATCCCCCATCCCGACAAAGTGGTGTGGCTGATGCATCAGCACCGCCCGGTCTACGACCTGTACAATCCGTCCCGGGCATCCGGGGAACTGGCGGCCCTGAGAAAAAAAATCCACGACCAGGACCGGCAGGCCCTGTCCGGGGTGCCGGTCCTGTTCACCATGTGCCGCAACATCTCCCGGCGCCTGGCCCGGTTCAACTGCATTGAATCCACACCCCTGTACCACCCCCCGGCCGGTGAAGACCGGTTCCACTGCGATGATCCTCTGGATCTCATCTTTTTTCCCAGCCGCCTGGAAACCCTGAAAAGACAGGATCTGTTGATCCGGGCCATGGCCCTCACCCGGTCTCCGGTCACGGCGGTCATCGCCGGGGAAGGAGGACTGAAACCGCACCTGGAAGCGTTGATCCGGGACCTGGATCTGTCCCGGAAGGTCTGCCTGGCCGGCCATGTCACCGAGCAGGAAAAATACGCGCTGTACGCCAGAAGCCTGGGGGTGTTTTTCGGACCCTATGACGAAGACTACGGATACATCACCCTGGAAGCCATGCTGTCCGCCAAACCGGTGATCACCTGCACCGATTCCGGCGGCCCCCTGGAATTTGTCACAGACGGCGGAACCGGTTTTGTGGTGGACCCGGACCCGGACCTGATTGCTGAAAAAATCGACTGGCTTTACGCCCACAAGGCAAAGGCCGGTCAAATGGGACGCGCCGGCCGGCAGGCTTATCTGGAAAAAAACATCACCTGGCACACCGTGGCCGACACCCTGTTAACCCCTTGAATTTTGATGAAGAGGACCCATGAGATCATATGTTTACCAGCCGGGCCGGAAAATGACCTTTGAGAAAGCGGTCCGGCACCTTGAAACCCGGGGAGAGCACCGGATTGTCCGTCAGGCGGTGGACAACACCAGCCCTCATGTGGTGGAACAGATCCTCCGCCAGGCGGAAATCCTGTCCATCAGGCCTTTGTCCATCGACCTGACGGCCTTTGAAAAATATGTGACCGATGCAGAATACGACCGGCGGTATCCGGAATATTATGCCGGGAACCTGCCGGAAAAATCTCTGGAGCACTATGTGGCATTTCATCTGCTGGACCTGCACGAGGGCGAGGTGTTCATCGATCTGGCCAGCGAACATTCGCCTTTGTCTGAAATTTTTGAACGCCTCACCGGTGCCCGGACCTACAGCCAGGACATTATGTATCCGGACGGTATCCACGGCCGCCGGATCGGGGGGGGATGCCTGCCGCATGCCGGTGCCGGACGGGTTTGCCCGCAAGGCCGCGTTGACCTGCTCCCTGGAACATTTTGAAAAGGACGGGGATATCCGGCTGTTTTCCGAACTGTTCCGGGTCCTGGAGCCGGGGGGCCGGGTGGTGGTGGTGCCGTTCTACCTGTTCACCGAACCTGCGGTCCAGACCGACCCCGAGTTGAGCATACCTGCAGACGTGGCGTTTGATCCGGACTGCACGGTTTACTGCGCAAAGGGATGGGGAAACCGGCACGGCCGCTTCTACAGCCCGGGATGGTTTCAGGAACGGATCGCCGGCCCCATGGCCGGAAAATTCCGGTTCGAGGTGGTTCACCTGGTGAACGCCCATGAGGTGGACCCCACCGTGTATGCCCGGTTCGCGTTCACTGCGGTCCGGATTTAGGGAACCGCGCCATGAAGATCGGAATTGTCGCCCCCAGCCCGGTGCCGTTCTGCATCGGCGGGGCGGAAAACGTCTACTGGGGCCTGCTCAATCAGATCAACCGGCACACGCCTCACCAGGCGGAACTGGTCAAGCTCCCCACCCCGGAAACCGGTTTCAGGGACCTTGTGGCCGGATACCGGCGATTCTTTCATCTGAACCTGGACCACTTCGACCGGGTGATTTCCGCCAAATACCCGGCCTGGATGGTGTCCCATCCATACCATGTCTGCTACATGCTCCACCGGCTCAGGGGGCTTTACGACACCTATCATTTCACGGGGCTGCCGGAAGCCTGCCGGACCCGGCATGACAGAGTGGTCGACTGCCTGTCGTTTATCCGTTCCACCTCTCCCTCTTCCGGTTCGGTGCCGCTTCTTTTCGACTGTCTGGAAACCCTGATGGACGACCCGTCGGTGCCGGCAGACACATTTGCCCTGCCCGGCCCGTTTGCGCTGCAGGTGGTTCATTTTCTGGACGCGGCCGGCCTGGCACCGGAAAAGATCCGGAAATACACGGCCATCTCCCGGACTGTGGCGGACAGAAAAGATTACTTTCCGCCGGACGCCCGGGTGGAGGTGATCTATCCGCCGTCCAACCTGCCCCGGTTCGAGTGCGGAGAACAAGACCATCTGTTCACGGTCAGCCGGCTGGACGGCCCCAAACGGATACAGTTGCTCATCGAGGCGATGGCGCATGTCAAATCCGACATCGTGTTGAATATTGCCGGCACCGGCCCGGATGAACTTCGGTTGAAAGAGATGGCGGCCCATGATCACCGGATCCGGTTTCTGGGGTTTGTCCGGGACGATGAGATTGTGGAACTTTACGCCCATGCCCTGGCCGTCCCATATGTGCCGCTTAACGAAGATTACGGCCTGGTGACCATCGAGGCCATGATGAGCGGAAAGCCCGTGCTCACGGTCACGGATTCGGGCGGGCCCACCGAGTTCGTCACAAACGGGGAGACCGGATTCTGCGTCCCGCCCGCCCCCGAAGCCCTGGCCGCCAGAATCGATCAGATGTGCCGAAACCGCCGGGCATGCCGGGAAATGGGCGAAACCGCCCGCAAACGGGTGGTCGGCATCACCTGGGAAAACACGGTTTCCCGGCTCCTGGAAGAAACCCCGGACACAAATCAGAAACCGAACCGGCACATCCCGCACACTTCCCCGGGCAACCCGGGCGACCACGGCCGGAGCCGGACTGGCCGGGGGCGCAGAAAGCTGACCGTGGCCGCCACCTTTCCGGTGTATCCGCCGCTGGGCGGTGGCCAGTCAAGGGTGTTTCATCTGTACCGGCATCTGGCCAAATGGTGGGATATCGATCTTGTCACCTTTACCGGTGCAGCCGAACCGGGACTGAACCGGGAGATCGCCCCGGGGATGACAGAAATCCGGATTCCCAAAACCGGGGCCCATGAATCTGCGGAACAGAAACTGAGCCGGGCTTTGAACTGGATCCCGGTCACGGACGCAGCCATGCCCCGGCTGTGTTATCTGACCCCCGCGTATCAGCAGGCGGTGGAGAGATCGGCGGAACGGGCCGATGCCCTGGTGGCCAGCCATCCCTTCCTGGTGGAGGTTTTGTCAGCCTGCGGTAGCGGCAGGCCATTATGGTTTGAAGCCCATAATGTTGAAATCGACCTGAAAAGCGATATCCTGGGAACCTGCCCCACAGCCCGGAAGCTGCTTGACGACGTCCGTGCGGCTGAATCCCGGTGCTGGCAGACGGCCAGCGTGGTGTATGCCTGCTCCCGAACCGACCTGGACCGGCTGGAATCCCTGTACGGCCCGGCAAACGCCCTTTTGCTGGAAGTGCCCAACGGAGTCTGTACCAGAGAGGTGCCGTTCACTTCTCTTGACGACCGCCGTGCCCTGAAAAGGAAACTCGGATTTGAAAATATCCGGATTGCCGTCTTCACAGGAAGCTGGCACGGCCCCAACCTGGTAGCAGTAAAACACCTCATCGCCATGGCTGAATGTCTCCCGGAAATGAATTTTCTGGTTCTGGGCAGCAGTGGAAACGCTTTTGACACCCGGGCCCTTCCCCCCAACATGGCCATGGCCGGTGTGGTGAGCGAACAGGAGAAAAACATGATCCTGTCTATGGCGGATGCAGCCCTCAACCCCATGACCACAGGGTCCGGCACCAACCTGAAAATGCTGGAATATTTTGCGGCAGGCGTTCCGGTGATCTCCACGCCTTTCGGCGCAAGAGGCCTGACATGCCGTCCCGGCTCAGAACTGCATACAGCTGATATCGCATCTTTTCCCCGGGCGATCACGGCTTTTTTCACACACCCGGACAAGTCCGTACAGCAGATGGTTCTCCAGGCCCGCCACCTGGCAGAGGACACCTATGACTGGGCCGTGATCGCCCGGAACATGCATGACCGGCTTCTGGACCGAATGTAATCGTTTATGTCCGGGTCAATATCGCTTTCAATGATCCGCCGTCAATTTGCAGATGTGCCGGATGAAGACCGGCCCAGTCAAAAATGCGGACATATTCCTGCCACGTGAAAACCTGTTCGTTGATTCCTTTTTGCAGTTCCCTGACAGTTTCCACCCCTTCCAGAGTGTCGTTCACCGGTTCGCACATGACCGCTATAAACCCGTCTTTTTTCAACAGGACAAGCGTTTTTTTCAGTACTTTTTCCGGTTCAGGGAAATGATGCAGTGCACTGAACATAGCAACTGCGTCAAAAGTGTCCGGCTTGAATGGAGGGGCGCATCCGTCCGCACAAATGAACGCCACCTTGGAATTCAGGTTTCTTTCGGCGAAATACAGACTGCCCAGTTCGAGCATCGGGGAACTGATATCCAGGGCCACAGTTTTGGAATCCGGTATCCAGGCGGTCTGGGGATGGACCCCGGACCCGATTTCAAGCACGCGGGTGAGACGTTTTCTTTTTTTCAGCTCTTCTTCAAAAAGAATTCTTCCAGCCTGGTGGTCCTGGTCATAAGGAGCGCTATTTTTATGAATAAGCGGTGTTACCTTTTTCCGGGATTTGCCAAAGAACCGGGTAATATTTTTCATAAAAGAGCCCGGGGTCACACTGACATGAATCCGGTCCCCTGCCATGGCTGAAATACGGTTTGAACCAACGACCAGACAGACACTCAGATCACAAGGCCCTCTGAAGGCTGGAAACCTTACCGGTACTGGCAGGGTGATGCTTCTTCCCGGAAGGACGTCCACGGGAAAACGAAGCGGAACGGACATTATCTGGACTGGTTTTTTCTTTTCCAGTACAGTTGCCACTGCCAGTGATACCGGCAGATCGGTTCGGGACGACCAGGGATGATGACCTGAATTTGTCACCCTGATATTGGCGGTGACCTGTTCGCCGGGAGGAACCTGTTCCGGGAAATAGTGTCTTTCCAAAGTGATGGCAGGAGATCGGTTTGCATTGACCGGCACATCACCGGCACAGCAGTCCGGTTCCGGTTGGAACCGACCGGTCAGATCCCGGATTTCCGCAGTGACGGCGCCATCCTTTGATGAAAGCTGGCGGCTCCGGCTCACGATTTCATGAACCGTCCCGTGATGGACTTCCGGATTCAGGTCCAGGGCTTCCAGAATCAGGCGGACAGTCGCATCATCTGAATTGTCGCCCCTCTGCCCGGACGTCCTGGATTCCTTTCCAGAGCCATACCTGTGATACAGGTCCGGCACCCGGTTACGGATAAACCAGGAAGTTTTGCAGTCTCCACACGTCAGGTGTTTTTCCGTCAGAAATAACCGATCCTGACGGCATACCGGGCAGATGAGCCTTTTCTCCCGGATCAACTCGGTTAAAAAACAGCCGTCCATAATTCTTTCCATCGTTGGCGCATAAGAAAACTAAAGCGCATCCACAATTTCGCCCTGGAGCCTTTGGAAGGCCAGGACTCCCAGGCAGGTGAAAACCAGTCCCAGAAGTCCGGGATATACCAGTGTAGTCCAGTCTGGAACCGCCTGATCCAGAAAAATTCCCTGGCAGGCCTGAATCAGGGGAAACAGCGGGTTCCAGTGCAGCAGCCCCCCCACCCGGTCCGGCAACATGGCCGGAAGATAGACGATGGGGGTCAGCCAGAACCAGAACTGGACCAGGACCTGCACCACCTGCTGTACATCCCGGTAAAACACGTTGATGCAGGCCAGCAGCATGCCCAACCCCATGGTGAACACCACCAGGACCGCCAGGACAGGCACCATGCACGCCACCACCCACCCGGGAAAAGCCCCGGCCAGGACCAGAAACCCGGCAAACAGCACCATGGTGACCCCGTAATTCATCAGGCTGGACACCATCACGATGATGGGCAGACACAGCCTGGGAAAATAGATCTTTTTGAGTAGGTTGGCGTTTTCCACAAAAATCCCCACACTGCGGCCCAGCATCTCTGAAAACAGAGTATAGAAAAGGACTCCTGCGCACAGATAGATGGAATAGGCGAATTTCGAGTCATGGGCCGGCATGCCCGGCCGCATGATGTTTACAAAGATCACCGTGAAAATTACAATAGTGGCCAAAGGCTGAGCGATCAGCCAGAACGGACCCAGCTGGGTCCGAATCCACCGAGATGTAAACTCCCGCTTGACAGATCCGACGATAAAATCCCGCCGCCCCCATACTTCTCTGAGCAATCCCGGCATTGTCATGATACACACCTGAATATATCAACAGTTTTCCGGGCCGTCTTTTCCCAGGTGAACTGTTTGGCCCGGGCCAGGCCTGCGGTTTTCAGGGCCTGCCGGGCACCGGTGTCCGGCACCAGGGTGTCGATGGCATGCACCAGGCTGTCCGCGTCCCGGGGGTCGATATACAGGGCCGCATCCCCGGCGGCCTCCGGCATGCTGGCCGCATTGGAACAGATCACCGGGCACCCGCAGGCCATGGCCTCCAGGATGGGCAGGCCGAACCCTTCGTAAAGGCTGGGGTATACCAGGGCTGCGGCCCCGGTGTACACGGCCGGAAGGTCTGTGTCCGGGACATGGCCGGTGAACAGGATCCGGTCTTTCAACCGGCCCTTGTGAATCCTTTCCAGCCAGGCCTTGTCCCCCCACCCCTGCCACCCCGCCAGTACCAGGGGGATATCCGTGTCCGCCACCGCCAGGGCATCCATGAGCAGGCCGATGTTCTTTCTGGGTTCCAGGGAACCGACAAACACCAGGTATTCTTCCGGCAGCCCGTACCTGTGCCGCACCCGGGCCACGGTGCCGGGGGGCGCCGGGGCGAACAGCGGGTCCGGAGCCAGGGGCACACTGGACACCCGGGAACCGGGCACCTTGAATTCGTCCATGATCTCCCGGCGTATGAATTCGGAAATGGTGAGCATGTGCCGGGCATATTTGAGCCGGGTCCTGATGAAATATTCAAACAGCCACACCCGCTCTTTCGGGTGGGTGTGCCGGTACCGCCGCAAGGACAGGTCATACACGGAAAACACGGTGGGGATATGCGTGAGTTTCGCCGGGGTGAACGCGGTTTCATGGTACAGGGAAAACCGGGGGGACCCGGGCCGGCAGATCCGGTTCAGCCGCTGTTCATACCGGTGCCACCGGGCGGCCCGCAGCGCGAACACCACCGGATCAGGCAGGCGCCGCACCGATCGGGTCATCTGCTGCCACCGCCCCGAATCCGCCATGGGCGGGATGTCTTCAAACAGGTCCCGCCCGTTGAAATAGGCGGTTTCCGCCAGATCCAGCCGGTCCACCGCCTGATACAGGTTTCTCAGGTACCGGGCAATACCGGTCAGAAGCCCGGTCATGGGAATGGCATCAATCAGTATTTTCATTCGTTAAAATCGCAGGTGGCAAAACCTTGTTTGCGGCAAAAGGCGTCCCGCCGGGCTTCTTCAAGATCATGGCACACCATCTCCGTGACCATGTCCTGAAATTGAATCTCCGGTTCCCAGCCCAGTTTTTCCCGGGCTTTGGAGGCGTCCCCCAAAAGCGTTTCCACTTCCGAAGGCCGGAAATACATGGGGTCCACAGCCACGATCACGTCCCCGGGTTTCACCCGGGGGGGGACGGGACGGGCCGCCCCGTTTTCACGGGTCCGGACCTGTATGTCCGTCACCTGTTCCACCACGCCTTTTTCCTGAACCCCGTTGCCTTCCCAGGCCAGGGTGATGCCCAGGCACCGGGCCGCCTGGTCCACAAAATCCCGGACCGAATGCTGAACCCCCGTGGCAATGACATAATCCTCGGGATGCGGTTGCTGGAGCATGAGCCACTGCATTTTGACGTAATCTTTTGCATGGCCCCAGTCCCGTCTGGCATCCAGATTTCCCAGGTACAGGCACTGTTTGAGTCCCAAAGCGATGCGGGCCAGGGCCCGGGTGATTTTCCGGGTCACAAAGGTTTCCCCCCGCAGCGGGGATTCATGGTTGAACAGGATCCCGTTGCAGGCATACATGCCGTAGGCTTCCCGGTAGTTCACCACGATCCAGTAGGCGTACAGCTTGGCCACGGCGTAAGGGGACCGGGGATGGAACGAGGTGGTTTCGGTCTGGGGGGTTTCCCGGACCTTTCCATAGAGTTCCGAGGTGGATGCCTGGTAAAACCGGCAGGTCTGGTGCAGGCCCAGGGATTTCACCGCCTCCAGCAGGCGCAGGGTACCCAGGGCGTCGGTGTCGGCCGTGTATTCCGGGGCCTCGAACGAGACCGCCACATGGGACTGGGCCGCCAGGTTGTAAATCTCGCCGGGCCGGACCCGCTGCACGATTTTCATGAGGTTGGAGGAATCGGTAAGGTCTCCGTAATGAAGGATGAGCCGCCGGTCCTCGATGTGCTGTTCCTGGTACAGATGGTCGATGCGGTGGGTGTTGAACATGGAGGCCCGGCGTTTGATGCCGTGGACCTCATACCCTTTTTCCAGGAGAAATTCCGTGAGATAGGCACCATCCTGTCCGGTGATGCCGGTGATCAACGCTTTTTTCATGACTTGTTTCCTGTTCAAATGTCATCCGGCCCGGTCCGGTTCTGTTCCGCCGCTACCATCATCCGGGCCACATCAAGGCCGGTGTACCGGGCTTTCCAGCCCAGGTCCCGGCAGGCTCTGGACGGGTCCGCCGCCATGATTGCAATGTCCCGGGGGCGGAAAAACCGGGAATCGGTCCGGATACAGACGTCCGGGTCCAGGCCCAGGCATGAAAACACGGTGGCCGCAAAATCCGCCAGCCGGAGGGTGGTGCCTGTGGCGATGATATAATCTTCCGGGGTTTCCTGCTGAAGCATTTGCCACATGGCTTCCACGTATTCCGGAGCCCACCCCCAGTCACGCCGGATGGAAATGTCTCCGAGCACCAGTTTGTCACACCGGTTTTCCGCGATGGCGCAGGCGGTTTTGACGATCTTCATGGTCACAAAGGTGTCGGGCCGCAAAAACGATTCATGATTGAACAGTATCCCGGTGCAGGCGAACAGGTTTTGTGTCCGGCGAAACGTCTGAACCTGCATGAACGCATCGGCCCTGGCCTCTCCGTAGGGACTCAAGGGATTGAGCGGGTCGGTTTCCCGGGCCGGTTTCCCGCCCAGATCTCCGAAACAGTCTCCGGAACCGGCATTGAAAATTTTCACCGGCCCTGCCGAATCCCGGACCGCGGTCAACAGATGGCGGGTGGCGCCGGCAATGCTTTCAAAAGTTTCTTCCGGCAGGTCAAAGGATCGGGCCACGGAACTCTGTCCGGCCAGGTTGTAGATTTCATCAGGCTTTTGTGCGGCGATAACGGACTGAAACGCGTTTGCAGAACCAACAGGATGCGGAATCACCCGGACCCGGTCCTGAATGCCCAGGCGGGTCAAGGTATCGTGTTTGTGATCCTGCGGCTTCCGGGACGTGCCCACCACCCGGTATCCCTTTTGGAGCAGAAAACGGCTTAAAAAGGCTCCGTCCTGGCCGGAGACCCCGAGTATCAAAGCGGTTTTCATCTATTACAACAGGTCGGGCGGGAAAAAACTTATTTTCACGAATCGATCGGTATCGATATTGAAGATGGTCCGCTGGGAATACTTGTCTTCTTTCCAGGCATAAAACGCCCAGTTCCGGCCGGACTCCACAGTCAGAGAAAAATAACCCGCATTGTCGGTGACCACGCGGTACGCAGGCTCCTGAACGCTGTCTGCCGCTTCGCCGGTTTTTTGAATCAAATACACATCCACGATTTCACCGGCCAGCTCTTCTCCCGGAGAATAAAGCGCGTTTTCGTCATGATCGATGAACACCAGGCCGTAAATCCGGACCGTCCCGGGGGCAGGCCCGGTTTCATCGGTACCCGGGGAGACCGGCTCCGGAACAGGAGCGGCGGATCCCGCGCACAGGGTCACCACACCGGACGATTCATCCGTTTCCACATCCGTGTCCAGATGAACAAAGGTCCCGGCTTCGGTATAATGGTTGGAAAAAAGCACGGCATTGTAGGGCCAGCCGGCCAGCTCCTGGTACAACAGCGCGGTGAACAGATCCGTGACCGTCCGGGCCTCGTCCATGTCTGCCCAGTATCCGGCCGCCGTCATGGCCTGGAACCATTCCCCGGGCCAGGTTTTTTCCCCGGTTTCGGTATTCAGGATCATCCGGTTGTCCGGGCCGAAGGAAACGGCATCCGGTGTCAGCACATCGGCTTCAGCCAGTTCATGCAAAAGATTGTCAAAAAAGAGCGGTTGAAACCGCAGTGTGGGCAGCAGGTATATCTGCTGATTTTCCTGAAACAGGGTACCCAGGCCGGCGGACAGATATTGATCGACCCGTCCCGGCTCGGCCCGGACCTGATTGATGAGATGCAGCATCTGCATGTCCGTGATCCGGGCTGAAGAGCCCAGCACCAGGGCGGAGAACCATGCGTTACGTCCGTCCTGGACCCCGGGGTCCACGGATGCCCCGGCATGCCTGAACCCTGACGCGAGCACATATTCAAACACCCCGGTGTTCAGCTCATTTTTCAGCAGGTTTTCCGCAAACAGGGCAGCGGCGGTATCACCGGCGATAAAATTGGAAAAGGTCAGCACCGCCCCGGTCTGCACCACCTGCTGCCGGCCGGAACCAGACGCAATTGCCGGAGTTTCATTAGAGATTTCTCCGGGCAGGGTCTCAGGAGGGGATATGGCAAGAGTATTGGCCTCGGAAGCTGCCAGGGAAAGGCCGTCATCCGTTTCATAAGGGGAAAACCGGGTGCCGGGCAGTATTCCGATGGTTTCCAGATGCCCGGGAGTGTATCCCAGGGCCACGGCATGGTCATAAGGTGCCTGCCGGTACTGATTGATCAGGTCCAGGACCTTTTGCCCCGAAGTTCCGGTATCCGCGGCAGCCGGGCATACCGGCCCCGCCATCCACAGGACCGTCACCCACAGGATGGCGGCGGCCCGGACCGCCATGTATGTCAATCGATGTTTCTTCATAATGACCCTCAACCCTGCAACTACCGTGCCGGGCATTTTCAATGCCGGTTTCCGTTGCCGGCCGGGATTCTGCCGGACCGATCCCGGGGGGCCGTGGTCAAATCTGGCCGAATCTGGTCAGGATTGCAACAGGTCCCGGTAAATGCGCACATATTTTTCCCCCTGAACCCGGGGGGTGTAGGCACCGGCATAATGGTGCCGGGCATTGCGGCTGAACCGGTCGGCCAGGCCGGGGGACTCAAACAAGGCGTTCATGGCCGACGTCAGGGACCGGGAACACCCGGGCCGGACCACCAGCCCGGTCACGCCGTGCCGGTTCACCCGGCTGGTCCCGGTCCCCAGTTCCGTGGATATCAGGGGTTTGCCGAAAAACAATCCTTCCAGCAGAATCTGGCCGAACGCTTCCGCCGGCGTGATGGAGGGCAGCACGATCATGCGGCACTGCCGGATCAGCCACATCAGGTTCCGGTCCGGCTGAAACCCCAGCAGAACCACCCGGTCCAGGGATTCGTTCCGGATGCGCCGGGCCAGATGGCTGTACAGGGGGCCGTACCCCACGATCACGACATGGCCGGCACTGTTTTTGGCTGCGTCCAGAAGTACGTCCAGGCCCTTGTACCACCGCAAAACCCCCACAAACAAAGCGAACGGGCCGATCCGGCCGGTTGTGTCAACCAGCGCGTCATCCGGCTTTTCCAGGCCGGCGAACCGCTGTTCGTTCATGAACAGCGGGATCTCCTGGATCTTGCGGCGGAAAGTCCTCAGATACGGGGTGGAGTAATACAGGTCCATCGAGGTGACGCAGATCCGGTCCATGCGCGCCAGAAACCGCCGGACAAACGGCAGGTACAGCCGCTTGAGGGGCAATGCCCGGTGAATGTCACAATGAAAGGTGACCAGGGCTTTTTTTTCCGGGCCCAGGCAGGCCAGGGCCATCAGTTCTCCGGTGGGCCAGGGAAAATGAAAGTGAATCAGATCGGACCGGCGGCAGATGCGGGAAAATTGCCGGGCAAGGGAGAGGGATACCGGATTGGAAAACAAGGCCAGGTCCTGCTTGTAAAACCGGGCCGTGATCCCGTCCGGGGTCCGGCGGATCTCATCGGCCGGACCCACACTGATTACCTGAACGTCAAACCCGTGTCCGGCCGCATACGCCCCGCACTGGCGGACGGCCTCCTCGAGGCCGCCGCTGGTGTGGGGAAAATAGGTCTTGAATACATGGGTGACCTTCCGGGGCATGCGGTTATTCCCGCAGGGCGGAGTCGATGTTCTTGAGCAGCGGTCCCAGCAGATAGGAAATCACGGTGCGCTCGTCCGTGGTGATGTAGCAGGTCACGGGCATGCCCGGGGTCAGGTACGCTCCTTTTTCATGCAGGTCCGCCACATCCACCTCCACCTGGGTCTCGTAATAGGGAAGCTCCCGCTGATCATCCGGTTTCACCAGGTCCGGGGACACATAGACGACTTTCCCCTTGACCGGGGGAGTGGATTTTCTCTGGAACGCGGCCAGCTGGACCTTGGTGTCCTGGCCCTCCCTGACCTGGGTGATATCCTGGGGCCGGACCCGGGCTTCCGCGATCAGAAAGGAATCTTCCGGCACGATCTCCAGAAGATCCATCCGGGGCTGGATCACGCCGCTGTCTTCTGAATGTACCGCCATGTTGATCACGATCCCGTCGATGGGGGCCAGGATCTTCAGGCGTTCACTGGCATCCAGCTGAGGTTTGATCTGTTCCTCCAGCTCGAAAATGATGTCCATCACCTCGCCGAGCTTGGTCACGGAGGTCTCCCGGTACTGGTTTTCAATGTCCAGGATCTGGAGCCGCCGTTCCTCGATCATCTGCTGATACTGGGCGATCTCCTGGAGCAGTTTTCCTTTGCGGCCCTTGTACTGGGACAGGCTTCGCTCAAGCTCCAGAATATTGGTCTTTCCCAGGTATTTGTCCTGGAGCAAAGGCCGTTTGCTTGCCAGGTCCTCTTCCAGGTTGGCAATGATCTCCTCCACGCTTTGCAGCTCTTCCCCGGCGCCTTCGATCTGGTTGCCCAGCTGTTTGATCTGGGAAAGGTAGAGTTCTGTCTTGCCCTGGAGTTCCTTGCGGCGGGAATCGAAAATTTCCTGGTGAGCGGCCATGATTTCCGCCACTTCCCGGTTGTCCTTCAAAGTCGTCAGATCCGGAGGCCAGGTAATTTCAGACTGCATGCCGGCCTCTGCCTGAAGCCGGGCCGCCTCTGCCATCTTGAACCAGAGCCGTTTCATCAGCAGCTGCAGATTGGAGCTGACGCGGGAATCCCGGAGCTCGATGAGCACATCCCCTTTCTGCACCCGGTGACCGTCTCTGACATGAATCCTGTCCACGATCCCCCCTTCCAGGTGCTGCACCACCTTTCGCTTGCCCGACACCTTGACCATGCCCGGGGCGATGACCGCTCCCTGAAAGGGAAAATAAAACGACCACACCGCCAGCCCGCCGAAAAAAAGGGCAATGATCACCAGGCCGGCGACAATGTATTTCCAGGGATTGGTATCCAGTTTCCTGCTTTGTTCTTCCATAGTTTTTACACTCCTGTTGCCTGTCGGGCCGGCTGCCGGCCGGAAAGCTGTGCCAGCACTTCGGCAGCCGGTCCGTACATCACGGATTTGCCCTCTTTGATCATCAGCAATTTATCCATTTTCGTCAAGATTTTCGGCCGGTCAGAGACCACCACCACGGTGGTGCCGGTTTCCCGCAGCCGGTCCAGACCGTTCAACAGGGCCTGGAGGCCCTGGTCGTCCAGAAAGGTATGGGGCTCGTCCAGCACCAGGACTTTGGGGTCGCCGTACAGGGCCCGGGCCATACAGATGCCCTGGCGCTGCCCGGCGGACAGGTTTCCGCCGTTGGCTTCGACCACGGTGTCATACCCTCTGGGCAGGGCCAGGATCATCTCGTGGACCCCGGCTTTTTCCGCGGCGGCCGCGACCTTTTCCGGGTCGGGATCGGACAGCCGGGCGATGTTCCGGGCCACGGTTTCCGGAAACAGAACCGGGTCCTGGGCCAGGTATCCCATGTACCGGCCCAGGTCCTCCACCGGCCATTGATCGAGATCCGCACCTTCCAGCCGGACGTTTCCGGCGGACGGGGGCCAGATACCGGTAAGCACCCGGCAAAGACAGGTTTTCCCCGCCCCGGACGGCCCCAGCACCCCCAGCATCTGGCCCGGTGCCAGGTCAAAGGAGATCCCCAGCAGAAGCGGCTTTCCAGGCATACCAAGGGTGATGCCCCGGGCGTCGAACCGGCCTTCGGGTTCCGGCAAAGACAGCTTGTTTTCCTGGGGCTGCATGGCCACAAAGGTGCGCAGCCGCTTGTATGCGGCTGCCGCGGAAAGGGAAGCCGGCAACTGGCCCATGCGCCGGTCAAAATGATAAAAGAGCCGGAACGCCACGGCCAGGGCCGCGGCAATTCCGCCCAGGGTGATCTCGTCATTGAAGAACACAAACGCCCCGGCACCGAAGACCAGGGCCGGGCCGGCCAGATTGATGAGCCGGATGGCGGCGCCCACCCCGGCATACAGGGCATCGGCCCCGGACCGGATGACCCGGGCCGGGGCCTGCCTTGTCTCGTACAGCCGGGTCAGGGCCGGCATCATCTGCATGCCGGACAGCAGGCGGGCATGCCCCAGACAGGTACCGGCAAAGGTCATGTTGGCGGACTGGATCGCATCCGCGGCCGCATACCGCTTCCGGGCCGAAATCCGGAGCAGCAGCTGAAACATGGCGGTCAGGAATACGGCGGCTGCGGCCGGGAGCCCCACCACCGGGTGAATGAGCACCAGAACAATCAGATATATCAGTATCCAGGGAAGGTCCAGAAACGCGAACAGATATCCCCGGCCCGCCGCGTTGCGGACCTCTTCCAGATCTTCCAGTCCCCTTGTGTATCCGTTGCGGCGGATTCCGGCCGCATCGGCCCGGACCGCTTCCATCACGTGCTGCGTGGTATCTTCGAGCAGCCGGTCTCCGGTCCGGATCATCATCCGGCGCTGCACATACCAGAGAGCCACCAGGGCGGTCAGGGCGACCAGCAGTCCGGCGCTCAGGGTGTACAGGGTGGACCGGCTGAAGCTGTACAATGCCTTGTCATACACGATCATCATGTATATGGGTACCGACAGATAGATCAGATTGACGCAGCTGATGAACACACCAGCGGTCACGAAATATCCGGGCCCGAATGTCATCTGTTTTTGCATTGGTTATTTCTCCATCATTTGTGCAAACATCGTTGCTTTGTCCCCGAAACCGGCCATGCCGCCGTCCTGGAGAATCAGAATTTTGTCCACCGCCTGGAGCAGGGAGGGTTTGTGGGTGATCATGATGGTGGTGGTGCCCGCCTGCTTCAGATGGGTCAACGCCTTTGCCAGGGCGGCTTCTCCCGCTTCATCCAGGTTGGAGTCCGGCTCGTCCAGAATCACCAGCCGGGGACTGTTGTACAGGGCCCTTGCCAGACCCACCCGCTGGCGCTGACCCCCGGAAATGTTCTGTCCGGATTCCCCGATTTCCGTGTCATATCCCTGGATCAGCTCCAGAATGGTCTCATGGGCCCCGGCCTGCATGGCGGCCGCCACCACCGCGGGTTCGTCCACCGGTCCCATCCGGGCGATATTTTCACTCACCGTGCCGCTGAACAGTTCCACATTCTGGGGCAGATATCCCAGAAACCGCCCCAAAGCGTCGCTGTCCAGCGTGGCGACATCCTGTCCGTCCAGGGTCACCGTTCCCCGGGACGGGGCCCACATGCCCAGAATCAACCGGCACAACGAGGTTTTTCCCACCCCGTTGGGGCCCACCAGCCCCATGATTTCCCCGGGATTGAGGCGAAAATCGATGCCGTCCAGAATCCGGGTGCCCTGGATGTCCAGACCCACGTTCTCCAGTATCAGGTCCCCGTCCAGGGTCTCCAGGGCCCGGGAAGGGGTATGGGCCGCATGCCCCAGAACATCCTTGAGGTTGTCGTAGGCGGTCTTGGCGCCCGAGGTCTGCTTCAGGGCGCTGATGCCCTGGTTCACCGGCGCCAGGGCCCGGCCCATGATGATGGAGGCGGCAATGATCACTCCGGGATTGGCTTCGTTCAACAGCACCAGCACAGCCCCGACCCCGAATATCAGCACCTGCATCAGCACGCCGAATCCGGCTCCTGCAGCGGTGAAAAAATGGTTCTTGAGGTTGATTTTTTCCTGGAGCGCCTGTTCTCCGTCACTGATGCGGGAGAATCCCCGGGCCACGTTCTCGGCCATGCCCATGCTCTCCATGGCACCGGCCGTCCGGAACCCGATGTTCATCCATTGTTTTCCGGCCTGGTTGACCTCCTGGGTTCTGGCTGTGTCTTCCCTGGTGAGCATCATCTGGGAAAGACCCATGACCAGAATGATGACGGCGCCGCCCGTGGCCGTGAGCCCCAGAACCGGATGCACCAGATAGATCACCCCCAGGTAGATGAATATCCAGGGCACGTCAAAAAACGCGAAAATGGCATTGCCGCCCAGGTAGTTGCGCAGGGTGTTGATATCCTGGAGTCCCCGGGTGTACTGGGTGCTGTCCACTTTGGACAGGTCCAGCAACATCTGCCGCAGCACCGGCCGGGTCAGCAGCTGGTCCAGTTTCACCCCGGCCCGGACCAGAAGCCGGGACCGGAGCAGGTCCAGGATGCTCAGGACCATCAGGGCGATCAGGGCCATGGCCGTGATGACGTAGAGGGTGGAAAACCGGTAACTGTCCAGAACCCGGGTATAGACCGCCAGCATGTACAAAGGAAACACCAGGTACAGCGTGTTGATGAACAGGGAGAAGATCCCGGCAAACACGAAATATTTGAGGCAGGCCCGCAGATATCCGGTCATCTCGCCCCCGCCAGTCTTGCAAAAATCTCGTTCTTCGGCCCGAACATGGCCACGGCCCCGTTTTGCATCACCAGGATGGAATCCATGGACTGGAGCAGGGACGGTTTGTGGGTCACCATGACACAGGTGCAGGAACGTTCCCGGCTCAATGCGGCCAGGGCCTGCATCAGGTGCTGTTCCCCGGCCTCGTCCAGGTTGGAGGTGGGTTCGTCCAGCACCAGGAAGCGGGGCCCGTTGTACAGGGCCCGGGCCAGGCCGATTTTCTGGCGTTGCCCCCCGGACAGCCTTACGCCGTCCACGCCTTCCAGCCGGGTGTCCAGTCCGTCGGGAAGACTGTTCACCAGGGCCTGGATCCCACTGAGGGCCATGGCCCGCTCCAGGGACCTGCGGCTGGGTTCTTCGAGCCGGGCGATATTCTGGGCCACCGTGCCCGGGAACAGTTCAATCTCCTGGGGCAGATACCCGATGTACCGGCCGGCCTGTTCCTTGTCCCGGGTAAAGACATTGGCGCCGTCCAGGGTCACCCGGCCGGACGTGCAGGGGCTGATCCCCAGAAGCAGGCGGCACAGGGAGGTTTTTCCGGCTCCGCTGGGGCCGATGATCCCCAGCAGATGCCCGGGTTCCAGTTGAAAGGACACCTGATTGACCAGTATTTTTTCCCCGATGCGCAGCGTGGCGTTTTCCACCCGGATACGGCCCCGGGGTGGCGGCAGGGGCATCTCTTCCGGCTGCTGTTCCAGAAAATCGGAAAACGCCTTGAGCCGCCTGTAGGCTTCCCTGGCCGCCAGGGTGGTGCGCCAGGAGGACATCACCTGCATCAGCGGCGCCAGGGCCCGGCCCATGATGATGGAAGCCGCCACCACCAGGCCGATGTTCATACCCTGGGTCATGGCGAAAACGGCACCGGCGCAGTAGATCAGCACCTGAATCACGTTCTGCAACGGTTTGATCAGGGCCTGGATCGTACCGGCATGATAACTGGAAGTGGTCTGGTTGAAAATCACCTCACTGTTTTTTTCCAGAAACCGGTCCGTGATCGCTTTGATCATACCCATGCCGTTGATCACTTCCACGTTTCTCATGAAGGAATCCACAAACCGCTGATTCTGCCTGGCTTTCTGGTTGGCCGTGGTCATGCTCTTCCGGATCAGCAATTCCTGGAGAACGCTCAACCCCACCATCACGGCCGCCCCCAGCGTGGCAATGAGCCCCAGGGCCGGTTGAAACAGAAAGATCAGCACCAGGTAAAACGGAGACCAGGGCGCGTCAAACAGGGCGTAAATGGCCGGCGAAGACGCATAGGACTGAAGTGTGTCCAGATCGTTGAGCCCGGTCCGGTACGCCTGGGCGCTGTTGCGGCTCACCCCTTTGACCATGCCGGCGCAGATGGCCTGCCGCTGGTCCAGAAACATTTTTTTCCCGGCCATGGCCAGCAGCCGGGACCTTAAAAAATTGAACCCGCCCAGGGCCATGATGGCAAAAAAAGCGACGGCGGTGATGTTGGCCAGAGAAATGGTGCTGTAGGAGATGATGATGTTGCTGTAGATGGAAAACATGTAAAATGGAAAAATCAGCTGCAAAATATTCACGAAACAGCTCAGCAGGGCTGCAAATGTGAAAAACCATTTCCATCTGTCAATGAATTTAGCCACGGTCAGTTCCGGTCCAGGAATACGTCGATGTCTCCGGTGGTCCAGAGGGCCGGGTCTTTTTTCCAGACGGATGACCCGGTACCGGGTTTTTTACCGGTTGACGTACCGCGGCCCAGAACATCGAACAGCACAAAGATCCCCAGCAGCACCAGCGGGGCCAGAAAAGTGTACAGCAACAGCACATAAATGGCGATTAACGGACCGGGGCGCATGAAAAGATATCCTTATTCCAGACCCAGTGCGGGCAGGTCCAATTTTGACAGATCCAGGGCCGGGGGCTTTCCGGTCATCAGTTTCAACTCGGATTCAGCCAGCCGGAAATCCAGGATGGCCTGGGCATGATTGCCCCTGGCCCGAACCAGCCGGCTCTGGGCATCCAGGAAATCGGGGATGGTGGAGAGGCCCGCCTCCAGGCGCCGTTCTTCCAGGACATAATATTCTTCCGCCGCTTCCAGGGCCTCGAGCGCGGCCTGTGTCCGCTGGTTGGCCTCTGCCATGGACAAAAGGGCCTGGCGGATGCCTGATGAAATGGTATTTTTGGCTTCATCGATCAACACGTTGATTTTTTGGGCCTGGGTTTTGTACCGTTCCTTCTGATACCAGGCCCGGCCGCCGTCAAACAGTTCCCAGGACACGTACACCCCGGCCGACCAGTACCGGTTCCGCTGGTCCCTGTCATAGGTCACCCCGCCGCTGACACCCATTTCATCATAATCCCGGTCGGCATCGTTGTATCCGGCATCCAGACGGACGGACGGCAGGTATTTGCCCATGGCGATGTCCGCGTCTTTTTCCGCCATATCCACCTGAAGGGTCAGGCTTTCGATATCCGGCCGCTTATCCAGGGCGTTTGCCAGGGCGACGTCGAAATCCGGAATATCCGGGTTCACCGGCGACAGGTCCCCGGAAAATTCAATGGACGGGTCCTCGGGCAGGTTCATCAGGGTAAACAGGGCCACCCGTTCCCGGTTGACGTTGTTTTTTGCGATCCCCAGCTTTTCCCTGGCATCGGCCAGGTCCACCCGGGCCTGGAGCACGTCCACATACGGCACCAGTTCCTGCTTGAAAAAAGACTCCGCCGCTTTGACGCTTTCCATCAGGTTTTCCACCGATTCCAGTCCCGCGATCACATCCTGCTTGGCCTTCATGAGCCGGTAAAACGTGATTTCGATTTTATATACCTGCTCCAGCAGGTGCATGAGGGTTTCCGCCTCGATCACCTTTTTTCTGACCTTGGCCTTGTTGTAGGTATTGACCAGGCGCTGGCCGCTGTAAAGAATCTGGGACAGCTTGATATTGAACTGCCGGTATTTCTGATCCAGAAAATCGGTTTCCGTGGGGCCTTTGGCGTTTTCACTGACAAGGTCGCTGACGGAAAACCCGGTGGACAGCGACGGCAGAAAATCGGCCCGGGCCGCCTTGATATCATGGGCCGCGCTTTGGATGTCGAACAGGGCCGCCTTCAATGTCGTGTTGTTTTCAATGCCCTGTTCCAGACAATGGTCCAGCGTCATCACCCGTCCGGCCGTGCCTGAGCCGGGAAGGAAAATCAACAGACCCGTCACCACGACGGCAATCATATACACACGCCTGTTCACATCGACTCCTTCTGCTGTTTGATCATCCATGAGGTCCAGGAATGGATATATGCATCCGACAATTCACCCCGGCGCAGGGTCTTCCATGAATTGATGATTCCATCCCATTGCCTGGCAGACAACTGGACGATATTTCCCGTATTTGACAACGGTCCGGCAGCACCGCTGTCTGTCCTGATTTCGTCATGGTGTAAAATCACCATGTCGAAAACCGCCCTTATATAGAACATTTTGGCGGCCGAACGCAAGGGGAAATCCGGTTTCACGGCCCAGGCCCTGAAACCGGCCAGGGATTGATCGGGTGAAAGTGCCATCTGGGAGGTGTCTTCCGTGGTACAGATCCGGAACACATGGGCCAGGTTTTTTCTCAGCTCGACGGGAATGTTGTCAAACCACTGAATAAATGCCGTGGAGGGGTAAATCCGGAGGGTGGTCATAGGGGGCCTTTCGTTACCAGTTCATACGGATGACGGCACCGGCCGCCACCCCCGGGGAATCGGTCACCGAGTAAACCCCGGGGATATCGTGGTCATGATCCAGAACATTGAGAACAAACACGGACAGATCGAACGGGAACCGGTTTTTCACATGCAGGTGCATATCCATGACCCAGGCGTCATCGCAGGATCTTGTCACGTCCTCGATGGGAAAATACAGGGTCTGGCCCGCAAAATACCGCAGCTCCGACACCAGGGACACATGATCGGTCACCTGCCATCCGGCGGTGAGATTGCCCAGGATGTCGGGTCCCATGTCATAGTCGTGTTCCAGGTCCAGATAATGTTTCACCAGGTTGCCGTCCGGATCGGTATAGGAATAATCATTGTAGAAATAATGCTCCCTGGGTCCGGAATTGCTCAAAAGCGTCAGGTTTCCCCCCAGCTTGAACCGGTCTGAAAACTGATGGCTCAGATCCAGTTCCAGGCCGTAGATGGTCTGACGGTTGGGCATGGACAGGCCGGCACCGGCATACCGGTCCTCGATCACGTGGTTGTCGATCTCGTTGATGAAGGTGGTGGCCGATGCCTGGGTGGATGCATTTTTCCAGGACAACTGGGCATTGAGCGTGCTGATCTTCTCCAGCTTGTGATCCAGGCTTTCCTTGAGCTGGCGGGCAAAGGGGGTGCGGTACCCGGTGCCGTACAGCAGCTTGAGCATGTAGTTGCCCGGATGCCAGGCCAGGCCGGCATTGAAGCTGGGGCGGTCTTCATACCGGTCATGATCGTCGTACCGGACCCCGGTCCACACCTCGGCGTTCCCGAATTCATGGCGGTACTGGGCGAACAGGGTACCCAAATCATTGCTGAAATCGATGGTGTCGACCCGGGGCAGAAAAAACTCGTTGGCTTTCTGAAGCATATCCGGCACAAAACTATCCCATACCGGAATCCGGTCATACCGGTCCTGCCGCCACGAAGCCCCCAGGGTCAGGAGCCCATGGGAAACGAACAAAGACCGGTCGTAAATGATTTCACCAAAAAGCGAAGATTCCTCCCGGTCGAATGTCCGGTCCACAATACCGGTGTCCTGGGCAAGCCGGGTATAATACCCGGTGAACCGGACATCCGAATCCGGAGACAGGGTCCGGGACATCTCCATTTTGTACATCTGGGAGGTGGCCGAAGCCTGCTCTTCCCAGAAATAGTTCCGATGCCAGTCCGATACGGTATAGGCGTTTCTGCTGTCGGAAATTTTCATGGACAGGGTCAGCCAGTTTTCAAACGCAGCATTGCCGTACAGGGTCACATACCGTGAATCATCGGAAGATCCTTTGCCGTAACGGGTTTCCAGGGGTTCAGGTGTGATGCCGTCATGCCAGAATTTCACCACGTTGAGAGACTCCTCCCGGTTGTCGTTATTTCGGCCGGATACGGACAAAAATCCGGTCCAGTCCGTGCGCGCCACTCCGTAATTCAGAAAGGCTTCACCCGGGTGATTCCGGGAAGACCCGATCAGGCCGGTTTCAAACCCCTGGAGGTCTTTTCCGGTTTTGGGGACCACATTGACCACGCCGGCAAATGCATCCGATCCCCAGAGGACGGACCCGGTCCCCCGGATTACCTCGATGCGCTTCACCGAAGCCAGTGAGGTTTCATAATCGATCATTTTATCGGATTTGATCACGCCGGATCCCATGGGCACCGTATCGAACAGGAACAGGGCGGAATCCGGAATCCCCCGCAGAAAGGTCATGCTCCCTTTTTCCGTTTCATTGAAATGGAACCCGGGTGTGCCGGACAGGCTCTGGGAGATGGTTTGCGCACTTTTGCCTTCCATGTCGGAACGGGTGATGACATGGGCCACGGCCGGGGCGCTCCAGGCGGCTTCCTGACGTCTGGAGGCAATGGACAGCACCTCGAGATCTTCGCCCACAAACATGAGCAGGGTATCGGAACCCGCAGCCGGCCCGGCAGTGCCCAGCAGGCAGAACAGGATCAGGGCCAGGGCCGGGAAAAACCCGGTGGTTTGACGGATCTTACGGATCATCTATGCATCATCCTCATTGTCCGGAGTGTCTCCTCCGTTCAGATTTTTGAGCAGGACCCGGAATTTGGAGCGGCTCAACCCCAGAAGTTTCGCTGCGGTGGTCTGATTGTTCCCGGCCGCGGCCAGGGCCTGTTTCACCAGGCTCATCTGAACCTTGTGCAGCGGGATGCCGTTGGCCGGCAGCCGGATCCGGATCTGATGGGTCGGTTCTTGCGGAGCTACCTGAAGAAATGACAGGGTGTCCGCCGTGATCTGTCCGGAATCCCGGGTCAGGATCAGGCACCGTTCCAGCACATTGGCCAGCTCCCGGACATTGCCGGGCCAGGGATATTCCTTGAGTTTGCGGCAGGCCCCTTCGGTGAGCACATGATGGTTTCCAAACGGAAACGTGGTGATCAGGTATTCGGCAATGGGCACGATGTCATCCTTTCGCTGGCGCAGCGGCGGAATCATGATGGGAAACACGTTGATCCGGTAGAACAGGTCCTGCCGGAACTTTTTCTGGTGCACCATGGCTTCCAGATCCCGGTTGGTGGCGCAGATGATACGCACGTCCACGGGAATTTCCTCGGTACCGCCCACCCGGTGGAATTTTTTCTCCTGCAGGGCCCGCAGCAGTTTGCCCTGGGATTCCAGGGGCAGGTCTCCGATCTCGTCCAGAAACAGGGTGCCTTTGTCGGCAAATTCGAACTTTCCCCGGGTCCGGGCCGCAGCCCCGGTGAACGCGCCTTTTTCATACCCGAACAGTTCCGATTCCACCAGGTTGGAGGAGATGGCGGCGCAGTTCACCGGCACGAACCGCTGGTCCGATCTGAGGCTGCATTTATGGATATGGTTGGCCACCACCTCTTTTCCGGTGCCGGATTCTCCCAGGATCAGGACCGCCGTATCCACGGTGGCCACGTTCTCAGCCAGGGCCACCACCTCTTTCATGCTTCTGGACCGGTAGATCAGGTCATGGCTTTTTTCGGCCTGACTGATGGCGGCCCGCATTTCCTGGTTCTCCATGATCAGACGGGACAGTTTCAGGGCCTTGTTCACACAAAAAACGATTTTGGCCTCATCAAAGGGTTTGGTCACATAATCACACGCCCCCAGCTGCATCATGTCAACCGCCGAATCAATGGTGGCAAAGGCGGTGATGAAAATCACCGGTGCGGTGATCCGGTTGTGCCGCATTTTCCGGATCAGGTCCCTGCCGTCCATTTCCGGCATCTTGATATCGGAAATCACGACATCATAAGTGTTTTGGTTCAGCATATCCCAGGCGTTCCGTCCGTCCACGGCCCGGTCCACCTTGAACCCTTTCCGTTCCAGCATCATGGAAAGAAGGTCCCGCATTTTTTTTTCATCATCCACTACCAGAATCTGTGCCATTTTCCTGCATCGCCTCTATCAGTTTGTCATGAATCCCTGAAAACAGGGTAATACAGAACCGGCATCCGCCGGTTTCCGAATTTTCCACCCGGATGCTGCCGCCGTGAGCCTTGATGACCTGGTCGGCAAAGGCCAGGCCCAGTCCGGTGCCGGTGGTTTTGGTCGTAAAAAACGGTTCAAAAATTTTGTGTATGTCTTTTTCATCGATCCCTTTCCCCTGATCCGTGACAAACACCTGCCATTTATCCTGAATCATGACCACGTCTATGTGGACCACCCCTTTCCCGTTGTTGGCTTCACAGGCGTTTTTAATGATGTTGCCGATACCCCGGGACAACAGGTCAAAGTCCGCGTTTGCCTCGAACGGGGTTTCGGGGATATCGCTGCTGAACCCCACACCGCTCTCTCCATGCTGGATTTCAAACCCCATGATGATCTGCTCCAGCATCTGATTGAGATCGATGACGGCAAACCGGGGTTTGGCCGGTCTGGAAAACATCAGAAAACTTTCAATCAAGGTGTTGAGCCGCACAATCTCCTCTTCCGCATAGGTCAGAAGAACATTGTCCTCAGGGATATTCAAATCCGTTTTGAGCATTTCAAGGGAACTTTTGATAATGCCCAGAGGATTTTTCACCTCATGGGCGATCATCAGGGAAAATTTTCCCACTTCCGCCAGAGTTTCCTGGCGCGCCATCTTTTCATACGCCAGTTTGAGGGTCCGTCGGCCGGCAGCCAGGGAATCGAGCATATCATTGAACGCCGCAGCCAGCCGCTGGGTCTCAGGTGTACTGCCGGGCGCGGCCCGGATGGTCCGGTTTCCGGAAGACACTTTCCGGGCGGTATCCGCCAGGGACACCAGCGGAGACACCAGAGAACGGGACACCACGTAGAAAATCACACAGGCCAGGCCGTTCAGTGCCAGCGCAATAATCACAAACCGGGATTTCATGCGGCTGGCCAGGTCATTGATTCCCTGGACCGAATAGGTCACATGGACCTGCCCGATCAGGTCCGCTTCCCGGGTCCCGGCCAGGCGGCTGATCCATGCGGCACTCTCTTCCGTCTCCGATAAATACACTTTTTTTTCCACAGTTGCAAACGGACCGCCGATATCCCTGGATGCGGATACCAGACTCCGCCCCAGATGGTCCATGATGTCCACCCCGGCAATGTCGTCTTCCCTGAGCATGTTTTCAGCCAGGCCCCGCAACAGGTTTTTTTCTCCGATCAATATGCCCAGCTCCGAATTCAATGCCAGGTATTCCGCCATGAAATCGATGCGCTGATCAAACCGCTGCATCACAAACTGCTTGATGATATTCACCCCCAGATATCCCATGGTGAACGTGGTGGCGGAGATCAGAAACACCGTGGCGGAAAGGACCCGGATATGAATTCCGATATTTCTGGGAAACAGCTGTTTCATGGCGTTTCCTCCACTGCCAGGCCAAGCCCTTCAACGACCTTGGTGTTGACCCGGGTCTCAAACACCGGATCGAGACGGAGGCAGCCTTTGCCTTCCAGTGCATCAAGAATGGCCTCACCGGCCTGACGGCCCAGTTCCCGGTAGTCAAATTCAAAGGAAAAAAATGCACCGACCCGGGTAAAATACGCATTGTATCCAATGACACCGGTATCGGCAAACAATGCCTGTTTCACCACATACTGAATCAATTTTTCGGAAATCACGGTCTGATCCGGAATCATCCATACGGCATCGATGTGTTCCAGGTTGTCCTTGAGCACCTGTGCGATCTGGTTTTTAGCCGTGACATGCAACGGAATGATTTCGAACGGGGCCGGACGGTTTCTTCCGGCTGTCACAGCCTGCTCGAAAAACCACTGGTTGTGGGCCGGATCGAACAACAGTCCGATTTTATTCAAAGACGGGAAAGCCGCTGTCAAGACGTCCACCTGGACGGCCACCGGGATCCGCAAGGATATGCCGCAGGCATTCTCCGGCAGTTGAGGCACCGCATCCGGATCCAGCAGGGCCGCATACATTTTTTTCCCGGCGGAAATGTCCGTGCGCCATATCAGGGCCGCCGCTTCCGGCCCTACCGCGGCAACCATTTCGTAGGTCCCTGTTGTCAGGCGGTCCATGACCTGGGCGGTCACGGTGTCCTCCCCCGGGACAAGAAACAGCACTTCGGTATCCGCGGCTTTCCGGGGGAGCCGGTCCAAAATACCGTCCGTCACCTGAACATAGGGCCGGATTTTTCTCGATACCACCAGCGCCACGGCAGGTTCGTCCGCTGCCGCTGCCGCCGGCCCGGCCGTCATCATGAGCATGAGAACCATCATGATGACAAGGGCATGGGGGTATCTGGGAAATATCCTGATCATTCCCGTTTTCCAGGTTCGAAATTGGGTCATTGTCGCAAATTTATACCAGAACCCGTTTGTAATTACAAAACAATAATCCGGTCTTTGCAAAGGAGAAACCGTATAAATTTGTTTTTCTGAAAAATTCAGGATATAACAGGGGGCAAATCCGGACATGAGAAATTGCCATGACACGATACCTGCAGCGCCTGAACACCATATTTTTTCCCCAATCCGTCAAAACCGTGTTGTCCGCGGTATTGATCGGGCTCTGGACCGTCGCCGCCCACGGAGATGCCGTGAATGATCCGGACCGGCTCACCATGCTGTCAAAACCGGACCGGACAGCATTGAAACAGGCGGCCGCACATCCGGACACCGGTATTCTGGTCACCAGTGATCAGGGCCGGGTCCTGTTTGCAAGGTATCCGGACGTTCCCCGGGTGCCGGCGTCCATTCTCAAGCTCCTCACCGGCCTGGCCGCCCTGAACCAGTGGGGAGAAGATTACCGGTTTTCCACGCCGGCCGGATATGATCCGGATGAGCGTATCCTGTATGTGAAAGGCATGGGAGACCCCTTGTTTGTGTCAGAGGTGATCCGGGATTTCTGCCGGCAGCTGACCGAAACGATCCACATGCCGGAAGTGAAAAAGATCGTGATGGACCAGAGCTGGTTTGACCCGGACATCGACATTCCCGGCACCGGCCGGTCCCTGAATCCCTATGATGCGACCACGGGGGCGTTGTGCGCCAACTTCAACACCATTCATTTCACCCGGGATCCGGCGTCACAGACGTTTGTGAGTGCGGAGCCACAGACCCCGCTGCTGGAGATGTTCATCACCGATATCCGAAAAACAGGGCTGACTCAGGGGCGGGTCCTGCTGGAAAAAGCGGCGCGGCCCCTGTACCCGGGGCTGCTCATGGCCCGTTTTTTAGAGGAACTTGGGGTGGACGTGACCGGACCTGTGGAAACCGGGCTGTTTCCGGATGCGGCGCGACAGGATTCCGGGAGTTCTCCCGATGATTCACCGCTTGAAACGCTTACCCTGACATCCCCCTGGACCCTGAAACAGGTGGTGGAAAAACTGCTGGCATTTTCCAACAATTTCATCGCCAACCAGGTGATGCTGTCCCTGGGGGCCCATCGATACGGTCCGCCCGCAACACTGGACAAAGGGGTGAAAGTGTTGGCACAATTTGCGGAAGAACGGCTGGGATGGAAAGATGTTCAGATTGCAGAAGGCTCAGGGCTTTCCCGAAATACCCGCGTTACACCGGCACAAATGGAAACCCTGCTGATGGCGTTCATGCCGTATCACGAGCTGCTGCGGCGGACAGACACCCAGTACTACAAAACCGGGACCCTCACCGGGGTCCGCACCCGGGCCGGCTATTTCATCGGCACGGACGCAAGGCTCTATCCCTTTGTCATCATGCAGTAAAATAAAACTAAAACGGGGTCAGGCCTGCCTTATTGTCNNGACAATAAGGCAGGCCTGACCCCTACTTTTCGATAAAGGCGTAGGCGCTGTGGTTGTGGATGGATTCGAAATTTTCGGCGCTCACGGAAAACCAGGTGATGTTGGGGTCGGCCATCAGGGCCTTGGCCACGTCCCGGGCCAGGTCTTCCACGAATTTGGGGTTGTTGTAGGCTTTTTCCGTGACATATTTCTCGTCCTCTCTCTTGAGCACGGAATAGATGTCACAGGAGGCGGACCGTTCCACGATCTCCACGATGTCCTCGATCCAGATCAGCTTCCTGAACCGGGCGCTCACCAGGACCTCGCCCCGCTGGTTGTGGGCACCGCAGTCACTGATCTCCTTGGAACAGGGACACACCGAGGTCACCGGCACCGCCACCTTGAGAATGATGTCCGTGGTGTTGCCGGGCGTGGAAGAGCCGATGATGGAACAGGTGTAGTCCATCAGTCCGCTGACCCCGGCGCTGGGGGACTGTTTTTTGATAAAATAGGGAAAGGTGATCTCAATGTGGGAAGAGCGGGCCCCCAGGATCTGTTTCATGTCCGCCAGAATCGTGGTCAGGGATTCCAGGGAGATCCGGGTCCGGGACTGGTGGAGAATCTCCACGAACCGGCTCATGTGGGTGCCTTTGCACTGGTGGGGCAGATCCACGTACATGCTGATATCCGCCACCGTGGACTGGGTCCCCCGGGTTTTGTCCAATACCTTGACCGGATATTTCAGGCCTTTGATACCCACCTTGTCGATGGGGATTCTGCGAAAATCCGGCTGATTCTGTGTATCGATCATGATTAGGCCGGCCCGGAAATCAGGACTGATGCGTGTCCGGCTCCGGCGGTGCCACCCTGATCCGGCCGGCGGCAATTTCCCGCAGCACAGTGACCACATCCCCGTTTTTACTGCGCGGGACCAGCAGGTCCGATCCTTCCCTGACCTGGCGGACCCGCCTGGCGGCCAGATGTACCAGTTCGAAACGGTTGTTCACATTCTTCAGACAATCTTCAATGGTGACTCGTGCCACGGTATTTCTCCTGAAAACATATTGGGTCTATAAAATATCGATAATCTCATATACACGTTTACCGCCGGGGGCCTGGAGCACGGCCTCATCTCCGGGCCGCTTGCCGATCAGGGCACTGCCCAAAGGAGAGGACACGGAAATCCGGCCCTGCTTGATATCCGCTTCATCCGCCCCCACGATCAGAAATTCCGTCTGTTCTTCAGAATCCAGGTTTTCCACCAGAACCCGGCTGGCGAACCGCACCACATCCTTGGGCATCGTATCCGGATCGATCACCTTGGCGGCCCCCAGTTTATAGCTGATCTCGCCGATCCGTCCTTCCAGAAAAGACTGCCGTTCCTTGGCGGCATGGTATTCCGCGTTTTCAGACAGGTCCCCATGGGCCCGGGCCGCTTCAATGGCCTTGATGTTTGCGGGGCGTTCCACGCTTTTAAGTCTTGCCAGTTCCTGTTTCAGGGCTTCATAGCCCTGTCTGGTCATCGGTATCTGCTCCAAACTGAAATTCACTCCATTTCATGACCGGGGAAAGGGTCATGACGCTTAATGGTTACAGGTTAACGTCCGGTTCCGGTCATGCCGGGGGTGACGGCATCTCACAGATGACCGTGACGCCGGCCCGGGTCTTGTCGCCTTTGCGGACCCGTATCCGGCAGGTCACGGGCAGGTACAGGTCCAGGCGGGAACCGAACTGGATCATGCCGTACCGTTCTCCTTTGTGCACCCGGGTGCCGGCAGCGGCGCAATTGACAATCCGCCGGGCCACGAGCCCTGCGATCTGCACCACCGCGTACCGCAGCTGTTCCCGGGTCCGGATCGTGAGCGCACAGCGTTCGTTGTGTACCGATGCCTTGTCAAAAGAGGCATTGATGAACCGGCCGGGCGTATATGCCACGTTTTCCACCACCCCGTCCAGGGGAATCCGGTTCACATGTACATTGAACACGTTCATGAAAATGCTCACCTTTTGACAGGCACCGGTCAGATATTCGCAGTGCACATCATTTTCCACCCGGATCACCCGGCCGTCGGCGGGAGACACCATCAGGTGCCCCCCTCGGGGCGCCTGCCGGTCCGGATCCCGGAAAAACCAGGTGACAAACAGGGTCAGGGCCGCCGCAACCGCGCCGGCTGCCGTCCACCCCAAATAAAAAAACACCCCCGTCACACAGGCGGCGCCCAAAATGTATTTAATGCCCGGAACCGCCACCGGCAGTGCGGCCCGGCCCGGCCATCTGGTTCGATCCATTTTTCTTTCCGTTTCCCGATATTTAAGGCCGTTGAAGGGTATCAGACAACCGGTTGCCGTGTCAAGCAAAACTCCGGGGGAGATCCGCGCCTTCGGATCTCAGGTAGGCGGGCTTCAGCGCGTAACAGGGATTTGTGAAGAAATCAGGGACATTTCCGGCCGCCAGAACCAGGGCCGCGGCACTGACCGGGTCCATGCAAGACGGCGCCATCCGGACCCGGCCCCGGGCGGCTTCCCGGATCATGGGTTCATACACCCGCGCGCCGGAGCCGGCAAACACCGCTTCCTGATCCGGTACCAGGGACAGGGCCTGTTCCGGGGAACACACCCTGTCATCGGTTCTGTGTTTCAACTGTCCATTTTCAAACCGGTACACCGCGCAGTATACCTGGCCCCGTCTGGCATCCATCATGGCGCACACCGGCACGTCGGTCATGGAAAACCGGAACCCGATGCCGTCCAGGGCGGACACCCCCGCCGCCGGGCGGGACAGGGCCATGGACACCCCCAGAGCCGCGCTGATGCCGATACGCAGCCCGGTGAAACTGCCCGGCCCCCTGGCCGCCACAACGGCATCCACCTCGGAAATTCCGAACCCGGCCTGGTCCGGAAACAAGGCCCCTATCATGGACAACAGGCGCCGGGAATGGGTCAGCCGGCTGTACCAGAAGCTTTCACACACCAGCCGGCCATCCTCCATCACCGCCAGGCTGCACCCGGGTTCCGCCGTGCTCAGGGCCAGGATTTTCACACCGGCCCGTCCTGCCCGGTATCCGGTTTTTCCTGCCCGGCCTGGGCCTGACCCTCTTGCGTTGACTTTTCCTCCGGAACGGCCCGTGTTTCAGATGCCTGGGTTTCCGGGCCCTCGGATTCCGGGCCCTCGGATTCCGGCATGTCCGGTTCATCCGGTGCCGGCTCCAGCGCTATCTCCAGGACCTGGTTCACATCGCTGACACAGGTGAACCTGATTCTGGATTTAACGTTTTTGGGAATGTCATACAGGTCTTTCTTGTTTTTTTCCGGAATCAGGATCTGACGGATGCCGGCCCGGAGCGCGCCCAGGGCTTTTTCCTTGAGCCCGCCGATGGGCAGGACTCTTCCCCGCAGCGACACCTCCCCGGTCATGGCCACCAGGTTGTTCACGGGACGTCCGGTAAACGCCGACACCAGGGCCGTGACCATGGCGATCCCGGCAGACGGCCCGTCCTTGGGAATGGCCCCGGCCGGCACATGGATGTGAATGTCATGGTTGTCAAACGCGTCCTTATCGATCCCCAGGCGCTCCTGGTTGGCCTTGGTCCAGGTCAGGGCGGCCCTTGCCGATTCCTGCATCACCTCTCCGATCTGGCCGGTGACCAGCAGCTCGCCTTTGCCCGGAAACAAAGAGATCTCGATATACAGGATCTCTCCGCCCACCTCGGTCCAGGCAAGACCCGTGGCCAGGCCTACCTGACTCTCCTCCTGATCCAGTTCCGGCAGGTACTGGGGCGGTCCCAGGTACTGGGTCAGATTCCGGCGGGTGATGGTGAATCTGCCTTTTTTGCCTTCAGCGATTTTCCGGGCGATCTTCCGGCAGATGGTGTCCAGTTTGCGCTCCAGCTCCCGCAGGCCCGCCTCCAGGGTATGCTCGCTCACAATGGCGGCCATGGCATTGGGATGGATGGAGATGGACCGCCGGATCAGCCCGTTGTCCCGCAGTTTCCGGGGCAAAAGATGGGTTTTGGCGATCTCGATCTTTTCCTCGTGGGTATACCCGGGAATCCGGATCACCTCCATTCTGTCCAGCAGGGCCGACGGAATGGTGTCCGCGATGTTGGCCGTGAGAATGAACATCACGTTGGACAGATCAAAGGGAATGTTCAGGTAATGATCGGAAAACGACGTGTTCTGTTCCGGGTCCAGGGCCTCCAGCAGGGCCGAAGACGGGTCGCCCCTGAAATCATTGCCCAGTTTGTCGATCTCGTCGAGCATGAACACCGGGTTGTTGGTGCCGCACTGGCGCAGCCCCTGGAGGATGCGGCCGGGCATGGACCCGATATAGGTCCGGCGGTGGCCCCGGATCTCGGCCTCGTCCCGGATCCCGCCCAGAGACACCCGGTGGAACTTGCGTTTCATGGCCTTGGCAATGGCCTGGCCCAGGGACGTCTTGCCCACGCCCGGCGGGCCCACAAAACAGATGATCTGCCCCTTTTTTTTGGGATTGAGCTTGCGCACGCTCAGGTATTCCAGGATCCGCTCCTTGACCTTGTCCAGGCCGAAATGGTTCTTTTCCAGCACATCCGCGGCCCGGCGTATGTCCAGCACATCCCTGGAGGATTTGCTCCAGGGCAGCTCCACAATGGTATCCAGATAGGTCCTGACCACGGCGGCTTCCGAAGAATCCGAATGCATCTGCTCCAGGCGCCGTAACTGCTTCATGGCTTCTTCCTCGCCTTCCCTGGGCAGTTTGCACCGTTTTATCTTGGCCTTGAACTCATTGATTTCCGCCATCCTGTCGTCGCTCTCCCCCAGTTCCCGGTGGATCGCCTTGACCTGTTCCCGCAGGTAATAATCCCGCTGATTCTTGGAAATCTCATCTTTCACATCGGTCTGAATCTTGGCCTGGACCGTGGTCAGGGCCAGCTCCCGGGCCAGAAGATCATTGACTTTCTTGAGGCGTTCCGGGGTGTCGGAAAGCTCCAGAAGTCCCTGGGCGTCCTCGGTGCGCAGGTTGAGATTGGCCGCCACCAGATCCGCCAGTTTGCCAGGGGATTCGATATGGGACAACAGGTCTCCGATATCCCCGGACAGCTCCCCTTTCAGGGCCAGCAGTTTTTCGCAGTTCTCCTTGACATTGCGCATCAGCGCTTCCAGCTGAATATCGATCTCTTCGGGATCGTGCTCCTCCAGGAATGCCACCTCCGCCTTGAAATAGCCGCGTTTTTTCACCCAGGTCACCGCTTTTGCCTTGACGATCCCCTGAACCAGGGCCTTGATCCGGCCGTCCGGCAGTTTGATCATCTTCTGGACCCGGCCCACGGTGCCGACCTCATACACATCCTCGATCCCGGGATTTTCCACATCCGCATCCTTCTGGGCCGTCAGAAAGAGATACCGGTCATACCCGACGCACTCCTCCATGGCTTTGATGGATCTGTCCCGGCCCACGAACAGGGGCAGCAGCATATCGGTGAACACCACAATGTCCCGGACCGGCATCATGGGAAGGACTCTGGGAATGTTTTCAATATTCCCCTCTTTTTCTATGACTTCAATCAGATCATCCATGTCCGCTTCCGCCATCTGGTCTCCTTTGTATGATCGCCATCCCGGCCGGGATCGTGCGGCCCGTGACCACACCGGCAGGGATGTAAAATTTTTCAAAACAGGTATTTACTTTTGACGGTACAATAACGCATAATTCCAATTTTACAATATCCAGGACAAAAAAATTACCATGAGTTTACCCTTGCCTGCCGCATTGGCCCTGTCTTTTGTTTTCGGGACCTGTATCGGCAGTTTTCTGAACGTGTGCATTTACCGGATCCCCAGAGGCCTGTCCATTGTTTCTCCCGGATCTGCCTGCCCGGCATGCAAACAACCGCTTCCGTTCCATGCCAACATCCCCGTCATCAGCTTCCTGGCTTTCCGGGGCCGGTGCCGGTTCTGCCAGAATCCCATTTCACCGCAATATCTGGTGGTGGAGTGTCTGGCCGGCGGCCTGGCCGCCGTGACGTTTTTTACCTTTGGTCCGACCCCGGAAGCCCTGGTCTGGTTCACGTTCGGGTCCGTCCTGGTGGTGGTGTCCGGCATCGACCTGGCGTTCCGGATCATTCCCGACCGCATCAGCCTTCCGGGCATCGCTGTATTCGGTATTCTGGCCTGGGCCGTGCTGGGCCGGTCCCCGGCCGCCATCGGGGCGGGAATTTTGACCGGAGGCGGAATCCTTTACGGCGTTGCCCTGGCGTACTATCTGATCCGCAAAACCGAAGGCATGGGCGGCGGCGATATCAAGCTGCTGGCCATGATCGGGGCTGCCACCGGGGTGACCGGGGTGCTGTTCACCCTGTTTGCCGGATCAGTCCTGGGCACCGGGGCCGGTATCGCCAAAATGATCCGGCACAGGGACCCGGACCGGCAGATGCAGATTCCCTTTGGCCCGTTCCTGTCCGCCGGTGCCCTGCTCTATGTGTTTTTCGGCGAAACCGTCATTGACTGGTATTTTTTCTGGGCCGTTTCCTGAAATCGGATATAATTCGGTGTAAAACCCTTTCAAACAAGGGTTTTTTTCAAAAAAAGGCAATAAACACTTGACACACCGAACGCAACGACGTAACGTACCGCTGAAGCTGATTCAAATGAGTGTAACCCTCAGGCAACGCGGTTTTGGACATTTACCAAACATGTGTCCTTCCAAAACAAAAAAAAGGAGATCAAGATGAACAAAGGCGATTTAATCAACAAGGTTGCTGAAGTACTGGAAAGTAAAAAAGATGCCCAGAAGGCCGTTGACTGCATGGTTCAGACAGTCACAGATGCGCTTGCCAACAACGATTCCGTAACCCTGGTGGGATTCGGCACCTTCAAGACGGCGGAAAGAAAAGCCAGAAAGGGCAGAAACCCCCAGACCGGCAAAGAGATCAACATCCCGGCCAGAAACGTTCCCAAATTCATCCCCGGCAAGGCGTTGAAAGAGGCGGTAAAGTAACCCCTGTCCCTGAAAGACAGCTTCAGTACCTCCAGGCGGTGTTCGCAAACGGTCCCGGCACCCCGGCTTTGGCGGATACGCCTGGAGGGCTTTCTTTTGAACCAGCCGTCATACCATCCAGTCCTGAAGACACGCATCGATGCGGTTCAGGGCATGCCGCTGCCGTGAGTCCAGTGCGGTCTCATCCAGAGCGATTTCTTTCACACGGGCCGCTGCCTGTGGAAGCGTGCGCTTTTCATTGTTCCGGAATCCGGTGATTTTCCCGCCGTGTACCAGTTTTTTCAGATGGGTCTGGAATTCCGGTGCCGGAGGCATGTGAAAGTTCCGCGACAGGATCCGGGCCGCCAGGGTCCGGATCCGGGGGGACCGGACTGAGGCCAGCACCCGTGACAATGCCTCTGGATCAACGCCGTCAAAAGACCCGGCAGCATGGAACCGGGCGATATCCTGTTTCTCCGCCGCGGTAAAAAATCCGTCCTGGTACAGGGCCGCATCCGGGTCCAGGTCCGGAATAACCGGATAAGCATAGGCCAGGTGCGTCTGAACCGTGTCCATGAAAACCGGAAAATTCTCCCGGAACCGGGCAAGGACATCGGCGCTCGTCTGCCTTGCCGTATCGCTCAGTTTACCGATGAACCGGTCCAGAGGCGGAAGCACCAGCCACTGATCCGCCGGTTTTTTCCGGATGGGAAACCAGTCGAACCGCCGGGTTTCCGGATCGATAGACCCGCATTCCGGCCGGTCCAGCCGGATCCAGAGTTGCTGGTTGGCATAGGGGACGGCCCTGCCGATATGCAGGACCGGAGCGAGATACCCGGCATCCGGGCCGAATGACGGCGATACCATCAGAGCCTTGCGAAAAAAACGGTCCCGGATCCGGCAGGTCTCCGGCAGGGTGTCCACCCGTTTCAGATCGGTGTGCCTGTCAAAAAAGCCCATGGCATACGCCCAGATGTCGTCCCGGCCGGAAAATCGCCGGCACAGGGCCACCAGGGCCTGGACATCCGCCATGGCGTCATGGGCCGGACCGGACAGCTCAAACCGGTTCGCTGAAGCGATATGCTCCAGCTTCAGGGTGGGTTTTCCGTTTTCCAGACAGGGCCAGCGGATCACCGGGGAATCACAGAACCGGCTGAAAAGCGCGGCAACCGGCAGGAGATCGGCCCGGAAACAGCCGTCCGCATACTGATGGGTGTAAGGTTCCAGCAGGTTCCGGTAAAAAAGAAACCTTAGAAATTCGTCGTCAAACCCCAGTGAATTATACCCCAGGCTGATGGTGTCCGGGGTGTTGAACAGATTATGCAGGGTCCGGGCCGCCTCGTATTCAGACAGCCCGGACTCCAGTTCTTCCGGGGTCAGACAATGGGTGACAAAGGCTTCGGGGGATGGAATGATATCATGGCGAAGCCGGATGGCAAGACTGGTTCGGTCTATTTCCCGAAGCCGGGAATCCGTCCGGACCCCGGCAAAGGTCAACACCTGGTCAAATGCGGGATCAAGTCCCGAGGTTTCCAGGTCGTAAAACAGATAGGTCTTATCTTTTCGAGAACTGGAAACTGGCCCTGGCCCCTTTTTTGCCGTACTTTTTACGCTCTTTCTGCCGGGAATCCCGGGTCAGGAATCCCGCGTTCTTGAGCACGCCCCTCAGGTCCGGGTCCACCTGCACCAGGGCCTTGGACAATCCCTGACGCACAGCCCCTGCCTGACCGGTCTGGCCGCCGCCCATGACATCGATGCGGATATCGAACGCCTCATTCATCTGGGTCAGGGTCAGCGGGGATGCCAGTGCATCCCGGTTGATCCGGATATCAAAATAATCGTCCAGGTCCCGGTCATTGACTCTCATCTTTCCGGTACCCGGCATAAGCCAGACCTTGGCCACGGATTTTTTCCGCTTTCCTGTCGCGTAAAACACGTTTCCTTTTTCCATTGATCCTATCGCGTCCTTTATCCTTTGATGTCAACGGGTTCAGGTTTTTGAGCCGCATGGGGATGCTGATCGCCGGCATACACGAACAGTTTCCTGTTCAATTTCCGGCCGAGCCGGTTTTTGGGCAGCATGCCCTGAACCGCTTTTCTGATGATCTCTTCGGGTTTCTTTTCCAGCATTTCCCCGGCGGTCTGGGATTTAAGGCTTCCCACATACCCGGAGTGGCGGTAGTAGGTTTTCTGATCCAGTTTGTTGCCGGCCAGCCGGATTTTGTCCGCATTGATCACCACCACCCAGTCTCCGGTATCCACATGAGGGGTGTACAACGGGTTGTGCTTGCCCCGGATCCGGTAAGCCACCTGAGACGCCAGCCGCCCCAACACCTGGTCCGCTGCATCGATCACACACCAGTTTTCCTGATTGTCCGCTCTTTTGGCACTGTACGTATATTTTTTCACTTTTTTCACTGCTCCTCATTCATAAACTCAATCCTGACATTTTTATAGGGAAATCCTTTTTTTGTCAAGCAAAATTTATCTTGATCCCAGCAAACGTTCGGCCCCTGCCGCCATCACCGCCAGGGCCGGCCGGGGCCGGCCGGCATCCTGGAACTCATCCCCGGCGATTTGCAGGGTTTTTGATCCGGCCGGCTGATGAACAAACAGCCGGCGCCGGCCCAGCAGGTGATGGGTCCTTGCCTGGATCAGTTCGAAATCCATGGCCACCACGAACATGTCCCCCTGCCGGTAGATCCCTTTTCGGGAGATCTGTATCCGGAACGGGTTTCCGGCATCTTCGGCCCGCCGGAGATGATGACCCCATGCCTCCCAGGTGCTGACGTCCGGAAGCGATCCGGGCAGATACAGGGCCGCATATTCCTGGTACGTTCCGGTCAGATGGGCCCGGATCCAGCCGGCCAGAAACCGCGTCACACCGGCCTCCTGTTTTACCAGTGTTTCAGGATCGGTATACCGGATGGTCTCCTGGATGATCACCGGCGTGACATGCCGGGTGACAAATGCGGACAACCGGAGAACATCCGGATTTTCCAGGGCCACACACCCGTTGGTGTCCATGGGTTTCAACGGTTTGTTGGTGCCGTGGATCCAGATGGCGTATCCGGTCTTTCCCTGATGCCGGTCCAGCAGATGGGGATAGTCCAGGGGAAACGCCCGGGGACCGTATATGGGGGTCAGGTCCTTTTCCAGGTGCTCATTGATGATAAAATAGATCCCTTCCGGCGTTTTTTTATCCCCTTCCACCTGTTTGGGTCCGAAGGCCTCCCCTGTGGAACAGGGCGTGTCAAACACCCGGACCAGCCCCCTGAAGCCGGGGACTGACCCGTAGATATAAAACCGCTGGGTCTGTTTTTCCACCAGAATGGCGTGCTCGCCCCGGGGCAGTGCGATTACCGCGGCAGGAACCTGCAAAGACTGAACAGGCGCCGGTTCCGACAGGACCGGCAACAGGTCCGGCTGGGCGGACACCGCCCCTGCACCCGCCAGCAGCCAGACAAAACACCAGGTGAGCAGTTTCATGATCCAGGGGCCGCCTTACCGGGTCCGGGGAGGTTTTTCAAGATGGAGATACGCGCTGTCCGAGGCTTTTCTGCCGCTGGACGTGCGCAACACCAGGCCGATTTTGAGCAGAAACGGCTCCACCACATCCACCAGGGTGTCGGTTTCCTCCTGAAGCGTGGCGGCAATGGCTTCGATGCCCACCGGCCCGCCGTGGTAAAAATCGATGATGGTTTCCAGATAGCTGCGGTCCAGCCGGGTGAGTCCCAGATGATCGATCCCTTCCAGGGCCAGGCCGGCTTCGACCACCTCCCGGGTCACCCGGCCGTCGGACCGGACCTGGGCAAAATCCCGCACCCGTTTGAGCAGGCGGTTGGCGATCCGGGGCGTGCCCCGGGACCGCCCGGCCAGGGACAGGGCACCGTCATCGGTAACCCGGGTGTCCAGGAGCCGGGCCGAGCGCTGAATGATCACCACCAGCTCTTCCGGGGTATAGAAGTCCAGGGTCCGGAACAGACCGAACCGGTCCCGCAGCGGCGAAGACAAGAGCCCCACCCGGGTGGTGGCCCCCACCAGCACGAACCGCTTTAGCCGGTACCGGTGACTTCGGGCATGGATCCCCTTGTCAAACACGAAATCCACGGCAAAATCCTCCATGGCCGGGTACAGAAACTCCTCCACCACTTTGGGGATGCGGTGGATCTCGTCGATGAACAGAAACTCCCCGTCCGACAAATGGGTCAGAATTCCCATGAGGTCCCCGCCCTTTTCCAGGGTGGGCCCGGAAGTGACCGTGAGGTCTTTTCCCATTTCATTGGCAATGATATGGCAGATGGTGGTTTTTCCCAGGCCGGGCGGCCCGTGCAGCAGGATGTGATCCAGGGGCTCGTTCCTGAGCCTGGCCGCCTGAATGGCGATCTTGAGTGTTTCCACGGTGGCGGCCTGCCCCACATAGTCCTCGAACCGTTCCGGCCGCAGGGACACCATGTCCGGCACCTGATCCTCAAAGGTTTTCCGGGGGGTCACCACCCCTTTGGCATCTGACTCGAACGAGAGAATGTCATCGGCCATGTTCAGAGTCCTTCCTGATAAACGGCATCCAGCAGGGCTTCAGGCGTCCGGATACCGGGATTGTTTTCAAGGGCGGCCCGGATCATGCGCTGGGCCGATGCCGGGGAATGTCCCAGCTGCTCCACCAGGACTCCGGCGACCATCGTCACCATGTCCGGGTCGTCCGGGGAAGGCGGCACTTCAGACACCAGTGGATCGACCGCTGTCCGCTGAACAAACTCCCGGGTTTTCCCATGAAGCGTGGCAACAATTTTTTCAGCGGTCCGGGGGCCGATGCCGGGCAATTTGGACAACACGGACACCTGTTTGCTTTCAATGGCCGCAGCGATCTCACCCACCGGCCGGATCATGGCTTTGACCGCCTTGACCGGGCCGATGGCGGAAACCGACAGGAACAGCTGGAAAAACGCCTTGTCCAGGTATTCCGAAAATCCGATGAGCACCGGTTTGGGCTGGCGTTCCGTCACGTGATAATAGATATAGAGCCGGACCGGTTCTTCCGGCGGCAGGGCCATCATCCGGGACCGGGTGAACGGACTGACCAGCACTTCATACCCCACCTGCCCCGCCAGCAGCAGAACCGCGTCCGCCCCGCAATCCAGAAGCCGTCCCTCAAGATATCCGATCATTCAGCTTTTCCTGTACCGGAAATACCCGGTGATGGCCAGTCCCAGGGCGTCGGACGCATGAAACGGCCGGATCGGCTCCGGATGGTTTAAAAAATGCCGAACCGCCCGTTCCATCTGAAATTTATCTGCATTGCCGTTACCGCAAATGATTTTTTTTGCTTCCCGCACCGCAATCTCCTCCACCCGGACCCCGGTCCTGAATGCCGCCACCAGCAGCACGCCGGACACCTTGCCCAGCAGAATGCCGGAGCCCGGATATTTTTCCAGTGAATAGATATCCTCGATCACCACCAGGTCCGGGGACTGGTCCGCCAGGAATCCCCGTATCCGGGTATAGATGGTGTCCAGCCGGAACGGGAGGGAATCCGTGGACGCCGTGGCCACACACCCGAAGGAATACCGGAGCACGGACCGGGCATCCCCTTCCACCACCCCGATCCCGGTGCCGGCCAGGCCCGGATCCACTCCGACCACCCTGATGGTTTTGCCGTTCACTGGAGTTTTTTCAGTTTTTCCTTGGCAAATCCGGCTTCCCGGGTGTCCGGGTACCGGGTGATCAATTCGTTTAAAATCAGGCGCGCATTGGCGTTTTCCCCGAGTTCGGCAAACGCGTATCCCTGTTTGAGACGGGCTGCCGCAGCTTTGTTGGAGTCCGGGTATGTTTCCAGCACTTTCTGATATTCCAGGATCGCTTTTTCATACCATTTTTCCACATAATAGCTGTCGGCGATCCAGAACCGGGCATTGCCGGCCAGATCGGAATCCGGAAACGTGGTGATGAAGTTTTCAAACTGGATCCGGGCGGTTTCCATATCTCCGTCGTCAAAGGCTTTCTTGGCCTGTTCATAGGCGGCTTTGTCAGACAGGGGCAGCACCTGCTGTCCGGGTTCGTCACCGGCCGGCAGGGCTTCGGATGCATCCGGATCATCGGTCCCGGGGACGGTGGGCTCAAACCCCATATAGGTTTCCAGCCGGGTGATCCGGGTATGATTGCGGGAAACGGCACGGTCCATCCGCTCCAGAACCTGGGACAGGTTTGTCTGAGATTCCGGATCGGTGTGGCCGAGCCGGAAAGTGGTCTCTTCCACCGTTCCCTGGAGTTGTCCGAATCTTTTATGCACCTGCTGCAGGTCCTGGTTGATCTCAGCGATATTTTCCCTGACATCCTGATCCGATGCCTGAACACTTTTTTCCAGGTCCTGAACCGCTGAAGCCAGTGCCTCGGCCTGCTCATCAAACCCGGCCTGCCGGGTTCTCAACCGGGTATTTTCCATTTCCAGGGCATTGACGCGGTTTTCCAGGGCCCGGTATTGATCCGTTGCCACACATCCCGACAGCACCAGCCATGCCAGAATACTGATCCATAAAACGGTTCTCATGTCTCCCCCTACCCTGAATAAACAACCAGGGTCCGGCCGGATATCGATGAACTCCGGCCGGACCCTGGTGAATTCACACTCAGCCCGTTATTTCAATACAAACTGGGCCCGGCGGTTCTTGCTGTAAGCGGTTTCGTTCTGCCCCGGATCCAGGGGCCGCTCTTCCCCGTAACTGACCGTGGTCATCCGGAATGCACCCACCCCCAGGTCCTGGAGGTACTGCCTGGCTGCGTTGGCGCGCCGTTCTCCCAGGGCCAGGTTGTATTCCGTGGTCCCTCTTTCATCACAATGCCCCTCGATGACGACCCGGAGATCCGCATTGGCTTTGAGCCAGTCCGCCTTTTCCCGGAGCAGGGCTTTTGCCGTGTCCGTCAGTTCGGAACTGTCAAACGCAAAATGGATGTGCTGGTTCAGAAAGCGGGTTTTGGCAGCCGCCACCCGGGCCTGCTCCTCTGCTTGTTTTCTCGCCATCTCATCCTGCAGCTCCTGCTGCCGGATCCGTTCTTCTTCCGCTTTTCTGGCCGCTTCGGCGGCGGCCGCCGCCTCTGCGGACTGGGTCTGATCCTCAATGGTCGAGGCATCGGAAACCACCGTTTTTTTCGCACAGGATGCCGTCAGAAAAAGCCCGGCCACAAGAACCGCCATCAAAAGATAAAACCCCAGTTTTCCGTTCATCGCAACCTCCTTGATTGTTTGTGTTACCTGCTGCTTCCCTATTCTTTGTATGTCACGGGTCCGGACCAGCGGGGCTGGGTCTGACGCCCCGGCATTTTCATGAGCCGGCGCTGGTCCGTTCCCGCCGCCGTCATCATGAACAGGGCCGGACCCTGTCCCTCACGGGTGGAAGTGAACACGATCAGGTTGCCGTCCGGAGACCAGGCAGGGTCCTCATTGTCCCCCTGGTCCCGGGTCAGCTGCACCGGCATGCCCGGACCCCTGTCCAATTGTAAAAGATAAATATCGATCCGGTTCTTTTCAATCCCCACATAGGCAATTTTCTTCCCATCCGGAGACCAGGCCGGGGAGGTGTTGTATCTTCCCTGAAACGTCACCCGGCTGACATCTTCGGAGTCCAGGTCCTTGATATATATCTGGGGGGTGCCGGACCGGTTGGACACAAACGCCAGTTTTCCGCCGTCCGGTGAAAACTGCGGCGACACATTGATTCCCCAGCTGCTGGTTATCTTTTTAATCATTTCTCCCTGCCGGGTCAACAGATATATTTCCTGGTTCCCGGAAAAACTCAGGGCCGCAGCCAGGATATCCTGTCCCGGCATCCAGGCCGGGGTGATGTTCATGCCGTCCCGGTTGATCACGGCACCCCGGTTCTGTTCCATATGCCGGATATAGATATCGGGTTTGCCGCCGGCATAGGACACGTAGGCCAGCCAACGGCCGTCCGACGACCAGGCCGGAGACAGGGAGATGCTGTTGTGGCGGGTGATCCGGACGGGGTTGTACCCGTCGAAATCACTGACAAAAATCTCCTTGTTTTCGTCCACCGTGGAGACAAATGCCAGTTTGCTGGCAAAAACCCCCCATTTGCCGGTCAGGGCATGGGACACTTCCGCGCAGAACAGATGAATCATACGACGGATGTGACTCCTGGGGCCGGTGTAGATTTTTCCCTTCAACAGCTGGGGGGTGAACGTATCAAACAGTCGCAGTTCCAGTTTCACCTGCCCGTCCTTTTCCTCGACTCCGCCGGTGATAAGCAGTTCCGCTCCGATCCCGGTCCAATCCTGAAACTTGATCTGTGACATCTCGATGCCGGTCCGGGCCGGATCAGCCAGAAACGCTTCCGGGTTGATCTGCTTGAGATACCCGGTGAACGCAAGTCCGTCTTCCAGTATCCTGAGGGCCTGCTCACCGGTTTCGGCTTCTGCGGGAGACCCGGTCAGTGGTTTGAAGGCGGGCAATGCCACCGGGGTCTTGTTCAGAAACGGATTGCTGACATGGATGGTGTCATAGGTTGCCGCAATCAACGGGGCCGGGGCCGGCACAAAAAGCAAACCGGTCAGCAGCAGAGTCATCACCGTCAGTACATACCGCCTGGTCATCTCAATCCTTTCGGGGTGAAAATCACCACCACATCATAGGAGGTCATGCCCGGGGGCAGAGACGGCAGGGGGTTGGCCCGCTGAATCGCCCGTTTGGCACTCTGGTCCAGGTACGGGTTCCCGGACCGGGTTTCATAAATGATATCTCTTATTTCCCCGTTTTTCAAAATCTTTATCAGTATCCGGACCTCCAGGTTCTGGTCCAGTCCGGCCAGCATCTCGTTGAATACCCAGTTCTGCTGGATGGCGGACTGCAGGACCATTTTATAGAAATCCAGGGGAGTTCCGCCTTTGCGGCCGGCACCGGCACCTGCCCCGGAGCCGGAAACCGGTCCGGTGCCGGAAGCAGACGATGACCTGTCCTGTTCTTCAACCGTTTTGGCAAGGCGCTCCATGGCCTGAGCCAGCTGCTGCCGCGTGTCAGACGGTTTTTTTTCAGGGGCGGTTTCAGGCTTTTTCTCAGGGGCCGGGTCAGCCGGTTTTGGTTTTGGGTCAGGTTTTGACTTTGGTTCAGGTTTGGGTTCAGGAGATGGTTCCGGTTTTTTTGCCATCAGTTCTTCAAGATTTCCAGGCTTTGACTTGAGACTGATGTCCGGTTTGAGCACCCGCACCGGGTCGGGCTGTTCAGGTGCCGCGGGTGCGGCCGGTGCAGGCACCGCCGCTTCCGGCGGGGATTCGGAACGGGAAGAAGGCGGTGCCACCGGACTGTTTCCGGATTCCGGAATAGACGGCCCCCCGGGCTCTCCCGGGAGAAAGGACACCAGGTCCACGTGTACCGCTTCCAGGGCAAAGTGCGGGACCCTGAACTGCACCAGCCATATGCCGGCCCATAAAAACAGGGCATGGGCGATCACGGAAATCCCCACATACACGGCCAGACGTCTGGTTGTGATTTCCGTATCGCCAATCCCGCGGGGCCGGATATCTCTGATTCGATCGGTTTGTGCCATTACGCCCACATGTCAGGATGCATCCGCATCGTCGGGCAGGGTGATCATTCCCAGGCTTTTCACCCCTGCTTTCTTGATCTGGGACATCACATGAACCACCACCCCGTAGGGCACCTGTTTGTCTGCTTTGAGATACACCGCATCCGAGTCCAGGTTTTCCAGAATCGCACCCAGTTTTTCCGCCAGAAACGCGACAGACACCTCCTGGTTGTTCAGATACACCGTACGGTCCTTGTCCACGGAAACGATGAGATGGTCTTCACTGGCGGGCAGCGGGGCTGCGGTCGCCGTGGGCAGGTCCACGTCCACGCCCTGGACCATCATGGGGGCCGTGACCATGAAAATGATCAGAAGCACCAGCATCACGTCCACGAACGGGGTCACGTTGATCTCCGACATCAATACGTCATTACCGGATTCGAACCGCATCACGCCTCCATTTGGGTTTGGATGTCCCGTTCAAAAATATTCATCAGATCAGAGGAAAACATTTCCAGTTCCGAATTCAGGACCCGGATTTTGTCCGTGAAATGGTTATAGGCCATCACGGCGGGAATGGCGGCGGCCAGGCCGGCGGCCGTAGCGATCAGGGCTTCGGATATTCCCGGCGCCACCACGGCCAGGCTGGCGGACCCGCTCAGCCCGATGCCCTGAAACGTGTGCATGATGCCCCAGACCGTGCCGAACAGCCCGATGAACGGGGCCGTGTTTCCCACAGTGGCCAGAAACGGGACCAGCTGACGGTACCGGTGGACCTCCACGGTGATGGCCCGGCGCAGGGTGCGCTGAACACCGTCCATGGACTGGGAAGTCAGATGGCTGTCCTTTCCCCGGGACCGGTTCATCTCCATGTAGGCCGGAATGAAAATCCGGGCCGCCGGGCTGGATCTCAACGCCTTGGCCTTGGCAAAGGCATCCGGAAGGGTCCGGCACTGCCAGAAGATGTCGGTGAAATCCGCCATCTCGTGGAACGCTTTCCGGAAATACCGGAATTTAATAAAAATGATGGCCCATGTGATGATGGAGAAAAACAGGAGCACGAGCATGACAAACTTTACCACTGGCCCGGCATCCGCCAGCATGTAAAGCAGTCCGATTGTCTCAGTCGTCATAATCCCTCGCTTGAAGTTGAATCTTTGGGTGTCCCCGAAACTATATGAGGCTGACGGTTCTGTCAAGGGCATCCCGGGTTCAGGCTTTCCTTATTGTCGTTATTGACCCGAATGACGGCAATAAGGAAAGCCTGAACCCAACATAAAAAAGCCCCTTTAAACCGGGTTAAAGGGGCTTTTGTCTCAATCATCTAACGTGTCAACGCCATATCCGTATGATATGCCGCAAACGGATGGGCTACATCATGCCGCCCATTCCTCCCATGCCGCCCATGCCGCCGCCGGGCATGGCCGGTGCCGGGTTTTCCTCTTTCTTTTCCGCGATCATGGCTTCGGTGGTGAGCATGACCGATGCCACGGATGCGGCGTTCTGCAGGGCGAACCGCACCACTTTCTTGGGATCGATGACACCGGCTTCGATCAGGTCTTCATACACATTGGTTCTGGCGTTGTAACCGAAAGCGTCCTTGCCTTCCTTGACCTTGTTGATGACCACGGACCCTTCCACACCGGCGTTGTCCGCGATTTTGCGAAGCGGTTCCTCGATGGCGCGGGCCACCACGGCAACCCCCAGTTTTTCCTCACCCGTCACATCCAGGTCCTTGAGGGCGTCGATGCACCGCACCAGAGCCACGCCGCCGCCGGGAACAATGCCTTCTTCAACCGCCGCACGGGTCGCGTTCAGGGCGTCTTCCACCCGGGCTTTCTTTTCCTTCATCTCGGTTTCCGTGGCAGCGCCCACATTGATGACAGCCACGCCGCCCACCAGTTTGGCCAGGCGTTCCTGGAGTTTTTCCCGGTCATAGTCGGAAGAGGTTTCATCGATCTGGGCACGGATCATCTTCACCCGGCCTTCCAGGGCTTCTCTGGAACCGGCGCCGTCCACGATGGTGGTGTTGTCCTTGTCAATGGTGATGGATTTGGCCTGGCCCAGATCCTGGAGGGTCACGTTTTCCAGTTTGATGCCGATGTCCTCGGACACCACCTGGCCGCCGGTGAGAACGGCGATATCTTCGAGCATGGCTTTTCTTCTGTCACCAAAACCAGGCGCTTTCACGGCCGCCACGTTCAGGGTGCCGCGCAGTTTGTTCACCACCAGGGTGGCCAGGGCTTCGCCTTCGATATCTTCGGCGATGATCACCAGGGGTTTGCCGGTCTTGGCGATGCTTTCCAGAATCGGCAGCATGTCTTTCATGGAAGAGATCTTTTTCTCACAGATCAATACATAAGGGTTGTCCATGGCTGCCACCATTTTTTCGGTGTCCGTGGCAAAATAGGGGGACAGATACCCTCTGTCAAACTGCATGCCTTCCACGACTTCCAGGGTGGTTTCCATGGATTTGGCTTCTTCCACGGTGATGACCCCTTCCTTGCCCACTTTGTCCATGGCTTCGGCAATGATGTTGCCGATGGTTTCGTCACTGTTGGCGGAAATGGTGCCGACCTGGGCGATCTCGTTCTGGTTTTTGGTGGGTTTGGCCAGTTCTTCCAGTTTTTCGGTGATTCTGGCAACCGCTTTGTCAATGCCGCGCTTGATCCCCATGGGATTGTTGCCGGCCACCACCAGTTTCTGGCCTTCTTCGTAGATGGCCCGGGCCAGGACCGTGGCGGTGGTGGTGCCGTCACCGGCCATATCAGACGTTTTGGAGGACACTTCCTTGACCATCTGGGCGCCCATGTTCTCGAACTTGTCTTCCAGATCGATCTCTTTGGCAACGGTCACGCCGTCTTTGGTCACGGTGGGGGAACCCCAGGATTTTTCGATGACCACGTTTCTTCCCTTGGGTCCCAGGGTGACGACGACTGCGTCCGCCAGGGCTTTCACCCCTTTGAGCATTGCTTCACGTGCTTTGGCATCATATTTGATTTCTTTGGCCATTTTAATTCATCTCCATATGTAAATTTAGGTTTTGGGTATCGGGTTTTGGATAAAGGTGCCGGGTGCCGGATTATTCGATGACGCCCAGTACATCATCCTGGCGCAGGATCAGGTAGTCCTCGCCGTCGATTTTCACGTCCGTGCCGCCGTATTTGCTGAACAATACCCGGTCTCCCACTTTGACATCCATGGGCAGCAGTTTGCCGTCTTCGCCCATCCGGCCGTTACCGGTGGCCACCACCTTGCCCTCGGCCGGTTTTTCCTTGGCTGTATCCGGGATGATGATACCGCCTTTGGTTTTTTCATCTTCTGCGGTCCGCTGAACCAGAATTCTGTCACTCAATGGTCTCAAACTCATGATACACTTCTCCTTTTGATGTTTTACTGTTGAATGGGTCGTTTACGTATTTTTATCAGGTTATGTGTCAACGTCTGCTAATCGGCATCCTGTTTCCTGGATGTATCAGATGATGCGGCACACGTTGTTTTCGCGGATTCGGCCGGGGATTTGTCCGGGCTGTCGCCGGCCCGGGATTTGGTTCCGCCGTAATCGGTGACATACCAGCCGGATCCCTTCAGGTGAAAGGCACTGTGAGAGATGATTTTATTCAGCGATCCCTGGCATCTCGGGCAGACCGTCAGGGGCGCGTCTGAAATCTTTTGAAAGGCTTCTTCAATATGCTTGCATACTGAACACTGATACTCATAAACCGGCATTTTTTCTTTCTCCCTTTTTAAGCGTCAATGGCTGCTTGAAAAATCATTGATATAATAATAAGCATTTCACCCCTGTCAAGGCAGGTTTTTTAAAATTTCCTGGAATGTCACTGGCCATGGTCCATTCTCCATTGTTCAAAAAAATCAAATACTTGATTCATGCCATCCAGTTTGACCGGCCCAAGGATATCATAGGTCAGACAATGGACCCTTCTTTCTTCAGCCAGGGTCACGGATGCTTCCGATGCATGCTCATACCGGTGGTGGAACCGCAGAAACCGCACCACATGCACCAGCTCATGGACCAGCACATAGACCAGAAACGGCAGAAGGCGGAGGGGGGTATGTGCGGCAACGGCCCTGAGAATGGCAGGGTCCTGAAGACAGACCTTATAGAGGCTGAACCGGGAAGATCCCAGCGGCACTTCGGTTTTCTGGCCTTCATATTTCACCACCTGGGCAAACGGACCGTCCACCCGCTCATGGGGTGCCAGATTCCGGGCCGTGCGGATGTCATACCTGTTTTTAAGCCATTGGCTGGACGACAGCTTGTAATGGCTGTTCACCAGATCTTCACAAATCACCGCAGCCCGGGCCACGGTTTCCAGTTCAGATGTATTGAAAAACCGGCAGGCGTGTGTTTCCATGGTCTCCAGACAAAAAAAAATGGACATCTACCTAAACATTATGCTAAAGTCATCATTTAATCTGATAATAAACCATTTCAAAAAAAATTAAAGGAGGTGATTTTTTTGAGCAGTGTCATTAAAAAAAGACGTAAAAAAATGCGCAAGCACAAGCACAGAAAGCTGCTGGCCAAAACCCGGCACCAGAGAAAAAAGAAATAAGTGATCGGGGATAAATGTCAGGGGCGGCCCGGTGTGACACATGTCATCCGGGCCGCCCCTTTATTTTTGTGCGGCACCTGACACGGTGCGGCACCTGACAATGCCTTACCGGCCGGCGCCTTTCATGTATTTCATCAGATCCGAATCCGTGGACAGAATCAGGGAACTGTCCTTTTCCAGGGCCTGGGAATACAGGTCCATGGTTTTCAAAAACGCGTAGAAATCCGGGTCCCTGCCATAGGCATCCGCATAGATTCCGGCCGCTTCCGCGTCCGCCTTACCCTTGATCTCCTGGGCCGTGCGGTAGGCTTCCGACTTGATCACCTGAAGGTCTTTTTCCTTCTCACCCCGGATATTGCTGGCCTCCCCCCGGCCTTCGGCCCGGAATTTTTCAGCGATCTGGTTCCGTTCCGCAATCATTCTGTCATACACGGAGCGCCTCACACTGTCTATATAATTGATGCGCTTGATCTTCACATCCACCAGCTCGATGCCGAATTCGTCCAGTTTTTCCTTGGCCTGGGCCACGATAAGCCGGGTGATCTCCTCCCGGCCCAGGTTCACGGTATACCGGACCCGCCTGGGCCGTTCCTCTTCCAGCTGCTCTTCGGTATCGATACCGAACCCCTCGAACGTGTCCATGGGCCGGTCCGTGTTGCGCACGATCTCTGCCAGGGGATAGGAACTGATCAGGTTCCGGGTGGCCGGATCGATCAGGTCGTCCAGGCGCTTGAGGGCGGAAAACTCATCCTTCACCGTCTGGAAATAGGTCAATGGATCCACGATGCGCCACCTGGCAAAGGTGTCCACCCAGATATAGGTCTTGTCCCGGGTGGGAATCTGGCCGGGAGACCCGTCCCATTCCAGGAGGTGCTTGGGGAAATAGTTGGTTTTCTGGATAAAGGGAAGCTTGAAGTTCAGTCCCGGATCGATTACCGGCTCTCCGGTGATCCGGCCGAACTGGGTGATCACCACCTGCTCGGTTTCATCCACGATAAATGCGGCGTCGTAAACGACCACGGCCAGAATGACCAGGACCGCCACGCCCAATACTTTGATCTGCTGCGATTTCATATATTATTCACCTTTTTGAAGGAATCTGTCCTGAAGCGGGCCCTCCCCCATGTTGAGCAGGGGCAGGACATTGTTCTGGTCTGAGTCAATGATGTATTTGGCTCCGATTTTTGGCAGCACCTCCTGCATGGTTTCCAGATACATGCGTTTCCGGGTCACATCCCTGGCCTGGTCATAGGCCTTGTACACCGCCAGAAACTTGGCTGCATCCCCCTGGGCACGGTTCACCCGGTCGATGGCATACCCTTCCGCATCCTTGATCACCCGCTGGGCCTCGCCCCGGGCCAGGGGCACGGCCTTGTTGTATTCTTCCCTGGCCTTGTAAATGGTCTGTTCCTTTTCCTGAATGGCCTGATTCACTTCGTTGAAGGACGCCTGCACCGGTTCCGGCACATTGGTCCGCTTCATCTCGATGTTCACGATGGCGATGCCGGCATTGGCATTGTCCAGTTCCTTCTGGAGCATTTCCCGGGCCGCCTGGGCGATCTCGGCCCGCTCCGTGATCACCTCGTTGATGCTGCGGTCCCCCACAATGGTCCGCATGGTGGCCTCGGCCATGTTTCTGAGAAGCGAAGTCACATCCTTGACATTGAACAGATAGGCCCGGGGATCGGCCCGCCGGTACTGGACGATCCAGGGCACCACGCCGACATTCAGGTCACCGGTGAGCATCAGAGAAGATTCAGAGGCGTTTCCATAAGCCCCGGCACTTTCCGCTGCCTGCACACCGAACTCTTCGGTTTCGGGGGTCCGGACATTGACCTTTGTGACTTTTTCGATGCCGGACGGCAGCTTGAAATTCAACCCGGGCTGGGCAAGGCGATTGAATTTTCCAAACCGCTGCACAACCCCCACCTCGCTCCTGTCCACTGTGTAAAACGTGGAAGATGCCAGGTACAATACCAGCAGCACAATAATCCCGAAAAATATTCCCGGAAATTTGAATCCCTTGAATTTGTTGAAGATTTCATCCATCTGGGGCGGCCTGGGCATGCCCGGCCCTCCGCCGCCGCTCCGGTTCTGTTCATATTTCTGCTGATTTTCCCTCAGCTTTTCCCAGTCCCAATTCATAAAGCCTGTGTTCCTGTCTGTTGTTGTCGTTGTTTTCGAGAAATTTCATATTGAATTTTATTCATTAAAGATTGAATATAGTATTATCAAGCCCAAAAGGCAATATTTTTCGAACACCCCTGTCCCGAGTCCCCGGTTTTCCCGGTCCGGAGGTCCGAAAAAAAACATACCCGTTGTTCCCGGTTCCATGATATAGAAGACATCACAATCATGAAAATCCAGGCATCCCCCCAATGCCCGGATACTTACAACTTAAAACTTGATACCTGATAACCGATAACCCCGAAAAACGACAAGGAGTCACCCGTGACCCGAACTCCTGACGACGGTAAACTCATTCATATCCGTGACATTCTGAGCAGTGCCCTGGAAAAATACCGGCCGGCCGGCGACACGGACATGACCCGGATCTGGGATATCTGGGAAACGGCCGTGGGTCAGGTGATCGCCCTGAACGCCAAACCCCGTGCCTTCAGGGACGGGGTGCTCATTGTTCATGTACCCAGCTCTTCGTGGATCCATCAGCTCAAATTTCTGGAAAAACAGGTGGCCGCCAATATCAACTCGCACCTGGACCAGCAACTGGTCCGGCAGATCCGGTTCAAGATTGGCAGCATACACGGTTGATACTCTGTTCGACCCGCCCCTGACCCTGTGCCAGCCGAAAACCGGGTACCGGTTTTCCCTGGACCCCCTGATTCTGACGGCCCATATCCGCCCGGATCCTGGAGACCGGATTCTGGACATCGGGTGCGGGTGCGGCATCCTTTCCCTGATCCTGGCCGGCCGGAACCCGGATACCCGGATCTGGGGCATTGAAATCCAAAAAGGCCTGGCCGGCCTGGCCCGGAAAAACGCATACCTGAACCGCATGGATGACCGGGTTTTCATCCTGCGCCAGGATATCCGGACCCTGCCCGTCACGGCAGTGCCGGCCCGGGTCGACCTGATCGTGTCCAATCCCCCGTATGTAAAAACTGCCGCCGGCCGGCTCAATCCCGACCCGGAAAAAGCCCTGGCCCGGCATGAAATCACCCTGGACATCAAAACCCTGGCGGACCGTGCCCACTTTTTCTTGCGCCCCAAAGGGCGCCTGTATCTGATTTTTCCGGCGTCCCGCACCCCGGAGCTGACCGCGGTCCTGGGCCACGCCGGGTTCGGGATCCGGTGGATGCGGCAGGTATATTTCCGCTCCCCTGACACGGCCCGGCGAATCCTGGTCTGTGCCGTGAAATCCGGTTCCGGCCCCGGGGCCCGGCTTCGGCCTCTGTATCTGTACCGGGCCGGCGGAACCCCCGCCAGGGACTATCCGGCCCTTTTTCAGTGGTGATTTCCGGCACCAACTCGTTTAATCCTTGACACCGGGCCGAAAAGATACTATTTTCCCCCAATTGATTGACTGCGGAGAGGTGGCCGAGCGGCTGAAGGTGCACGCCTGGAAAGCGTGTGTATCCTAACCGGGTACCGAGGGTTCGAATCCCTCCCTCTCCGCCACACCCCCTTCGGACATCCATGTCATATCAGGTTTTAGCACTCAAATACCGGCCCCAGACATTTGACGATGTGGTGGGCCAGTCCCATGTCACCACAACCCTTGTGAACGCCATTTTGCAGGACCGGGTGGCCCACGCCATCCTGTTCACCGGCCCCCGGGGCACCGGCAAGACCACCATCGCCCGGATTCTGGCCAAGGCCATGAACTGCGCCGCCGGCCCCGCCCCCACCCCCTGCAACCGGTGCGTATCCTGTACCCAGATCATTGCCGGTCACAGCGCGGATGTCTTTGAAATCGACGGCGCGTCCAACAACAGCGTGGACCAGGTCCGGGACCTGCGGGAAAACGTCACTTACATGCCGTCATCAGCCCCTTACAAAATCTATATTATTGACGAAGTGCACATGCTGTCCACGGCCGCGTTCAATGCGCTGCTCAAAACCCTGGAAGAACCGCCGGACCATGTGCTGTTCATCTTTGCCACCACCGAAGTTCACAAAATTCCGGCCACAATCCTGTCCCGGTGCCAGCGCCATGACCTTGCCCGGATTCCGCTGGATGCCATTTCCGGACTGCTGAAAACGATCTGCACCAGAGAAGGGTTCTCAGTACAGGACCCGGGCCTGGACCTGATCGCGCTGGAAGCGGACGGATCGGTCCGGGATGCCTTGAGCCTGCTGGACCGGATGCTGTCGGCCTCGCCTGATAGACAGATTTCCCATGACATGGTCGTGGACCGGCTCGGGATTTTGGACCGGCGCATCATGCATGAGCTGACCCAGGCCCTGCTGGACAAAGATGTGCCGGCCCTGATCGCGCTGGTGGACCGTGTCAATGACACCGGCATGGATCTGAAAAGATTCTACGGGGACCTGATCGGGCATGTCAGGCATATGAACATCATCCGGCAATGCGGGCCGGACCATCCGGCGGTCAACCTGATGCCGGACGAAAAACAGCAGATCCATACCCGGGTGGCGGACCTGCCGGACACATATCCCGGACAACTGCTCCAGGTGCTGCTGGCTGATGAAGACATGGTCAAACACACCTCCCATACCCGTATCGCCATTGAAACCGTGCTGTTCAAGCTCGTCCGGGTCCGGGAGGGGGCCGATATCGACCGGATCATTCAGCAGCTGGACCTGCTGGCACGGCAGACAGGTCCGGGCACATCCATGCCGGACAAGCCCCCCGGTTCTCCCCCGCTTCCGGCGGCAGCGCCCCTGGACCCCTCTCCCCCGGGGCCTTCACCTGAGACCGGGTCTGCCATGGGGCGGAAAACTGTGCCGGTCTATCCGGCCGCTGCACCGCCGGCCCGGACCGTGAACGGAATCCGGGAAACAGCGGATCCGATGCCTTCCGAGGGCCCGGTCACCTTTGACGGCCCGGTGCCGCCTGACGTACCGGTTCCTCCTGAAAAGCAGGATTTTCCCCGGACGTGGGAAGATTTTCTGAACCGCATCAAAACCCGGATGCCGTCGCTGCATGTGCTGCTGGCCCGGGGGAAAATCAAGACGGAAAACCCGGACACACTGAACCTGCATCTGACAGGCTGCACCGACTTTGACCGGAAACGGCTGACGGCCAGACAGGATGAACTTGACAGGCAGTGCCGAAAGTTTCTGGGCAAATCCCTGAAAATTCATATGACGTCCCAGGCCCGGCTTTCTGCCCCGGCTGCAGCCAAATCAGAAGACCTCAAGGCCCGGCAGGCCGCCATGAATCACCCGCTGGTCCAAAGCGCCCAGGAACTTTTCAACGGTGAGATTATCAATCTGTAACAACGATCCAGGAGTGTAACGATGAAAAATATGAACAGCATGATGAAACAGGCCCAGAAACTGCAGAAAAAAATGCTCCAGGCCCAGGAGGAACTGGCGACCAGAACCGTGGAAGCGTCGGCCGGCGGCGGCATGGTCAAAGTGGTGGCCAACGGCGGCCAGAAAATCGAATCCATTGTTCTGGAAAAAGAAGTGGTGGACCCGGAGGATGTGGAGATGCTCCAGGATCTGGTACTGGCTGCCGTGAACGATGCCTTGAAAAAATCCCAGGAAATGGTGTCCGCGGAAATGAGCAAGCTGACCGGCGGGCTGAATATCCCCGGCCTTTAATTCCGGTCTGTCACGTCTGTGAACCATTACCCGGATGCCATTCTCAAACTGATCGCCAGCTTTTCCACGCTGCCGGGCATCGGCCGGAAAACTGCGGAACGACTGGCCCTTCACCTGCTCCACGCCCCGGATCATGAGGCGTCCGCCCTGGCCGCTGATATTGTCGAGCTCAAGCGGTCCGTGCGGGTGTGTGCCACCTGTTTTTCCCTCACCGACCGGGAAACCTGCCGGATCTGTGCGGATCCGTCCCGGGACCACGGGGTGATCTGCGTGGTGGAAAACCCGGCGGACCTCGCCGCCATCGAAAAATCCCGATCTTTTTCAGGATGTTACCATGTGCTGGGTGGGGCACTGTCTCCCATCGACGGGATCGGGCCCGATGACATCCGTCTGGCCGAACTCTTCCGGCGGGCCGATCCCCGGAAAATCCGGGAGATCATCATTGCCACCCGGACCAATGTGGAAGGGGAAGCCACGGCTGCCTACATCCTGGAGCGGCTCAAATCCAGGCGCGTGACCCTCTCCCGGATCGCATCCGGGGTTCCCATGGGCGGGGACCTTCAGTATGTGGATCCCCTGACCCTTCAAAAAGCCATGGAAAAACGATATGATGTCTGAATACCGAACGCGGGAAGATATTTTCAAGTGCACACTGTGCGGACAGTGCTGCGTGGGATTCGGGGGCACTTATGTGACGGCGGCGGATATCGAGCGCATCAGCCGGTATATCCAGGCGGATCCGGACGAGTTCATCCCCCGGTTTTGCGACATGACCGGTGCCGGACCGGTACTCACCCAGGGACCGGACGGACGGTGCATCTTTTTTGATGAAGAAAAACAGTGCACCATTCATCCGGTGAAACCCCGGATGTGCCGGGCCTGGCCGTTTCTGAAAACCGTGGTCAATCATCCGGAAAACTGGGATGCCATGGCATCCGCCTGCCCCGGCATGGTGCGGTCGGTGCCCCATGCGGACCTGGTGCGGATCGTGGGGGCCTGCGTCAGGGACCGGGGGGTCTGATCATCGGTACCTGAATCGGTTCGGTGTTTTAAGTTGTAAGTTGTAGGTTGTAAGTTGTAGGTTGTAAGTTGTAGGTTGTAAGTTGTAGGTTGCGGGTTGCAGGTTTTGGGGGGATACGTGACCGGGTTTGTTCTTTCATCATCTGTTATGGTCTGTAAGGCTGTTGGGGTTATTCACGGTATCCGTTCAGCCACCAGCCGTCCCACCGGGTTTCCAGGATATCGGCGGCCATCTGCTTTCCGGTGTCGGTTTTCAGACGCTCCACAATCACCGCCAGCCAGCGGTCCGGAAACGATGCCCCCGTGTCCTTGAGTTTTTTCAGTTCCAGGATAAAGGAGAGCTGATCCGCATCTTTGGCCAGCAGGGCCTCCCGGGTTTCTCCGGCATTGAATTCCGCCACCAGATCACAGATGTCCGGGCCGAAGGGCAGGTCTCCGACACAATGGGACAGGGCCCCGGCCTCGTCCACCCGGGCATATTTTTTCTGCACATAATTGAAATCACCGGTCCTGGCTTCCGCCAGGTCATGGACCAGGGCCATGGCGGTCAGGCGTTCCGCATCGATCCCCGGTACCATCCGACCCATGATCCAGCAGATGAACGCCATGGTGAAACAATGCTCTGCAATACTTTCCGACCCGTTTCCCAGAAAGGCGTACCCGGACCGGTTCAGGTCCTTGAGCATCCGGGCTTCAAACAATAGATCCGCTGTCCGCTTCATGACATCATCATCCTTATTCTATTGCACAGACTTGACTTTTTTCCGGGAGTCTGTACAACTACACAGTTTTTTTGTCCATAACGACTCAGTAAAGGATATTCCGGTGACCTTTGTCAAACTGTTTTTGACCGCTTTTTTCTGGGGCGGCACCTTTATTGCCGGCAAACAGCTGGCCGGACAGGTGTCCCCCGCCTGCGCCGCGTTTCTGAGGTTTGCCATTGCTTCGGTATTCCTGCTGGTGCTGACACGGAAAATGGAAGGCCGGCTGCCCGCCATCCGGGCCGGACAGGTTGTCTGGATCGTGCTCACCGGCCTGACCGGCATTTTTGCCTACAACCTGTTTTTCTTCACCGGTCTGACCTTTATCAACGCCAACCGGGCATCCCTGATCATTGCCACCAACCCGATTTTCATCAGCGTGTTTTCCGCGCTCCTGTTCAAGGAGTCCCTGACTTTCGCCAAGGTGACCGGGCTGGTGCTGTCGGTGAGCGGGGCCATGACCATTATTTCCGACGGACACCCATGGATCCTGTTCCAGGCCGGTATCGGCATGGGAGAACTGGCCATTCTGGGCTGTGTCGCTTCCTGGGTCTCGTACTCGCTTCTGGGAAAACCCATGATGCGGTCTATGTCTCCGGTGGCGGCGGTGTGCTATTCGTCGGTGGCCGGGACCGTGATGCTGTTTTTTCCGGCTGTTTACAGCGGCCTGTTCCAGGCGTTGCCCGGCTATACACCGGCTCACTGGGCCGGGTTGTTCTACCTGGGATTTTTCGGCACGGTACTGGGGTTTTTCTGGTATTACCAGGGAATTCAGAAAATCGGCCCCACCCGGGCCGGCGTGTTTATCAACTTTGTGCCGGTCAGCGCGGTGGTGCTGTCGTTTATCATTCTGGGCGAACCGCTCACACCGGCACTGGCGGCCGGGGCCGTGCTGGTGCTGTCCGGGGTCTACCTGACCACCCGCCCTGCCCGAACTTCATAAACGAAAGGAGATTCCGTCATGTTCACATCCGCCGTGGTCAAACGGCCCTGCCAAAACCTTGTCAACGGGATCCGCGGCAACGATCTGGGAACACCCGATTTCACACGGGCCTGTCAACAGCATGACGCATACATCCGGGCCCTGGAATCCTGCGGCCTGTCCGTGACCATTCTGGAACCGGATGCGCTGTTTCCGGATTCCGTGTTCATCGAGGACACCTGCCTGGTCACGGACCGCTGCATAGTGATCACCCGGCCCGGCCACCCGGCCCGGCAGGGAGAAACAAGGGCCGTGGCCGAAGCCATGCACCGATTCGACCGGCCTGTCATGGAAATCACTGCCCCCGGGACCCTGGATGCCGGAGATGTGATGCAGGTGGGTCACCATTTTTATGTGGGGTTGTCCGGCCGGACCAATGGGGAGGGAATCCGCCAGCTGGGCCGGATTCTTGGCCGTTTCGGCTGCACGGTGTCCGCCATCCCGCTGACATCGGTGCTTCATTTGAAAACCGGAGTATCCTGTCTGGAAAACAACTGCCTGCTGGCCTGGGGGGAGTTTGTCACCCGCCCTGAATTCGCGGGATTCACGATTCTGGAAGTGGAAGATGATGAGGCCTATGCCGCCAACAGCGTCTGGATCAATGGCCGGGTCCTGGTCCCGGCCGGGTTTGACAACACCAGGGCACTGATCGAATCCCGGGGATATGACACCATTGCCGTGGATGTGTCCGAATTCCGGAAGCTGGACGGCGGGCTCAGCTGCCTGTCTCTGCGGTTCTGACGGAATGCGGTTCCGGCGGGACATCCATCATCCCATCCGCCGCACCGTTATGTCTCTGAAAAAATGCCGGAGAAACCCAGACAATCAGACAGGGCTTCTCCGGCATCCATGCGTTCATCAATCAACGATGGTTGACTGTATCCTCTAATCTTCCTCTACAACAATGGCGTCTTCTTCGCAGACTTCCACGCAGCTTTCGCAGCCCATGCACTCTTCCGCATTGACCGGCACGGATTTTCCATTCTGCATCTCAAAAACTTCCACCGGACAGACATCGACACATTCTTCACAACCAACGCATTTGGATTCATCAACAATCGGGGTAAATGCCATTTTTACAGCCTCCTAAAAAAATAAATTAAAAAACATTGCATTTGCAATTATAACGCCATTTTTTACATCAATTTTTCCTGTCACTGATTTAAAAGACGCTTTTATAACATGTCTTTTACGAAAATCAAGCTTTTTATGGACTCAATGACACCCGGCACACCAGCAACCGCTGATCCGGCAGGTTCAACCGCCTTTCCAGGTCCGGGCCTTCCACCACCTGAACCTGAATTCGTCCGGTCACGGCACATGAATCTTCCGGGGTATCCGGCATTTTCAATATCCCGGCCGGACCCACCTGGCCGGCTGCCAGGGCCTTGAGCAGTGTCAGTACCTGTTTGTGCCATTCAAGCTGATTGTCACATCCATCTTCATGCACCTTTATGGCTTCAATGTCAAGGGCATTTCTGACCAGAGCCGCATTTGCCGCAATCTGATCGAACACCGCGGCACTGGTGGTCGCCAGAACAAAGGGCCTCTGGTGTGAAAACAGGCCGGCCTCCCGGGCGCAGACGGCCCAGGCCCGGATCCGTTCCCGGGTCATGATCTCTCCGGGATCCCGCCCGGACGGACCGGCCTTTCCGGAATCCGGCGGTTCAGTATCCCCGCGCAGCTGAAAAAACAGGGCACGCCGTTTCTTTTCCAGTTTTGCCATGGCCTGGTCAATGGCTTCGTTTTGGGCATCCGTGAGCCGTGCGATGATGGAAAACAGCAATGGATCGAATTCTTTTGGCGACGTTTCAAAGTTCTTCGGAACCTTTCCGGCCACCCTTGCCCGGAGTTCCGATTCAACGGGGGCCGGACCCAGATGATCGGTCAGATAGGGCGTGTCCCGGATCAGGCTTTTCAGGTTGGCCTCATTTCCCTGGTGCATTGCGGCCCAGTTCGTCCAGGCATGGACCCGGGACGCCACCTCGTTGAGACGGGATCTGGATGTGAATACCGGGACGGCGGTTTTATTTTCCACCAGCGGCACCATGGCCGGACTCTGTGTCAGGTCAGCGGCCAGGGGCAGAAAAATCACCTGTGAAAAAAAAGCGGTCAGCGTGGTCCGCTGGGTTTCATCCACATGGGAAAACGGAAAAAACAGGACATCCATCAATCGGTCTCCACTTTCTGGTCATGAACGGGAACCCCCATGGCCGTCAGCCGGTCCCGGAGCCGGTCGGCCAGTGCCCAGTCCCTTTGCTCCCGGGCCGCCCGTCTTTGGCGCAACAGGTCTTTGACCTGCGGGGATTGAGACGTTTCACGGTTGAACTCGCACACCTGAAAAATCCGGTCCATTTCCCGCAGCCCGGTCAGAATCCGGTCCGCATCCCCGGCATGGATTCCCTGCCGGCTGATCCGGGTGTTGATGGCCTTGATACCGGCCAGCAGCGCGGCCAGGGCCGCGGAAATTTTCAAATCATCGGCCAGCGCGGTCAATATCCCCTGGCGGATATCATACATCAGCTGATCAATGTCTGCATCGCCTTTGCCGGGCAAAGCATCCGGGCCAGTGCCATCGGACCGGATCCGTTCCAGCAGTGCAATGCACCGGTTGATGCGGCTCCGGGTGGCCCGGGCATCGGCCAGTGAGCGTTCGGACAGGGTCAGACTCCGCCGGTAATGGCCGGACAGCAGCCAGAACCGGATGGTGCCGTCATCCCATCCCAGATCCGCCAGAGTATCCAGGGTCAGATCGGTGATGGACCCGGGGCCTAAAGATCCGTCGTACCGGACCGGATCACAATGCAGCCAGACATTGGCCAGTTCCCGGTCTTCGGCAGCCCGGGCAATGGCCCGCTCGTTCTCGTGATGGGGAAACACCAGTTCCCGGCTGCCGGTGTGAACATCAAAGGGCACACCCAGATGCAGCATGGACAGGGTGGCGCATTGCAGATGCAGCGAGGGCCGGACCTGACCCCATTCGGTTTTCACACCGATGCCCCGGCGCAGCTCCGACAGCCTCACCCGTTTGAACAGGGTGAAATCCCGGGGATTGAGTTTTTCATATTCATCCAGGTCCACGGTGGCACCCACCCGGATTTTCTGAATGTCCATCTTGGACAGATGCCCGTATTCCGCCACTTTTGAGATGTCAAAATACACGGAATGCAGCTTTTCGTAAGCATATCCCTTGTCCAGGAGTTTCCGGGTCAGGTCCGCCATGTCGGAAAAATGGGCCGATACCCGGGGATATGCCTGGGCCGGACGGATTTTCAGCCGCGCCAGGTCCTGATAAAAGGCCCGGATATAGGGCTGCGTAAACGCCTCCAGATCCTGCCCGGCCCGGCCGGCCCCGCCGATGGTGCGGTCATCGTAATCCGTGATATTGATCACATGATGGACATCGACCCCGTGAAACGCCAGGTACCGCACCAGCAGGTCCGTGAACACGAACCGCCGGAAACTGCCGGGATTCAGCCGGTGATATACGGTGGGGCCGCAGGTGTATATGGCGACACTGTCCGGTTTGACCGGCTCGAACCGCTGTTTTTCACCGGTCAGAGAATCGAACAGATGCAGATGCACCTTCTGCTTGACGGAAAACAGGGATGTGGACAGATACCGTTCCCCGGAATCCGGAAAAATCACCACCACCACTCCCTTCTCAAGGGTTTGGGCCTCCTGGATGGCGGCGGCCATGGCCGCGCCGGAACTCATGCCCACGAACAATCCCTCTTCCGCGGCCAGACGCCGGGCCGTGTCAAAGGCCAGGTCATCATCGATGTTCAGGATCCGGTCCAGCCGGGTTTTGTCATAAATTTCCGGAGTGTAGGATTCCTTCATGTTCTTGAGCCCCTGGATGCGGTGTCCCTTGAACGGTTCCGCGCACACAATGCGGGTTTGCGGACTGTGCTCCCGGAAATACCGGGACAGGCCCATCAGGGTGCCGGATGTCCCCACGGACGCCACCACGCTGGCCGGCGGTTCCGGCACCTGGGCCATGATTTCCGGTCCGGTGGTGTGATAATGGGCCTGCCAGTTGGCCTCGTTGTTGTACTGGTCGGTGATGAAATATTTTTCCGGGTTTTCCCGGGCCAGGCGGTAAGCCTCCTCGATGGCCCCGTCCGATCCCAGGTGTTTCGGCGTGAGAATGATCTTGGCCCCCCGGGCCTTGAGAATCCGCTTGCGTTCTTCACTGGCGTTTTCCGCCATGGTCAGGGCCAGGCGGTACCCTTTGACGGCACAGATCATGGCCAGACCGATCCCGGTGTTGCCGGAAGTGGCTTCAATCACGGTCTTGTCCCGGGTAAGCCGGCCGGACGCTTCCCCGGCCCGGATCATGTACAGGGCGGCCCGGTCCTTGATGGACCCGCCCGGGTTCATGTATTCCAGTTTGGCGAAAATCCGGACACCGGGATTCGGATTCATCCGCCGGATTTCCACCACCGGGGTGTTGCCGATGGCATCGATGATTGAAACTGTCATACAGGTCCTTTCCCAACCGCAGCCGGATTCCGGCTTGACTTTTACAGCATAAGATGGCTTTATACAGTAATTTTCAGCTCAGTGCAATTGATTACCGGGTGATTCATGGAGAGTGTCTTTCTGTTTGAAAACCAGCAACATTTTCGATATGTCCTGGACCGGCTCCTGCCGGCAATCGGCATTTTCTGCTGCTGTCTGGCATGCCTGTTCAGCGGGACCGCAGCAGCGGCACAGCTGGAAAATCCTGCCGATGTCACCTGGAACCTGTCTGCGGGCACCATCCTGTATGACCGGGCCACGGATGTATACACTGCGGAAACAACCGTGGTGATCACCGGCGGCAGGACCCGGCTGGAAGCGGATTATGTGGAATTTTCAAACACCACCAAAGAGGTGACGGCCAAAGGCCGTGTGAGACTGATTTCCGGCGGGGACGTGATTTCCTGCAATGCCATGCAGGTGAACCTGGCCACGGAAACCGGACTCATCGACAAGGGCACGGTGTTCATCCAGAAAAATCACCTGTATCTCCATGGCGAACAGATCCGCAAAACCGGAAAATTCACCTATGACGCCCGGAAAGGGTCCATCACCTCCTGTGACGGAGAAACCCCGGACTGGAAAATCACGGGCAAAGATGTCAAAGTCACCATCGAGGGATACGGATTTGCCAAAGACACGGTGTTCTGGGTCAGAGACGCTCCGGCCCTGTATTCGCCGTTTCTGATGTTTCCGGTGAAAACCCAGCGCCAGTCCGGACTGCTCATGCCGGAATTCTCCTCGTCCGGCCGTCAGGGATTTGTCTATGAACAGCCGTTTTTCTGGGCCATCTCCCCCAGCAGCGACGTCACACTGACGGCCGGATATCTGTCGGACCGGGGAATCAAAATCGGCACGGAGTTCCGGTATGTCACCGATGAGACATCCAGGGGGATCTGGCAGCTGGATTATCTGTCGGATGACAAAATCGATGACGGCACATCCGCCACCAGAGATTACCGGTTTGACAGCACACCGCAACGCACCAACACGGACCGGTACTGGCTGCGCATGAAAAGCGACCAGGCCCTGCCCCATGATGTGTTTGCCAGACTGGATGTGGACCTGGTCTCAGATCCGGACTACCTTCTGGAATTCAGGGACGGGTTGACCGGATACGATAACAGCAACCAGATGTTTGCAAAAAATTTCGGCCGGGACCTGGATGAATATGATGACACCATACGCAGAAACAGCCTGATCCTCGACCGGACCGGCCCCCGGCATGTCCTGGCGGTCAAGGCGCTCTGGCACGACGATGTGACGGCCCGGCGCACCCGGGGAGACGACACCACCCTTCAGACCCTTCCCGGCATCGAATTCAGCACGGCCCGGCAGCCGCTGGGTGATACGGGCCTGTATTTTTCCATGGATTCTCAGATGGATTCGTTTTTCCGCCAGGACACGGTGAATCTTGCCGGCCCGGACCGGAAAAGTGCGGCAGTCAACGGACAGCGCCTGGACATCGCCCCCACTTTCTACTATCCGGTGAGATGGGGAAATACCGCCTCCTTTCATCCCTATGTCACCCTGAGGGGGACCGCGTACCATACGGATCAATTCACCGATATGAACGGGGATGATGACCCCATGAGATTCCGGGGAATCTATGAAGTGGGCGGGGATCTGACCACCCGGCTGACCCGGGTGTTTGATACAGAAACCGGTTTTTCCGACCGGATTCAGCACCAGGTGACCCCCGGCATCGGGTACCGGTTTATCCCCCATGTGGGCCAGGACACACTGCCGTTTTTCGATGACCTGGACGACATTGAAGAAACAAACAATGTGGGCTGGTTTCTGACCCACCGGTTCACCGCCAGAAATCCGGTCACCGACAAAAACGGCGCTCAGACGAACACCTACCGGGAGCTGGGATGGATCAAGTTTTATCAGGACTACAGCATCCGGGATGAAAAAGACGGCATGAACACCGAACACCGGCCCTGGTCGGATATCCGGCTGGATGCAAGAATATACCCGTTTTCTTTTATGTCCCTGAATACCGAGCTGGCCTGGTCCCCCTATACCAGCCACTTCAACACCCTGAACCTGGACACCACATGGACCAGCCCCCGGGGAGATGCCGTCACCACCGCCTACCGGTACACCCTGGATACCACGGAATCCTGGTACACCCGGTTCGACGTGAGAATCACCCGGTCCCTGACAGCGTATTATTCGTTTGAAAAAGATCTGGACAGCGACGCGACCATTGAAACCCGGACCGGCATCCGCATGACCAGGGCCTGCTGGGCCATGGGTCTGGAGCTCCAGGACTCCGATCTGGACACGAGGGTGGCATTGATGATTCACCTGAAAGGAATCGGGGAGTTTGGTTCACAATGACTCAGAATTTTCACTGGTTTGCCTTGTTGACCCGGAGCAATTTCGAACAGGTGGTGTTCGATCAGGTCCTCAAAAAAAAACAGGAAGTGTTTTTACCCAGAACCAAAAAAATCAGCCGCCGAAAAGACCGGCAAAAAGTCATCGACGTGCCCCTGTTCCCCGGATATCTGTTTGTCAGGTCCAGTTTTGATCCGGCCTGTCAGGTCTTTATTCTGAAAACCCAGGGCGCGGTCCGGTTTCTGGGAAATCACCAGGGGCCGGTCCCGGTGCCCGACACCCAGATCGAATCCCTGAAAATTCTGACTGCCGCGGACCAGGGCCTGATCACCGGGACCTGTTCCCAGTTGGTCCAGGGAGACCCGGTCATGGTGATGAAAGGCCCTTTTGCCGGGACCAGAGGGGAGTTCATCCGGTACAGGGGCAGAGGCCGGATCATCGTGAAACTGCCGCTTCTAGGCAGGTACGCAGGTGTGGAAATCGATGAGGACCTGGTGGAAAAAATGCCGGATTCCCTGTCATAACACCTTGACTTTTTTTTTATTTTTACATATTCAACTAAGGATGCAACTTTCCATAATCAAACAGAGGGTGTATGAACAAGCTTGAATTGATCTCCGCACTGAAGGACCGGACGTCACTGACCAAGGCGGAAGCCGCGGAAGTGGTAAAAATATTTTTCGACGCGCTCTCCGATGCGTTTGTCAGGGGGGAACGGGTCGAAATCAGGGGGTTTTGCAGCTTTCATATCAAAGAATACAAAAGTTACTTGGGCCGGAACCCCAAAACCGGTGAAAAGGTACAGATTCCCCCCAAACGGCTCCCGTTTTTCAAATGCGGCAAAGAACTCAAGGAACGGGTTGATTACTAGCCCGGCACACCTGAAACCCCATGTCCGTTCATTCAAACGATTTTCCCACGGCCCTGACAGAACTCGATCGAATCATTGCGGCCCGAAAAATCCCCAATGCGCTTCTGTTCACCGGGCACCCCGGTTCGGGCAGAAAGCGGGCCGCCTTCCGGTTCGCCAAAGCAGCCAATTGTGCCGCCGGACACGACCGGCCCTGCCACCTTTGCCGCCCCTGTAAAAAAATCGATGCCGGTCAGCACCCGGACATGATTGTGGTGGCACCCGAGGAACCCCGGAAGGCCATCACCATCTCCCAGATCCGGGAGATCATCGCCATAACCGGGTCCCGGCCCCATGAAGCCGAATTCCGCATGGTCCTGATCACCGACGCCGATCAGATGAACACCCAGGCACAGAACGCCTTGCTCAAGGAACTGGAAGAGCCGCCTCAAAAAACCTTTTTTGTTCTCACGGCCCGGGACCGGTCAGGGCTTTTGCCCACCATCCTCTCCCGGTGCCGGACACTGCGGTTTCCGCCCTTGTCGGGACAGGCCCTGGCAGCCCACCTGACCGCCCATTATCCGATCGATGCAGGTTGGGCCGGGATTGCCGCGGCCACTGCCGGGACAGATCTGAATCTGGCAAAAATCCTGGTCCACCCCTCCGGGAGCCAAATTCCGAAAACCGATGCTGACCGGAAAACCAGTGCCACGGCCCTGGACTGGCAGGCCACCCGGCCCTGGCTGATCCGGCAGCTGTGCCTTCTGATTTCAGGCCCTGTTTCCCGTAAAATCCCGACCGCACTGGACCTGTCCGGATTTTTAAGCCGGCACCCGGACCGGATCAGTCCGGGCCTGGCGGTCATGAGAACCTTTTTCCGGGACCTTTTTGTCATCCGGCACGGGCCTGAAAACCTTTTGAACATCGATTGCACCGACCGGTTCCGGGCACTGTGCCCATATGTCTCCGACACCACCGCGCTTGCCTGGATGGATGAACTGCATGAAACCGAAAAACGCCTCACATCCAACAGTTCGGCCCGCATGACTCTGGACCGGTTCTTTCTGAAACTGACAGACATACAAGGAAGTCCCCCATGACCCGAGTGACAGGCGTTCGATTCAAACCCGCCGGCAAAATCTATGATTTTGACAGCCGGGACCTTGTCCTGGAAATGGATGACCGGGTGATTGTTGAAACCGAGCAGGGACAGGGGTTCGGAATCGTGGTCAAACCACCAAAGGAAACCGATGCCCCTCCCAAAAACCTCAAACAGGTGCTGCGCGCAGCCACCCGGGAAGATTTTGTCCGGCGCCAGGAACTCATGGCCCTTGAAACCGAAGCCCATGCCTTCTGCAACCAGTGCATCAAGAAGCTGGGACTGGTCATGAACCTGTTTTCCGTGGAGAGCACGTTCGACAGAAACAAGCTGACCTTTTTCTACACCGCGGACGGCCGGGTGGATTTCCGGCAGCTGATCAAACTGCTGGTCAAGGAGTACAATCTGCGCATCGAAATGCGCCAGGTGGGCATCCGGAACCTGTCCAAGCACTGCGGCGGCGTCGGCAAATGCGGGCGGGAATTCTGCTGTTCCTCGTTCATGAGCAACTTCGACCCCATTTCCATCAAAATGGCCAAGGAACAGGGGCTGTCCCTGAATCCCACCAAAATTTCCGGGGTGTGCGGCCGGCTCATGTGCTGCCTGACTTTTGAGAACCAGACCTATCAGCATCTGAAAAAAAACATGCCCCGGATGGGTAAAACCCTGACCCTGGCCCAGGGCAAAGGAAAAGTCATCCGCCAGAACGTTCTCAAACAGACATTCACCGTCAAAATGGATGACCAGACGGAAATTGAAGCCGCGCTTTCCGACATACTGCCGGCGGATTAACCCGCCCCGGCCCTCATCCGGCCGGGCCACAACCATACAGGATTCACCATGGAAGCAAAGACACAGTTTTTCACCACCCCCATATATTACGTGAACGCCAAACCCCACCTGGGTCATGCCTACACCACCATTGCCGCGGATGTGGCCACCCGGTTCAAACAGATGGACGGATATGACACCTATTTTCTGACCGGAACCGACGAACACGGAGACAAAATCGTCCAGGCCGCGGAAAAACAGTCCCAGAGCCCGGCGGAATATGTGGAGAAAATCAGCCGCCTGTTCCAGGACCTGTGGCCGCGGCTTTCCATCGGAAACGACCGGTTCATCCGCACCACCCAGCCCGAACATATAAGGGTGGTGGAACAGCTGTTGACCCGGATCCACGACCGGGGGGACATCTATTTTTCCAGTTATGAGGGGCTTTACTGTTACGGGTGTGAACGGTTCTACCAGGAACGGGAACTGGTGGACGGCAAATGCCCGGATCATGGCGTGGCCCCGTCCCGGATCAGGGAATCCAATTATTTTTTCAGGATGAGTCAATACCAGGACTGGCTCATTGACCATATCAAGACCCATCCCGGATTCATTCACCCGAAACAGTATGAAACCGAAATCCTCTCTTTCCTGAAGGAACCCCTGGAGGACCTGTGCATCTCCCGGCCCAAATCCCGGCTCACCTGGGGCATCACCCTGCCCTTTGACGACAATTTTGTCACCTATGTGTGGTTTGATGCGCTGACCAACTACATCTCGGCCCTGGGATATCCGGACGGCCCGCTGTTTGAAAAATTCTGGCCCTCGGCCCGGCATTTCGTGGCCAAGGACATCATCAAGCCCCACGGCATCTACTGGCCCATCATGCTCAAAGCCGCGGGCATCGACATATACAACGGATTGAATGTCCACGGCTTCTGGAATGTGTCCGGCAGCAAGATGTCCAAATCCATCGGCAATGTCACCGACCCGGTTCAGGTGACCGGTCAGTACGGTGTGGACGCGTTCCGGTATTTCCTGATGCGGGAAATGGTGTTCGGCCTGGATGCCAATTTTACCGAAGACGTACTGGTGTCCCGGATCAACTCGGACCTGGCCAATGACCTGGGCAACCTGTTTTCCCGGGTCCTGTCCATGAACCTGAAATATTTCAAGGGAGAAATCCCGGACGTGACATCCGCGGAGTCTGCCGCCCTGAGCCTGGAACCCGAAGCAAAGGAAACGATTCAGCGCTTCCGGGACGCCATGGCCGGGTATGAATTTCACAAAGGGCTGGAAGCGGTCTGGCAGTTCATCTCCCGCATGAACAAATACATCGACACCCAGGAGCCCTGGCGACTGGCCAAAGACCCGGATGCGCGGCCAAAACTTTCGGCGGTGATCCGGAACCTGCTGGAGGGGTTGCGCACCGTGGCCTGCCTGATCTATCCCGTGATGCCGGAAACCAGCGGCAAATTGCTTGCGGGATTGAAAGTCCCCCTGCCGGAGACCGGATTTTTCAAACTGGACCGGATTTTTCCATGGATGCAGATGCCGGCCGGCGCCTGTCTTGAAAAGCCGGACAGTCTGTTTCCCAGAGTGGATGCCGGGAAAAAAACGGGGCAGTGAATCAAATGATCCTCAAGGGGGTTGGGAAAGGTGACGGTCTTTAGAACGGAAAATACCTGGCGCCGCCAGCAGACGCTGTATCTGTCGTCCCGGAAAAAGAAGTCTTTTTACCGGAAATGGCGCACGCCCTGTCTTTTTTTCTGCATCATGGCCGCGGTTGTGGCCGGCGGGTGGTATGTTTTCACGGCATTTCTGTCCGGCCCGGATGTCCGGGCACCCGAGACAAAACCCGTATCCCTTGCCGCATCCACCCCCCCGGCGCCCCTCACCCTGGCCCAGGTCAGAGAGATGATCCGGGATGAAGATCTGGTGAATGCGGGCAGAAACGTTTTTCTGGCAGATACCCCTGAAGGCATCGTGCAGGTGGTGACGTTTCTGGACGTGAATCTGACCGGATTTCTCAATGCCACACTGGATCACCTCAACACCCTCACCCGGGGGAAGCCCAGGCAGATCGCCATTGTGGTCATGGACGGATCGCAGGGGCACATCCTGGCCATGGCCGGATTCGACCTGGAGGAGGAAGGCACCAACCCCTGCACCCGGGCCATGTATCCGGCGGCCAGCATTTTCAAGATCATCACGGCCGCCGCCGCCTTGGATGCCCTGAATTACACCCCGGACACGCCCCTGTATTTCAACGGCAACAAATACACTCTGTACAAACGGCAGTTAAAGGACGTGAAAAACAAATACACCGTGAAGGTCTCTCTTGAAAAAGCGTTTGCCGAATCCATCAATCCGGTTTTCGGCAAACTGGGCCAGACCTATCTGGGCCGGGACATCCTGGCGGATTTTGCCCATGCCTTCGGGTTCAACCAGGCCCCGGACACGGACATGATATTTGACACCGGCTCCTTTCATCTGAAAGAGGACTCGTTTCATCTGGCGGAACTTGGATGCGGGTTCAACCGGGATACCCTGATCTCGCCGGTCTTCGGTGCCATGATGGTCACGCCGCTGCTCAATGAAGGCCGCACCGTGGTCCCCGCGCTGGTCAGCCGTGTGATGGATGCAGACGGCAATCCCCTCTACCGGCACACCCCGGCATTGTCCGGGCCGGCCATGACTCCGGAATCCGCCGCGGCCCTGGCCGGCATGATGGAAACGACCGTGACCCACGGTACCGCCAGAAAATCCTTCGGGTCCTTTTCCCGGGACAGGGTCCTGTCAACACTGCGCATCGGCGGAAAGACCGGGTCCCTGTCCAACCGGGAACATACCATCAAATACGACTGGTTCACCGGATTTGCAAAGGAAAAAAACGGGCCCCGGGCCATCACCTTTTCCGTGGTGGTGGGGCATGGCGAATACATCGGCACCCGGGCCGCATCCCATGCCAGGGCACTGATCAAACAGTATTTCACACCCCGGCCGCCCGGTGACTGACCTCATTGGGCCGGCCGGACCAACCTCATCACAAACGGAGCGGTTATGCTGTCCCGACTTTTGTTCAAATCCTTATCCCGGATAATCCGGTGGCTCCCCCATATCCGGATCGGCAAATCCCCGGACCAGGTCCGGAGCAACACCCTGATTCTGTTCCCGGCAATTCCCAACCGCCTGTGCTGCGGCATCTGCGCGCTGGTGGCATTCAAAGGACCGGACAAGGGCGCCGGGCCGCCGTTAAAAGCGTTCGAGACCCTGGCACACCGGATCCATGACCTGGAATCCCTGATGGCGGGGGCCGATCCGGGAAAGGCATTTTCTGATTCATTCGGTTTTCCCGTGGACGAGGAAACATTGGTCCGGATATGGGAATCAGCCCGGGCCTTGAAACAGGAACCGGTGTTCACCGCCCTTTTTTTCGATCCCGACAAAATCCGGGCCCTGTCCGGCATGGTCCGTTTTCTGTCCGGCGCCATCTCCCGGTGGCACACCGGATTTGTAAAGGTCAGACCCGGTCTGCCGCCCGGGACCATGGAAACGGTCTCCTTGTGCCTGGAGACACTCAAGGACATCCACTGGTGCCTGAAACAGGAACTGCTGGGCAACATCGACGCCATTGCCGATCTGATGCCGTCCACGGCTTCCAATGCCTCCCGGACAAAAGGGCTGACCGTTTTCCAGCGCATCAATGCCGTGCTCAACAGCATCGACCGTCTGGAAGTCCGGGGCCGGGATTCCGCAGGAATTTCCGTGCTGTTCACCCTGGAATCTTCTGAGTTCAACCGGTTCATAACCTGTCTGGCTCAAGCCGGACTCACCGATGTTTTCAAGCAGCGGGTCAACCGCCCGGTACTGGCCAACAACTGCATCCACATCAACCATCCGGTTCCCGGCCACCCGGACCTGGTATCCATCTCGCTGGTATACAAATTTGCCGCCGAGATCGGCGCGCTGGGCGACAACATCGCGTTCATCCGCACCCAGATTCGAAACGACCTGATCCTCAATACCCTGACCGGGTTCGATTGTCTGACCCAGTCCGTCAGTGCCCACACCCGATGGGCGTCCGTGGGAGACATTTCCGAACCCAACTGCCATCCCCTGGACAACACGCCCACGGACAAGCAGATTCAGAAAATCGGCACCATCCATACCTGTCTCAACGGAGACATCGACAACTATCTGGAGCTCAAGACCGAATACGAAGCCCTGTACGACAAAATCGATCCCCGGATCAACACCGACACCAAGCTGATCCCGCTGCAGATTCAGCATTATCTGAAACAGGGGGCCGCCGTTGAAGAGGCGTTCCGGCTGGCGGTCAATGACTTTGACGGGTCCCATGCCATTTCCATGCACACCGACCTGGCGCCGGGCAAACTGTTTCTGGCCCAGAAAGGCAGCGGGCAGGCCATTTTCGTAGGACTTGCCCCGGACCATTACATTGCGGCCTCGGAACTGTACGGAGTAGTGGAGCAGACGGCTGAATACATCAAACTCAACGGCGGAGAATCCGGCCAGATCGTGATCCTGGACCAGAAAACCACCGGGGGCCTGGCGGGAATTCACTCGTTTTCCTATTCCGGGGATCCCATTGCCATCAAAGCCGAAGATATCCGGGTCAGCCGGATCACGGCCAGGGATATCGACCGCCAGGGGTTTGCCCACTATTTTTTGAAAGAGATCAACGAATCCCCGGTTTCCGTGGAAAAAACCCTGGAAAACCGGTTTGCTGAAAACCCGGATTCCGGTCTGATGGAAGTCCGGCTGCCGGAATCGGTTCTGCCCGGGTTCATCCGGACCGGTCTTCTGTCCGGAAAAATCCGGAAAATCTTTTTCATCGGCCAGGGCACGGCCGGGGTGGCGGCAAGGGGATGTGCGGACCTGCTCAACACCTATCTGGGAGACGGCAGATATGAAATCCGCGCCATGAAATCCTCTGAACTGTCCGGTTTCTGCCTGAATGAAAAACAGGATTCCGACACAGCCTTGTCCGACACCCTGGTGGTGGCCATCAGCCAGTCCGGCACCACCACAGACACCAACCGGACCGTGGACATGGTCCGGGCCCGCGGGGCCGGAACCATGGCCATTGTCAACCGAAGGGAATCGGACCTCACCTTCAAGGTGGACGGGGTACTCTACACCAGTTCCGGCCGGGATATCGAGATGTCGGTGGCCTCCACCAAGGCGTTCTACGCCCAGATCACCGCCGGTGCGGTCCTGGGCCTGCACCTGGCGGCGGTCACCGGAACCAGGCCCCCGGAATATATCGCCCGGGAAATCCAGGAACTGCAGGCCATTCCCGACAAAATGCGCACCGTGCTGGCCATGCGGGACGCCATTCAAGCGTCTGCCAACCGCCTGGCCGTGACCAAGACCTACTGGGCCACGGTGGGATCCGGAGCCAACAAAACCGCGGCGGACGAGATCCGCATCAAACTGTCCGAGCTGTGTTACAAGACCATCTCTTCGGATTACGTGGAAGACAAGAAACATATCGATCTGTCGTCGGAGCCCCTGATCATCGTTTGCGCGGCAGGCACCCGGGAAAGCGTGCTGGGGGATATAGTCAAGGATACCGCCATTTTCCATGCCCACAAGGCCGCCACCGTGGTCATTGCCGCCGAAGGAGAGGACCGGTTCGACCTGTATGGGACGGACGTGTTCAAGGTCCCGGAAATCAGTGAACCCTATGCGCCTATTCTCAATACCCTGGTGGGTCACCTGTGGGGGTATTTCGCGGCCCTGGCCATCAATGAAGGGTCCCGGTTCATCTACGAAAACCGGACCAGGGTCCAGGACATTCTGGATGATTACATCGCCCTGGGCCATAACGAATACGAGGTGATCCTGGAAAACAGGTTCAGGGAACAGATTGCCGACTTTTACAACCGTTTTACAAAAAAAAGGCGGGAAAATGGATTTCCCCCGGACATGGGGCTGGACAACGCCGCCAATATCACCCTGCTGCTCAAATATCTGTCCGGACGTCTGCCTGTGTCGGACTTTGAAATCGATTTCATGACCAAAGGCACGCCGGCCAACATGCTGGACATGTTTTTCAAGGCCATGAACCAGGCCATCAACGCCATGGCAAGGCCCGTGGACGCAATCAAGCATCAGGCCAAAACCGTGACCGTGGGCACCAGCCGGATCAGGGAGCGGTTTGAAGGGCTGGTGTTTGACGAGCTGGCCCGGCATGACATCCAGATCTCCCAGATCACCAACAAGAACGTGCTGGTGGTCAAACACCTCCAGGAAGTGATCGCCCGGGTCAATGGCGGGCTGCTGTACCGGATCACCGGGCTCAACCTTTTGGGCGAGGTCACGCCGGACACCCGGATCACGGTTCTGAGAAAAACCGGCACCCTGGCCAACGAGATCTCCCGGGTGGAAACCGATCCCCAGCTCAAAGGCACAAAGAACATCATTGTCCGGGAAGGCAATGTCTACATCGGCAAGGGCCGGAAAGACCGGAAAAGCATCCTGGTCATTCCGGTGCTGTCGGCTGATCCGGCCACCTCCAACATCATCGAATATATCCTGTCTCTGAACGTGACGTTCAAACCTTCGGAATCGGTCTCCCTGCTCAAGAAAATCAAAGCCCTGGGCGGCAAATACACCCGGCTCAAGGACTGGATCCTGGAAAGCGAGAATATCTCATGGGATGACAAATACCTGAATCTGGTGCCCGTGGAAACCCTGTTCGGAGACACGGCGGAACAGGTGGTGGCGGCCATCATCAAAAAGATCTGATCACCGGAGTCTGATATCGGTTATGCGGTGATCCAGGGTCTTTTGCGGATTCCGGAATACAGGGTGGCCCCCAGCAGGATCATGCACAACAGCAGGTGCAGCAGGTCCAGAAGAATGATCAGGAGGTGGGGAAAATAGACACCGGTCAGATTTTTCACCACCATGAGACCGCCGGTGATCATCAGACCGGCCAGGCTGAGAACCTTCACCCACCCGGCAGCGGTCAGGGACCCTTTAAAGACAGGGGACTGCCGGGCAGGGTCTTGCCGGACGGGGTTCTTTTTGCGGCCCAGAACCGCATCCATGGCGGCATAGGCTCCCAGTGCCAGCAGCAGGGTTGCCATGACATAGTGAATGGCATGGGTGACATAGAATTGGGCCAGCCATCCCAGGCCGGGGATATCTGAAATATAGTAGCGGGCGAAGATGGGCATCTGGGCGAACCCGGACAGGGTGATGAAAAACAGGATCAGGCCATATCCCAGCCGCCGCCCTTTGAAACAATCCATTATCTTGCCTCCTCTTTACTGATGTACCTGTAAAACTTTCCCAGGGCTGCGGCCGCGCCGGCCACCGGGGCGATCACCATGGCCAGGGCCAGGTTGGACCCGTCCGCCATGGTGTCTTTGACCGGATTCAGGTGAGGCTTTCCCTTGCCGGTGTCACAGGTGAGCCGGTCAAAGGCAACGGGTGACACATAAATGGTATGGGTGCCGCCGTTTTCTTCAAGGCCGTAGATATATCCATCCATTTTCTGGGCCCGTTCTTTTGCCAGGGCAATGATTTCCGACCGCCTGCCCATCACCTGCACCTGTTCCGGGCAGGCCTCGATGCAGGCGGGCGCCTGCCCTTTTTCCAGCCGGTCGTAACACCGGTCACATTTGTACATCACCCCGTTGCCGGCAAAGGCGGGCAGAATGTCCAGATACAGTCCCACGCCGGTCTGACGCTGGGGAATGTCCCAGGGGCAGACCTCTTTGCATTTGGATCCGCCCAGACAGATCCGGGAATCGATGCGGGACAACCCGTTTGTTTCCTGTTTGGCGGCCCCCCAGGGACACAGCTTGACACAGGGCGGGTTTTCGCAGTGCATGCACCGCCGCGGGATAGTCACGGTGATCTCTTTTCCGTCCTTGACCCCGGTGGCATACTGGATATACAGCCAGTTGTAGGGGGTGAGCCGGTCGGTGACATCTGTTTTGTCCGACCAGTCCTCCACCGGGACCCGGGACGGAACCATTTTCGGGAAGGGTTTTTCCGGCTCCGGGAATTTATGGGCATTGGCGTCTTTGCAGGCATAGACACATTCTTCGCAGCCGATGCACCGGCTGATATCGATCAGCGTGGCCAGGGATTCCTCCCTTTCATCCGCAGCGGCCAGGGCCGTTCCGGTGCCGGCAGCCACAGCGCCGGCCGCAAGAAAAGTGGATTTCAAAAACTGCCGGCGTGAAACTGATGTGCGCATGATCCCCTCATTTTTCTGGTTGGCAATCATCGTTTGACAAAATCCTGAAAACTCATGGTGAGATAGCTTTCCGAACGAATATATTTGAGAACCTTCAAAAATTGAGGCCCGTCCACATACCCGGGAAGACTGCTGATCCGCTCCCCTTCCGGGGTCAGAAACCACATGGTGGGCAGTCCCGTTACCTGCCAGGACCGGGACAGGGTCTGATTATCATCCGTGTTCACGGAAATGCTGATAAAATTCTCATCCAGATATGCCTGGACTTTTTGATCCTTGAACGTGGTCTGCTTCAGTTTGGTGCAATAAGTGCACCACTGGGCGTAAAAATAAAGGAACACATTTTTTCCCTGATTTTTCGCCTGAGCCATGCCGGGAGTGTAATCATTCCAACCGATACCGCCGGGGCCGGTGGGACCGGCATCCGTTACCGAAGCCGTTACCGTTTCCGTTACGTTTCCCTCTTCTGGATTGTCCGAAGCCGTTGTCCGGTTGTTTCCCAGATCGCTGCCTACAAACGAAAAAATACCGGCCAGGCCCAGTACCACCAGAATGACCACCAGCATCTGTTCTTTTTTCATCAATTGGGTTCCTTTCATTCAAAACAACTGCAAACATGGTGCTTGCAAACATGGTGCCAAACTCTGAAATCCTATTTTCCCAGAGTTTTCAAGGTAATACCATGCTTTTTCATGCGTTTCCATACCGTTACCCGGGAAATCCCCAGAATGGCGGCGGCCCGGGTCTGGTTCCCGTCAGCCCGGCGCAGCGCATTCATCAGGTCGGCTTTTTCCGACTGCCTTACCGGAATCGCCCCGGAAATTGCCGGAGCCATCTGCAAACGCACCTGTGAGACGTCCACATCCGCCCCGGCTGATCGCTCGGCCAGCAGTTTGTCCGGCAGGTGCTCCACTCCGATGCTTTTCCCCTTGGCCAGCACGAACGCATATTCCACGGTATTGCGCAGCTCCCGGATATTTCCCGGCCAGGGATAGGAAACCATCAGGCGCATGGCCTGGGGAGTGAACCCCAAAATGTTTTTCCGGGTTTTTTCGGCCAGGATCGTAATGAAATGTTGAATAATCAAGGTGATGTCATCCTTTCGCTCCCGCAGGGGCGGACAGATCACCGGAAATACGTTGATCCGGAAGAACAGATCTTCTCTGAACGCGCCATTGCGGATCATTTTTTCAAGATCCCGGTTGGTGGCGGTAATGATGCGCACATCAATGGGAATGGACCGGTTGTCCCCCACCCGCTGGATCATCTGCTCTTCCAGGACCCGCAGCAGCTTGACCTGAACCGACAGCGGGATATCACCGATCTCATCGAGAAACAGCGTGCCGTTATGGGCTGCCTCAAACCGGCCCACACGGTCGGATGCGGCCCCGGTATAGGCGCCTTTGACATGACCGAACAGTTCGCTTTCCAGAATGGTTTCACTCAGGGCCGCACAGTTGACCTTGATGAACGGTTTGTCCGACCGGGTACCGGTTTCATGCAGGGCCTTGGCCACCATCTCTTTGCCGGTGCCGCTTTCTCCCAGAATGATCACAGGCGTGTCCAGGGGTGCCACCCCCTGGATATGTTCGAACAGGTTCTGCATCACCGGGGTTCGGCCGATGATGCCGTGGAATCCGTCGTCGATGTGATAAATGCGCCTGATGGACGCCAGCTCGTTTTTGTAGCTGATGTTTTCCGAAATATCCTTGAGGGTTTCCACGGCCCCGACGATTTCCCCCTGTTGGCCATAAAGAACCGTGGCGGTCTTGACAATGGGGATGGTCTGCCTGCGGCTGTCGGTGATCATGCATTTCTTGTCCCGCACCAGGCCCTGGGAAAACAGCTGACACCAGTCTTTGCCTTTGCCGATGCCCTTGATGTCACACCCGGTGCAGTTGAGTATCCGGCAGGATTTGCCGATGAGCTGGTCTTCGGAATACCCGGTCATCAACTGGGCGGAATGGTTGGCAGCCACGAAATTTCCCTGGGCATCCACCAGGATGATCCCGTCCTGAACCGAATCGATAATCACCCGCCAGTACTTGCCGATATCCATATTCCGTTCTCCTGTGTTAATACTGTTAATGACAACATTAACATTAAATTAACATTCTGGCAACATCTGTTTGATTTCTGACCGGAGCAGAGCCGGGCTCAATTTCTCAACCATCTGCAATTAAAAGACAATACCCTCTTTTCCCATACTGCCTTTTCTGATGGCACATGGGTTGCAAACCTTATCTGCAGACCGGACCCAACAAAAAGTGACAGGGAAAAAATCCCGCAGCCTGATAACTCCATTAAAATATCAACACACAACCGAACAGGAGACAGTATGAACACACAACCATGCAAATCACGTAAAAACTGGCCGGCTGTTCTGGCCGCCGGCCTGATACTGCTGGCCGGTGCCGTCACTGCAAGCGCACAAGAATCCTGGATCTACCATGACATTGTGGAAGCGGATTTTGTCATCGCCCACATGTCGATCCCCATGCCGGACAATGTCATGATCATCGATTCCCGTCCCTACAAACCCATGTATATCAAAGGGCACATCCCCGGGGCCGTGAGCATTCCGGACACGGAATTCGACCAGAAAACCGGGCTGCTGCCCAAAGACAAAAACGCCCTGCTCATTTTCTACTGCGGGGGCCTGGAATGCAAACTCAGCCACAAATCGGCCAAAAAAGCCGAAGACTTAGGATACAAAAACATCAAGGTGTTTGCCAAGGGATTTCCCGAATGGATGGCACAGCCCGGGGCATACGCCTCGGTGTCCGCCGAATATGTGGCCGCACAGATCGCGGAAAACAAGACCCTGGTGGTGGACTCCCGGCCCCTGAAAACCAAATATGAACAAGGACATATTCCCACAGCCATCAGCATCCCGGATTCTCAGTTTGACGAGCTGTCCGGCAAGCTGCCCCGGAGCCTGGAAACCCCGATTATTTTTTACTGCGGCGGGCTGGAATGCCGGCTGAGCCATAAAAGCGCGGCCAGAGCCCTGGTGATGGGATACAAGGATGTGTCCGTGTTTGCCATGGGGTATCCGGAATGGAAAAAACAGTTTGGCACAGCCGCCGGCACCGTGGCCGTGAACGCCGGAGAACTGGAAGGCTCCATCGATCTGGAACGGTTTAAAACCATCCTTGCCGATAATCCGGAGTCGATCTTCCTGGTGGACACCCGGGATGCGGATGAATTTGCCAAAGGCCATTTCCAGACCGCCGTCAATATTCCGGTGGGAAACCTGGAAGCCAGAATTTCTGAACTGCCGGCGGACAAACCCGTGGTGTTTGTCTGTTCCACCGGTGCCAGAAGCGGGGAAGCCTATTACATGGTTCAGGACGTCAGACCCGACCTCAAGGATATCTATTACGTGGAAGCACAAATCAGTTTCAAAAACGACGGGACCTATATCATCAAGGCCCCCAAATAATCCGGAAAATCATTTTTTGACACCTGGAATTTTCCAGGATAGGATTCATTTACGAAAGCAACCATCAGAACAAAGGAGCGACACCCATGATAAAGAAGATGCTCATTTTTTTGACCCTGACCCTTTTCACTTTCGGACCGGTTTCCGTTGCACTGGCCGATGACGGCCCGGACGGCAACCACCGCAAGGGCAAGTATACCTACCGCAAAGTGATCAAAGCCTGTCATGAAAACGGCGGTGTGGATTCCCCCACCCCCACGGTGAGCCCGGCCGACATGACCCGGGCCGAATGGAAACAGGTATTTGAAAACCGCAATTTCCAGGCGTTCGGATGCCAGGCCCAGTGGGATGAATTGTCGGATCAGGACGTTCTGGACATCTATGCCTATTTTTATGAATTCGCCAAAGACTCACCTGCACCGGCGACCTGCAGTTAAACGCAAACCGCTCACCGCTACGGAAGCTTTCCACAGCATCCGCAGCGGTGAACCGACTTATTTCCGGAGGCTTTTCATATGGGATTGAAACGATGCAAATGGGGTTTCAGACGTGCCGCCGCCGGTCTGATCGTTCTGTGCTTTCTAACGGCCGGTCCGGCGTTTTCCGCCACCGAAGACGAAGCGTTGGGAATGAAACTGGCCAAGCAGGCGGTCAAGGGTGACACGCACTGGACCACGGTGGACCATTCCAGAATCGAGGCACTCAACCGGAACTTCACGTCCGGGGACCAGATCACCCAGGCCTGCCTGACCTGTCATACGGACGCCTCCATGCAGTTCAAGGAAACCATTCACTGGACCTGGAAAGTGCCGTCTGAGAAACCGGGCATCATGAACGGCAAGGCCGGGCATGCCGTGAACAATTTCTGTATTTCCGGAAACGCCATGGAAGACAAAGGCTGCCTGAGCTGCCATGCCGGCTGGAACGGGGTGGAGGGCGAAGTCAACTGCCTGTCCTGCCACGGCGGCAAAAAATTTCCCTTCAAGGAGACCTTTGCCGATCTGGCCGCGTTTGAAGGAGATGATGATCCTGACATTCAGGAAATCGTCAATGACCTTCAAAAAGGCATCAGCCAGGCGGTGAAAGACATCACCCTGCCCCAGCGCAGCAACTGCGGGGAGTGCCACTTCAAGGGCGGTGGCGGTGACGGGGTCAAACACGGGGACCTGGACACCTCTCTTGCCAGACCCAACCGGATGCTGGACGTACACATGGCCGTGGACGGCGTGGATTTTACCTGTACAAGGTGTCACACCACGGTCAGGCACCATATTGCCGGGCGCCTCTATACCCGGCCGGCGGCCGCGGAACGCAAAAGCCTGATCGAAGATGACATGGCCTCCAAGATCACCTGTGAATCCTGCCACAGCGCCACCCCGCACAAGGCCCACACCAAGATGAACGACCACACCGACAAGGTGGCCTGCCAGAGCTGCCACATCCCGGAATTCGCCCGGGTCAACCCCACCAAGATGTCCTGGGACTGGTCCACGGCCGGAAAAATGAAAGACGGCAGACCCTATGAAGAAAAAGGGGACCTTGGCAAACCGGTGTACAAATCCATCAAAGGCACCTTTACCTGGGCCAAAAACGTGGTGCCGGAATACTACTGGTACAACGGGTCCTTTGACAACATCGGCATCAAGGACGAAATCGATCCCCAAAAGACCGTGGAAGTCAGCCATCCTTTAGGATCTCCGGATGATCCCAACGCCCGGATTCATCCGTTCAAGATCCACACCGGCAAACAGCCCTACGACAAGGTCAACAAACAACTGGTGGCGCCCCTGCTGTCCGGCCACAAAGGATTCTGGACCACCTTTGACATGGACGAGGCCATCACTTTGGGCAACCAGACCCTGGATGTGCCCTATTCCGGAGAATTTGATTACGTGGACACCACATACGCCTTTCCCATCACCCACATGGTGGCCCCGGCAAAAGAGTCTCTGGACTGTATCGAATGCCACACCCGGGACAACTCCCGTCTGGCCGGCATTTCCGGCATCTATATGCCGGGCCGGGACAAGTTCGCCATTGTGGACACCATCGGCCTGATCGCTGTGTTCGGGGCATTGTTTGGCGTGACGCTCCACGGGCTGGGCCGGTTTTTCACCCGCAACGGCAGGGAGGAATAATCCCATGAATGAAAAAAAAATCATAAAAGTATACCTGTACACCCGGTTCGAGCGTCTCTGGCACTGGTTCCAGGCGTTGATGATCATCCTTTTGATGATCACCGGTTTTGAAGTCCACGGACTGTATACCCTGACGGGATTTGACACGGCCGTGGAACTGCACAACTTCATCGGCCTGTTCTGGCTGGGCTCTTTTGCCTTTTTCGCCTTCTGGCTGGTCATCACAGGAGAATGGAAACAGTATATCCCCACCACCCGGAAACTGTTTGACGTGGCCCGGTACTATGCCTGGGGCATTTTCCACGGCCAGGACCACCCGGTGCAGAAATCGCCGGGCGCCAAGCACAACCCCCTGCAGCGCCTGGCCTACCTGGGCATCTCCGCCATGCTGCTGCCCGTTCAGATGGTGACCGGCCTTTTGTACTACCTGTACAACAGCCTGGACATCTCCCTGGCCCCGGTCGCGTTCATCCACACCCTGGCCGCATTCCTGCTGGTCAATTTCCTGATCATCCATTTGTACATGACCACCACCGGCCATTCCCTGTTCAGCCACATCAAGGGCATGATCACCGGATGGGAAGAAATCTACGACACCACCAGAATCGAGGAATGGGAAACCAAGGCCACCACGAAAAAGGCCTGATTCCCGGCAAAATCTGCAACTTTCCGGCCGACCGGAAAGTTGCGGAACATGCCTGAATCTTAAAAACACCCGTTTCCTGACATCCCGGGTGTAATCCTTCCAGCGGACATCATCGGCTGTCTCAAGTTTTGAAATGCAATTCAGATTTAATGGCACATTCCGCCCAACCATGAAACAACTCTGTATCAAAACCGGACCAATGATACACTCAGCGCCACACCATTCAGCCATGTCACCATCGAGCTCAATCGCCGATCCCCTTTGAACAGCGGAGCCCCGGGCGGGGTGTCTTGCTGACGGACTGTTGGAGCCACCCCGTGGATTCCAGGCCGGCAGTAAGACACCCCGCCCGGGGCGGCATGCCGGCGAAACGCCACGGGGTTCTTCAGCCAAACAGGTTTACTTTGCAACCCCCTTGAAAACCCGCGCCATTTTGGATATGGTAGAACCGTTTTCGACAATTGTGGCAATACCGTCATCTTCGCTCGTCCATGATGGCATATGAATTGCTTTTTCCAACGTGAGTTTCGGCCATAACCCACTTATCTGGAGGAATCAATGGATCCGGTCTTTTTATCCCGACTGCAGTTTGCCGCAGCCACCATGTTCCATTTCCTGTTCGTCCCCCTGACCCTGGGGCTTTCGGTTCTCATCGCGTATATGGAAACCAAATACGCCAGAACCGGGGACAAAACCTATCTGCGCATGACCAAATTCTGGGGCAAGCTGTTTCTGATCAATTTCGCCCTGGGCGTGGTCACGGGCATCACCCTGGAATTCCAGTTCGGCACCAACTGGTCGAGATATTCCGCCTATGTGGGGGATATCTTCGGCTCGCTTCTGGCCATTGAGGCATCGGTGGCGTTTTTTCTGGAATCCACCTTTATCGGCATCTGGATTTTCGGATGGAAAAAACTGTCCCCTAAAGCCCATGCGGCGGTGATGTGGCTGGTGGCCCTGGCCGGAAACCTGTCCGCCGTGTGGATCCTTTTGGCCAACGGATTCATGCAGAACCCGGTGGGGTATGTGATCCGAGACGGCCGGGCCGAGCTGGACAGTTTTTCTGCTCTGATCACCAACAAGCACGGACTGCTGGAAATCATCCATGTGGTACCCGCATCCCTGTTGCTGGCTTCTTTTTTCATCATGGGCGTGTCTGCCTGGCATCTGCTGAGAAAACAGCATTTGCCCGTGTTTGAACGCTCGTTCCGCATCGGACTGGTGGTGGGACTGGTCGCGGCCGTGGTGGTGGGCATCACCGGGGACATGCACGGGGTGAACGTCTCCAAGACCCAGCCGGCCAAGCTGGCGGCCATGGAGTCCCACTGGGAAACCCAGACCCGGGCCCCGCTGGTGCTGTTCGCCATCCCGGATGAGGAAAATGAAAAAAACCTCATCGAGATAGGCGCCATTCCCGGGATCTTGAGTTTTCTGGGATTCCATGATTTCAACGCCGAAGTCACCGGGCTGCGGGACATCCCCAGAGACGAGCGCCCCCCGGTCCTGCCCACCTTTGTTGGATTCCGGACCATGGTGGGCCTGGGCACCCTGTTCATCCTGCTCACCCTCTACGGATGGTTCAAGCGCAACCATCTGACCGAAAATCCTTTATATCTGAAAATCATGCTGTTTGCCATCCCGTTGCCCTACATCGCCATGGAGATGGGATGGATCGTGTCCGAGGTGGGCCGGCAGCCATGGATTGTGTACGGGCTGATGCGCACGGCTGACGCCGCCTCCCCCATCTCCACCACCCAGGTGTTCACCTCGCTCACGGGATTCATTCTGGTCTACGGCCTTCTGGGCGCGGTGGGATTCTATCTGATGGCCAAAACAGTCAAACAAGGCCCTGAAGCCGCCAATCAATCAGAACAAAGGAGCGAATAAATCATGGAACTGCAAGCGATCTGGTTTTTTCTGTGGGGCCTGTTATGGGCAGTGTTTTTCATGACCGACGGGTTTGATTTCGGCATCGGCACCATCTATCCGTTTGCCGGAAAGACCGACACGGACAAACGCGTGATGCTCAATGCCATGGGCCCGTTGTGGGACGGCAACGAGGTGTGGCTCATCACGGCCGGCGGGGTGACATTCGCCGCATTCCCTCTGGTGTATGCCACCATGTTTTCATCGTTGTACACGCCGTTGATGCTCATTTTGTTCGCATTGATCTTCCGGGGCGTGGCCCTGCACTTCCGGGGAAAGATCGACACCCCGGGGTGGAAAAAGGTGTGGGATTCTCTGATCTTTATCGGCAGTTTCGTGCCGGCCCTGCTCTTCGGCGTGGCGTTTGCCAATATTTTCCAGGGCATTCCCTTTGACGGCCAGGGATTCTACCACGGCAACACGTTAAAACTGCTCAATCCCTACGGGCTTCTGGGCGGGGTGCTGTTTGTGCTGCTGTTCATCGTGCACGGTGCCAACTGGATGGCGGTCAAGTCCACCGGGGATCTCCAGGAACGAATGGCCCATATTTCACAAAAAGCCTGGCTGGCCCTGGTGCCGGTGGCGGTGGTGTTTCTGGCGGCCAGCTATTTTGCCACGGACCTGTGGGCCAATTATTTCAAATATCCGGTGCTGTTCATCGTCACCCTGGTGAATGTGGGGGCATTGCTGAGCATCCGGTATTTTGTGGCCAACAAAACCTATTTCAGGGCCTGGTTCGCATCGGCCGCCACCATTGTGCTGTGCACCTTTTTCGGCATTATCGGGCTGTTTCCGGCCCTGTTTCCCTCCAGCCTGCATCCGGACTGGCACCTGACCGCGTTTAACGCGTCTTCCAGTCCGTTGACGCTGAAAATCATGCTGGGGGTGGTGATTGTCTTCATCCCCATCGTGATCGGTTACCAGATCTGGGCCTATCACCTGTTCAAGGACCCGGTGACCGAAGAGGACCTGGATATGGACGAAGCGTATTGACTGACAGGCCATGCTGCCCGAACAAAGCGTATTAACGGGCGATGTCGCCCCTGTATTGATAAACAAGACAAACAAAAGGAGAAAGAAAATGGACAGATATGTCTGCGGCCCCTGCGGCTATGTGTATGACCCGGCGGAAGGCGATCCGGACAACGGCATCAAACCCGGCACCGCGTTCGAAGACCTGCCGGATGACTGGACCTGCCCCATCTGCGGCGCATCCAAGGACGATTTTGAAAAAGAGTAGCTGTTGAAAATCCCTGTTGACAGACCCCCTGGACTGTTTCCGGCAATGGAAGCAGTTCAGGGGGTTTTCAGTTTCAGGAAGCGGCACGATCCATCGCCAGAACGTCGCTCAGATTCAGTTCCAGCATCTTGACGCTGGCCAGAATACGTTTGACGTTTTGATGCAGTGCCGGAAAATCATCGGTCCGGCCCTGTAAAAACAGGGCCGTGTTTCTGAGATCGGCTATTTTTTCTTGGATCACGGCCAGTTCCTCCGGGTCTTGAGAAAATGTCTTATGCGGCATGAACTTGGATTCCTTTCACATCTTACGGGTTGTCTTTTTTCCTCAGATCCTTGAACCGCCTGGCTTTGAGCTTGTACCGGGGCAGGCTGCCATCCTCGAAAAACCGCAAATCATAGCCCAGGTTGGTTTTCAGGCGCAGCTGGTCTTTGAGCCCGGCTTCCACCTGTGACCGGTCCACGCCCGGTTTCAGCTCCACCTTCAACGTGATGTGATCCACATCCCCGGGCCGTTCCACGATCAGTTCATACTCGTCCCCGAGCCCGTCAAAGGACCGCACCACCGCTTCCACGGCCGCCGGGCTCAGCAGCACGCCCTTAACCTTGGTGATGTCGTCGGCCCGGCCGATCACTCCGCCTTTGATCAGCCGGAAGGTCCGTCCGCAGGCGCAGGGGTCCGGGTCCCACTGGATCACGTCCTTGGAATCGAACCGGATACAGGGCTGGGCCATGCGGTCTAACGCCGTGATCACCATCTTGCCCTTGACCCCGGGTTCGGTGATGGGCTCGCCGGTGTCCATGTCCTCGATCTCCACCAGAAACATGGCCTCGTTCACATGCATGCCAAAGGGCTGGTGCCGGCATTCATAGGACCAGGCCCCGATCTCGGTGGCACCGGAATGGTCGAACACCTTGGCGCCGAAGGCCGCTTCCATCCGTTTCTTGGTGGCCGGGATCCCGGCACCGGGTTCGCCCGCGCACGTAATTTTATCGATGGACAACGACGCCGGATCGATGCCCAGTTTGTTTTTCGCCACATCAGCCATGCGCAGCACATAAGTGGGGGTGGCCATCATGGCCGTGGCTTTCAGTTCCTGGATCTTCAAAATCCGGGCCTGGGTGTCCAGAACCCCGCCGGGCACCACTTCGCAGCCCAGTTTTTCCGCGCCGTAATGCCCGGCCCAGAACGCCACGAAAATATTGTACCCGAACGGCAGAAACACCCGGTCCGCCGGCCGGTATCCCTGGGACCACAGGATATACGCCCAGCACTCGGCCCACCATTCCCAGTCCTGCCAGGTGTCGGGCTGATACACCGGCTGGCCTGTGGTGCCCGATGTCTGGCGGAAGGCGGTCACCTCTTCCAGGGGTACGCACAGGGCATCTCCATAGGGAAACGGGTCCTTGTTCTGGATGGCCTGCATCATGGATTTCTCCACTTTGGGGATTTTGCGCACATCCGCCAGTGTCCGGATATCGTCCGGCGTGATGCCGGCGGCATCATACAGGCTCCGGTGAAATTTGGAATGTGTATAGGCCCAGGTGAAGATCCGCTTGAATTTGAACAATTGCAACTGTTCCAGTTTCTGCCTGGGCAGGGTTTCCAGAAACGGGTTCCAGAATTCGCTGTGTGTCATGAAAATGTCCTTATTGTTTCAGGTCCGCCAGGGTGGTTTTGACCAGGTCCACGATCTGGTCGCCGTCAAACCCGTTTTTGTTCATTTTTTCAATATAGGCATCGATAACCGGCGCAACCGCCGCCTGCCACCTTGCGGATTCCTCGTCACTGAGCGTGATCACTTCCCGGCCCAGGCTTTCGAGGAATGCCATGCCTTCCTGATCGGAATCATCCCAGGCCTGGCCGTGCCTGTCCGCCCATTCCCGGTTGATCTCCATGATCACCGGTTTGAGATCATCGGGGATCTGTGCCCATTTTTTCTTGTTCATGACCACATAAAAAGAGGATGTATAGGCAATGGGCGTACTCATGGTCAGATAATCCACCACCTCTCCCATGCGCCAGCCCTTGTTGGTTTCAATGGGATACAGGGCCCCCTGGACAATGCCTTTCTGAAGGCTCTGGTACAGATCCGGCATGGGCATGGGAACCGGGACCCCGCCCAGGGCGGAGATCACTTCCGCCGAGGTGCCGTGACCCCGCAGTTTCATGCCTTTGAAATCTTCCAGGGTGCGCACGGCCTTGCCCTTGGTATGCAGGAGCCCGGCCCCGTGGGCATGCAGATACATCACCCGGGTGTCTTGCAGTTCTTCTGGCTGAAGTGTTTCATATACCGTATTCACCACTTTGGTGGCGGTGATCCCGCTGTCATATCCCAGGGGCAGGTCCACCGCCTCCATCACCGGAAACCGTCCCCGGGTATAGGCGAACAGGCTCAGCCCGATATCGGACAGCCCGGACACCACTCCGTCATAATTCTGGGTGCCTTTGGTCAGGGTCTGGCCGGGAAAGTACTGCACCATCACCTGACCGTTGGTGCGTTTTTCCACTTCATCGCACCAGGCCTGGGCCAGCTTGCTCTGGATATGGGTGGGTGGAAAAAAATTGGAATAGGTCAGGGTCACGGGTTTGGCAAAAAGGGCTGTCCCCCAGAATACCAGGACGGCTGCCGTCATGAAAAACCACAACATACTGGATTTTTTTTGCATTGGTGTCATCTCCTGTTGAAAATGGTTGCAGGCCTGCATACGATACGCGATGCATCAGACAAACGTTTGTGCGTCTTCATCACCCCCTTTCCATTGGGTTTCCGATAAGGAATATTTCAGACTTACCGTGAAAATGCACGGTGCACAAGGGGGATAAATCAGGGTATTACCGGGTATAAAATCTACCCGGTAAAGTACCGACGGGGTGTCTCCTGAAAGATCTCTGAAGAAGACGGCCCGGTCAATCCGGACCGGCTATTCATTTTTGTCCGGGTGATTACCGGCTGCCAGAAATGTCTGAAGATTGACGGATTTACGGGTGATTCCCAGTTTTTTGCGGATCCGTTTGCGGTAAAATTCAATGGTTTGACGGGACAACGACAGAATGGCGGCGATCTCCTTGGTGGTTTTGCCGTGCTTGATCAGGTTGGCCACCTGAATTTCCGACGGGGTCAGATGGAGAAACTCCAGTGCCAGTTTGTGAAGAAACGGAGACACGATATCTTCCAGGGTGGCGGCCATGACATCCAGGCATGCCGCCTGGCGCTCATCCATCCGGGTGGTGCGCATGCGTTCGATATAGGGAAAGATCAGCTCCCGGATGTTGGCGGTCATCTGCTCCTCCATGCGCCGGCGGTCCTGTTCCCGTTTTTTGAGCAGCACCCGCAGGGCCGTGTTCACCTCTTCCAGGTGCCGGGTTTTGGTCTGAAGCTCCCGGGTCCGCTGCTGGACCCGCATCTCCAGCAGATCTTTTTCCTTCTTATGGCGGGAAATGTCCGTGACCACGGCAAAACTGCCCTTGAACCGGCCATCGGCATCAAAATAAGGGGTGGGGGTCATGATGGTGTGCAGTCTGGTGCCGTCTTTGCAGTTCCACACGATCTCATAGGCATCGCTTTCACCCCGGCGCCGCTTTTCCAGCTGAGCCATGAGAACGGCACGGTTTTCTTCATCCACAAACCGGGTCACGGGAACACCGATGATCTCCTCCCTGGATCGTTTCCACATGCGGCACAGGGTATCGTTGGCATAGGTGGTGATCTGGTGCTCATCGATTTCACTCAACCCGTCCCCCATGGTTTCCACCATGGTTTTATACCGGGCCTCACTGACCGACAGGGCACTGTCTCTGTCCGGTTTTTCAGTCATGCCGTTTCATTCGATTTTCTTGCCCGCATTTTTTTCGATCTGGATCATCACCCATTGGGCCAGAAACTTCTGTCCGATCCGGCCGGTTTCCTTCTTTATCCGGGACAGGGGCATTTCCGCTCTGGCCATGGTTTTATGGCCCCCGGCGGACCCGTATTTTGAAAACGCTTCTTTGGCGGTGTTGCCGGCCCCTTTGCGCAGGCCGTCATTTCTGAGAATCACGACAAGCTGCTGGTCCGCAACCCCTGAAACCACAGACCAGTTCACCCCCACAATGGACAGGAAAAAATCCGCCACCATGACCAGTTCATCGGGTTTGGATATTTTTCCGGCATGGAAAAACACCCGGTTGCTGACCTTTTGCCGGTTTTTAATAGCATTGGCGATGAAATTGAGATCTTCATCCGTCAGAATGGCCCGCTCCACCTTGGTGACAATATTGGTGTCCGCAAATTTATACAGATACTGGAACGCCCGGATATCCTTGTTGGTGGCCTGGCGGGTAAAATCGGCGGTATCGGTTTTGATGCCCATCATCAGGGCCGCCGCCAGCTTGGCCGACGGTTTGATTTTCCAGGATTTCAAATATTCGGTCAAGATCGTGGAACAGGTTCCGTATCCAGGGCGGATATCCGTATACGCGGCTTTCGCATCGGTCAACGGATGATGATCGATGATGGCGGCATAGGAAATCCCCGAAAACGCCTCGTTGTGATCCGGCTGGGAATCCACGATCACGAAATGATCGAACTGGGCCTTGTCCACCTCCGCCAGCGGCCTGAGTCCGGCGTCGGTGAGCTGGATCAGGGTCAGGTTGTCCGGCCGGGTGATCTGATTGAAATGGGTGATCACCACTTCTGATACCTTCCTCCACAGCAGGCGTTTGACCGCCATGGCAGAGGCGATGGCATCCGGGTCCGCATTGATGATCACCAGTACTTTGGCACTGGGCTGGAACTGCTTGAAAAACTGTTTGATTTTGTCCCGCGTGCTGCTCATCTGCTGATCTCTTGTGTCTGGTTGCCGCTGAAAAACAGCACCAGGGTGATAAAGGCATATCCGATGATCGCGAAAATGGCGGCCCAGGCATAAAACACACCCATGGGGGCCAGGACAATGGCCGTGAGCCAGTGAATGAAAATCACCGTGGGGGAATGCAGCTGAATGGGAAAATCCTTGAACCGGCAGATCACGGCCAGACCGCACAGGTTCCAGCCGTAAAGTGAGGCGAACACATGCAGGTGCAGCAGCCATTTGGTTTTTCCGGGATCATAGCCATCGGACATCTGAAAAAAAATATAGGCGATGCCGGTGATGGCGGTCACGATCAGAAACCCGATGCCGGACGTCAGGAACAGTTTCTGCTGCATGGACTGGGCAAAGGTATAGTACAGATAAAACACCACCACCACGGCGGCAAACAGGGCAAATGTCACAAAAATCTGTGGAATGAACCGCTCCAGCAGAATGAAAATGAAAAAAATGATCACCCCCAGGGTAATGGTCCAGAAACACAGCTCCATGAACACCTTCAAACCGGACCCTTCCTTCTGCCTGAGCATGGAAAATACCAGGGACAGGGTGATCAGGGACAAGGGAAAGGAAAACCCCAGAAAAAACGTGTTCAGCACCAGTTTTTCCATATGCACCCAGTGAAAAAATTCATTGTTCAGGATCACCACGGCTGCAATGCCGATCCCCGTGGACAGGCACAGCAGAGCGGCCTGATGAAATTTTTTGGCCACAGGCACCTGTTTCTGAAAAAAATCCAGCGGGAGCCGGGAAAAAGTCTGAATCCGGATCTTTTCCACCAGGAAACAAAGCGGCACCGATACCACCAGAGTGACGGCATACCAGTTGAAAAACGCGGAAAATGCGTAAATCAGGGACCCCGTGAAAAACAGTTTCACCGTGCCGGACACCTGTTTTTGTCCCTGGGTGTAATACAGCAGAATGGAACCGCCGGTGCACAGGTTGAACAGAAAAATATGCAGCCGTTCAAAACTGTAATTCTCCAAAGGAAAATAGATATGGACAAACCCAAACACCAGTGCGACGATCATCAGAAAGGAAAACAGTAATTTAAGTTGTAAAGACATGCCTTTGTCCGAATTTTATAAAAATCATGGGTTCATACGGCCCAGCAGATGCCGCAGGGCCGCCTCCAGGTCGGGGTACTGAAATGCAAACCCGGCTTTCAGCAGTTTTTCAGGCGCCACCCGGGCACTGGTCAGAAGCGTTTCCTTTCCCATTTCGCCCCACAGGCGGACGGAAATCCAGTCGGGAATGGCAAATACCGCCGGCCGGGACAGCACTTTGGCCAGTATCCGGGTAAACCACCGGTTGGTCACCGGCACCGGGGCCGTCAGGTTCACCGGTCCGGTGATTGCTTTGTTTTTCAGGATATGGAAAATGCCGCCCAGGGCATCGTCCATGGCAATCCAGCTCATGTACTGACGGCCCCTGCCAAGGGTGGCCCCGCATCCGGCTGCAAACGCCGGCAGCATCCGGGCCAGGGCCCCGCCGGCCGGGGTGAGCACCACGCCGATGCGCAGCTGAACCGTTCTGATACCCGCGGCCTGCGCCGGCAAAGACGCCTGTTCCCAGTCTTTGCACACCCGGGAGATGAATGAGGTGCCGGCAGGACTGGTTTCCGTAAGTACGGCATCGCCCCCTTCTCCGTAAAATCCGATGGCGGACGCGGAAACAAACACATCCGGCCGCTGTTCCATCTCCAGCATTTTCCGGACCAGAAACCGGGTGGGCTGTATCCGGGAATCGACAATGGCCTGTTTTTGTCCGTCCGTCCATTTTCCCCGGGAGATATCCTTCCCGTTGAGATTGATCACCGCGTCCACCGGACCGACGGAAGCCAGGTCCAGGATCCCGCCGTAAGGATCCCAGAACACCTCATCCCCGGCCAAAGACCCGCCGTGACGGACCAGACGGATCACCTCATGGCCACAGGTCCGCAGAAACGGCACCAGGGCCGACCCAATGCTGCCGGATGCCCCGGAGATCAGAATCCGCATGGGCTGCATCCGGTCCGCGTAATGCACCAGGTCATGGGCCAGGATCCGGTGCCGGCAATCAAACATCCGGGTCAGCGCTTTTTGGGCCAGCGGATACAACGGCGCACTCAGACACCCCATGGGCAGCTGATACGCCACCATGTCCGTCATGATGGTTCCCCCCTGCCCGGCCGGACTGAACAGATGGGTGTGTTCCCACCGGGAAAACGGCCCTTTGACCTGCCGGTCCTTGAACATCCGGTTGTGACAAAAACCGATGTGCTCGGCCTCCCAGGTCATGGGAACCCCGAGCACCCGCAGGTCAAACCCCACCCTCACCCCCTTGTCAACGCCGTTGCCCTGCCGCCACTTGAGGGCCAGCGGGGCCCAGGGCGGGGTGAGCCGCTGGATGGCCCCGTCCCTGGCATGCCAGGCAAACACACGGTCAACCGGTACCGGGAGGCGGGATGTTCTGGTGAATATGTTCATGGGCTGTTTCATTCCCAAATGACTTATTGCTTTTATCCCAGCCATATTATAATAATAGTCTCCAAAGTGAAAACCTTTTTTTAATCACAGGGCTTGTATTGAATATGGCACGCTCATTGCTTATATTTCATCCATGACACAGCCATTTTCAAGGCCGGCAACGGGCCGGCCGGCTGACCCATGATATCAGAAACATTCATGCATCACCATGCGGAGGAAAAAAATGGACAAATATGAATGCCCCTGCGGCTATGTGTATGACCCGGCGGAAGGCGACATCGATAACGGCATCGAACCCGGAACCGCCTGGGAAGACCTGCCCGAATCCTGGGTGTGCCCGTTGTGCGGCGCGGAACAGGAATATTTTGAAAAAGTGGAGTAAAGGAAGGTACCATGTTAACACCCATTAAGCTTGCAGACGGCATATATTCAGTGGGATGCCGGGACTGGGACATCCGGGATTTCCACGGATACGAGATCAAGGAAGGCACCTCGTATAACGCCTTTCTGGTCACCGGGGAACAGAACATCCTCATCGATACGGTCAAGGCGCCTTTCGGGGAGGAACTTCTGGCCAATATCAGCCGGGTCCTGGATCCGAAAAAGATCGACGCCGTGATCAGCAACCACACGGAAATGGATCATTCCGGATCCATTCCCCGGATCATGCACAAAATCGGTGAGGACAAGCCCCTGTACTGCTCCAAGATGGGGGCCCAGAACCTGAAAAACCATTTCAACCGGGACTACAACTTCAAGGTGGTGGGATCCGGCGACACCCTGACCCTGGGGAACCGGACTTTTTCCTTTCTGGAAACCCGCATGCTTCACTGGCCGGACTCCATGTTCACCTACATGCCGGAAGAAAAAATCCTGTTTTCCAGTGACGCGTTCGGTCAGCACTATGCCGGGGACAAGTTTTTCGATGACCAGATCGGGGAACAGATCATGCCCCATGCCCGGAAATATTACGCCAATATCCTGCTGCATTTCTCCCCCCGGGTCCAGGCCCTTCTGGCGGATGTGGCCGAGATGAATCTGGATATCCGAATGATCTGCCCGGATCACGGTATTCTCTGGCGGAAAGACCCCTCCCGGATCATTGCGGCCTATGACCGGTGGTCCCGGCAGGAACCGGTCAACAAGGCTTTGGTCATCTTTGATTCCATGTGGGAAAGCACCACCAAAATGGCCCGGGCCGTGACCAGCGGCATCGAGTCGGAACAGGTCGGGGTGCGGCTCATGAACACCCGGAAATGGCACCGGTCCGATATCATGACCGAGATCCTGGATGCCGGGGCCGTGGCCGTGGGGTCTCCGACCCTGAACAACGGCATTTTCCCGGTGATCGCCGATGTATTGACCTATATCAGGGGACTGCGCCCCCAGAACAAACTGGCGGCCGCGTTCGGTTCCTATGGATGGAGCGGAGAGGCGGTCAAAATCCTGAACAAAGAGTTTGAAGAGATGAAATGGGAAACCGTGGATCCCGGCGTCAAGGTCCTGTATGTACCGGATGAAAAAGACCTGAAACGCTGTTTTGATCTGGGCGTCACGCTGGCGAAAAAATTGAAGGAAAAACTGAAAGGTTAGAAAGGCCCGGCCCTCTCTTTTTCATCAGAACGCCCGGGCAGACAAAAAAGCCCCGGAAGGATCAAGCTGATCCCTCCGGGGCTTTTTCATTGATTTCTCAAAACGGGAATCAGGCTTTCCACAATCCATGCAGGTTACAGTATTCCCTGGCCACCACTTTGGCGGCATCGGTTTTGAAAATGGCTTCCGGTGCACTGTCCGGAGTCAGCATCTTGCGCTGAACAAAGGTGTCATCGTCGCTGGTCAGCTCGATCCACTGGATGTAATGCTCCGGGGTCATGGGATGGGCCGTGCTGCCGACCTTGACCTTGTAGCCGCCTTCGATTTTTTCAATCACCGGAACATGTTTTTCCACGGCCGCGTCCACCGTGTTTTCCACCAGCCGTTCCATGGGTTTGCCGCAGCAGGTGACCGGCGGTTGTTCTCCGTGAAGCACCTGTACGATATTGCCGCATTTCTCGCATTTGTAAATACCCATTTTTTCTGCCATGTTTCAACTCCTTTACTGGTTGTGGGGTTTGAATTCAGATGGAGCCGGACTCATGAACAACCCCGGCTCCATTTTTTACCTGAATTTTTTGAATATAATCATGATAAGACTTTTTTCCAGTCAAAAATAGATTTTCCCGGAACGCTTCATTTTAACCGTATCTGGTGAAAAACAGCAAGCATCATGCCACCTCTATCATAGAATCTGTTTGAGGGCCGCCTCGATTTGGCCTTGGGGCAACGCTCCCACCAAAGTGTTCACAAGGTTGCCGTTTTTCACCAGCAGCATTGTCGGCACGGATGAAATGGCATAGCGTGACCCGGTGGCGGGATTTTCATCCAGGTTCAGTTTGACCACCTTCAACCGGCCCTGATATTTTTTCGCCAGCGTATCCATGACCGGCCCCACGGCCCGGCAGGGGCCGCACCAGGGGGCCCAGCAGTCCACCAGTACCGGCAACGCCGACTGCATCACCTCTTTTTGAAATGTGGCATCCGTTACGGTCACCGGGTGATCCGGTCCCCCCGGAGTCAGCAGGGTTTTGCACTTGCCGCACCGGGGATGGTCGTTCATCCGTGCCGCAGGAACCCGATTTCTGGTTCGGCAGGACGGGCAGGAGACGATGACCGTCTGTTCAGTGTTCATGGTCCCTCCTGTGAATTACCGGGTTTCCGGAATCAAGGCGGCCACGGTTTTTCCGTATTCCTGGGCTGCCTTGATCCCCCCGCCCACCCAGGCGGCTTTGAGCATCAGCGGTCCGCCGGACACCATGTTCATCTTGAAAATATGGGCCATGGTATCGAAAATACGGCCGGCTGCCTCGCCGCTCCAGCCGTAGGCCCCGAAGGCTCCTCCAGGCTTTCCGGCCAGCCCGGCCCGCTCCGCCAGAAACAGCAGCTGTTTCATGGGGGTGATCATTTCACCATGATAGGTGGGAGACCCTAAAATATAGGCATCATACCCTTTCAGGTCTTCTTCACTTTTGATCTCGTTCACCCGTTTGACCTGTGCATTGTGTCCGGAAATCCGGATGCCTTCACCGATGATGTCGGCAATGGCCCGGGTTTCTTCGGACCGGGTCGCGTAAACGATCAAGACTGTTCCCATGTGGCCTCCTTGTCTGTTGACTGTTTATGTGGAATGCCTTTGCAAAAATCACGCCGGTGGAAACACGGTTCTTATCCGTGGCATCTGTATCTCTGAAACGTGTCGTTTCGAGACAGTTTTGTCTTTTGTGTCTCCGGGTACGGCAATATCTTGTCCCATAAGAATTTCCGTCCTGAAATCAGCGGTTTGCCCTGTCTGTTTGTATCATTACGACATTTTTTTTAAAAGTAAAATCTGCCGGCAAAGACCACGCCGCATCATCCCGGCCGTTTCACCCATGAAATTGCCGCTTGCCAAACCGGCACAAAAAATGCAAAAATTGAACGTTTGAAAACCAGCAGGTCAACGTCAACATCAACAAGGAGCTGTCAATGAATGAGAAACCCATACTCTATGCATTGAGCACTTGCAGTCACTGCAAGTCAACCAAAAAACTGCTCAACGAGTGCAATGTGGAATATAACTATGTGGAAGTGGACGACCTGGAAGGCGAAGAAAGAAAAGCGGTGCTTGAAGATATCAGGGCATTGAACCCCAGGTGTTCCTTTCCCACCATCAAAATCAACGACACGGTAATCGTCGGGTACAAGGAAAAAGAAATCAAAGCGGCATTGGGGATGACACCATGAATGTGGAACAGCTTTATCAGGCATTGAAGAAATCACAGGAAGCCAAAGGCATCTATTTCAACAAGGACAAGGACCTGGTCTTTGAACTGCTGGAATCTCTGCTTCTCAACAAGGACCGGTACGGCTACATGGCCTGCCCCTGCCGGCTGGCCTGTTCGGACCGGGAAAAGGACAGGGACATCATCTGCCCCTGCATCTACCGGGAACCGGATCTGGAAGAGTTCGGAGCCTGCTACTGCGGACTGTATGTGTCCGAAGCCGTTCACAACAACAAGGCCCGGGTGGAATATGTCCCGGAAAGACGGCCCCCTGAAAAAATATTCTAACCTGTTTTCAAGGAGGAATCCATGAACGACGAATGCACCCCGGTACTGAACACCGGCCTTCGGGGCGTGGATGTCGCCAGTTCGAAAATCTGTGATGTGCAGGGGAAAAAAGGCAAACTGATCTACCGTGGCTACCGGATAGAAGATCTGGCGCAAAATACAACGTTCGAGGAAGTCTGTTATCTGCTGCTGCATGAGCGGCTGCCCGGCAAACAGGCCCTGGCCGATTTTGACGGCCGGCTGAGACGGAAACGCCGGCTCCCGGAATCGATCCTCACCCTGCTCAAACATCTGCCCCGGTCCATGGACCCCATGGATGTGCTCCAGGCGGCCACCCCTCTGCTGGTACAGGCCGATGAAAACGCGGGCTCAGAATCCGTGGAAGATGTCGTGAACAGTGTGGAACACCTGATCGCCGGTCTGTCCACCCTGATCGCGGCCTGGGACCGCATCCGCAACGGCAACGCCCCGGTGGCGCCGGACGACACCCTTGGCCATGCCGCCAATTTTCTGTACATGCTGACCGGTGATTCCCCGGATCCGGAGGTGGCGGAATTTTTCGATGCCGGCCTGGTCCTGCATGCGGAACATTCATTCAACGCCTCCACCTTTACGGCCCGGCAGGTGGCATCCACCAAGGCCCATATCTACGCCGCCATTACCGCGGCCATCGGCAGTCTGTCCGGCCCGCTGCACGGCGGGGCCAATGTCCGGGTCATGAAAATGCTCCAGGAGATCGGATCAGCGGAAAAAATCGATGCCTATATCGACAAGACCCTGGATGCCGGGGGCCTGATCATGGGCCTGGGCCATGCCGTGTACCAGACCGATGATCCCAGAGCCCTGATCCTGGCCCCCATGAGCCGGCGCATGGGCGAGATTGCAGGGGACACCCGCTGGTATGACCTGTCCCGGGAGCTGGAGGTCAAAAGCAAACAGGCGTTCAAAAAACGAAAAAACCGGGAGATTTTCTGCAATGTGGATTTTTATTCCGCTTCCCTGTTTTACGCCATGGGCATCCCCATGGACCTGTTCACCCCGGTTTTTGCGCTGTCCCGTGTCAGCGGCTGGTGTGCCCACGTCATTGAAGAACGGTTTGCCAAAGCCGCACCCAAACCCACCCTGTACCGCCCCGGCGCCGCCTATGTCGGGGATTACTGCGGACCGGATGAATGCCGGTTCGTCCCGATCGATAACCGGTGATCCACAGCGGCGATAACAATGCTCAATGACATCTGACATGATCTGTATGATAAAAATAAGGAACCCTGATGAAAGCCTGGAAATGTCTGATCTGCAATTATGTTCACAAGGGGGAATTTCCTCCTGAAAAATGCCCGGTGTGCGGGGCCGATAAAACCAAATTCGTGGAAATCGAAATCCCGGATGAACCCGGAAAAGAGACATCTTCTGTTTCCGATTCAGGCCTGTCCGCCTCCGGGAGCACGGTGTCTGAAACCCCGCCTGAGCAGAAAACCGTTCAATCGGCTGAACCTGAATCTGTGTACCGGAAGGTGACACAGCTGATGATCCGGTATCATGCCCATCCCATTCTGGTGCATACGCCCAACGGGGTTCTGCCCGTGGCCGCCATCCTGTTCATCCTGGCATGGCTGTTCGATGCCACCCTGCCGGCCAAAGCCGCTGCCATCAACCTGGGGTTTGTGGTGCTGGCCCTGCCGCTTGTGATTTACACAGGGGTACTGGAGTGGCAGAGAAAATACAACCAGGCCGGCACCCTGCTGTTCCGGATCAAGATCCTGGCCGCCACATTGACCTGTGCCGCGTGCCTGATCTCTCTGATCTGGTATCTGGTGAACCCGGCCGTTCTGTCCACACCGCTTGCCTGGGTATTTGTTCTGATCAACCTGATCATGCTGGCATCCGCCGGTGTGGCCGGGCATATCGGCGGCAAACTGGTGTTCAAGGACTGATATCTCTTTGAAAACAGCAGTCCCGAAAATATCTGAAAAAACGTGCCAGTTGCCCATCACCCAAAGACGGAAGGACACCCATCATGTCTGATCCCATTACGTTGAACCCGGACGGCACGCTTCAGGTGCCGGACCATCCCGTTATCGGATGTATTCCCGGAGACGGTACCGGCCCGGATATCTGGCGCGCCACCCGGCCGGTCCTGGAAACCGCCGTGGACGCCGCCTACAGGGGCTCACGACAGATCGCTTTTCAGGAGTTGCCCGCCGGTGAAGCCTCTTTCAACCGGACCGGTGAATGGCTGCCCGGATCCACGCTGGACCGGATCCGGTCCCTGCGGGTAGCCATCAAAGGCCCCATGACCACGCCGGTGGGAAAAGGCATGCGGTCCCTGAACGTGGCCATCCGCCAGGAACTGGATCTGTTCGCCTGCATCCGTCCGGCCCGGTATATTCCGGGCGTACCTTCCCCGTGCAGCCGGCCGGAGGCCATTGACATGGTGATTTTCAGGGAAAACACCGAAGATCTGTATGCAGGGATCGAATGGCCGGCCGGCAGCAAAGACGCCAATGAGATCATCGATCTGGTTAAAAACAGAACCGGCAAATCCCTGGCCCGGGATTTCACCGGCATCGGCATCAAGCCCATCAGCCGGGACAACACCCGGCGGCTGGTGCGAAAAGCCATCCAATATGCCCTGGACAACCGGCGCAAAAGCGTTACCCTCATGCACAAGGGCAACATCATGAAGTTCACGGAAGGGGCATTTCTGAACTGGGGCATCGAGGTGGGGACCACGGAATTTTCCGGTCAGGTCATTCTGGAAGACCGGCTGTGGAAAGAGTTCAACGGCAAGGTGCCCCAGGGCAAAATAGTGCTCAAGGACCGGATTGCCGACAACATGTTCCAGCAGGTTCTGCTGCGGCCCGAAGAGTATGACGTGATCGCGGCCCCCAATCTGAACGGGGATTATTTGTCCGATCTCCTGGCCGCCATGGTGGGCGGGCTGGGACTGGCGCCCGGGGCGAATGTGGGCGCGGAATGCGCCGTGTTTGAAGCCACCCACGGCACGGCCCCCAGGTATGCGGGCAAAGACAAGGTCAACCCGGGATCTCTGATCCTGTCCGGAGCCATGATGCTCGATCACATGGGCTGGCAGGAGGCGGCCGGTCTGGTCCGGGATGCACTGCAACAGGCCATTGCCGCAAAACAGGTGACCTATGACCTGGCCCGGCAGATCCCCGGGGCCGTGGAAGTGTCCTGTTCCGAATTCGGGCGCCGGATCCGCGGGTTCATGGCCCCTTGATCTCGATGGCCGGTCCCGACCGGTCCGGACCAGAAACCAGACACCTTGCCGGAGTCAGATAGACCGAAGTCAGATAGAGAGGGTCAGTCCCACCGGGCAGTGGTCGGATCCGAAAGTGTCGTTGTCGATGAACGCATCCGTGACCACGCCTTTGTCCAGCAGGTCCCGGGTGACAAAAAAATAGTCGATGCGCCATCCGGCATTGTTTTTCCGGGCGTTGAACCGGTACGACCACCATGAATATTTCACCGCTTCCGGATAAAAATGGCGGAAGGTGTCCACGTATCCTTGATCGATCATGCGGTCCAGCACATCCCGCTCGATGCGCAGAAACCCGGACCGGTCGGAGTTGGGGCCGGGGTTTTTCAGGTCAATCTCATTGTGGGCCGTATTGAAGTCGCCTGTGATGATCAGGCTTTTTCCAGCATCCCGCAGGCTTTGGGCATACCCCAGAAACCAGTCATAAAAATCCAGCTTGTATGTCAGCCGTTCATCACTCATCTGACCGTTGGGAAAATAGACATTGAACAGGGTGAAATCCTTGAAATCCATCCGGATCACCCGGCCTTCCCCATCATATTCCGGCCGGTCAAAGGAAGTGATCACCCGGTCGGGCCTCAGTTTCGAATAGGCCGCCACCCCGCTGTATCCTTTTTTCACCGTGGCATAGGCCCAGAAAGAGTCATAGGGCGGAAAATCGATCATTTCCGGGGTGCGCTGGTCCTCCTGAAGCTTGGTTTCCTGGAGCAGCAGAATGTCCGGATCCAGCTGTGTCACGGACTGGAAAAACTCTTTTTTCACGGCAGCCCGCAGGCCGTTGACATTCCAGGAGACAAGCCGCAGCTGAGAGGATGTCGCGGAAGTTGCCGTATCGGCAGGCGATGGGGTGGTGGTGTCAGATAAGGTCATGATGGCCTATGTATGCTGTTCCGGTATTTCCGATAAAAGAATGATCCGGGCGTCGGCGGCCGTGCACCGGTTTGCATCGCAGATCACCGGGTTGAGGTCAATGGATTCAAACCAGGGTTCCAGGTCCATGATCAGGCGGGAAAAATCCACCACCATCCGGGTGAGTTCCGCCATATTCACGCCGGGTTTTCCCCGGAACCCTTCCAGGATCGGTCCGGCTTTCAGGGCCTTGACCATGGCGGTCACATCCGCCGGGGTCACCGGTGCCAGTCGGATGGCCGTGTCATTGTAAATCTCCACGCTGGTGCCCCCCAGCCCCAGTACCACCACCGGCCCGAACTGAAGATCGTTTTTCGCGCCCACCAGCACTTCGATGCCGGAGACCATCTCTTCCACCAGGACCTGTTTGCAGCCCTTGAGGGACAACAGACAGGCCATCTGATCGGCCAGGGTGTCCGGGTCCCGGACACCGGTCACCACGGCCCGGTGTTCGGTCTTGTGAAGGATTTCAGGGGACACGGCCTTGAGCACCACAGGTCCCTTGCAGCCGGCCAGAAACTGTCTGGCCGTATCCACGGAACCGGTCAGCACGCCTTTGGGAACGCTCAATTTCCGTTCGGCCAGAATCTCTTTGGCCATGGGTTCCAGGACCCAGCCGTCAGCCCGGGCCGATTCCAGGATCTGTGTGATCCGCGGGGTCAGCATGGACGGCACCTCTTCAGCGCTTTGGCCATGAGCACGGCCCCTTCCACGGACGAGGCCACCGGAATCCGGTTCAGCTCGAACCCTTCGATAATGATCTTGTATTTGTCTTCCTTGGGCACATAGGCGATCAGGGGCTTTCCTTCGTTTCTTGCCACCTGGCTCAGTTTAGCCCCGATGTCCGCGGAGATGCCCGGGGAATAGGGCAGCAGCAGGGCCAGAATGCAGTCGATGCCCGGGTCCCTGGACAGGTGACGCACTGAGGTCAGAATGTCGGCATCCACGCACGACCCGGTCAGGTCCAAAGGATTTTTCAACGAGGCAATGGCCTGAATCTCCGGCGACAGCCGGGTGTGAATGGCATCGGCGGTTTTTTCGCTGATCTCCGGGATGGCCAGGCCGTGATGGCCGCAGGCATCCGCCGCCACCACCCCGTGGCCGCCGGACAGGGACACGATACCGATACGGCCGGAGCTGCCCTTGGGGTAACAGCTCAATGCCTCGCAGAACGAGGTGAGTTCATATTCGGTATCAGCCTCCGCCACACAGTGCTGGGCCATGATATCGGAAAACACCCGGTAATCCCCTGCCACGGACGCGGTATGGCTGGAGGCGGCGGCAATGCCTTTGGCCGTCTTGCCCGCCTTGAGCACCACAATGGGTTTGGTGCAGGCCTGGGCCCGTTTGATGAATTCCCTGCCTTCCCGGCATTCAAACCCTTCGATATAGAACGCGATGACCCGGGTCCCCATGTCCTTTTCAAACCAGTCGATGAGATGGGATTCCCGGATGCAGGCCTTGTTGCCGATGCTCACGGCGGCGGACACGCCGATGCCTTCACCGGCGAACTTCACCATCTGGTCCACCAGGACCCCGCCGCTCTGGGACACAAACCCGATATTTCCCTTTTTGGGGTGAATGATGCGTTCCCCGGGCAGAAAAAACGTATCCACCGCTTCCGGGCAATAGATCCCCAGGCAGTTGGGCCCCACAAAGGGAAAATTTGCCCGGGCCGCCAGGGCCGCCACTTCCTGCTGCAAGTCCCGGCTCCCGGTTTCCGCAAATCCGCCGGAAATGATCACCGCCCCTTTGATGCCCTTTTCAATGCACTGGGCCACCACATCCGGCACAAACTTTGACCGCACCGCGACCACGGCCAGATCCACGGGCTCATCGATCTCGCCCACGGTCCGGTACACCGGTTCCCGGTTCAGTTTTCCGCCCCTGGGATTCACGGCAAAGGTGTTCACCGGATACCGCAGGTGATTCTTGTTGTAAATCACATTGGCCGGATGGTTGTCCTGGGTGGTGGACACCCCGATCACGGCCATGGACGCGGGTCTGAAAAGACAGGTCAGATCCATGGGATCAGTTGCGCGGCATGTGCGCTAATTGTCCTGTTCCGCCAGGTAATCATCATACATGGTTTCCAGGGCCAGCTTGTGCTTGGACTCTTCCTGCACCAGCATCAGAAACACTTTTCTGGCATCGGCATTGTCGGTCTGGTCCGCCAGGGTCTGATACAGCTTGACCGCTTTTTCCTCCCGCTTCATGGCGACCTTGAGAATCTCGGGCATGGGCATGCCCTCTTCATAGTCTTTTTCCACCATGTAGTCACTGATTTTCAGGTCTGTTATTTTTTTGAACTCATAGGAATCGATCTTTTCCTTGTTGCCGGCAATATCGGACAACAGGGCCGCATGTTTCTGTTCTTCTTTTGCAAAACTTTCGAAAATCTCCCTGAGAGAGGCTTTGGTGGCTTTTTCCGCCTGGGACTGATAAAAGGCGACCGCCTCGTTTTCCTTGTCAATGGCAAATGTCAATATCTCATCGATGGATCCGAAATTCATGGGTATTTTTCCTCCTGATTGGATTGATCTGCATTGTTGTTTGTCTGATGATCACTGTAATGGGTTCTTATATCAAATTTCAGGGTCAAGGCAAACACCTTTTAACCCGGGTCCGGATTTTCACGCAGGAGCCGGATTTCCGAATATGGCGCTCAGGGCGGACCCCACATCCGGGTAGGCAAAAAAGAATCCTCTGTCCGTCAATGCCCGGGGCACGGCTTTCTGACTGTTGAGAAGGGAAGCCCCCAGCTCTCCCATGACCAGTTTCACCATAAATCCGGGGGCGGGCATCACGGCAGGCCGGTGCAAAGCCAGCCCCAGGGCTTTGGCAAACGCCCGCTGCCGCACCGGTTCCGGTCCCACCATGTTGTAGGTGCCCCGGGAATCCGGCGTTTCGATCAGAAAAACCATGGCCTGGATCAGATCATCGATATGAATCCAGGGGAACCACTGGTATCCGTTTCCCAGAGGCCCGCCGGCAAACCATTTAAATGCCGGAGACATCACGGACAGGGCCCCGCCGTCTCCCAGCACCACCCCGAACCGCATGATCCGCACCTCAGGACCGCGTTTTTTTTCCGCGTCCAGTGCGGCACGTTCCCAGTCCCTGCACACCCCGGCCAGGAAATCATTGCCCGGGGGCGCATCTTCGGCAAGTTCCCTTTCTCCGGCATCCCCATAGATACCTGCCGCCGAAGTGCTCAGAAAATGGGCCGGCTTGCCCGGTGCCATGGCATCCACCAGATTCCGGGTGGTCTTTATCCGGGAATCATAAATGGCCTGTTTGTAGGATTTGGTCCAGCGTTTAAAAATATTCCGGCCGGCCAGATTGACGATCACCTCCGCTTTGGCCACATGTTCCTGCCAGTCTCCCGGGGCAGTGGTGTCCGCCGACACCCATTGAAAGTTCTCTGATTCCTGAATATCCGGATGCGCACGGGATGTCCCCAGCCCGGTCACATGCCAGTGAAGATCCATAAAATGACGGACCAGGTGTTTGCCGACAAAACCGGAGGCTCCGGTGATCAATACACGTTTCATGGGCACTCCTTATTTTGGGTTCAATTCAAGCTCAGGCCTGAAAATTGCATTCTTTGACTGATTAACAGCAACGCATGCGCCATGCCAAAGACATTATTGGGATTGACATTCATAAGGATATCAGCTTACGCTGGTCCCATCAATCATAATATTGACAAGGAGGTTTTCCATGATCGGAATCATCGGCAGCGGCAATGTCGGGGCCAATACCGCATTCTTCCTGGCGGAAAAAGGGGTGGACCATGTCACCCTTTTCGACATCCAGGACGGCCTGGCCCGGGGCAAGGCCCTGGACATGATGGAAGCGGCTCCCATCCGGGGATACCGCACCACGATATCGGGAACGGATGACCCAGGCGAGGTGCTGAATGCGGATATCGTCATCCTCACCGCCGGATCGGTGCGCAAACCCGGCATGGACCGGGACGCCCTGTTCCAGGCCAACAGACAGATCATCATCGATTATGCCCAAAAAATCACCGGGCCGGACACCCGGGTCATCATTGTCTCGGAACCGGTGGACCTGCTCACCACCCTGTTTGCAAGGCATTCTTCCCTGCCCCCGGACCGGATCATGGGCCTGGGGGGCATTCTGGATGCCACCCGGCTGCGGTTTCTCATCGCGGACAAACTGGGTGTATCCATGGAAAACGTGGCGGCCCAGGTGGTGGGAAGACACAGTGACGACATGGTCATTCTGGAAGATTACTGCTGTGTATCCGGCGTACCGCTCGACCATTTTCTGTCCAGGGAAACCATAGAAAACCTCTTTGACCAGACCCGCGAGGCCGGCAACCTGATCGTGGAACTGGCCGGCCGGGCCAGCGCCTACTATGGACCGTCCGCCGTGGCGGCCGACCTGGCCGAAGCCATCTCACATGACACGGGCCGGGTCCTGTCGGTCTCCCGGATCCTGTCCGGGCAGTTCGGCATCACCGGGGCGGCCCTGTCTCTTCCCTGCGTGATCAACCGCACCGGCGCCGCCCGGATACTGGAACCCCGCCTGGACGAAACACAGATCAAGACCCTGAAAACCAGCGCCCGGATCATCCAGGAAACCCTGAAGGAGGACACCCATGCCTAAAGTATCCATTATCGGCGCCGGCAATGTGGGCGCCACCGCTGTCTATTACATCGCGGAAAAAAATCTGGCCGACATCGTGATGGTGGATGTGGTGGAAGGGCTTCCCCAGGCCAAGGCCCTGGACTACCTGCATGCCGCCCCCATGAGAAATTACCATGTCTCCATCACGGGAACCAATTCCTATGAAAAGATCGCGGACTCGGATGTGGTGGTGCTCACCGCCGGGATTCCCCGGAAACCGGGCATGGACCGCATGGATCTCATGAAAATCAACGTGGACATCGCCAAAAAAGCGGGGCAGGCCATTGCCGAATACGCCCCCAACGCCGTGGTGGTGGTGGTGTCCAACCCCCTGGATGTCATTGCCATGGCCACGCTCCAGGAAACCGGGTTCGCCCTCAAGCGGGTCATGGGCATGGCCGGAGTCCTGGATGCCACAAGATTCCGGTATTTTATCGCGGAAAAACTCAATGTGTGGCCAGGCGATGTCATGGCCATGGTGTTAGGGGGTCACGGCGACACCATGGTGCCGTTGCCCCGGTATACCAGAGTGAACGGGATCCCGGTCACGGAACTCATTGCGCCGGATGACCTGGAAAAACTGATCGGCCGCACCCGCACCGGCGGCGGAGAGATCGTGTCCCTGCTCAAACAGGGATCTGCATTCTACGCCCCCGGCGCGTCCGTGGCCAAGATGGTGGAGGCCATCCTCAAGGACGAAAAACGCGTGGTGCCGGTGTCCGCTTATCTGCGGGGCGAATACGGGTATCATGACATGTTTCTGGGGGTCCCGGTGCTGCTGGGCAGAAACGGGGTGGAAAAAATCCTGGAACTGCCGTTGACCGATGATGAAAAAACCGCCCTGGATGCATCAGCCAAAGCCGTGAAGGACGGGGTGGACACGCTGCGGTCGTTTTACTCTCCGGGATGATGAGTCAACTTATGACCCTGTCCCCTGCGGCGGCTCTTTGAGCTTTTTTTTGTCTTTCTTGTGATACAGGTCAAAAAAAATCACGCTGTTGTTGGGGATGGGGCCGCAGTGCAGCCGTTTGTTCTCCTTGAGACACCGTTCACACCAGTAGTAGATGAGACGGTAATCCCGGCGGCCCACATATTTTTTGAGCCGGCCGTGGTACAGCCCTTTCATTTTTCCATCTGACATGGACGGGTCAACCAGAAGCCGGTCAATGGTTTTCCGGATCCGGGCATACCCTTTGGGATCCGTCTTTTCCACCTGGGCCAGCTTGGCCTTGAACAGGCCGGTGGGATAGTACCGCCGGTCAATGACAAACGCAGAAGAAACCATATTATTCATCCCCCCTCCCCCTTTCATATAACGGCAATCCATCCCCACAGGATCAGCAGGGAGATCAGGGTCACGGGCACGCCCACGGCCGCATGGCTCACAAACGACATCCGGATGCCGTAAACCGATGCCTGCTCCACCACGATGAGATTGGCAATGCTGCCCAGAAGAAACAGGTTTCCCGCAAACGTGCTGGAGACCGCCAGCGTGTACCACTGAACCGACTCGGCCGGGTCCAGAAACGAGATCAGAAGCATGGCCGCCGGCACATTGCTGAACAGATTGCTTAAAAGCGCGGAAACCCCTGTCAGAACTGGCAGACGGTCCAGACTCATTCCCATGCCGGTGAAAGCGGCCATGACCCGTTCCAGATATCCGCTGCCCGCCATTCCATGGATAATGATGAAAAGGGCGCAGAACAGGGTGATCAGGTGCCAGTCCACCAGGCCCATGATATCCCGGGTCTTCATTTTCCGGCTGCACAACAGCACCCCGGCAATACTGACGGCGGAATATTCCCTGGGGATGTCTGTCAGAAACAGGACCATCAGTGCACCGACGGCGATACATCCCTTCAGGGTCTGCCAGCGGTCGAACACAGGCCCGGGGAGTTCCCGCCCGACAGACCGGCCGTTCAAATGATCATCAAACGGACCACCTGCGGACCGGTCACGATTCCCACACTGAAATCCCGTCCGGTATATCAACAGGATCATGCCGTACCCGGCGATGAGCGCCAGCAGCGAGGGGGGCGCGCACCAGACAAAAAATTCAGCAAAACCCAGATATCCGGTCTGCCCGATCAGCATGTTCTGGGGATTGCCGATAATGGTGGCGGCGGACCCGATATTGCTGGACACGGCCAGGCCGATGAGAAACGGCAGGGGATTGAGCCCGGCCCTGACCAGGGAAACGGCCAGCACCGGTGTAAACGCAAAACACACGATATCATTGGCCAGCACCGCGGACAGCACCGCGCTCACCGCCATGACCAGCCCCAGAAACATCCGGGGCCGGGCGTAACAGGGAAGGATCAGCCATGCCACCCGGGTATAGAAGCCGCCCAGGCGCAGCTGGGCCGATATGATCATCAATGAGTAGAGCAGCAGAATGGTGGGCAGATGAATGGCCTGGACCGCCCCCTCCAGGGTCACCGCCCCGGACACCACCATGGCGACGGCGCCCAGCAGGGCCACCCCCACCCGGTCGATCACCAGGCCGGGAATCTTGCCTAAAGCGATGCCCAGATAGGCCAGACTGAAAATAGAAACCGCCAGCATGCAGTCCTCAAATCGTTGTTATACCGAATATCACTTTTTTGTGAATTTACCGTTCCGGCAAAATACCGCATCAACCCTGCATGGATACAGCGTCTGGGATATTCTGTCAATGCGCAATCCATCCGGCGGCCCTGCCATTCTCCAGCAGCATCACCCATGCGGCCATTGACGAATCCCCCCGGTTTTGGGTACACTGAAAACGATTGATGACAACCATTTGAAAGGAGCACTCATGAAACTGACCAGTACGGCATTCCATCAGGGAGAAAGAATTCCGTCCATCTACACCTGTGACGGCGACAATGTCAACCCGCCCCTGGAGATCACCGGGGTGCCCCATGAGGCCGAAAGCCTGGTGCTGATCATGGATGACCCGGATGTGCCGAAGCATCTCAGGGAAGACGGAATGTGGGACCACTGGGTGGCCTTCGACATCCCCCCGGACACCCGCACCATCGAGGAAAACAGTGAGCCCGGCGGCACCCCCGGCATCGGCACCAACGGAAAAACCGGATACTTCGGCCCCTGCCCGCCGGACCGGGAACACCGGTATTTTTTCAAGGTGTTTGCCCTGGACACCCGGCTGGACCTGCCGGAGAAAAGCACCAAAGCCCAGGTGGAGCAGGCCATGGCCGGCCATGTGCTGTTCCATGCCGAGCTGATGGGCACCTATGAAAGAACCGGAAAAGGGTCCTGATACTCTTCAGCCGGAAAACCGCAGAAACGGCACCGCTTCCTTGTATTCCCCGCTGCTCTCTTCCTGTTCCGTTGAAAAATCGGATTCCGGCACCCATTGATACGCCTTGATATCCGTGGTATCGGAAACCGGCAGGGAACAGCTCCTGGATTTGGGAAACGGTCCGTCAGACGACTGAAACCAGGTGACCACCGCCTCTTCCGGGCTGTCCGCAATCTCGATGATGTCTTCCACATACACGGCCTGAATATGCTCGAAAAGCGGGTCTTTGATATCTTCCTTGATGAGCTGGATGCGGTGCTTGAAATTCTGAACCGCCAGCTCCGGGGTCCCGGCCTTGACCAGACAGGTGAAATATCCATGCCGCTGGATCCCGGCTTCGGTGATCTCGTCAAATGAAAAATGGCCTGAATACAACATCGTCCACCTCCTTTTGTGGGTTGGAAATATTTTAGATCAAGCGCTCATGGAATAGCAACCACTATTGACACGATCCGTGCAAAAAGGACAGAACCCTTCATGGAAATCAAGACGTTCACCAATCTGACCCGGCTCAAGGACATGGCCGTGATCATGGCCCGATTCGGGTTCGGGGACCTGATTCAGCGGCTGGACCTGCCGGTGAAACACCTGGTACACAGCATCTCGCCCGGGATCGATACGGACACGGATGTGTATTGCCGGATCCGGCTGGCCATCGAAGAACTGGGCCCCACCTTTGTCAAACTGGGACAGATCCTGAGCATGCGGCCCGATATTCTGCCCCTGCCCATGATCCGGGAGTTGTCAAAACTCCAGGACGAGGTGGGATCGATCCCTTTTGAAAAGGTGAAACAGGTGCTGGAAACGGAGTTCGGCACCCCCCTGGATCAGTTGTTCCGGTCCTTTGATCCGAGGCCTGTGGCAGCGGCATCCCTGTCCCAGGTGCACAAGGCCGTCCATCCGGACAAAAACCTGGTTCTGGCGGTCAAGGTCAGACGGCCGGGCATCGTCAAGACCGTTGAAACCGACCTGAATATTCTGGAAATTCTGGCCGACAAGATCCATCACAATATCGAGAGCCTGCAGATGTACGATCTTCCCGGGATCGTGGCGGCCAACCGCCGGACCCTGCTCAGGGAGATCGATTTTTCCAGGGAAGCCCGGTATATCCAGATCGCCAAATCCAAAATCGAACAGGGATCCGATATTGTCATCCCTGAGGTCTTCACCGAATTTTCCACGCCCAGGGTCCTGGTGACGGCGTTTGTCAAAGGAAAAAAAATCACTCCAGATATGGATCTTGAAGCAGAGCAGCGCAAAGCCCTTGCCGCAGCCGGGCTGCAATCCGCCATTGTCCAGATCCTGGATCACGGGTTCTACCATGCCGATCCCCATCCGGGAAACATGGTGGTCACCCTGGACAACCGGGTGTGTCTCATGGACTGGGGCATGGTGGGCCGGCTCACCCCGGAAGAAAGAAACGACCTGCTGTTCCTGATCCGGGCCGCCGTGGACAGAGACAGCCGGAAACTGGCCCAGACGGTATTGAGCATTGCCACTGCCGGCAAACCGGTCAATGCCCGTCAACTGGAAAAGGATCTGATGGAGATCATGGACATTTATCTGTCTCTGCCGTTGAGAGAAATCCGGGTGGGAACCCTGCTGGAAGATCTGGTGGGGGTGCTCAAGTCCCATCGTCTCCGGCTGCCGCCGGACATGTCCATTGTCATCAAGGCGCTGATCACCGTGGAGGGAACCGCCCGGATGCTCTATCCGGAGCTGGACGTAATTTCCGAAGCCACCCCCCATGTGCGAAGGCTGGTGTCCCGGCAGTACTCCAAAGGATATCTCTGGCAGCGGCTTCGCAACAACCTGTCCGCCATGTGGGACCTGCAGCAGCACCTGCCCCATTCTCTTTCCGCCATTCTCAAAAAGATCGAACAGGACCGGCTGACCATCGGGTTTGACCACAAAAACCTGACCCCGATGCAGAAGGCCCTGGAAAGCAGTTTCAACCGTCTGACCCTGGGCATTGTCCTGGGCGCCATGATCATGGGGTCCTCCATGATCATCACCACGGGAGTGGGCCCTCTGCTGTTCGGATATCCGGCCCTGGGGATGACCGGGTATCTGATCTCCGCCGTGCTGGGACTGTGGCTGATCATCACCATTATCCGGGGCAAGGAGTATTGACCGGCATCCTGAGGCGGGACGACGTCCAGACAACGGCATCAGACAAAAAATCCCTGCCGGAAGCGGATACACACCGCTTCCGGCAGGGATTGGTCAAAAGTCAGTCCGGTTGATTATAAATCCGACGCGGACAGCGGGGTCAGATTTTCCACTGCCTGACGGAATTTTTCTCTTTCCGCTTCCGGCATGGGAATCAGGCCCTTGTCCGTGAGATACCCATCACTGCCCCAGGCTTTCTCGCTGGTGAATTCGGCCAGAAATTCCCGGATACCGGGAATGCTGTCCACATGGGCTTTCTTGACATAAAAATACAGGGGCCGGGAAACCGGATAGCTGCCGTCGGCAATGGCCTCAAATTCCGGCGCCACACCGTCCACCAGAGATCCCTGAAGTTTGTCGGTGTTCTGATCCAGAAAGGAGAACCCGAAAATTCCCAGGGCATCGGGGTTGGTGTCCAGCTTCTGGACAATCAGGTTGTCGTTTTCACCGGCCTCGATATATGCGCCGTCTTCACGGATGGTGTGGGTCAGGGTTTTGAAGGCTTTTTTGTCTGATTTTTCCAGATCCCTGATCCATCCGATCATTTTGCCGCCTTCTTCCATGGCCAGTTCCACAAACGCATCACGGGTGCCGGAAGTGGGCGGGGGTCCCAGCACTTCGATCTTGATGTCCGGCAGTTCGGAGTTCACATCTTTCCAGGTTTTGTGGGGATTGGGAACCGTTTTGCCGGCCTCGTTTCCGGAAGGCACATCCTTGGCCAGGGCCAGGAAGATGTCTTTGCGGCTCAGCTTGAACAGCGGGGCTTTGCTGGAGTTGGCAATCACGATGCCGTCATACCCGATTTTCACCTCGATGATTTCGGTCACGCCGTTGGCGGCCGCCGCTTCAAATTCCGATTTTTTGATCCGCCGGGAAGAATTGGTGATATCCGGGTATTCGACCCCGACACCGGCACCGAACAGCTTGTGTCCTCCGCCGGAACCGGTGGATTCGATGGTCGGGGTTTTGAACCCGGTGGTTTTACCGAAATTTTCCGCCACCACCGTGGCAAACGGATACACTGTGGACGATCCCACAATGGAAATGTAATCCCTGGATGCCGCACCCGCATTTCCCAGCCCCAGAGCAAATACCAGGGCCAGACTTGCAATCAATACCTTTTTCATTGGTTCTCTCCTTCTCGTTAAATAATTGAAACATCCATTCATACACTGGTTACAGGTTCCTTTGTCATGACAAGAAACTACCATCTTCTTTCAAACTTTTTCCGCAGGAACACGGCAGCAGCGTTCATGGTCACCAGAAACGCCAGCAGCACCATGATGGCGGCCGATGTCCTTTCCAGAAACGCCCGCTCCGGACTGTCGGCCCACAAAAAGATCTGCACCGGCAGCACCGTGGACGGATCGGTGAATCCCCCGGGAATGTCCACGATAAACGCCACCATGCCGATCATGAGCAGGGGCGCGGTTTCGCCCAGGGCCTGGGCCATGCCGATGATGGTGCCGGTGAGCATCCCGGGCAGGGCCAGGGGCAGCACATGGTGCATCACCATCTGGTTTCTGGACGCCCCCACTCCCAGGGCCGCCTCCCGGATGGACGGCGGTACGGACTTGAGGGCGGCCCGGCTGGCAATGATGATGGTGGGAAGGGTCATCAATGTCAGCACCAGCCCCCCCACCAGGGGAACGGATCTGGGCAGGCCGAAAAAATTGAGAAACACGGCCAGGCCCAGAAGACCGAAGACAATGGACGGTACCGCGGCCAGGTTGTTGATATTCACCTCGATCAGATCGGTCCACCGGTTCCTGGGCGCAAACTCCTCCAGGTACACGGCGGCGGCCACCCCGATGGGAAAGGACAGCACCAGGGTGACCAGCAGGGTGTAGACGGATCCGGCCACAGCCCCCCGGATTCCTGCCAGCTCCGGTTCCCGGGAATCACCGGCGGTAAAGAACGTGGTGTTAAACCGTTTTTCCAGCCGTCCCAGTTCCTGGAACCGGTCGATCCAGGCCATCTGATTGTCTTTGACCCGGCGGTCGGCTTCGGGCACCTCCCGGTCGATATGTCCTTTGGCGACCATGTCCACATCATCATCCGCCGGTACCCAGAGCTGAATGACGGACCCGATCCGGTTCTGATGTTTTCTGACATACTCCCGAAGCTGGAACGCGGCCCCGTTGCTGACCATGCCGTACAGCTGCCGCTTTTCCTTCCGGGTTTCGACGTGCGGAAACATGCCAGCAAGAGACTGTTTGATCATGCCCTGGTAATCGGCATCCGCCAAAGACCCGGCATCCAGCATGTCAGGATCCAGGTGGATATCCAGCTGAACATAGGTCTGCTGAAATGCGGTGTATCCGTTGACCGAAATGCTGACAAACAGAAACGTCAGAAAGATCATGGAAATGACAATGGCGGCCGCTCCGTAAAAACGGAACCGTTTCTCCGCCCGGTACCGGCGGGCCAGGCCCTGATTCACGATGTCCATTGTCCGGGCGCCCTGACGGGCTCGATGTGAAGAATTATTCATATTGTTCTCTGTATTTACGCACCACCACCAGTGCAATGACATTCAGGATCAGGGTGATGACGAACAGTATCAAGCCTAAGGCAAATGCGGCCAGGGTCTTGGGGCTGTCGAATTCCTGGTCCCCCACCAGCAGGGTGACGATTTGAACCGTTACCGTGGTCACGGTTTTCAAGGGATTCACGGTCAGGTTGGCGGCCAGACCGGCGGCCATGACCACGATCATGGTCTCGCCGATGGCCCGGGACACCGCCAGCAGTACCCCGCCCACAATCCCGGGAAGGGCAGCGGGCAGGACCACCAGGCGGACGGTTTCGCTGTGGGTGGAACCCAGGCCCAGAGCCCCGTCCCGCAAGGACTGGGGCACGGCATTGATCACATCATCAGACAGGGAAGAGACAAAGGGAATGATCATGATGCCCATGACCAGACCAGCGGCCAGCGCACTTTCCGAAGACACGTCCAGGCCCAGGGTGATGCCGGCGTTCCGGATCATGGGCGCGACCACCAGGGCCGCAAAAAAACCGTATACCACGGTGGGAACTCCGGCCAGAATCTCCAGCAGGGGTTTGACCACGGCCCGGAACCGTTTGTCCGCATACTCCGACAGATAGATGGCCGACATCAAACCGACCGGCACCGCGACGCACATGGCGATCGCTGAAATCAGCAGGGTCCCCATGAATACCGGAATGGCGCCGAATGCCCCGGAAGACCCGACCTGGTCGGCCCGGATGGCCATCTGGGGGCTCCAGTCCAGACCGAAGAGAAACTGATGAACCGGAATGATCTTGAAAAACCGGATCGCCTCATACAGCACCGACAGCACAATGCCCACAGTGGTGAACACGGCGATGGATGCGCAGGCCACCAGCAGAACTTTTATCATGGTTTCCACATGGTTTCTGGCCCTCACGGAAGGGGATATCTTTTTTTGTACAAACAGAATCCCGCAGATGCCGACGGTGACGGCCAGCACGGCCAGGGCCGCATCACTGATGGACCGGAGCCGTGTATAGTGATCCGCCGCCGCCTGGACGGCCGGAGTGACTTCACCGCCGACGATATCGGCATTCACCAGGTTTCTGATATCATTCATCAGCAGGCCCAGGCGATCGGAAGGCAGTGCCTGGAGGTCCGCCGGCAGACCCGCGATCACCAGCTGGGTGATCATGGAGGATTCAAAGGCCTGCCAGAACGAAAACACCGCCAGGGCCGGGACGGCGCACCACAACGCAGCCAGTGCCCCGTAATAGGTGGGTCTGGAATGCAGCACACGCTGTCCCCTGCCGGTGGCGTCCGCCACTGCAAACGCTTTTTTCCGGCCCAGATAATATCCGGCGGTCGAAAGCATCAGCAGTACCAGCAGCAAATTGGAAGAAGACATGGTCACCTTGATAAAAAAAGGGGTTATTCACTCAACTGACCGTGAAATTACCCCTTTTTTACAAGGATTTGTTTAACAAATGATGAGGAAACTATTAGAAAATGGTTAGCGGCTCAGGAATTGGACCCCGCTTTTTTTTCCAGTTCAAGGATCAGGGATTCAAACGTGCCGGAGTCCAGCATCTGGGTGAACTGGGACCGGTAGTTGGCCACCAGGCTGACCCCCTCCACCACCAGGTCGTATACCAGCCATTGGCCGTCACCGGTCCGGTACATCCGGTAATCGATGGGGATTTCAATGGTGTCGGTGATAATTTTGGTATCGATCTGGGCTTTGTCGTCCCTGACCTGTTCCTTGACGTAAGTCACCTGTTCATCGGTATAGGATTCAATCTTTCCCACATAGGTGTTTTCCAGCAGCCGGGAAAACAGGGTCATGAAGGTCCGGCGTTCTTCAGCGGTTCTGCCCCGCCAGTGGCGCCCCAGGCTGAACTGGGACATTTTTTCAAAATCGAACCGCTCATAGATCTTTTCCCGCAGGGCCTCCCGCCGCTGGGTCGTTTTCTCTTCCCCTTTCAGGGATTCATCCTTGAGAACCGCCACTATGGCATCGATGCTGGTCGAAAGCTGTTCCCGGGCCGACGTGTCACCGCCGCATACCGGCGCCGAAACCATCAGACCGATGCCCCATACCAGACATATCAATAGGATCTTTTTCATGAATCAGTTCTCTTTTTGGGCATTTTGGGCCAGCGCGGTTTCAATAACCGTTCTGGAAAAAGGCGGAGAAATGTTTTTTGTTTTGGCGGCACCGGGCTTCTGGTTGGGCTGGTGGCTGGCGCCGCTGTAGGCGGTAATGGTCTGATCGCTGAAATGGATCTGATAGTTGGGACGGATCCCTTTTCCGGTCGTGCCCAGACGAATTGCTGCCTGGTCATCCGTGCCCATGTTCTGAATCATTTTCTCCAGAAACACGGGGCTCAGCTGAGCCAGACGGGTTTCATCCCAGACAATCCCGGCCTTGCCGGATTTCCGGGTGCCGCCGGATTTGGGTTTGAGTTTGCGGATCAGGGTGGAGAGATTTTTCAGTTTGATCCCCAGATTTTTGACCGACCGTTTCTGGATTTCCCCTTCCGCCTGGGGTTTGAGAATTTTCAGCCGTTCATTCACCTTTTCATATCCTGCCTTGGATTCTTCCAGGTCTTTCCGGTCGATCAGCGTATGCACGTTTTTACACATGCGGTTTATTTCCTGTCTGGATTCTCTGAATTTATCAGGTTCCATGCTGCCTTCTCCTTGTTAAAATGGGTAAATCATGCCCGGACCGAAGTGGTTGCCGCCGGGCCAATTTTTATATCCTACACTGATTTATCATCCAATTCAAGGAGTTGGGAAAAAAGCCGGGTTTGTGTCATTTCCTGAAAAATCCCGCCAGAATCTCCAGGACCCGGTCGATGTCCGCCGGCGTATGACAGGCATTGACCTGGAACCGGATGGTTTCATCCCCTTTCGGCACCACCGGAAAGGTCAGCCCGACCACGAGGACCCCATGGTCATACAGATAAGATACCAGTTCATGGGTTCTGGCGGTGTCCCGGACCATGAGCGGCACCACCGGATGGGGACCGTCAATGGATTCCAGGCCCAGCCGGTCCAGGCCGTTGCGGAACCGCTGCGTCTGTTCCCCCAGGTGTTTGAGAAGGGCCTGTCCTTCCGGGCCGTCGCAGATCTCCAGGGCCTTGACTGCGGCGGCACAGTCGGCCACGCTCAACGGGTTGGTGTAGATATAGGTGTCCGCTTTCTGCCGCACCGCCTCGATCAGGGTGGGGCTGCCGGCAATGAATCCGCCGTTGACCCCGAACGCCTTGCCGAAAGTCCCCACCACCACGTCGGGCCAGGCACCGGCATGTTCCGGGGTCCCCCGGCCGGTTCGGCCAAAGGCTCCGATGCCATGGGAGTCATCCACCACCGTGATCACCCCGTCTTTGAACCGATCCTCATATGTCCGGCAGATCTCCACGATCTCGTTGATGGGGGCAAAATCGCCTCTCATGCTGAAAATTCCGTCAAAAATCACCACCACCCGGTCCATGTCCGGGGGGACCGCATCCAGGCAGCGTTTCAGGTCCGCCATGTCATTGTGCCGGTAAATGCCTTTGTTCTCACTGGGCACATTGCTGATGCGCATGGCCCGGATAATGGAATTGTGGTTGAGCTGGTCCCCGATCCAGTGGGTCTTTTTACCGGAAATGGCCAGTGCCAGGCCGCAGTTGGCCGTGTAGGCGGAGTTGAAAATTTTGGCGGCCGGTTTCTTGACAAATTCGGCGATGTTCTCTTCCAGATTCACATGGTGAATGAAGGTGCCGTCGATGAACCGCACCGCCCCCGGGCCCACTCCGAATTCCCGGGTGGCCTCGTCCGCCGCCGCGATCAGGTCCGGATGGTTGGACAGTGACAGGTAGGAATTGGAATTGAACCGCATGAACGACTGGTCCGAGCCTTTGAGCCGGTACCGGGGTCCCCGGTCCTTTTCCGGCGGCACATATCCCTGAATGATTCGTTCCGGGGCCTTGGCCCGGCCTTCCTCTTTGAGAGCTGCCAGTTCCAGCACCAGACTGCTGTCCAGTTTATCTGTACTCATCTGTCCTTCTCCTGTATTGTTTTTTGAGGCCATGCCTCATTTCAGTCCCTTTTCCCTACCGTGTCCGGGTCCAGTCCAGGATCACTTTACCGGATCTGCCCGAACGCATCACCTCAAACCCTTCTTCAAACTGTGTGTAGGCGAACCGGTGGGTGATCAACGGGGTGATGTCCAGGCCGGTCTGGATCATGGAGGTCATCTTGTACCAGGTTTCATACATCTCCCTGCCGTAGATTCCCTTGATGGTGAGCATGTTGAACACCACCTTGTTCCAGTCGATGGGGGTCTGGTCCGGCATGATCCCCAAAAGCGCAATCTTGCCGCCGTGGCACATGTTGTCCAGGATCCCTTCCAGGGCCGACGGATTGCCGGACATCTCCATGGCCACGTCAAACCCCTCCTTCATGCCCAGCTGTTTCTGGGCATCGGCAATGGTCTGTTTGGTGATATCCAGGGCCAGGTCGGCCCCGGCTGTTTTCGCCAGATCCAGGCGGTACGGGTTGACGTCGGTCACCACCACATACCTGGCCCCGGCATGCCGGGCAATGGCTGCTGCCATGCATCCGATGGGACCGGCCCCGGTGATGAGCACATCTTCGCCCAGTACGTCAAAGGACAGGGCCGTGTGGGTGGCATTGCCCAGGGGATCGAAACAGGCCAGGGTTTCCAGAGGGATTTCAGGATCACAGTACCACACATTGGTCACGGGGATGGCCAGAAACTCGGCATAGGCGCCTTGCCGGTTCACGCCCACGCCTCTGGTGTCCCTGCACAGATGCCGCCGGCCGGCCAGGCAGTTCCGGCAGTGGCCGCACACCAGGTGCCCTTCGCCGGACACCAGGTCCCCTTTTTTGAAATCGGCCACATGGGACCCCACCTTTTCGATGGTGCCCACAAACTCGTGGCCGATATGCATGGGCACGGGAATGGTTTTGGCGGCCCACTCGTCCCAGTTGTAGATATGGACATCCGTGCCGCAGATGGCGGTGCGCAGGATCCGGATCAGCACCTCGTTGTGGCGGATCTCCGGTACGGGCACCTCCTGGAGCCACAGCCCCTGCTCCGGTTTTGCCTTGACAATCGCTTTCATGGTCTGTTTCATGGGCATCTCCCTGTCAATGTGGCTCACGGCCCGCACCGGGGCCGGCCGCATTTTCTGAATCGGGGTTCACATCAATACTATCTCAATGGACCGGGCTGTCTCAACCGATCGGATATCACGTCAATCAATGATACAGGGGAAGTGCATCCGGGTCCACCCCTTTTGTCCGCATGAATGTGTCCATGGCTTCCCGCACTTCCGGAGCGATCTTCGGTGGTTCGTACCGGGCCGTCATCCTGTCCCGGGTATCCTGGATGTTCTTGAGCAGTTTCTCCTGGGGGGACATGCCGGCCAGGTGCCCCCGCAGGGCCACCGACGGATTCCAGGTATGGGTCCGGCATTTTTTCATGGTGTCCATGATGGTGAGAAACAGACCCCCCGGCCCCACGGATTCTATGAGATCGAAATTCAGGGTGGTGTCGTCCACCCTCAGGTCATCCATATAGAACCGGACCATCTGAATGATCTCAAGGTCCATGATGAATTTTTCATAGGAGATGGCGGCAAAGCTGTCCATGATCCCGGCACTGTGCACGATCAGGCTCACCCGGTTCTGCAGGGCCGTGAACATGGAGAGCATGCTCTCATACCCGGCCGGGGCGGACAGGCTTTTCGCATCCGTGACCGATCCCCCGGCCCGGCTGGGGACCCCGTAATACCTTGCCAGGGCCGCGCAGTACTTTGCCTGGAGCGCATAGGCCGGGGATCCGATGGAGATGTTGCCGGTTTTCATGTCCGACCCGTAGCACTGAATCCCGAAAATCACCGGCGTGCCCGGGTGCAGGGCCTGGGCCATGCAGATCAGCCCCAGGGCTTCAGCCGTGGCCATGGCCACGTTGCCGGCCAGGTCAACGGGGCCGGTGGTGCCCGCCGCCACCCCCGGGGACAGGATCACGGGCTGAAGATATTCACCGGCCACATCCAGGGCGCACAGGCCGGTGTCATCCACCTGCAGCGGGCTCACCGGGCTGATCATGGTCAGAACCCGGGGAGTTCCGGCGAACGCCGCCTTTCCGCCCGTACGGATAGCGGCCAGGGTCATGACATCCTCCATGTGCTGCCGGGGACCCGGTATCCCGAACACACATTTGTCCGACCAGGTCAGGGCCGCATACATCATGGCCAGGTGACTGACTTCCGCTGCCACATCCGAAGGTTGGGCCAGGATCCCGCCGTTGATGTGAAACAGGTCACTGGTCTGCACCAGTTTCAACAGGTCCACATGGTCCTGGAAAATGGCGCTCCGGATATTGCCGTCCGGGTCCATGATGGACGCGCACCCGTAACCGGGAGCCAGGCTGGACGACCCATCCCCCAGGACCACGTCATGAGCCGGGGAAATCCCGTGCAGGGTGAATCCGGCCGGGGCTCTGGCCAGCAGTCTGTCCACCTGATCCGAAGAAAAAATCGCCCGGTCTCCTTTGAGGGTCACCCCTTTTTCCGCCAGCCGGTCCAAATAGGGCCGGCTCAGAATCCGGATGCCGATCTCCGACAGGATCCGCCGGGCCATGCGGTCCAGTTTTTCCAGCTTATCCAGGGCCGGTCCCTGAGATTGCGGCAATATTCGGGTCATGATGGTCTCTCCTGTTCTCCTCCGGCGAACCCCGCCCCGCCGGTGGCCTGCATCCGGCCTGAGATCCTTGGGGGCTCTGACAGTCCGTATGCAGGCCACCGGCGGGGCTTGTGTCGAATGCGGAAGCATGATGTAAGCCAAAATCCTGATCTGTCAATCAGCGGTCAGTTCCCGGACACCGGTGTCCCGGATCTCCGCCATGGCTGAGAGCACCTTTTCAGGCAGTTCCGGCACCTTGTGGTGATCCAGGATATCGGTCAGCCGTTCCTGGATGCGTTGGGCCATATCTTTTTCCCCTTTTTCCTGCCAGAGTTCATAGGGTTCCCTGGCCAGGAGTTTCGATCCCCACACCGCCGTACGGCAGTGCGCCACGGTGTGCCGGTGGGCCAGAAAATGTCCGCCGGGGCCGACGTCCCCGATCACCTGCCGGGCAATGGTGGCGGCATCCACCCGGATACCCTCCATGAATTTTTTTGCCATGCCCACGGCCTCGTTGCCCAGTACCAGCTGGGCCGCGGAACACACCATGGCCTGGTCCAGGTATCCCACGTCATGGATCAGGTTCAACCCGGCCAGGGCCTGGGTGATGATGGAAAAACCGCTCTCCAGACCGGCCTGGGCATCCACCACCTTGGCGTCCGTGCATCCGGCATACCCCCAGGTGGGCAGTCCGAACGACTGGGCCACCTCGGCCTGGGCCGAAATCCCCAGGCTCATCTCCGGATACCCCACCCCGAACACGCCCGTGGACATGTTCAGGATCTGGACATTGCCGCTCAGGCACACCGGGCACCCGGGCTGCCTGAGCTGGGCAAGCACCAGGCACATCAGCGATTCCGCCGTGATCAGGGTCACCACCCCGGCCATGGTCATGGGGCCGGTGGCCCCCATCTGCACGGCCGGTCCCGGCACCTGGGGAATGAAATAATCGGCGGCCGCAAAGATCCGGTCCACGGTTTCCTCCGGCTGAACCAGGGGCGAAATCGGTTCCGGATACAGGGCCAGAAACGGCTTCTGCCGCAGCTTGTCCATGCCGCCGGCCACCTGGGCCGCCATCTCCAGCACCCGTTTTGTGCCCCGGCCGGAATACCCGATGAACACAATGGGTTTGACCGTATTGGTCACAACCGCCTCAAATTCATACAGGTCCGCGGCAATGGACGGCACATCCTGGCACGATCCCATGGGCATGACCCAGTCGATGTTGTCGCAGGCATCCGCTACTCTGGCGCCGATGCCGATATCCGCCACCGTGGTGGGATGAATCTCTCCGGTGCGGGCATCCTTGGTTCTGGGACTGCCCGTGGAGGTGCCGTAATAGCTTTTTCGCCCCTCCACCTCCAGTGCCCGGTTTCCGTGCCGGTCATACAGGACAAATCCGTTCGGGGCGGTGGTCAGGCACTGCTTGACAATGAACTCCGGCACCCGGACATGATCCCCCTCCACCACGGCCCCGGCTTTTTTGAGCATCTGCCGGGCCTTTTTGTGCAGCACCCGGAACCCCACACTGTACATGATATCAAAGGCGGCCCGCCGGATCTCGAAAATCTGGTCATCGCTCAATATCCGCATGTAAGGCCTTTGCGACTGGACGGCGCCTGAATGGATCATTTCCTTCCTCCCTGGTGTCTGTGCCGGCACCGGTACCGGGCATTTGCGTTTACACTTTCGGCAATACCACAAAATGGCCGGCACTGCCAGACCATGGCGATGTTTTTTTGTCGATGACAGGGGCCGTCCCGGGCGACGAAAATTCCTGGGGTCCACGGGAAAAAGGAGGAATTTTCGCCATTGACTCGGCAAAAAAACAGGCATATTGTATTGTAATGTTAAATCTCTGTGCTTGTTCGTCCGTGACCTTCATGAATGGAAGCATCTGATGCATATCTGCATGTTCACCAATACATACCTGCCCCATGTGGGCGGGGTGGCGCGCTCGGTCCACCTGTTTGCACAGGATCTGCAAAAGACAGGAGACCGGGTTCTCGTCGTTGCGCCCACGTTTCCAAAAGCCGGCATGAATAATACCCGACATGACATGATTTTACGGGTCCCCGCCATCCAGAATTTCAACGGCAGTGATTTTTCCATGCGCATTCCCGTCCCGTTTTACATCGATGAAAGACTCGATGATTTCAGGGCCGATATCATCCACAGCCACCATCCCTATCTGCTGGGAGATGCGGCTTTCCGGGCGGCCCGGCGCCGGGGGCTTCCCCTGGTTTTCACCCACCACACCCTGTATGAGGAATATGCCCATTACGTCACCGGCGATAACGAGAATTTCAAGCGGTTTGCCAGAAACCTGTCCACTTTTTACGCCAATTTATGCGATCACGTGGTGGCCCCCAGCAAGAGCATTGCCGATTTGATCCGGAACCGGGGGGTCACCTCTCCGGTAACGGTCATCCCCACAGGCGTGGACACCGCATTTTTCGGTTCCGGGGACGGCCATGTCTTCAGAAAAGCGCGGCAGATCCCTGACCACGCCCTTGTCATCGGACACGTGGGCAGGCTGGCCCCTGAAAAAAACCTGAAATTTCTGGCAAAAAGCGTTGCCGGATCCATGAAATCCCTTGCGGACACCTTTTTCTGCGTGGCCGGACAAGGCCCTGAAAAAAAGAAAATACAGGAAATCTTTGAAGCGCACCACCTGGCGGACCGGTTGATCTTCACCGGCAACCTCACGGGAAAAGATCTGACCGATGCCTACCAGGCCATGGATTTGTTTGTGTTTTCTTCCAAATCCGAAACCCAGGGCATGGTGCTCACCGAGGCCATGGCCGCGGGTACCCCCGTGATCGCCCTGGACGCCCCGGGTGTCAGAGAGGTGGTGCGGCACCACCAGAACGGCCTGCTGTTGCCTGGCAATGCCGATGACAAAGCGTTTTCCCGGGCCATTTGCGATGCCGTGTCCCATCCTGAAAAAACAGCGGCATGGCAGGACTGCGCACGGCAGACCGCCCGCGGTTTCAGCCGGGAAGCCTGTACGAAAAGACTGTCGGACCTGTATGAGAATGCCCTTTCACACCGCAACGGGTCATCCGATATGGATGAAACCGATATGGAACCATGGGATTCGTTTTTACGGGCCATTCGAACCGAATGGAACCTGATCGCTGAAAAAGCCCAGACCATTGCCAGAACTTTCTCATGACCCGGAGTACCAGTAGAAGAGCGTGATGTACCTGTTTTTTAAAAAATGGTTCCCCTGGCGTTTTCTGATCAGGCGGATTACCGGACATTACGGATTTCTGGATCCGATCACTCTGATGGCCCGGCTGCGCCAGTTCGGAAAGCCCTCAGAGGTCCAGGAACCCATTGAACTGCTCCGGGCCGGACTTGTTTTCCATGCCCGGGGCCTGGTCAACACCCGGGCCATCCAGTACAATCTTGACTGGGTATGGCCCTACTGGGTGGTCAAACAGTTCACCCCCGAAGATGCGTCTTTCATCCCCAGAGGATTTTCCTTCTCCCACATCAACGTCACCCACCGGAACTGGACCGCCGTGGGTCATCCGGATCTCGCCGCATACCCCATCATCGACCCCAGGGGGCTTGTGACCCCTTTTTTCGACGCCTGGTCCATCGATGTGTGGCTCCTGTCTGAAACAGGCACCCTGCTGGTGCCGTCCCGGCAGGACCATGCCCGTCAGACACTGGATCTGGCAGACGACCTGGCCGTCACCACCACCACGGAAAAAGGGTCCCTGTCCTTGAACTGCACCACCTTTGTAACCATGGACCGCCATGCCGGACCCATGATGCAGATGCAGGCCAGAGGCCGCATTCAGGAAGGCCCCGGATGGATTATCGTGTCCATACGCCCCTATAATCCCGAAGGCATTCACTTCATCGATCAGATCCGCTATGCCGACAACCGGTTTTTCATTAACCAGACCCATGAAGTGCGCTTTGAAACCGCGCCTGAAAAGGTGCTGTTTTCCACTTATGACCACGGGGATGTGGCCCTGGACCTGGACCGGCCACAGGCGGAAACCCGGGCCGCCTGTTCCATCGGCATGGCCACGGCAGCCGCGTTTTTTCCGGTCCGGGCCGATGACACCTCCCACATAGATATCCAGGTGCCCCTGGAACAGAACCCGGTCACGGCATCGCCGGACTCCGGCCGGACGGTGCCACCCGCATCCCGGATGGTGTCCCGGACTGCGGCATTGTCCATACCGGATAAAGGCCTCCAGTTTCTGTATGATGCCGCGGTCAGGACCCTGCTGCTGTTGAGCGCGGAAGAAGTGGTCCCCGGCCCGTACACCTACCGCCGATTCTGGTTCAGGGACGCCTGTCTCATGATCAATGCCCTGCTGGGCCTGGGGCTGGCCCGGAGATGCGACCGACTGATCCACCGGTTTCCGGACCGCCAGGGTCTGACCGGGTATTTCCATTCCCAGGAAGGGGAATGGGATTCCAACGGCCAGGTGCTGTGGATCGCCCACCGGTTCGCCCGGTGCACCGGCACCCGGCTGTCCACCGATCTTTTCAACGCCCTGATGAAAGGGGCCCGGTGGATCACGGCCAAACGCCGGCGCAAAAAAGACGGCAAACCCCATGACGGGCTGCTGCCCGCCGGTTTCAGCGCCGAACACCTGGGCCCCAATGACTATTATTACTGGGATGATTTCTGGGGGGCTGCCGGACTCAGGGCGGCCGCCGGGCTGGCGGAACAACAGGGCAACCCTTCCGATGTGAAGATATTTGCGGCCCAGGCAAGGGATTTTGAAACCCATATTTTTGCCTCCCTGGCACAATCGGCCGCTTACAAGCGGCATCAGGCCATTCCGGCATCCCCTTACCGCCGGATGGATGCCGGTGCCGTGGGGTCGCTTGTGGCGGATTATCCGTTGCAGATCACACCGCCCAATGATGTCAGGATCATGAACACCCTGTCCTACCTCATGTCCCATTGTTCCATGAACAATGCCTTTTTCCAGGACATGATCCATTCAGGCATCAACATCTATCTGACCCTGGCCATGGCCCAGACGTTTTTGCGCAGCCGGGATCCCCGGTACCGGGACCTGATTACCGCCGTGGCGGACCTGGCATCCCCCACGGGCCAGTGGCCCGAAGCCATCAATCCCCTGACCCGCGGCGGGTGCATGGGAGACGGCCAGCACGGCTGGGCCGCCGCGGAATGGATCATGATGATGCGAAACCTGTTCATCAGAGAGGAAGGCGATACCCTGATCCTGGGATCCGGGATCTTTCCCGAATGGCTTGAACAGGGCGTCCCCCTGTCCTTCGGCCCCACCCTGGTGCCGGGGGGTGCCGCGGCCGTGACATTCATTCCGTCGGACAGGGGCCTGGAGCTGGTTCTGGATGCCGCTGTGCAGGGAAAGCCCATCCCCTGCAAGGCAGTGGTGCCCGGGTACCGGTCCGGACATCTGGACACATCCCGGGGCGGGTGTTTTCTGGAACCGGCGTAACCTCCGAAAGCACCGGCATGGCAACCGGTTCGTTTGAGTCCTCCAGTTAGAGCCGTCTACTGGTTGCGGGTCATGTCGCGAATTCTGTGTTTGAACAGGAAAAGCACCAGAACGATCATGCCCGCCGCCGCCAGCAGCGTCATGTCCCACCGGACCAGGGCTTTTCCCATGATCACAAACGGGACCCCCATGGCCCCCTGGATCAGCCATCCGCACAACAGATAAGGGAAAAACCGGATACCGGACAACGGCAGCAGGTAGTTTTTCAGGGCGTAGCTCAGTCCCGGGACCCCCATAAACAGGAATCCATACCCGAGCTGCCGGTTCTCGGGCAGTTCAGGGATGGATCTCCCCGCTTTTTCAGCCAGTCGTTTGATCCACGGGCCGGCAACCTTCCGGGTGAACCAGAAAGACACCGTCAAATGGATGGGTATGGCCGCCAGCATGATAACGATGCCCCAGGCCGATCCGAACCGAACTCCCAGAAGGACCAGGAACGGGGTCACCGGAACCCCTGCGGCCGGCAGCACGGCATAGGGCAGCAGAATCAGGGCCGGATGTGCCTGGGATTGTGAAATATATGTCCAGAAAACGTCCATATGAGCCAACAGACCATCGTTGTTGAAAGATGTCCTGACCGGTATTCGACAGCATCAAGAGCATCAAGTCTACGAAATTCAGAGATATCCGTCAACAAAGGAACACCCCCATACTGAAAAGCGCCGTATCTCCAGCCGCCCGGCGGCCCACTCACAGGACTTTACAGGATATGGCAAAGCCGGTATAGTGCGCCCCATGAAATATTACGCCGTCGCCGCCGGTCGCACCACCGGCATATTCACCTCCTGGCCTGAAACCAAAGCCCAGGTGGAAGGATTTCCCGGGGCTGTTTTCAAAAGCTTTAAAACCCGGGAACAGGCCGAGGCCTTTCTGGCGGACCCGGTCCTGGGCACGGGCACAAAAAAAACCGCTGCCCGTCAAAAACCCGGGAACAACGGTCCTGAAGGCCCTGACAATGACTGGCCGGCGGGCACCATCATAGTGTACACCGACGGCAGCGCCATCGGCAATCCCGGCCCCGGCGGATACGGGGTGGTGATCCGGGAACATCCGGACGGCCGGGCAAAGGAGCTTTCCGGCGGTTTTGGGCACACCACCAACAACCGCATGGAAATGACCGCCGTGATCAAGGCACTTGAAAGGCTCCAGGGAACCGATGCCCCGGTAGTGGTGCACTCGGACTCCCGGTATGTGGTGGACGCCCTGACCAAGGGCTGGGCCAGGGGATGGGAAAAAAAGGGCTGGAAACGGTCCAACGGCCAGCCTGCCCTGAACCCGGACCTGTGGGAACAGCTGCTGCCCCTGGTCCGGAACCTGGATGTGCGGTTTGTCTGGGTCCGGGGCCACAGCGGCAACCCCCTGAACGAACGGTGCGACGAGCTGGCCAATACCGCTGCCCGGCAACAGGGCGACAAGGAGTACTGCCGGCAATGATGGCACCATCTACAATCTGCCTTCTGGGTATCCCCTGGGATGCCCATTCTTCATACATGCACGGCCCGGCGCTGGCCCCGCCCGGAATACGGCGCGCATTTGACTGTGAGTCCACGAACAAATGGACGGAATCCGGCATGGATCTGGGACAGGCGGGGATCATCCATGATGCCGGAGATCTGACGCTGGAAGACGATCCCCGGCAGGACCCGTCCGGAAGGACCGCCATGGTGGCTGCCAAATTCATGAAAGAGCTGATGGGACGGATGCTTGTTATCCATTCCTCAGCGTTTTGAATGCCCGCATGATGCCGTAAGAGATCAGCACCGCTCCCACCATGCCGTTTAATATCTGCACAATCCAGGCCGGGATGCCGGATTTCAGCATGGATAAACTCCACATGCTGGCAGACAGGAAAACAAAGGTAGATAATCCGGTACCGATCGCGAATATCACGAGATGGTTTTTCTGATAATTTTTTTCAATGGCTTTGGCAGAAAAGATGCTGCTCCAGAATACAATGGTCAGCGGGCTTGAAATTGTCAGTATGAAACAGCTCGCAAAACTGCTCAAAGGAGTCCAGGCTGAAACGGCACGGGCGGTCTCACTGATGCCTGCAATCCCCTTATGCAGGATCATCAGTCCGAACAGAACCAGTATGATCGAACTGGTGATTCCGAATTTTCTCCTGATCCCGTTTTTCTGGAGCAGTTTGCCGATTCCGATCAATGACAGGACAATATAGATGTAATCCACAAGGGTAACTGCCAGAATGCCGGACAGGCTGTTGATAAAGTTGCTGTCCATTGTGATTGATAAAATATAAAAAAAAACAGGACCTACCGCCAGTTGCAGAAACATGCCGGTCAGCATTCCGTCGAACAGTATTGTCATTGAATCCTTCACCCCTCCCAAAAAACTATTGTCTACCCGCATCAAAAAAATCCATGCCTTTTGGCAATGCAGATGTCAATCCCCAAGCCTTCGGGCAGAATGTCATGGCGTTTGTCACCCGGACCAATCAGCCGGAAAAATATAGGGATTTTTCCCCAGGAGCCTTAAAATTCGGGGGTTTCCAAAGTCCAAGATCAACTGGCGGATTGCCATCGAACCCGGCGGACTGACAAACCAGGCGCCCCCATGAGCAGGCGGTTCTTGGGGGTAACGGCAGCCGGGATGGCTGCGGTGTAAATCTCGTATCCCGCACCCCGGAGCTTGAGGGCCCGGACCGTATCCACGGCCAGATCCGGCGCCATCCAGTGCCCCAAGCCCGCCGTATCACAGGTCTCAAGATCGTGGCAGCAGGGCAGCACCGCCACGCTGGCCCGGACATCCACCGCCCTGGCCAAGATCATATCGGTGAGACCGCCGCAGGCATGGGCAGAGACCACCACATCGCCGGGCAAAAGTTCAATTTCCCCCAGGTCCCGAGCTTCAAAACACACGCGTTCTCCAAGAAAGGGCCAGGTTTCGGACATGGCCGCCAGCAGAGTCCCCGCACTTTTGGGAATACGGGTGTCCACAGCCAGGGCCAGAGGCGAGGTCCGGTCCAGAATGAGCATGATCTGGGCTAAAAGTCCGTGGCCGCAGGCCAGGTCCACCACCCGTCCCCCTCTGAACCGCCGCCGCACACGCCTGGCCGTTTCCCAGGCTTCGTAAAGTTCTTTTCTGGGCAGAACGCCGGCCCGGCAGACCGCTCTGGCGATGCGGTGAAACAAGGTATCCTCCGGGAACAGCTCCCGGTGCATGGGCATGAGCCGGTTTTTGCTGGACCGCTTCATGGGGCTTCCGACAGAATGGTCTTTACCCGGCCCACAACGCCGGATTCAAGCCTGACCTTGATGCCGTGGGGGTGAAAAGGGGATTTGGTGAGGATATCTTTGACCCTTCCCCGGGTCAGGGCTCCGGTCCGCTGGTCCGGTTTCTGGACCACGTCTACGAGACTGCCTTTACTGATATTTTTTCGGTTGTTTCCGTCCATGGGACTCCGATCTTTTTTCCGGCAATGGTCAGGCCATTCAAGTGCCGCGAGTTACCAGCACTCTAACACTATCAGGTTTTGCATAATGGTGGTATCAATTATTTTTCAGGTCCAGAAATAATTTTTGCTTGGACAATGATCTGTAACTCCGGCACCCCGCATTGCATCTGCCAGTCATTTGATTTTCAAATCAGATCGGGTTTCCAAAACACCCATGCCCTGACGGGCACAACAAACCATGAAAGAATTTAGTGGCTTGAGCCGTTCTTTCATATAAATAGACATAGTCCGGGGAAATTCCAGCACTGAAAAAACTTGGAAAGTGAACGTCTGCCACCACCGGCGAGCAGGGTTTGCGGACTTCTTAAATGTTAGTTCAACACCACACGATGCCAAAACCAAGTCAGCCCGCCCCTGCGAGTCCGTGTGAGTGGCATGGTTAACCCCTGATTTTTTCAGAGGAAGCTACTGATTCTCGCAAAACACTAATACAGTAATTATTGAGGCTGTCACCGGACTGTAACGCCTTTATTGCTAAAGCCTTGTGAAGATCACTTCCAGTGCGCAATTGAAACTTGCCGGAATATTTTTTGTCGCTTGTGGATGAGGGCAATGGCCGGCCGTCTTTTTTATATATGTCGAGCCATTCATCAACTATACGGCAGAGTTGACGATAAACTTTTTCTTCATTGTCTCCATGGCAACACTTACCGATCCATCCTGGTACAGAACCGACATAGCATTTATCTTCATCTGACCACTCAACAATTTTCAAATAACGGTCTCTATCTTTCATCATTTGGCCTCCTCAATCTTCTGCTTGACAATTTTCTCCTGATAAGGCTTTGCATCATCACCAAGTTGACCTGAGATTGTGACAGCAACGCCTTTTTCATGTAAGAAATTTCGATGACTACCTTTTCCGCCTCGATTAACAAACCCGGCATTCTCAAGATCTTTGATTAGTTGACGTATTTTTCTTGGCATAATTAATGGTACTATTTTGGTACCACCATGTCAAGTAGAAAGATCATTTTGAAGAGGGGCTAACAGTATTAATAACTGGAAAAATTACATCAGATTACCTAATAAAAATCAAGCAAACTTCCACAAGGCAACAATGATGGTATAATAGGGAAAATCCCTATGGGTTTTTGAGTAAAACTACGTAAGCCCAGCCTTTCGAAGGTCAAATGAACAGGGATTTTCAATCACATCATGAATCTGTTTTTTTTGAGAGCCGGGTATGGTATGTAAATGCCTGCAAGGGATCAGCTGCGACAAGAAAACCACTTCACGGCTAAAACCACATGGGACTGTATCACCGATTCATTCTGCCAGAACTGATGCACCGGGTCTGCACCCACAAGGACATCACGGGCCAGCGGAAAAAGATTATTCCACAGGCCAGAGGACGGGTTCTGGAGATCGGGATCGGATCCGGCCTGAACCTGCCGTTCTATGATCCGCAGGCAGTGTCATGCGTGTGGGGCATCGATCCCAGCCGGACCCTGATGGACATGATCCCGGATCTTCCGGCCCGGCGGCCGTTTCCCGTCCGCCTGATGGCGGGTTCCGGCGAACAGATTCCCCTGGACCGCCACAGTGCCGACACCGTTGTGGTGACCTATACGCTTTGTTCCATACCGGATATCCGGCAGGCCCTGGCAGAAGTGAGGCGGGTGCTGAAGCCCTCGGGCCGGCTGCTTTTCTGTGAGCATGGCCGGGCCCCTGATATGGGTGTCTCCCGGTGGCAGGACCGCCTGACCCCGCTGTGGAAACCGGTGTCCGGCGGATGTCACCTGAACCGGCCCATCGCGGCCCTGATCAGGGACAGCGGATTCTTCATCCAGGGGCTGGATGCCGGGTATGTCAGCCCCATCCGCATCTCCGGGTTCCACTACCGGGGAACCGCCGTGCCGCGCTGAACCGCTGAACCGGAAGACAAAAGGAGAAGGCCATGCATTCTTACATCCCCGGATATATCAGAGCCAGGCAGACCGGCCGGCTGAAACAGGCTGTTCAACAGGGCCTGGATATGCTGTCCGCCTGCACCCTGTGCCCCCGCCGGTGCCGGATGGACCGGACCGGAGATAATACCGGATACTGCGGGGCGGGCCGTCAGGCCAAAGTGGCGAGTTTCTCCCCGCATTTCGGAGAAGAACCGCCCCTGGTGGGAGGCCACGGATCCGGCACCATTTTCTTTTCCCATTGCAGCCTTCAGTGCGTGTTCTGCCAGAACCATGAGATCAGTATCCTGGGGGAAGGGCACACTGTGTTTCCGAACCAGCTGGCCGCCATGATGATCCGACTTCAGGAACAGGGCTGCCACAATATCAACTTCGTCACCCCCACCCATGTGGTGCCGCAGATCCTTGAAGCGTTGGACCTGGCTGTGGACATGGGGCTGCACATTCCACTGGTCTACAACTGCGCCGGATACGAATCCCCGGAGACCCTGGCGCTTCTGGACGGGATCATCGACATCTACATGCCGGACTTCAAGTTCTGGGACAATGCGGCTGCCGGACGGTTCTGCAGCGCCCCGGACTACCGGGAAACGGCCCGGGCCGCCATCCTGGCCATGCACGCCCAGGTGGGGGACCTGAAAACGGATGATGCCGGCATTGCCTGTTCCGGGCTTCTGGTGCGGCACCTGGTGATGCCCGGCCGGCTGGATGACACCCGAAAGATTTTAGAATTCCTCAAAACCGAGGTATCTCCCGGCACCCATGTCAACCTGATGTCCCAGTACCGGCCCATGGGGGAAGCCCGCCGGTTTTCCGATCTGTGCCGGCCGTTGTCTGCCTCTGAATTCAGGCAGGCCCTGGAAATGGGCAAGGCGTCCGGCCTGACCCTGGTCCGATAGCCGCAGCCCTGTTTCCGGTGACATTGGCGGCGGCCCAGAACCAATGCCCCCCTTGAAATCAATGCCCTGACATGGTATGGTACTTATTTATGCATCTAAATATGCAGATATGTGAAAATGAAATATCGCGTCTGCCGGTCCAGGTACCGGCGGCGGTTTGATTAACCTGAAGCAAGGAGACCCATGCAAGTACCCAAAAGACATCGTATTCAATTTCCCCAGACATCGGCCCAGAATCTGGCCCAGGACGAAGCCTATTTTTATCTGATTTCACCGGACAAAGAGAAAAAAAAGATCCGGTTTCATGATTATGACCAGATTTACAATATGCCCGGACTGTATGAACAGATTTTTTATGACCGGCTCAAATGCAGTTCCCCCACCAAAGTGGCACAGATTCTCAAATCCGCCATCAAACAGACCGATGAACACTTCAGTGAACTCCGGGTCCTGGACCTGGGCGCCGGAAACGGCCTGATGGGGGACGCGTTCAAGGAATACGGGGTGTCCCGCCTCATCGGCGTGGACATCATCCCGGAAGCCAAAACCGCCACGGAGCGGGACCGGCCCCATCTGTACGATGCCTATTATGTCAGTGATTTCTGCAATCTGACGGATGATGAAAGAGAAGAATACCTGTCCTGGTCCCTGAACTGCCTGACGGTGGTGGCGGCCCTGGGATTCGGGGATATCCCGACCAAGGCGTTCATCGAGGCGTTCAATATGATCCAGTCTCCGGGATGGGTGGGATTCAACATCAAGGAAACCTTTCTCAATGAAACCGATGATGCCGGATTTTCCCGGATGATCCGGGAGCTGATCTTTTCCAACTACATGGACATCTATCACCTGGAGCGGTACCGGCACCGGCTGTCCATTGAAGGCGAACCGCTGTACTATTACGCCATCGGCGCCAGAAAAAAAGCGGACATTCCGGAATCCATCATGACCAAATTCGCCGACTAACGCCGACTCAACACCATGGTCTGAAAGACCCCGGGCGGCTACCCGGACCTGTCCGGGCAGCCGCCCTCTTCTCCCTTTCCAAATCTCAGAAACCAGGGCAGAACGGCGCCTGTCAGAATCAAGAGCCCTGTCACCACAAACCCCTGTGAAAACCAGCCTTTCTCCCCCAGAAGTCCGATCATTCCGGGGATCACTCCGCCGCCCACCAGAAATGCGGCCGGAATCGTAAAAGATATGGCCACGTTTCGATTCCGTGTCGAACCGATGTTGGACAGGGCTGCAAAAGCCGGCGGAAAAAAGCAGACCGCCAGCACGGGCTGACAGAAAATCACGGCCAGCAGAACCGGTCCGGAAAAAATACCGATGGAAACCACCAGAACCCCGCTGATCATCAGCACGGTGGCGATCACGGGTTTGAGGCCCATCCGGTCTGCGATCCATCCGATCAACAGCGGCATGGGCAGCGTCGCAATCCGGGACAGCGTCACCAGGGTGTTGGCCTGGGCCTGCACCATGCCGTGTTCGTTCACCAGGAACAGCGGCAGCATGGAATACACCCCCATGGTCCCGGAAACCCCCAGGCTGAACAGCAGCATCATCCACCAGAACGACGGGATGGCGGCCAGGGGACGAAACGATGCCAGCCGGGGCGCTTCGCCGGCAAAGTCCCGGATCGAGGAAAACCGCGAAAACGCCCATCCCAGCAGAATGGACACCCCGCCCAGCACAAACAGCACCTGCCGCCACGACACCCACAGCAGAAGCAGTTCACAGATCACCGGCGTCAGCAGAAAACTCAGGTTCGGCGCCACCTCGTGAACACCCAGGGCCTTGCCCCAGTTTTTCCGGTCAATGGTGGCTGTGAGCACGGCAATGCCCGAGGACAGGTAAAGCCCGGACCCCGCACCTGCCAGAAAAACCCCCAGGCGCATGGCGGACAAGCTGTGGCTGAACCCGGTGAAAATGAATACAATCCCCGTGCCCACCGCGGACAGGACAATGGTGTTCCGGTGCCGGATCCGGGCGGACACGAACCCGGAAAAAAACAGGGCAATGCAGTAACCGGAGGCGGAAAAAAGAAAAAAAGACCCGGCCTGGTCCTTTGTCAGGCCCATATCGGTCAGAATGGTGGGCATCAACGGAGAGATGCTGATCCGGATGGTGAAGTTCATGAAAAAAATGGCGGTGAGAAAAAACAGCGGCAGATATGCGGAACCGGAGCTGTTTACATGTGATTGTGTGTTCATTCAGTGAAATTATCACGCCTTTTTTCATTTGGTCAATACCTTGTTTTGCGCTGGCACAATCTGGAAAAAAAAGATAGAATCCATACGGTCTTTTCAAAAAAACCGGGCAACACGGACAGGAGACGATACAACCATGACCACCGGTGAATCCATTATCCGTCATGATTCCGCCGCCAAAGTCACGGGCCGGGCCGAATACACCCAGGACCTGGCCCGGCCCGGCATGCTCACGGCCGCCTATCTCAGAAGCACCATCGCCCACGGCCGGGTCACGGACATCGACACGTCCCGGGCCAGCGCCCTTGCCGGCGTGGCCGCCGTGTTCACGTTCAGGGATGTGCCCCGGCGACCGTTTGCCACGGCCGGTCATCCCATGTCCCTGGACCCGGCCCACCGGGATGTGGCGGACCGGCTGCTTCTGACCGGAACCGTCCGGTATCTGGGGGATGAAATCGCGGTGGTGGTGGCGGACAACGACCTGATCGCCGAAAAAGCGATCAACCTGATCCGGGTGGACTACGCCCCCTGGCCGGTACTGATCGATCCCGGCGACATCCTCGATCCGAACGCCCGGCAGATCCATGAAGGGTCCGCCAATGGGGTGGGGGAACACGGGTGGCGGTTCGGGGCGGATGTGGACTCTGAAATGGGCGGGGCCGATCAGGTGCTGGAAAACACCTTCGAGACCGCCATGGTCCAGCACTGCCACCTGGAAAACCATATCGTGTTTGCGTATATGGACGACCTGGACCGCATCGTCATTGTCACTTCCACACAGATCCCCCATATTGTCCGGCGGATCGTGGGCGAGGCCCTGGATTTTCCCTTAAGCCGGATCAGGGTGATCAAACCATACATCGGCGGCGGATTCGGCAACAAACAGGACGTGATTTTCGAGCCCATGGCCGCGTTTCTGACGCTGAAACTCAACGGACGGCCCGTGGGCATTCACATGAGCCGTGAACAGGGCATGACCGGTACCCGGGTCCGGCATCCCTTCCGCATCCGGGTCAAAACCGGAGTGATGAGGGACGGGACGCTCACGGCCCGGGACGTGGATGCCGTCTCCGTGACCGGGGCTTACGCTTCCCATGGTCACAGCGTGGCCGCGGCCGGCGGCGGCAAAATGGGGTGCCTGTATCCCCGCACCGCCACCCGGTACCACGCCCGGACCATTTATGCCAACCTGCCGGCCGCCGGGGCCATGCGGGCTTATGGATCGCCCCAGATCATGTATGCCCTGGAATGCGCCACCGAAGACGCGGCCCGGGCCATAAAAATGGATTCAGTAGCGTTCCGGCTCAAAAACATTGTCCGCCAGGGCGACATCGACCCCCTGTCCGGAGAAAAGATCGCCACCTGCGGGTTGGCGGAATGCCTGATCCGAGGCCGGGACATGATCGGCTGGGAAACGAAGAAAAAACACTATGAAACTTGGAAAACCGGGCCGGTTCGGCGGGGACTCGGGTTGGCCTGCTTCAGCTATGCGTCAGGCACCTACCCGGCATGCGTGGAAATCGCAAGTGTCCGGCTCAGCCTCAATCAGGACGGCACGGTCCATGTCATGGCCGGGGCCGTGGAAATCGGCCAGGGGTCTGACACGGTGATCGCCCAGATGGCGGCGCACACCCTGGGCATCCCCCATGAACAGATCCGGGTGATCCAGGCCCAGGACACGGATGTCACCCCGTTTGACACCGGGGCCTACGCCTCCCGCCAGGCATATGTGAGCAGCAACGCCGTGTTCCGGGCATCGGTGCAGCTCAAGGACCGCATCCTGGACCATGCCGCCCGGATGACCGGGAAAGATCGAAACCTTCTGGACATCGACGACGGCCGGATCGTTGCCGCGGATACCCGGGTCTCGGTGCTGGATCTGAAAGCCTTGGCCCTTGACACGTATTACCACAAAACCCGGGGCGGGCAGCTGACGGCGGAAGTCTCCCATAAGACCACGGCCGCGGCCCCGGTGTTCGGGTGCACGTTCGTGGATATCGAGGTGGACATCCCTTTATGTACCATCACGATCCGGGACATCGTCAATGTCCATGACTCAGGCTTGATCCTGAACCCGGTCCAGGCCAGGGGCCAGGTGCACGGAGGGGCGGCCATGGGCATCGGCGCGGCCCTGTCCGAAGAGTTTCTCATCGATCCGCCCACCGGACGGGTCTTCAACGCCAACCTGCTGGATTACAAGGTACCCACCTTCATGGACACCCCGAAGATCCGGGTCGCCTTCGTGGAAACCCGGGAACCCTCTTCCGGCTACGGCAACAAGGCCCTGGGAGAACCGCCCGTCATTTCCCCGGCCCCGGCCATCCGCAACGCCCTGCTGGATGCCACGGGGATTGCGGTCAACCGCCTTCCCATCACCCCCAAAGTGCTGTTTGAGACTTTTACCCGGCACGGTCTCATCCGAAAGAGGGGGGCTGGTCATGTTTGACATTCGGGCTTACATGAAAGCACATTCCGTGGATCACGCCCTGGCCCTGCTGGCGGAACATCCCGAAGCCCGGCTGGTGGCAGGCGGCACGGATGTCCTGATCCGGCTCAGACACGGGAGCACGGCATTCACCCGGCTGGTGGACATTCACGGCCTGGAAGAACTTCGGTTTATCACGGCGGATGCAACCGGAACCATCCGGATCGGGTCCGGCACGGTATTTGCGGACCTCGTGCAATCGGATCTCATCCAGGCCCATGTGCCCATTCTCGCGGAAGCCGCCGACAGTGTGGGCGGCCCCCAGATCCGGAACATGGCCACCATCGGCGGCAATATCTGCAACGGCGCCCCCAGTGCGGACAGTGCTCCGGCACTGTTCGTGCTCAACGCCCTGCTGGAACTGAAAAGCAATCAGGGCAGCCGGCAGGTGCCGGTCACCGATTTTTATCTGGGACCGGCATCCGTGGACCTGAGGTCCGGAGAACTTTTGACGGCCATCATCATTCCAAAGAACGAATACCAGGGCTTTGCCGGCCATTATTACAAATATGCCATGCGAAAGGCCATGGACATCGCCACCATCGGGTGTGCCGTGAGCCTGAAAACCGCCGGCGGGCGCATGACGGATTTCCGGATCGCCTACGGGGTGGCAGGACCGACGCCATTGCGGTGTCCCACCGCGGAAAAAACCGCCGCCGGCCAGGTCATTTCCGAAGCGCTTCTGACAAAGATCCCGGATGCCGTGCAGCAGGATGTGTCTCCCCGGACATCCTGGCGGGCCACCCGGGAATTCCGGCTTCACCTCATCGCTGAAATGGCGGAACGGGTGACCCGAACCGCCCTGGACCGGGCCGGAACCAAAAAGGAGTGACCCATGTCTGAAACACGATTCACGGAAATCGAAATGACCGTCAACGGCACGCATTACCGCCGCGTCATCGATGTCCGCAAATCCCTTCTGGAAGTGCTGAGGGAAGATCTCGGCCTGACCGGCACCAAGTATGGATGCGGGGTCGGAGAGTGCGGGGCCTGTTCCGTGCTGGTGGACGATGTGCTGGTGGATACCTGCATCTTTCTGGCTGTGTGGGCAAACGGCAGAACCATCCGCACCATCGAAGGCGAGACAAAACAGGGACGGCTGTCCCCGGTGCAGCAGGCCTATGTCACGGAAGGGGCCGTTCAGTGCGGGTTCTGCACCCCCGGATTCATCATGGCCACCACGGCATTTGTCGAACAGCATGCCGGGCAGCCCGTGACCGATGACACCATCCGGAAAGCCCATGCCGGCAACCTGTGCCGGTGCACCGGATATCAGCACATTCTGACTGCGGTAAAGAAAAGCATGAAACAGGGGAGAAAAGGATCTGATCCAGAATCATTCGATTAGAGGTGGCGCGCCTGACAGGATTCGAACCTGTGGCCTACGGATTAGAAGTCCGTTGCTCTATCCAGCTGAGCTACAGGCGCAACAATCGGGTCTTTTAACAGAAAACGTCCAAAAAGTCCAGAAAAAAAAGCAGCCTTTTTTCCGCTGTTCCAGATTAATGTGAATTTATCACTTTAATACCGTCAACGATGATGGTATACTTCATTTTTTATGATTTGCAAGACTTATAGGTTCATTGAATGACAAATACACTTGATCAAAATCAATCCGATACAGACAAAAAACGGCTGACCAAAAAAGATTTTCTGCTTCCGGTGCCCAAAACCAGAAATGCCGGCACCAAAGCCCTGGTCAAATCCGATCCCATTCAAAGTTATCTGAATGAAATCAACCGGTACCGGCTGCTGACCCGGGAAGAAGAGATCGAACTGGGCAGGCGGATCCAGGAAGACGGGGATCAGGAAGCCGCCTATATCATGACCACCTCCAATCTGCGCCTGGTGGTGAAGATCGCCCTGGAATTCCAGCGGATCTGGATGCAGAATCTGCTGGACCTGATCCAGGAAGGCAATATCGGACTGGTCCAGGCGGTCAAGAAATTCGACCCTTACAAAAACGTCAAATTCTCCTACTATGCCTCTTTCTGGATCAAGGCATACATTCTCAAGTTCATCATGGACAACTGGCGGATGGTGAAGATCGGCACCACCCAGGGGCAGCGAAAACTGTTTTTCCGGCTGAAAAAAGAAAAACAGCAGCTCATCGAACAGGGATTCGATCCCAAGCCCAAACTGCTGTCCGAACGCCTGGGCGTGTCCGAAAAAGAGGTGGTGGACATGGACCAGCGCCTGGCCAACTGGGACCTGTCCCTGGACGAACCATTGAAAAATGATTCCAACACGGAGCGGATCGAATTCATCAACACGGAATCGGATTCATCCGAGGACCGGATGGCCAAAAAGGAAATTGAAGACATTCTTCACACCAAGGTCAAAAAATTCAAACGCACCCTGAACGAGCGGGAACTGGAAATCTTTGAGCAGCGTATTTTTTCCGACACCCCGCTGACCCTTCAGGAGATCGGAGAAACCTACAGCATCTCCCGGGAACGGGTTCGTCAGATTGAAAACAATATTCTCAAAAAAATGAAAGCTTATTTTAAAAAAGACATGCCCGATTTCGAGATGTACGACCATACCCGATAACCGACCATACAGGGTGATCTGTTTCATGACCAACGCATTGATTCATATTCTGTTCATCGTGACATTCCTCTGGGGTATCACCGGATGCAGCCAGATTCATCCGGTTCCGGTGGCCCCTGCCCAATCCGCTCCCCCTGCGGCCCAGCCGGTATCGGACACATCCCTGCGGGATTATCCCGTACCTGAACACACCCTTCCCCCCGGCCCCCCGACCCGGGACCCCCAGATGTCAGCCAGATATCACTATCTCTCGTTTCTGATGCTTCACCGGCAAAACCAGTTTGATGCCGCTGTGGCCGCCCTTGAAGAGGCCATTGCCCTGGACCCGGAATCCTCGTTTCTAAAAAGGGATCTGGTCCGTGCGTATCTGGGTATCGGACGTGACGAAACCGCATTGTCACTGGTGGAATCCCTGGTGGAACAGAACCCTGACGATGTGGAAAACCTGCTCATGCTGGTTCGCCTGAAAAGAGAGGATATCCGGGAGCAGGACATGTATCCGCTGTTAGAACGGATTCTGGAGCTGGATCCGGAAAACAGAGAAACTTACCTTCGGCTGGGCAAGATCTACATGGATAATCAGCAGATTCAGGAAGCCCTGGAGCTGTTTTCCCGAATGGCGGCCCGGATGCCGGATTATTATGTGGCCCAGTTTTACCTGGGTGAAGCCCATTTTCTTTCAGGAAACTATCAGGAAGCGGAACAGGCTTTTTTGAAAACCATCGATCTGGAACCGGACCTTATCGAACCCCGGTTCCGGCTGGTGGACATTCTTCAGGATCCGGAAAACCCGGCCGAAAAAGCGGATCCGGACAGACTGCTTTCCATGTATGAACAGATTCTTGACATTGAACCGGAAAATGACCGCGCACGGCTGGAAACCGCGCTGCTGTATCAGAAGACCGGACAAACCGGCCTGGCGGCACAACAGTTCAACGCTCTCGGGAATGAGGCCCGGCACAACACCCGGCTGCTCATGACCGCTGTGGATCTCTATTTATCGCAAAACCGGTATGAAGATGCCGTGACAGTGTTTTCAGGCATGTACCAGGCAGATCCGGAAAATGACAATTTCAATTTTTTTCTGGGCATGGCGCATGAATCCAGCCGGAATCCGGAACAGGCGGTTGCGCACTACCTCAAGGTTTCCCCGGCTCACCCCCAATACAAGAAAACCCTTTTGACCATCGCATTCCTGTACCGTGAGATGAACCAGCCACAAAGAGCGGTGGCGTTCCTGGAACAGCACCACCGGCAGACTCCCGAAGATATCGACATCCTCACCTATCTGGCCGCGTTTTATGAAAAGGACAACCAGCTGGAAGAGGCCATGGCACTGCTTTCCAAAGGGCTTGAAGACGCCCCTGAAAGCACCTCCCTGCTGTTCCGCCTGGGTGCGGTCCAGGACAAGGCCGGACTCAAGGATGCCTGTATCGCCACCATGAAGGAAGTGATCCGGCTGGACCCGGAAGATGCCTCGGCACTCAATTACCTGGGCTATACATACGCGGAGCTGGGGATTCATCTGGACGAGGCGGAAACACTTATTCGAAAGGCCCTGGACATCAAGCCGGATGACGCATACATCATTGACAGCATGGGATGGGTTTATTTCCGGCAGGAAAAATATGACAAAGCCGTGGAATATCTGGAACGGGCAGCCGAATTGACCGATTTTGAGGCCATCATCGCAGCCCACCTGGGGGATGCCTATATCAAAACCGGACAGACGGCCAAGGCCCTGGAGGCATACCGCAAGGCCCTGGCCCACGCCGAAGAGTCGGACAAGGCACTGATTGAGGAAGTGACAGAAAAAATCAGACACCTGGAACAGATACCACAGGAACCCGATGACATATCCGGCGACCCCCTTCCATGAAACCCCTGTCCGTTTTTTTATTCATCTGCCTGATCTCATTGGCCGGACTGGCCGGATGCGGTATGCCCCGGCCCCGGACCGATCCTGGTCTGGATACGGCTGCACAGACTTCGGCGGAAGCGGTAAGGGACCTGAACCGGGACATCTCCACCAGCAAAGGGATCGCCCGCCTGCGCATGGAAACACCCACCGGCATCCAGACATTCCAGATGGCCTGGGCCGCCCAAACCCCCGACCGGGCCCGCCTCACCTTTACAGCCCTGGCCAGTCCGGTGGAAACGGTTGTCGCGGACGGCAAGCAGGTCACCTTTCTGTCTCACACCGGACAGCACACACCGCATACCACCACATCCCATGATCCGGATCTGGAACCATTTACCGGCGTCCCATTGAAATTGTCCGACCTGGTCTGTCTGCTCTTGGGACAGGTCCCGGTCCAGCGGTTCAGTGATGCCTGGTTCTTTCCGGAAGACAAGTCCCGGATTCAGCTTCACAGACGGTTCAGTTTACAGTTTCAGGAGTTGATTCTGGCACCGGATCAACCACTTGCGGCGTTGCGCCTGAAAGACCGGCATGGCGAGATCCGCTACGAAATCCGGTTTCACGCGTTTGAAGCCATAGACAGCCGGCAGATACCCGTTGATCTGACCATTGCCGACAGTACCGGGCGGCAGGTCCATGTCTCCATCACAGGATTCCGGCCTGATGTCCCGGTGGAAGCTTCGGTTTTTCAGTTGACACCCTTTGGATCATGACCATAATAGGTGTTGATTTCAACCACAGACCTCTTACAAGGAGTACCCGATAAATGATTCACGACAGTGTAGACAAGGCCCAAAAACCCCAGGGATGCCCGTCCCAGAACAATGAAATGGCCAGAAAACAGCAGGAACAGCAGGCCATGATAAAAGACAGCCTGGCCAGGATCAAACACAAGATCTTTGTGCTGTCCGGCAAGGGCGGGGTGGGAAAGAGCAGTGTTTCCGCCAACCTGGCCGCCGTGTTGTCCAAAAAAGGATACAAGACCGGCCTCATGGATGTGGATGTGCACGGCCCTTCCATCGCCCAGATGCTGGGAATGAAAGACCTGCTGGATATCACCCCGGACCAGCGGCGTCTGGTTCCCAAACAGGTGAACGGCAACCTCAAAGCCGTATCGGTCCAGGCCCTGATGCAGGACAAGGATCAGGCCATCATCTGGCGGGGACCCGCCAAAGCCGGCATGATCCAGCAGTTCGTGGGAATGGTGGACTGGGGGGACCTGGATTTTCTGGTCATTGATGCCCCTCCCGGCACCGGGGATGAACCGCTGACCGTGGTGCAGACTATTCCCGAAGCATTGGGTGTGATCGTGACCACCCCCCAGGAAGTGGCCCTGGCCGACATCAGAAAATCGATCTCTTTCTGCAAGACCGTGAAACTCAAAACCCTGGGCATCGTGGAAAACATGTCCGGTTTCCAGTGCCCCCACTGCGGTGAGTCCATCGATCTGTTCATGAACGGCGGGGGCGAAAGAACCGCCAGGCAGCACGGCCTGACATTTCTGGGTTCCATCCCGTTTGACACCGGGGTGGTCGTGTCCGGTGACCAGGGGGTCCCCATCATGTTCCAGGACACGGAAACCCCGTTCACCAAAGCATTTTCCACCGTAGTGGACAATATCGTCAAACAGTTGTGATTCAACACGCCGCAACCCGGCGTCAGGACCTGCCTTGAATGACCGCCTGAAAAAAACCAGGGACCTGCAGGGCTTTCTGAACGCATTGGAACAGAAGGCCCTGCGGTCCCTGGCCTGCCCTTCAAGTACCGCAGTCCGCCGGCATCCGGAAGATCGGTCCCAGCATGAATACCGCCAGGCGTTCAGCCAGGATGCCGACCGGATTCTCAACTCCCTGGCCTTCACCCGGTACATCGACAAAACCCAGGTGTTTTCTCTGATCCGAAACGATCATCTCACCCACCGGGTCCTGCATGTGCAGCTGCTGTCCCGGGTGGCCCGGACCATCGGCCGGTATCTCGGCCTCAACCAGGACCTGATCGAGGCGGCGGCCCTGGGCCATGACATCGGCCATCCCCCGTTCGGCCATGACGGCGAACGGTTTCTGTCCCGGCTCACCCGTGCCCACGATGCCGGATATTTTCACCACAATGTCCAGAGCATCCAGTTTCTGGACAAAATCGAACGCCATGGTACCGGGTGGAACCTGAGCCTCCAGACCCTGGACGCCATTTTGTGCCATGACGGGGAATCCCATGTACACAAGCTCTCCCCCCACGGCCCCCGCACCTTTGACGACCTGGATGAGATGATCCAGGCGTTTGAACGGACCGAACAAATCGGGTTTTCCCCCATGACCCTGGAAGGATGCGTGGTGCGCATGGCAGACACCATCAGCTATATCGGCCGGGACCTGGAAGACGGCATCCGCCTGGGTCTGATCACCCGGGACATGATTCCGGACACCTGCCGCAACCTGCTGGGAACCACCAACGGCACCATCGTGTTCAACCTGGTGACCGACCTGATCGCCGCCAGCCTGGATCAGCCGTTCATCGGATTCTCCAGCGAAATTGCGGATGCGCTGGAAACCCTGAAATCATTCAATTACCGCCATATCTACAAGAATCCGGCCATCAAGCGGCATCTGGGCACCATAGAAACCATTTACGGCCACCTGTTCCACCAGTACCTGACAGACCTGGAAAAGGCCAACCAGTCATCCGTAATTTTCACGCAGTTTCTGGCCGGTATGTCCGGCACCTACCAGACCACCCATTCCCCGGCACAGATCGTCCGGGATTTCATCGCCGGGATGACCGATTCCTATTTTATCCGCCAAGCACCCGCCGAGCTTCGGCCCCAACCGGTGGACCATGTTTGACAACCGCCGGCTCTACCGGCAGCAGCACCGGAAACAGGGGCTGACCGCCTTTGAAATCACGGTACGCGAAACCAACCTGCACATTCAGGCGGACACGGACCTGTCCGGCCCGGCCCTCCGGGCGGTGCATCAGTGCCGGGAACAGATCCAGAACCATATCCGGCAACATCCCGATTTTGAAACCGCACTGTCACCCATGACGGTCTCCAACACCGCTCCGTTGATCATTCAGAACATGGCGGAAGCGGCCAGAGCCGCTCAGGTGGGACCCATGGCGGCCGTGGCAGGGGCCGTGGCCGAATATACCGGCCGGCACCTGCTGTCGTTTTCTTCGGAAGTGGTGGTGGAAAACGGGGGCGACATTTTTATCCATTCCCGGACCGGCACAACACTGACCGTCTTTGCCGGCACCTCCCCCTTCAGCCTGACCACCGGCATACAGATCCCCCGGCAGCCCGGTTCCTTCGGCATCTGCACCTCGTCCGGCACTTTCGGACACTCCAGAAGTTTCGGGAAAGCCGATGCCGTCATGGTCATGGCCCGTTCCTGCATGCTGGCGGATGCCGCCGCCACCGGCCTGGCCAATCAGGTGAAAACCGGTGACGACATCGCCCCCGTCCTGGCGGCCGGCCAACAGATTCCCGGTATCCAGGGCCTGGTCATCATTGTGGGCGAACGGATCGGGCTGTGGGGAGACCTTCGGCTGGCAAGGCTCTGACCGGAATGCGGCATAACCGTCCGTTTTGAAAGGCATCCATGAGATTGCAATAACCGCCGTGATCTGGTAAAAAACAGTCTGGCAGTCATTTTGGAACCCTAAAGATCGGAACACTGGACACTATGGAACGACTACTGGTCATCTGCGTGGCCGCCGGCATCGGGACCGGCTTCTACTACTGGTTTGCCCGGATGCTGAAAAAACAGATCATGCGGGAGTATGTGCTGGCCCATCAATGGCTGTTGCATCCCAATGCCATCTGCTACTGGCGCACCGGCATGGCCATGATCGGCTTTATTCTGTACTTCTGGACATCCTTTCAATCCGCGGCCATCATCATTTTCACGTTTGCCGCCATTCTGGACGGGGTGGACGGGCTGGTGGCCCGGGGGTGCAACCTGGTGTCCCGGCTGGGGGAATGGCTGGATCCGTTGTGCGACAAACTGACCTATCTCCCGCCTTTGCTGGGATTTGCCTATGCCGGCATCATTTCCGTGAAACTGATATGGATACTGGTGGGCATCGAACTGTTCGGCCAGTTTGCGGCCCGCAGGCTCCTGTCCATGATGAAGTCATCAGGCGCTGCCAACAATTTCGGCAAAATCAAGGCCATCATCTGTTTCGCCCTAGTGATCTTTTGCGCCCTGGTGGATGCCAATCCGCACATCATCCACATCGGCAACCAGATTCTGCTGGCCTGCGTGGTGCTTTCGGGCGCCTCCATTGTCTTCAAATTCATTCCCAACCGGCTCTACGCGGACATTCTGTCCCTGCTCAATTTTTTCTGCGGTCTGACCGGCCTGGTTCTGACCTATCATGGATTTTTCGGAAGGGCCGTCATCGTCATTATCATGGGGCAGCTGTTCGACCTGTTCGACGGCCGCATGGCGGAAAAACACGGGGGCACCAAATACGGCCCTTATCTGGACGACATTGCGGATTTTGTCAGCTTCGGGGTGGCACCGGCCTATATGCTGCTGAAAATCGGCGAGTCTGGACCAAATATTGACCCTCAAATGCTACTGATAAGCCCAGTGGCCTATGTGCTTTTGAATATCGGGCAATCATGGGCATGGGTGTTTGCACTCATCTACATGGCCGGTGTGGCCTTCCGCCTCATCCGGTTTCTGTTTGTGGACAAAAAACGCACCGACCTGCCCCCGGGGGTGTTCAACGGCCTGCCCTGCCCGGCCGGGGCTTTGCTGGTGCTGGGCGCCATCCTGCTGGTCCCTTCCCAGTATGTCTGGCCGGTGGTGTTGCTGACCACCGGGCTCATGGTCAGCACCCTCCGGTTTGCCCATCTGGGACGGCTGATCCTCAAGCAGGTCCCCAAACCACTGTTTTACACCATCAGCGCGGCCATCATCGTGATCATCGCCTTTGTGCTGAAAACCCGGAACGGGGAACTGTTCGGCGGGGTCATTCTGATATCGGTGCTGATCTACATGGTCATCGGCCGGATGTGCATCCGGAAAGTCCGGACACTCGAATCTACCACCAGGCACTGAACCAGATCACGGCCACATACCGCAACCCCTTGCCGATGGCCACCAGGATGACGAACACCTTGAGCCGGACATTCATGATGCCCGCCACCAGGGTCAGGGGGTCTCCCCCGATGGGCAGCCAGGCCATCAGCAGTGTCCAGATGCCGTACCGCTGAAACCATGCCTGGGCCCGGGCGATCTGGGCCGGGCTGAAATAAAACCAGGCCTTGTGCTGAAACCGCAGCAGATACCGCCCCAGCCACCAGTTCACCACAGACCCCAGGGTGTTCCCCGTGGTGGCCACCCAGAACAGAAGATGCGGGTCATGCCCTTGTCGCAGCAGAGCGAACAGCAGCACCTCGGAATAAAACGGCAGAATCGTGGCCGCCAGAAACGCAGCCCCGAACAGCAGCAGAACGGAAATCATCCCCATTCCTTCCGGACCAGCCATCTGAACAGGGCGAACTGGGCCGGGACATAGAGCAGGTATTCCGGGTGCCACTGCACCCCGATGATCCGGTGGGTCCCTTCGGTTTCCACGGCCTGGACAATGCCGTCCAGGTCCCGGCCCACCACCTTCAGCCCCTTGCCCGGTGTTTTGATGGCCTGGTGGTGCAGGCTGTTGACCCGGATATGGGTTTTCCCGCAGATGCGGGCCACGAGGGACTCCGGTTCGAGTGTCACCTGCTTGGTGGGCATAAGTCCGGGCCGGTTGTAGGTCAGATGCCTCAGATTCCGGATATCCGGGTGCAGGTTTCCGCCCAGCACCACATTGATGAGCTGGGCCCCCCGGCAGATGCCCAGAAGAGGTATGTCATACGCCAGGGCATGCCTGATCCATCTGATTTCCAGCAGGTCCCGGTCCGGATCATAGGCCACCGGTCCGGTGATCTCCCCGTCATAATGATCCGGTGAAATATCATTGCCTCCCCCGATGATCAGGGCATCCAGGGTTTTGCCGGCATCCCCGTGACGGGTGCTGATGCGCATGGCGGACGCCCCGGCCAGGTTCAGGGCGGTCTTCGCACACCACCAGGCCGGGGCCCAGCGCCGGGCCGACCCGGTTACGCCCACAAGTGGCCGCGAATCCATTGATCCATCCATGCGGTCCAGTCACTGCGGTTCACCCCGATCAGGGGCCGGTGCAGGGACAGAAACCGCTCCTGCATCATGTTCAGGTCATCCGGACGCTGTGCCAGCTCCTCCACCACCCACCAGAGGTTCCAGGGCCGGGCCAGGGACCAGTCCGGCCTGTCGATCTGGCAATTGGGCAGCCGGTAGTGAAAGGCGGGGCGGGCTTTGATCTTTGAATCCACCACTGCATTCTGAACCAGGCCGGAATGCACACAGGACAACGCCGGCAGCATGTCCAGGGCCCGGTTCCGGCTGGCGTTGTGATCCAGATAGTCAAAGGCGATCCGGGTCAGATCCGGGGTATCGCTGGAAAACAGCACGTGCAGATAGGCTTCGGAGTAAAGGTCCACATAGGGACTGATCCGCCGGGCCATATCCACCTCATGGGCCTCCACCAGCCACCATTGCAGCAGGGAAAACGCCCTGAGATAAGCGGACAGCACCTCGGCCGTCATATCCGGCACTTCCGCGTTGATATGGACCCCGTAAGCCGCGATCATGGAATCCTTGGTACCCCGGGCCCCGGCCCGGCGCAGGGCGGTGATCAGAGGATCCAGGCGGTGCAGATCGGACAGGGCAATGGGCGGGCACACCACCTCCATGGGCACCAGCCACGCGGCCGCCTGGCTGAGCAGGCCTACCCAGTCCCCGGTCTGATCCGGTTCCTGACGGGCCGCTTTCTTTTTAAGAAAATCCCAGTCCAGCTCCACGGTGAACGCGCCCAGATCCGGAACTTCCACCACACAAGCCGCTGCGGATTCATGGGCCCGGGTACCGCCCATCACCATGGCCACCACCCGGGCCGTCTGGTCAAGACCCAGGCCGGTGAATTCCAGCTCAAAGCCCACGTGGCGCAGCCTGCCCTGACGGGTCCGGGATATGGACGGCCATTTGAATACAGAAGAATGTTTCATTACCTGCCTTTCTCACGGAAATTTTCAGCCGGCGCGGCAATTATAAAATAGGCAATCCGGTTTTGCCTTGTCAATCAAAACATGAAAGAAACTGCTTGTCCATGTGTGCATCCCGATGGTATGATGCAGCGACAATCGTTCACCGTCAGATCCAAATGGAGGAATATGTCATGACATCCTTAGATCAAAACGAGCATCCGGACACTTCCATGAACCGCCGCACCTTTCTGGCCGTCTCCGCCGGTGCCGCCGTCTCTCTGGCCATGGCCGGACTTCCCGGCACAGCGGCAGCGGCCTCATCCCCCCATGTCCTGCCGCCCCTTCCCTATGGGGACACGGACCTGGAGCCCGTGATCACCGCCAGGACCCTGTCGTTCCATTACGGCAAACACCACCAGGGATACGTGACCAATCTCAACAACCTGATCACCGGTACCCCGTATGCAGACCTCTCTCTGGAAGAGGTGGCCCGCCGCAGCGCGGGCAATCCGGACCAGACCGCCATTTTCAATAACGCGGCCCAGGTATGGAACCATACTTTTTACTGGCACAGCCTGAGCCCCAAAGGCGGAGGAGAGCCCCCTTCCGTTCTGAAACGCAAAATGACCGAGGATTTCGGCGGTGTGGCGGAATGCAGGCAGGCCCTGCTGGCCGCCGCCACCACCCAGTTCGCCAGCGGATGGGCCTGGCTGGTCCTGGACAACGGCACTCTGAAAGCCGTGAACACCGGCAATGCCAAAACCCCTCTCACCATGGGCATGACCCCGCTGCTCACCATCGATGTGTGGGAACATGCGTATTACCTGGATTATCAGAACCAGAGAAAAGCCTATGTGGAAGCGGTTCTGGACAAACGGATCAACTGGGAATTCGCCCTGGAAAATGCGGGCTGGTAACCCAAGCCCCAAAGAAACAAGTCAGTTATGCAACCCATCAAACCCATCGGGGTGATCCACACCCCGTTTCAGAATATCGAAGACATGCCCATTCAGCCCAGAGGCGCTGCCGGCACAAAAGGACAGATACAGGTGGATGCGGTCTTTGAGCCGGGCCTCAAAGACCTGGACGGTTTCAGCCACATCTTTCTGATATACGCCTTTCACAAAACCACCCGCACCGAACTGACCGTGGTGCCTTTCATGGATACCCGGCCCCGGGGAGTGTATGCCACCCGGTCTCCGCTTCGGCCCAATCATATCGGCATCTCCATCGTCCGGCTGGAAAAAATCCAGGGGAATCTGCTGCATGTCCTGGATATCGATGTGCTTGACGGCACCCCGCTGCTGGACATCAAACCCTACATGGAAAAATTCGACGCAGTGGCGGACAGCCGGTCCGGGTGGATGCAGGCCAGTGAAAGGCAAGTGGCGGAAAAACGCTCGGACGACCGGTTCAAATAATGGAAAAACATCCCCAGTACAGGGGCTTCGCCCTGGTGATCTTTGCGGCGGTTCTGTTCGGCACCACCGGAACCTCCCAGGCCCTGGCCCCGGCCGGCCTCTCCAGCACGACCATCGGATCACTGCGCCTGATCATCGGAGGACCGTCCCTGCTCCTGATGGCCCTGATCTTCAGCAACATCCGGCTGGCCACGTTCCGTCCGCCCGTAATCCCCACTCTCATCGCCGCCTCGGGCATCGTGATGTTCCAGCTGTGTTTCTTCGAAGCCGTGGCCAGAACCGGCGTGGCACTGGGCACCATTGTGGCCATCTGCATGGCGCCGGTGATCTCCGGGCTGCTGGGGGCGGTGTTCCAGAAAGAGCGGTTGACAAGAACCTGGTTCATCGCATCACTGCTGGCCATTTCCGGATGTGTGCTCCTGTCCGTGGCCGGCAGTGAGGTGCAGGTGGACACTATCGGCATTCTGCTGGCCTTTGGGGCCGGGTTTGGATATGCCGTGTCTCTGGTGGGCAGCAAGGCCGTGGTGGCGGGCCATTCGCCGATCCTGGGCATTGCCGTGATCCTGTGCGCAGGCGCGGTGATGGTCCTTCCCCGGGTACTGCTGTTTGAAGACCTTTCTCCGGTTGGGACCGCCCACGGCATGGCCGTGGTGCTGTATCTGGGACTGGTGGCCACGGCCGCCGCCTACCTGCTGCTGGCCAAGGGCCTGTCCGTGGTGCCGGTGTCCATGACGGCCCTGCTCATGCTGGTGGAACCCCTGACCGGATGCCTGCTGGGGGTTCTGTTGCTGGATGAAGTCTTCACCTTTATCACCGGGGTGGGGGCCCTGCTGATTTTTTCAGGTCTTCTGGCCATCTCCCTTTTCAGGGAAAAACCCGCCCCCGTAGCTCCGCTGATGACCTCCCACAAAAAGACCTGGTTCAGACACCGACGATAGGCCGGTCAAAAAACACGCCTGATCCGGGCATTTCCGGGTGCATTCCCCGGAGGAACAGATACAGGACCCCGCCGAAATCGGTTTGTGGATCATATCCTTTCACACGCCACGCCAGATACCGGTGCAGCGCCTTTGTATAGATGTGATACTGCAGCACGTAATGATGCGTTTCCATGGCACGGATCAACGCGGCCGGGCCGTAATCCTCATAGGTATCCCCCAGGTAATTGGATTTATAATCCATGAGATAATATTTGTTCCGGTGCCGCACCACCAGATCGATGAACCCTTTGATGAATCCGGTAATCCGGCCGGGATCCTGATTCTGAAGTGTCCTGGCATAGGGCTTCCACCGCACGGTCCGGGCAAACAGATCCACGGGATGAAATCCGGTATCCCGGGTCCCGTCAAAAAGGAACTCCATTTCAGTGATCCGGTGGGACATGGCAATCTCCCTGAGACAAAAGATATGGCCCCCCGCAGTCAGGGGAGTGGTGATCACATTCCAGAGTGCCGTGGCAACCGGCTCGGTAAATCTGTCCCGGGAAAATCCGAACCGGTGCAGATGTGTTGCCACACACGCAGTCAGATCATCCGGATGCCATTGGAAATCCATCTGTTCCAGCACGGCATGGAAAAAATCACCAGCAGCGGCCCCTTTAGGAAACGCCTGGAGCAGGATTGCAGCCCTGTCCCGGTCCGAAACGCCCGGGAATTCCCCGGGCCCGGTATCCGATGCCGGATCAAAGGCGGCCCACTCATCCCGGCTGCCGCCGGACAGGTCTTCGCTGCCCGCCCCATCCGGATGCCCTCTGACCAATCCGCTGAAACTGGTAACCTGGAATGCCGGTCCGATCCGACGGGTCAAGGGCCGCGGGGAAAGGGCCGGCACTGTGGCAGGGGGTTCCGGCAGAACCGGCACCGTTTGTCCCGGCATCTGCACCCGCACCTGAATACGGCGGGAATCCCCGGCCAGGGCGGCCAGGTCCCGGAGCATGTCCGTATCGGTATCACAGCCGCCCGGATGAATCAGGCTTCCCAGGGCCGACTCCGCCACACCGCTGATCCCGGCCCAGAAAATCCGGCACAGGGCCGATGCCCGGGTCACCGCCACGTAGAGCAACCTCCGCTGTTCCGCCCTCGTCTCCATATCCTGCCGGGCGGCGGACCGGTCCATCCCCTCCCTGTCCGCTCCCTGGTATCCCTTGCCCCGCAGGTCCATGCAGAGCTGAAATCCATTTTCCGGATCATGAAACAGGAGGGGCTCCCCTTCCGGAGGCCGAAAACCGGACCAGAGATAAGGCAGGTAGACAACGGGATATTCCAGGCCTTTGCTTTTGTGAATGGTGACAATAGCCACAGCGTTGCGGTCGCTTTCCAGGCGCAGCTCATCCGCGGTTTCCTCCCGGGTATCGGCAAACAGCTGGGCCTGGTACCACCTGAGCAGGTAAAACAGGGACAGATGGCGGCGCAGTGCGGCCTGGGACACCAGTTCCACCAGATGGTAAAAATTGGTCAATCCCCGGTCATCCATGCCGGACCCGGGATCCAGCAACCCTTGTTCGGAATGGAGCAGGTCCTGAATCATGGGGATGAATCCCCGGGATTCCCAGATGGTTTTCCACTCCCTGAACCGGTCCTGCCACTGCCGGACCTCGTTTGATGACAGTCCGGCCAGTCTATCCGGATCCATCCCGAACACGGAGGAATTCAGGGCTGCTTTGACAAATCCCACATGCTCCGGCCTGAACACGGCCCATAACAGGTCATTGAGTTCCGCAGCCTGTGGGGAGTCAAACACCGATCCGGTCTTGGACAGATAGCAGGGAATGCCGGCCCGGGACAGGGCCTCCTGGATATCCCCGGCTTCCTGGTTGGTGCGCACCAGCACAGCCATGTCCTTGAAATCGATGGAAACGACGTCCCGGTTTTTGTCCGTCCGCCCATATCCGGCGCGGATGTCTGAAGCAATGGTGTCTGCCACGATATCAGGCAGACGTCTGCGGGCGGTATCTTTTGTCACATACCCGTTCCTGTCCAGATCCAGATGATCCCGGGGCAGGAACTCGAACTGCAGCGGGGCCGGAAAACCGGTGTCATTCCTGAGGCCGAAAACGGCTGTTTCCGGCGTCCCCACCCGGTGGAACGGGATCTCCTTGAAAACAAATGGACGGGTATCCGCGGAAAACAGATCATTGACCGCGTCCACCAGCAGTGCACCGGAACGGTAATTTTTCTCCAGAGTGAACTGCTGGTCGCTCTGCCGGCACGCGGTCAGGTAGGCAAAGATATCTCCGCCCCTGAAGGCATAAATCGCCTGCTTGGGGTCTCCGATCATGAAAAACGGCCGGACCCCCCCGAAACGGGACGGAGCCCGGGCGAACAGAGTGGCAAAAATCCGGTACTGGTCCGGGTCCGTATCCTGGAACTCATCGATGAGACAGGCATCATACTGGTCCTGAACCGCCCGGATCAACTGTCTGCGGCCGGAGCTCCGGGTCAGGGCCCGGGCCAGGTCATGGACCAGGTCATCAAAAAAACAGTGGCCCTGCTGCTGTTTCAATGCTGCCAGGGCCTGGTGATAAAACGGCGGAAATCCATGCTTCAGGGCGATCACATTGTCTTCCATCACCTGATACAGGTCATGGACCGCCTGGCAGGCATCAAAAAAAGGGTGGACCGGACACCGCTCACCAGACCGGGTTTTCTGTTCCAGGCAGGTATAGCAAAACCGGTACAGGGTATCTCCTTTTTCCGTCATCACGAACAAGGCGTTCTCCCCCTGGACGTCCAGGGCCTGCCGGGCTGTTTCCAGCCAGGCGGACACATTTTTCGCGGAATAGCTGCGCTTGTCCAGACCCGGATCCGAACCAATGAAATCGATGACCACCCCGGTGTCGTTCTCGAGCCACTCCCGGACCCTGGCAACCGCTTTCCGGTACACGTCACACACATCCTTGAATCCGGGATCCGGTGGTATCAGGGTCACCCCGGGGCGTGACACCGCCGGTGCCATGTCCCGGCCCAGAGTGTCCGGAGTCAGTTTTTTTTGCGCCAGGAAACGGAGCATCAACGGATCCAGATCATTGATCCGGGTCATGAAATAATCCATGCACACCTGGCGGTAAAAGCCGGAGGCATCCGCCATCAACTCCATATCAAAGGCGGTACCGGTTTCAAACGCATGGGCTGTCAGGGTCTGGAGACAGAAGGCATGGATGGTCATGACGGCGGCCTGGTCAAAACCGGCCAGCGCCACCCGGATGCGCCGCCTGACCTGATCCGGGTCCGGCTGGGCCCGCATGAAGGCCACCAGGCCGTCCGGTGGGTCATCCGGCGGCACCGTCACGGCCGGATCCATCTCCGCCAGGACCCGGGACAGCCGGTCCCTGATCCGCAGCTTGAGTTCCGCAGCCGCCGCTTCCGTAAAGGTCACCACCAGAATCCCGTCCACAGGATATCCTGCGGCAATGAGCCGGGCCACCAGCGTGGTGATGGTATAGGTCTTGCCGGTACCGGCGCTGGCTTCGATGAGCGTGGTCTGGTGAAGATCCAGGTCAAAGGGGTTCAACGGGATCATGGGCAGGTCTCCAGGTGATCCAGCAGCGGTTGAAACACTGCCAGGGAATGTTTCAGGATCCCGGAAGTCTGGAACCCGGACAGTTCGTCAAAGGGATCCGGCTGCCCGGCGGTCCAGACGGCGGTGTACCGGTCGTTTTTTTCTCCGGTGCCGGAAAAAGGGTTGAACCAGGCAGGCCGGGCGTTTTTCATGGCCCTGGCTATCCGGGCTTCCTGGCGTTCATCACCGGCTGCCCTGGAGGGGGCACCCAGAGCACGGACCAGTGCCAGCCCGGTTTCCGGAAAAAACGGCCAGGGCCGGGACAGCCCTTGGCGATACAGGATCACCAGGGATTCGAGCAAGGATTGAGCAGCGTCCCCCACCGGCATGAATTCCTGTATACCCACGGTCTGGCGCCGGAATGGGTCCGGACCGATGATCCGGGTGGTCACCGGTGTTTCCGGCATCATCAGGGTCACGGCCAGGTGAAGGATCCAGTTTCTGATCAGGCGCTTTCCGTGAATACGGCCGAAACAGGTCACGCACCGGACCACTGTGTCTTTCTCTTTGTACAGGTCCCCCACCACCCCCTGGACCCGGGACCCGGCGGAAAACAGATCCACGGAAACCGGTTCACAGGCCGTACCCAGTGACTGTTTTGCCGCCAGGTCCCTTATGGGACGGGTGGTCTGCAACAGGTCCTGCCAGGCCAGACGTCCCTGGTTTCCAAAAGGCAGGTACCCACCGGCCCGGGCCAGCAGGTATCCGGGCTCATCCATCCCTGTTTCCAGTATCCAGGCACCCAGGTCGTACCGGGCCAGACCTGCCACCTGAAACGGTTCCCGGTCCGGCATGGGTGGTTCCGGCTCAGGAAAGACAATTTCAGGGCCGGTCTGATAAAAGAGGGCCAGGGGATGACTGAAAAACCGGCAGAGCGATGCCAGGGGTATCTCCGCCGGTGTCACTTCTCCGGCGGCAGGGGCCGGGGAGGGACAGTTACCTGCCGGCACCCGGCCGGCCCTGGAGCAGGCGATCCGGCACTGTTCTTCCGAATAGGAAAACAGTGCCGGGGTCGGGTCAAAATATGCGGGATGGAACGGGTGCAGCCGGTGGAAGATCCGCCACTGAAACCCTGAGGGAAATTCGAACCCGCTGTTCAGGACATCGGCCAGTTCACTCACCACCCCGGAACAGGGCAGTGGCGTATTGTCTTTGATACTTATGCCGGTATAGGTGATGATCAGCTGGTTCCGGGCCGACAAAAGAATTTCCAGAAACAGGGTCCGGTCTTCATCCCGAGGATTCTTGTCTCCGGGCCGGGGATGCTCGGCCATGAGGTCGAAACTGCGGGGAAACACTTTTCTGGGAAACGCGGCTTCATCCATGCCCATAAGTGCCACCACCTTGAAAGGGATGCTGCGCATGGGCACCAGATTGCAGAAACTCACCCCGCCGGTCATGAAACCTCCCCGGGAACAGGTCTGATCCAGCCGGGCCATGAGCAGGTCCCGGGCTGCGGGAAAACCGATTTTCCCCTCAAACCCGGCGATATTCGCGGCCCGGGTCAACTCCTGGCACACCTGGTACACGAACCGCACATCCGGCTCCCGGGCCGGCGCCGGCGTCATCATTTCCCGGATCAGGGCCATGAACCGCTGCTCCCACTGATCCGGTGTGTGACGTCCGTCCAGCGCATCCAGGTGTGAAAACAGGGTGTGGCAGAAATGGGCGAACCGTCCCAGGATTTCAGCAGCGGTCCCTTCCGCGAAAGAACAGGGCAATACATCATTCACCAGCAGATCTGTCCCGGCCGGCATGGCCATCCCCATGAACAGCCGTTCCAGACCGAATTCCCAGGTATTTTCCCGATATCCCTTTCCCGTCAGGGCCCGGCGATGGTCCGGGTCTTTGCCCCAGAGAATCCGGGACCGGCTCACCATCCCGCTCAGGTCTTTGATATCTCCGGGGGCGATGTCAAAGGTTTCCGCGATCACCGGGCACAGCAGCAGGTCCATCACCCGGGACTGTTCCAGCCGGGACCCCTTTAAATCCAGGATTTTCAGGAATGCCTCCATAAAAGGGGACTCGGTTATGCGCCGCCGGTCGGAAATGGAAAAGGGGACGGCACGGTCCCGGGAAAACACGGCTTCGATATACGGTGCATAGGCCTCGATATCCGGCATCATGACCACCACGTCATGGGGGGCGATCTCCGGATCACGGGAAAAGGCATCCAGCAGCAGGTCTTTGAGCACCTGGACTTCCCGCATGGGAGAGTGGCACACGTGTATGCGGATGGAAACGTCATCCGGTTTGACGGCCAGACGCGGGGCATCTCCGCCGGCCCCCCGGAAAACCAGATTCAGGATATCGGACTGAAGACAGGAAAGCATGGAGGCCGGGACCGGCCCTGTCCCCGGTTCCGCGTTCCGGTCCGTTCCCGGGTCCATGAACAGATCGGGAAACGGTTCCTGGTAGTCAAAGCGTTCCAGCAGTGCCTGGAACTGACGGCTGGACCGTCCCAGTGATGCCAGCAGGGGATGGCTGATTTCCCAGTGGTCTGATTCCGGGTCCGGTGACATCCCGTCCCGGCTTTCCAGGGTGATCCGGTCCATGCGGCCCGGCGAAACCATATCGAAAAAATACTGGTTGGACGGGGACAGCAGGAACAGGAACAGGTCCGTATCCAGGGCTGCAAACACCTCCATGAATGACGGGGGCACTGAAGAGAGCCCGAACAGGCTGATCCGGGGTGGCAGACCGGTCAGTGTCCGGCCCGCCGCCGCCGTGATCAGGGCCGCCATGTGCCGGGGCAGGGACACGGCCCTGACCGTGGAAACGATTTTTTGCCACAGCCGGAACTGCCAGGCCAGGGTCTTGTCTTCCGGGTCCTGGAACATCCCCCCGGATTCGCTTTCTCTGGATTCCCAGCGGATGAGCATGTCCGGGCGGTAGACCTGATAGTCATCCAGCACCGCAGCGATCCGCCGGGCCAGCTGAATCTTTTTTCTGCCGGTTTCATCGGAATCAAAATAGGGCACCAGATGCGCCAGGGGACCGGCCGGGGAATGGGTATCCAGCTGGTGATACACCGCCCACATCAGGGCATCCACATCCAGAACCCCCGTGTCCGGGTGCCGGTCCGGAGGCAACACCTGACGTAGAAGCTGCTGAATCAGATCTCCTGGAAACAGGAATTTCAACTGTGCACTGATGCCCCGGATTTTTGCCAGTTCCAGAGAAATCCACTGTTTCATCCCCCGGGACTGAACACAGATCCATTCCGGGGCCAGGGGGTCTTGCGGCACCCGGGCGGTCACTTCCGCCAGGGCCTGGACAAGGATTTCCATGCGATTGCTTTTGACCAGATTCAGCACCGATATCCACTTCGCCTTGGGGTTACTTGGTCCACATGTCGATTAAGACTATATCAGAATCCGGGGATAATTACCTTGGCTTTTTTTGCCAGTATGCTATTTTATCGGGTATTCATATTTCAACCACAGGAGGCCAATCCTATGCATCCTTACCGGTTTTTGCTTTTATTTTCCCTGTGTGCCATCCCGGCGGCCAGCCTGCCGGCCCTTGCCCGGGTGGATACGGCGGTTCTGACTGAAACCCGGCAGATCCAGGCCCATATCTACAACAGCGCGGACCTGACACTGATCAAAGACACCCGTATCCTCCATTTTGCCGAAGGCCCCAATCCGGTCCGGTTTTCCTGGTCCGGCACCCTGATCGATCCTACATCCCTGTCCCTGGAAATCTTTGACCCGGCCCTGCCCCTGGAGATCACCCAGGTCCAGTTTCCGGCAGGAGAAACAAACCAGGCGGTCTGGCACGTGACTGCTGAAAAATCCTGCCGGGCAGAGGTGGTGATCCGTTACTTCACCTCCGGTCTTTCCTGGGAACCCCGCTACACCGCCATTGTGTCCAGGGACCAGACCCGCATGCACCTGACCGGCCGGGTCCGGATCACCAACCGCTCCGGCATGGATTATCCCGATGCCCGGGTGTCCCTGGTCACCGGAGAAATCCATCTGCTGGACCAGATCACCCATCTGGCCGGGCAGCCTTTTCCCCACGGCCGGCCTGATGCCGGAACCGATGACGTCCGGTCCCAACCTCTGAAAGCCAGGGAGAACGCGATGATGGAATCCGCCCAGGCCCTGATGCTGTCTTCCGACACCGCAATGCCCGCCCCCCGGCCGGTCCGGCCGGACCGGGCCGCTGATTTTGTCGTGTACACCCTGGACGGCAACACCACACTTTCCCACGGGTGGTCGGATCAGCGGGCCTTTGTGCAGGCCCGGGACATCCCTGTCGACACAGTGTATGTGTATGACGATTCCCGGTTCGGCGACAAGGTCATGCGCATGGTTTCCTTTGTCAACGACACGGAATCGGGCCTGGGCACGGTTCCCCTTCCCGGCGGCAGGATCAGCCTGTTTCAGGCCCTTGACAATGAGGGGCTCGACCTGACGTCCGCCGGTTCTGACACAGCCGGATATATCCCGGCGGGCAACCGCCATCAGATCCGAATGGGGCCGGACCCCCGCATCACCGTGATCCCCCGGGTCATGGGATATGCCAAAACCAATCTGACATTTGACCGGGAAAACACCCTCACCGGATTTGATGAAGTCAGGACCATGGCCCTGGTGCTGGCCAATTTTTCAGATCAGCCGGCCGGAATCGACATTTTCAGGACCGTTTCCGACCAGCGGTTTTCCATATCCGGGGTCTCCGGTCAGGATGTGTTTGAAAAAATCGATCAGAACCGGTTCAGATTCTCGGCCACTGTTTCTCCGGGAGCCCGGCATACCATCCATTATACCCTTACCATCCATCGAGGAGACAGAAAATGATCCTTCGAACCCTGACCCTTGCCATGTGCCTGCTGATGGCCGGCCAGGCCCTGCCGGACCGGGCATCCGGTGACACCCGTCTGGGCATTCTGCCCCGGACCGACGCGGCCGGAATCCACCTGTCCGGACACGGACCGGCCCTGGTCCAGGAACATCATGTGCTGTCCCTTGCCGGAGGCATGAACCAGGTGGGACTGTCCTGGTCCGGCGTGTCCGTGGATCCGGATACCGTGCTGTTCACCCCGTCCGGAAACCGGGAATCGGTCAGGGTGGTGTCCACCGCCTTTTCCCCGGACGGGGCCGGCCTTGTCTGGGAGATCCACAGCGATCAGGACCGGGTGGTTCCCGTGATCATCTCCTACCAGCCGGCCGGCATGGACGGCGGGGTCACTTACACCGCAACCGTCCATGACAGGGAAGAGACCCTGACCCTGGAGGCCCGCCTGGTTCTGAGAAACTTTTCCGGTCAGTCCTGGCCTGCGGCCTCGGTGTGGCTGGATTCCCGGGCACTGGTTTCCACGGACATCCTTGACCGGGAAACCCGGCGGATACCGGTTTCCCTTTCCGGGCACCCGGAAATCAAAAAAATATTTCACTGGGACGGGCAGACCATGCCCCATGACCCGGAAGCCCTGGATTCACCCCCGGGGGTGCCGTTCGGATACCGGATCACCCATGCGCCTGTTCCCGGTTCCGGAAGTTTTGCCCTTCCTCCCGGCAATGTCCGGCTGTTCCTGAAAGAGGGCCGGGGGCAAACCCTGTTTGCCGGTGAAAATTTTTTGCCGCTTCTTCCCGCAGGAGACAGTTTTTTCCTCGAAACCGGCCGCAACCGGGATATCATCATCACCAAACGGCGCATGAAAACCGAGAAAACCCGGATCCGGAGCAATGACAAGGGAAAACTCCAGGTATTCGACCAAACCGTCACCGACCGGTTCATTGTCAGAAACACCGGCGCCACCCCGGCCGGCATCCGGCTCACCGACCGGATACCCGGCCAGTGGGACCCTGTGGACATGGGACATGCCTATACCCTGGAAGACCACGAAACCCTGGTGTTTGACATCCAACTGGATGCCGGCGAAACCCGGACCTTTGACCTGACCTTTGACATGCGCAATATCTTTGCGGACAAGTTCACCCAGTACAACAAGGCGGCCCAGTAGAGAGGATCCCCATGACAATTGAAAAACAGAAACCAGCCTTTCCGCTGACATCCATTTATCTCTGCCTGACGGCAGCCTTTTTCTGGGTACTGGTCCTGTGCCTGTTTCCGAACCCGGTGCCGGCCGGCACCCTGCCTTTGAAACCGGATCAACACCCGCAGGCAGACACGGGGCATCCTGCGGCCGAACTGAATGATGCCGCCCTGAAAGCCGGTATCGCGTTTAGGCTTCAAACCGCCCGGGGTGGCAAAGACACCCGGTTTCAGCAGGTCACTGCCGACCATGTCACCGTCATCAGGAAACTGCCGGTTCAGACCGGCCCCCTGACCGTGTTTGCCGTCAAACTCAAAATCGCCCCCCCGGCACCGGATCTTTCACCGGAATTCATCACCCTGGTGGTGGACCAGACCGGCACGCTCCAGTTCGGAGGCATCCAGGAGCTGGCCACCGGCACCGACCTGGCAAAACAGGCTGTGGAAATGCTCCAGGCCGTGGATATCAATGATCTGCCCGCCGGATTCGGCAAACCCGTTTACACCGGCACCGGCCCCCACACCATCATCATGATTTCCGATCCCTTCTGCCCCCACTGCCGCCGGGGATGGGAATTCGTCAAGGTGAATCTGGACCGTCTCCATACCCTGCGCCTGGCCCATTTCCCGTTGAGCCCGGCCGCGGAAACCGCGGCCCTGGTCATGGCGGACGCGTATCACCGGGAATTCAAGGTGTTTGATATCATCGACTTCACCTATACCCTTCTGGACTCCTCCCGGAACTCTCTGGAAATTCTGTCCCAGTACATAAACGAATTTCCGGAAATCGCGGCGCACTGGGGCCCCACCCCTGAAGATGCCCTGACCTATCTGAAAAAACATTTTCTGGCCGGCGTCCAGGCCGAACAGCGCACCATCCAGACCCTGGGCATCCATTCCACCCCGGTCTTTTTTGTCAACCACACCTTTATCAAGGGGTTCAATGAGCAGAAAATGGAGGCAGCCATGCCATGAGGTTCCCCGGCAAACTGTCCATCCGCGTGAGCGTGGTATCCGCCTTTAAGCAGATATCTTAAATCAGACACTTGATTATCCATGATCCTGTTATGAAACGTCTGTGTGGATTGACCATATTCATTGGTGCCTTTCTTCTGTTCCAGGTCCAACCGCTCATCGGCAAAGCCATCCTCCCCTGGTTCGGATCGTCGCCCAGTGTCTGGACGACCAGTTTATTCTTTTTCCAGGTAATACTGCTGGCCGGATATACATACGCCCACCTGCTTTCGGTTCATTTGAGCATCCGGGGGCAAGTATTCCTGCACCTGGTACTTGCGGCCGCGGCCCTTACCTTTCTTCCCATCATTCCATCGCCAGAATGGAAACCGGCATCTGACAGTGTTCCCGCTTTCAGGATTCTTCTGTTGCTTGGGGCTACCGTGGGTCTTCCTCATATGCTTCTGGCAACGACCGGGCCGCTTCTACAGCGGTGGCTGCTCCATATCGAACCAGATGCTCAGCCTTTCCGCCTTTTCGCGGTCTCAAACACCGGATCACTTCTTGGCCTTCTTTCATATCCATTCGTTTTTGAACGCTTTTTTTCCCTTACACAGCAGGCCTGGCTTTGGTCGGGTGGTTTTCTGACCTTTGCCATGTTGCTGGCCGTCATGGGTGCCAGACTCCTTGGCAAAAATCCCGTTTCTCCCTGGTTGTCCATGAACGAAAAATCCCCGGTCACCCGCCAAACAGAGATCAGCGGTGATACGGTCTCACGGATACAAATCAGCATCTGGTTTCTGCTCAGTGCGCTGGGAACGACCCTTCTGGTCGCCACCACGGCTCGACTCAGCCAGGATGTGCCGGCGGTTCCTTTTCTCTTTGTCCTTCCCCTGAGCCTGTATCTTGTGACATTCATCATTGTTTTTGAGAATCCCAAACGCTATTTCAGGCCGGTGTTCTGCTCTTTTTTGCCTCTGGGGCTGGCTGCTGCCTGTTATGAAATGCACTTTACCGTGGATTCCGCACTCTGGCTGAGAATCACCCTTTTCGCCAGCGCCCTTTTTTTTCCCTGCATGTGCTGTCATGGAGAATTGGAAAGGGCCAAACCCGGTCCACGACATCTGACGTCATTTTACCTTGCCGTCGCGGCCGGGGGGGCTTGCGGGGGATTTTTTGCCGCTGTTTTTGCCCCTTCTTTTTTCATCTCCAATCAGGAATATGGCCTTGCACTGGCAGGAATTACCGGCATGGTCATGATTCTCATCGCCCGGGATTATTCCGAAGACCGGGCTGAGGCATCGGGGATGGCTTTGCACCACCCCTCCTGGAGGGTATGGGGCATCACCGGCGTCAGTCTTGCCGGGTTCATGGTTTTAGTGGGGTTTCTGATATGGGAACAAACTGTCCGAAAAGACGGGCGCATCGCTCACAGCCGGAATTTTTATGGAACAAAAGGCGTGTATGAAGCCAATTCGCATGAACATCGCTTTCATAAATATTCCCTGTACCATGGGAATATCCGTCACGGATTTCAATACCGCCTGCCGGAAAAAAGGCAGTGGAAGACGACATATTTCGGCAAACAAAGCGGCGTGGGACTGGCCATTCGCTTCCATCCCCGAAGAACACAGCCGGATTATCGTTTTAAAATCGGTTGCATCGGCCTTGGGATTGGAACCATTGCCGCCTATGCCAACGACCCGGACACCGGCTTCAACGGAAACGCCGGGATAAACGACAGGCTCCTGTTTTATGAAATCGATCCCCAGATCAACGCGTTTGCTGAAACCTATTTCACCTATCTGTCCGATGCACGGAAACGGGGGGCTGAAGTGGCCGTGACCATGGGGGATGCACGGATAACCATGGAACAGCAGCTGAAAAACGGGCAGACACAACAATTTGATGTATTGATTGTGGATGCTTTTACAGGCGATTCAATGCCCATACACCTTCTCACTGAAGAGTGTTTCAAGGTGTACGAACGTCACCTCCAGATCGATGGTATTTTAGTCTATCAAATCACCAACCGATATGTGAACCTTTTACCGGTGATTGCCACACTGGCCGACCGGCATGGATTTCAATGGACCGTTGTCGACATGGCAGGCGACCGACACGGACACTCCGCCAGCCGATGGGTGCTCATAACCGCCAACCCGGAATTTCTGGACAACCCCGTTTTCCCCAGGGAAAGCCAGTGCCGGCAGGAGTATACACCTACTTTATGGACGGATGCTTTTTCCAGTCTTTTCAATGTCCTGGATTGAACAAGGAAAATTGATTTCAACACTCCCGATGGAATAAACGTCTGAAAAAACAATCAGAGTCATGAGATCCATCAACCATTTTGCTGCCCTATTTTTTTCCTTTATCCTCGCTCTTTCCCTTATCTCCACTGTTTCCCTTGTCTCCACTATTTCCCTTATCTTCGCCGGTTCCCTCGTCCGTGTCACTCCCCACTTCCCCGGCCGTCTGAGCCCAATATCCTGAGGTGTCTGAATTGGAAGGGGTTCTTTGCACATTCACAGCCGTCGGCCCTAACGTAATGGTACTGATACCGGAGATACTGGGACCGCTGGACCAGTCGAATTTGGCACCGATATTCTCAGGATTCACCAGATTGAAAACAACCGTGTCATCATGACCTTCTTTTGATTCAAAATGGGTGGCCCAGATCAGATATTCCCGGCGATTGAGATCTTTGATCACATTCTCGACCATCTTGCGGCGGATCCGGTCCTGAATAGTGAAAAAGTCCGGAAGAGCTACCGTCGCAAGAATACCTATGATGACCAGCACGGAGATGATTTCCACAAGGGTGAAGCCGTTTTCCTGAGGATATTTCATGGTTGCCCGCCTCTCTTCATGTGCCTGTTCTTCTTTTTTTCATTGCCACCCATTCTTAATCGGCACTTATTGGAATATCTTCATGCTCGTCAAAAAAATCTTCAATATTTCTAAATGTGATGTTTGTCCCGCCGCTGGTGACAAAAAACCCGTCTCTGGCAATGACTGTGCCTTCAAAAAACCCTCCGTTAAATGTCACCTTCCCATATGGGGCGAACAACACCCCTGTCAGTCCGCTGCCGCCCAGGCCGGTAATGGAAATATCCCCTTTACTGACGATAACTACATTTTCTGCGGCTGATCGCCAGGTATTCGAAACATAACTGTCTGCAAAAATTTTCAGCCCGTCGACAAGGATTCCCGACGAGGCATATCCTCTGTCGGCATACCAGTCATCCGGTCGTGGCCCGGGAATCTCATAATCAGGCATTTCAAGGCTTTCATCATATCCGGGGGCATCTTTAATTTCACCGACCTGAATACATTTTTCAAGAATAGACAAATTATACCAATCAGGGTGATCCAGTTCCCCTGTATAATAAATCCGCGAATCATTCGACAGCCAAGGAGTCCAACCCAGTTCGACATTCCCATTTACATAGACGTTGCCATGAATTCGGGCATCCTTGAGCCGGAAATTTCCATTCACATAAACATCGCCATAAATATTTCTGCCGCCACTCCAGAGATCGAGATTTCCATTAATGAATATTATCCCGGGTTCACTGCTCGATCCAAGGCTCGCACTGCCGCCATCAAGTGCAACATTGCCATCGATATAAATATTTGATACCTTGATAGATGCGCCCTGATTGATGTCACTGGTCTCCAGGTCACCTTTAATCACTATTGTGGCTCCGTCACCAAAAACATTCGACCCGGAAAACACCAGGTCACTCCCGTAGACAAACACGTTTTCTTCAATCAAAAAGTCTGAAAAATTTTCCTCCCCACTATTGCCATTACCATTGCCAGATTCATCAATGGGAATTTTTCTGGTGATTTCTCTTTTTGCCAAAGGAGAATTTTGACTTCCAACCCAGCCTGTAACTTCAACCACACAGTAGATCCCATCAACAATTGAACTATTTATCGAATAATTTTGGCCGACTGGAATTGTTTCGTCTAACAAGGTCTCAGCGTCGCAATATTCAATCTTATCGATGGCTTGATTGAGTTTCCAGCCAGCCCACTCCAAACCACTTTCAGCTGCAAAAAAAGCCTGGACAGACAAACTGTGATTCACACCGGTCCTCGCCCCGGAACTGACCATGGCAGCGACTCCTGCACCAATGGCTCCCACAATGGTAATCCCGATTATGACGATCACAAGCACGCTGCCTTTCTGAGGAAAGATCATTTCGACATCCTTTTTGGAATCCCTGGACGAATAATGACGACTTTTTTTATTCCTTCATCCACTTTCAACTCATTTCCCGTGATCTATTTGCCTTTTGGTCTGAACGCGTCCAAAGTTAGGCTTCTCAGGAACTCGCCAAAATTACTGCTCGATTTGGTTCCGGAATTTCCCGGCGAACCGTCCTTGATAATTCTCTTGCCCTTGATCTTAATCAATTGCCTTTGCCTTTGTCGTCACCCTTGCCTTTTCCCTTTCCATCTCCGTCATCTCCGTCATCTCCGTCATCTCCGTCATCTCCGTCATCTCCAGCACCATTACCATTACTACCGCTTCCTTCAAGAACATATCGTGGTATGGCGGAAGCTGATAATTCAAATGGTCCACCACTGCTCGTCAAAATTTTCAACTTCAAAGTGACAATACTATAGGATTCAGGGTTCGATGGGATAGATGTCACAATAAACTCGCTGTCTCCGGCTAAGTTACGAACCATAACATGTTCATTATCATCTTGGTCTACAAAAAAAAGAGTGCCAGAATCAATAACATAAATTTTATCGCCCTTCGCTCTAAGAACTTTTTTCCCATCTTCAGTAGATTTTTCTATCGGGATTGATGCCTCTCGAATATCTCTGACAAACCGCTCAAGGGCCATGATTGACTGGTTTTCTCGATGGCTGAGGTCCCGGCCCTGTAAAAGATTGGAAAATATATGTCCCACAAAAGGTGCGACCATGAGAGACGCTATCCCCAAGAGGACCATGACTAGGATCATCTCAATGAGTGTAAATCCGAATCGATTATTTAATGCTGAAAATAATCGGCCCAACCTTAAGTCACTCATAATTATAGAGTCTCATGTAATATTCATATTCATGGCCATCCAAAGTGACCATTACTGTGACCTCACAATATTCAAACTCATCGTCTTTTCGACAACCATTTGATTGTATATTATCTTTGACCCTTTTAAATTCACTTGTCACCGAATCCTTACAGATATCAACCAATCCCGAATAAAGCGTACATGGATCCGGTCCACATTCAGACGTTGACACATCCTGGCAATCAATCGATGTTGGAAATCCAGTCATAATTTTTTCAGCCAGAATCAATTCCAACCGCTGCTGTGCCAATTGTGCATTTCTTGCATTGATTCCTTTACCGATATGCCCGAAAGACATGAAACTCACCCCGGCCATAACAACAGCCACACCGACAATCACCATGGCAGCGATCAATTCAATCATGGTGAAGCCGTGCTGGATAGGCGATATCACTTTTTTACCCATCATTGAATTTCCACATAACCGGTTTCACTATACACGTTGATAACAATGGAATTTCCAGTGCGTTGAAGTGTTATGGTCGTCGGATCTGAGGCTGCATTCACTACCTTGCCTTTGGGGTGTTTAAACGTGATGCTGACATCCGGGGTAATCGTTGTCCCTTCCCGGATTTCCCAGTCTTCTCTGGTGCCGTCTGCAAACCAGAGTTTATCCGTTTTCCCTTCGTTATCTAATTTCCAGCCCGTGTCAGTCGTTATCACTGTCACCTCACCATCATAATCACCACCTTCATCCGGGGCACGGGACATGGCCAGAGACTGGGCATAGCGCAGGTCTGCCACCAGGCGGTCGGCTTCACCATAGAGCGAAATCCCGGAACCTCCCATATGCTTCACCGCCAAAGTGGTCAAAATGGCGATAATTACCAGCACTGCGGCAATTTCGATCAAGGTAAATCCGTTATGGCTGCGTTCCGGTTTCAAGAAAGAATTCATTTCCTTCCAGATTCACGGGAGATCCCATGTATCTGTTTCGTTGGTGTCCAAAGCAACGCCTTTGACCTCACTGACGGTGATCGTGGCTTGATCGCCATCCTGTCCGGTCATCGTTACTGTGTAGTTTTCCATATCTGGAACTGCGCCGCCTGACGTCGTCGGTAACCCTGAGTTACTGAGACCGGCAACAGCACCAATCGTTGTTGGTTTTGAACTGTTTTCCAAAAGATACCTGGCATAGGCCAGAGACAGCCGGGATTTCACCTCGGCAATGGCCACCACCGCCGCTTTTTTCCTTGATTTGGCGATATGGCTGTTGTACGTGGGAATCGCTACGGCCGCCAGAATGCCGATGATGACCACGACGGACAGAACTTCGATCAGGGTGAACCCTTTCGAAGTATCTAAAACAGCAGTTCGCTGCATTTTCATTTCCTTCCTTAATCGGTTCCTGTGACATACATGTTAATACCGGGATGTTAAATAATCAAGCATGCAGAAGCACACGCCATGTCACATAATATTCGCCATCTCCCACATGGGTTTGAAAATGGCCAGGATAAAAAACCCCACCATGGCGGACATGGCCACCATGAGCAGCGGTCCTAAGGCTTCGGCCAGACGCTTGGTGGCATACTCCACCTCGGCATCGTAATGGCTGGAAATTTCCTTGAGCATCCCGTCCAGGTTCCCTGATTCCTCGCCAATGGCCACCATGCTGATCACCATGGGGGGGAAATACCGGGCCTGTCTCAGAGGGCCTGAAATCCCCCGGCCTTCTTCCAGCTGACTCCGAATTTTTTTGAATTCCACCTCAATGGCGGCGTTGTCAATGGTGTCCGTCAACACCCGCAAAGATTCCAGAACCCCCACACCGCTGGCCTGGAGAATGGAGAAAATACTGGAAAACCGGGACATGGCGGATTTGACCAGCAGCGGGCCGATCAAGGGCAGGGCCATGAGCAGCCGGTCTTTCATGAGCCGGCCGGTATCCGTCCGGACGTAATACAATCCCGCCACCGCCAGTACTCCGGCGATCAGCAGCATATATCCCCCGAACTGGGATAAGAATGAATACATCTCCATACAGATCCGGGTGGGCAAGGGAATGTCCACACCGCCCTGCTCAAAAATATCCACGAACCGGGGCACCACAAAGGTCAGCAGCACCAGAAACGCCCCGCCCAGCACTGCCAGGACAAACATGGGATACCGGAGCGCGCTCTGGATATCGTTTTTCACCTTCTCTTCATGGGTGATCACATAGATCAGCCGGTCCATGATCTCGGGCAGGGCACCCGACTCTTCCCCGGCCCGGACCATGGCACAGTAGAGGTGAGGAAAAATCCGCGGATGGGCGGAAAATGCCTGAAACAGGGACCGGCCCTGCCGGATATCTCCCAGCATCCGGGCAATGGCCCTGCGCAGGTGGGGATTTTCGGTCTGATCCGACAGGATCTGGAACACCTGGACAATAGACACCCCGGCCTGGACCATTGTCTTGAACTGTTTGGTGAACAGAATCAGGTCTTTGGTCTGGACCAGCCGGCCCGGCAGGGGCAATTTGTTCAAAAATCCCATGATATCGGACTGGCCTGATTTCTTTCTGGCGGTCTGGGGAATCAGGCCCCGTCCCGCCACAAGCCCTAAGGCCGCGTCCCGGGAATCGGCTTCGATCTCTCCGGAAACCGGGCGGCCGGTCTCGTCAATCGCCTTGAACTGATACATTGCCATGGGGTTTTTCCTGCCCGCAGAACCTGAATTATTTCACCTGAAGGGCCGACAAGGCCTCTTCCGGGGTGGTGATCCGGTCCAGGACTTTCCGGGCCGCATCCTCTTTCAATGTCCTTATCTGGCCGGCGTCATGGGCCAGCTGCGTGATCTCCTTGGCGGTTTTGCCGCCCAGAATCATGTCCCGGACCGCATCATTGACATACAGTATTTCATACAGCCCCACCCGTCCCCGGTACCCGGTATCCAGGCAGTGGGTACATCCCCTGGCCTTCATGAAGCGGATATCTTCATCCCGGGGGATTCCCCAGTATTCGAGAAGTTCAGGCGCCGGCACGACCGGTTCACCGCAATGGGTACAGACCCGCCGGACCAGGCGCTGGGCAATGATCACCAGCATGACCGAGGACACCAGAAACGGGGCCACGCCCATTTCAATGAACCGGGTGACGGCCCCGGCCGCATCATTGGTATGGACCGTGGAAAACACCATATGCCCGGTCAAAGCCGCCTGCACCGCCACATTGGCGGTTTCCGTATCCCGGATCTCCCCCACCATGATCACGTCCGGGTCCTGTCTCAGAATGGACCGCAACCCCGAGGCGAACGTCATGCCGGCCCGCCGGTTCAGCTGGGCCTGCCGGATATGTTCCATCCGGTATTCCACCGGGTCCTCCAGGGTGATGATGTTGGTATCCGGTGAATTGATCTCCTTGAGCATGGCAAACAGGCTGGTGCTTTTTCCGCTGCCCGTGGGGCCGGTGCACAGAATCATGCCGTAGGGCATCTTGATCATCTTTTTGATACCCTGGATATCTTTGTCCGAATACCCCAGCTGATCCAGGGTATGGATGCCGGAACTGGTATCCAGAAGCCTGAGCACGACGTTTTCCCCGTAAATCGTAGGGATGGTGGACACCCGGACATTGACCTCTTTATGGTGAACTTTGATCGTCATGCGCCCGTCCTGGGGAATCCGGGAGATGGAGATGTCCAGATTTGACATGATTTTGATGCGGGATACCATGGGCAGAAACATCTTTTTGGGAGGATTCGGAATTTTATGCAATTTCCCGTCCACCCGGAACCGGATTTCGATATACTCTTTTTCAGGGCTCAGATGGATATCCGTGGCACCCTCCCGGACCGCCTGGGTCAGAATGGAGTTCACCAGCTTGATGACCGGCGCGTCTTCAGCCATATTCTGAAGGTCGGTCTCCGTCAGGGATTCGGAACCGGCGTCCTCATCCGGTTCCTCATCCATCTCGGCAATATCCTGCACCTGCTGCATGACCCCGTCTTTGCCGGCATAGGCCCCATAAATGGCGGACATCAGATAATTGAAATTCTGTTCCGTACAGATCACGGTTTCCACTTCCATATCGGTCATCACTTCGATATAGTCCACCGTGATGATGTTCAACGGGTCCGTCATGGCGATGGTGAGCACACCTTCGCTTTTTTTCACCGGGATGGCCTTGAATTTGGCGGCACTGTCCACATCCATAATGCCGGCCAGATCCGGAGAAATGTCATATTCTCCTGGTTCGAATTTCCTGAGATTCATCTGGGAAGCAATGGCTTCCACAATGACATTTTCAGAGACGATCCCCTTCTGAGTCAGGTATTCCCCGAGCTTGAGCCCGGTTTCCTTCAGCTGTGACAACGCGGTCTTCAGCTGGTCCTGGGTAATGACCCCTTCATCCAGCAGAATTTCTCCCAGTCTTTTTCGAACCGCCATGCCTTTTTATCCTTTTTTTGCCGGCGTGATGGATGGGTTGTCCAGAATATGGGGGGTGATGAAAATCAGGAGTTCCTCTTTTTCCTTTTGTTTGTTCATGTTCTTGAACAACCATCCCAGCCCCGGCATATCTTTGAGTCCCGGGATCCCCTGCTGATTGTCGGTTTTCTTTTCCTTGTTCAGTCCGGCGATCACCGTGGTCTGTCCATCCAGCAGCATGACCGATGTTTCTGCATTTTTCGTGATGATGGTGGGGTTGCCGTTGACCGATGTACTGAAATCCAGTTCATCCTTGTTGGTCAGAATCTCCAGGCGGACCATCTGGTCATCGATGATATGGGGGGTGACCTCCAGTTTGATGACCGCCTCTTTCCATTCAATATTGACCGTCTGATCCGATCCCGTTCCTTCAACGGTCTGGTATGGCACTTCCTTGCCGCTTCGGATAATGGCTTTTTGATGGTCCTGGGTGGTGATGGAGGGTTTGGACAGAATATTGAGCACCCCTTCTTCCTGAAGTGCCATCAGTTGCGTATACAGCACGAAACTGCCCATTTTCTGGGCCATGATGCCCAGATTCAGACCGGTATTCCCCATCAGTGGCAGGTTAACCACGTTGCCGTCCACCGGGTTGAGAAACGTACCATCCTGCAGTTGCTGACCAAACGGAGAAATGTCACCGCCCACAGATATCTGCTTATCAGCGCTGGTTTTGAAATTGCCCAGACCTCCCCACTGAATCCCCAGGGCTTTGCCGGTATTGGACTCCACTTCCACAATATGGGCTTCGATCAAGATCTGCTTTGCGGGCTGGTCCAGCTGCTTGATGATGGGCATCAACTGATCGATGTCTGATTGAGAGGCGTGAATGATCAGGGCATTGGATGCTTCATCCATCATGATGCTGCCTTTTTCCCCGGGACGGACCTGAGTGCCCCCGCCGGATGCTGTCTCGCCCATCGGCATCAAAGCCGACGCGATATCCAGGGACGTGGTTTTTTCGTTCCGGGCTGCGGCCAGGTACTGGTTCAGATTTCGATAAAGGGATTCCAGATTGGCATACCGGATCTTCACAATCCGGGTCGTCAGCGGTTCCTGCCGCCGTTTATGATATGCCAGCTGCAGCCGGGCCAGTTCCTGCTGAATTTTGGCGTTTTCATAGGCGTTTCTGGCCTCCAGAAGCGACTGCCGTTTCTTGAAATCCGCAGCGCTGAACACCTGCAGGATATCCCCGGCCCATTCATAGGCCAGGCCGTAGGCATCCATCAGCCCCAGAAACACCTGGTCCCATGGGGATTCCTTGACCACCAGCTGGGTCTGCCCGGTGATGCTGTCGTTGATCATCATGTTCAGATCGGCAATTTTGGCCAGGGTCCGCAGCAGGACCGGCACCGATACATCATTCATGTGCATGGTAACCGGCATGTCCGGCAGTCTGTGAACCGGTGACGGCACCATCGGTAATGGGGCAGGATTCTCATTCGGGTCAGGATCCGTCTCAGAAAAGGCTGACTCTTCCATCGCCGCCACCTGATCAGGGGAGTAAGTGTTTTCCGAAACGGCAGCAGCATTTCTGAAAGATCTGTCTGCAAGAAGATGCCATTGTTCCAGCTGCGCGGACAGGCCCGGGTCTGCTTTCGGATTTGCGGCACATCCCCCCAGAATCATTGTCAGACACAGGACCACGATGAACGGTTCTTTCAAATATGATATCCCTGTTTTCATAATCCTGGTGTCAGTCCCCGTTGAAAAATATTTCACCTGTATTCTGATCCTTTTGAATGACCACCTTGTCTGGAGTGATGCGGATGATACGATATCCGGTATCAACCACCGTATCGCCGACAAAATATTCGTTTCCATCGATAATGGCCATGGCCCGTTCCCCTGAAAAAACAAAACCGGAATAGACCAGGTCCGGCAGATAAGACACCGTTTTTCCTGATGTCTCCGGCGTTGAACCGCTTTGAGGTCCGGGCTGGACAAACGGATCGTTTTCCCATGGGGTGTCTATTTTTGTGATGATCTCTTTTTTATGCGGGTGTTCGATTTCCACCTGCATGATCGTTGCCATCATTTTATCGGTGAAGCCTGCGGAATCGTCTGTTTTTGCCGTCACCGGTGCGCCGGGCGGCTCATTGGAAGAGAAAACAACCCATTCCAATACACCGTAAAGGACGGCTGCCATGGCCATGAACAGCATGATTTTCTCGCGCCTGCTCATGACTGCTGCGCCTCCAGCCACAGGCGGATATCGATGGTGTAATACCGGGTGCCGGTATTGTCTGTATACACATGCAGGCCATCCATGCCGTTGAAACTGTCCAGGGTCATGACATCCACCAGATACGCCCTGAAATCGGTCCATCCCCCTTTCAACTGAACGGTCATGGCAATGAACCGGGACAGATCGGTCACCCCGTTGATATGAACGGTGTGACCGACCACATCCAGATGATGGGACCGGGCCATCCGTGCCAGCTGCTCGGTTATGGCAATCAGGTTCGTCCGGGGCAGGCTCACGGTTTCCGGCAGAGGCAGCTGTGTTTCAAAGGGGCTCCGGGTCATCTGCCTGGCCCTGGCATAGGTGGCGGCCATCTGCTTTTTATTTTCCAGAAGTCTGTTTTTGCCGTCAATGGTCTGCCGTGCCCGGGAATACGCCTGGTATGACGGGTAAACCAGGGTCCCGGCATAGATGGCACTGCACAGCACAAACACCCCCGCCAGGATCACGGCCAGTACCGGTATGCTGCCCCTGAAAGCGGCGCCCGGTGATTTCAAGATACCTCCAGCGTGGCTGAAAACAATAATTGATCCTGTTTGTTTTTTACCTCTGTCCGCTCCTTGGTCACCTGAATGTTTCCGAACAGGGGGGAATTGGACAACGACAAAATGTAATGGGCCAGTTCCGCTTCCAGGGTCACGCCCGGTCCGGTGACTTGACCCTGGATCCGGAGCGTCCTGTTTTTCTTCTTTTCCGTCCCTGAATTACCATAGGCCAGTGAGGTAAGGCGGATATGAGACGGTGTGATCCGGCACAGATCAAATATCACGCCCAGGGGCCGATACCGGTCGATATACAGATCTGCCTGGCTGACTTTTTTTCTGGATGCAGCGATCATCTGCTCGATATCTGCGGGCGTGATATCTTTATCAATTCTTGCCAGTTCCTGATCCAGGCGGTTTTGCAAAGCCAGGTCCCGGTTGTGAGAGGTAATGAAAAACAGATGCAGCGCGATCAAACCGGACAGGATCAATACACCCGCCAGGCAGACTGTGCCGGTAATCCGTTTGCGGCGGGTCTGTTCCCTCTTGTCCTGGTGGGTATGAAGAAAGTTCGGGGTCAAATCGTGACCGGATAAGGCGATACCCAGTGCCACCGGAAAGGCGCTGCGTTCATCCCCCTTGTCCGGCAGCGCCGGCCACTCCTTGCAGGTGGCTTTGTCCAGGACCGGTTCAACGGTTCTCACCCCTCCCGGAATCATGCTTTGTGCCAGATCCATGAACGGCCCGAACATGCCGGTGTCACCCAGAAAGTAGTAATGGGTGATCGGGGTATTCCCGGTATAGTGCTGGGCGCAGTAATCACCGGTGCGGATAATCTTGCTCACCAGACGTTCCGATACTTCCTGCACCTGGGGAGATATGGCGTGCGGAGCTTTCGGTTCCTCATCCGGCAGAAAGAGCTGTGCCATTTCCGGATTTTCGTCCAGCTCCCCCATCAGGTTCAATGCCCCGGTCCGCAGGCTTCGGGCCAGAATCAGTCCTGACCGGGAAAAACAATAGATATCCGAAGTTTCCTGGCAAATATGGGTGAGCGCAAAATAAGGGGCCTCCGGTTCCAACAGCCGGATCCGGAAATAATTCTGCAAAGCGAACGGAATGGCGGTAATGCCGGTCAAAGGGTATCCTGCCCGGTCAAACATGTTTTGCAGTGACTGAATCCGGTGTCTGTTCCCGCTGAACACCATCAGGTTCTTTTTCTTCACCCCGTCCGCCACCACATCTTCCAGGATTTCAAAATCAAAAATCTCTTTTGTCTCGTCAAAATCGGTTTCCCGCTTCAATCCCCAGAACGCGGCATTGCCGATTTTTTCCACGGGCATGTCCGGGATGGTGATATGTTTGACTTTCAGGTCATTTGAATCGATGGCACACCAGATATCCATTTTTCCGGCAGAACCGGCGAACCGGGACAGGCTGTCTTGAAAAAATTCGATCCACGGATCCGACTCCGGATCCAGATGTTCCGGCAAAGGAAGGCAGTCCCATTTGACCAGGTTCCGGGGCGCATTTTTTCCGGAAACGGCTGTCATCACCAGGGTCAGCATCCGGCGGGAAAAAAACACCCCCGTCTGAAACTGTTTCAAACCGCCTGTTTCAGCAGGGCAGGTAATGGTGAGCTCATGATGAATGCCAGACTCATACATAACTGTTTATTTCCCGGCCCTTTCCTTGTTTCCTGGTCTAGACGTTATCTCAAAATATCTTTGGCATGGAACATGTCATCAATATCTATTTGTGTATTTGATGTCAACCAAAATGTCTGTAAATTCAGGGCTCATTACATTACATGTTGACTTATTCCACAGGTCATATAAAAATGCCGCATACCCTTGACGATAACATGCGGATCAACCCCAGCGGTTTCAGGAGCCGGTAATGGACAAATTACAGTTAATCAAAGAAATTTTGAACACCGATGCCCAGACCGACAAAAAAATCTTTGAACTGATTCAGTCTGTGAAAGTTTGCGGGCCGGACTGTGAAAAGGTGATCCAGATCGATGAACGGGAAAACATCCGGAAACCGGTATCGTTACGGGTAAACATCAACACCGGAAAAGAGCGGATCATGGCCACGGTTGAAGATGTTTCCCTGAGCGGCGCTTTCATCAGCACGCAGAAGAAGATCCCCCGGGGGGAACAGCTGGCGGTCCGCCTGATCAGTTCCAGCGGGGAAGAATTCGACTTCATCTCCGAAGTGGTCCGGGTGGAACCGTCCGGTGTCGGTATTTTCATCAAAAGCATCAGCCCTTTTCACGAAGAGCGATTCCACCAGTTTGTCAAACAACTGTAGACGGCAACATACCGAAGCCAAGTGAACACCCGGGATGATCATATCAAAAAAGCGTTTGCCGAAGAATCTCTGGATCATCTGTCATCCATTGAAGAGGATCTGATCCGCATCGAAAAAGGAGATACGGGTCCTGACCGGGAACGGATCAACAAAGTGTTCCGTGCCGTTCACTCCATCAAAGGCGGCTCAGGCTTTCTGGGCATTGAAAACATCACACGGCTGGCCCATGCCATGGAAACGGTCCTGGGCCATGTCCGGGAAGGCACGTTGACGTCCAATGCCGAGGTGACCCATTTTCTGCTGCAGGCGTCCGATGCGTTGACCAACATGATCCATTACATGGATCACAGTGACAAAATAGATATTACCGGAACGGTCACAGCACTTGAAAACATCTGTCCGGATCCGCGGAAAACTCCTGACCGCTTTGAAACACCGAACGGGATTTCCGGAGTCCCCTGTGGGTCAGCGCCTCAGGCGCAACCGGATGCCGGACCCGGGTCCGGTGATGAGTCAATGGTCATCCGAGCCCAGGACGGCACGTCTATGTTTGTTCTGAAAAAAGCGGATTTCCAGCGGCTGACCGGAGAAAACCATCTTGTGTATGTCATCGAGATGCCGATTGAAACACACGATGACCCGGTCAAAACCCTTTTGAACCCTGTTTTATCCCGGATCAAAGAGTATGGCACCCTTCTGGAACACCGGATCGAAAAACACCATACCCCCCTGGCCGGTGCGGAATCTTCCGGCCCGTTCATTCTGCTGCTGTATGCCTCGGTGCTGGCAGAAGAAGAAATTCACATGATATTCAGGCTCAATGGCCGATGGATCCATCCCGTGGACGACACCGGCCGTTTTCCCCCGGCCGGCACCATGGATGGGACCTTGGCCCAATCCTGCGGGCAGGACAGTTCACCGCCGGACCGGGAACTTCCGGAAACAGATCCGCCGGCGGCCGCTCCCTGCCCGGAAACCGGAAATTCGAATCCCGTAAAAACGGTTGACAATGAAAAAGGCCATCCCGGGAGCCGGATGATACAAAACCGGGTTCGGGTGGACCTGACACTGCTGGACAATCTCATGACCCTGGCCGGGGAAATGGTTCTGAGCAGAAATCAGCTGCTCCAGGCCATCACCACCCGGGATTTTCAGGCGATCCAGCAGGTGGGACAGCGGATCAACGGCGTGACCTCGGAGCTTCAGGAGACCGTGATGCTGACACGGATGCAGCCCATGGAAAAAGTGTTTGACCGGTTTCCCAGACTGGTGAGAGACCTTTCCGCCTCTTTGGGGAAAAAAATCGATCTGGTCATCAAAGGCCGTCGTGTCGAACTGGACAAAAACCTGCTGGAAGCGGTGACCGATCCCCTGCTCCACCTGGTGAGAAACAGCATCGATCACGGCATCGAGCCCCCGGATATCCGGGAAAACCAGGGCAAGAACCCGGCCGGAAAGGTGGTTCTCAAGGCCAGTCACGGTGCGGGAAAAATATTTATTGAAATTATCGATGACGGCCGGGGGATGGATCCGGACAAACTGGCGGAACGGGCCGTCACATTAGGCCTGATACCGGGAAGCCAGGTCCGGACCATGGATGAGAAAGCAAAAACGAACCTGATTTTCATGCCCGGATTTTCCACTTCCCGGCAGGTGAATGACCTGTCAGGCCGAGGGGTTGGCATGGATGTGGTCAAAAACAATATCGAAGCCATCGGCGGCAAGGTCACCATTGAATCCCAGCCGGGCCTGGGTTCCCGTTTTCTGATTCAAGTACCGTTGACACTGGCCATCATCCCCTGCCAGATCATTCAGACGGAATCCCAGCGGTTTGCGATCCCCCAGGCAAATCTGGAAGAACTGGTCCGGATTCCTCCGGGCCGGATTTCAAAGGCAGTTGAATTCATCAGCGGCGCGCCGGTCATCCGGCTGCGGGAAGAACTGCTGCCCCTGGTCCGCCTGTCAGATATCCTGCGGATGCCGCGCACCTATGTCTGCCCTGACACCGGTGCCGTAAAAACAGACCGCCGCCATCACATTGCAGACCGGCGGGCCTCTGAAACCGATGCCTTCGAAAACCCGGAACGCAGGGGCATGTCCGGAAAAGACCGGCGGTTTCACGCAGCCAGCGCCCTGAACATCGCGGTGGTGTCCACCGGCTCCCTGACCTACGGGTTGATTGTGGATGAGCTCCAGGATGCGGAAGAGATCGTTGTAAAGCCGCTGGGCCGGCACCTCAAAACATGCGGGGCCTATGCCGGCGCCACGATCATGGGGGACGGACAGGTGGCGCTGATTCTGGATATTTCCGCTCTGGCAGAAACCGCGGCCCTGTATCCGGTCAAAAGACCGGACCGGTCTTCAGAAAAAGAGGCGCGCCGTTTGGCGCAAAATCAAGGCACCCGTTCTTTTCTCACTTTCCGGGGCGCGCCCGGGGAACGATTCGCCATGCCGCTGGACCGGGTGATCCATATTGAGAAAATCCCGGCCCGGAACATGGAAACCATGGGCAACATGACCGTTGTCCGGACCCGCAACACCACCCTGCCGGTGTGTGCCCTGGATGAAGTGGCAAACATTCATCCCGTGCCCGTGGAAGAGATCATGGTGGTGGTGGTGTGCGACCTGGGGGACCGGACAATGGGACTGCGTGTGACCGGACCTGTGGATGCCGTGGAAACCCATGACCCCATGGACGGACAAACCCTGAGCCAGCCCGGCATTTCCGGATCACTGACCATTGACGGACACACGGTCATGGTGGTGGCGCCGGATCAGGTGGCGGCAAAACGCTTCCCCCAATGGTACAAAGCCCTTCCAGCATCCGGAAAATCCAATGATCCGGGAGACGGGAAAACCATCCTCATTGCCGAAGATTCCGCGTTTTTCAGAAACCTGCTCAAAACCCGGATCAAAGAGGCGGGCTTTCATGTGATGGCGGCTGAAGACGGACAGATGGCGCTGGATTTAATCAAAGCACATGTCAAAGAACTCTCTGTGGTCATCACGGACATGGAAATGCCCCGCATGGACGGGTTCACCCTGACCCGGAACATCAAAAACGATCCGGAACTGGCCCACCTGCCGGTCATCGCCCTGTCCACCCTGGCGGATGATTCGGATCTCAAAAAAGGCAGGGAAGCAGGCGTCGATGACTACCAGATCAAACTGGATCAGGAAAAACTGTTAAAAAGCATTCACGCACATATCAAGGACACATGAATCTGAAACAATCAGGAGGAACGGGTACATGGGCATTAAAAACTGGCGACTGAAATCAAAATTCATTGCCGCCCTGCTGGCGGTGGGAATCATTCCCTTTGCCATACTGGGAGGGGTTTCCCAGAGAATGACCATTGACGGTCTGACCCGCCAGACATTTGAAAAATACATGGCTGTCCGGGACCTGAAAAAACATGAAATGACACAATTTTATTCAGACCGGAAAAACGATGTGGCCATCCTGGCCCATGCCCCCCATGTCAGGGACGCTCTGGAATCACTTTCCTTTTCGTTCAACGTGGAAGGCGGTACAAACAGCGGCCGGTTCGCCGGACTCAGGGAAGGGCAGTACCAGGCCCCGGCCAATTACCGGCATCTGCACGACCAGTTTTATCCGCAGTTCGCGTTTCACATGGCTCAGCAGGCGTATCATGACATCTTTCTGCTGGACGCGGAAAAAGGCAATATCGTTTTTTCCGTTTCCAAAGAACCGGATTTCGGCACCCGGGTGACCACGGTCGGATCACCGCTTCAGACCGCCTGGCAGGCCGCTGCCAAGGGCCGGGTTCTGGTTTCCGACATGGCACCCTACCCACCTTCGGGAAACATCCCGGCCCAGTTTGTGGCAGCCCCTGTCAAAAAAAACGGAGACATCATCGGCGTGGTTGCCATTCAGCTGTCCATCGACACCATCACAGAAATTCTGTCTGCTGACAGCGGCATGGGAAAATCCGGAGAACTCTTTCTGGTGGGGCAGGACAAGCGGATGCGTTCCAATTCTCTGCTGGACCCTGACAACCGGTCCGTGACCGCCTCATTTGCCGGCGGAGAAAAAGGCAAAGTGGACACACCGGCGGTCCGGGCCGCTTTGAACGGTATCACCGGAGAGATGATGACCACGGATTATGATGACGTTCAGGTGATGTCCGTTTTCACACCCTTTGAAATCGGCGATACTTCCTGGGCCATCATCGCCCAGGTTCACAAATCAGAGGCCCTGGCCCCGGCATTTGTCCTCCAGCGGACCATGGGGATTATCGCCATAGGCTGTATCCTTGCCATCATTGGCCTGGCCTATCTTCTGTCCCGGATCATGACCCGGCCCATCGTCCAGGGAAGCTGGTTTGCGGAAAAACTGGCGGAAGGGGATTTCACCCATACCCTGGCTATTGAACGGAAAGACGAGATCGGCCTGCTGGCCGACTCGTTGAACACCATGGCCACCAAACTCCGGGCCATGTTCAAGGACCTGGCTGACGGCACGGTGACCCTGGCGGGATCCACCACGGAACTGTCCGCCATCTCATCCCAGATGAAATCCAGTGCGGAACAGACCGCTCACCGGTCCAATACCGTGGCATCCGCCGCAGAACAGATGAGCACCAACATGACCTCCGTGACCAATGCTGCAGAGCAGGCTTGCGCCAACCTGAACACAGTGGCGGCCGCGGCAGAGGAGATGACCGCCACCATCAGTGAAATCGCTGAAAGCGCGGACCGGGCCAGGCATGTCACCCATGAAGCCGTGGACCAGGCCACTCAGGCCTCTGATACGGTGAATCAGCTGGGCACTGCGGCCCGGGACATCGGAAAGGTGACCGAATCCATCACGGAGATTTCCGAACAGACCAACCTTCTGGCGCTGAATGCCACCATCGAAGCGGCCCGGGCCGGAGAAGCCGGCAGGGGATTTGCCGTGGTGGCCAATGAAATCAAGGAGCTGGCCAAACAGGCGGCCGCAGCCAGTGAAGAGATCAAAAACAAAATTGCCGGCATTCAGCAGTCCACGGATGGCACCGTTACCCGAATCAGTCAGATCACCGGTGTCATCCACCAGGTGGATGAGATTGTGTCCACCATTGCCGCAGCCGTGGAAGAACAATCCGTCACCACCCGTGAAATCGCGGGCAATGTCAGCCAGGCGGCCCGGAACATGACCGATATCACTGAAAATGTGGCTGAAAGTTCGACGGCCGCAACCGAAATTGCCCGGGATATCACCCGGGTTTCCGGCTCTTCGGTGGAAATTTCCGACAGCAGCTCCCAGATCAATGACAGCATCGCTTCCCTGAGCCAATTGGCGGAAAACATCAAAACCAGGACCGACCGATGCAAATTTTAATGGGGTAGGCATGGCTGAAGAATGCAACAGGGTCATCACTTTTTATGCCGGAGAATCTCTGTGCGGCATCAATATCCTGGAAATACAGGAGATTATCAAGACCAGCGCCATTACTCCGGTTCCGCTGGCACCGGAGTATATAAACGGCATCATCAATCTGAGGGGCAGCATTGTCACGGTGATTGACCTGAACCGCCGGCTGGGACTTCTGGAAGAAAGCGGTCCGTACGTCCCTGCCTCCCGCAGGATCATGATTCTCCGGATTCAGGGGGAGGCCACCGGGCTGCTGGTAGATGCCGTGGGAGACGTTATTGAAGTCACCCCCCGGGACCTGGCTCCGCCACCCGGCAATATCCAGGGCACTCACAGCCGGTGTTTCACGGCAGTGGTCCGGCATGAACAGGGGTTGATCAGCATGCTCAATGCGGCCATGGTACTTGAATAAGGATGTCTCAAAATCTTCGCATACTGGTGGTGGATGATTCCATTGTGTTCCGGATGATGATATCGGAGGTCATCGGCGGCATTCCGGGTATGGAAGTCGTGGGAACCGCCCGTGACGGGAACACGGCACTGGACAGAGTCACATCTTTGAAACCGGATCTGGTGACACTGGATATTGAGATGCCGGGCATGGACGGGCTGGAAGTGCTGGCCCGGCTGCAATCACGGCACCCGCATGTGGGAATCCTGATGCTCAGCGCCGATGCCGGCCGGGGGGGCCGTCGTATTATCGCCAGCCTGGAAGCCGGAGCGTTTGATTTCGTTCTCAAACCCAGTGAAAAAACCATGACGGAAAACAAGCGAAAACTGGAAACAGATCTGGCCCCTTTGTTACGCTCGTTTTCCAGAAGAATGGAGATCCGGTCCATTCTGAATGGCCGCCCCCGGACAGCCATACCCAAGAACCGGTCCATCCCGCCCCAAAGAACGGACACACATCTGGAAAAAACCTTTGCTTTCACAGCCGATGCCCCCCGGAACCGGTCCGATATAGTGGCCATCGGGGTGTCCACCGGCGGACCGGCCGCACTGGCCCGGCTCATCCCGGCACTGCCCGCTGATCTGGCAGTACCGGTCCTCATTGTCCAGCACATGCCCCCCGGATTTACCCGGGCACTGGCCGAAAGCCTGGACCGTCAATCCAGTATTCCGGTGACCGAAGCCAGAAACGGAGACCGGCTGATGCCGGGAAGAGTCTATATCGCCCCAGGTGGCTCTCACATGAAAGTCATCTCCACCGGAGACAAGGCCGGCCACCTGATCCGCATCACCCAGGACCCTCCGGAAAACGGCTGCCGCCCGTCCGCGGACTATCTGTTCCGGTCTGTGGCAGATTTATTCAAAGACCGGGCCACCGGGGTCATCATGACCGGCATGGGGCAGGATGGTGCCAAAGGCCTGGCTTTGATGAAACAGCACCGGGCCGTCATCATTGCCCAGGATGAAGGGACCAGTATCGTGTTCGGCATGGCAAAACAGCCGGTCAGTACCGGAATCGTGGATGTGGTGGCGCCTCTGGAAACCCTGGCCCGGGAAATCATGAAAACCGTCAAACAGCCGTTTCGGATGTGACCCATGAGACACCGCTTTGGCCGGCCTCTGCCGGAACCGGAACCATTGAGCCGCCCATGCTGAAAATACGACCGCCCGAATGTACGCTGCTGTCCGAATATGTCCGGGAAATCTCCGGCATGGAGATTCCCGCGTCCAAAGCATATCTGTTTGAGACCCGGCTGGGAAAAATGGCAAATGCACTCGGGTGTTCATCTTATCAGGCCCTGTATGACCTGGCAAAAGCGGACAAGACCCTGGCCCTGGCTCAGCAGATCATCGATGCGATGGTCACCAGTGAAACATTGTTTTTCAGGGATGAGAAAGCCTTTGATCTCCTAAGGTATAAAATCCTGCCGGACGTGATCGACAGCCGGACCGGATATTCCAGAAAAGGGCTTCCCGTCCCCATCCGTATCTGGAGCGCGGCGTGTGCCACAGGCCAGGAAATATACAGCGTCGCCATGGTACTCAGGGATCTTCTTCCATGCATGAACGCATACCGCATCCATTTACTGGGAACCGACATTTCAGGCAAAGCACTGGCAAAAGCCAGCGCCGGTTTTTTCAGCAGTTTTGAAATCACCCGGGGGCTGCCGCCGGACAAACGGGACCGGTATTTTACCCCGTATGGGGCTGACTGGAAAATCAATGATGAAATCCGCTCCATGGTTTCTTTCCGGAAAATGAACCTGTTCCACTCCTTTGCCGGAATGGGCAGGTTTGACATCATCCTGCTGAGGAATGTGGCCATCTATTTCAACATGGAAATGAAAAAACAGCTGTTCAAAAAAATCGTATCAGTTCTGGAACCGGACGGTTACCTGCTGCTGGGCGCCAGTGAATCCCTGGCCGAAGTCTGTTCCGACCTGGAACCCAGACGTCATCTGAAAACCATCTTTTATCAACCCAGATCCCGCACGAAACACAAAAGCGTGGAATGAATCATGATCAATGAAAACAAAGTCAATTCATCCGGATCATCCCCCGGCCTTCTTCGGGTACTGGTGGTGGATGACAGCGCCGCAATGCGAATGGCCATCAGAGAAGAGCTGGAAACCGGTGGTTATGCGGTAACGGAAGCGGCCGACGGACTGGAAGCCCTGGTCCTCGTCTGCAAAAATCATCCGCCGGACCTGATCACCCTGGATGTGGAAATGCCAGGGCTGAACGGATGGGATTTCTGCCGGAAACTGCGCAGTCCCCATTATGCCCATCGCATCTCCCTTCGGCGGAACAGCCGGATACCGGTCATTTTCGTTACCGGCCAGAATACCATGTCGGAACGGAAAAAAGGGTTTTCCGTGGGAGCGGCCGATTTCATCACCAAGCCGTTTGCCGCAGGAGAGCTCCTGGAAGCAGTGGACCGTATCTTGAAACCGGTGGCTTTGTCTGAAGGCATGACCGCACTGGTGGTGGAAGACAATGTGGTGGCAAGACAGATTGTGGCGGACATCCTGGGCCAGGAAGGGCTTCAGGTGATCGAAGCCGGAAACGGGATGGAAGGATACGACCTTTTCAGCCGCCATGCCGATGACATCGATGTGGTGATCACCGACCTGTTCATGCCGGAAATGAACGGGGACACCCTTTCCAGAAAAATACGCAGGGAGTTGAACAAATCCGATCTGCCCATCATCTGCCTGACCGCCATGCCGGAACAGTCGGAACTGTTGAATGTGTTCAATGCCGGTGTATCCGACTATCTGGTAAAACCCTTTGCCAAGGAAGAGCTGCTGGCACGCATCACGGTCCATCTGGAACGCTACCGCCTGAGCCGGCAGCTCAAGGAAAAGATCAACGACCTGAAAATCTCCAACGAAAAAATCAGAAAACTGTCCATCACCGATCCGCTGACCGGATCCTACAACCGGAATTACCTGTCCCATCAGCTGTCAAAAGAGATCAAGCGGACGAAACGGTACCAGACACCCATATCCCTGGTTCTCACGGACATCGATCATTTCAAGAAAGTCAATGATACCTTTGGGCACAGTGCCGGGGACAAGGTGCTTGTGGCGTTTGTCAACACCATCCACCGGGTGATCCGGAAAGACCTGGACTGGGTGGCCCGGTTCGGGGGAGAGGAATTTGTCATCATCCTGCCTGAAACCGCATATGAAAACGCTTGTCAATGTACCGAAAGACTTCGATTGGAAACTGAAAACACCCCTTTGATTCATGGTGGGATCTCCATTTCCATTACCGCGAGTTTCGGTGTCACCACCCTGAGTCCGGACCTGATTTCGGAAGATTTTTCCACGGATCGCCTGATCGACACGGCAGACCATTTTCTCTATCAGGCCAAGGAAAACGGAAGAAACCGCGTGGAAGGAGGGATCTTCGGCCCGAATTGACCCGAACGGAACAAAACGTTTCCCCCCTGCCTTTCGGCAGTGTGTCAATCCCGGATCAGCCCGTCGTCTTCCTCAGGATCATAGGGATTGAAAATATCCAGGACTCCGGAATCCGGATCCACTTTCACCGGGGTGTGATGGTAAAATGAAAACCACACACCGATCCGGTTGCCGGACGGATCCAGGATATCCGCCGCCCGCATGGAGCGGGCATGGGGGTGAAGATCACTCAGATTATAGATCTTTTCATACACTTCATCCATGGATTTGATTCTGAACCAGACACGGTCGTTGAACCGGTAGGTATCATCGATCCCCACCACTGCATAGGGCAGCCCGGACCGGCCGCAGTAATAATACTGAAACCCGGCCGGCAGGGCCTGCTGCCGGTACTGGTCCAGAGCGGCGGGGCTGGTCACCAGTTTTCCGTAGGACCCGGCACAGGCACCTGTCAGGACCATCCCGATCAGTATCAGCAGAACGTGTTTTGCCAATATCTACTCTCCTTCAAACTCAACCAGGGCAAAGACCGGGCATCCGTCCACCTGGTCCCGTCCCTTGAGGTCGGGCAGTTCCACCACAAAGGCGCATTCCACCAGATCCGCCCCCAGTTTTTTCACCAGTTTCACCGCGGCACCGACTGTACCGCCCGTGGCAATGAGATCATCCACGATCACCACTTTCTCTCCGGGAGATATGGCGTCTTCATGCATTTCCAGGGTATCGGTGCCGTACTCCAGGGCATAGGTTTCCTGAATGGCACTGCAGGGCAGTTTGCCTTTTTTTCTGACCGGCACGAATCCAATGCCCAGCTTGTAAGCCACCACTCCGCCGAAAACAAACCCCCGGGCATCGATGCCCACAATCTTGTCGACACCTTTGTCTTTGTAACGGTCATAAAGCACATCACAGGCATATGCAAATGCCGCCGGGTCCTGCATCAATGTGGTGAGATCCCTGAAAACAACCCCGTCAATGGGCCAGCCCGGAATACTGCGAATGGTCTCTTTTAAATTCATTTTTATCTTTCTTTTCCCTTTTTTAAGTAATTCACCAATGGATTATCGACGCGCGGAAGCTCTATTTCCTCAGATTATGGGCCTGACCGGCCGGCCCCTCCCGTAAACATACCGGGATCCTGAATCTCCACCATCCCGGTGTCAGGATCGATCTGCACCGGGGCGTAAAAAAAATAGGAAAACCACACACCGATTTTATTTCCCTGGTGGTCCAGAATATCCGCCGTCCGCATAACCGTGCCATCCGGATTCAGGTCGCTCAGATTTCTGATCTTTTCATACACCTGATCCATGGTATCAATCCTGAACCAGAGCCGGCCTTTTAACCGGTGGTTGCCGTCAATGCCCACCACAGCATCAGGCAGGCCCGGCCGTCCGCTGAAATAATAGTGATAGGTGTCGGACAAAACTTCGTTCCGGTACTGGTCAAGGATGACGGAATTGGATGCAAGTTTTCCATATGACTGCATGCATCCAGCAGCCATAAAAACCGTCATCATCAAAACCACCGTCAGGGCCGCAGACCTTATTCCGGCCAGTTTTCCATTCAATACCCAATCGTTCATACCTTCATTCCTTTCATGTTTCACACAGCATTTTCTGAAATCGTTTTCTTTGCTCCGGCCGTCAAAACAACCGGATCCTGTTTTCCAACACCCAGCTGTGATGCCGCGTGCCCGTTCTTGACGGCAATCTCCATGAATCCGGCGGAACCGGTCACCAGAAAGGGTTCTTTTTCCGGGGCTGCCGCATAGGTCCTGCAATACCGGGTAACCGCTGTCTGATTGATCCGAAGAACAAACCCCTGTTCCGCAAACGGCTTGAACTGTTCCCAGGTAAGGTTCAAACCGATGTTGCCGAAGGTGTCGATGTGACGGATCCAAAGGATCAATCCATCCTCGAAAGGGGCTGGTTCCGGAAAAATGAACGGGGTCAACCGGGACACCTCAGGTCCGAACGCTCCGGGATCGATGCCTGCGGACAGATGGGCCGCCACCGGGGCAAAGATATCCCGGCCGTGGAACGTGGCACTCACCCGGGGGAGGAAATACCGGGACCGGGTCAGATGGATCACCCGGCGGATGGTATTCCGGGTAGCCGCCGGCCACAGGACTCCGTTGTCCGGTCCCACCAGAAAATAATCCCTGGTTTCCACCAGCACGGCCCGCCGGGAAGTCCCCACCCCCGGATCCACCACGGTGCAGAAAATCGTCTCCTTTGGGAAATAATCCAGAGACGTGTCCAGCAGATGAGCCCCGTGACCGATATCCTGGGGCCGCACACCGTGACAAAGGTCCACGATCCGGGCTGCCGGATGAATGGACAGGATCACCCCTTTGAGAATGCCCGCAAAGGCATCGGTATGACCGAAATCCGTCAACAGGGCAATGGGCCGGAACACTTTGGAACGCGACATTTTTTTCTTGTAAGCCTTTCCATTGTCAATATCACACGCAGATATGGTATAGTAAACCTCTTTTTATGTAAAGAGGCGACCCGTTAAAGAGCGAAACAAACCATGGGCATTGAAATTGAAAAAAAATTTCTGGTCACCACCCTGCCGCCGGATCTGACTCCGGGAATTGAGATCTGCCAGGGATATCTGCTCAACACCCCGGAAAAGGTGGTGCGGATCCGCATCAAGGGAGACAAAGGGGTTCTGACCATCAAGGGCAAACCCAAAGGCCTGGTGCGGCCGGAATTTGAATATGCCGTTCCACAAACCGATGCCAGGGAAATGCTGGACCGGTTCTGTGACGGCAGGATCGTTGAAAAAACCCGGCACACCTGTCTGTACCAGGGCATGACCTGGGTGATCGACCGGTTTTCAGGTACCAGCCAGGGCCTGGTGGTGGCGGAAATCGAACTGTCCTTCCCGGATCAGCCCTTTTCACTCCCCCCGTGGGCCGGCCCGGAAGTGACCGATGATCCCCGTTACCTCAACGCCAGCCTGGCAGAACACCCGTACAGTTTGTGGTGACTGCCGGAAATGCCTGCATGTTAAGGAATCCCGCCGGACACAAAGCGTAATTTGCCGTTGCATCGAACAGGGATAAAGGCTATAGAACACATGGGGCCGAAGAAAAAAGGAGTGGACACCATGAAAGACCGATTGCTGATCACCGCCGCCCTGTACCAGGAATACCTCAGCCATCTGTTAAAGGGTAACCGTCAGGCCTGCGCACGGATGGTCCGGAAACTTCTGGACCAGAAAATCGACATCAAGGTGCTGTATACCGACCTGTTCCAGAAAAGCCTGTACGAGGTGGGCCGGATGTGGGAGTTGAACCGGATTTCAGTTGCCAGGGAACACCTGGTCACCGCCATTACCGAAGGGCTGCTGAACCTGGTCTATCCCCGGTTGTTCAAAAACACGGTTTCAGACATAAAGGAAAACAAAAAAGTGATCATCTCCTGTGCGGCCAATGAATTTCACCAGGTGGGCGGCAAAATGGTGGCGGACATTTTCGAACTCAACGGCTGGGACAGCCATTTTCTGGGGGCCAGCACCCCGGTGGACCAGATGATGACCCATATCCAGGAAGAATCTCCGGACCTGGTGGGGCTGTCCGTGAGTGTCTACTTCAATATGCCGGCATTGAAAGCCGGGGTCGAGGCGATCCGGTCCGATTTCAAAAACCTGGACATTCTGGTGGGGGGACAGGCTTTCAACTGGGGAGGAACCGACATGATCAAGCAATACAGTTCAACACTTTATGTCCCTTCCCTGGACAAACTCCACTCCCTGATCGCGGCATGACAATGGAAACCCCAGAAGACCGGATACAGCTTGTCCGTTACCTCAATCATCACGCTCCCATCCTGTTTCTGCTTTTAGACGACACCGGCGTCATCAGGCATGCCAACCGGTTCACCTGCCAGTTTATCGGCCGGCCGGTGATCGGAAAACCTTTCCAGGAGCTGATTCTGGACTTTCACCACACATTCCGGCTGGATCAGGCGCTTTCATGTCCGGACACCACCCACCTGATGAGCTTTGACACCCCGTCCGGTCCGTCCCAGACCGGACGGTTCCATTTCTACACCTCCGGGGACCATGCCCTGGCCCTGGGCCATCTGGATGTGGAAGAAATCACATCCCTGAGCGATGAACTGGTGGCCGCCAATCAGGAACTGAACAACCTCACCCGAGAGCTGAACGCCAAAAACCGGGAGCTGGTGCGGGCCAATGAAAAGATCCTCGAACTGACCCGGATCGATCCTTTGACCGGCCTGTCCAACCGGCGGTTTTTTTCCGAACGGATCCAGGAGATGATCTCCCTGGCCCACCGCCGTTCCCAGCCGCTTTCTTTGATCATGACCGATATCGATCATTTCAAACGGGTGAACGACACCTGGGGACATGATGCCGGGGACCGGGTGCTCAAGGCATATGCCGCTTTGATGAAAACCCGGACCCGGGCCGAAGACCTGGTGGCCCGTTTCGGTGGAGAAGAGTTCATCATTGCCATGCCCCTGGCTGATGTGCATGAAGCGTTTGCCTGTGCAGAACGGATCCGGTGCGCCCTGGCGGAACAGGACATCCTTGAAAACGGCCGGCCGGTTACGGCCAGTTTCGGGGTTGCCGGGCTTTTTTCCGGTGAAACCGGTGAAAAAGTTATCAAACGGGCGGACACGGCCCTGTATCAGGCCAAAGAGTCCGGACGGAACCGCACTGTGGTGGCAATCGACCCTTCATCTGCCTCTGCATGAAGGGGATCGTCGCCGGGCTCGGCAGCCCGGCACCTGCCGCTTGTCCACTCTTCCATATCATCTGACCACTGTTTTTTCCGGAGACCGGTTCACCAGGTAAATGCCGGCGCAGACCAGGGCCAGGCCGGACCAGACCCTCACGCCCACCGGTTCGGACAGAATCAAGGCACCGAACACCACACCGAACAGCGGCGCCAGAAAAGTGAATATGGTCAGACCGCTCACCGCAAAATTATGAATCATCCAGAACCAGAGGGTGTAGCTGAAAAACGCCACCACCACGATCTGATAGGCCAGTGCCCACAGGACAACGGGGGAAAGGACAATGGTGTAATCATGTTCGAACAGAAAAGAGCCTCCCAGCAGCACCGGAATGGCAAAAACCAGCTGTGAAAACAGGGTCTGGTAGTGATTGAGGGTCACCGCCTGGCTGATCCGCTTGATGTACAGGGTGGTGGCGGCCCAGAACACCGCTGCGGCCAATGACATCATGTCCCCGATCCAGTTGTTTTCCGGCAGTGCGGGGGATTGGATCCTGAACACCATCCACAAGCCCGCAAACGCCAGGACCAGCCCGGCCGCTTTACCGGGATGCAGCCGGTCCTGGTCCACGACAAAATGGGCCCCCAGCGCCACCCAGAAAGGATGGGAATACAAAAAGATGGTGGCCCTGGATGCGGTGGTAAACGACACGCTCCAGTACAGAAACAGAAAATCCAGCCCGAACAGCAGACCGATCATCACGGCATGGTGCCAGGCCCTTTTGGGAAAAAGCACTGTTTTCCCCTTGAATCTCGCCCAGGAAAGCACCAGAAAGCCGGCGGCCGCAGACCGGATCGTCGCCGCCAGCAGCGGGGGAATCCCCTGGTTGCTGAATTTGATGCTGACCGCGTTGCCGCCCCAGATCGCACACACCAGCACCAGCAAAAGACCCGCGGTCAATGACAGTTTTCCATTGTTCAATCGATTCTGCAACGTCACGCCTTGTCACCTCCTGAACCTGTGCAGGAATAAACCAAACAAACCGGTTCTGTCAAACAAAATCCCTTCAGCCAGGAGGGATCTGACACCAAATGCATGAACAGGTGATCCGGTATCCGGTTAAAAAAACCTTGACAGAAACCTTTGGAAGCCATAATTTGAATGAACGTTCATTCCTATTTGGAATTCATATAGCTAATAACGGCCATGCCCTGACG